>Ga0080064_1000526_pt1 | contig 98487 bp, 88 predicted proteins | sample Subgrocontami54m_FD_69260 | JGI IMG/M metagenome (GOLD analysis project Ga0080064, IMG submission 69260) | Subsurface groundwater microbial communities from S. Glens Falls, New York, USA - GMW46 contaminated, 5.4 m (SPADES assembly) (version 2) ...
CCGTCGTGGGAGATTTTCGAGCGACAGCCACCGGAGTACCGTGCGAGCGTCCTGCCGCCCTTGATCACGGCACGAGTCGCGGTGGAGGCGGGGAGTCCCCTGGGCTGGTACAAGTACGTAGGGACGAGCGGGGAGATCGTGGGCATAACCCGCTTCGGCGCTTCGGCGCCGGGGAAGGTCAACTTCGAGGAGTTCGGCTTCACGTCCGAGAATGTGGCTGCGCGGGCCCTCGCTGTCCTGGGACAGTAGAAGCAGCTCAACTGCGTTCGGCTGTTCGACAGTTCGGATGTTCGGGTGTTCCTCGAACCACCGAACCACCGGACGCCCGAACACTCGAACACCCCCCGGTCCTTCGGGGGCGATGGCCAGCGAAGCCCTGGATGGGGAAATTCAAACCTCCAAGCGGGGAGGGACGAGATGGCGCGCCTGAGTCTGCAGGGCTGTCAGGTCGGTGGGCTGGGTCCGTATGCCTCGGCAGTAGAGGCGGCCTTTGCCGATCTGGCGCAGCGGAACGCAGCCGCCAGGATCTGGGCCAGGGACCCCGCACTCTGGAAGGCTGACCCCGACCATCAGAAAATTATCCGGAACAGCCTGGGCTGGCTGACCGTCACGACCACGATCCGGCAGCGTGCCGCGAATCTCGCCGGGTTTGCCGTCGAGGTCGGACAGGCCGGATTTACTCATGTGCTCCTTCTGGGCATGGGTGGAAGCAGCCTGTGTCCTGATGTCCTCCGTCTGACGTTCTGCGGGGCCGCCGGGTTTCCCATGCTGGCGGTCCTGGACACCACGGATCCGGCCAGCGTGCAGGCGTTCGAGCAGGCGGTGGACCTGCCGCGGACGCTTTTCATCGTGGCCAGCAAGTCGGGAACGACGCCGGAGATCACGGCCTTCTACCAGTACTTCTTCGCGAAGGTCCGGGCGCTCAATGGTGAGCGGGCCGGGGAGCAGTTCATCGCCATCACCGATGCCGGGACGCCATTGGAGCGGACCGGCGCCGAGGCGAAGTTCCGGCGCGTCTTCCTCAATCCCTCCGACATCGGCGGCCGCTACTCGGCCCTCTCGTTCTTCGGGATGGTGCCGGCGACGCTGATAGGATTGGACGTGCTGCGGCTGCTGGAGCGGGTCGAGCGGATGGCGCACACCTGCCGGGCCAGCGTGCCAGCCCGGGAGAATCCCGGCGTGTGGCTGGGGGCGATCCTGGGCGCTCTCGCCAGGTTGGGTCGGGACAAGCTGACGTTCGTCTGCTCGCCGGAGATCGTTTCCTTCGGTTACTGGGTGGAGCAGCTCATCGCCGAGAGCACGGGGAAGGACGGGACGGGAATCTTGCCGGTGGAAGGTGAGGCGCTGGGCGATCCCGGCTTGTACGGGGACGATCGAGTCTTCGTGCATCTCAGGCTCCACGACTCGATGGACCGGGAACTCGACGGGAAGGTGAACGCGCTGGAACGGGCGGGGCATCCGATCGTGACGATCGGCCTGCAGGATCTGTACGACCTCGGCGCCGAATTCTTCCGCTGGGAGTTCGCCACCGCGGTGGTCGGCGCGGTGATGGGTGTCAATCCCTTCGACCAGCCGAACGTCCAGGAGAGCAAGGACAATACCAAGCGGTTGCTCGCCGAGTTCAAGGCGAAGGGCCGGCTCCCCGAGGGGGAGTCGATCTTCAGCGAGGGTCCGATCCGGCTCTACGGAGATGCCGCAAGCGCCGCGGGCCTCCGGAATGCGAAGACGCTTGCGGATGTCCTGAAGGCACACCTGGCGCGGATCCGGCCGCACGATTACGTCGCGCTGACCGCCTACCTGCAGGCGACGTCCGCCCACGCGGAGGCCCTGGCGGCGATCCGGTTTCATATCCGGGATCGGTTCCGCGTGGCGACCACGCTGGGATATGGGCCGCGGTTCCTTCACTCCACCGGTCAACTGCACAAGGGCGGGGGGGACAACGGGGTCTTTCTTCAGTTCACGGCGGACGACCCGGTGGACCTGCCCATCCCGGGCGAGTGGCACAGCTTCGGCGTGATGAAGGCGGCCCAGGCCCTGGGTGACCTCCAGTCGTTGCAGAGTCGGAAGCGCCGGGCGCTACGCATCCACATCACGGGCGGAATCGAGGCGGGATTGCGGCGGGTGCTGGAGGCAGTGAGGGAAGTGCGCTGAACCGCAGATGAGGAAAGGGCCGACTCTTCTTATCCGCAGATTACGCAGATTTCGCAGATTACGTCGAGCCCTGAGTTGACCCGTCGCAACTATCAATCTAACGATCGGGCGAGATCCCGCTCAGCGGGACAGATTACGCAGATTGATACGAACACCACGGAGAGGATCGGAATCATGAACCCGAAGCAGTTGGCAGCGGAGCATGGGGCGGGCCTGGTGGAATCCGGGATGGTGCTGGGGCTGGGGAGCGGGACGACCGCCACGCTGGTGGTCCAGGCGATCGGTCGGCGGCTTCGCGAGGGGAGCCTGCGCAACGTCGTCGGGGTGCCGTCGTCCAGCGCCATTACTGCCGTGGCTCGGGAGTCGGGCGTGCCCCTCACGACGTTGGACGAGCATCCCGTCCTGGACCTGGACCTGGATGGGGCCGACGAGGTGGATCCGAACCTGGATCTCATCAAGGGGCTGGGCGGGGCGCTCCTCTGGGAAAAGATCGTGGCGGTCGCCTCCAAGCGGGTCGTGATTCTGGTGGACGAATCCAAGCTCGTGGATCGCCTGGGGACCAAGGCCCCGCTGCCGGTGGAGGTGATCCCGTTCGGCTGGCGGACCCACATCCCGTTCGTGGAATCGCTGGGGGCAAAGCCGGAGCTGCGGACCAACGCTGACGGTTGCCCCTTCGTCACGGACGAGGGGAACTACATCCTGCACTGCCATTTCGACGGGATCCCGGATCCGACGGGTTTGCAGGCGCAATTGCGCAGCCGGGCCGGCGTGGTCGAGACGGGCCTCTTCCTGGGCATCGCCCACCAGGTCATCATCGGCCGCGCGGGAGGGGTGGAAGTTAGAACCCGACCGGCATGACGGTTGTTTCGAGCACGTACCTGGAAGGTGAAAACGGCCCGAGCCGGCTGGCCCGGGCCGTTAGCGCTCCTGCTGGCACTGCCTACCACCGCATCCGAACCCGATAGTTCACGGTGGTCTTCCCGTCCTTGGGCACCTGGACCGCGTACTGGAGGGTGTGGGCCTCGGCCTTCTCGTAGGGATGGCTGCTCTTGATCACCTCCCAGTCGCCCGGGACCGGCTCGATGAGGGTCACCTGCACGTCTTCCTTCTTGTGGTTCCGGATCTGCACATCCCACTCGGTCTCGTAGAGGCCCGGGGCGATCTTGCGCCAGTCCCGCTGGGTGCGCTCGCCCACCACGTCGAAGGCCTCGCCCATCTTGATCTTCACCTTCTCGTCCTTCGGCGTGTGGTCAATGATGTCCTCGCCGATGAACTGGAGGCTCCGGTCGGACGCGGCCTTGTAGACGCGGACGATCCCCTTGGGGAGGGGCAAGCCCAGCCGGTGCTGCTCTTTGTTGGCGATCTCCAGGAACACGCTCACCTTCTGGTTCGAGATCGGGGTCCCCAACTGCCCCCGGTAGTACTGGCTGGCGCCGTAGAACCGGAGCTCCTTCTTGATGGGGATCTCGGCCACATCCAGCAGGCTGATCTGCTTGGTCTGGTTCTGCTTGATAGTGGTGCGGCCATCGAGAGAATAGAGATGGTACTCGAAGAAGGATTCCTGCTGGAACTGCCGCGGGGCCTCGGCCGCCCCGGCCTTGCTGGCGAGTTCCAGTCCGTCCCGCAGCTCCCGCCGGCCCACGGCGCGGTTGACGTCGCCGGCGACGAGCTTCAGGGCGGCGTCGGGATAGGTGGCGCCGCTCTTGTTGTCAATGGTCACCCACCCCGAGAGATCGCCGCCGTTGTCTTTCGCGTTCAGCACCACCACGTAGTCGGCCTTCCAGGTGATGCCCCCCGTCAGGTACGAGACCTCCACGCGTTGCGGCCGCCCGGTGCGGTTCTGGAGGAGCCACACCAGGGTGGGCTTGGGGATCAGGTTATCCGGCAGGTCGGGGAGGATCACCCGGCCATGGTGTCCCAGGTGGATCTGACCGTTGATCTTGTAGATCGGCCCGTTGTTGTTGCTCAACAGGATCGCGTCAATCAGGCTGCCGTCTCCGACCATGAGCTTCACCGGCTTGCCCACGAACTTGTCCAGGAGCTTCTGCGGGTTCAGGAGGTCGTATTCGTAGTTCTGCTCCAGGATGCGCACGCCGGCCGCGTCCGTCAGGGACTTGAGGTGGACCGTGGTGGGATCGATCTGGGCCGCCACGTCCATGAATTTGACCTCATGAATCCCGGGGCCGAGCACCAGGTCCCGGACATCCTTCACCAAGCCCAGGTTCCCATTGTAGATGGTGATGGCGACTTCCTTCTGGTTCTCCTGCGTCACTGCGGCGCGACTCACTCCGGCCGCGGCCGGGACCGCAGCCACGCACAGGAAGCCCCCAGCCAATCCCACTGACATTACCAGGCTGAACAACTTTATCTTTCGCATCTGTCTCCCTCCTTGGCGGCCTTGGGACCGCCAGATCGTCCGTTTGGAGGGTAAGACAGGCGCCGGTGGAAAAAGTTCCGATTGAACCGCCATGACGCCAAGGTTAGTGGCAGGGGAGCCGAGGAGCAGAGGGGCTGGAGAGCGGAGGCGCATTTCGTACCCAGCCTCCTAGCCTTCCAGCATCCCAGCGAGAGAATCAGCGGCAGCGGGTGGAGAGGACCTCGCGGGCCGGGGCCGCCTCCGCGGCTTGGGGGTACCGGTCGGCGACGTCCTGAAGCATCCGGCATCCGGCCCGGTCGCCCAGGGCCAGGCGGGCTTGAGCCTCACGGTAGAGGGCAGTGGGGATGAGGGGACTGTCAGGAAACTCGCGGACTAGCGCCTCGTATTCGGGAATGGCCTCGGTGTAGCGGCGCTGGGCGACGTAGGCATCCCCCAGGCGCAGGTGCGCGTCGGCGATGCGGGCATCGCGCGGGTTCTGCGTGATGAAGGCGCGGAGACCCTCAATGGCCCGATCGTAACGCTGGCTGTCCATGTCCGTCCGCGCGGCAGCGTAAAGCTCGTCCGCCGACTTGGTGGGGATCGAGGAGACCGAACCCTCCTTTGCCCGAGTCGGTGATTGCGCGGGGGCTGGAGCGGATTGCTGAAGGCTCCTTCCGGCCGTGCCGGACTCTGGAGCCCTGGGGCGGGCATCCCTGGATGGTTCCGCCGTCTTCGGGGATTCCGACGGAGCGGTCGTCTTCCCCAACTCCTTTGCCTCATCGCGGAGGGCCGACGTCGCGCGATCCTTCTCGGCTTCCAGGCCGGCCTGAGGTGGGGGACCGATCGCATCGGCCGGAGCCGCGGGGAGTTCAGCTCTCTCCGCCTTTGGAGTCTCTGCCAGGGGGCGGGTGCCCTCGGTCCTCTGGGATGGCTCACTGCCTGCTCCGGAGATATCCGGAGTCTTGAGGCCGGGAGGCGCCGCCGGGGCCGGCGCCTCGCGGGTGACGGGAGGTGGCGCGGCCGGTTGCGGTTCGGCCGCTCGGCGGAGTTCCGGCGAGCGCTGGTAGACCAGCAAGCCCGCGAAGGCCACAAGGACCAGGGCCAGGGCCTGGATAGGCACCTTCACGCGGAGGGGGAAGAAGAGCCAGTGGACGGCCCGCTGCCACCGGGTGGGGGCCTCGATCCGCTGGCGGACCCGCGCCGCGAACCCCGGAGACGGCTCGGCCCCGCCCAGATCCGATACGGCGCGCATCGCCTTTTGGAACGCAGCCCACTCTGCCCGGCACGCCGGACAGCTGGCCAGGTGCTGGGTAATCGTAACCAGGGGAGGGCCGGAGAGGGCCTCGTCGTACAGGTCCGAGAAGGCCTCGCGGGCTTCGTCACAGGTCATGGGTCGCTCATCTCACAGATATGGGGTCAACCGGGCCCTCATCTCCATCCGGGCGCGATGCAGTCGCGAGCGGACGGTGCCCAGCTCCAGCCGCAATGTCTGGGCAATCTCCTCGTAGGACAGCCCCTGGATATCCCGCAGGACCAGGATCAGCCGGTGTTCCTCCGAGAGGTGCGCCAACTCGGCCTGGACGATCCGTGCCAGGTCCGCCCGTTCCAGCAGGGCATCGGCTCGAGGTGTCTCGTCCACCAGTCGGTCCACAGGAGCCGGGGGGTCGTTGCCGACCGCGCCCGGTCGGTCGCCTCCCCGTCCGAGATGGTGCAACTGCCGCCGGCGGGCCTCGAGGTGGTTCAGGCAGTGGTGGCTAGTGATGCTGTACAGCCAGGTGGAGAACCGGGAGGCGCCCTTGAATCCCTTCAGGCCCCGGTAGGCCTTCAGGAAGATCTCCTGGGCCATGTCCTCGGCCTCCGCCCGATCCCCAAGCATGCGGAGGGCCAGCGTGAACACCCACCCCTGATAGCGGCGGACGAGCGTCTCGAAGGCCCCGGCATCCCCGGCCTGCGCCCGATCCACCAGCCGGCGGTCCTCGTCCGCTACGGCCGCGGCCGGCAACGCCGCCGAACCCGTTCCCGGCGCAGCGGGCCGCTGCATCCTTAGACCTCGTGGCAGCGCCGGAAGTTCCGGCCCCACCGCAGTGCCTGCTCTCGCGCCTGGAGTCTTCCTTCGGTCGTCGTCACGTGTCTGCCGGTCATGAACGGCATCCGGATCGCATAGGCCGCAGGCGGGACAGGATCATGCCGCCCTGGTCCGAGGTCTGGCAGGAACCCCGTTGGCGCTGGAGTGTCGCACACGCCGCAACGGGGCGTCAAGGGAGGCGACCCCGGGTTCCCGTCAGGGACCCTGCGTGCATTTTTTTCTTGCCAGCCCCGAAGGCGTCTGGTAACGTCCGTCCAGTCGAATTCGACTGATCAGTCGGATGTGACCGGAAGGCCGATTCGAGGCGATGGTGGCTGAACTGGCCCTCAAGCAAAGCCGGGCGAACCGGCGCCGCGCTCGGAGCTTCGAGAACCTCGTCCAGGCGGGGCTCGCGGTCATCGCAAAGCGCGGCCTGTACGAAACCACCGTCGAGCACATCACCGAGGCCGCCGACGTCGGGAAGGGAACCTTTTACGCCCACTTTCCCTCCAAGGAGGACCTCATCCATCACCTGGTGCGGCATGGCTTCGATGAACTCATCGCCGCAGGGCGGGCGGGGGCGCCGGCTGGACGGACACCGGCCGAGCGGCTGGCGGGGCTGATCCAGGAGCAACTGCGGGTGCTGGGGCGTCGCCGCGATCTGGTCATCCTGCTGCACCAGGTCCGGGGGCTCCTGATCCTGCAGCCCGAAGCGCGGCAGCGCCTCCGCCAGGAGTATCAACGCTACGTCCGGTTCCTGGCAGAGGAGTGCCGGGAAGTTCTGGGGAAGCCCGGGCTCAGCCAGGCAGAGGCCCAGGATCTGGCCTGCGCCATTGCCGGGTTCGTGGCGGGCACCCTCTCCTACGAGATGTTGGTGCGCGGCCGCCAGGGCATGCCGGCCGCGCTCAGAGGACCCATCAACGCCTTTGCCGCGGGTGTGGCCGCGCGGTATTCTTCGTCGCGGCGCCCGGGGAACGGGAGCCGCCCCCGGTGAGGGGCGCTCGCCTCCCGAGGAGGGGATTGAGACACACGGGGCAGAGCGTGGTGGTCGGTCCACGTCCGCCGGGCTGGCTACCCACAGTGTTTTTTCTTGCACAGGGGGGCGGCGTTGCATATGCTGGCGCCCAGGTTTGCTCGATGACAATTCGCGACATCTGATACGCGCCTGGCGTCCAACGGATCGAGAAAGGAGGCATCTGATGCGAGAGCGGTCAAGCATGCGTATCCTCTTCACGGTGGGTGTCCTGGTGGGCTCCCTGGCGCTCCTCGGCTGCCCCAAGCGGCCCGAGGTGGGCCAGGCCGGCCCGGGAGCCGTGGGCCCGTCGGCGGCGACGGCGCCAAGCGGCCCGGCGGCCCCCACCCCCCGGGCGGGGGAGACCCCGGTGACCCGGGCGACCCCGCCGGCCGAGACGGCCGTCTCGGCGGCCCCGGCGGCGGCGGTCCCGGCCGCCTCCCCCCTGAAGGACCTGTTCTTCGACTTTGACAAGTCCAACATCCGGGACGACCAGAAGGCGGCCCTGAACGACAACGTCGCCTGGCTGAAGGGGAACTCCAAGGTGAAGCTCACCGTGGAGGGCCATGCCGATGAGCGGGGCACGGCCGAGTACAACCTGGGCCTGGGGGAGCGCCGGGGCAAGGCGGTGAAGGACTACCTGGTGGCCGCCGGGATCGCGGCGGACCGGGTCGCCACCATCAGCTACGGCAAGGAGCGCCCCTTCGTCCTCGGGCACGACGAGAGCGCCTGGAAGTGGAACCGCCGGGGGCACATGGTGATCACCGGGCAGTAAGCACTCCGGGTTTCGGAATCCCGCGAGGCCGCCTGTTCCCTTCCGCGGGGCAGGCGGCCTCGCTTTTCTACGAGAGCCTAGAGCCGCCACGGGGTACGGTCTCGCCGCAATTTCGAATTTCGAATGTCGAATTTCGAATTTGAGCAATCCGAAATCCGAAATCCACAATCCGAAATTGGACCAGGGGGAATTTGGCTTGCACTGGCTCCACGTTTTTGCAAGAATGCCAGCCGCCTGGACGGCCTGCCTTGACCAGGCCCGGGAGGAAACAACTCTTGGAGGCTCGCTGGCCCAAGGGGGAGCGCCATGCCCAAAAGTTACGTTGGAAAACTGCTCTGGGTGGATCTGGCTTCGGGGAAGATCTCGACCACCGTTCTGGACGAGGCGACGGCGCAGGGGTACCTGGGCGGAAGCGGCCTGGGTGCCAAGCTGATCTATGACCGGCTGAAGACGATCAAGAATCCCCTCCACCCGTCCAATCCACTCTGCTTCATGCCGGGCCTCCTATGCGGGACGATGGTCCCGGGCGCGAACCGGACGGCCGTCTGCGCCCTGTCGCCGGCGACAGGCGCCTGGGGCGAGGCGCGGGCCGGCGGGGCGTGGGCCCCCATGCTGAAGTACGCCGGCTACGACGGCGTGATCTTCACCGGGAAGGCGAAGAAGCCGGTGTACGTCTGGATCGAGAACGACCAGGTGGAGATCCGTCCGGCGGAAAAGCTGTGGGGGAAGGGGTTCTACGAGACGGACGAGCGGCTGCTGGAGGAGACCCACCGGGACGCCATCGTGGGGGGGATCGGGCCGGCGGGGGAGAAGCTCTCGCGCATGGCCTGCGTCATGTTCGAGGGCAAGTACGCCCGCTCGGCCGGCCGCACCGGCATGGGCGCCGTCATGGGCTCCAAGAACCTGAAAGCGGTGGTCGTCCGCGGCACCGGGGGCGTCCCCGTGGCCGATCCCATGGGCCTGATGAAACGGGCGTCCGCCTACGGCGGGAAGGAGAAACAGCGGTTTAAGCGGAACTTCGAGTTGGGGACGGCCGGAGGGGTGATGGGCGTGGAGGCGGTGGGGGACATGCCCATCCACAACTTCATGGGCGGTCGCTGGACCGAGAAGGCGGAGCGGATCTCGGGCCAGACTATGTTCAAGAAGTACGGGAAGCACGAGCGGTCCTGCCTCTCCTGCCCGTCGAACTGCACCCTGGTGGTGGACATCCCCGGGACGGCCGTGGGCCACGCCCCCGAGTACGAAACCATCGGCGCCTTCGGGAGCATGTGCGAAAACGACAGCCTCGAGGTCATCGGGAAGTGCAACGAGCTGTGCAACGATTACGGCCTGGACACCATCTCGGCCGGCAACACCATCGCCTTCGCCATGGAGGCGTTCGAAAAGGGCCTGCTGACGGAGGCCGACCTGGGGGGGATCCGGCTCACCTGGGGGGACGGTGAGGCCATGATCGCCCTGCTGCACAAGATCGGACGGCGCGAGGGGATCGGGGACATCCTGGCGGAGGGCACGCGGCCGGCGGCGGAGCGACTGGGCAAGGACTTCGGGGACATGGTGGTCGAGGTCAAGGGAGTTGAGATTCCGATGCACGATCCCCGCGCCTACTGGTCCAACGCCCTCAACTACGCCGTGGCCAACCGGGGCGCTTGCCACATGGAGGGAGTGACGTTCACCGTGGAGAGTGGTCTGCCCTTCCCGGACCTGGGGTACACCGCGCCCATGGATCCCTATATCACCGACGGCAAGGCGCAGCTGGCGGTGAAGATGCACGATCTGATGGTCATCTACGACGGGCTGGGGATCTGTAAATTCTACATCGTGGTCTCCTACGGCCCGACCATCATGGCGGAATGGTTGAATTACTGCACCGGCTGGAAGGTCACGCCCGACGGGCTGATGCGGACGGCCGAGCGGATCTTCAACGTCAAGCGGTTGATCAACGTCGCCCGGGGACTCTCCCGCAAGGACGATTGCCTGCCCAAGCGGTTGCTCACCGTGCCGCAACGGGATGACATCGGGCCGGTGGATCCCCAGGGCATGGAGCGCATGCTGACGGAGTACTACCGCATCCGGGGCTGGGATGAGAAGGGGTCTCCCACCCGGGAACGGCTGAAGGCGTTGCAGTTGGCCTGATCGCCTGGCCGGCGTTCGGGACTGCAGGAGGTCCACCGACACGAGTGCGGTAGCGGTCCGGTCGCGGGCGATGCCGGCCCCGTTGCGACAATCCCTTCGTTGGCTGAGCAGGGGGTGGGCATGCAGGTTGAACAGTGGATGAACCGGGATCTGGTGACGGTATCGCCTGACGAGAGCTTCCGCACTGCCATGCACCTGATCCGCCAGAAGGGGATCCGCCACCTCCCGGTAGCGGAAGGGAAACGCCTGGTGGGCATCGTCACCGACCGGGACCTGCGGCAGGCGGCGCCGTCTGGGGCGACCAGCCTGAGCATCCACGAGCTGCACTACATCCTGGAAAGGGTGACGGTCCGCGAGATCATGACCAAACAGGTGGTCACCATCCGGCCGGAGCAGACGGTGGAGGAGGCGGCCCTCCTGCTCCTGGGACATCGAATCGGCGGGCTGCCCGTGGTGCGGGAAGGGGAACTCTGCGGTATCATCACCGAGACCGACATCCTGCAGGCCTTCCTTCAGATCCGGGGCAAGGGGCCGCTGGACATCGCGTCATCCATCGTGCAGATCGAACGGGAGAAGCGCGCGCAATGAGGCGACTGCTCGGCACGGCCGTCCTCGCCCTGGCCGCTTTCACTGTCGCGGGGTGCGCCGTCACGTCGGGCTCCACCCGCGAGTCCGTGGGCGAAACGATCCACAGCATCAGCGTCAGCAACACGGTCCAGATCCGCTTCCAGGGGGATCGCGTCCTGGCGCCCCTGGGGCTCCGGGTCGAGACGTACCGCCGGGAGGTCTTCGTCTCGGGCTTGGCCCAGAACGACGCGCAGCGGGCCCGCGCCATAGCCATCGCCCGCGACACGCCAGGGGTGCTCACCGCCTACTTCGTGGACACGGACCTGCCCGGCCGACCGGTGAGCCGCGCGCACTACCGCGCCAGCGCGGAACAGGTCTGGTCGGCCGCGGTTGCCGCCGTCCGCGCGGCCGGCTACCAGATCGAGGAGCGGCAAGCGGGCCGCACCCTGGTCACGAGCTGGAGGCGGCTCTCGCCGAGCTGGCGGACGCTCTGGATGGGCAGCCAGGAGCGGGTGCGTCTTTCCCTGTTCCCCCACCGCGACGTCGTGACGGTGATCGCCGTGGTCGACCGCCTGGACGAGGGGAGCGTTTCCTGGCAGATCGAGCGCGAGCAGGCCGTCCTGGAGGGCATCCGGAAAGCCCTGGGACAGGCGGCCCCCCGCTCGTAACCCCCCCCGCGCATTTTTCCCCGTCTCGCTTCACACCCATTTCCAGCCGCTCGTGCGTGAATCCACGGACCGTCGCCGTCCCTGCGGACAGGGAACCGACCTGCGGCCGCGGCGTCGGGCAAATGGAGACGAGTCCCTCCGGGGTGGTCCGGGGAGGAAAGGATAAGGATAGCTTGTTCGATCCTGAGAGAACGCGGAGAGGGTGCTGGGGCAGACGCGAACGGGCGGCTAGACGACTTCTTCCAGGGAGATCACCTGGCGCTTGTTGATGGCCATGAATGCGGAGTGGGACTGAGCCTGCCCCTCGGTCACGGCGTCGGTCAGGGCAAAAAAATCTCCCTTGAGGTTCAGGGCGTCCAGGGTCCGGATGTTCTTCGGCTTGCTCATCTTGCCGATGAGGACGCCGGCCACGGTCACCAACCGGACCTTGACCGAGGTTTCTTCCATCGCCATGGTTGTCCTCCCTTGGACTGGCCTTGGACTGGCCTTGAAGTGGCCTTGGACTGGCGTGACCCTGGCTGGGACCGCCCGTCGAATTGGCATCCCATACCACTTCCGGCGCGCCATTGTCAACCGTTTTGCCCGTCATTTCGAATATTTTTCTCCTGGGATCGAGCCCAGATAATTCGCTGCGAAGGGCGAAACCGTTTGATTTTTCTGGTGTCCTGTGGTAAAAAATCGCTTTACTTCGGCGACGGCCCTGGGCCTCCGCCGGGCCGGATCGGGATCGGGGACCGCCGTCGTCCTTGCCAGAGGTGTCCATGGGCGACGTGACGGTCGTGACGGGCGGGACCGGCTTTGTCGGGGCCGCGGTCATCCGCCGCCTGGCGGCGGCCGGGCATCACGTCCGAGCGCTGGCTCGCCCCAGCAGCGATCGCCGGTTGCTCGCCGACCTTCCCGTCGAAATCACGGACGGCGACCTGAAAGACGCGGCCTCCCTCGGACGTCTCCTGAAGGGCTGCGGGCGACTGTTTCACGTGGCCGCCTTTTACAGTCTGTGGGCCCGGGATCGCCGGGTGTTCTATGACATCAATGTCGAGGGCACGCGCCGGATCCTCCGGGCAGCGGCGGATGCGGGCGTGAGCCGGGTGGTGTACACCAGCACCGTCGGCGCACTGGGGATCCCCCCAGGGGGCGGCGCCGGGACCGAGGAGACGCCGGTCGGCCTGACGGACATGGTGGGGGATTACAAGCGGTCCAAGTTCCTGGCCGAGGAGGTGGCGCGCGAGTTCGCCCGGCAGGGGCTGCCCCTGGTGATCGTGAATCCCAGCACCCCGGTCGGCCCAGGGGACATCAAGCCCACCCCCACGGGGCAGATGATCGTGGATTTCCTCCGCGGCCGGATGTGGGCGTACCTCCCCACCGGGCTGAACCTGGTGGACGTGAACGACGTGGCCGCGGGACATCTGCTGGCGGCCGAGCGGGGGCGGGTGGGTGAGCGGTACATCCTCGGCGGCAGAAACCTCACCCTCCGCGAGATCTTCGAGCTCCTGGGACGGATCACCGGCATCCGGCCGCCCCGCCTCAAGGTGTCGGCTGGCCTGATCCTGCCCCTGGCCCGGCTGTCCGAGTGGATCGCGGATCACCTCACGGGCCGGCCGCCCATGATCCCGGTGGATGCGGTCCGGATGGCGCAAAAGACGATGTTCTTCGACTGCCGCAAGGCCATCCGCGAGTTGGGGCTGCCCCAGTCCCCGGTGGAAGACGCGCTGGCTCAGGCGGTGCGATGGTTTCAGGAGAACGGCTACGCGCCCACCCGGCGGTAGCGGGGTACCCGGCTGAGCGGCGGACCCGCCAGGCGGGTACCCGGATCAGCGGACAATGCGCCCGCGGCGGTCGGGTCGGCATCAGGTGGGCGCGAGTGGCTGGGTTGAGATGGCCGACATTCCCCGGCTCCTCCTGGGGAGCCTGCTGCTTCGCCCCTATGTCTTTGCCTTCCTGCTGCTGCACCTGCTGGGGGCGAGCACGCTCCTCGGCTGGCGGCGCACGAGCGCCTTCACGCTCATCACCTGGGGCGTGGCATTCGCGGCGGAGCATAGTTCGATCAGGACAGGCATCCCCTTCGGGTGGTATTATTACATCCCCGGGACGGCCACGCGGGAGCTGTGGATTGCCGGCATCCCGTTCTTCGATTCACTCTCGTTCTCGTTTCTTCTGGTGGCCAGCTACGGCCTGGCCTGGTTTCTCCTGGCCGGCGGCCGCCCCGTCTCCGATGGATCGAGCGGATCCGTTGCCAGCGGCCGGGGGGTCACCCCGCGGCCAGGCCGGATGCGCCATCTGGCTCTGGCGTCGCTCCTGTTCGTCCTGGTGGACGTGGTGATCGATCCGGTGGCCCTGCGGGGCGACCGGTGGTTCCTGGGCCAGATCTACGGGTATCCCGAGCCGGGCATCTACTTCGGGGTGCCCCTGGCCAACTTCCTGGGGTGGGGCGTGGTCGGCGGAACGGCCATGGCCCTGTATCACGCCTGGGAACGCCGCCAGCCTGCGGTGGCGGTGGCGCGGTTTGAGGGCCGGGCGGTCCTCTGCCCCGCGCTGTACTTCCTCGTCCTGGTCTTCAATCTGGCAATTTCGTTTGCCCTGGGGGAATGGCGGCTGGGGCTGTCCGGGGTCCTGCTCACGCTGCCGATTCTCCTCTGGACCATAGCCATCCTCATGAGGCCGCGAGCGCTCGCCTGGAGACCGCGGCCAGAGGAGATACGCGCATGAGGTTTCCCATTCAGCTGCACTGGACCTTGCTGAAGTACATGGCGACCAACGCCCTCCGGGGGAAGCGGCGGTACCCGTTCGTCCTGATGCTGGAGCCGACCCACCTGTGCAACCTGGCCTGCGAGGGCTGCGGCAAGATCCGGGAGTTCGAGAGCACCATCCGGGACATGCTCTCCCTGGAGACCTGCCTGAAGGCGGTGGACGAGTGTGGGGCTCCCATCGTCTCCATCTGCGGGGGCGAGCCGACCATCTACCCGCACCTGGGGGAGCTGGTCAACGAGCTGCTCCGGCGCAAGAAGTTCATCTACCTGTGCACCAACGCCATCAAGCTGGACAAGTGGCTTCCCCAGTGGAAACCCAGTCCCTACATGACCATCAACGTCTCCATGGACGGCCTGGAGCCGACCCACGACCTGGTCCGTTCCCGGAAGGGGCTGTATCAGATCGATATCCGGATGATCAAGCTGGCGAAGTCCCTGGGCTTCCGGATCGTCACCAACACCACCGTCTACAAGGAGACCAAGATGGACGAGATCGAACAGCTCTTCGCCGAACTCGAGGCCGTCGGGGTGGACGGATTTCTCGTCTCCCCGGCGTATCAGTACACGGTCCTGAAGGGTCGGGACATCTTCCTGGAGAAGCGGCAAACCCACGAGAAGTTCCAGCGCGTCTGGGAGATGTCGAAGCGGTACCGCCTCCTCAGCACGCCCATGTACCTGCGCTACCTCAAGGGAGAGCGGGAGCTGAAGTGCTCCCCCTGGGGGAACCCCAATTTCAACCCCCAGGGCTGGAAGGGGCCCTGCTACCTCATCACCGATGCCCACTACAAGACGTTCGACGAGCTCATGACCAAGACCGACTGGGAGAAGTACGAGAACAAACGGGACGACCGCTGCACCAACTGCATGATGCACAGCGGGTTCGAGCCCACCGTGATCCGGGAGGTGGGGAAGAGTTGGAAGGATCTCTGTGAGATGATTCGCTGGAACCTCGCGTGAAACTCTGAGGAGATCCCGTGACTCCCCCCATCCCGAGCAGCCCGCGACCCCAGAGCATCCCGCCGGCCGAGGCCGCCCTGGATCAGGTCATCCGGCGCGGGGTCGAGCTCCTCCTCCAGGGCCAGGACCCGGCCGGCTTCTGGGTCCACGAGCTGGAGGCGGACGCCACCATCACCTCCGAGTACCTCCTCCTGCGCCGGTGGCTCAACATCGCCGACCCCGCCGCCGAGGCCAAGGCGATCCGGCACCTCCAGGCCATCCAGCTCCCCGAGGGGGGCTGGCCCATCTACCACAACGGGCCCGCCGACATCAGCGCCACCGTCAAGGCCTACTTCGCCCTGAAGATGGCGGGGGTCTCCCCCGACGCGCCCGGCATGGCGAGGGCGCGCCAGACGGTGCTCGAGCTGGGCGGGATCACCCGGGTCAACGTCTTCACCAAGATCCTGCTGGCGCTCTTCGGCGAGTATCCGTGGGACGGGGTGCCCTGCATGCCGGTGGAGATCTGCCTGCTGCCTCGGTGGTTCTACTTCAACCTCTACGAGATCTCTTACTGGTCCCGGACGGTCCTGGTGCCGCTCCTGATCATCTTCGCGCACCGGCCCGTCCGGCCCGCACCCTCCTCTGCCCGGCTGGACGAGTTGTACCTGCTCCCCCGAGAGCAGACGACCTTCTCGCTGCCACGGGATCCTCAGATCTTCACCTGGCGAAACTTCTTCCTGGTCGTGAACCGGATCCTGCGATTCCACGATCGGTTCGCCCCCCGCGCATCCCGGCAGCGCGCCATCCGGGAGGCGACGCGCTGGATGCTGGAGCGCATGCAGGGCGAGGGCGGCCTGGGCGGGATCTACCCGGCCATGGCGAACTCCGTCGTGGCCCTGACCTGTCTCGGGTACCCCGTGGACCATCCCATGGTCCGGAAGGCCCTCGGCGAGATCGATGCGCAGCGGGTCGAGACGGCCGACACGCTCCGCGTCCAGCCCTGTCTGTCGCCGGTGTGGGACACCGCCCTGACCATCAACACGCTGATCGAGGCCGGGCTTCCCCCCGATCACCCGGCCCTGGGCAGGGCCGGCGAGTGGCTGCTCGGCAAGCAGACGCGTCGCGCCGGCGACTGGCGGCTGAAGGCGCCCGCGACGCCGCCGGGAGGCTGGCCCTTCCAGTTCGAGAACGAGTTCTATCCCGACGTGGATGATACGGCCGCGGTGCTCATGGCCCTCCGGAAGATCCGCATCCCCGACGAGGAGGCCAAGACCCGCGGGATCGCCCGCGGGCTCAACTGGATCCTCGCCCTGCAGGGGAGGGACGGGGGCTGGGGGGCCTACGACAAGGACAACAACCGGATGGTGTTCAACCTGATCCCCTTCGCCGACCACGGCGCCCTCATGGATCCCAGCACCGAGGACCTGGCGGGCCGCGTCCTGGAGGCGCTGGGGTACCTGGGGTTCCGGCCGGACGAGCCAGCGGCGGCGAAGGCCATCGCCTTCCTCAAGACGCGCCAGCGCTGGGACGGCTCCTGGTACGGGCGCTGGGGGGTGAACTACCTCTACGGCACGTGGTCGGTCCTGGCCGGCCTCGACTCCATCGACGAGGACATGCGCGCCCCCTACGTCCGCAAGGCCGTGGCCTGGCTCTCGAGCCGCCAGAACCCCGACGGTGGCTGGGGCGAGTCCTGCTATTCCTACAACGATCCCCGCACGGCCGGCATGGGCAAGAGCACGGCGTCGCAGACCGCCTGGGCGCTCATGGCGCTGCTGCACGCGGGCGAAGCCACGCATCCCGCCGTGGCCCGGGGCATCGGGTTCCTCCTGGAGACGCGGAGGCCGGACGGGTTCTGGCACGAGGCAGAGTTCACCGGAACGGGCTTCCCGCGAGTCTTCTACCTTCGGTACCACGGCTACTCGGTCTTCTTTCCCCTCTGGGCCCTGGCCCTGTATCGCCGCCGCCTGTCGTCCGCGACGGGGACTCGCCAGGCGTCCGTCACCCGCCTCCGGCATCCCGAGACACGGGTGTGAGCCGCAAGGATCTCCCGGACCGCCGAAGAGACGCCTCCCTCCTGCCGCCCTGCCCGCAGCGTCCCTGTCCGGCAGGCTGCGGGTGGGCACCGGGGAAATCCGTTGGGGTCTCCGGATTCCCCGTGGCGGGTACTCGCGGGTAGGCGGGCGGTGGACCGCCCCGTCGCGCTGGTGGTGGCCCTGGCCCAGGAGCGCCGGCCGCTGCAGCGCCGTCTGGCTGCCGCACGACAGGGGCGAGCGGGCGATTTTCGCGTGGTCGTCGGTGGACTCGCGGGCCGGGCCGTGGTCCTCATCCAGGCCGGCATCGGGCGGGATCGCGCCCGCCGCGCCCTCCTCGCCGCCTCTCACCAGTTCTCCTTTCACGCCGCCTGGTCGCTGGGATTTGCGGGTGGGCTGGCCGAGACCCTGTGTGTCGGCGATGTCGTTTGCCCGGCCGCGGTCTTGCAGGACGATGGACGGACCGGCCAATCCTTCGGCGTGGCCCCCGCCCAGGCGGATGTGTGCGCCGCCCTCGCCGCCGCCGGAATCCGCATCCATGACGGGCCCCTCCTCACGGTGGATGATCCCCTGCGAACCCCAGAAGTGAAACGGGCGGCGCATCGGCGCACCGGCGCGGTCGCGGTGGACATGGAAGCGGTGGGCGTGGCCGAGGCGGCGCGCGAGCTCGGCATTCCGTGGCTGGCCATCAAGGCGGTGGTGGATGCGGCCGGGGAGGCGCTGCCGGAGTTCCTGGCCGGCTGCACGACAGCCCAGGGCGAGCTCCGCTGGCGAGGCCTGCTCTCGAACCTCGCCTCCGCCAGACGCCGGCGCACGCTCTGGCGGCTCCACCGGGCATCCCGCCAGGCCGCCCAAGGGCTGCAGCGTGCGGTGGACGTGGCGTTCGCAGCCTGGTCGCCTTGACGCCACCTCCGCTCTCCAGTAGGATGTAGGCGCCTCTTCGCGGGGCGAATCTCCTGTCACGGGTCGTGAAGACACCGCAGATCGAGTTCACGGGCGCGGGGCTCAGCTCGCAGCACAATACGCCGGTTCCAGGGGAGAGGGCTCTCCCTCGGGGCCATTGGTGGAGGACCCAGAGGATTCCCAATTTCAGGACGTGGCTGTTCGGCGGGTTCCTGCTGGGGTCATTGTTTTTCTTTGCAGCCTGTGCCGCCGGACGGATCGTCGGGGAGACCTATCGCGATCCCGAAAATGGGTTTCAGGTTCGGCTGCCGCCTGCGGGCTGGATCCCCAGGCCACTGGACGGGGCGACCCTGTCCTTCGAGTCTCCGGATTTACGGGCGGCCTTGGCGCTCCTGGTCGAGTGTCACGCGCCGGAGACAGGCGACCTCCCGGGGGTGGCGCGCCACCTGTTCTTCGGGTTGGAGAGGAAGCGGTTCGAGGCCCGTGAGGCCATCCGCCTGCACGATGCCCCCGGGGTGCGGACCCGGCTCCGCGCCCGGCTGGAGGATGTGCCGGTCGAGGTCGAGGGGGTGACGTTCCGTCGCGCGCGATGCCTGTACGATTTCATCTATGTTGCTCCCCCGGCCGCCTTCCCGCAGGGCCACCCGGATTTTGATGCCTTCGTGCAGAGTTGGGCACCCCTCTCCGAACGGTGACCCGTTCCGGCGGTCCATTCCGGCCGAGTGCCAGTCTGGCTGATTGATGCCTTCGCTCCGCGGCCTGGTCGAGGAACTGGGACAGCGCGCCTTGCGCCTGATCGTCGATCTGGGCGCCATGTCCCTCCTGGCCGGCCGCACCCTCTACCACGCGGTGACGCCCCCGTTCCAGCCGCGACTGCTGATCGCCCAGATGGATCACATCGCCGTCCGGTCGGTCTCCATCGTCGGCGTGGCGGGGCTCTTCGTCGGGCTGGTGCTGGCGCTCCAGACGGCCTACGGCCTGGCCCGCTTCGGCGCCAAGGGGACCGTGGGGATCATCGTCGGGCTCAGCATGGTGCGGGAACTGGGGCCCGTCGTCACAGCCATCCTGGTGGGCGGCCGCGTCGGTTCGGGGTTCACAGCCGAGCTCGGCTCCATGAAAGTCACGGAGCAGATCGATGCCATGCGGGCCCTGGGGGTGAACCACATCAAGAAGCTGGTGGTGCCCCGGGTGCTGATCACGATGCTGGCCCTGCCCCTGCTCACCGTCATCGCCAATGCGCTGGGGGTCTTCGGGGGGATGGTGATCTCCCAGTACGAGTTCAGCGTGGATTACCACCAGTACTACACGACCTTCACGCAGTACGTGAAGCTGGCGGACATGCTGAGCGGCCTGGGGAAGACGGTGTTCTTCGGCTTTCTCATCGGCCTGGTGGGGTGCTACAACGGCCTCACGACCCGGGGCGGGACGGAGGGGTTGGGGCGGGCGACGACGGGGACGGTGGTGACGTCCTCGCTCCTGGTGTTCATCTCCGACTTCTTCCTGACGAAGTTCTTCTGGTGGCTGGAGGGGTGGTGAGAACGCCATCCGACGTGGTCGCCGCGGCAGGCGCGCGGGCAGGCACCGGCTCCGGCGCGGAGGACGGGAACCGCGCCGCCATCGAACTCCGCGGCGTCGTCAAGAGCTTCGAAGGGCATGCGGTCCTGCAGGGGCTGGACCTGGCCATCCGGCCGGGCGAATCGCTCACCATCATGGGCGGGAGCGGGACGGGCAAGAGCGTCCTGCTGCGGTTGATCATCGGCCTCCTGAAGCCGGAGGCGGGCCAGATCCTTCTGGAAGGCCAGGACATCGTGCCGCTCCCGGAGCGGGACCTCTTGCGAGTGCGCCGGAAGGTAGGGCTGGTGTTCCAGGGTTCGGCCCTCTTCGATTCGCTCAGCGTGGGCGAGAACGTGGCCTATGCCCTGCGCGAACACACCGCGTGGGACGAGGCCGCGATCCGCACCCGCGTGCGGGAGGTCTTGGACCTGGTGGGGCTGAACGCCGTCGAGCAGATGGACCCGGCGGAGCTGTCGGGCGGGATGCGCAAGCGGGTGGCGGTGGCCCGGGCCATCGCGCTGCCCCCCCGGATCCTCCTGTATGACGAACCCACGACCGGCCTGGATCCCAGCAACGTGGAGAAGGTGATCGAGCTGATCCTGGACCTCAAGGGCAAGTTGGGGGTGACCTCCGTGGTCGTGACCCATGACGTGGCGAGCGCCCTGAAGGTGTCCGACCGCCTGGCGTTGCTGCACGAGGGCCGGATCGCGGCCGTCGGCACACCCCAGGAGATCCAGGCGACCCACGACTCGTTGATCCGGGATTTCATGATCGGGCGCGTCGAGGGGTAGCGGCTTGGCGGTTGATCTCTTCGGGATGAACGAGGGGTGAGACGTCCATGACGGAACGGCAGATGCAACTGCGGATCGGGGCCCTGGTCCTGGTGGCCATCCTGCTCTTCATGGGCTTTGTCCTCTCCATCGGACGGCGGAGCGCGCTGTTCGAGGACCGGTACTCGCTCTGGACCTCCTTCAGTTCCACGGAAGGCCTGACGGTGGGGGCGCCCGTCCGGCTGGCGGGGGTCACGGTCGGCAACGTGACCCGGGTCGCCTTCGGCCGCGACCCCAAGGACCGCCGGATCATCCTGACCCTGACCGTGGAGCAGCGGGTCCGCGATCGCATCCGCGAGGACTCGGTGGCCAGCATCGGCACCATTGGTCTCGTGGGCGACAAGGTCCTGGACATCACCGTGGGGAGCTTCGACCGGCCGCCGCTTTCCCCGGGGGCGCAGCTGGCCAGCGTGGATCCGCCCGACTACTCGCGGCTCTTGCAGAAGGGCGACCGCATCCTGGACAACGTGACGCGAATCACCGCCTCGCTGGACGAGTTCCTGGCGGGCGGCGAGTCGGCGGGCAAGCGGAATTTCAACGAGGCGCTCCGATCGCTGCGGACCACGCTGGTCGAGGTCGAGAAAGGGGAGGGGCTCCTGCATGACATCATCTACGGCAAGGAGGGGGCGCAACTCCTCGGCCGCCTGGATCGCACCGTCCAGTCGCTGGAGCGCCTGGCGAAGGCGATCGAGAGCGGAGACGGACTGCTGCACGCGCTGGTCTACACGCCGCAGGGCGAGACGCTGGGTCGGCTGAACCAGGCGCTGGCGAACCTGGACGACCTCCTGCGCGAGGCCAAGGAGGGCCGGGGCCTCCTCCACAGCCTGATCTACGAGCCGCAGGGGACGGAGCTCCTGGCGCGCCTCAACCGGACCGGCGAGGAGCTGGAGAAGCTGGTGCGGGCGGCCCGCGAGGGAAAGGGGCTGATCCCGTCGCTCCTGTTCGATCCGGCGGGGGCGAAGGTGCTGGAGGACGTGCAGGCGGCCGCCACGGCCCTGCGGTCTCTGACGGCCGACCTCCAGGTCATCACGACGCGGCTGCGCCAGGGCGAGGGGACCATCGGTGGCCTCCTGGAGGATCCCACGGTGTACGAGGACCTCTCGGCCCTGCTGCGCGGGGCGAACCGGAGCTGGTTGCTCCGCAGCCTCATCCGCGCCACCCGGGAAGACGGCGCGCGCGAGAAGCGCTAGCCCCACGAAGGGGATTTGGGATTGGTGATTGTTGATTTTCGATTGGGGGCCAATCGGCAATCTACAATCCACAATCCAAAATGACATGGCCATTCACCTGGTGATCCACGGCCACTTCTACCAGCCGCCCCGGGAGAACCCCTGGACCGGGGAGATCGAGCGGCAGGCGAGCGCCGCGCCGTTCCACGACTGGAACGCCCGCATCGTGGCGGAATGCTACGAGTCCAACGCCCGGTCCCGCGTCCTGGACGGAAACGGCCGCATCCTGGATATCGTCAACAACTACGAACGGACCAGCTTCAACGTCGGGCCCACGCTCCTCTCCTGGCTGATCGCGACGGTTCCCGACGTGTGGCAGGCGCTGCTCGCCGCCGACCGCGCCAGCCAGGCGCGGCTGGGCCATGGCAACGCCATCGCCCAGGCGTACAACCACATGATCCTGCCCCTGGCCACGCCGCGCGACCGGCAGACCCAGATCCGCTGGGGCATCCGCGAGTTCGAATACCGCATCGGCCGGATACCCGAGGCCATGTGGCTGCCCGAGACCGCGGTGGACGCCGCGACGCTGGAGCTTTTGGTCCGGGCCGGCATGCGCTACGTCATCCTGTCGCCGGCGCAGGCGGCGCGCTGGCGCCCCATGGGCGAGAGCCGGTGGATCACGCCCACGGAGGCGGAGCTGGACCCGCGACGCCCCTACCGCTGGCACCGGCGGGACGCCCAGGGAAACGTGCAGGGGGACCAGGGGATCGACGTCTGCTTCTACCACGCGCCGCTGTCGCGGGGGATCAGCTTTCAGCACTACCTGCGGGATGCCAACACACTGGCGAGCCGGATCGCCGACGCCGCGGCGGGGTTCCCCGACCCGCTGATCCTCATCGCCACGGATGGCGAGTCCTTCGGCCACCACGAGAAGTTCGGCGACATGTGCCTGGCCACCCTCTTCGCCCGGGAGGTGCCGCAGCGGGACTTCGCCGTATCGAATCTGGCGGTGTACCTCGAGACCCATCGGCCGACGTGGGAGGTCGAGCTGTTGCCGCAGAGCGCCTGGAGCTGCTCCCACGGGGTGGGCCGCTGGCGCGAGGATTGCGGGTGCAGCAGCGGGGGCGGGCCAGGCTGGACCCAGCGCTGGCGCCGTCCCCTGCGGCAGGGACTGGACCGGCTGCGCGAGGCCCTGGGCGAGATCTTCACGGAGGAGATCGCGCCGCTCCTCCGGGATGGGTGGGCGGCCCGGGACGACTACATCGAACTCCTGCTGGATCCCAGCGAGGCGGCCCGCGAGGCGTTCTTCGTCCGCCATGCGACGCGTCTCCTGACCGGCGAGGAACGCGGTCGGGCCCTCCGGCTCCTGGAGATGCAGCACCAGGCCATGCTCATGTACGCGAGCTGCGGCTGGTTCTTCTCCGATATCTCCGGGATCGAGACGGTGCAGAACCTCCGCTACGCGGCCCGCGCCATCGAGCTGGCAGCACCCTTCGCCCCCCTGGACCTGGAGGCGGTGCTGCTGGAGAACCTGGAGCGGGCGCGAAGCAACGTCCCGGCCCACAAGGACGGCCGGCACATCTGGGAGCGGCAGGTCCGCCCCTCCCGCGTCACGGCGGAGGACGCCGTGGCCCGGCTCCTGCTGGAGGGGGCGCTGGGCCGCGAGGTAACGTCCCAGGTGTGCTACCGGTGGTCGCTCACGCCCGACCCGGTTGTCCGGCGGGACGGCCTGGTCCTGGCTGGCGTCCGCGCCGTCTCGCAGGTGACCGGGGAAACCTTGCGGTTCGCCGGGGCCTGCCGGCGCGACGGCCGCTTCGACTTCCTGGCGGGGATCGCCCCGTGGCCCGCCTCGGGCGACTGGGCGCGCTTCGTGGAGGAGACCACGGTCGCCCTGGGCCCCGAAGCCCCGGACCTCACGGCCTGGGCCGGGCGCCACGCGGCGCGGCTCATTCGCCTGCGCAATTTCCTGCCCGACGAGCGGCGGGCGATCCTGGAGGAAGTCCTGGCGGAAACGCAGGGGAACCTGGCGCAGGCCTGCGACCTGTTGTGCGGGGAGGCGCTGCCCGCCGCCGAGGCCATGGTGGATGCCGGGATGGAGCTTCCCGCGTGGCTCCAGGCGACGCTGGAGGCGACCTGGTCCCGGCAGGTCGCCGAGACGCTGGAGAAGCTGGACGGGGTGACGGACCCCGCGCGCTACGTGGGCGCCCTGGACCAGGTCGCGCAGGCACGGTCCCTGGGCCTCAGCCTGGACCTCGCGCCGGCGTCGGCGTGGTTCGGGCGGATGCTGGTGGAACGCCTGGAGGGCATCGCCGAGTCCTCGGATGTGCGCGCCTGGCAGGAGTTCCTGGAGCTGTTACAGATCGGGGCGCGCCTGACGCTCTCGCTGCCGGAACGGGCGCTGCAGGATCGGATGTTCCGGGTGCTGCGGAACCGCGTGCCGGTCCTCTTGGCGGGGCTCAAGGATCCGCGGGAGGAGGCCTACGCGCTCGTGACCGCGATCCTGGCGGTTGCGTCCCGCCTGACCCTGAACACGGACGAGGCCCGCGAACGGTTGCGCCCGCTGGAGGAGCGGTTCGCGGGGGATCCGACGTATTGGCCGTGAGGAGAGCCGAGAGCCTCGAACAAAGTGCCGCGAGCCGAGAGCCACGAGCCACGAGGCGGGAAACGTGAAGCGTGAAGCGTGACTGACCCCCAACCCCTGATCTTGAGATGAGCGGCATCCGACGGCAGTTGCAGATCAAGTTCGTGACCGGTCTGCTGGTCATCGTGCCCATCGCGGTGACCGTCTGGACGTTCTGGGAGCTGTTCACCTTCGTGGACGGGCTCCTGGCGCCCGTGGTCGCCGACCAGTTGGGACGCCATGTCCCCGGGGTGGGCCTCCTGGTGGCGATCCTGCTGGTCCTCCTGATGGGGGTCTTCGCCACCAACGTGGTGGGGCGGCGGACGCTGGGGTGGCTGGACGGCCTGCTCTACCGGATCCCCATCTTCCGCAACGTCTACTCCGCGATGAAGCAACTGCTGAACGCGTTCTCGCCCGACAACCAGGTGGCCTTCAAGGAGTTCGTGCTGGTGCCGAATCGCGAGAAGGGATCTTACAGTTTCGGCTTCCTCACGGGGGAGGTGGCGCTGCAGCGCGGCAGCGGCGAGACGGAGCCCCTGGTGGCCGTGTACGTCCCCACCAACCACCTGTACCTGGGCGACATCGTGCTGGTCCGGCGCGAGGACATCATCCAGACACGCCTGACCATTCCCCAGGGCATCCAGATTGTGCTCTCGGGGGGGATCAGCATCCCCCAGATTTTGCGCCAGAAGCCGCCGGACCCGGATCACCGGTAGGCGTCGGCCAGCGTCAAGCGTGGTCAGTTCTCGGTTCCCCATTTTCCGGTGAAGCGGAGCGTGTCATGGATGGCATAGTGTTTCAGGGCCTCTGGCTGGAGGCCATTCTGATCGGGACCCTCATTCTGCTGAACGGCTTCTTCGCCGGGGCCGAGGTCGCGCTGATCTCGGCCCGGCGGAGCCGCATCCAGCAGCTTGCCGCAGGGGGCGACGGCCGCGCCCGGCGCGTGGCGGCACTCCAGGAGGACCCGGACCGTTTCCTGGCCACGGTGCAGATCGGCGTGACCTTCCTCGGGACGTTGGCCTCGGCCGTGGGCGGGGCCGCCGCGGTGCGGGCGCTGTCGCCCGTGATCCGGGAGATTCCCATCCCCGGGCTTCGCGCGGCCGCCGAGCCGGTCGCCCTGGCGGCGATGGTCGTGGTGATCAGCTATGTCATGCTGGTCCTGGGGGAGCTGGCGCCCAAATCGCTGGCCCTGCGCCACGCCGTGGCGCTGGCCCTCTGGGTGGCAGGGCCCATTGACCGGCTGGCACGCTCGACCTCCCCGGTGGTCCGCTTCCTCACCGCGTCCAACCGCTTCATCCTGCGCCTGCTGGGCCAGAAGGGCGCCGCGGAGCGGGCCTTCGTCTCCGAGGAGGAGGTGAAACACATGCTGCAGGAAGGGCGCGTCCAGGGCGTCTTCGACAAGACGGAGGAGGAGTTGATCCACAGCGTCTTCGAGTTCACCGAGGCCTCGGTGAAGGCAGTGATGATCCCGCGGCCTCGCATCCAGGCCATCGACGTGGACACGCCCGTGGAGCAGATCCTGGCCTATATCATCGAGACCGGCAAGTCCCGCTATCCCGTCTATCGCACCTCGTTGGACGAGGTCCTGGGTATCCTCTACGACAAGGACCTCTTCCGCCTCCTGGCGGAGAAGAAACCCATCGTGCTGACAGAGATCCTGCGGCCCGTCTTCTTCGCGCCCGAGACGGCGCAGGTGAGCCACCTCCTCAAGGAGATGCAGAAGCGGCGGATGCCCATGGCGCTGGTGGTGGATGAATACGGCGGGGTGAAGGGGCTGGTAACCATCGAGGATCTGATCGAGGAGATCGTGGGGGAGATCCAGGACGAGGCCGACCGGGAGCACCGGCCGGTCGAGCGGTTGCGCGACGGGTCCTACCTCGTGGACGCCTCCGTCAGCATCGGCGACCTGGCCGAGCAGCACCACCTGCCGTTCCCGGAGTCGGCCGAGTACGAGACCCTGGCCGGCTTCCTCCTCTCGCAGCTCGAGCAGATCCCGCGCGGCGGGGAGATCGTGACCTACCAGGACTGGCGCCTGACCATCGTGGACATGGACGCGCGCCGCATTGCCCGCGTGAAGGTCGAGCGCCGCGGGCGGAGCGAGGGCCCACCCCGTCCCAAGGAGGCCACGCGGGACGCCCGATGACGCACATGCTCTCCACCGATCGCCCCGCCGAGGTCGCCGGGCAGAAATGCTTCTCATTCCGAGCCGGCGGATCGTCCCGGAGTGGCTCCTCGCTCCGGGCCGACGGCGCGTCCCGATGTCGCCCTCCGTTCCTCACCGGCCAACTGGTCCGGCCCGCAGGGCAGCCACGGCTGCCATGACGGCTCGCCTGCGGCTTCTCCTGATCCTGGCCGCTCTGTTGCTGGCCCTGGCGCTCGGGGTTTTCGCCGTGAGCCAGAGCCGCCCGGTCCGCCAGCGCGCCCTCGTCTGGGCCCAAGCGGTCCTGGCCGAGGCCGTGGGACGCGAGGTCCGGGTGGAGGATGTGACGCTCCGCCCCTGGGCCGGGAGCCTCGTGCTGTCCCGGATCCAGGTGGCCCGCGAGAAGTCCCTGGCCGACGGCATCCTCTTCTCCGCGGAGACGATCCGGGCACGCTGGAGCTGGACGGCACTCCTCCGCCGGCAGCTCGTCCTCCGGCAGATCACGCTGGTCCGTCCCCGGCTCGCGCTCGTCGCCGCGGCCGCGCCCGGACTGACGCTGGCGGACCTCCTCCCCGTGCTCTTCCAGTCGCAGCCGGTGCGGGCCGGGGGGTGGACCCTCCGCGTGCGGAGGGCGAGCCTCCAGGATGGCCAGATGGCCTGGGCCGAAGCGGATGGGACGCAGGGGACACTGGAGGGGCTGGAAGGCGACCTCACCTGGCAGGAGGCCCCGGGGAGTGTCGTGTCCACCGCGGGCACGCTGCGGGCCCTCCGGCTGCACGTCACGCGCGGGGACACGACCCGACAGCTCGACCGGATCAGCCTGGAACTGGTGGGAACGGCCGACGCCGTCACGATCAGCGCCGCGGAGTTCTCCCTGGCGGACGCCCGCGTGCGGGCGCGGGGCGGCATCGCCGATCTCGGCGGTGCCCCGCGGGTGGATCTCGGCCTGGACATCCAGGCACCTCTCCGCGCGGTGTTCCTCGCCCTGGGCACCGACCGGCCGGCGGAGGGGACGCTGGCGGTGAATGGCCGACTGCAGGGACCCTGGGCCCAGGCGGTCTTTCGGGGCGAGGGCGCCCTGCGCTTCGGGAAGGACGGCGGAAGCGGTGAGCCGCTTCGATTCTCCCTCGCCTGGGAGGGCGGACGACTGGAGGCCGAGACCCTGGGCGGCGGATCGTGGGCGGGCGGGTCGCTCCGGGGGACGCTCTCGCTCGTGCCGGCCACGGGCTTTTACCGGGTGCGTGCCAGCCTGGAGAACACCGACCTGGCCGCGCTGGCTGGCCTGCCTGTTCAGCTCTGGCAGGCGCAGACCGGACTCCCGTTGCCGCCCGAGGCCCGGGGCCGGGTGACGGGGGACGTGGATCTCACGGGGCGCAGCGCGGATCTGTCCACGCTCCGCGGGCGCGCTGCCCTGCGGGTGGAGGGCCTGGCCCTGGCGGGGGAGGCGCCGACCGGCCGACTGGAGGCGCATCTCCGCGCCACCAGCTCGCGCCTCACCGTCGAGACGTTCACGCTCAAGGTCTCGGGCGGGGAGATCCAGGGCCGCGGAGGGCTGGCCTTCGCCGACGGGAAGCTGGACCTGCCGGTGCGAGCCGACCTCCGGGACGTGGCCGCCTTCGGGCGGGGATTCGGCCTGCCGCTCTTGAGCGGGCGGGCCACGCTGCAGGGACGCCTCGTCGGCACGCGGGAGGCGCCGCGACTTCAGGCGCGGGTCACCTGGCGCGAGGCCCGCATCGCCGGGCACCTTCTTGACCAGATCGAGGGGGACGTGGAGGTCGCCCACCGGACGCTCAAGACGCCGCGGCTCACCGTACGCACCGGCCGGACCACGGCCGTGCTGCGCGGCAGCCTGGAGGCTCGGGGCACCACCCCGCTCCGACGACTGAATCCGAAGCAGGATCTCGTCCTAGACGTCCAGGGGCAGGTGAACCCGGCGCGGACCGCCGACATCGTCGCGCTTTTGCCCGAGGATCTGGAAGTTCAGGGGGCGTTCCGGGCGAGCGGACGGGTCACGGGGACGCTCCAGGCGCTGACGGGCGAGGTGGAGCTGGGGTTCGAGAACTTCCGAACCTGGGAGGAGTCCTGGCAGCGGGGGGAGGCCCTGCTCCGGCTCCGGCAGGGCGCCGTGGAGATCACCCGCCTCTCGCTCCGCCGCGGAGCCGAGCAGCTCACCGGCGAGATCGGGGTGGGGGTGAACGGCGCCCTCCGGGGTCGCCTCACGAGCACGGTCATGGACCTGGCCCAGGTCGGTTCCCTGTCGGGCAGCGATCTCGCCGGCCGGGCCACCTTCCGCCTGGACCTCCAGGGCACCCTCCGCGATACGCGCATGCTGGGCCAGGCGACGGCAGGCGCGATCTCTTACAAGGAGATCCCGCTCGGCCCGGGGACGGCCACGTTCAAGGTCGAACGGAAGGCCGTGGACGTGGACCTGACCTTCCGCGAGGGGACGCACCGCCTGCAGGCCAGCATCGGGCCACCGCCGAACCGCACCTTCAGAGGGGACCTCACGCTGTCCGATGCGGAGCTGGACCTGATGGCCCGGGCGGGAGAGATCGAGGCCCTGCGCCACTGGCAGAGCCGGGGAAGCGGGCGCATCCTCATCCAGGGCCCGGCGAAGGCGCCCACCTCCGGGACGGGCGAGGCGGAATTTGCAAATCTGCGCCTCCGCATGGGAGACGAGGTGTGGGAGAGCCGGGGTCCGGTGCGGGCGAGCTGGAGCGGGCCGACGGTCACCTTGCGGCAACTGCGTCTCCGCTCCGGCGAGCGGGAGTTCGATCTCCACGGGACACTGGGCGAGGGGGGACAGACCGACCTCTTCGTGACGGGGCAGCTTCCCCTGGTGGCCCTGGCGGGGTATCTCCCGGCCGTGCGTCCAGAAGCAGGGCTGGCGAAGGCGAACCTGCGCCTCCGCGGGCGCCAGAGCGCCCCAGAGCACCAGGGGATCCTGGAGATCCAGCGGGGCCGCCTTAGCCTGTCGGGGATTCCGGCGGAGTTCCGGGAGGTCCAGGCCAGCTTGGACCTCCAGGGCAACCGGACGCAGATCCGGGAGTGGCAGGCGCAGCTCGCCGAGGGGAGATTCCGGGGCTCAGGCGAGATCGGCCGGGGGGGCGGGCGCTGGGACCTTCGCCTCACCTTCCAGGAGGACGAGGGGCGAGCGGAGCAGCTCCTGGCCGGACTCTACCGCGGGAAGGGGGAGGTGACGGGCATCCTGTCCCTGGGCGGGGTCCTGACGAGCCAGGGGGAGGAGACGACCGACTTCTGGCGGAACCTGGGTGGGGACCTCAAGCTCGTCATGCGGGACGGGCGGATCGGACGCTATACCGTCTTGGCCAAGATCCTGTCGCTCCTGAACGTGGCGCAGCTCCTGGAATTCAAGGGGCCGGAGCTGCTCTCCGAGGGCATGCCGTACCAGCGTCTCACGGCCGACATCAAGATCGAACGCGGCATCGCCCGGACGGAGAACCTGGTCCTGGACAGCCCGGCCATGAAGGTGAACGCCGTCGGCCAGGTCAATCTTGCCGACGACACGCTGGACCTGACCGTGGCGGCCAAGCCGTTCCAGACTGTGGACAGCATCCTCACCAAGATCCCCCTGGCGGGCTGGCTCCTGGGAGGAAAGGAGAAGAGCCTGCTGGTGGCCTACTATCGGGTCACGGGCCCACTGAGCGACCCCCAGGTGACGCCGATCCCGTTGAAATCCGTCGGCCGGAATCTCTTTGGCATCTTCCGCAACCTGCTGGAAATCCCCGAGGCGCTCACCGGTCCCTTCGAGGACTTGCCCCCGCAGCCGGCAAAGCCGGAAGAAGGCAAGGGACGCTGACGACCCTCCGCATGTTTTCCCATTCGTTCCGGCGCGGTCCCCCGTGGGCGGTAAGGCGCGGGGTGGGCCCAAACAGTGCAGTAGTTGAACCTCCAAGTGCGCCAAGAAGCTCCCCGTGGTTCTGCATTTGCCTCCAGCCTGGATGAGACCTGGCGCGCCGTTGCGGCCTTGGCGACCTTGGCAGTGAGATATTCTGGTTGAGAGAGCAACGCGGGCCGGCGAGCCGATCTGATTGCTCCGTCGGCGGAACGCGAGGAGGTGCCGGTGAATATCCTGATCCCTGAGATTCCGGTGGTCGAGAAAGTGATCCGGTCGGCGGTGGTGTACCTCTTCCTGCTGGTCGCCTTCCGCCTGGCGGGCAAGCGCCAGCTCGGGCAGATGACGGCCTTCGACCTCGTCGTGCTTCTGGTGATCAGCAACGTGGTCCAGAACTCCCTGATCGGCAACGACAATTCCCTGGGCGGGGGACTGATCGGGGCCACGGTCATCCTCGTGCTGAATGCGTTCGTCGCGTGGATCACCTTCCGGCACAAGCGAGTGGAGCGGTTCGTGGAGCACACGCCCACGGTCCTCGTGAAGCACGGCCGGATCGTGCGCGAGAATCTCCGGCGGGAGCGGCTGAGCCCAACAGAGCTTCGGGCGGCCCTCCGGCGGGAAGGGATCGTCTCCCTCCGGGACGTGCGCTACGTGCTGCTGGAGGAGGACGGCCATCTCAGCGTGATCACGAGCCGGGCGGCCGCGCGGTGAGCATGGGCTGCCGGACTGCCAGGGAGGGCCAGGCACGTGCCTGACCTGGGCCAACTGATCGGCCACTGGGGGTACCTTGCCATCTTCGTGCTCGTCATCCTCGGGAACATGGGCATCCCCCTTCCGGAAGAAACCATCCTCATCCTGGCCGGCTACCTGGTGTGGCAAGGAGACCTCCGGCTTCCGCTGGTCCTGGCGGTCGGCATCTTCAGCGCGGTCGCGGGCGATAACATCGGCTACTGGATCGGACGGGAGTACGGGCAAGGGACCATCGAGCGCTACGGGCGCTGGGTCGTGGGGAACCCGGAACGGTTAAAGTCCATGCGGGGCTTCGTGACCCGCTATGGTTCTCTCGGGGTGTTCGCCGCCCGGTTCCTGCCGGGGCTCCGCTTCCTGGCCGGCCCCCTGGCGGGGGCCACGGGCCTCCGACCTCTCGCCTTTTTTCCGGCGAATGTCCTCGGGGCGGCGCTGTACGTCCCGCTGGCGGTCGGGCTCGGCTATGCCGTGGGCTACGGGCTGGGGGAGTACGTCGCCCGGCTCGAACGGGTCGTGGGAGAGATCGAGCACCTCGTCCTGATCGGCGCGATCCTTGCCGCCCTGGCGCTCATGGGGTGGCGGGCGCTCCGCGCCGCCCGGACCCGGCGGCCGTAAGGCGATCGGGGGTATTGCCCATATCTCGATGGCGGAGCAGCGCGAGGGCGTAACCTGAAGGCGCTACCGACGACCTCGCGTAGGACATTGGCGAGCGTCTCTCCCTTCAGCAGACAGACCCAGGCCCGTTTGTCCGCCTCAGGCGGGTGGCGCGCGTTGGGCAAGGCGCGGCGGGCAGATGTCGAAAGGATGATCGTGCCGGAGTCGTGGATAGAAAGACTGATGCCTCTAAACTACGCAGACCTCGCGCCAAGCTGAGTGGACGCCGAGATAACCTTCTTCACCGCGCCGGGTCCCCCATTACAGATTGTGATCTTGAACGCCGGATCGTCGCTGCGTCCTTCAGCCCTACCCGGAACATGAAGTCGGCGGGGAACTTCTCCCGGTTGCGCTTGACCGCTTGGTTCAGGACGCGCGTTTCCACGCCGTAGATGCGCGCCAGGTCCCCCGCAAGAATGACTCGCTGCCCTCGTGCGGAGACAATCAGGTCGTCAATGCGGGCAAGCTCTTCCTCGGCCATTGCCCAGTCCTTTCAAGTTGTGGCTCTTGCGATTTTCTCTTCCATCGCTTCGCCGTCGCCGCACCCGATAGGCCGGGCCCGCCTCCTCGACGCGGAAGCCGATCGGTCTCCGCCGGAGCTCTGAGGGCGTCATCAGCGCGCGGATGGCGTCAAAGACCACCCGGAGCTGGGCATGTGGGGACGGGACGTTGCATTACAAGTCAAATTGGTGGGCAGGCCCTGTCCGGTCATGCCAGTGGCGATCGGCTCACGGGCAGAACCCGAATCCGCCGCCTAGCAGTTAGCAGGCTCCAGATTTTCTCCTGTCGGCTGCGCATCCATCACAGTTTGTGATGACGCGTCAACGTTGGTTTCAAGTGGTCGGGAGTTGGTGGGCAAGAAGACAGGGGAGGCAATGACCGTGCAGTTCGGGCTGCTGAAGTCGCAATCGAAGGACAGACCTCGCGGGGGAGCCGGGATGCTCCTGATCCTCGCCCCCCCCAGGCGGATATGCACGGTAGGCGGATCGCGTCTTGGTGGTTACAAGAGCAACTGCACCGCGTTCTCCAGGATCTTCTTCAGCTCCTGGAGGAACTTCGCCCCCATGGCGCCGTCAATGATCCGGTGATCGAAGGAGCCGGTCAGGCGCATCCGCTGCCGCACGACCACCTGCCCGTTCATCACCACCGGTTTCTCCTCGATGCCCCCCACCGCCAGGATGGCCCCGTGGGCGGGGTCGATCACGGCCGTGAATTCCACCACGTCGAACATCCCCAGATTGGAGATGGCGAAGGTGCCGCCCGAGTACTCCTCGGGGCGGAGCTTCCGCGCGCGGGCGCGGTCGATCAGGCCCCGGGCCTCGCGGGCGATCTCGCCCAGGCTCTTCCGGTCGCAGTCCCGGATGACCGGGACGATCAGTCCGTCCTCGATGGCCACGGCCACCCCCATGTGGACGCGCTTGAACAGCCGCACCTGGCCGTTGCTGTACCGCGCGTTGACGGCCGGATGCCGCTGGAGGGCCAGGGCCGTGGCCTTGATGATGATGTCGTTGACGCTCAGCTTCTCGACGTTGGCCTCGATGGCATTGAGCGACTTGCGGAGTTCCAGCGCCGCCCCCATGTCCACCTCGACCGTCACGGTGAAGTGGGGGATGGGCGCCTTGCTCTGCACCATGCGGGCCGCGATGGTCTTGCGGATGGTGCTCAGCTCCTTGTCCTCGAACTCCCGCTCGCCCACGGGAACCTCGGCCCCGGCCAGGCGTTGGGCCTGGGTGGCCAGGTAGGCCTCCACGTCCCGTTCCAGGATGCGCTCGCCCGGGCCGCTCCCCTTGATCTGGGCGAGGTCGATCCCGGCCTCGCGCGCCATGCGCCGGGCGATGGGGGAGGCGGGCACCCACCCGGCCTCGGCCGCCCGGGCCGCAGGGGAGACCGCCGCGGGCGCGGCGGGAGCCGCGGCCTTCGCCTCCACCTTCGGAGCGGCCGGAGCCCCGGCCGCCGGGGCGGCGGGCGCCGCGCTCACGAGGCCCGTGATGTCCTCGTCCGGTTCGGCGATGACGGCGATGAGCTGGCCCACCGGCACCGTCTGGCCCTCGCCGGCCAGGACCTTCCGGAGGACGCCGCTGCCGAACGCCTCCAGCTCGATCTCGGCCTTGTCCGTTTCGATAGAGGCCAGGACATCCCCGCCCTGAACGCGGTCCCCCTCCTTCTTCAGCCACTGGAGGACCCGTCCCTCGACCATGGCGTCGCTCAGCTTCGGCATGATGACTTGGAATGGCATGGGCAACTCCGTTGCAATTGAAAATTTCAAACTGACAACCGACAATGAAAAACTGGATGACGCAGTTCTCGGTTGTCAGTTGTCCGTTGTCAGTTTGAAATTTGAAATTGCTAGTCGCCCCACGAGGGGCGCTAGATGGCCAGGGCCTGCTTGATGCCTGCGATGATGCGTGCCTTGTCCGGGACCTTGGCCCGCTCCAGGTTCTTGGCGTAGGGCATGGGGGCGTTGGCGCCGGTCACCCGGACCACCGGAGAGTCCAGGTAGTCAAAGGCCCCCTCGGTGATGAGGGTCGCAATCTCGGCGCCCAGGCCGGCGAACCCCGCGCCCGCCTCCAGAACCACGGCGTGGTGAGTCTTCTTCACCGACTCGAGGATGGTAGAGGTGTCCATGGGCCGCAGCGTCCGCGGATCCACCACCTCGACGGAGATTCCCTCCTTCTCCAGGTCCTGGGCCACCTCCAAGGCGCGGTGGAGCATCCCCATCCATCCGATGACCGTCACGTCGGTCCCCTCGCGCTTGACCTCGGCCACTCCCAGCGGGATCGTGTACTCGTCGTCCGGCACCTCCCCCTTGGTGCCGTACAGGGTCTCCGATTCGATGAAGATAACCGGGTTGTCGTCGCGGATGGCGCTCTTCAATAATCCCTTGGCATCCCGGGGCGTCGAAGGGCGGACCACCTTCAGGCCTGGGACATGATAGAAATAGGATTCCATACCCTGGGAGTGCTGGGCCGCGAGCTGCACGGCCGGCCCCCCCGGCCCGCGGATGACCATGGGCACCCGGAACTGGCCGCCGGACATGTACAGGATCTTGGCCGCGTGGTTCACGATCTGGTCCAGGGCGACGATGGCGAAGTTGAAGGTCATCATCTCCACCACGGGGCGGAGGCCCACCATGGCGGCGCCGATCCCCACGCCCACGAACCCCGCCTCGCTGATGGGGGTGTCCACCACCCGCTTGGGTCCGAACTCCTCCAGGAGGTTCTGGCTGACCTTGTAGGCGCCCTGGTAGACCCCGACCTCTTCCCCGATGAGGAAGACCCGGGGATCCCGCCGCATCTCCTCCCGCAGCGCCTGGTTCAATGCCTCACGATATGTAATGATGGCCATGCTTCGCTCCGCTTCGCAGGGGCTTGGGGTTGGGGGCTGGGGGTTCGGGGTTGGGGAATCCGGGCGCTTGCTCTCGCCCCACCCCCTAATCCCCAATCCCCATCCCCTTCATTCTCGACTCTAGGCTCTGGGTTCTCCTAGACGAGGACGTCGGTCAAGAGTTCTTCCAGCGGCGGCTCCGGCGATGCCTCGGCGAAGCGGACCGCTTCCTCCATGACCTGGCTGATCTCCTTGTCCATCTCCTTGTACTCGGCATCGCTGACGGTGCCGTCGCGGCTCATGCGATCCCAGAGCTGGACGATGGGGTCGGATTTCTTCCATTCCTCCACTTCCTCCCGGGTCCGGTAGAGCGCCGCGGCAGGGTCCCGCATGGAGTGGCCGCGGAACCGGTAGGTGCGGGTCTCGATCAGGGTCGGGATCTTTTCGCGGCGGGCGCGCTCCACCGCCCTGGTCACCGCCTCCCGCACGGCCAGGACGTCCATGCCGTCCACCTGTTCGCCGGGCATGCCGTAGGCCTCCGCCTTGCGGTAGATGTCGGTGACCGACTGGGTCCGACTCAACGCGGTCCCCATGGCGTAGAGGTTGTTCTCGCAGATGTAGAGCACCGGCAGCTTCCAGAGGGCGGCCATGTTCAGCGACTCGTGGAACACGCCCTGGGCAACCGACCCGTCGCCGAAAAAGCACAGGCAGACCTGATCGCCCCCCCGATAGTTGATAGCAAAGCCGACGCCGGTACCGATGGGAAGCTGGCCCCCCACGATGCCCGTCCCGCCCAGGAAGTTGCGCTCCTTGTCGAAGAAGTGCATGGAGCCGCCCTTGCCCTTGGACAGGCCGTCCATGCGGCCGAACAGTTCGGCCATGGCCAGCCGGGGATCACTCCCGCGGACCAGGCAGTGGCCGTGCTCTCGATAGCCGGCGATGACATAGTCGTCGGGACGCAGGACCGAGATGGCGCCCACGCAGGATGCTTCCATGCCCACGCCCAGGTGCAGGAACCCGCCGATCTTTCCCTGGGCATACATCTCGGCCGCCTTCTCCTCGAAGCGCCGGATGAGGAGCATCTGATAGAGCAGATCCACCATGACCTTCTTGTCCATCGGGGGTTCCCTCGCGATCTCGGGGGCGGTTACGACAGGAGCTCTCTTGGAGCGCCTCGCCACGGTCTGGTCTCCTTTGGGAGGGCCACGGTGCGCCGTGCTGTTGGAGCCGGCTCGGAAGACCGGCGGCAGCGAAGTATAGCCAAACAGGGCACGGATGTGAAGGAATTTGGCGGAGGTGCAGGGGCGGAGGAGCGGGGAAGAGCCGAGAGCCACGAGCCGAGAGCCTCGAGGGCCGAGCACGGGTGCAGGGCGGAGGAGCGGGAGGGGGAAAGTGATTGAGCGGAATCGGGTACGGGGAGCCGCGCAAGGAAGAATACTAGGGCGGAAGCGCGTTGCCGGCCAAGGGGGGTGCGCCTTACTGGATATTCACGATGGGGAGCGGCGGGCCAAACCCGGTCTGTGAATTGACGGCCTCAACACTCACCCGGCCGGCGAGGTTCGCCGCCACGCGGCGAAAGACCTCGGCGATGGGGGAGTGCGGGTTCCGGATCAGGATCGGTCGCCCGTCGTCGCCGCTCTCGCACAGCTCGCCCTCCAGGGGGATCTCGCCCAGGAAGGGGACCTCCAGCCGCTCGCTGGCCTTGCGCCCTCCGCCGTGGCTGAAGATCTGGCTCTCCCCGCCGCAGGCGGGGCAGAGGAAGGTGCTCATGTTCTCCACGATCCCCAGGATCGGCACCTTCATCTGGCGGAACATCACGAGAACCTTGCTGGCAATGGTCATGGCCACGTCCTGCGGGGTCATGACGATGGCGACGCCCGACAGGGGCAGCGACTGCGAGAGGGTAAGCTGGGCGTCGCCGGTTCCCGGCGGCAGGTCGATCAGCAGGTAATCCAGGTCCCCCCAGAGCACATCCCGGAGGAACTGGGTCAAGGCCTTGGCGATCATCGGCCCGCGCCAGATGACGGGTGCCGACGGGTCCGCCAACAGGAAGCCCAGGGACATCAGCTTCACCCCGTGGGCCTCCAGGGGGAGGATGCGTTGCTCGGGATTCATCTCGGGCATCCGGCGGATGCCCATCATCGTGGGGATGCTGGGCCCGTAGATGTCGGCATCCAGGAGCCCCACCCGGGCTCCGGCCTCGGCGAGGGCCACGGCCAGGTTCACGCTGACCGTGGACTTGCCCACGCCCCCCTTCCCCGAACCAATGGCGATGCTGTTCTTGACGCCGGGGATGCCGCCCCGCTCCAGCATCCCCTGCGAGGCGACCACGTTCCACCCCATCGTGATGGCGACCCGGCCGATCCCGGGCACCTTCGCCAGCGCCTCCCGGCACTCGCGCTCGATCTGATCCTTGAGGGGGCAGGCCGGGGTGGTCAGCACGACCTCGAAGCTGACGTCGGACCCCTCGATCTTGACGTCCCGGATCATCTTCAGCGACACCAGTTCCCGGTGAAGTTCCGGGTCCTTCACGGTGGACAGGGCTTGCAGCACCGCCTGTTCTGTGATCATCCGCAATGACCCTTTCCCGCGTGTGCGGGTCGTCGGAAACGGGTGCGAGACCGCACCCGGGCGATTGCTGTCGCGAGGGGATGAGCCCGACAAAGACCATCCACCTCAACCCTACTGTACGTGCGGATTCAATTCAACGCATTTTTCGGAGGGAACAGGGCCGTTCCGCCGGCCGCCGTCGGGTAGCCCGGGCGTCCCTGGAGAGGATTCAGCGCGGGATCAGGTGGACGGCAGACGCCTTGAAGGTGACGACGACGGGCGTCCCGCGCTCCAGGGCCAGGTCATCGAAGGATTGCTTGGTCACCAGGGCGACCACGGGCGAGCCGCAGGCGATCCGGACCCGGTACTGGGCCCCGACGGGGGTGGCATCCTCCACCTGACCTTCGAGATGGTTACGGGCGCTCTCCAGGCCGACTCGCTCGTCCCGCCGCCGGATAACCAGATCCTCCGGGCGCAGGCACACCAGCACGCGCTCTCCGACCGTGGCCCGGCCCAGGGCCTCGATCTTCATCCCGTCCACCTCCACGGTCAGCAGGCCGGCCTGCTCCGCGACGACCCGCCCCGGCAGGATCGTTTCGACCCCGACGAATCGGGCCACCTCTTCGGAGACCGGACGGCCGAAGACCTCCGAAGGGACTCCGACCTGGTGGATGCGCCCCCCCATCATCACCGCGATGCGGTCCCCCAGGCGCAGCGCCTCGTCCCGGTCGTGGGTGACGAAGAGCGTCGTGGATCCCTCCTGGCGGAGCAGGACCTGCAGCAGCGTCAGCAGCTCGTCCTTCGTGGGCGGATCCAGGGCGGCGAAGGGTTCGTCCAGGAGCAGGAGATTCGGATGGATGGCGAAGGCGCGGGCGAGGCTACACCGTTGCGCCTCGCCCCCGGACAGGCTGCGCGCCTCGCGTTGCGCGAGGTGGGCGATGCCCAGGCGCGCCAGCCAGGTCTGCACCTGCGTGGTGACGGCCTCGGACGCGGCGCGTCGCAGCCGGAGACCCAGGGCGACGTTGGCCTCCACCGTGGTATCGCACAGCAGAGGCTCCTGGAACACCGAGGCGAAGTGGCGGCGCGTGGCCAGGAGATCGTCGCCGCCCCAGGCGACCGGGGCCCCACGAAAGCGGACGACGCCCGAGGTCGGCGGCTCCAGTAGTCCCAGGACGCGGAGCAGGGTGGATTTCCCCGCCCCGTTAGGGCCGATGATGGCCAGGATCTCTCCGGCCCGGACCTCGATGCGGGGAACCTCGAGGACGGGCCGCCCCGCGTAGAGGACCCGCAAGTCCAGGCCTTCCAGGATGGGGGCGGTCACGGCGTCCGTCCCCGCTGCTGGATCCAGGTGAGCAGGTAGTTCACGCTGAAGGCCAGAAGGAGCAGGATCACGCTGAGGGCGATGGCATGGTCGAAATTGCCCTTGCCCGTCTCCAGGACAGTGGCCGTCGTCAGGACGCGCGTCTGCCCCTGGAGGTTACCACCGACCATCATGGACGCGCCCACCTCGGAGATCACCCCTCCGAATCCCGCCATGACTGCAGCCAGCAGGGGGAGTCGGGCCTCTCGCATGAGGAGCCAGAGAAGCTGCCACCGCGACGCCCCCAGCGCCAGGAGCTGGAGCCGCAGCCGGGGATTGAGTTGCTGCATCGCGGCGATGGTGAGGCCGGTGACGATGGGGGCCGCGATGATGAACTGGGCGATGACGATGGCCGCCGGCGTGTAGAGGAGCTGGAGAAAGCCCAGCGGACCGCTCCGCCACAGGAAGATGCTGACGAACAGACCCACCACCACGGGCGGCAGGCCCATCCCCGTGTTCACCAGGGCGAGGCAGACGCCGCGCCCAGGAAACCGGGTGAGGGCGAAAGCCATGCCTGCGGGAATCCCGGCGAGAAGGCTCAGGAGCGTCGCACCCCCGGAGAGTTGCAGGGAAAGCCACGTGATCTGCAAGACCTCGGGATCGCCCGTGGCCATCAGTCGGATGGCTTCCAGCATCCCTCGCCAGATCAACTCCATCTGTCACCCCTATGGCTCAAATGACCAATGACCGCTCGGCTGAGCTCGCGACGAAGCCAATTCTCAATGACCAATGGGGGACATGGAAATGGTCACCGGTGAAAGAATCGGAGCGGCGTCCCATTGGGATTCGATCATTGGTAATTGGTCATTCCCGGAGGGCATCCTCCCGCTTGCCCGCGTCGGGGAAGAAGAGGGGTTCGCCGAACCGATCCACCCCGAAGGTGCGGATGACCTCCTGAGCTTCCTTGGACACCAGGAAATCGGCGAGGGCCCTGCCGCCGGCGGCGTTGACCCTGGGGAACTTGCCCGCGTTGGGCTCCAGCACCGAGTAGATGTTCAGGAGGATCCGGTCCTTCTCTACCAGGGGAACAAGTTGCACCCGCTTCTTGAAGGCCAGGAACGTCCCCCGGTCGGTGAGGCTGTAGGCTTGCTTCTCCGAGGCGATCACCAGGGTGGCGCCCATCCCCTGACCGGCCTGGAGATACCACGCCCCAGCCGGCTCGACCTTTGCCTCCTGCCAGAGCTTCTTCTCGAGTTGATGCGTGCCCGAGTTATCACCCCGGGTTACGAAGGGGGCCTTGGCCTCGGCCACACGTCGCACGGCTTCCACGGCGCTCGCCATCCCCCGAATCCTCGCAGGATCTGCCGCCGGTCCCACGATCAGGAAATCATTGTGCATTACGAGCCGCCGGTTGAGGAGGAGCCCCTCGGACACGTACTTCTTCTCCGCGTCCGGGGCATGGACCAGGCACGCATCGGCCTCGCCCCTGGCGGTCAGGGCCAGGGCCTGCCCGGTGCCCACCGAGATCGTCTTCACCGTGTAGCCGGTCTTCTTCCCGAAGAGAGGCACCAGGACGTCCAGCAAACCGGAGTCCTGGGTGCTGGTGGTGGTGGAGAGGATGACTGCCTGCGCGGCCGGGACCGGTGCCGGTATCGCCAGCCCGCCAAGCACCAAGCCAGCCGCCACTGCCACCCCCAGTCCCCACCACTGTTTCTCACCACGCATCCAACTCATCGGCTCCTCCAGTTGTCTTCTGCCGATCCCCGCACGTTCATGACGGGTTGTATGGGGGAAGCCCAGGCTGCCCAACGCGTCACCTGAATGCGGATGCGATCGAAGGCGACCCGCGCCCGCCAGCGCCCCTCGGTGGCACGAGTCGACAGACCATGCGAGGTCACGTGTATATGCTTATCCAAGCATAGTCAACCCCAAAAAAGTCAGTCCGACTCGAAGGTACGCATGAAACGTCGCCTGACCGCCCCCTCCGCCTGCTGCCGGAAGCGCCGATACTCCGCCAGGAATTGCCTGCCCCGCCTGGTGAGTCTCGTCCCACTCCCCGGTCCTCCCCCGGGCCCCCGCTGGAGGATCTTGAATCCGGCGGCCTTTTCCAGCTCTTTGAGGTACCCCCAGGCGTTCCGATAGGACATCCCGAACCGGACCACCGCCTTCTGGATCGACCCCAATTCGTCGATGAGTTCGAGGAGATCGGCGCGGCCATCGCCAAACTTGGCCCGGCCCCCGAACACGACCCACACCTTGAGCTTGAGCTTCACGGTCGCCTCTCCGTTGCGTGCGCGCGTCATCAGTCCCGGGATGGCGCCAGGAGTATAGCGCCAACGCCTCGCACTGAGAAGACGCATCCGGGGATTTCGACCCCCAGGCCGGTTGGCCTGCTCATCCATCTGTCATCATCCTGTAACACATCCATGATACCTACATTATAGTTGGGGCTTCCCGCCCCGGGAATTTCCTTGCCCCAGACGGCAGTCCGTTCCTATGATGATCGAGTGAGGGATCGTCGGCGAGCGAGCCGGGCGCTCTCCTCGAGGAGGCACATGGGCACGATCCTGGTCGTCGAGGACGAGCCGGACATCGCGGGTCTCGTGAAGTACCACCTGGAGAAGGCAGGCTTGCCGGCCCGGGTGGTCGCCGACGGGAAACAGGCCCTGGACCTCATCCTCCGCGAGCAACCGGACCTCGTTGTTCTGGATCTCATGCTTCCCGGACTGGACGGTTTGGAGCTCTGCCGGCGGCTGCGCGGGGCCCCGGCCACCCGGGGGATCCCCGTGATCATGCTGACCGCCAAGACCGAGGAGGTGGATCGGATCGTGGGCTTGGAGATGGGCGCGGACGATTATGTCCCAAAGCCGTTCAGCCCCCGGGAGCTGGTGGCCCGGGTGAAGGCTGTGCTCCGCCGGACGGCCGCTCCGCGCGAACCCAGCGAGAGCCCTGTGACCGTGGGCGATGTCTGCCTCGACCCCGCGCGCCACGAGGTCACGAAGGGACGCCAACCGGTGTTCTTGTCCGCCATGGAGTTCCGCCTCCTCGAGTTCTTCCTACGGCATTGTGGCCGGGTCTACAGCCGAACACAACTGTTGGATCATGTCTGGGGTCAGGACCGCTTCGTGGAACCGCGCACCGTGGACGTGCATATCCGGCGCCTCCGGGAAAAGGTCGAGGATGATCCACAGCGCCCCACACTCATCCTCACTGTTCGGGGCGTCGGTTACAAGTGCCGCGAGGGGGCCGCGTGAAGCTCGGAATCCTGGCCAAATTGGTTCTGACGATCGCCGTGCTAATCGCCTTCAGCCTGGGTCTGGTGGGTGTCTACCTTGAATGGCGAGAACGGACGGCGCTCGTAGATCAAGCTATCGCCCGGCTGGAGGCTCAGGCATCGTTACTCTCTCTCGAGGTCACGACCAGTATTTCGGAGGGGGATGCCTGGGCTCGACGGGTCAGCACACGAGCGAAGGCTCGGGTCACGGTGATCGCAGCAGACGGCCGGGTCGTGGCCGATTCGGACGAGCCATCGTCGCACATGGAGAACCACGCGGATCGCCCCGAGGTTGCGGAGGCCCTGGCAGGCGCGAGCGGCCATGCGGTGCGGTTCAGCCGGACCGTGCACCGGGACCTGGTGTATTTCGCCCAAGTGATGCCCGAAGTTGACGGGAGGCGCCTGGTCCTGCGGCTGGCCATCCCCGTCGGGGACGTGGCCCATGGATTCCGCCAATTCCGCCGCGACTTCCTGGTGATTGCGTTGATCTCACTGGCACTGGCCGGCGGTATCGCCTATTTGTGGGCTCGGAAGATCACGCGGCCGCTCTGGCAAATGGTGGGGTTCGCCCAGGGCGTCGCCCGGGGAGAGATGGGCCAGCGTCTCCCGGTCGCCTCCCGCGACGAGCTTGGAGAACTCGCCAATGCTCTGAATGTCATGGCCGACGATCTGAAAGGGACACTCCGGCGGCTGGAGGAGGAAGGGCGGCGCATCCGGACCATCATGGAGAGTATGGCTGAGGGTGTGCTGGTCATTGACGCCCGCGGTCGGATCTCCCTCGTCAACCCGGCAGCCGAGGCGCTCCTCGGATTGAAGAAGGATGTGGCTCTTGGACAGACTCCTCTGGAGGTCGTTCGGAGCCATGAACTGCACGATCTGCTCAAGGCGGCGGTCGAGCGGGCGGGGGGCGCCAGCGCCGAGATTACCCTGGCCTATCCACGGCGGCGCGTCCTGGCGGGGACGGCGGTGGCCATCCGGGATGCCGGTGGCGCCGCCCAGGGAACGGTCCTGGTCCTTCGCGACGTCACCCAGCTCAAGCGCCTGGAGGAGGCCCGGATGGAATTCGTGGTCAACGTTTCCCACGAACTTCGCACACCCCTCACGGCCATCCGGGGGTATGCGGAGACCCTCCTCGATCAGAGCCTGGAAAATCGGGAGGAGGCCCGGAAATTCCTGGAGATCATCCACCGCCACGCCGAGCGGCTGGGGCGACTCCTCAACGACCTGCTGGATCTCTCCAACATTGAGTTGGAGCGGGTCCCACTCTCCATCAGTCCCCAGCCGGTCGCCGAGGCCACCCGGCAGGCCGCAGCCATGCTCCTGCCGCAGGCCGAACGGAAGGCGATCCACCTCGTCACCACAGTTCCTGACGCACTTCCGCCCGTATTGGCGGATCGTGACCGCCTGGTCCAGATCCTAGTGAACCTCCTGGATAACGCCGTGAAGTACACCCCCGAGGGTGGTTCCGTCACGGTCCGTGCTGCCGTGCTGCCGTTAGGATGTGCTGCCGTTTCCGAACTTCAGCACCGCAGCACCGCAGCACCGCAGCACGCCGTTGAAATAGTAGTTGAAGACACCGGCATCGGTATTCCACAGAAGGATCTGCCCCGGATCACCGAGCGCTTCTACCGCGTGGACAAGGCCCGCTCCCGAGAGCTGGGGGGGACCGGCCTGGGTCTTGCCATCGTGAAGCACCTCGTCCAGGCCCACGGCGGCACCCTCACCATCGAGAGCGAACCGGGCAAGGGAACTCGGGTGCGGATCACCCTGCCCAACGTTCCCGCCACAGTCGCCCCCACGCCCTAGCGCCCCGCGACGCCGAGCCCGGAATTCACTCAGAATTCACCTGCCTGTCATCCGCTCGTCATCCAAGAGCCTTATCCTCCCCTCAGCCATTCAGCCAATTGGGAGGATCCATGCGTCACATTGTCATCATCGAGGACGAACCGGATATCGCAAATCTCCTGGCCCGCCGCTTTGGATCAGAGGGCTTCCGGGTGGCCACGGCCAGCGACGGTCGCGCCGGCCTCCATGCCGTCCACCTGTATCACCCGGACCTCATCATTCTTGACCTCTTGCTCCCCACGATGAACGGCTGGGAGGTCTGCTGTTCGCTCAAGGCCAACCCGGCCACCCATGACATCCCCGTCATCATCCTATCCGCCGTCGGCAGTTCGGAGGACCGGATCGCCGTCCTGGAAATGGGTGCGGACGACTACATCGTGAAGCCGTGTAGCGTGAAGGAGGTCATCGCCCGGGCTCGGGCCGTGTTGCGCCGCACGGAACGGGCAGGTGGCATGAGGCGAGGGAGGGAGCTGGCAGTATGAGAAGTGTGAAGGTCGTCATGCTCACTCTGAAAGGTGAGACGGCCTACCGTGCCGGAGCCGACGGGTACCTGGTCAAGGGCGGGCAGGTGGAGCCGACGCTGCCTCCGGTCCGGGTGTTCCGGCACCCGCCGCAAGGAATCCTGGGGGATTTTCTTCACCGGCGGGCCGTCGCCGCATGAGGCCCGCGACCAACAGCAGGCGTTTCCCGGAGAATTCACCGCCCTGTCATCGAACTGTAACAGTCGAGGCTGATACTCCTGGGCGTTATGGGAGGGGTTGTCGGGAACGCTCCAGCGCAGATGAAACCATTCGTGGATGCCGTCCTGTTCCTCGCCTGGGTCGCCGCCTACCTGGTGGCGGTGTCCTGGGTCAGCCGCTATCGCAAGGCGAAAGCCAATACCCTGGGACCCACGGGGCGCGCCGATTATCGGGCGGACAGGGATCTCGCCCTGAGGCTGGTGATTTTCGTCCTGGGCGCCGTGATGCTCCTCGTGGGGTATTTCGCAACGCGAATGATCGGCCAGTACTTCTGAATCCTGCGTGCCGACTGACTCCTTACCGTTGGCAAACCGAACCGTATCCAAAAGGAGGCATGAAGTGATGTGGACGAATGTCCCTGTGAGGCGGATGCTCCGTCTTGCCCTGCTTGGCTTGGCCAGCTTGCTCCTGGCCGTGGGGTTCGCTCCCGGGGCCGTCTCGGCCCAGATGCTGATGAACGGGGCCGGGGCGACCTTCCCCTATCCGATCTACTCGAAGTGGTTCGATGAGTACACCAAGGTGGATCCGAGCGCCCGGTTCAATTACCAGTCGATCGGGAGTGGCGGCGGGATCCGCCAGATCACGGAACGGACCGTGGACTTCGGTGCCTCGGACGGTCCGATGACCGACGAGCTGCTCAGGAAGGCGCCGGGTGAGCTTCTCCATATCCCGACAGTCCTAGGGGCCGTCGTTGCCACGTACAACCTCCCTGGCGATCCCAAGCTCCGATTCACATCCGATCTCCTGGCCGAGATTTTCCTTGGAAAGATCACGAAGTGGAACGATCCAAGGATCGTGGCCGTGAATCCCGGCGTCGCTCTGCCCGACCGGCCGATCATCGTCGTGCACCGCTCCGATGGAAGCGGCACTACGTACATCTGGGTGGACTACCTGTCGAAGGTGAGCAAGGAGTGGGAACAGAAGGTTGGACGCGGGACCTCGGTGAATTGGCCGGTGGGCCTCGGCGGCAAGGGCAACGAGGGCGTATCCGGCCAGGTCAAGAGCACACCGGGGGCGATCGGCTACGTTGAGTTGGCCTACGCCATCAAGAACAACCTCCCGGCCCCGATGGTCCGGAATCAGGCCGGGAAGTTCGTCGAACCGAGCATCCAGAGCACGACGGCCGCGGCCGCAGGCGCGGCGAAGAACATGCCCTCGGACTTCCGCGTTTCGCTAACGAATCCCCCCGGTGAGGATGTCTACCCCATCGCCAGCTTCACATGGCTCCTGGTCTACAAGGACCAGCCCGATCAAGTGAAGGGGCAGGCGCTGGTGAAGTTCCTCTGGTGGGCGATCCACGACGGCCAGAAGTACACGTCGGATCTCCTCTATGCGCCGCTGCCTCCCCAGGTCGTAAGCCAGATCGAGGCGAAGCTCAAACAGATCACGTACCAGGGGAAGCCGCTCCTGGCCGCCCACTGATCAATTCAAATGTCCAGGATCATGGTCCAGGAGGGAGGGACGGCTGAGGGGCTGTCTCTCCCTCGGCTTGCACACCCGACGAGAACGACGGGGAGATGGGGCGACCATCTGTATCGCCTCCTCATCCGTGCCGCCGCGCTCGCCCTGTTAGTCCTCGTCTTGGGGTTGGTCATCGTCATGATCAGGGCGGCCCTCCCCTCGATCAGGACCTTTGGGTGGCGGTTCCCCTTCACCTCCACATGGGACCCGGTCGCCCAGCGTTTCGGGGCCTTGCCGCTCATCTACGGCACGATTGTCTCCTCGGTGCTGGCGCTCTTGATCGCTGTGCCGCTAGGCATTGGTGCCGCCGTGTACCTCTCCGAGGTAGCGCCCCCTTGGATTCGCCCACCCATCTCGTTTCTCGTTGAAATGCTGGCGGCCGTGCCCAGCGTCGTGTATGGCCTCTGGGGGATATTTGTCCTTGCCCCCTGGCTCAGGACTCAGGTCCAGCCGGCGCTGGGATCCACGCTGGGCTTCTTGCCGCTGTTCCAGGGGCCGCCGTATGGTGTGGGAATGCTGGCCGCGGGCCTGATCCTGGCCATTATGGTCGTGCCCTTTATCATCGCCGTGAGCCGGGAGGTCCTTCTGGCCGTCCCCAATGAGCAGCGGGAAGCCGCCCTGGCTCTCGGGGCCACCCGCTGGGAGACGACGCGGCTGGCCGTCCTCCGCTACGCGAGGTCCGGGCTCATCGGGGCGATCCTGCTCGGCCTGGGCCGGGCGCTTGGGGAGACGATGGCTGTCACCATGGTCATCGGGAACCGCCCGGAGATCTCCGCGTCGCTCTTCGCCCCGGGCTACACCATGGCCGGCATGATCGCCAACGAGTTTACTGAGGCGACGTCCGACCTCTACCTCTCTGCCCTTGTCGAGGTCGGCCTGCTCCTCTTCGTTGTGACGGTGATCGTCAATACCCTGGCCCGGCTCCTCGTCTGGAGCATGGGTGGAGCGGTGAAGGAGGTGCGAGAGTGAGGGCCGGGATCCGCCGGGCGATCAACACCGTGATGGCATGCCTCACCGCCTTTGCGGCGCTCCTGGTGATCCTCCCCTTGATCCTGATTCTGGCCTTCCTTGTGTACCAGGGGGCCTCGGCGGTCAACCTTGATTTCTTTACCCAGTTGCCCAAGCCGGTGGGAGAACCGGGCGGCGGCATGGCCAATGCCATCGTGGGGACCCTGATTCTCATCGGCCTCGCGTCCTGTCTCGGCCTTCCTCTGGGAATCCTTGGGGGTGTTTATCTGGCGGAGTCGCGGGACCGGCGCCTTCCCTGGGTGATCCGTTTCCTGGCGGATGTCCTGAACGGCGTCCCGTCTATCGTGATTGGGATCTTCGCCTACACGGTCGTGGTCCTCCCTTTGCGGCGCTTCTCTGCGCTGGCCGGGGGCTTCGCGTTGGCGGTCATCATGCTGCCCATCGTGCTCCGGACGACGGAGGAATTGGTACGCCTCGTTCCCGCCTCCTTGCGAGAGGCGGCTCTCGCCCTGGGGATTCCCGAGTGGAAGGTTATCCTCCGCGTGGTGCTGCCGACGGCTCGGGCGGGGATCATCACCGGTGTCATGGTATCAATTGCTCGGATTGCGGGAGAAACGGCACCCCTGCTCTTCACGGCTTTCGGGAACCGCTTCTGGCACCAGGGGCTGCTTCAACCCATTGCTGCCTTGCCGCTCCAGATCTTCGCGTACGCCATCGCCCCTTACGACGACTGGCACCGGCAGGCGTGGGCCGGCGCCCTCGTCCTGATCTTGATGATCTTTTCGTCGAGCCTGATCGCTCGAATCGTGACCAAAGGCCGCTACAGCGGGGTGAGGTAAGCATGGCCGACGGTATCCTCGTGAAGCAACTCAATGCCTGGTTCGGCGCTCTCCACGTGCTGCGGGATATCGACCTGACCATTGCTCCCGGGGCCGTCACGGCTATCATTGGCCCGTCGGGCTGTGGCAAGTCAACCTTCATCCGGTGCCTCAACCGAATGCACGAGGTCGTCCCTGGGGCCCGCGCCCAAGGACAGGTTCTGCTCAACGGAGAGGACCTGTACGGCCCGCGGGTCGATCCGGTCCAGGTCCGGCGACGGATCGGCATGGTCTTCCAGAAGCCCAACCCGTTTCCGACGATGTCCGTATTTGACAATGTGGCGGCAGGCCTGAGGCTGGACGGCGTCAGGAATCACGCCCTCCTCGATGAGGCAGTGCAGCACGCCCTTCATCAGGCGGCGCTGTGGGGCGAGGTGAAGGACGTGTTGGGGAAATCGGGAGCGAGCCTCTCCGGAGGGCAACAGCAGAGGCTCTGCATTGCCCGCGCGCTGGCCGTCAGACCTGAAGTCTTACTCATGGACGAGCCCTGCTCGGCGCTCGACCCCATCGCCACCGCAAAGATCGAGGAACTGATCGTCCAGTTGAAGAAAGCATTGACGATCGTCATCGTTACCCATAACATGCAGCAAGCGGCGCGGGTATCCGAGGCGACAGCCTTTTTCCTGTTGGGCGAGCTGGTGGAGTTCGACAAGACCACACGGATCTTCACCAACCCCAGCGACCGGCGCACCGAGGACTACATTACGGGGCGGTTCGGCTGATCCACTGGTATTGGCCTCACGCTTCACTGAGGGCGCATTGCGCCAGCGAGGGTGAGATGCCACGGCACTTCCACGAGGAACTGGATCTGGTGAAAGAGAAGCTGCTCAAGCTCGGCAGCCTGGTGGAGACCATGGTGGAGCGTGCCGTGGCCTCCCTGGTGGACCGGGACTCACGCCTGGCTGAGGAGATCATCGCCTCCGACGACAGGGTGGATGCCCTGGACCTCGAGATCGACGAGGACTGCCTCCGCCTCCTGGCCCTGCAGCAACCCGCGGCCAAGGACCTGCGCTTCATCACCACGGCCATGAAGATCACCACCGACCTGGAGCGCATGGCCGACCAGGCGGTGAACATCTGTCAACGGGCCATCGAGCTGAACGAGGAGCCCCAGCTCAAGCCCTACATTGACATCCCCATGATGAGCCAGCTTTCCCAGAAGATGCTGCGGGACAGCCTGGATGCCTTCGTCCGGCGGGACGCCGAGCTGGCCCGCCAGGTCATTCCTGCGGACAACAAGGTGGACGCCTTGAAGAACCAGGTCTTCCGCGAACTCCTGACCTTCATGATGGAGGATCCGCGGACCATCCCTCGGGCCATTCGCCTGATCCTGGTCTCGCGGCACCTGGAGCGGATCGCGGATCACGCCACGAACATCGCCGAGATGGTGGTCTTCCTCGTCGAGGGGAGGAACATCCGCCACGCCCCCTACGACAAAGAAACAGGCCGACCTCCCGGTCCGGTCATCGGCCGGTGAGAGGATCCGGTAGTCTGCCGGGCGAGGGCTCGGGGCGACGGGAGGAGCGCACATGGAGAAGGGAACGTGGACGGTGAAGGTCGGGCTCGCCCAGATGCTGAAGGGCGGGGTTATCATGGATGTCGTCACTCCGGACCAGGCGAAGATCGCCGAGGAGGCCGGCGCGTGCGCCGTCATGGCTCTGGAGCGGGTTCCGGCCGACATCCGGGCCGCCGGGGGCGTCGCCCGGATGGCCGATCCGACGGTGATCGAGGCCATCAAACAGGCCGTGACCATTCCGGTCATGGCCAAGTGCCGAATCGGCCACTTCGTAGAGGCGCAAATCCTGGAGGCCCTGGGGGTGGACTACATCGACGAGTCCGAGGTCCTGACTCCGGCCGACGAGGAGCACCACATCTACAAGCACCCCTTCACCGTCCCCTTTGTCTGCGGCTGCCGGGATCTGGGTGAAGCCCTTCGGCGGATCGGCGAGGGCGCGGCCATGATCCGCACCAAGGGCGAGGCCGGCACCGGCAACGTCGTGGAGGCGGTGCGCCACGCCCGTGCTGTTCTGGGGGCCATCCGCCGGCTGCAGGGGCTCACCCCGGACGAGCTGATGACCGAGGCCAAGAACCTGCGGGCCCCCTACGAGCTGGTGGCCGAAGTGGCGCGGACCGGCCACCTCCCCGTCGTCAATTTCGCTGCCGGCGGGATCGCGACACCGGCGGACGCTGCCCTGATGATGCAGCTCGGCGTGGACGGGACTTTCGTCGGCTCCGGGATCTTCAAGTCGGCGGATCCCGCCGCGCGCGCCAGGGCAATCGTCCAGGCCACGACGCACTTCAAGGACTCAAAGATTCTGGCGGAGGTTTCCCGTGGCCTGGGGGAGGCGATGGCCGGCCTGGACGTCCGCTCAATGAAACCAGAAGAGCTGCTGGCGACCCGAGGCTGGTAACTGCACAAATCCCAATGACCAATTTCCACATCCCCCCTCTCCATCGCCTCTCCCCACGGTGGGGGACGGGGTGAGGGGAGAATGCATTGGTCATTGGTCATTCGCCATGGCGACCATCGGTGTGTTGGCTCTGCAAGGTGACTTCCGGGAGCATCGGGAGGTCATTGAGCGCCTAGGGGGAACCGCACCGGAGGTGCGGCACTCGCAGGATCTCGCGGGTCTGGACGGTCTGATCATCCCCGGAGGGGAGAGCACGGCCATCGTCCGACTCATGGCGAGTTCCCACCTGCTGGAGCCGCTCCGGAAACTGGCCCGCGGCGGCTTCCCCATCTGGGGGACGTGCGCCGGAATGATCCTCCTGGCCAAACAATTGGACGCCACAGGGATCCTCGCATTGGAGGCGATGGACATCACCGTCCGTCGCAACGCCTTCGGACGCCAGGTAGACAGCTTCGAGGTAGACCTTCGCGTCCCGGTCCTGGGGGATCCGCCGTTCCATGCAGTCTTCATCCGCGCCCCGGTGATCGAGGCCGTGGGCCCCGAGGTCGAGGTGCTGGCGCGCCTGGCGGACGGCACCCCCGTTGCAGCCCGGCAGGGCCGCCTCCTCGCCACCGCCTTTCATCCCGAACTCACCCCCGACTCCCGCTTCCACCGGTTCTTCCTCGACCACGTCGTGCGACGCGCGTAGCGCGGACGCCTGCGCCGATCCCGAGGGACCAACGACTCTGCACGCAGGCAGGGCAGACTCCGTGTCCATTGCCAGCGGCGGGGATTCGCCTGCTTTCAGACGGAGAGGCTAGGTTTCGGCGGGCTTGGCCCGGCGGGCCGTGAGGCGGGCGGCGATGATGCCGACCTCGTAGAGCAGGCAGAGGGGGAGGGCCATCAGGCTCTGGTTGAAGATGTCCGGGGTGGGGGTGAGGATCGCCGCGATGATGAAGTTGATCAGGATGGCGTACTTCCGATTCCGGGCCAGGAACTGGGGCGTGACCAGGCCCAGGCGGGCCGCGATGGTCATGGCCAACGGCAGCTCGAAGATCACGCCGAAGGCCAGGAGGAACTTCAAGTTGAAATCCACGTACTCGCTGAACCGGGGCATCTGCTGGATCGAGGGGTCGAAGGTCAGGAGGAACTGCAGCGCCAGCGGCAGAACGATGAGGAAGCAGAAACTGACCCCCGTGAAGAAGGAGACCGTGGACAGGACCACGAAGGGCAGGGCGAATCGCCGCTCCCTGGGCATCAGGCCGGGTTCGATGAACTTCCAGAGCTGGTACAGGACCACGGGCAGGGCCACCAGCAACCCGGCGATGAAGGCGACCTTGAAGTGCGTCCAGAGCGTTTCGGCCGGGCCGAGGGCGGTGAGTTTCGCGATGGCCGGCTTGGAGCGGAACCCGATGAAGGGAAAGCGCCGCCCCATGATGACGTCGGTCGTGAGCGGCCATTGGAGGAGCTGGAGGAAGATCGTCCGGAAGTTGAAGGTGAGAATAAAGGCGATGCCGATGGCTGAGAAGCACACGATCAGCCGCTTCCTGAGCTCCCCCAGGTGAGCCAGGAAGGGCATCTTGGCGTCGTCAGGCATTCCGTGTCTCGGCCGGTTGGGCAGAGGCGTGAGCGGCAGGCTCGGCTTGTGGTGAAGGCTCGCTGGGTGTCTCCGGCGGTGCCATTGTCTCGGCGGTTCCAGGCGAGGCCGAGGCCACGCTGGTGGCCTCCGGCTCCGCTGCCGTGATCTGGCCGACCTCTTCCTCCGGGGTGGGCGATGTCACCTCTGCCGACGCGACGGGAGGGGTTGCCTCCGTGGGCGCCGGTGCCACCTCCGGCTGATCCTCGCGCTCCGCGAGTTCGATCTCCCGCTGGATGCCCTCGCGCAGATCGTCCGAGGCGCGGCGGAATTCCGCCATGGCCTTGCCGATCGTCCGGCCGATCTTGGGCAATTCCTTGGGTCCGAAGACCAGCAGGGCGATCACGAAAATGATGAGGAGTTCCGGCATCCCGATGCCAAACATTCACTCGACTCCTGGCACTCGACTCCTGCCACCCGGTTGCCGGCGGTGATCCGATTCACGAGCAGGGCAGAGACTACAATTTGGGTTGGCTAAAGTCAAGGCAAATGGCCTTGCGGAGAGCGTCCGGGAGGATCGCATCCAACGTGCCGGCAAGGTAATGGGCAGGGTGGCTGGGGCCCGCCGCGAGCGGAAAACGCGGCTCCATCAGACTTGCTGAAGGACGAAGAAGAATTCGGGACGGACGAATGTGGGAGGCTAGCCGGGAATCTTTCCGCAGAGGCGGCAGATCAGTTCCGCAGGCTCGCACTTTACCCATTCATGGCGCAGGCAGGTGGCCTGGCGGTTCTGTCGGACTTCCTGGGCATCCCGATGGTTCAGGTAGATCAGGCTGTGAGCCGTCAACACTGCAGCGAGGCTGATCAGGAGCGTGAGCAGGCTGATGTCGACCCACGAGAGAGCCATGGGAATTTCCTTTGGGGTAGTACCGGCACGTGACCTCGGTGTTGGATGTTTTCGTGCGAACCACGAAAAGCAATATCTATGCCAATTGTCGCCTTCTGCCCGGCTTCAGCGATGACGTTCACCCGCCCGCCTAACGCCTTGAAATCGCGAGGCCGAGTTTCCGGCCCCTACGCGACGAGAGGGATCCCCCCGCCCCGTCGTACCCCTGTCAGCGTGGCGCAATGGGCGGGCATGGGGATTTTTGAGACAGAGGGGTATGCAAATCGTGCAACCTGCAAGGGCAAACCATTCCACCCAGGATGGGGGTATGCTCCATCCGCAGGATACCGTCAGACGCTATTCTGCTTTGCGAGGTACCGAGGGGGATAGGATCGGCATGATCCGGTGAACGTTGGGTTGGGGGCACCCCCGCCGCCGGATCACCAGCGGGCTGCGCCGGGCCAGGACCTTCAGAGGGGGCCGATACGCCTCTCCGGGCCGGCCTACGGCTTGAGCGGTGGCTGTTCGAACCCGGCGGCTGCGAGGTCCTTCAGGATGGGCTGCGGATTCATGGTCTTGATGCGGATCACGGCCAACCGCTTCCCCGGCTCCCAGTGAGGCATGGTGACGATGCTGGAGATATTGACCTCGTGCGTCTTGATGATTCGGGTGACCTCCGCCAACGCGCCAGGGCGGTCGGGGAGGGTGAGTTCGAACCGCGTGCTCGGCTCGCGGATGCCCATCACGTCCACCAGCACGCCCAGGATGTCGGTCTCGGTGATGATGCCCACCAGGCGATCCGCCTCCGTGACGGGCAGGCAGCCGATCTTGTGCTCGATCATCAGGCGGGCGGCCTCTTCGACGGTGGTGTAGGGGCTCACGGTCCGGACCTCCCGGACCATGGCCTCGGTCACGGGGATCTGAGCCAGAAAGGCCGCCGTCCGGTCCGGGCTGATTCCTGCAGTGCTGCTGGGGGAGGCCTGCCGGATATCGCGGTCGGTAAGGATCCCGAGCAGGCGATCCCCCTCCACGACGGGCAGGTGGCGGATCCGGTGGCTGTGGAGGAGTGCGCGGGCCTGGGCCAGCGTTGCCTCCTTGGTCACGGTGATCAGGGACGTGCGCATCCGTCGGCCGACCAGCATGATCGCCTCCCCGGAAAATCCCGGTCCCGGTTCCCGGCTCGCCGTGGAGGCAGGCCGGGACGTTCCTGGCGCGCCGGGAGGGGACTCTCCTCAGTCGTGGTGTCCGCCGGTCCCCCGTCCCCCTCCGGGTGGACCCGGCAGCAAGTCGCCGTGAGGCCTCCGTGTCAGCCCAAAAATTTCACCGCCAAGACCGCAAAGATCGCAAAGACTAGCCACCTCCCATCAGGTCAGAGGAGCTGCCGGATCGAAATCTTCCGGCGAGTCTCCAAGTTTTTCCGGGGCAGCGCTTTGAATACAGGCAATTCCTTTGCGTGCTTTGCGTGCTCTGCGGTTGAACTGCACTGTTCGGAATCAGTACGGGCAGTCCGCGAAGGTGGGGAGGACCGTGGCCTCCCCCACGATCTTGTAGAGTCGCGGCACCCGCCAGGGCTCTCCCAGGATCCCGTCGTGAATGGCCCAGCTTCGGCCGCGGACCGTCGCGGACGAGTCAGGCATCCGGAACGGGGTGGTGCCGTCCAGACGGCGCCGCAGCACGCCGCCGGGCTGGAAGCCCCGGTGGACCTCCTCCAAGCGATCCCGCCCGGTGAGATACCCGAAGCCGTAGCGCTCGTACAGGAAGGCGTGGTGGTAGGAGAGCGCCTCCACGGAGATCTGCTCTTTGCCCAATTCGCCGGCGAAGGCCTCGACCAGCGGCAGCACCTGCCGGAAGAGTCGCATACCCCGCCGCACCTGGCCAGGGGCCAGGCCCGCCCGCATGGCCCGCAGCTCCTCGACGGGATTGCGGATGCGGGAGAGGATCCCCACGGGATTGCCCATGGGATCCCGGTCCACGTCGAACCGCTCCGCGTGCGGGTCATTCGCGATGATGAAGGCGATCTCCACCAGCTCCTCGGCCGGCTGGGTGAGCTTCAAGAGGAAGACGTAGTCCTGGTCGGGCGGACGCTGACGCACTTCGATCCGGACGAAGCCCTGATCGGGGGGACAGACGTAGGTGACCTGGCGGTCCCCCCGGGGATCCCGACCCGTGACGGGGTCGAGGTTCAGCAGCTCGATCACCCGCCGGGGGATCAGCCACCGGTAGATCGCCTCTCGCTCCTCGGGAGACAACTGGTTGATCTGGCGGATGGCGGTGAATCCGGCCCCCAGGTATTGCTGGTGGCGGTCGGCCTCCGCCGCGCTGACGCGGGGGGAGACCTCGGTGAGGAGGGCACGGAACGCCTGGTAGAGGTCGAGTGGTGCCGCCTCTCCCACGCGCACCAGCAGGCAGTTCTTCGGGTCGGCGGTCACCAGGGGGTCGTCGGTGACGAAGTCGGCGAACCCGTGTCGGCGGAACAGGCGGTGGATCAAGTGTCGGTACTCGCGCCAGTGGAGGCCGGAGGTCTCCAGGTCCCAGTCGGTCGCATACAGGGGGGCGATCACGATGGCCTTGTCCAGTTCCCCCTCGGCGAATGTTGCCTGGAGCAGGGCCCGGGCCAGTCCCCGCCGGCGCCACGCGCGGTCCACCTCCAGGGCCCCCAACTCCAGCAGGCCGGGGATCGGCTGCTGGCCCCAGCGTTCTTCCGGGCCCGGCTGGAACAGGGCGAGATATCCGACCAGGGTCTCCCCCGCCAGGGCGGCCACCACGCGGCCCTCCGGCGCCTTGAGCACGCGCCGAAGGATCGCCAGGGTCTCTCCCGTTCGGTACCGGCAGTAGGCCCCGAGACCCCGCCCCAGGGTGAGCCCATCCAGGGAATCCGGCGCCGTCAAGGCCCGCAGGACGATGTCCCCGACCGACATCGCAGGTGTGGGGAAGCTCTCGGCAGGCTGAAGCGCGGGCGACATGGATCGGATCTCTCGCGGCCCCGAATGATGGGGAAGAGCGGCCGCCGGTGAACCCCGCCTTGGCGGGGTCAGGAATGCTTCAGGGCGATCTCCTCGAGGAGGTTGGCCACGTCCTCGCACCGGTCCGTGGCCGTCTCCATGGTCTCGTAGATCTCCTTCCACTTGATGACCTCGATGGGCGGGGCCTCTCCTATGAAGAGCCCCGCGATGGCCTCCCGCGAGACCTCGTCCGCCTCGTTCTCCAGGCGGTTGATCTCGATGCAATGCTCCTGGATGTATTCGAACTTCGGGAGGGCCGTCACCCCCCGGACGATCTGGTCGGTGCAGCGCACGATGATCCCGGCCAGGCGCAGAGCCTCGGGAGTCGGCTTGGCGATCCGGTACATCGCCATGCGCGCCGCCGAGGCCTCGATGAGGTCAATGACATCGTCCAGGGCCACGGTCAGCCTGTGGATGTCCTCCCGGTCCACCGGGGTGATGAAGGTCTGGTGGAGGGTCCGGAGGATGCGATGGGTGATTTTGTCCCCCTCGTGCTCGTACTCCTCCACGGCCCGCCACTGTTCGTCGGTCCCGTGGAAATCCTCCAGCATCTGCTGGAACGCGCGCGCGCCCTGGTGGATGTTGCGCGCCGCCTCGATGAACATGTCGAAGAATTTTTCGGTGCGGGGGAAGAAACGAAACCGAAACATGGTGGCACCCTACTCCTCTTCCGGCTGTGGCACCCGTCGCGGCCAATGGCGCCAGATGAACCAGGCCGCGACCGCGACCAGCCCGAACACGATCACGACGTCCAGAGAGTGCAGCAAACCACCCACCCGGTCCCAGTGCTCTCCCAGCAACATCCCCACGTAGGCCAGGGCCCAGCTCCAGGCCAGGGAGCCGAGGAAGGCGTAGATCAGGAAGGGGACGAAGGGAACCCGCGCGATGCCGGCCGGCAGGGAGATGAAGGTTCGGATCACCGGCAGTAGGCGGCTGATGAACGTCGCGGCCATGCCGTAACGTGCGAACCAGCGATCGGCGCGATCCACCTCGTGCGGGGTGATCAGGACGTACCGGCCGTACTTCAGGATGAAGGGTCGTCCCCCGTAGGCCCCCACCCCGTAGGCGACCGCGGAGCCGAGGGTGCATCCCAGGGCCCCGGCCAGCGAGACCCCCCACAGGGTGAACCGCCCCCGGCTCACCAGGTAGCCCGAGAAGGGCATGATGACCTCGCTGGGGAGGGGGATGCAGGCGCTCTCGATGGCCATGGCCAGGACGATCCCCCCATAGCCCAGGGTGCTGATGATCCAGATGACGAACGTCGAGAGCAGGACGAGAATCTTGTAGAAGAGATCCATGGGCCCCTGCACGTCGGAGGCCGGCGACCTGCCGGCATCGGAGACACGGCGGTGCCTCTCCTCCGCCTGTCCCTGACGACGCAGCCGGTGCCCGCGAGGGCCGCGGGCGGCCGGGGACGCGGTCCTAGGGGCGCGCTGCGCCCAGCGGACGCTCGGTGATCAGCCCAACGGTTTCGATCCCCGCGGCCTTGAGCGCGTCCATCACCTCGATCACCAGGCCGTACGGCACCTGGGCGTCGCCCCGAAAGTGAACCACCCGCTCCCGGTTGTGGGCCAGGGCAACCAGGCGATCCCGCAGGCTGGCCCGTGGGATCTCCTGGGTGTTCAGGTAGACGCGCCCCTCGCGGGTGAGGATCAGGGTGATGCGCTCTTCTTCCTTCGGCTCGGATTGCTGGGCCTGGGGGAGCTCTACGTCGGTCCCCCGCTGGAGCATGGGCGTCGTCACCATGAAGATGATCAGCAGGACAAGCGTCACGTCCACCAGCGGGGTGACGTTGATCTCGGAGAGCACGCGCCGGTCCGCGGCGCGCGACGGCAATGCCATGGCCATCGGAGCACCTGAAGCTGTCAGCCCTCAGCCCTCAGCGTCCGGCTGTTCTGTGCAACCACAGCGGTGCGCTGCACCCGGGTGAGGAACTCGGAGGCGGCCCCATCCATCTCGGCCGCGTACGCCTTGACCCGCGAGACGAAGTGGTTGTAGGCGGTGACGGCCGGGATGGCGACGAACAGGCCCGCGGCCGTGGCCACCAGCGCCTCCGCGATCCCGGCGGAGACGGTGCCCAGCCCCCCGCTGCCCGTCCGCGAGATCGCCTCGAAGGCCCGCATGACCCCGATCACCGTCCCGAAGAGCCCCACGAATGGGCTGATGTTCCCCAGCGTGGCGAGGGAGGTGAGGCGGTGTTCCAGGCGGCCGATCTCCGCCCCCGTCACCCGCTGCATGACCTCCCGTGCCGATGCCGTGGCCCGATCGAAGGCGGCATCGGCATGGAGGCCCGGGTTCTTCGAGGCCAGGGGTTGCAACTCCCGCAGGCCCGCGGCCAGAACCGGGCCCACGTGCCCGCCCTCCTTCCGCTCGCAGAGGAGGAGCGCCTCCTGCTGGTTGCCCTGGTCCACCGACTCCAGGACCCGGCGCAGCAGGCCGGCCGAGGCCAGGCGACACCGGCGGAAGGTCCACCACCGCTCGCCGATCACGGCCAGCGAGTAGACCGAGAACAGCGCCAGGAGGGCCATGGTGAGGGACACCAGGGGACGCCCGGCGTGCATCAGCGTCTGGATGAGAACCTGATCTACCATGAGAGTCCGGCAGCCGCCTCGCTCGGGGGAACTTCAGACGGGCAAAAACACTAATACTATACCATCCCCCCTGAACGCCGCCAAGGCAAACAGAAATTCGCTTGCCGCCACAGGGGGGGTTTGGTATGGTACCGCGCACATTCGCGTGCAGCCCTCATGATTCCTGGCCTGAACAGCAACGTCAGCCACGACGGCGTCGAATATCACGTCCAGACCGAGGATCTGGGCCGGCAGAATCCGTTCGTCCTGACCCTGGTCTTCCGGGCCGGGGCCATCATCGCCCGGGAGAAGGTCAACTACCGCGACGCCCTGGGGGAGGGGGCTTCGGAGGCCCGGATCAAGCACTTCATGAATCAACAGCATCACCGGGTCATCCAGAGTCTCCAGGCCGGCCAGCCCCAAGCAGACGCCACCTCCCAGCCGAAGGAGGAGGCTCCCGCCTCCCCGCCATCCCCCGCATCCCCGCTTGCCCCCCCACCGGCGGAGAAGAACCTGGACCAGCTCATCACCGAGTACCTCCGGCGCCGCAGCGCCAGCAAGCCCCGCTAGCCGCCTCCTCCCCCGAGCGCCCGCCGCCGCGCGGGCACACGTCTTCCCCCTCGGAGCAGGCGAGCCCACGGAGCCGGGGAGCACGAATCACGTGGAAGGAACGAGGACGTTGGGGCGGGGAGGCGGCTAGGACGCCGTCTCGACCCGGGGCGGGCGGACTTCCTCGCGTTCGCGGGGTAACGGCCTCAGGGCCTCCTGCAGGCGCAGATCGGCCTGCCGGGTCTGCTCCAGCACGCGGCTGAGCAGTTTGCTCTTGCCGACGTCCTGCGCCTTGTACTTCTGGTAGATGCCGTCCAGCTCGGCGAAGAGGGCCTGGGGGCGGTATTCGGCGGCGGCGGCGTAGCGCTCCAGCGCCGCCTGGCGCTCGCCGCAGAAGCTCGCCAGCGCGTCGAACTCTTCGGTCACCCGAGGCTCGGCCAGCGCCTCCAGCAATTTCTGCTGCTCCTTGAGGTAGCGGCCGAAGGGTTCCATCTTCTCCTCCAGCTCCCGGAAGATGTGCTCGATGGCGCGCTGCTGGTCCTCCAGGTACTGCGCGAGGGGACGCGGCTGCTCCTCCAGGTAGCGTTGGGCGCGCTCCAGGATCTGTCGTTGTTCGGTCAGGAATTTCTCGAAGGCGTCGAACTGGTCCTTCAGCTCCGTGTTCAGGTGCATGCCGACGCGCTCGAGGTTGTGTCCCTGTCCCTCCAGGTACTGGCGCAGCGGCTTGATCCGGGCCTCGAGCTGCTTCAGGGCCTGGTCCACGTTGCGGCGCTGCTCCCAGAGGTGGCGCTGGAACGGGCCGAGGCGCTCCTCCAGCAGGCGCTTGGCCTCCTCGATGGCGCGGATCTGCTCGTCGAGTTCGCGGTGGATGCGTTCCAGGGAGGGGGAGGCGGACCAAGCCAAGGCTTGGTTCCGCCGCTTGGGAGCGGACAAGGGGTCGGGTTGGGCCTGATCGCCGGCGGGGAGGGGATTCTCCCCCTGCTCCGCGCGGCCGGTCCACCGAGATAGAAACGAGGACATCGCCATTCACCCCTCAGGGCCTGCGCGACCTGTCAACCATGGGGCGCGCTGGCACGGTGCGCCTTGCTTGGGTCCGCGACCACACCATCGAGAAACGCCGGGTAAATTCCCACACTTGCCCAGGGGTGTCAAGCGAAAATCTGGCGAGCGGATTGAACGGCGAATCGCCCGCGAACGTTGCGCGGACCGGCCGCGATCATCCCCTCGCCGCCTCCCACACGTCGAGGCTGAAGCGCCGGAGCAGCCTCGCCAGCGTGGGAAGGGGGAGACCCACCACGGTGGAATAGTCCCCCTCGATTCCCTCCACCAGGAGGGCCCCTCGCCCCTGGATCGCATAGGCCCCCGCCTTGTCCAACGGCTCCCCGGTGGCAACGTACGCGGCGGCCTCGGCGGGACCAAAGGCCCGCATGCGGACCGCCGTCCCCGCGGCCGCGACCTCCGCGTGACCCGTTGCCGCTTCCACCACCGCGACCCCCGTGATCACCTGGTGGGTCCGGCCCGCCAGGCGCAGGAGTGTCTCCCGGGCCTCCTCTGCGTCCCGGGGCTTCCCGAAGATGATCCCGTCGCAGGTCACGATCGTGTCGGCCCCGATGATGAGGCCTCGCCCGAGCCGAGCAGCGACCTCCTCGGCCTTCGCCCGGGCCAACTGGCAGGCGCGGGCCTCGGGCGGCTCGTCCCCGGGTCCTGGCCCGGCCCGGTCCTCGTCCAGCGCGCTGGGGTGGAGGATGAAGGGGAGGCCGATCTGTCGCAGGAGGGCGGCGCGTCGCGGCGACGCCGAGGCCAGGACGATCTCGCGCACGATGGGCCCCAAACCCTAAACCGCCAATCCCGCCACGGGCGGGACAAGAACGCCAAGGCTCATTGACAACTTGCGAATTCCGATTTGCGATTGCCGATTGACCTGGTCACACCGACAACAAAACCACACGCACAAATTCATCCGGTCGCCCATCCACCAGTTCTCGGACACAGGCCCCGATCCTCAGACCCTCTCAAGCTCAGAATTGTTCGGTTCTTGGCGACCTTGGCGCCATGGCGGTTCAAATGCGCCGGCAGGGCTCACAGCTTGCGGTAGATCAGCAGGGCGAGGACGATCCCCAGCAGGCTCGCCAGGTTGATCTTCACGGTCAGCCCGAGCGTCAGGGTGATGACCTTGAGGTCCAGGACCGCTGGAGGGGTGATCCCCGGGTTCACCCCCCGGGAGAAGACCTTTTCCACGTACCCTCCCGGCGCCAGGGTCCCGATGACCTCGCCGATCACGCTGCCGATCAGCGCCCCCAGGATCACGATCACCAGCAGGACGATCACGCTATCCAGTTTCTTGGCCACGATTCGGCCCCTCCTCCGAGGCCCCGACCCCCCAGGCGGGCGCCTTGCGCAGCACCATGCCGAAGATGAACAGGACGCTGGCGCTTCCGGCCAGCGCCAGCAGGGAGAGGCGAAGCGTCACCGAGGAGACCAGGACGGCCGTGAGGGCATGCGACAGGGAGAAGAGATAGATGAGCAGGACCGCCTCCACCCGGCCCAGTCCCAGGTTGACCAGCCGGTGCGAGGAATGATCCCGGCCGCCGACCACCGGGGACTGCCACCGCCGCAGGCGCAGGATCACCACCAGGGTGGTGTCGAAGATGGGATAGGCCAGGACCAGCAGTGGGATGATGACCGACGTGGGCACCGTGGGGCTCCGCCAACTGCCCAGGGCCGCCACGCAGGCGAGGGTGAAGCCGACGAAGAGGCTTCCCGCGTCGCCCATGAAGATCCGGGATCGGAAGTTGCTGGGGAGAAACCCCAGGCAGGCGCCGGCTAGCGCGGCCGCAGCCCTGACCGTGGGTAACTGCTCGGGGCCGACCTCGACGTACCGTGCCGCCAGGGAGGCGAAGGTCAGCCCCGCGATGGCCGCCACGCCTGCCGACAGACCGTTCATGTTGTCCAGGAGGTTGAAGGCGTTGGTGATCCCCACGATCCACAGCAGTATGACCGGGATGCTGAGCCAGGGGGTGCGAAGAAAGCCCAGCGTGATCCCGGGATGGATGACGAAGACTGCCAGGAAGCCCTGGAAAAGCAGCCGGAGCCACCAGCGCACCCCCCCGGGAGCGGGGGACAGATCGTCGTGGATGCCCAGGAGGAGGATCAGCCCCGCGGCCACCAGGACGCTCACCAGGACCGGATCGACTGGCCCGCTTGCCAGGACACCGCCGACCTGCGCCAGGGCAATGGCCGGCCCTCCCAGAAGGGGCATCGGCTGGGCGTGGATCTTCTTGCTGCCCGGACGGTCCATCACGCCGAGACGCAGGGCGACCCGGCGGCAGAGGGGCGTGAGGATCAGGGCCGATCCGAAGGCGACCAGGAAGGGGGTGAACAGCGGCGCGAGATAGCCCATGACCTAATCCGGATGATTCACGAAACGGTGCGCAAATTCTCCGCATCAAATGACCAATGACCAATTTCCAATGACCAATGGTGGTGGACACGCCGCCCGCGCCGCCAATCCATTTTGCCCCGAGTGGTTCCGCGATTGGTCATTGGTTCATTGGGATTTGGTCATTACCCGGGAGTATTCGCGAGCATGTTCGCGAATACTCCAGGCTAGAGGCGGATCACCGTGCCGCGATCCTGCGGGAAGCGGCGCGTGGCGCCCGTGGCATCCATCAGGAGCCGGCTGTGCTTGAGCACCCAGGGGATGTCGAAGGCGCTGTGGGCCACGGCGAGGCAGACGCAGTCCTGGACTGCCAGGGTATCCTCGGTGAGGGGGACCGAGACGAGGCGACGGCCGGGAGGGTCCCCGGGGCCGCGGGCCGCGTCCAACCGCACCTCCGGCACGTGGGGATCGTGGTAGCTGACCTCGGCCCCCCGGGCCAGGAGCGTTTTCATGACCTCCAGCGCGGGCGCATTCCGGGGATCGTCAATGTCCCGCTTGAAGGCCACGCCCAGCACCAGGATCCGGGCGCCCTGGAGGGGCTTTCCCTGGCGGTTGAGGGCCTCGGCGATCCGGTTCACCGTGAAGAACGGCATGCTGGAGTTGACCTCGGCCGCCAGCTCGATGAACTTGGTGTAGAAGTCGTACTCCCTCGCCTTCCACGACAGGTAGTACGGGTCCACCGGGATGCAGTGGCCTCCCACGCCGGGGCCGGGATAGAAGGGCATGAAGCCGAAGGGTTTGGTGGCGGCGGCGTCGATCACCTCCCAGATGTCGATCTGCATCCGGTCGCACAGCTTGGCCAGTTCGTTTACCAGTGCGATATTCACGCTCCGGAAAATATTCTCCAGGAGCTTACACATCTCGGCCACCCTGGGGCCCGAGACCCGGTGGATCTGGTCCGGGGGGACCAGGAGGGCGAACAGGGCACAGGCGGCGTCACAGGAGGGGCCGTCGATGCCCCCCACCACCTTGGGCGTGTTGTGGGCGCCGTACTGCTTGTTGCCCGGATCGATCCGTTCCGGCGAGAAGGCCAGGAGGAAGTCGCGCCCGGCCTGCCGTCCAGGCGACTCCAGGATGGGGCGCACCAACTCCTCGGTCGTCCCCGGGTAGGTGGTGGACTGCAGGACCACCAGCGCCCCCCGGCCGACGTGGGGCGCCAGGGACCGGCAGGCCGCCTCGATGTAGGAGAGGTCCGGGGCCTTCATCCGGGTGAAGGGGGTCGGCACGCAGATGACCATGGCGTCGGCCTGGGCACAGGCCTCGTACGCCGTGCCGGCGCTGAGCCGCCCGGCCTGCACCAGCGGCAACAGGTCTGCGCTCGGGACGTCCGGGATGTAGCTCTCACCCCGGTTGATGGTCTGGATGCGGTGCGGGTCCACGTCAATCCCGCGGACCTGCACGCCGGCCCGGGCAAATTCCACCGCCAGCGGCAACCCGACATACCCCAGGCCGATGATGGCCACGGTCAGGCGCTTCGTCCGTGCCTTCTCCAAGAAATCTGCGCGCGATTCGCCCATGCGATCGCTCCCCTTTGCCATCATTCTCCGCGTTGAACGCGGACCGCGGAACGCGTGACGTGACGCACTGCAGGTTCGACCGTGGTCAGTGCGTGAAATGCTCGCGGCACCAGGCAATGGTCTTCTTGAGGCCGGTCTCCAGCTCGACCTTGGGCGTGAAGCCTAGGAGGCGCTTGGCCTTCTCCACCGAGGGCACCCGGCGCCGAGTGTCCTCGAACCCTTCCCCGTAGTAGGCTTCGTATGCCAGGAACTCGATGGGAGATTTGGAGCGGGCCAGGCGCTTGATCGCCTTCGCCAAGTCCAGCATGCTGGTCTCGCGGGTGTTGCCGATGTTGAAGGCCTCGCCGAGGGCCGCCTTGACCTCGCCGGCCAGGAGGGTGCCGGCCAGCGTGTCCTCGATGTAGGTGAAGCAGCGGGTCTGTTTCCCGTCCCCGTGGACCGTGATCGGCTCACCCCTCAGGGCCTGCCGGATGAAGTTGGCCACCACGCTGCCGTAGCCCCGCTCGTCCAGCCGCGGGCCGTAGGAATTGAAGTAGCGGACGATGGAGACCGGGAGCCCCTTGGCGGCGTAGGCGAAGGCGAAGTGCTCGTCAATGGCCTTGGACATGGAATAGGACCAGCGCGCCACCGCGGTGGATCCCAGCACCCGGTCGTCGTCCTCCCGGAAGGGGACATGGCTCGCCTTCCCGTAGATTTCCGAGGTCGAAGCCAGGACCAGCCGCTTCCAATACTTGAAGGCCAGGCCCAGGGCCACCTCCGTCCCGCGCACGTTCGTGTTGATGGCCGCCAGAGGATCCTGAAGGATGTTCCGAACGCCCACCGCGGCCGCGAGGTGGAAGATGAGATCCATGGAGGGAACGAACCGCTCCAGGAGCGGCTCGTTCAGGAGGGAGTCGTTGATGAAGTGAAAGGCGGGATGCCCCAGGAGATGCCGGAGATTCTCAATCTTCCCAGTGGAGAGGTTGTCGATGACCAGCACCTCGTCGCCCCGCTTGATCAGCGCGTCAACCAAGTGAGACCCGATATAGCCGGCGCCGCCGGTGATCAAAACCTTCACACCCGACCCCCTTTCCTGGCCATCACGGTCACATACAGCGCTTCCATGCGATGGATCAGCGCCTTCACGTCGTGTCTGCCCAAGGCCACGGGCCGGGCCGCGGCCGCCAGGCGGTGCCGGAGCGCCGGGTCCGCCAGCAACACCTCGATCGCCCGGGCCAGGGCAAGAGGATCCCCGGGGGGGACCAGCCACCCAGTCTCTCCGTGAACGATCAGATCGCTCACCCCGCCCACGTCCGTGGATAGGGCCGGGACTCCCGCAGCCATGGCCTCGATGAGCGCCACCGGAGTCCCCTCGTTGCGCGAGCAGCAGATTACCACGTCCAATTCGCTCAGGATAGCCTCCAAATCGTTCCGCCAGCCCAAGAAGTGGATCCGGGGCGCAAGGTCCAAGCTCTGGGCCAACCGCCGGAGCTCCTCACGCCGTTCACCGTCACCTATGACGACCACATGCGGCACCTGGTCCCCTGCGTCCAGGTGGGCCAGCGCCTGGAAGAGCGTGGGGTGATCCTTGATCGGCACCAGGCGCCCCACGATCCCCAAGAGGGAGGTGTCGGGCGGAATGCAGAGCGCCGCGCGGAGGTCATCCCGGCCCGGGCACGAGTGGAGGAAGCGATCCAGGTCCAGGCCGAGGGGAATGACCTCGACCTGCTCCGGCCGGCCGATCCCCATGGCCAGGATGGCCTGGCGCAGGCGGGGACTCAGGGCGATGATGCGGTCCGTCCGGCGCGCCAACACCCGCTCGATCCGCAGAAAGACCTGCGACATGGCTGGCGAGAAGTAGCCCTCCAGGACGTGGCCATGAAAGGTGTGAATCGTGGCAGGCACCGCCGTCAGGCGCGCCGCCAGCCGGCCCAGCGTGCCCGCCTTGGCAGTGTGGGTGTGGACGACATCCGGTTGGAGGCGCCGGAAGAGGCGCACGAGCTTGCCGAGAGCCAGGAGGTCGTGCAGCGGATGGACCGGGCGGCCCAGTTCCGGAATGACGACCGGCTCCACTTCCCGGGTCCGGGCCGCCGGGGCGAGATCCCCCTCGTCACGTCCCACCACCCCCGTGATGAGCGTGGTGCGAAAACGTGTCCGGTCGAGTCCCGCCGCGAGGAGAATCGCCTGCTGCGCCGGGCCCCCCACGTTCAATCGAGTAATCACGCGGGCGACCCGGATGGGCCGAACCACGGTGGAGGGACAGGCAGGTGCGATCATCAGCTGCGCCGTGTTCCTCATCATCCTGCCCGCTCCCTCGGGAGAGGTGTGTCCGTCTCAGAGGGCCTCAGCACTCGTGCCCCTTGAACCATTCGACTGTCCGCCGCAGGCCCTCCTGGACCTCCAGGGTCGGCCGGTAGTCCAGCACCTCCTCCGCCTTCCGGATGGAGGCGTAGGAGTGGCGGATGTCGGCCGGGCGGGGCGGTTCGTAAATCGGCGGGAGGTTGGTCCCCAGCAACTGGTTGAGCCAGGCCACCACTTGGTTCAGCGTGCTGGGCCGCCCGCCCGCGATGTTGAAGACATCACCAATCCCGTGCACGGCCTCCGCCGCCAGGATGTTCGCCGCCACCACGTTCTCCACGGCGGTGAAGTCCCGGGACTGTTCCCCGTCGCCGAAGATGACTGGCCGGTCCCCCGCCAGCATCCGGCGCAGGAAGCGCGGGATGGCGGCCGCGTATTCCGAGTCCGGGTGCTGCCGGGGACCGAAGACGTTGAAGTACCGGAGGCTCACCGTCTCGAGGCCGTACACCTGGGAGAAGACGCGGCAATAGAACTCCGCAGCGAGCTTCGAGACGCCGTACGGCGCCTTGGGCGAGAGGGGCTGGTCCTCTGCTTTGGGGAGGCCGGGCGTGTCCCCATACACCGAGGAGGAGGAGGCGTATACCACCCGCCGCGTTCCCGCGCCGCGAGCGGCTTCCAGCAGCAGGAGCGTCCCGCCCACGTTCACGGCGTTGGTCGGCCCGGGTTCTTTGATGGAGCGCGGATTGGAGTTGAGCGCCGCCTGGTGCAGGATGATCTCGATCCCGCGGACGGCCGCAGCCACGACCGCGGGATCCCGAATGTCCCCCCGCAGGATCTCGATCCGATCCTCAATTCCCTGGAGGTTCTGGTGCCGCCCTGTCGAGAAATCATCCAGGATGCGGACCGACTCGCCGCGGGCCACGAGGGCGTGGGCCAGGTTCGCCCCGATGAATCCTGCCCCGCCCGTGATCAGGTAGCGTGACATACCCTCACCCCGTCACCGGCGCCGCCAGGGAGGCGCAGGTCCGGCGTTGCCGGGCCAGCTCCCCGTCCCCGTCGATGTACGTTCGGTTCCACAATTCCAGCATCAGCAGGACCCAGAGCTGCTCTTGCCAGTTGGCCTTCCCCCGCGCATGCTCATCCAGTAGCCGCTGGATCGCCTCCCGTTGAAAGTATCCGCGGTGGAGGCAGCGTGGCCCGAGGAGGGTGTCGTGGGCCAGATCCCGAAGCTCGTGTCGCAACCAGTGATCAACGGGGACGCCAAACCCCATCTTCGGGCGGCGAAGGATCTCCTCCGGGAGCAGCCCTGCCAGGGCCCGCTTCAGGATGAGTTTCTTCGCGCGACCCCGCACCTTCAAGTGTGAGGGAATCGTGGCGGCGAATTCCATGAACTCGTGATCCAGGAATGGCGACCTCGCTTCGAGGGAATGGGCCATACTGGCGATGTCCACCTTGACCAGCAGGTCGGCCGGCAAGTAGAGGGCCGCATCGACTCCCAGGGTTGCATCGACCAGGTCGGGAGCGTCGCTCTCTCGGTACGCGGCCAGGAGCACCTCCAGGGGGTCATCCTCGCCAATGGCCGCGCGAAACTCGGGGCTGAAGAGTTCCCCTCGCTGGCCGTCCGAGAAGGGGCAGAGCCAGCGGGCATAGCGACGCTCCGGAGGTTCGGTCATCCCCTCCAGGAACCGGCGGCCGCGGGAGAGCGGGCTCCTGCGGCGTCCGCGCTGCGGCCAGACACGGAGCCCCATTCGAATGGCCCGCCGGAAGAGGTCGGCGCCCGGCCACGCCAGGGCGTGGTCGAATGCGGTCGCCAGCCGAGTCGCCACGTACCGGTCGTAGCCGCCGAAGTTCTCGTCGCCTGCATCCCCGTTCAAGGCGACGGTCACGTACTGCCTTGTCATTTGGGCCACGTAGTAGGTGGGCACCGCAGAGGAGTCCCCGAAGGGCTCGTCGTAGTGCCAGGCCAGCCGGGGCAGGATGGCCGCGGCGTCCGGCCGGACCACCAGCTCATGATGATCGGTGCCGAACCGCTGAGCCACCAGGCGCGCGTAGCGTAACTCATCATAGTCCGCCTCTTCGAAGCCGATGGAGAATGTCTTGATCACGCCACGAGAGGCGTGACTCATCATGGCCACGACGGCACTGGAATCCACTCCTCCGCTCAGGAACGCTCCCAAGGGGACGTCGCTGATGAGCCGGAGGCGGACCGCCTCCTCCAGGCGAGCCAGGATCTCCTGGCACCATTCGGCCTCTGGGCGCTCCCGCTTCCGGTCGCGCCGGAGCCGCCAGTAGCGGACGACCTCCACCCGGCCGTCCCGGCAGATCAGGTAGTGGGCGGGGGGGAGTTTCCGCACCCCCTGGAAGGCGGAGCCGGGAGCGGGGACGACCCCGTAGGTCAGGTACTGGGAGATGCCGGCCGGGTCCGGGCGCACCTCCACCGACGGGTCCTGGAGAATGGCCTTCACCTCCGACGCGAAGCGGAAGGCCTCGGCGTCGCACTGATAGGCGAGGGGCTTTACCCCCAGCCGGTCCCGGGCCAGGAAGAGCTGGCGGCGGGAGGCATCCCAGATGGCGAGGGCGAACATCCCCCGCAGGAACCGGAGACAGTCCACCCCGTACTCCTCGTAGAGATGGAGGATTACCTCGGTATCGGTACGGGAGCGAAACCGATGGCCCCGTCCCGCAAGGCGGGATCGCAGTTCCTGGAAGTTGTAGATCTCTCCGTTGAAAACGATCCAGACCGTGCCGTCCTCGTTCGGCATGGGCTGGTGTCCGGCCGGGCTCAGGTCGATGATGCTCAGCCGCCGGTGGGCCAGCCCGACCGACCCCTGGCAGTAGATCCCGGCGTCGTCCGGGCCGCGGTGAGCCTGGACCACGTTCATGCGCTCCAGGACCTCGCGCTCCACGGGCCTTGCCGGGTCGAAGTACAGCTTGCCGCCGATGCCGCACATCTCAGTCCTTGACGCGGTACTTCAGGAGGGTCCAGAGCGCGCCGATCCCGTCCCGCCAACTGAGCTTCTTGCCCTCGGCCCTGTCCCGTCCATAATAAGAAATGGGCAGCTCCACGATCTTGTGCCGGCGCTTGAGGACCTTGGCGGTGATCTCGGGCTCGAACTCGAACCGGTTGGCCCGAATCTGAATGTTCTTGATGACATCCGCCCGGAACACCTTGTAGCAGGTCTCCATGTCGGTCAGGGCTGCCCCGTACAGCAGGTTGGCCACGAAGGTTACGAACTTGTTGCCCCACAGGTAGACCAGGCTGAAGTCTCGGACCGGCTTTCCGCCCCGGATGCGTGACCCGTACACCACGTCGGCCCTTCCCTGCAGGATGGGCGCCAGCAGCTCGGGATATTCTCCCGGATCGTACTCCAGATCGCCGTCCTGAATGAGAATGATGTCCCCGGTTGCATAGGTGAGCGCCGTCCGAAGCGCCGCGCCTTTGCCCATGTTCTGGGCGTGGAACAGGACCCGGAACGGCGTCTTCAGCCCATCCAGTTGTTGGAGGCGTTCCCGGGTCCCATCCGTGGACCCGTCATCCACGATGATCAGGTCCTTTTCCAGACCGGAAGCATCCGCCGCATCCACTTGCTCCAGAATCTCGCGGATCGTGCGGACCTCGTTGAAGACCGGCATCAGGATCGTCAGTCGCCGCAGTGTCATGGGCTCTTTCCCGTGGAAGCAAGGGTGGACAGGGAACCGTCGCGGGCGGCCGACCACCGGGCGCCCGGGAGCACCACCACCATCCGGGCCAGAATCCAGCGGCTGCCGGCGGCCACCGCGACGGCGAAGAGGGGCATCACCTGCAGGATCATCCGGAATCGGTAGTCCGGCAGGTCCAGATCATAGACGAAGGCCACGTGGACGAGACCCAGGACGAGGACGAACGGGATCCAGCGGGTCTCCCGCCGGCCGGCCAGAGCCCCGAGCCCGATCACCCCCAGGCCCGCGACCAAGAGGTCTACCCATCCGAGCCATAGGCCCAGGACCGCCCGGACCTCCTCGACGTAGCCCACCGGCGACAGGTTGAGCACGGCCCGCCCCAGCCCGCGCAGGGATCGCCAGAGCACTTCCCAGAGAGTGTGGAGACCGAAGTAATACTGGCCGAGGGTGATCCGCGGTCCGGCGTACGGGTCCCGGATGACCGCTGCTGGCGCGGGGAACCCCGGCTGTCCCTGGAACTCGTGGTTCGCGATCCAGCGCAACGTCCGGTGGACGTCATACCCCGCATCGCTCTGATGGACACTCATGGCGAGCCGATGGGGAAGCACCAGGACGGCCGCGATGGCGATCGCGACCAGGAGGGGACGCCACAGCCTCCGTCCCAGGTCTCGGTGCCACCACGCGGAAACGGCGAACAAGATGAGGAGGGCAGGGGCGTAGGGAAACCGGGTGAGGAGCAGCCCCCCAGCCAGCACCCCTGCGAGGATCGCGCGGCGCCACGGCAGAGATCCCTGCTTCCCCAGGAGGAGCCAGGCGGTCCCAACGAGGAGGAGGGCTTCGAGCTCGACGCGCAGGCCCCGGCCGCTTTCGATGATTGCCGGCACCGAGATGCTGAGGAGGAGACCGGCGCTCAGGCCCCAGGCGGCTCCCAGCGAGGCCATGCCTAGCCGGCATCCCAGGTACGCCACGCCCACCGAGAGGATGGCGGAGAGAAGGCGCAGGCTGAGATCCGCGTCCCCGAATAGCCACAGGGCCAGCTTGACGATGGCGGGATAGAGCGGCTCACGCTCCCCGAAGCTGGCCGAGTAGAAGCTGTGCGGGCCGGTCCAGGTAAGCTCCTGGGCGTAGGCGCGATAGCCCTGGGCATCCGGATCGAGGGGTGCCATGGCCACCCTCGAGACGTTCCCATAGCGAAGGACCAGGGCCAGCGTCAGGACGAGTCCGACAAGAGCGGCCTGTTTCGGGCGGGCCATGAGAGCCGTAATCCCGAGGGCGACGGCCAGGAAAATTCCCCCGACCCGGAGTGCGTCGGGGAAGGATGGCGGCGGTCCCTCCCAGGACTGCAGGACCAGCTTGTCCAGGACGAAGCGCGTCTCCTCCGTCGTGTTCCGGGCGCTGAAGCGGAGGGCGATCTCCCTCCGACCTGCGACCGACTCCGGCAGCGGCAGGCGCGTCCCCGGCATGCTCCGGTTCAGAAGCAGGCGCTGGGGGCCGGGATCGAGCAGATCTACCGCGCTCTGGATCCCGGCCTCGCCGCCGTACCATTGCAGCGTGATCGCCGACCACCGCGTGAGGGGCTCGGCCGTCTGGACCCGATATTCGATCTCTCCCTGGCTCTGGGGGTCCAGGGAAAACCCCCGAGGAGTCGGGCGGAATCCCCTCACGGTGAGACGGGCAGCCTGGGAGACGATCCCGTAATTGAAGGGTTCCTCGATCTGCACGCGCGAGGGTGGGACCGGCAGCGTCAGGTCGCGGAGCCCCCAGAGGCCCAGGGGCACGGCCACGAGGAGCCACGCCCCCGCCAGAACCCGCCGACGAACGCCAGGCATCACGCGCATGCCTTTCCCACGCTGGGCGACTCAGGCAGGCGCCGGAACGCCTTGCCGCCCACGAGCTCCCCGTACAGGGCCCGGTAGGCGTCCCCATCGAAATATCGCGTCGCCACCTCCCGGCAGCGCGCCCGGAAATCCGACCGGTTGGCCCGGATCTCCGAGACGATCCGGGAGAGCGGCAGGTCCGCGTCCAGGAGGTATCCCACGCCTTCCCGCCGGACGATGTCGGGACAATCTCCGACCCCCGGAGTCACCAACACGGGGACACCGCACGCCAGGTACTCGGCGAATTTCACGGGGGAGGCAACCCGGTTGACGGAGCTTCTGTCGCGCAGGAGGAGGCCCAGATCCGCCAGGGCAAGGTGGTGCTGGATCTCCTCGTGGGGGATGGAGCGGATGATGATCGCCGCTTCATCGCCGAAGCTCGCCTGCGCCGCCTCCAGATCTCCGGTGAGGAGCAGGAGTCGCGTCCGGGCATGGATCTGACGGAAGGCGTGGAAGACCTCCCGGATGGCCTCCGGCCGGTTCCAGACCGAGAGGGACCCGGCGTAGGCCAGGACGAAGTCGCGCGCCGGATCGAAGGCGAGCTCCCCTCGGAGCCGTTCGATCGTCGCCTCGTCCCTCCCGGCCACCCGTGGGTCGTAACAGCACGGGATGACGACGATCTTTCCTGCGGCCACCGGCTGCCAGCGGACGGTGCGCTCGCGCAGCCGTTCGGAGACGCACAGGATGGCATCGGCACGGCGGATCGCCCACCGCTCGAGGCGACGCAGCAGCCGATGCATGCGGCCGCGTCGGGCGATCTTGCCCTGCAGGACATACTCCTCGCTGAGGAGGCCGCGGTAATCCAGGACCAGCCGGGTCCCGCGCCGGAGGGCGGCGAGAGAAAGGCAAAGGAGGCTGATGGGGTTTCTGCCGATGAGGACCGCCCCAGCCCGAGTCCGAGCCCAGGCCTGCAGGGCGAACCGGACAAGGTGCAGCCAGGTGAGTGGGTGCCAGATCCCGTGGTTGTTGCCGACCCGGACCCGTATGCGTGTCGGGGGGAGGTACGCCCGGTAGCGATCTCCGCCGTGCTTGCGCAGGGCGAAAAGGTCAATGCCGTCCACGTCGGGCAATGTGGCCAAGCGGCCGAGGAGGGGGAAGGTCTGCGCCAGAATGACGTTGTCGTTGATGTTGTCAATGGTCAGGTACGCGATGCGCATGGATCAGCGAACCTCGATGCGGAATCGGCATTCGACGGGGAGACCGGAGACGAGGTGGAACCGGAGGGCGGTTGTCTTCTCCTTGACACCGTAGCGGGGGGACACGAAGGCCTCCGCCACCTCCACCCGGAGCGCAGCAGCCGCATCCTCCGATCCGCTCCGTTCCCGGGTGAGCAGGGCGCGGACCGAGCGCCCGGCCAGTTCCCATTGCCGTTCGCCCGCGGGATGCAGGGTGACGCCGGGGGCCAGGGTGAAGTTCCAGGTGAAGGTGTGCCGGCCCGTCCCCCGGAAGCGATCGGCGATCTCCAGCATCCGCGCCTTCTTCAGAAGGCGAAACTCCCGCCGGTGGACCACGGGATCGGTAAGGCGGGCAAAGCCGTCATGTTCACCCGCAAAGAAATCCGCCTCGGGACCGGTCTCCCAGGCGAGGCAGCGGGGCGTGGCATCAACATGGAGCCAGAAGAGCCCCCCCTCGCCGAACCGGTTCTGTTCCGCCCCATCAATCATCACGGTGTTGTGGACCGCGGTGGACCGGAAGCGATTCCGAGAGGGGGGATCCGGGGTGTAGAGGAAACTTCCGGGATCCACGAATAGATCCTGGCCATCGGCGTGCAACTCGAAACTCAACAGGTCGTTGTGCTTGTGGTTGCCGATCCCCCGGGTCCCGACCGGGCCACAGGCGATGAGGAGGTAGAGGGAGCCCTCGCGCATCAGGTAGATGCCGCTCTCGGGGAAGGCCCGACTCCCGGGAGGTGGCGGAGACGGTCCGCGGACGGGCCGCGATCCCCCGTGGAGCCAGAGCGCCTCTTCCGTGCGAGCCCCGGCCGCGGCCCAGAGGTCCTCCCGATCGAAAAACGCCCCGCCTGTCGCCAGCAGGTGACGATGGTCGCGCGGATCCCCTGTCCCGTAATCGGCGAGGATGTGGAGGCGCCCATCGTCGTTGTCCCCCACCTGGGGGGCCAGGCCGTTCGGCTTCGTGTACCAGAGGGTGAACTCCAGCATCCGCTCGAGCCGGTGCCGGAAGCTCGCCGGCAGCGCGACGCCGTTCTTCAGGCAGAGGAGGGCGACGGCCAGGAACATCTCGGTCACCAGCCGGTGATAGGGAATACTGGACTCGTAGTCTCCGCCATCGGGATGGACCTGCCGTTCCATTTCATGAAAGAGCTCGTCCAGGGCGAATCGGCGCCATGTCTCCGCCTCGCGGAAGGCCGGGCACGCGATCCCCAGGCCGGCTAGGCCGACCAGGTCGGCCAGGTAATGGTTACTGCTGGTCCCGTCGGCCCCGCGCTCGAGGTTCTGCATGATGTGCCGCCCGTGGGCGAGGAGGACCTTGGCAAACTCGCGGCGGAAGGCCGGGGTGATCTGCGGCGCGTGACCAAAGAATGCGTACCCCCAGAGCCAGTTGAACGCCCGGATGGCGATATCCATGGTGCAGGCCCAGTTGACCCCGAACTGTGGAGGGTTCCGGGCGATCCAGTGCGCGACCTGACCGACGAATTCGGCGGCGTAGCGATCCTCGCCAGTGAGCCAGTAGGCCTTCCCCAGCGTGGCGAGATGCTGGAAGCGGGATAACTCCCAGGGCACCTTCACGTCCACCCCGGGGACATCACCGTAGCGCACCCGCTTGTAGAAGGTCCGGAGGTCCCAGCGATACCCGCTCTTGAAATCGCGGTGCCAATCAATTTCAGAGCCGAGGGCAGTTGGGCCCGACCCCAGGAGGTCGAAGCGGTGATCGCAGATCGCGTCTGCCGCGCGGATCATGCTCGAGATGGCCTCCGGATGCTCGGCGCGGAGACGACGAACAAACCCATCCCGGTCGCCGGCCTCCAGGAAGAAGCGAGAGCCGCGAGTCACTCCCTCTGCCTGGAACAAGTCCGGAAAGCTGCCGGCCTCCGGTCGAAGGGCGGATTGCAGGCGACAATCGGTAATCGCCGTGCCCCGCCAGCGAGCCAGCGCCTCGACCGCCAGCCCGCCCACGAGGTACCTCCCCTTGCGGCCGAGGGCGGCAATCACCCCGGGCAGGGAGAGCTGTCTGGTCCGATGGAAGAGGTACCGGAAGCCGTTCCGCATGGACTCAGCCCCTTACCCCGGCGTGAGCACCGATGCTCATCTGAAGCCGGTCCGGTGCCTGACCCTCGATCCACTGCCGGTGCCACAGGGCGAAGTTCAACAGGAACCAGCTCAAGGTGGCGTTGTTGCCGGCCAGCAGTCGCTCGACATATCCCACGTCGAAGTACGGCTGGTCGGCGGTGAACTGGCGGAGCGTGTTCCGCACCACAGGTCCCAGTTCCCGCAGGAACCACTCGGCCACCGGGACGCCGAAGCCTTGCTTCCTCCGGTGAATGATCTCGTGGGGGATCACCCCCGCCACCGCGAGCTTCAGGATGTGCTTCAACTCGCCTCCGCGGACCTTCACCGCCTGGGGGATCCCCATGGCGAACTGCACGAACTCGTGGTCCAGGAACGGGACCCGCGCCTCCACGGCGGTCGCCATGCTCATCTTGTCCACCCGCATCAGCAAGAGCTCGGGCAGGCGCAGCTTCAGGTCCATGTATCCCATCCAGGTGAGGAAATCCGGAAGCGGTGACCGCTCCAGAAATCGCTGCCGGTGGGCGGCCACCACCTCGTAGGAGGAGAGGCCCCCCAGCCGTTCCCGGACCCAGGGCGTCAGCAGCGCCGCCTTCTGGCTCTCGTAGAAGGCTTCGGCGCCGCTCCAGAACAGGGACTCCCCCTCGCTCGCCCGGCGCAGGCACTCGTAGGGCAGGCCGTGGTGTTTGCCTGCGGCGCGGAGCAGGGCGGGGGCCCACTGCCGCACGGTGCGGGGCAGGAGCCGGAAGCCGCGGTTCCACCGTGCGGCCCTGAGGAACCAGCCCCACAGCGGATAGCCGCAGAAGAGCTCGTCGCTCCCCTCGCCCACCTGGCAGACGGTGACTCCATGCTCCTTGGCGAGCCTGGCGACGAAGTACACCGGGACGCAGACCGGGTCCGCGATCGGCTCGTCCTGGTGATGGATCAACTGCGGGAGGAAGCCGATCAGGTCGTTCACCCCGATCTGCACCTCGTGATGGTTGGTGCGGAACCGCTCCGCGATCTGCCGGGCATAGGTGAACTCGTTGTACCGCTCTTCGCCCGTGAACCCGATGGAGAAGGTCTCCACCGGCCGGTCCATCAGTTCCGCCATCAGGGCCACGTTCGTGCTGGAATCGATCCCGCCCGAAAGGAACACGCCGAAGGGCACGTCGCTCACCATCCGGTACCGGATGGATTCCCGGAGCAGATGCAGGATCCGCCCCGCGATGGCCGCCTCGTCCCCGCCGAGGCGGGGCTGCACGCCGTCGAACACGTCCCACCATTCCTCCAGCGCCACGCTCCCATCCCGATCCACGGTCAGGGTATGGCCCGCGGGGACCTTCCCGATCCCCTCGAACAGGGTCAACGGGGCGGGCGTGGTGAGAAAAGAGAGGTAGTGATGGAGGCCGGGAAGATGCACGGACCGGGGGATCCCGGGAAACTCTAGGATGGCCTTGATCTCCGACGCGAAGAGAAACCGGCCTCCCTGGCAGGTGTAGTACAGGGGCTTGATCCCGATCCGATCGCGCGCCAGCCAGAGCCGCTCCTCGCGCGCATCCCAGATGGCCAGGGCGAACATGCCGCGCAGGCGGTGCAGCATTTTCGGCCCGTATTCGGCGAACAGGGCCAGCAGGACCTCCGTGTCCGACGTGCTCCGGAAGGTGTAGCCCTTGGGGATGAGTTCCGCCCGCAGCTCGCGAAAGTTGTAGACCTCCCCGTTGTAGACGATCCAGAACCGGCCGTCGGCGGAGGCCATGGGCTGGTGGCCGAGGGAGGACAGGTCCAGGATGCTCAGGCGCCGGTGTCCCAGGCCCAGCTTTCCATCCGGTGACACGAAGACCCCGGCATCGTCGGGGCCCCGGTGCGCCATCGTGTCCCGCATCCGGACGATCGTCTCCGCCTCGAGGCCAATGCCGGGGTTCCCGTAGTTATAGACGCCCACGATCCCGCACATGTGCCGTCCCTACGCGGCTCCCGGCAGCACCAGGGCACGCATATCCAGCAGTTCCAGTTCGACCATCTTCTGCAAGATGCGCCCCACGTGGGCGGTCCAGGTATGCTTTGCCACGACCTCGTCCCGGGCCGCTGTACCCAGCGCCTGCCGCATCGCCGGATCCTTTGCTAGCATGACGATCCCCGCGGCCAGATCCGTCGGATCGCCCGGCCGGACCAGCCAGGCCGTCTTCCCGTGCGAGAGGATCTCGCCGATCTGGTCCAGGTCGCTCGCCACGATCCCCTTGCCCATGGCCATGTACTCGAACAGCTTGGTGGGAGAGCCGAAGAAGGGCGTCCCGTCCGGGTTGGGGACATGGGGGGAAACCAGGATGTCGCAGGCCGCCAGGTAGGCCGGCGCCTCCTCTTGGGGGACCATGCCCGCGAAGGTGACCCGCGCCCCGACGCTGTCCCCAGCGATGATCGCCTGGACCCTGGGCATCCCGCTCCCGCTTCCGATGAAGAGGAAATGGGCGTCCGGCAGTTGCGCCGTCACCGGCCGGACCGCCTGGGCCAGCACCTCGGCCCCATGCCACGGACCGAAGGTGCCGATGAACCCGATCACGAGCCTTCCCGTGAGGCCCAGGCGGCGGCGGACGGGTTCCCCGTCTATCCCCGGATGGTAGCGCAAGGGATCCACCGCGTTCGGATTGACGAGGACGCGCTCCGGGGGGAGGCCACGGGCCACGACCTCGTCCCGCAGGGCCTTGGAGACGACGACAATCAGGTCGGCTCGCCGCAGGTTCGCCTGTTCAATCCGGTCGGCCAGGCCCTCGAAGATCATCGGGGTGCTCCAGTGACGCGCCACCCACACCTCTGAGCCGTTGTACTCCAGGACGAAGGGACACCCCAGGCGACTCGCCACCTCTGCTCCACTGTAGTTCAACACTGAGTACCGCTGGTACAGAAAGCCCAGGGGCTGCGGGGTAAGGAGCGAGTAACACTCCCTCGCAAAGCTCTGGCTGTACACCAAGAACGAGAGCTCCGGGAGATTCCGAAGCCATTTGATCCGGGGCGGCACGACCGCGGTCCGTATCCCGAGACGAGCGGTCGGGGGAAACTCGGTCGTCCCCACATAGGTGACTTCCATTCCAGCGGCCTTGAGGCCTGCCAGGACCCCCGCAGTGTGGGCCACCGATCCTCCTGCCAGGCTCTCCTGCCATAGGTTGGCGCGCAGGTACGCCACCCTCCGGACCGAAGAGCGGACCGACGACCGAAGAGATCGCCTCCGCGACAACTGCCGCGCCTTTACCCGGGCGAAGGTGTAAACCAGGGGAAAGCCCACGAGGTCCGCGAGGCACCGTCCCAGGGCCTTCAGGCCCTCGCGAGGGCCTATGGGAAGCTCCCGGCCTTGGATATCCCGAAAGGCCTTTCGCCCAGCGTTAAGGCAGAAGAGGTATGCCAGGATGAAATCGCGGTACAGCGGGGCCTCGACGTCGGTCAGGTACACCAAGGCGACATCGAACCGCCGGAACGGGAGGCGGAGGGCGAGCCAAGGCTGCTGGCGAAGTTGGCGGAAGGAGGCAACCACAGTCGGTGGGACGCCGAAGTCGGCCCCTACGCGGGCCACGGCCTGCGCCACCAGGCCCGAGTCGGACAGGCAGAGGATTCCGCCGCCGGGGGAACCGGAGCCACGGGCCGTTGGCAGTCTCGGGGGAGCTGTTCGCGCTAGCATCGCTGGGCCAGATACCCGATCCGCTCGCCGAAGTAGCCGACCCGGCGCAAGAGCGCCCGCAACCGCCAGCTCGGCAAGTACGAGGCGAGATCGACCACGCCGGTCAATTCCGACTGGAAGCGGCGGGGCTGCAGGCCCACCTGCAGGAGGGTCCTGCGGATTTCCCCCGGGCTGTACAGGTACGAGTACCCGTAATCCGCGGTGCCGCGGGTCATGTTCCGCCGGTGGCAGAAAAAGAAGAGGCTGTACCGGTTTGGAACGGTGATCGCCACGTGACCCTCCGGCCTGGTGACCCGGGCGATCTCCGCGAAGGCCCGCTGCCGGGCCTCCGGGCCTGGGATGTGTTCCAGGGTGGAAAACGAGACGACCAAGTCGAAGGCCCCATCGGGAAACGGCAGGAAACCGGCGTCGGCGGCACACAGGGCGATCCGGCTGGCCAGGGGGGCTGACAGCTCACGGGCCAGGATCTCGCGTGCCGTCGCCAGCATCGCGTGGCTGCGATCCAGCCCCACCCAACAGCGCATTTCCTGGCGGGCGAAGAACAGCTCGTCGATGGGCTCGCAGCAGCCCACGTTGAGGATCCTTTTCCCCTTGAGATCGAGGCCGGCCAGGAGCGCCCAGTCGGACAGGGCCTTGGTCGCGACATAGGACCAGACGCTGCGATAGCCGTCCTCCCGGGTGCGCTCCGCGTGTCGGGCGTAGGCCTCCGCGACGGCCCGGGCGGAGTCCTGGAGGTCCAGGTCACTGCCGGGCATCTCGGGTCACCTCTCCCGCCAAGCGCACTGGTTGGAGCCGCTGGCAGAGGGCCTTCACATCGGTCACGGTCAGCACCCCGCACGCGGTGGCCGGGATCGCGGTCCGCCGGGCGAAGGCCCTCCAGGCGATGGCCAGCATAACGCCGTACGCCAGAGAGGAAGAGGCCGCCGCCGCCAGGATGCCGAAGCGCGGGATGAAGGCGAGGTTCAGGGCCAGGTTGAGGGCCAGCCCGGCCCCGGGGACCGCGATCACGATCGGGGGCAGGCCGCGGCCCGCGAGGTCGTTCATGAAGATAGTCTCCAGGGACAGCGCCAGGATGCCCGGGAGGAGCAGGAGGAAGGGTGCAATCGCCCCGCTGAAGGGCCTCCCGTAGAGGAGCAGGATCAGTGGGCGGGCCAGGAGGCCGGCACCCAGGCAGAGGATCAGCATGCCCGCAGCCGTGTGCCGGCAGGCAGCCGCCGTCAGCGCCCCATCATCCTTTGGCTGGGCCGAGATCCGTGGGAACAGCATGGCGCCGATGGCCGTCGGAAAGACCAGGAGCAGGTCGGACAGGTTGACGGCGACGGCGTACACCCCGGCCTGCCCCGTCCCCAGGAAGTAATTCACCAGAAGCATATCCGACCGGATGATGAGATAGGCCAGCAGGCAGGAGAGGTACGAGCGGAAGCCATAGGCCAGCATCCGCCTGAGCAGCCCGCGATCCAGGAGGAAGGGCTCGGAGACGCCGCGGAAGGCTAGGCGGACCGCCGTCAGCGCCGTGACCACGGACACGAGGGAACCGGCTAGCACCAGCTCTCGCACGCCGCCGCCGAGGACGACCAGGATGGCCAAGACCAACGGCAGGGTGAGGGCCTTGCCGCCCACCTCGAGGAGATTGTAGGCGGCGATCCGCTGCTGCCCCAGCAGGATGTTCTGGAAGAAGAGGAGGAGAAAGGCGAAGGGGATGGCCACCAAGGTGACCGCCACGAGGATCGGCGGGACGCCTGCGACCACGGCGGGGAAGAGCAGGATCAGGCCGCCGAGGCCCCCGGCAATCACGAGCCCGATGGTCGGAGCCAGGACGAGGGAGGCCCACGCGATCCGGGCCAGGCTTCCCGCCTCGCGCGCCGCGAAGTGGGTCGTCGCGGCGTGGAGGCCGAAGTTTCCCATCTGCACGGCCAGGCCGCCGATCACGTTCAGGACCGCCAGCATGCCCTTTCCGGATGGGCCCGTGTACCGGGCCACCACGATGCTCGCCACGCCTTCGAGGACATAGCCGCCCCACCTGGTGAGTATCGTAAGGGAGCTGTGCTGTAGGAAGCCCATGGGTTCGCCTACACCGGTCTCGGTCCCTCTCGCCTCACCTGACACACTTGGCGATGAGATACCAACCGAGGATCCCGCGACGCTCCAGCCGACTCACGACGCCGCGGGGGATCAACCATCCGAGCTTGCCGAAATGTGCACGGTCCAGGTGCCTGCATTCAATCCGGATCTCGCGGAAGCTGCGGAGGAGGCACCGGAGCGACCGCCGAGAGTACAGCTTCACCAGCGGACAGGCGTTGCTGTGGCTCCGGTATTCCACCCTCGAGAGGGTTCGGCGGTAGGATTCCCGCAAGAACCTCAGGCGCAACAGGTACGATTCGAGGAGGATGTAAAAGAGGTAGTGCGCAGAATACCGATGATACACGCCGATGGTGGCCTGGCCGCCGGGCTTGAGAACTCGACGGATCTCCGTGACGGCTTTCTCGGCGTCTGGGGTATGGTGGATGACACCGAAGGAGTAGACCGCATCGAAGGTGGCATCTTCGAATGGCAGATCCTCTGCGTCTGCCAGCCGGAGATCCGCGCCCAGGCCCGCGGTCGAGAACCGCTGCCGCGCGATGCGCAGGTGCTCCGGAGAAAGATCGATCCCGGAAACGTTCGCGCTGGCCGAGGCAAACTGGAAGAGATCCGTGCCCATGCCGAAACCCACCTCGAGCACCTTCTTGCCTGAGAACTTGGCAAACTCAAAGGTGGATTTCATCCAGGGAGCGTACTCCTCGTACCTGTTCTTATCAACGCGCGCATAGAAGGCTTGGGACCCGATCTCCAGGCCCTCGGCCCCGCACAAGCCACACGGGTCATGCGTCCACTGCTCGACGGCCTCTCGCTTGACATCATAGGTGTGAATCATGGACACCCTTCTGTCCGGACGCGCAGGTCCTCCCCGCGCGCCCATGCCAGACCTCCGAGTTCGCGCCCGGGACCCGGCCTCGGACCGCGGACCTCAGGCATGGAGGCCCGGCCGGACCGCAGGCGCGACCTATGCGATCCAGGCGTCGCGCTCTCCGGTCATTTCTCCGCCTTCACCCGCCGTTGGTCCACCAGGCACTGCCACAGCCAGATTGCCCCCACGCTCAGATTGGTGAGGTGGAAGAAGTACATATTCGCTGTATAACTGCCCATATTGTACGCCAGCGCATTGATGGCCGCCTGGTAGAGAATTGCTCCTACCACCAGCATGAGAAAAAGGCTCTTCTGCCTCCAGGCCAGGACGACAACAACGGGGAGCAGGACGAAGGATGAGAAAACGGTCCACCGTCCCATGAAGCCCGACGCCGACTGTAGGGGGACGCGGATCCCTTGCAGGCGGTTGGCCGCGAAGAAGGCCATCGGATTCGAGAGCAATTGCTCTCGCATCCGCAGGTATTTGATGAAACACACTGGCCGACATTCCGGTCTTTCGAAGAACTCTCCTCCATAGACCCCGCCCCCCACCATGGATTCGAAGGCATACATCACCTTCCGGAGATATTCACGCGGATCTTCCAGGACCCGCCGGAGGAACTCGCCCCGGAGAAAGCGGTCCGTGTCGTAGAGGAGAGAGGACCTCCTCGCGCCGAACCGCTCCTGGATCAGGGCCGTCATCACCGGGTCCCCGTCCTCCGGCACGATCCCCCACTTGTTGCCCGGCAGGTTCCCCAGGCCGATGAAGAGCACGTGGCCCGCGTTGGTGGAGGCCAGCAGGTAATGCCCCGTCGCGCGCTTGGCGTAGAGCGCCCAGGGAACCAGCAGGAGGTAGGCCGCCGCCAGCCACAGGGCGACGTGCTTCAGCACCCGCACCCTCCACCCGCCCCAGGCCGCCACGATCGCCCCGAACAGGATCGGCATCCAGAGGTAATCGGACCGGAAGTTCAGCGCAAGACCGAACAGGAGCCCGGAGGTCGCCACCCGTGCGGGGCGCCCCCCCTCCGCGGACATGGCCTCTACCAAGAGGACGCACGAGACCAGGAACAGGCTGATGGCCACGCTGTACGGCCACCGCAGGGAATGAAATGCATACCACGGAAGGGAGCCCACCAGAAGGCCCTTCAGGAGCATGACGGCCCCCGCGGGGACGCATGCCTGCTTTTCCAGGAGCCGAATGACGGTCCACGCCGCCCCCAGCGCCAGCGCGTGCTGCAGGAGCAGCAGGGCCGTCTTGCTTTCGGTCAGGAGCAGGAGCCAGCCGTACCCCCACATGGGGAAGGTCGGCGTCCCGTAGATCCCTGCCTTCGGATCGAACCCGGCCAGGATGATCCGCTTGAAGTCCTCGTAGTTCGGCACCACACCCTGCATGCCCTGCGCGTGGTAGTTCAGGAACAGGATGAGGGCCGACACGGGGATCATGACGAGGATGTAGTACCGGTCCAAGAGCCGAAGGATCGCTTCGACGCCCCGCGGGAGGCTCACGCCGAGGACCCAGGCGGGCCGGTGAACGCTGCTCACCTGCGAAGCCATGCGTGCCTCATGGCAAACCAGTACCAGTGGAGGTATCCCGGCAGCCACTTCCAGAGCCGGAACCGGGATTCCCCGGCGGTCCGATCCCGCCAGGTGGAAGGCACCTCTGCGATCCGGCAGCCCTGCGCATGGGCCTTCACCAGGATCTCCATGCCGATCTCGAACCCCCCCGCGCTTTCGATCTGGATGCTCTTCAGCACCCTCGTCGTGTACATCTTGAAACTGTTCGATACGTCGTGCGTCGGGATGCCCGCCAGGTAGCGCAGGGAGAGGCCCGCTGCCCGGGACATCAGCTTCTTGAGTCTGGGTCCGCCGATCTGCCTGCCCCCCTGCATGTACCGGGAGCCGCACACGATGTCGTAGCCTTCGTTGATCTTGGCGAACATGGCATCCGTCACCGCGAGGTCGTCGGACGAATCCGCCATGATGACCAGGACGACGCCATCTTCCACCAGGTCGAACCCCGTCTTGATGGCATTCAGCACACCCCGCCCGTACCGGTTCCTCGCCAGGTGAACCGTATCGGCCGGCCCGTTCCACCCGCGAAGGGCGGGCAGGGTGTTGTCCTCATCGAAGTCGTACACGATCCAGATCCGGCGCGGTGTCCGGACTTTCTCCTGGATTTCTCCCAGGGTGCGGCGGATATTCTCGCCCTCGTTGTACACCGGGATGACGATGTCGAGCGTAGTGTAGCCTCGGGTGGCGTGCACCGCAGCGGGCATGGCCAGCACCCTAGATCCCCCCGAGAGCGATCTGCCTGCGAATCCAGGGGATCACCTCGTCCAGGGCCTCACTCAGCGAGGTCGTGGCCTCGAAGCCGAGGATTCGTTTTGCCTTCTCCACGCAGGGCACCCGCTTCTGGACGTCGTAGGGGAAGGGGGGATCGCACACGTACCGGAAGGGTGTGTCCCCGTGCACCTTCCGCCAGACCAGTTCGGCCAGCTCGAGCACCGTGGTGGAGACGGGGCTGGACAGGTTGAAATCCTCGTTCACCGCCGTCTCGCTCTCGATGCACAGGCGGATTCCTCGCGCCAGGTCGCTCCCGTAGGTGTAGTGGCGGACCTGGGTCCCGTCGCCCAGGAGGCGCAGGGGATCCTGGCCCTTGAGCACTTTCTGCACCAGGTCGGGGACCACGTGGCTCATGGCCAGCCGGATGTTGCCGGAGGCGATGTCCTTGTCGCAGGTCGCCCGCTTCTCGCCGATCCCGATGCAGTTGAAGGGGCGGATGATCGTGTAGGGAAGGCGGTACTGCTCCCACGCCCCTTTCGCGAAGTACTCGCAGGCCAGCTTCTGAAACCCGTAGGTGGAGGAGGGCGGAGGGCACCGCAGTTGTTCCCCTTCGGGGGTGGGGTAGACGGTGGCGTTTTCGAACACCATGGACGAGGACATCACGTTGATCTTCTTGAGTCTCCCGTGCTTGAAGGCCTGGATCGCCGCATCGAATGTGGCCGCGGTGATCCGTTCGTTCTCTGCCAGGAGGTCGTACGCATACTCGTGGAAGTAGGCGATGCCTCCGATGGCGGCTGCGTCGGCCACCATCTGGTCGCAGTCCCGTGCCAGTTCTTTCAGGAGGCCCGCATCCTTGGCATCGCCCTGGACAAACCGGTAGCGGGGGTGGGCGTCGTAGCTCTTCTCGACCGTCCCGTATTTCGAGAAGTTGTCAACCCCGATCACCTCGTGTCCGTGGGCGAGCAACTCTTCGACCAGGTAGTCGGCGATGAATCCCGCCGACCCGCTCACCAGGATTCTCACCTAGACCTGCCCCCCCCTCCCGAAGAAGTTCCACACGTCCACGAGATGCTTCTCTTCCGGGATGGCCAGCGTGGCATAGGCACTGTGCGGCGCCCCAAGGATCACGATATCGGAATCCCGGATGAGCGCCTCGGCCGAGACGAAACCTTTGTCCTGGATATACACATCGGAACACAGCACGCGCCCTGCCTCGATCTCCAGGATCTTCTGGAGTTTGTACGACAGGGATTCCCGCTTATCATCAATGTTCGCCTTGAAGGCCATGCCCAGGATGCCGATCGTCTTGTCCTTCAGCGAGCCCTTCTCCTTGAGTTTCTGGACCAGCAGGTTCGGCAGACCTTCGTTGATCAGCATCGCCGCGTGCCCGAGGAAGAAGCTGTTGTTGCTGAAGGCGGCGAGCTGCATCGTGTCCTTGAACAGGCAGGGCCCGGCCGTGAACCCGGGCGGCATGAGACCCCGGGTCCGGGGGTAGTTGTGCGTGATGGCAGGGTAGATCCGGTAGAAATCCAGCCCGTGCTGCATGGCGATCTGATAGAACTGATTGGAGATGGCGAACTGGATGTAGCGCCAGACGTTGGTGAAGAGCTTCGCCAGTTCCGCCTCGATGGGGGTCAGGTACAGGATCTCGTCCGTGAGCACGGAAAACAGCTCCCCGGCTTCCTTCATGGCGGCCTCGTCGAAGGAGGCGACGATCTGTGGAAGCGTCCGGAGCTCCTCCATGGCCTTTCCCTGCGCGATCCGCTCCGGGCAGAAGGACACCTTCACCTTCTTGTCTCGTGATTCGAGATATCGCTTGATTAGCTCGGTCGTGTTGGGGTAGACGGTGCTCCTCAGGATGATGTGCTGGTCCGAGTCGATCACGTCCATGATCTCGTCAAAGAAGTCTTTGAACAGCGTGAACTTGGGGTTCAGGTGATCGTCTACCGGTGTTCCGATCACGACGACGATGAAGTGGCTCTGGGCAATTACCTGCTTGTCTGAGGAAAGGGAAAGGGTCTTTCCCAGGACCGCTCTCAGGACAGGCTCCGCCCCAGCTTCCATGAAGGGCATCTCGCCTCGGGACACCGTTTCGAGGGCAGGCTTATCGATGTCGTACAGCACGACCCGCTTGCCCGCCTGGGCGAAAGAGAGGCCGAGAGGCAGGCCCACATGGCCCAGCCCGCCCACCACGCACACGTCGTACCGGCGCTCTTTCATCGCTGCATATCCCTCGTTTCCGGCGGAAGGACTCCGCTCGTCCTGACCTGATCTCGGATCGCGAAACTCAGCTCAGTCACCTGCACCATCTCTTCCAGGGTCATCGGGGCCTCCGCCTGCCCCGTGACGAGCCGATGGAAGGCCTCGAGTTCGGCCCGGTGCCCCTTGTCCTGCAGGGTGGTGCGGACCCCGGCGCCCTTCCCACCGTGGATCTCCAGGGACCGATAGTCGTCCAGCGTGAGGACCTTTCCGTCCACGTAGATCTCCATTGCCTCCTTGGGGAAGTCCCGTGCCCCCAGGGCGGTGTACAGCAGCGTGCAGACCGAGCCGTCCCGGTACCGGAGGGTGGCCACGAAGTTCTCGTCGGCACGACATGCCGCGGACCGCGGCCGGATGGCGGTCGCGATCACCCCCTCGGCGGGGGACCCGGTCAGGTACCCGAAGAGGTCGAGGATGTGGCAGGCCTCGCCCACGGCCCGGCCACCGCCCTCGGGGCCGTTCACCCAGTGATCCGGCGGCAAGGGGCCGGCGTTCATGCGATAGCGGATGAGCAGTGGGTGGGTGCGGCCGGCGACCTGCTCCTTCGCCCGGAGGGCGTAGGGCGAGAAGCGACGGTTGAATCCCACCATGAACGCGGGGCAGGTCCCGGTCGCTTGCAGGTCCCGGATCGTCTTGTGAAGCTCCGCCAACTCATCGCGTTCGATCGCCATCGGCTTTTCCAGGAACACATGCTTGCCCGCCCGCAGGGCATCCGCCGCCTGCCTCGCATGCAGGTGATGGCGCGTGCAGATGAGGACGGCGTCAATCTCCCTATCGTCCAGGACCTCCCGGTAGTCCGTCGCCGCCACGGCCGCCCCGTACTGCCGGGCCACGGCGGTTGCGGTCGTCCCCGTCCGGCTGACGACGGCGCGGATCTCGTAGCGGTCGACGAGTTGCTTCAGGTTGGGGAGGTGTGTGGACTGGGCGAATCCCCCCGCCCCGATGATCGCGACCCGCAGGCGGCCGGCCGTGGGACCCGTCCGCGGACGCAGGACGATGCGGCGCGAGAGCGGCCGGTCCTCGGCGGGGTGGGAATTCTGAAGCAGGACGGTCACCGGGCCGCCCTCGGCCCGGAGCGCCTGGTAGGCTGTGGTCGCTTCGGCCAACGGGTAGACCGCGGCGAGGAGGGGAGCCAGCCGGATCTTGCCGCTCGCCACAAGGTCGAGGTAGGCCGCCATGTTTCGGTTCTCGGTCCAGCGGACGTAGGCATACGGGTAGTCGAGGCCTCCCTCCTCGTACAGGGGGTCGTAGCGGCCCGGCCCGTAGGAGGTGGACATGAGCAGGTCCAGCTCTTTCCGGTACATCTCCGGGCGCTGGAGACCGAGGCCGACATCCCCCACCACCACCACCCGGCCCTTCCGCCGGGCGAGCCGCATGGCCAGGTTCACCGGCTCGTCGCTCCGCGTGGCGGCCGTGATGATCACCGCGTCCAGCCCGTAGCCCTCCGTCAGGTTCCGGACGCGCTCCTCGGGGTCGCCGTCCGTCGGGACGAGTCCCTCGTCCATGCCGAGGGAGCGTGCCAGCTCCACGCGAGCGCGCTGCAAATCGAAACCCACGACGCGGCACCCGGCCGCCTTGAGCAGTTGCGCCGTGAGCTGCCCCACCAAGCCGAGGCCGATCACGCCGATCGTCTCGCCGAGGGCAGGCTGGGCGCGCCGCACCCCTTGCAGGGCGATCGCGCCCAGCGTCACCGTGGCAGCCGGCGCCAGCTCCACCTGTGGCGGGACGGCCACCGCGAGGTTCTGGGGCACGACGACCGCCTCGGCGTGATTGGCGTACCCGCTCCCGGCGCAGGCCACGCGATCCCCAGGGCGGAAGGACTCCACGCCCTCGCCGACCTCGGCCACGATCCCGGCGCAGCTGTAGCCGACGGCCGACCCGAAGCCGAGGCGCCCCTCAACCAGGGCCTTGGTGGCGCGGAACCCCCGCGTCCGCAGAGAGGTGAGGACCTGCCGAACCTTTTCCGGATGGCGCAGGGCGCTCTTGACGAGGCCCAGCCCCATCTTGACCTCCGTGGCGGCGAGCGTTGCCGTCTCGGTGCCCGGGCTGACACAGGAGAACGCCACCCGTACCAGGACGCTCCCGGGAAACAGGGCGGGCGCCGGGACCTCCTCCACGATGGCCTGGCCGTTCCGCAGGACGACCTGCTTCATCGGCCGCTCCCCCCCGCTGCCGGGTGCCGGCGAAGGACCTCGACAATCCGGGGAGCGGCCTGCCCATCCCACAAGGGCGGCGTGCACCGGCGCCGTTCCCCTTCCCCCAGGAGGCGCATGGCCTCGCTCACGATCCGTTCCCGCCGGGTGCCCACGACCACGTTTGTCCCCATGTGCACAGTGATGGGCCGCTCCGTGTTCTCGCGCAGCGTCAGACACGGGATCCCCAGGACCGTCGTTTCCTCCTGGATGCCGCCGGAGTCGGTCATGACGAATCGGGAATCCAGCATGAGGCTGAGGAAGGCCAGGTAGCCCAGCGGCTCGCACAGCCGCAAGCGGTCGAGGGCCGCGATCCTGGCGTCGAACCCGAAGTCGGTGATCCGTCGCCGGCTCCTGGGATGGATGGGGAAAACCACGGGGACCTTCCGCAGGATCTCCTCCAGGCTGTCCAGGAGCAGGCCGAAGGTCTTCGGGTCGTCCACGTTGCTCGGCCGGTGGAGGGTGAGGATGGCATATCCCTGCGGCGCCAGAGCCAGGGTCTCGGCCGTTTTCTTCGCCCGGGCGGCCGGCTCGTACTTCCGCAGGGTATCGATCATCACGTTGCCGACGAAATGGATCCGCCCCTCGGGGATGCCCTCGCGCCGCAGGTTGTCGTTGGCATCCTCGGAGGTCGTGAAGCAATAGTCCGAAAGGTGGTCGGTGAGCGTCCGGTTGATCTCCTCCGGCATGGTCCGGTCGAAGCTGCGCAGCCCAGCCTCGACATGCGCGATGGGGACGACGAGCTTGGCCGCCACCAGGGCGCAGGCCAGGGTCGAGTTCACGTCTCCCACGACCAGGACGAGGTCCGGCCGCTCCTTCTCCAGCACCTTCTCGAATTCCACCATCACCCGAGCCGTCTGCTCGGCGTGGGTCCCCGAGCCGACGCCCAAGAAGCAGTCCGGCTCCGGAATCTCCAGATCCTCGAAGAAGGCCCGGGACATCGCATGGTCGTAGTGTTGTCCGGTATGGACGAGGAGGGGCATGATGGCCGGGACCTTCGTCATGGCGTCCAGGATCGGGGCGATCTTGACGAAGTTCGGCCGGCCGCCGACCACGTTCACGATCTTGAGGGTTCCCCGGTCAGCCACCGCGCTCCATGACCCTCCGGACGCGCGCCTCACCGACGCGCCCATTGCCGGGCGGATGATTTCGCGACACGCCCACTGCCAGGCGCGCGCCTCACCGACGCGCCCATTGGATGACCTTTCCGACGGCGGCGATGACGTCCGCCGCGTCCCCGTCGGTCATCCGCGGAAAGAGCGGGAGGGTGAGCAACTGGTCGGCCGCAGCCTCCGCCGCCGGACACATTCCCCGACGGGTCCCGAAACGCTCTTGGTAGTACGGGTGCAGGTGGACCGGCAGGTAGTGGACCATCACGCCGATGTTCTCGGCCCGCAGCGCCTGGAAGATCGTCTCGCGGTCCTCCCGCAGCCGGTCCCGGTCTAGACGAAGGGGATAGATGTGCCAGGCGTGGCGATTCCCCAGCTGCGTGGGGGCCAGCATGACCTCCGGCATGGCGGCGAAGGCCGCGTGGTATCGGGCAGCGATCCCTTCACGACGTTTCAAGGAGGCGTCCAGGCGCCGCAACTGGCTCAGCCCCAGGGCGCTCTGCAGGTCGGTCAGGCGATAGTTCACACCAAAGGTCACCATGTCCTGGCGCCACGTCGCCTGGCGCTGCCGAACCTCCCGTTCGATCCCGTGGTTCCGGAACCGGCGCAGGCGCTCGGCCAGGTCCGCGTCGTTGGTCGTCACCATACCGCCCTCGCCCGTCGTGATGTGCTTCACCGGGTGAAAGCTGAAGGTGGTGAGTTGGCTCAGACCCCCGATGGGTCGCCCTGCGAATTCTGCGCCCAGGGCGTGGGCGGCGTCCTCGATGACGGTCAAGTTGCGCGAACGCGCCACGGCGTGAATCCGGTCCATGGCGCAGGGAAGGCCCGCGAAGTGGATCGGCAGGATGGCCTTGGTCCGCGGGGAGAGCTTTTCCTCGATGCTCCTCGGATCGAGGTTCAGGGTGTCCGGATCGATGTCGGCAAAAACCGGGGTCGCCCCGCAATAGAGAAGACAGTTGGCCGAGGCCAGGAAGGTGAGGGGCGAGGTGATCACCTCGTCACCGGGCTGGATTCCCGCGACATGGGCCGCAGCATGCAAGGCCGCGGTCCCCGAGGAGAGAGCCACTGCGAAGCCAGCACCCACCCGCTCCGCAAACGCCTCCTCGAATCGGCGGACAGTCGGTCCGTTGGTCAGCCAGTCGCCCCGCAGGACCTCCACCACGGCCTGGATGTCGGCCTCGTCCACCTCGTGACGGCCGTAGGGGAGCATGCGTTCACGGACCGGCCGGCCGCCATGGAGGGCCAGAGTCTCCGGGCCGATCATTTCGTGCCCTCGCCGTACTGCCGCTGGTAGTAAGCCCGGTATTCCCCGGACAGGATCTCGAGCCACCAGGCCGGGTGGGCCCGGTACCATTCCACCGTCTGGCCCAGACCGTCCCGGAACGGGATGGTCGGCGCCCAATCCAGATCGTGGCGGATCTTGGTCCACTCCAGGGCGTAGCGCCGGTCGTGGCCGGGCCGGTCCTTCACGTGCCGGAGGAGGGTCTCGGATCGTCCGGTGAGGGCCAGGATCTGCCGGGCCACGTCCAGGTTCACCCGCTCTTCTCCACTCCCGATGTTGTAGATCTGCCCGGGCTGGCCGGCCGACAGGATCCGGGCCAGGGCACGGCAGTGGTCCTCCACGTGCAGCCACTCGCGCACGTACAGCCCGTCCCCGTAGATGGGCAGCGGCTCTTCCCGCAGGGCGTTCACGATCATCAGCGGGATGAACTTCTCGGGAAACTGGTAGGGGCCGTAGTTGTTGCATGTCCGGGTGATGATGACCGGCAGGCCGTAGGTCACGTGATAAGCCCGGGCCATCACGTCCGCCCCGGCCTTGCTGGCGGCGTAGGGGCTGTTGGGGAGCAGGGGGGAGTCCTCGGTGAAGGCGCCTGACCTGCCCAGGCTGCCGTAGACCTCGTCCGTGGAGATGTGGAGGAAGCGGCGGACCCCCGTCCGGCGGGCCGCCTCCAGGAGGGCCCGCGTTCCCTGCACGTTCGTCCGGATGAAATCGTCCGCCTGGAGGATCGAGCGATCCACGTGCGACTCGGCGGCGAAGTGCACGATGGCCTCTGCCCCGTGGACCTCCAGGATCTCGGTCACCGCCTTCTCGTCGCAGACGTCGGCGCGGACGAAGACGTAGCGCGGGTCGGCCTCCAGGTCGGCCAGGTTCCGGGGATTCCCGGCGTAGGTCAGCTTGTCCAGGTTCACGACCCGGGCGGCCGGGTGCGATGCGAGCACGTGGCGGACGAAGTTGGAGCCGATGAAGCCCATGCCACCGGTGACCAGGATCGTTCCTGTCAACTCGCCCATCGGTCCTCCCCAATCCGAAATTCCCAACCGCCAAGGCGCCAAGAACGCCAGAAAAATAGCTCATTCACGGGAAACCGATGAAACCTCTGAACCTCCCTGGAAAAATGGTTCTCGCCTTCGTTGCTGAGAAGATCGGGACATCGGATCCTTTGCGACCTTGGCGTCATGGCGGTTCAACAGTTTCCTGGCTCACAGTGATCGCTTGCACGCTTCCACCACCTCGTCCACCTGGGCGTCCGTCAACTCCGGATAGATGGGCAGGCAGAGCACCTCCCGGGCTGCCCGCTCCGCTTCGGGGAAGTCGCCGGTCCGATACCCGAGGTCCCGATACATCGGCTGCAGGTGGAGCGGGACGGGATAGTAGACCGTGCTCCGAACGCCCAACTCGGCCATGCGGTGCTGCACCCCATCCCGGTCCGGCACGCGCACCGTGAACTGGTGATATACATGGGTGCAACCTGGGACCTCCGCCGGCAGCGTGAGCCCCAGGCCGGCCAGCCCCTCCCGGTACCGGGCGGCAATGGTCCGTCGCCGGACGTTCCATTCGGCCAGGAACCCGAGCTTCACGCGCAGGATCGCCGCCTGGATCTCATCCAGGCGGCTGTTGAAGCCCAGCTCTTCATGGACGTACCGGTCGCGCCCGCCGTAGACGCGCAGGCGGACGATCCGCTCGGCCAGGACGGGGTCCTGCGTCGTGGCCAGCCCGCCGTCGCCGAAGGCGCCGAGGTTCTTGGTCGGGTAGAAGCTGAAACAGCCTGCGTCCCCCAGGCCGCCCACCCGGCGGCCGCGGTACTCTGACCCGATCGCCTGTGCGGCGTCTTCCACCACGCGAAGCCGGTGCTGCCGGGCGAGGTGGAGCAGGGGATCCATGTCGGCCGGCAGGCCGTACAGGTGGATGGGGAGTATCGCCTTCACGCGTCCCTCGGGCCTGGGGCCCGGGCCCGTGCCCGCCAGGTACTCCGCCGCCCGATCCGAATCCAGGGTGAACGTCGCCGGGTGGATGTCCGCGAAGACCGGCCGTGCCCCCGTGTAGGAGATGGCCGTCGCCGTGGCCACGAAGGTGAAGGGAGACGTGAGGACGAGGTCGCCCGCGCCGATCCCCAGGGCGTGGATCGTCAGGTGTAGCGCGTCCGTCCCGGAAGCAAGCGCGATGGCCCGAGCCACCCCGAGGAAGGAGGCCAGCTCCTCCTCCAGGGCCCGGACGTTGGGACCCAGGACGAGCTGCCCGCTCTCCAGGACCCCTCGGACGGCGTCATCAATCGCCTGCCGGATTCGCTGGTACTGGGCCTTCAGATCGAGGACTGGAACGGCCACGGGTGCACCCTTTTCGTTCTCGTTCGCAAACTGCGGAAATAGTGCAGATTCTGTTCCAGAAACGAAAACCGGCGCTGGGTGGCCCCCCAGCACCGGCATGAAGAGTCCCCGGGGCGAGAAATATCTGCAAAAATCAACACTTGTCAAGGGAAAAGGGTCCGGAGCGACCCGGCCGGGGAGGGCGGCTTAACCCTGGGTGGGCCGGAAGTGTTTTATGAGCGCTTCAGCCAGAGTGGGGATGGTGTAATTTTCGGGCACGATGTGGCTGACGATTCCGTGCCGGGCAGCGGTCTCGGCCGTGATCGGGCCGATGCTGGCAACGACCACGCCTTTCAGAAGTGTCTCGGCCTCTTCACCCACCAACTCGAGGAAGTGCTTCACGGTCGAGGAGCTGGTGAACGTGACGGCGTGGATCTTCCCTTCGCGAAGCATGTCCCGAAGCACCTCCGCGTCCGGGGCGCTCTTGACCGTCCGGTAGGCCGGCACGACGTCCACCTGGGCCCCGCGCCGCGTGAGTTCTTCCGGGAGGACCTCCCGCGCCTCGGCGGCCCGGGCCAGGAGGACCCGGGACCCGCGGAGGCCATCGGCACCGGCGACGGTTCCGATGGCCTCGACCAGGGCCTCGGCCTTGAACTCGGCCGGGACGATGTCGGCCCGAACGCCCAGCGACTGCAGTTCGGCAGCCGTGGCCGGCCCGATGGCACACACCGTCATCCCGAACAGATCGCGCGCGTCCCGTCCCGCCGCCTGCAACCGCTCCCAGAAAAATCGCACGCCGTTGGCGCTGGTGAAGATGATCCACTGGTACTCGCGGAGGCGGACGATGGCCGCATCCAGGGGTCCCCAACTCTCCGGGGGCGCGAAGGTGATGGTGGGGAATTCCATGACCTCCGCCCCGGCCGCCTCCAGGAGCTGGGCGAAACTGCTGGCCTGCTCCCGGGCCCGCGTGATCAGGATCCGCCTCCCCGAGAGCGGCATCGCCTCGAACCAGCGCAGCTTCTCGCGCAGCGCCACCACCTCGCCGACGACGATCAGCGCCGGCGGCTTCATCCCCCGGCATTTCTCCGCCAGGTCGGCCAGCGTCCCCGTCACCACCTCCTGCTCGGCCCGCGTCCCCCAGCGGATGACGGCGGCGGGCGTGTCCGGCGACCGGCCGTGCTGCGTGAGGCGCGCCACGATCTCGGGGAGCTGCCCCACCCCCATGAAGAACACCAGCGTCCCGATCCCGGTGGCGATCTTGTCCCAGGCGATGCTGGTCTCCTCTTTCGTCGGATCCTCGTGACCCGTCACGAACGCGACCGTCGACGTGAAATCCCGATGCGTGAGGGGAATCCCGGCGTAGGCGGGGGCCGCCACGGCGGCGGTCACGCCGGGCACCACCTCGAAGGGGATGCGGGCCGCGACCAGTTCCTCGGCCTCCTCGCCGCCCCGGCCAAAGACGAAGGGGTCGCCCCCCTTCAAGCGGGCGACCACCTTCCCCTGGTGGGCCCGCTCGACGAGGAGGCGGCCGATCTCCTCCTGGGGAAGCGTGTGCTGGCCCGCCCGCTTGCCGACATAGATCACCTCGGCGTCGGGCTTCACGTACCGGAGCAGCCGGGGGTTGGCGAGGTAGTCGTACACCACCACGTCGGCCTCTTCCAGGCAACGCTTCCCCTTGAGCGTGAAGAGGCCGGGGTCCCCCGGCCCCGCCCCGATGAGATACACCTTGCCGCGCGATCTACCCACGCCGGCCGCCTCTCGTTCCTCCGCCATGGCTCAGTCCCGCCGGAAGATGGCCTGGAGGATCTCCGCGGCCCCGCGGGCGAGGAGGTCCTCCGCCAGGGCCGTCCCCACCGCCTCGCACTCGTCCGCCGTCCCGCCCCGCTCGCCCCGCACCAAGCGCCGGCCGTCCGGGGTCGCCACCAGGCCGCGGAGCACGAGGTGCGCCTCGGCGACCTCCGCATGGGCGGCGAACGGGACCTGGCAGCCCCCGCCCAGGCGGCGGAGGAACGCCCGCTCTGCCCGCACGGCGGTGTGCGTGTCGGGATGGTCGAGGACTTCCACGATCCGTGGAATACTCGGCTCTTGGCTCTCGGCTCTTGGCTCTCGCATTTCGATCCCCAACGCCCCCTGCCCGATGGCGGGCAGGCAGACGTCCGGCGACAGGAACTCGCTGATCCGGTCCATCCAGCCCAACCGCTTCACCCCCGCCGCCGCCACCACGATGGCATCCAGGCCCTCGCTGTCCAGCTTGCGGATGCGCGTGTCCAGGTTTCCCCGCAGGCCGACGACGGCCAAGTCGGGCCGGCAATGGAGCAGTTGCGCCTGGCGCCGCAGACTGCTGGTGCCCACCCGCGCGCCCGAGGGGAGATCCTTCAGCCGGGCCCCCGTCCGCGAGATCAGGACGTCGGACGGATCCTCGCGTTTGGTGACGGCCGCGATGATGAGGCCCGGGGGCAGGTCGACCGGGACGTCCTTCATGCTGTGGACGGCCAGGTCCACGCGCCCCTCCAGGAGCGCCTCTTCGATCTCCTTGACGAAGAGCGATTTGCCCCCGATGGCGGCCAGCGGGACGTCCAGGATCCTGTCGCCCGTGGTCTTGATCGTCTCCAGGCGCACGGAGAGGCCGGCAAAGGCCGCGCGGAGCCGTTCCGCGACGTGATTGGCCTGCCACAGCGCAAGCTGCGATCCCCGCGTCCCAATGACCAGGGGCCGGGGGCTGGGGGCTGGGGATTGGGGATCGAAGGCGCGGCTCGCCTCTCGCGGTTCTCGGCTCGCGGTTCTCGGCTCTCGGCTCACTTCTCCTTCTCCTCCAACCCGAACAGCCGGCGCAGCACGCTGGTGTACAGGTGGCCGTCCTGGAGGGCGGCGCGCCGCTTCAACTCCGTCATCGGTTGGTGGAGAATCTTGTTTACCATGGCATGGCTCATGGCGGTGATGGCCTCGCGCTGCTCGGGCGTCAGGTCGCCCATCCGGCCCAGGACCTTCTGCAATTCGGTGCCCCGGATCTGCTCGACCCGCTGGCGGAGGGACACGATGGTCGGCACCACGTCCAGCGAGCGCAGCCAGGTGAGGTACACCCCGACCTCCCGGTCGATGATGACCTCAGCCCGCTCCGCCTCCCGTTTCCGCTCCTTCAGGTTGGACTCCACCACCGACTTCAGGTTGTCGATGTTGTAGAGGTAGACGTTGTCCACCTCGTTGCACCCGGGGTCGATGTCGCGCGGGTCGGCGATGTCGATGAGGAAGATCGGCCGATGGCGCCGCTGCTGGATGATGGCCTGCATGTCCTCCTTCTTCAGGATCACATGCGGGGCGCTGGTGGCGCTGATCACGATGTCGGCCCCGACCATCTCCTGCCGGAAGCTTTCGAAGGTCACGGCGCGGCCGTGAAACTGCCGCGCCAGGGCGACCGCGCGGTTGTAGCTCCGGTTTGCCACCAGGACCGAGCGGACCCCGTCGTCCAGGAGGTGGCGCAGCGCCAGCTCCGCCATCTCGCCGGCGCCGAGGATGAGCACGGACCGGCCGGTCAGGTCCCCGAAGATCTTCCGGGCCAGCTCCACGGCCGCGGAGGACACGGACACGGCCGAGCTGGCGATGCCGGTCTCGCTCCGCACGCGCTTGGCGACGTGAAACGCCTGCTCCAGGAGATTGTTCAGGATGATCCCGGTCGCCTCCCGAGCCTGGGCGATGGAATAGGCGGTCTTGACCTGGCCCAGGATCTGGGGCTCGCCCACCACCATGGAGTCCAGGCTCGAGGCGACGCGGAAGACGTGCCGGACCGCCTCCCCAGCGGTGTAGGTGTACAGCTTGTCAAGGAAATCCGTCTTCGGGACGTTGCGGTACGTGGCCAGGCAGTCGGTGATCCCCTCGACCGCCCCCTCGATGGGCCCCTCCGCGACCGCATACACCTCCACCCGGTTGCAGGTCGCCACGAGCATGCGTTCCACGAGGTCCGTCGACTCCCCCATCATCTCCAGCGGCTTGGGCAGGTCCTGTTCGGGGACGTTCAGCCGCTCGCGGAGCTCGATCGGCGCGGTATTGTGGCTCAATCCGACAACCAGAATTTCCATGACCCGCAATCCGGGGGGGGCCTACAGCACCCGTCCACCCCTGAGCAAGCTCACCCCGATCAAGGTGAAGAGAACCAGGCAGAAGCCGATGATGGCCAGGATCGCCGCCTTGCGGCCGCGCCAGCCCGCGGACAGCCGGGCGTACAGCAGCCCGGCGTAGATCAGCCAGCTCAGGATGGACCAGGTCTCGCGCCCGTACAGCGGCAGGAAGGATCCCCGGGTGTACTCCGCCCAGATGGATCCGGTGATGAGGGCCAGCGTGAGCAACGGGAACCCGAACAGCAGCGACTTCACTCCCACGTCGTCCAGCAGCTCCAGCGACGGCAGCCGGAAATGCATCTTTCCGGGATGCCGCGACTTCAGTTGCCGCTCCTGCAGGAGGTACATCAGGCCCGTACAGAACGTCAGGGCGAAGGCCGCATTGCCGAAGATGGCCAGGGCCACGTGGATCCACAACCCGACCCCTTGGAGGGTGGGCCCCAGTTCGGCGATGCGGCGGGGGAGGGCCGCGGCCGCGGAGCCGGCCAGCACCACCATGGGCAGCACGAAGGCCCCGATGACGCGGTTGCCGTACCGGAACTCGGTGATGAGATAGATCAGAACGATGGCCCAGGCGAAGAAGGACAGGCTCTCGTACAGGCTGCCCAAGGGGGGGCGGCGCAGGGCGTAGATCCGGAAGATGTGGGAGAGCGTGTGGGCGCCGAAGCCGGCCAGGGTCGCGTAGGTGGCCGCCCGGCCGATGCTCAGCCGCCGGCTGGCGATGTGCAGGAGGTAGTGCAGCGTCCCGAGGAGATACCCGAGGAGCGCGAGGTAGAAGAAGAACTGATCAATGGCCATGACCGCCCCATCCGGCTCCTTATGTCCCGGCCCCGACCCGTGGGGCACCCTGCAGGAGATCCTCGATGCGCGCTGCCACTGCGGCCCGGTCGCCGCGGGCGACCTGCTCGAAGAGATCCGATTTCACGGCCCGCCGGTAGACGGCCTGCCGTTCCTCCGGATCGGCAATGGCCCGGCGGGCCCGTTCCCGCAGCGTGCGGAGGGCGCCCAGGAACGCCTCGTACTCCGGGCCGATGGTCTGCTCCAGCCGCTGGCGGAGCTTCTTGGCCAGGGCCGGGCTGCCACCCCCGGGGGGGAGGGCGAGGGTCAGGTCGC
>Ga0080064_1000528_pt1 | contig 98423 bp, 99 predicted proteins | sample Subgrocontami54m_FD_69260 | JGI IMG/M metagenome (GOLD analysis project Ga0080064, IMG submission 69260) | Subsurface groundwater microbial communities from S. Glens Falls, New York, USA - GMW46 contaminated, 5.4 m (SPADES assembly) (version 2) ...
TCCACCCCGGCGCCGACTTCGGGCGGCAGCAGTGCGGCGACCTCCTCCAGGCTCTGCGTGAGGTAGCCGTCCTCGTCGAGCGCGTCGATCAGCAGTTCGACCAGCGTGCGGTCGCGGAGCGGCAGGTTGACGAGCCCGGTCTGCGCGAACAGGTGATCGCGCAGCGTCGGTGTGTCCGGCAACGCGAACGCGCGCTCGCCGTCATCGGAATCCTCGCTGCGCGACCAGCCGCCGGCGAACTCGGCAGGCGGTTCGTCGGCGGCCGCCGACTGGTGGTACTCGGTGGCGCGGCGCGCGGGTTCGTCGGGCGCCTCGCCCGACTCAGAGCCGGATTCGACCCGTTCGAGCGCGGGGTTTTCCGCGACCAGCCGATCGATCTCCTGATCCAGCTCCACCGTCGACAGCTGCAGCAGGCGGATCGCTTGCTGCAGTTGCGGCGTCAGCGTGAGCTGCTGCGAAAGCCGGAACTGCAGGGTCGGTTTCATTCTCGCTACATGCGGAAATTCTCGCCGAGATAGACACGGCGGACGCTCTCATTGTAAATGATGTCGTCGGGCCGACCCGAAGCGAGGACCGCGCCTTCGTTGATGATGTAGGCGCGATCGCAGATCCCGAGCGTCTCGCGCACGTTGTGATCGGTGATCAGGACGCCGATTTCGCGCTCACGCAGGAACCGGATGATGCGCTGGATGTCGAGCACCGCGATCGGGTCGACTCCGGCGAACGGCTCGTCGAGCAGGATGAACAGCGGTTTGGTGCCGAGCGCGCGCGCGATTTCCAGGCGCCGGCGCTCGCCGCCCGAGAGCGCGTGCGCCGGATGCTTGCGCAGGTGCGAGATGCCGAGTTCCTCGAGCAGTTCGGTCAGGCGCGCGCCGATGTTCTCCGGCGCAAGGCCCTGCAGCTCGAGCACGGCCTGGACGTTTTCCTCGACCGTCAGCTTGCGGAACACGGAGTTTTCCTGCGGCAGGTACGAAATTCCGAGCCGCGCGCGGCGGTGGATCGGCAACCGCGTCAGGTCCCCGCCGTCGAGACTGATGCTCCCCGCATCCGCCGGCACCAGGCCCACGATCATGTAAAAGCACGTCGTCTTGCCGGCGCCGTTGGGGCCGAGCAGTCCGACGACCTCGCCGCTCGCCACCTCGAGCGACGCGCCCTGCACCACAGTGCGCGTCTTGTAGCGCTTGCGCAGGCTGTCGGCGCGCAGGACGCTCATCGTGCCGGCGGCTTGCCGCCGGTCGCCGCGGGAGGCGCCGGCGCGGGCGCCGGTTCCGTAGCAGGCGGCGTCTTGGACTGGATCACCGCGCGCACCCGGCCCGCGGGCGCCGAACTGCCTTTGGCCGCGCTCGCCGAGAACACTTCGGTGCGCTGATCCAGCATGATGTACTCGCCGCGCACTTCGTCCTGGTCGCGCAGCACCCGTGCCTGCTCGAACAGCTCGATCTTCTGCTCGCGGTCGTTGACTTCGACGCGCCGCGCCTCCGCTTCCGTCCAAACCCCCGGCAGTTCTCCGCGCGCGTCGCTCTTTTGCCGGAAGCGCACCGGGTTGCCGGTGGCGGTCGCGTGCTGGTAGCCCTCCGCGTCCTGGCGCACCACGACGCGGTCCGCGCGCACCGAGAGCGTGCCCTTGCCCAGAACCACGTTGCCTTCGAACACGGTGATCTTGCGCGCATCGTCGGCGCTGAGCCGATCGGCCTCGATTTGCGTCGGCCGGCTGCGATCGGCCTGCTCGGCGAGGCCCGGCAGCGCGAACAGCGCGGCGGCGAAGCCCGCGGCGGCGGCACGCGTCGCGAATCGGTTCACGGGGTCTGCTGCGGCCGCGCGCGCGGTGCGAAGCGTCCGCGCACCCGCTCGCGCAGGTACAGTTGGCGCGTGTCGTTGTGATATTCCATCCCGCGCCCCGACAACACCCGTTGCGGGTCGGAGACGGTGATCTCGCGGTCGGTGCGCACCATCGACTTGGCGGTCACCAGGTGAAGAAAATCGGTGCGCATGTGCGTTTCGGGACGGCCAGGCTCAGCATCGCGCAGCAGCAGCACGTTACCGAAAAGAAACACTTCGTCTCCGCTCTGGGTAAGGGCGCCGCGGTCAGCGCTCACCGTCAGGCGCGGCTCGTTGGCCTTGGTCTGCACGACCCGCGGCTCGAAAAGCTCCGTCGAATCGTCGTCGGGGTAATGTACCATTTTCGCCGCCACGAGCGACGCTTCCTGCTCGCCCGCCGCACCGAACTTGGCGAGGGTGAATTTCTCGACCAGGAAGTCGGGATCGTGACGCCGCAGCGCGGGATGGCGCTCCTCGATGCGCAGCGCGCGTTCGAGCCAGAAGCTGAGCAGCGCCAGCGCGAGCATCAGCAGCAACGGAAACAGCCGCGTCGCGGAAAATCTCACCGCAGGTACTCCTCGAGCAGCCCATCGAGACGGCCCTGCGCCCGCAGCACGAATTCGCACACCTCGCGCACGGCGCCCGCTCCGGCCGCGGACTGCGGAACGAAGTGCGCGTGCCTGCGCACCAGTTCAGGCGCGCGCTGCGGCGCGCAGGCGAACCCGCAGCGCCGGAGCACCGGCAGGTCGATCAATTCGTCGCCCATGTATCCGGTGGCGTGCGCCTCGATCGCGAGGCGCCCGAGCAGCGATTCAAGCGCCGCACGCTTGTCGAGGACGCCCTGCAGCACGATTTCGATCCCCAGTTCGGCGGCGCGCCGCGTGACCGCCGCAGAGTCGCGGCCCGAGAGAACCCCGAGCCGAACGCCCGCACCCGCGAGCATCTTGAGCCCGTGACCGTCGTGCGAATCGAAGGCCTTCAGCGCTTCCCCCTGCGGACCGATCCACAGCCGCCCGTCGGTGAGCACGCCGTCGACGTCGAAGAGCATCAGCCGCACGCGCCGCGCGCGCTCCGTCGCATCGGCCGCCGCGGCGTTCATGCCGTCAAAGCACCCTGCCGCTGAACAGGTCGTGCATGTTCAGCGCGCCGAGCAGGACGCCGTTGGCATCGGCCACCAGCAGGTGGTTGATTCGGTGCCGTTCCATCAGCTGCACCGCCTCGGCGGCGAGCGCATCGGGGCGGATCCGTCGCGGGTCGGGGGTCATCACGTCGTCGATGCGCAACACGCGCGAGCGCGTGATGCGTTCCAGGTGCCGCCGCAGGTCGCCGTCGGTGAAGATGCCCTTCACCCGGCGGCGCGCATCGACCACGGCGACCATGCCCATGCCTCCCCGGGTCATGCGGCGCAGTGCGCTCTTCAGGGCCGTGCCGGAGCGCACCGCGGGCACCTTCCGGCCGGCGCGCATCACGTCGGCGGCGTGCTTGAGCGCCTCGCGGTAAAGCGAGCCGCGGGGGTGCGAGCGCGCGAAATCGGCCTTCGAGAACCCTCGCGCATCGAGCAGGGCCACCGCCAGCGCGTCGCCCAGCGCGAGCGCTGCCGTGGTGCTTGCGGTCGGTGCGAGATTGAGCGGACAGGCTTCCCGCGCCACTGCCGCATCGAGCGACACGTCCGCCTCGCGGGCCAGCGACGATTTCGGTTGCCCCGTAATGGCGATCATCCGGGCGCCTTCGCGCTTGATGAGCGGCACGATGTGCAGCAACTCCGCGTTTTCGCCCGAGTGCGACAGGGCGATGAACACGTCGTGCTTTCGCACCATCCCGAGGTCGCCGTGGCTCGCTTCGGCCGGGTGCACGAAATACGCGGGCGTACCGGTGCTCGCCAGGGTGGAAGCGATCTTGCGTGCGATGTGGCCGGACTTGCCGATGCCGCTCACGATGACGCGGCCGTGGCCTTCGTCGACGCATTTTCGGATCAGTTCGAGCGCGGTGAGAAACCGCCCATCCAGCCGAGCGCCGAGCGCGCGCACCGCGTCGGCCTCGATTTCGAGCACGCTGCGGGCCAGCTCGAGCGCTTTGTGCGCGGCGCGCGGCGCGTTCATTGTTCGGCGCAACGCGCAGCCCTTATCATAGGGGCGCAGTATAGCTCAGGGGTCATTCGCTTCCCGATGGACGACGCGACGCTGTCGCTGCAACCAGTCCTGGTTCTGCTCGCGAGCGCGGTGCTGGTCGTGATCGCGTGCCGCAGGCTGCATCTGCCGCCCCTGATCGGCTATCTCGCCATCGGGTTCGCGCTCGGGCCGTATGCGCTTGGCCTGGTCCGGGAGACGGGCGCGATGCGCCACCTCGCCGAGTTCGGCGTCGTGTTCCTCATGTTTTCCGTGGGTCTGGAATTCAGCCTGCCGAAGCTGCGCATCATGCGGCGCGCGGTGTTTGGCCTCGGACTCGCCCAAGTGACGGCGACGATCGCCCTCGCCGTGGCGGCATCGATCGCGCTCGGCGCGGGCTGGCAGACGGGCCTCGCGCTTGGGGCCGCCATCGCGATGTCCTCGACCGCGCTGGTGTCGCGGCTGCTCGCCGAGCGCCTCGAACTGGACACTGCGCACGGCCGCGAAATCATCGGCGTCCTTCTTTTCCAGGATCTTGCCGTGGTGCCGCTGCTGATCCTGCTGCCCGAGCTCGGCGGCTCCGCTGAGGATGCGGGCATCGCGGTCGCGCTCGCGCTCGGCAAGGGGGCGCTCGCGCTCGCGGTGCTGATCTGGGTGGGTCCGCGCCTGATGCGCGGCTGGTTCGGAATCGTGGCGCGCGCTCGCTCGACCGAGGTGTTCGTGCTCAACGTGCTGTTCATCACGCTCGGGCTCGCCTATCTCACGGAGATCTCGGGCCTGTCGCTTGCGCTGGGGGCCTTCCTCGCGGGGATGCTGATCTCCGAGACCGAGTACCGCTACCAGGTCGAAGAGGACATCAAGCCATTCCGCGACGTGCTGCTGGGCCTGTTCTTCATCACGGTGGGGATGCTGCTCGATCCGGTGCTGGTGGCGCGCGAATTCTGGAGCGTACTCGTCTTCCTGGTGCTGCTGCTGGGCGGCAAGCTGGCGCTGATCGGCGCCCTGTCGCGCGCCTTCGGCGCGAACCCCGGGACTGCGCTGCGCGTCGGCCTGGCGCTCGGCCAGGGCGGTGAATTCGGCTTCGTGCTGCTCGCGATTGCGGGACGCGAGTCGATCGCACCGGAGCCCGTGATGCAGGCGCTGCTCGCGGCGATGGTGCTGTCGATGCTGGCGGCGCCGTTCCTGATCGCCGCGAGCGACCGCATCGTGCTGCGGTTCGCGCGATCGGAATGGATGATGCGCTCGCTCGAGCTGCACCGGGTCGCGGTGCAGTCGCTCGGCACCGAGCGCCACGTGATCGTCCTCGGGTACGGGCGCAACGGCCAGCACCTCGCGCGCCTGCTCGATGCCGAGGGCGTGCGCTACGTGGCGCTCGATCTGGATCCCGAGCGCGTTCGCGAGGCCGCGCTCGCTGGGGACACGGTGGTGTTCGCCGATTGCACCCGCCGCGAGGCCCTGATCGCTGCCGGAGTCTCGCGCGCGGCGGCGGTCGCCGTGACCTTCGCCGATTCCGCGGCGGCGGTGCGGGTGCTCGCGCACGTTCACGATCTCAATCCGTCGGTCCCCGTGATCGCTCGCGCCCGGGAGGAAAACGACGTGGCGCGTCTCACGGCCGCCGGTGCCTCCGAGGTGGTGCCGGAGGCGCTCGAATCAGGGTTGATGCTCGCTTCGCACACCTTGATCTGGGTGGGCATTCCGCTGTCGCGCGTGGTGCGGCGCATGCGCTCCGTGCGTGACGAGCACTACAGTCTGCTGAAGGGGCTTTTCCACGGTGCGAGCGACGATCCGGAAACCGTCGAGGCCGTGCAACCGCGGTTGCACGCGGTCACGCTCGCCGGCGGCGCGCACGCGATCGGCAAGACCCTTGGGGAGCTGGCGCTGGATGAGATCGGTGTGCAGGCAAAGGCGGTGCGCCGGCCGCGCGAGACGCGGCGCCTCACGCCCCAGGAAGTCGGCCGCCTGGAGCAGGGCGACATCGTGGTGCTGCTGGGCGCCCCGGAGATGCTTGCTGCGGCCGAGATCCGGCTGCTTCAGGGCTAGGGCGGGACTTGTTATAATCCCTTCCGCTGAGGAGCGTTGCGACCCCCGGGACCGGGGGCCAGGCTCAGCGAAATGAACGGCGCTCGCACTGGAAACGGTGCGGGCGCTTTGCTTTCCGGGGCCCCGCAATAACTGAAAGGAGGTCTCGAAATGAATGCACCGAACCCGAAATTCTCGGATTACCGCGTGGCCGACCTGTCGCTCGCCGGCTGGGGCCGCAAGGAGATGGCGATCGCCGAGTCGGAAATGCCCGCGCTGATGGCGATCCGCAACGAGTACTCGAAGCAGCAACCGCTCAAGGGCGCGCGCATCGCGGGGTCGCTCCACATGACGATCCAGACCGCCGTGCTGATCGAGACCCTGCAGGCACTCGGGGCCGAGGTGCGCTGGGCCTCGTGCAACATCTATTCGACCCAGGACCACGCGGCGGCCGCAATTGCCGCGGCCGGAACGCCGGTGTTCGCCTACAAGGGCGAATCGCTCGAAGACTACTGGGAATTCACCCACCGCATCTTCGAGTTCGAGTTGCGGACCACAGCGAAAGTTTCGAAAGCCCAGCCGATTGCTACCGGTCCCAACATGATCCTTGACGATGGCGGCGACGCGACCTTGCTCGCGCACCTGGGTATCCGGGCGGAGTCGGATCCGTCGGTGCTGGCGAAGCCGGGCGGCGAGGAAGAGTTCTGGCTTTTTGCGTCGATCAAGAAACGCCTTGCGCTGGAGCCGCACTGGTACTCGCGGATGGCGCAGAACATCAGGGGCGTGACGGAAGAGACGACGACGGGGGTTCATCGCCTGTACCAGATGGCGAAGGAAGGGCGGCTGCTGTTTCCTGCGATCAACGTCAACGATTCGGTCACCAAGTCGAAATTCGACAACATCTACGGCTGCCGCGAATCGCTGGTAGACGGCATCAAGCGCGCGACCGACGTCATGATCGCCGGCAAGGTTGCGGTGGTCGCCGGCTACGGCGAGGTCGGCAAGGGCTCGGCGCAGGCGCTGCGGGGTTTGCAGGCGCAGGTCTGGGTCACCGAGATCGACCCGATCTGCGCGCTGCAGGCGGCGATGGAGGGCTACAAGGTGGTGACCATGGACTGGGCCGCCGACAAGGCCGACATTTTCGTCACCGCGACCGGCAACCTGAACGTCATCACCCACGCGCACATGAAGGCGATGAAGAACAACGCCATCGTGTGCAACATTGGCCACTTCGACAACGAAATCGACGTCGCCTCGCTCAAGGACTGCACCTGGGACGAGATCAAGCCGCAGGTCGACCACGTCATCTTTCCCGACGGCAAGCGGATCATCCTGCTCGCCCGGGGGCGGCTCGTGAACCTTGGCTGCGCGACCGGCCACCCGTCCTACGTCATGAGTTCCTCGTTCGCCAACCAGGTGCTCGCGCAGATCGAGTTGTTCGGCAACACCGCGAAATACCCGGTCGGCGTCTACATCCTGCCCAAGCACCTCGACGAGAAGGTCGCGCGCCTGCAGCTCGCGAAACTCGGCGCGATGCTCACCGAGCTGACCGAGGAGCAGGCGAACTACGTCGGCGTGCCGCGCGAGGGTCCCTACAAGTCCGACCACTACCGCTACTGAGCGCATGACCGCGGACGCGCGCGTTTTCAGCTGCGAATTCTTTCCGCCGAAGACTCCGGAAGGAAAGGCAAAGCTTCGCACGACCTGGCAGCGGCTCGCGCAGCTGCAGCCGCGGTTTTTTTCCGTGACTTACGGCGCAGGCGGCTCGACGCGCGAGGGCACGCTCGACACCGTCGAGGAAATCCGGGCCGCCGGCTACGAAGCGGCACCGCACATTTCCTGCGTCGCTTCGGCGCGCGCCGAGATCCTCGCGCAACTGGACCGCTACCGCGCCCACGGCATCAGGCACCTGGTCGCGCTGCGCGGCGACCTGCCTTCGGGGCTCGCCGCGGCGGGCGAGTTCCGTTACGCGAGCGAACTGGTCGCATTCATCCGGGAGGCGACCGGCGACTGGTTCCGCATCGAGGTCGCCTGCTACCCCGAATTCCATCCGCAGACGCGCCGCGCTGCCGACGAGGTGCGCCATTTCAAGACCAAGATCGACGCCGGCGCCGACGCCGCAATCACGCAGTATTTCTACAATTCCGACGCGTACTTTCGATTCGTCGCGGACTGCCGCGAAGCGGGAATCACGGTGCCGATCGTTCCCGGGATCATGCCGATCGCCAATTTTTCGCAGCTCGCGCGTTTTTCGGACGCCTGCGGCGCGGAAATTCCGCGTTGGATGCGTTTGAAACTCGAGAGTTACTTCGACGATGCCGCATCGATTCGCGCCTTCGGGCTCGACGTGGTCACGGCGCTGTGCGAGCGGCTGCTTTCCGGAGGCGCACCCGGGCTGCATTTCTACACGCTCAACCAGGCCGAGCTGACGACGACGATCTGGCGCCGCCTCGGGATCTGATTCGGGGCCGGAAATACGCGGTTTCCGGCGGTCAAGTAAAATGCCGCCTTTCCGCGAGCCCCAGCCCCGTCCGTGTCCAACGCCGCGATTGTCGAGATCGAGCACCTGTCGTTCGGCTACGATGCCGCGCGCCCGGTGCTGCGCGACGTGAGCCTGACGATGCCCAACGGCAAAGTGGTCGGCATCATGGGCCAGTCGGGTTGCGGCAAAACGACCCTGTTGCGGATCATCGGCGGTGCGCGCCGGCCCGACCGCGGCTCGGCCCGCGTGCTCGGCACCCGGGTCAACGGGCTTCACGGCAGGGATCTGTACGCCCTGCGAAGAAAGATGGGAATGCTGTTCCAGTTCGGCGCGCTGTTCACCGACATGACGGCGTTCGACAACGTGGCATTTCCGATGCGCGAGCACACCGATCTGCCCGAAGAGCTGATCGACGATCTGGTGCTGATGAAGCTCGAGGCGGTGGGCTTGCGTGGCGCGGCGCGGCTCACGCCGGCGGAACTCTCCGGCGGCATGGCGCGCCGGGTGGCGCTCGCGCGTGCCATCGCGCTCGACCCTCAGCTGATCCTGTACGACGAACCGTTCACCGCGCTCGACCCGATTTCGTTCGGCGCCATCGCACGGCTCATCCGGCGGCTGAACGACTCGCTCGGCGCGACTTCGGTGATCGTGAGCCACGACGTGAAGGAATGCCTGGACATCGTCGACTACATGTATTTCATGTCGGCCGGCGAGATCGTCGCGCACGGCACGCCCGACGAGATGCGCGCCAGCGCCGATCCGTTCGTCGGCCAGTTCGTGCGAGGCGAGGGCGACGGGCCGATTCCGTTTCACTATCCCGCCATGGCCTTCGGCGAGGACCTCGAATTGAGTGCGGCGCATGCCTGATCGCGGTTCAGCCGGCGCGCTGCGCCGGATTTTCGGACGGCTCGGGGAATCGGTCACCGAACGCCTCTGGCGGCTCGGCTTCGCCGCCCGCTTTTTCGGCTACATGCTGCTGCATTCCGGCACCGCGCTGCGGCGCTTTCAGCTCACTGCGCGCGAGATCTACTTTGCCGGCGTCCTGTCGCTGATCATCATCCTGGTGTCCGGTCTTTTCGTCGGCATGGTGCTCGGACTGCAGGGCTACGACACGTTGCAGCGTTACGGTTCTTCAGAGGCGCTCGGCATCCTGGTGGCGCTGTCGCTGGTGCGCGAGCTGGGCCCGGTGGTCGCCGGGCTGCTGTTCGCAAGCCGCGCGGGCAGCGCGATCACCGCCGAGATCGGCCTGATGAAGGCGACCGAGCAGATCGCCGCCATGGAGATGATGGCGGTGGATCCGATCGCGCGCGTGGTGGCGCCGCGCTTCTGGGGCGGCGTGATCTCCATGCCGTTGCTCGCGGCGCTGTTTTCCGCGATGGGCATTTTCGGCGGCTATCTCGTGGGCGTGCAGCTGATCGGGGTCGACGAGGGCGCTTTCTGGTCGCAGATGCAGGCCTCGGTCGACGTCCGCGAGGACATCCTCAACGGCGTCATCAAAAGCGTGGTTTTCGGGATCGCGGTCACCTGGATCGCGGTTTTCGAGGGCTACGACGCGCAGCCGACCGCGGAAGGCGTCTCGAGCGCCACGACGCGCACCGTGGTGACCTCGTCGCTGGCGATTCTCGCGCTGGATTTCGTTCTGACGGCGCTCATGTTTACCGGAGGAAACGCAAGATGAACCGTGCCGCAATTGACGTCTGGGTCGGGGTGTTCGTCGCCGCGGGGCTTGCAGGCCTGTTGTTTCTGGCCCTCAAGGTGGGAAACCTCGCTTCGTTCTCGACTTCCCCCACATATCAGGTCCAGGCCAAGTTTGCTAACATTGGCGGGCTGAAGATCCGGGCGCCGATCAAGAGTGCGGGCGTGGTGGTGGGCAGGGTTTCGAACGTGAGCTTCGACAACGTGACCTACGAGGCGGTGGTCACGCTGAACCTCGACTCCCAATACCAGTTTCCGCGCGACACGAGCGCCAAGATCCTGACTTCCGGGCTGCTCGGAGAACAGTACATAGGCTTGGACGCTGGCGGCGACAGCGAGATGCTTAAGCAGGGCGAACGCCTGCGCCTCACGCAGTCGGCGGTGGTGCTTGAAAACCTGATCAGCCAGTTCCTGTTCAACAAGGCGGCTGAGGATAAGGAAGCGAAGGACAAGAAGTGAACTCGGCTGGAACGGTTGCGCAAGGAACGGTCTTGGCGCTGGCGCGCGGCGTGCTCGCGACGCTGCTGCTCGCGCTCGCTGCGGGTTGCGCGACCACCAACGGCGGCGATGCGCGCGATCCGCTGGAAGGCTTCAACCGCTCGATGTACGCGTTCAACGACGCCTTCGACGAAGCGATCGGCAAGCCCGTGTCGACCGCCTACAAGACGGCAATTCCCGATCCGATCCGCATCTGGGTGCGCAATTTCTTCGCCAACCTCGGCGACGTGTTCATCGGCGCGAACAATCTCCTGCAGGGAAAGCCGGCAGACGCGGTGAATGACTGGGCGCGATTCGCGTTCAACAGCACCTTCGGTCTGCTCGGCATCAACGATGTCGCGAGCGAAATCGGCCTGGAGAAGCACAACGAGGACTTCGGCCAGACCTTCGGTCGCTGGGGGGCGTCGCCCGGCGTCTATCTCGTCTGGCCGTTGCTCGGCCCGAGCACGGTGCGCGACACTGCGGGCGTGGTCCTCGATTTCTACTTCGACCCGGTCAGCCGTCACAAGCCCACCGATCCGCGCACCTTCGCCATCGTGCTGCGCGCCACCAGCCAGCGCGCCGACCTGCTCGACGCGAGCCGGATCCTCGAGGAGGCGGCGCTTGACCGCTACATTTTCCAACGCGACGCCTACCTGCAGCGCCGGCGCGGTCTGATCTACGACGGCAATCCGCCGCGCGATCCGCAGTCGTTGCGAATGCGCGAAGAACCGCGCGCCGAGGCCGAGCCGGCCCCGGTAAAGAGTTCGGATCGGCTGTTCGAGGAACCGGCCGCACCGGTTTCCGTTCCGGAAAAGCGCGCAAGCAACAGCTACGAGCCGCGCGAGCCGTCGAATTACCCTGCGGTTCTTGCGGCCTCGAGCACCGGACACTGATGCCGATGGCAGGTCTGAAGGCACTGGCAGCTGCGGCCGCCGCCGCCGCCCTGCTTCAATTCGGCGCGGCGTCGGCCGAGGAAATGCTCGCGGCCGACGCGCTGGTGAAGAACGTCACCCTCGAGATCGTGGAGATCATCAAGGCCGACAAGGACATCCAGTCCGGCGATCGCAAGAAGGTGGTTGCGCTGATCGAAACCCGGGTGCTGCCGCATTTCAATTTTCACGCCATGACCGCGACCGCGGTCGGCACCAACTGGGCCAAGGCGACCCCGGAGCAGAAGGCGCGCCTGACCGAGGAGTTCCGCACCCTCGTGGTGCGCACCTACGCCAGTTCGATCGCCGCCTACAGGAACCAGAAGTTCGACTTCAGGCCGCTTCGCGCGAGGCCCACGGATACCGACGTCACGGTGCAGGTTCGCGTGCTTCAGTCCGGCGCCGAACCGGTCAAGATCGAGTACGACATGGAGAAGACCGCGCGCGGCTGGAAGGTCTGGGACGTTCGCGTCGCCGATATCAGCCTGACGGCGACCTATCGCACCGAGTTCGCCATCGTGGTTCGCGAATCCGGGATCGACGGCCTGATCAAGACGCTTCGGTCGAAAAACGGTTCCGCGGCCGACCCGGCACCGGTGGCGGGACGCGGGTGATGCGTCGCGACGGCAGCCGCCTGATCGTGTCCGGCGCCGTGACGCTGGCGAACGTCGCCGGCATGCTCGAGGAAGGCTATGCGCAGATCCGCGACGGGGTGACGGCGGTCGATCTCGGCGAAGTGAAGGAACTCGATTCGTCGCTGCTCGCGCTGCTGCTTGCGTGGCTGCGCGAAGCGCGCCGCCACGGTCGCGAGATCGAGTTCGCCAACCTGCCACGGGGTCTGGCGACGATGGCGCGGCTGTACGGCGTCGTGGAACTGCTGCCTTCGGCGCAGTCGCACCACTGAACCGAAGCCCGGCGGGCGCGCGCGAGCGGCCGCGCCGGCGCCGCAGGCCATGACTCACGCCATCGAAATTCGCAACCTTTCCAAACGCTACGGCGCCATTACGGCGCTCGGCGACGTCAGCCTCGACGTCCGGGAAGGGGAGTTTTTCGGCCTGCTGGGGCCAAACGGCGCCGGAAAGACCACGCTGATCAGCGTGGTCGCAGGGCTCGCGCGCGCCGATGCGGGCCAGGTGAGCGTGATGGGCGCGGACGTGGTGTCGGATTACCGGCGCGCGCGCGGCATGCTCGGGGTGGTGCCGCAGGAACTGGTGTTCGATCCGTTTTTCAGCGTGCGGGAGACGCTGCGCTTCCAGTCCGGCTACTTCGGCCTGCGGCGCAACGACGTGTGGATCGACGAGATTCTGCACCACCTCGACCTGACCGCCAGGGCCGATACCAACATGCGCGCGCTGTCCGGTGGCATGAAACGCCGGGTGCTGGTGGCGCAGGCGCTGGTGCACCGGCCGCGCGTCATCGTCCTCGACGAGCCGACCGCCGGGGTCGACGTCGAGCTCCGGCAGGGACTGTGGCAATTCGTCCGCAGGCTGAACCGGGACGGCCACACGATCGTGCTCACGACGCATTATCTGGAGGAGGCCGAGCAGCTGTGCACGCGCATCGCGATGCTGAAATCCGGGCGCGTAGTCGCGCTCGATTCGACCCGAAACCTGCTCGATACGTTTTCGGGCCTGCAGCTCGAGCTGCGCCTGGACCGCCCGGCGCTGCCGCCATCGGCGGGCGTCACGGTGCTCGCCGCGGAGGGTGAGCGCTTTTCGCTGCGGTTGCGCGATTACGTCGCGCTGGAGGAGCTGCTGCACGGTCTTCGGGAAGCGGCCATCGAGATCCGCGAATTCGAACTCGCTCCGCCCGACCTGGAGGAAGTCTTCGTTCGGGTCATGCGCGAGGGCGAGGCGCGCGGCACGCGGTGCGAGGCCGCCGCATGACGGGTTTTGCGACGCTGCTGTACAAGGAATTGCTGCGTTTCTGGAAAGTCGCGTTTCAGACCGTCGCCGCGCCGGTGCTGACGGCGCTGCTGTACCTGGTGGTGTTTGCGCACGCGCTCGAAGGCCGGGTACAGGTGTACGACGGGGTCAGCTACACCGCGTTCCTGTTGCCGGGGCTCGTGATGATGAGCGTGCTGCAGAACGCGTTCGCCAACAGCTCGTCGAGCCTGATCCAGTCGAAAATCACCGGCAACGTCGTGTTTCTGCTGCTGCCGCCGATTTCGTACCTCGAGTTCTTCGCCGCCTACCTGCTTGCCGCAATGGCGCGCGGTCTCGTCGTGGGCGCCGTGGTGCTCGCGGTGACCGCGCCCATGGTCGAGCTGCCGCTCGCCGCGCCGCTGTGGGCGCTCGGCTTCGCCCTGATCGGCAGCGCGATCCTCGGCGCCATGGGCGTGATCGCGGGAATCTGGGCCGACAGGTTCGACCAGTTGGCGGGATTCCAGAATTTCGTCATCATGCCGCTGACCTTCCTCGCCGGCGTGTTCTACTCGATTCATTCGCTGTCCGATTTCTGGCAACGGGCGTCGCACTTCAACCCGTTCTTCTACATGATCGACGGATTCCGCTACGGCTTTTTCGGCACTTCGGATTTCCCGCCGCTCGCGAGCCTGACGGTGGTCGTGGCGAGCTTTGCGGCGCTCTCCGGGGTGGCGCTCGCGCTGCTGCGTTCCGGATACAAATTGAGAGGCTGAAATGGTCACTGCCGACAGCGTGAAACAGGGCATCGAAACCGGCTTGCCGTGCGAGCACCTCGAGGTGATCGGCGACGGGCAGCATTTCCAGGCCGTCATCGTGTCGCGCGCTTTTGCGGGCAAGAACCGGGTCCAGCGCCACCAGCTTGTGTACGGCGCGCTCGGCGAGCGCATGCGCGAGGAAATCCACGCACTTTCGATGCGCACGCTGACCCCCGACGAGTGGCAGCCGGCGCAGCGCTGAGCGAGATCACGCAGGCGATTGCGCCCAGGCGAAGAATGGACAAACTGCTCATCACCGGTGGCCGGCCCCTCGAAGGCGAAGTTCGCGTCTCGGGCGCGAAGAACGCCGCGCTTCCGATCCTCTGTGCGTCGCTGCTCACCGAGGCGCCGCTTCGCCTGAGCGGTGTGCCGCGCCTGATGGACGTTCGAACGATGATCCGGCTGCTGGAAGACATGGGCGTCGCCAGCGCCGCGCAGGAAGGCGGGCGGCTCGAATTGCGCGCGCGCGCCCTGTCCAATCCGCTCGCTCCGTACGAGCGCGTCAAGACGATGCGCGCATCGGTCCTGGTGCTCGGGCCGCTGCTCGCGCGCTGCGGGCGCGCGAGCGTATCGCTGCCCGGCGGCTGCGCCATCGGGGCGAGACCCGTAGACCAGCACGTCAAGGGCCTGCAGGCGATGGGCGCGCAGATCGAAATCGAGCACGGCTACATGAATGCGCGCGCCGAGCGCCTGCGCGGCGCGCGAATCGTGATGGACCTCGTGACCGTGACCGGAACCGAGAATCTGATGATGGCGGCCACGCTCGCCGAAGGCGTGACGGTGCTCGAGAACGCGGCGCGCGAACCCGAAGTCGCCGATCTTGCGGGCTGCCTCAACGCGATGGGCGCGCGCATCCAGGGGGCGGGCAGCGGCGTGATCCGCATCGAGGGCGTGCGTTCGCTGGGCGGCGCCGAGTACCGGGTCATGCCCGATCGCATCGAGACCGGAACATTTCTCGCGGCCGCGGCCGCATCCGGCGGCCGCGTGCGGTTGCTGGGCGCCGCGCCCGCGACGCTGGATGCAACGCTGGAGAAGCTGCGCGAATCCGGCGCGCGGATCGAGACCGGCACGGATTGGATCGAAATCGAGATGCGCGAGCGCCCGCGTTCAGCGAGCCTTCGCACCGAGCCGTATCCGGGCTTCGCGACCGACATGCAGGCGCAGCTCATGGCGCTCAATACGATCGCCCGCGGCAGCGCGGTGATCACGGAAACGATCTTCGAGAACCGGTTCATGCACGCGCTTGAACTGCAGCGCCTGGGCGCCGACATCTCGATCCAGGGGAACACCGCGTTGGTGCAGGGCGTCGAGCGGCTGCAGGGGGCGCGCGTGATGGCCACGGACCTCCGGGCCTCTGCGGGCCTCGTGATCGCGGGGCTGGTCGCCCAGGGCGAAACCCTGATCGACCGCATCTACCATCTCGACCGCGGCTACGAGTCGCTCGAGACCAAGCTCGCTGCGCTGGGCGCGCGCATCGAGCGGGTAAAATGAAGATTCCAGAATGGGTTGCGGCGCCACGGCACCTGCGGCGCCACGACGCCTGCACTCAACAGAATCCATGTCGCGCATGATCGGTATTGCATTGTCCAAGGGGCGCATCCTGGAGGAGGCGGCGCCGTTGCTCGCGCGCGCCGGGCTCGCGCCGCGGGAGGATCCCGAGCGCTCGCGCAAGCTGGTGATCGCCACCGCGCGACGCGACGTTCGCTTGATCGTGGTGCGGGCCTCCGATGCGCCGACCTACGTGCAGTACGGCGCGGCGGACCTCGGCATCGCGGGGCGCGACGTGCTCGCCGAGCACGGCGGTGCGGGGCTATACCAGCCACTCGATCTGGGGATTGCGAAGTGCCGAATGGTGGTCGCGGTGCGCCGCGGTTTCGACTATGCCGCCGCGGTTCGCCAGGGCGCACGGCTGCGCGTCGCCACCAAGTACGTGCAGACGACTCGCGCGCATTTTGCCGCCAAGGGCGTGCACCTGGACCTGATCCGGCTCTACGGCTCGATGGAACTCGCGCCGCTCGTCGGCCTCGCCGATGCAATCGTCGACCTCGTTTCGAGCGGCCGCACGCTCAAGGCGAACGGCCTCGCAGCGGTCGAGGACATCATGCCGGTTTCGGCGCGACTGATCGTCAATCCGGCCTCGCTGAAAGCGCGGCGCGATCGACTGCAACCGCTGATCGAGGCGTTCGCGGGGGCAGCGCTTTGAAGCTCAGGCGCATGAGCACGCGCGACGCCGGTTTCGCTGCGGCGCTTGCGGCGCTGACCCGTTACGAGGCGTCGCAGGACGCGAAAATCGAGGCGGCAGCGCGGGAAATCGTGGCGGCGGTCCGCGAGCGCGGCGACGAGGCGGTGCTGGAATTCACGCGCCGCTTTGACCGTTTCGAGGCGGCATCATTCGCCGAACTGGAAGTGCCCCAGGCGGCGCTCAGCGCCGCGCTCGCGGGTTTGCCTGCCGGGCAGGCGGCGGCACTGTGCGAGGCCGCGGCGCGAATCCGGCGCTACCACGAGCGGCAACTCGCCGAATCCTGGCAGTTCGAGGATCCGGATGGCACGGTGCTCGGCCAGAAGATCACCGCGCTCGAGCGCGTCGGGCTGTATGTGCCGGGAGGCAAGGCGGCGTATCCGTCGTCGGTGCTGATGAACGCGATCCCGGCCAAGGTGGCCGGCGTGCGCGATCTGATCATGGTCTCGCCGGCGGCCGGTGGCGAGCGCAACGCGCTGGTGCTCGCGGCGGCGGAGGTTGCAGGTGTCGACCGCGTTGTCTCCATCGGGGGCGCGCAGGCGGTGGCTGCGCTCGCCTATGGGACGCAAAGCCTGCGGCGCGTAGACAAGATCGTCGGCCCGGGGAACGCCTACGTCGCGGCGGCCAAGCGCCAGGTGTTCGGTGAGGTCGGCATCGACATGATCGCCGGGCCCTCGGAAGTCCTCGTGATCTGCGACGGCAGTGCCGATCCGCGATGGGTTGCGATGGACCTGTTCGCGCAGGCCGAGCATGACGAGGCGGCCCAGGCGATCGCGATTTCGCCCGATGCAGGGGTTCTGGACGCGCTCGAATCCGCCATCGCGCAGTTGCTGCCGGAAATGCCGCGCCGCAAGATGATCGAGGCGTCGCTCGCAGCGCGCGGCGCCCTGATTCTGGCGAGGGATCTGGAGGAAGCCTGCGCACTGGCCAATCGCATCGCACCCGAGCACCTGGAGTTGTCGGTGGCCGATCCCGGCGCGCTGGTGCCGGAAATTCGCAATGCCGGCGCCATTTTCGTCGGGCACTGGAGTTGCGAGGCGGTGGGCGACTACTGCGCAGGACCGAACCACGTGCTGCCGACCGCTGGCACCGCGCGCTTCTCCTCGCCGCTCGGGGTCTACGATTTTCAGAAACGCTCGAGCGTGATCGCGCTCTCTCGCGCGGGTGCCTCCAGGCTCGGAGCGCTCGCGGCGCGGCTCGCCGAAGGCGAGGGCCTGGACGCGCACGCGCGCTCGGCGAGAATGCGCTGCGAGTAGGCGATGCCGCTCAGCCCTCGACAGCTCGTCCGGCCCGAGATTCTTTCGCTCAAGGCCTATTCCGTGGCCGACGCCGCCGGAATGGTGAAGCTCGACGCGATGGAGTTGCCGTACCGGCTGCCGGAACCGTTGCAGCGCGCGCTCGGGGTTCGCCTCGCGCAGGCTGAAATCAACCGCTATCCGGAACCCACGGGAAGGAAGTTGCGCGAGCTGCTCGCCAGGCGCATGGCGGTTCCCGAGGGGATGGAACTGCTGCTTGGGAACGGGTCCGACGACCTGATCCAGATCGTGACCTTCACGCTCGCGCGGCCCGGCGCCGTGATGCTGATCCCGGAACCGACGTTCGTCGTGTACCGCATGAACGCGAACCTCTCCGGGATGCGGCTCGCGAGCGTGCCGCTGCGCGCGGATTTCTCGTTCGATTGCGAGGCGTTCGTCGCCGAGATCCGCAAACTGCAGCCGGCGCTCGTTTACCTTGCGTATCCGAACAATCCCACCGGCGTGCTGTACCCGGAGGCGGACGTCGTCGCGGTGCTTCGTGCGGCCGAGGGCCTGGTGGTCGTGGACGAGGCCTACTATGCCTACGCGAAGGCGAGCTTCCTGCCGCGCCTGCGCGAATTCCCGAACCTGGTGGTGATGCGCACGGTCTCGAAGCTCGGGCTGGCGGGGATCCGGCTCGGCTATCTCGCCGCGCGCCCCGAGTGGGTGGCCGAATTCAACAAGGTCAGGCAGGTCTACAACGTGAGCGTGCTGACGCAGGTCGCCGCGGAATTTGCGCTCGAGCATCTCGACGTGCTCGAAGCCCAGGCCGAAACCGTGCGCACGGAGCGCGCCCGGCTCGGCGAGCAACTCGCGGCGCTCGAGGGCGTCACGGTGTTTCCGTCGCACGCGAACTTCTTTCTGGTTCGCGTGCCGAATGCCGGCCGCGCTGACGAGGGGCTGCGCCGCCAAGGGGTGCTGGTGCGCAACTTCGACGGCGCGCACCCGCTGCTCGCGCAATGCCTGCGCGTCACCGTCGGCACGCCGGAGGAAAACCGTATACTGCTGAACGCTTTGCGAGAGGCCCTGTGATGAGAACCGCGGAGGTCGTGCGTAACACCAAGGAAACGCAGATCCGCGTCCGAGTCGACCTGGACGGCAGCGGTAGCGGCCGCTTCGCGACCGGCATCCCGTTTCTCGAGCACATGCTCGATCAGGTCGCGCGGCACGCCATGCTCGATCTGGAGGTCGAGGCCAAGGGCGATCTGCACATCGACGGGCACCATACGGTGGAGGACATCGGCATCACGCTCGGACAGGCGCTTGCGCGCGCGCTCGGCGACAAGGCGGGGGTGCGCCGCTACGGGCACGCGTATGTGCCGCTCGACGAGGCGCTCTCGCGTGCGGTGATCGATCTGTCCGGCCGCCCCGGGCTCGAATATCACGTCGCCTTCGCGCGCGGCCTGATCGGCGAGTTCGACGTCGATCTGGTGCACGAATTCTTTCAGGGGCTGGCGAATCACGCCCTGATCACGCTGCACCTGGACAACCTGCGCGGCAACAACGCGCACCACCAGTGCGAAACGCTGTTCAAGGCGTTCGCGCGCGCGCTGCGCGCGGCGATCGAGGCCGACCCGCGCGCATCGGGCGTGGTGCCCTCGACGAAGGGGTCGCTCTGAGGCCCGGGGTGCGCCGTGTGCGGGGTTGCGGAACGCTTTTGACGTCATTCGATCCGCCGACTTGGCGCATGAATCCCGCGCCAAGTCGGCGGACCTGAGGAACGTCAAATTCGTACGGCGTCCTGCAAGCAGCCAAAGCGATGACCGATTCACCCCGGACAATCGCCGTCGTCGACTACGGCATGGGAAACCTGCGCTCGGTGTCGAAGGCGATCGAACACGTCGCGAACGGCGCGCAGGTTCGTGTCACCTCGGATCCCGCCGTGATCGCGAAGGCCGAGCGGGTGGTCGTACCCGGGCAGGGGGCGATGCCCGATTGCATGAGGGAGCTTGAAGCGCGCGGATTGCGCGCGCCCGTGCTCGAGGCGGCCCGGGGGCGGCCGTTTCTCGGCATCTGCATCGGCCTGCAGATGCTCTTCGACTGGAGCGAGGAGGGCGGCGCGCGAGGGCTCGGCGTGTTCGCGGGCGCGGTACGGCGGTTTCCGGAGCCGCTTTCCGACCGCGCCAGCGGCGCGCGACTCAAGGTGCCGCACATGGGCTGGAACGAGGTGCGCCAGAGCGCGCCGCATGCGCTGTGGGAGGGCATCGACGACGGCTCGCGTTTCTATTTCGTGCACAGCTACCACGCGGAGGCGACGCAACCCGAGGTTCGCTGCGGCCGCACCGATTACGGCCTGCCCTTTACCTGCGCGGTTGCGCGGGATAACATTTTTGCCGTACAGTTTCACCCGGAAAAAAGCCAATCCGCCGGACTGCAGCTGCTTTCAAATTTCATCCGCTGGCGACCGTGAGCGCAGCCGTGCGCCCCTCAAGGTGAAGGTCCGAGCTCCGGCACACCGATGCTGATCATTCCAGCGATCGACCTCAAGGATGGGCGCTGCGTGCGCCTGCGGCAGGGCCGCATGGAAAGCGCGAAAGTGTTTTCCGAAGACCCGGTGGCGATGGCGCGGCAGTGGTCGGAGCAGGGCGCGCGCCGCCTGCACATCGTCGACCTGAATGGCGCCGTCGCCGGAAGGCCGAAAAACCAGAAGATCATCACGGAAATGATCAGGGCCGTGGGCGAAACCACTCCGATCGAACTGGGCGGCGGCGTGCGCGATCTCGACACGATCGAGAATTACATCGACGCCGGCGTCGCCTACATCATCATCGGAACCGCGGCGGTCAAGAACCCGGGATTCGTCCACGACGCCTGCTACGCGTTTCCCGGGCACATCATCGTCGGGCTGGACGCGAAGGACGGCAAGGTCGCGGTCGAGGGCTGGTCCAAGATGACCGGGCACGACGTGATCGACCTCGCGCGGAAATACGAGGACTACGGGGTCGAGGCCCTCATATACACCGACATCGGGCGCGACGGCATGATGGATGGAATCAACATCGAGGCGACGCTGAGGCTTGCCCGGGCGATCAAGGTCCCGCTGATCGCCAGCGGCGGGCTGCACAGCCTCGAGGACGTGCGGGCGGTGCGCACGCAGCTCGAGCCCGAAGGCGTGATCGGTGTCATCGCAGGTCGCGCGCTCTACGAGGGCACGCTCGATTTCAGGCAGGCTCAGGCCGCCGCCGCGCCCGAAGCGGGCGGGTGAGCATGGGACTCGCCAAGCGCGTCATTCCCTGTCTCGACGTCACCGCCGGGCGGGTGGTGAAAGGCGTCAATTTCGTCGGCCTGCGTGACGCCGGCGACCCCGTGGAGGTCGCTGCGCGCTACGACCGGGAAGGCGCCGACGAGCTCGCGTTCCTGGACATCACGGCGAGTTCCGATCAACGCGACATCATCGTGCACGTGATCGAGCGTGTGGCCGATCAGGTGTTCATCCCGCTGACCGTGGGGGGCGGCGTGCGCCGCGTCGAGGACGTGCGGCGCCTGCTCAACGCGGGCGCCGACAAGGTTTCGATCAACACCGCCGCGGTGCAGGATCCGGAACTCGTGCGCCGGGCGGTGGATCGCGTTGGCAGCCAGTGCATCGTGGTGGCGATCGATTGCAAGCGCCGCGAGCCTTCGGGTTGGGAGGTGTACACGCACGGCGGACGCAATCCGACTGGTCTGGACGCGGTGCAGTGGGCGCTGCGCATGACGGCGGCCGGCGCCGGCGAAATCCTCCTCACCAGCATGGATCGCGACGGCACGCGCGACGGCTTCGACCTCGAACTGACGCGCGCGGTGTCCGATGCAGTCGGCGTTCCGGTCATCGCCTCGGGCGGCGTAGGGAACCGCGATCACCTGGCCGAGGGCGTGCTTGCGGGCGGCGCCGACGCGGTGCTCGCGGCGAGCGTGTTTCATTTCGCCGAATTCACCGTGCGCGAGGCAAAGGAACACATGCGCTCGCGCGGCATCGAGGTGCGCCTGTGAGCGACTGGCTGGACGACGTGCGCTGGAACGACCAGGGCCTGGTCGCGGCGATCGCGCAGGACGCTTCGAGCGGGCAGGTGCTGACGCTTGCGTGGATGAACCGCGAGGCGCTTGCCGAGTCCGTGAGTACCGGACGGTCGGTGTACTGGTCGCGCTCGCGCGCTCGCCTGTGGCGAAAAGGCGAGGAATCGGGACACGTGCAGCGCATCGTCGAGGTGCGTCTGGACTGCGACGGCGACGCGATCCTGCTGCGCGTCGAGCAGGCCGGAGGCATCGCCTGCCACACCGGACGGGCGCGGTGTTTTTTCCGGGTGCTGGACAAGGGGGCGTGGGTGACGACCGACGAAGTGATCAAGGACCCTGCGACGATTTACGGCAAGCCATGAAGAGCGGCCTGTATGCGACGCTCGAGCGCATCGCCGAGGTGATCGAACGTCGCCGCGGGGGCGACGCGGAAGCGTCCTACGTGGCGCGCCTGTTCGCAGAGGGCGAGGACGCGGTGCTGAAGAAGGTCGGCGAGGAGGCGACGGAGACGATCCTCGCCGCGAAATCGGGCGACCGCCTGCATCTGGTCCGTGAAACCGCGGACCTCTGGTTTCACTGCCTCATCATGCTGGCGCAGCAAGGGCTCGGCCCGCAGGACGTGCTGGCCGAACTGCGCCGGCGGGAAGGCATCTCGGGCATCGACGAGAAGGCGGCGCGCAAGCGAAAACGCCGCGACGGCGCATGAGCGACCCTCGAGGCGCCGCGGAATGCCTGTTCTGCCGCATCGTGCGCGGCGAGATTCCGGCGCGCAAGGCCTACGAGGACGAAGAGATCCTCGCGTTTCACGACATTCGGCCGCAGGCCCCGGTGCACTTGCTCGTGATTCCGAAGCAGCACATCGAATCGATGTACGACGCGGGCCTTCAGCACCGGCAGGTGCTGGGAAAAATGCTGGCTCTGGCGGGGTCATTGGCGCGCCAGGAAGGCGCCGCGGACGGCTTTCGCATCATCGTCAATACCGGTCGCGTGGGACATCAGGAGGTGTATCATATTCACATGCACGTCCTCGGGGGTCCGGAGCCGCTTGGTCCGATGCTCCCGAGAAGGAAATAATTTTTTCAGGAGGCGCTTATGGGCTCGTTCAGCATCTGGCATTGGCTGATCGTTCTCTTGATCGTGATGCTGATTTTCGGCACCAAGAAGCTGCGCAACATGGGCGCTGACCTGGGTGGCGCGGTGCGCGGGTTCAAGGACGGAATGCGCGAAAGCGGAGACAAGTCCGGCGAGGCGGGCGCGACGCCGCAGGTCACCGGGAAAGTGGTGGAAGGCGAAGTCAAGTCCAAGACCGAGTCCAAGGCCTGACCGCTCTTCAGTGCACGAATCGGGGCGCCTGTGGGCGCCCTTTTAGTCTTCGGCTCCCATGTTCGACATAGGATTCTCCGAGTTCCTGTTGATCGGCGTGGTCGCGCTGATCGTGATCGGGCCCGAACGCCTGCCGAAGGTCGCGCGCACTATCGGTCACCTGGTGGGCCGGATGCAGCGCTATGTCGCGGACGTCAAGTCCGACATCAATCGCGAGATGGAACTCGATGAACTTCGCAAGATGCGCGACACGATGCAGGAGGCGGCGAGCGGGATCGAGAGTTCGCTCAAGGAAGAACTGCACAAGACCGAAGGCGAACTCGATGCGGCGGCGGCGAGTCTTGCCGCGGATCCGGTGGTTACGGACGGCAGCGTGGCGGGCGCCGGGGTTTCGCCGGCGCCTGAAGCTGCGCCGGCGATCGAGGAACAGCAGGCGCCGGCCCGCGAAGTCGGGAAACCGTGAGCACGCAGGACACGTTCATCTCCCACCTCATCGAGCTGCGCCAGCGATTGATGCGCGCGCTCGCCGCGGTTCTGGTGATATTCATCGCCCTGTGCATCTGGCCGGGTCCGGGCGTGGTGTACGACCTGCTTGCGCTGCCGCTGATGCAGGCGCTGCCGGAGGGCACGCGCATGATCGCGACCGGCGTGATTACGCCGTTCATGGTGCCGATGAAGGTGAGCGCGCTCGCCGCCTTCATGATCGCGCTGCCGGTGGTGCTGTTCCAGGCCTGGGGGTTCGTCGCGCCGGGACTTTACGAGCACGAAAAGCGCCTTGCGCTGCCGATCGTGGTGGCGAGCACGGTGCTGTTTTACATCGGGGTAGCGTTCTGCTACTTCTTCGTGTTCGGCAAGGTGTTCGGGTTCATCAACGAGTTCGCGCCGAAATCGATCACACCGGCACCGGACATCGAGGCTTACTTCGGCTTCGTCATCACGATGTTCCTCGCCTTCGGCGTGACGTTTGAAATCCCCGTGGCGGTGGTGCTGCTGGTGCGCTTCGGCGCGGTCGACGTGCAGAAGCTGAAAGCGGCGCGGCCGTACGTGATCGTCGGTGCGTTCATCGTGGCAGCCGTCGTGACCCCGCCGGACGTGCTTTCACAGTTCATGCTCGCGGTGCCCATGTGCCTGCTGTACGAGGCGGGAATTTTCCTCGCGCGTTTCGTCACGAAACCGCCGCCCGGCAAATCCGATTACCGCGCCCCGAGCAACGCGGAGATGGAGCGCGAGCTGGACCGAACGGATCGCTGAGCGCTAGCGCCCGCTGAGGAAGCGCTCGACCAGATTGAGCTGGTCCGGGACGTTGAGCGCCGGAGCGTGACCGCAGCCCGAGATCGTCACCACCACCGCGCGCGGGCCGCGCTGGCGCATTTCCTCCGCGGTTTCCGGCAGCAGCAGGTCGGAATGCTCGCCCCGCAGGCACAGGACCGGCAGGGCAATCGAATCCCAGGCATCCCACTGGTCGTAATCGCGCGGATGGTACTCGAACTGAAGCACCATCCTGGGATCGTAATGCGGCGTCACCTGGCCATCGGCGAGGCGTCGCATCGACGTTTCCGCGAGACGCCGCCATTGGTCGTCCGACAGCCACCCGTAAGGCGAGTAGATGGTGCGGAAATACTGCTCGAGGTCCGAGACGCGGGCGAACTGCGCCGGGTTGCCGGCGTAGGCGCGGATTCGCGCCACGGCCGCTTCGCCGAGGCGGGGACCGATGTCGTTCAGCACCAGCCGGCGAATGCGCCCGCGCAGCCGCCCCGCGGCGAGGTGGATGCCGAGCGCGCCGCCCATCGAAGTCCCGACCCAATGCGTTTCGCCGACGCCGATCCGGTCGACGAGCGCTGCAGCGAGCCGGCCGTAGAACTCGAGGCAGTACTCGTGCTCCGGGTGCGGGCTCCATTCAGAGAGTCCGCGGCCGATCGTGTCCGGACAGACGACTCGGTATCGCGTGCTCAGTCGCGCCGCGAGTTCGTCCATGTCCCGCCCGGTGCGCGCGAGGCCGTGCCAGGCGATCACGGTCTCTGAGTGCTGCGCGCCCCACTCGGTGTAGTGGATTTCGCGCCCTTCGAGCACCGCGTAGCGGGATGCGGGTTGCGCGGCGTCGTTCATTGCCTGAGCCTGCGCGCCACCGCCATCAGCCGCAGCTTGCCGACGATGCCGTAGGGAAAGTAATAGACCGAAAGCACGAACAGCACGCCGAGCCAGAGCAGCCAGCGGTCGGGATGAAACAGGCTCGGCAGCAGCGGCAGGTCGCGGGTTGCGCCCGAGACGAGCTTCATCGCGTCCTGAAGATAATTCTGCGCCACGACGAACAGCGTCGCGCCGATCACCGCGCCGTACATCGTGCCCATGCCGCCGATCACGACCATCAGCAGGATGTCGATCATGATCGCGAAATCGAGCGTGGTGTTGGGACCGGTGTAGCGCAACCAGATCGCGTACAGCGCGCCGGCGAGCGTGGCGACGAGCGCGCCCAGGCAGTTGGCGATGGTGCGGTAGATGACGGTGCGATAGCCGAGTGCTTCGGCGCGGAAGTCGTTCTCGCGGATCGCGAGCAGCACGCGCCCGAACGGCGAATTCACCGTTCGGAGCAGGGCGAGAAACAGTGCGAGCGAGGCGAAGAACACGAGGTAGTAGGTGGCGAATCGGCCGCCGATCGTCACGCCGAGCAGGGGTTCCTCGAGCAGCCGGTAGCTCGGGCGCAGGATTTCCGGAACCTTGAAGGTGATGCCGTCCTCGCCCCCCGTGAGTTCCGAGAGTTGCGAGGCGAGAATCGCGAAGAACGAGGCCACCGCAAGCGTGATCATCGCGAAGAAGATCGCCTTCACGCGCAGCGAAAACAGCCCGATCAGGAACGACAGGGCGAGCGACAGCGCGAGCGCCGCCGCGATGCCGATTGCGAGCGCCGTCCAGCCCGCCTCGAGCCGCGCCATGGCGATGGCGACACCGTAGCCGCCGATGCCGAAGAACATCGTGTGCGCGAACGAAACGATGCCGGTGTAGCCGAGCAGCAGGTCGTAGCTCGCCACGAGCAGCACGAACACGCAGACCTTGGCCGCGACGTCGAGCGGCCGCGTGCCCGGAAACAGGAACGGCGCCAGCGCGAGCGCGGCGACGATCGCAACGAGCACGGCGGCGAGCGCGCGGCTTCGCGGATGATCGCCCGAGAGCAGCGAATGCATCATGGCGCGAGCCCCCGGGAGCCGTCGCGAAGGAGCGGGTTCACGACTTGCTCACCGGATACAGCCCCTGCGGCCGCCACAGCAGTACCAGCACCATGAGCAGGATGTTCGAGCCGAGCGCGATCTTCGGCGCGAGGTAGCCGACGTAATTCGCCACCAGGCCCACCAGCAGCGCGCCGACGAAGCAGCCGCCGACCGAACCCAGTCCGCCGATGATGATGACGATGAAGATCAGCACCATCATGTGGGCGCCGATGCCCACCGTGACGCTCTCCTGGTACATCCCCCAGAGCGCGCCGCCGAGTCCTGCCAGCGCCGAGCCTGCCGCGAACACGCCGACGAACAGCCGGCGGATGCGGTAGCCCATGGCTTCGACCATCTCGCGGTTCTCCACGCCGGCGCGGATCAGCAGGCCGAGCTTGCTGCGGTTGAGGACGTAGAGCATCGCGCCGAACACCGCGAGCCCGACCACCACTGCGACGAGGCGGAATTTTTCCAGTGCGATGTCGCCGAACACGAAGGATCCGCGAAGCGTCTCCGGCCGCGGCAGCGGCAGCAGGTCCGGTCCCCAGAGCACGAGGATCAGCTGCTCGGCGACGATCATGCCGCCGGTGGTGATCAGGATCTGCTTCAGGTGCTGGCCGTAGACCGGCCGGATGACGACGCGCTCGAACAGCCATCCCAGAAGGCCCGCGGCGACGAACGCGGCGGCGAGCGCCGGTGCAACCGCCGACAGGTTCGACAGCAGATCGTTCTCGGCCGCCGCCGGTGCGAGCATCCGGATGACCGTCGCGGCGATGTAGGCTCCGAGCGCGATGAACAGGCCGTGGGCGAAATTCATCACGTCCATCAGGCCGAACACGAGCGTCAGCCCGGAGGCCATGATGAAGATCAGCAGGCCCATCGCCAGTCCGGCCACTGTCAGCGTGACCCAGGTCGAGGTGCTGCCGATGAGCATCGAGCCCGCGAGCGCAATGGCGAGCACGATGAACGGCGGGATGAGGGCGAGCCGCGCCTGCGGCAGCGCGTCGCGGGCGTCGTCGTCTGCGCTCATTGGTGCACCTCGAGCGACAGACCCAGCAGCCGCATCTGCAGCGGCTCGTCGGCCGCGAGCTGCGCCATGGTGCCCGCATGCACGATGCGGCCCGAGTCCATCACGACCACGGTGTCCCCGAGCGTGCGCGCGGCGTGGAAATTCTGCTCCACCATGAGAATCGTGGTGTCGGTTTTCTTCAGTTCGCCGAACGCCTCGATCAGGTTGTTGATGATCGAGGGCGCGAGCCCCTTGGTCGGCTCGTCGATGAGGAGCAAGGTCCTCGGCTCGACGATGGCGCGGGAGATCGCGAGCATCTGCTTCTGCCCGCCGGAGAGCAGGCCCGCGGGCAGGAACCAGAATTTCTTCAGCGCCGGAAAGAAGCGGAAGATCCACTCCAGTCGCGCGTCGGCGAGCGGTCCGTTGCGCGCGGCAAGGACCAGGTTTTCGCGGACCGTCAGCCCGGCGAAGATTCCCATCGATTCGGGCACGTAGGCGATTCCGAGATTGGCGATCGCCGGCGTCGGCAGCTGCGTGACGTCGCTGCCATCGAAGCGGATCGATCCCGCCGACGCCCGCCACAATCCGAGAATCGTGCGCAGCGTGGTCGTCTTGCCGGCGCCGTTACGTCCCAGGAGCATCGTGATCCCGCCGCGCGGCACCGCGAAATCCACGCCCTGGAGGATGTGGTAGTGGCCGATGTGGGTATTGACTCCGGCCAGTTCGAGCAGCGCCTCAGCCACGCGTGGCTCCGATGGCTGCGCCGCGCGCGCCGGCGGGCGCACCGAGGTAGGCCTCCTGCACGATCGGCGAGGCGATCACTTCGGCCGGCGGGCCATCGGCGACGAGCGCGCCTTGATGCAGAACCACGATGCGATCGGCGAGCGAGCGCACGACGTCCATCTTGTGCTCGACCAGCAGGATCGTCTTGTCGCGCTGCTGGCGGATTTCCCGGATCAAATCCAGGATCACGGGCACTTCGTCGACGCTCATCCCGGCGGTGGGCTCGTCGAACATGAAGACCCCGGGTTCGAGCGCGAGCAGGATCGCCACTTCGAGCTTGCGCTGATCGCCATGCGGCAGTTCGGAGGCGAGCGCGTCGCGCCGGGCGCCGAGCGCAACGCGCTCGAGGCAATGCTCGGCTTTCGCAATCAGCTCCCGGCGGCTGCTCCAGAGCGACACGAGGTCGAGCCCCATGCCGGCGCGCGCCTGCGCCGCGAGCCGCACGTTCTCGAGCACCGTGAGGAACGGAAACAGGTTCGTGAGCTGGAAGGCGCGGCCCATCCCCTTGCGGGTTCGGATCGGTGCCGGCGCGCGCGTCACGTCCTCGCCGTTGAACAGCACCTTTCCGGAGCTTGCCGCCAGCTGACCCGAGATGAGATTGAAGTACGTCGTCTTGCCGGCGCCGTTGGGCCCGACGATCGCCGTGAGCGTGCCCGCCTGGAAGCTGCAGCTCACCGCGTCCACGGCGACGTGACCGCCGAAGCGGATCGTCAGCTCGCGGGTCTCGAGGACCGCGGGTCCAGTCATGGCGGACATGGAGATCCCGTTCGAACGCGGTGCGGCGGGCTCGCGGCCGAGAAGCGGTCGCGGGCGCCGCGCATGCGGAGGCGTTGCGCGCCTAGCGCCGGTTGCGGATCGGTACCGGGATCTCCGAGGGCTTGAGCTCCCGCACCAGTTCCAGCAGATCCCACTCGTCGGCCTGCGCCTTCTTGATCCGGAACTGATACATCGACTGCATCGCCTGGTGGTCTTCCTTGCGGAAGGTCATCGTGCCCTTGGGTGTCTCGAAGCTCATGCCCTCCATCGCCGCAATCAGCTTCTCCGTATCGGTGCCGCCCGCCTTCTTGATGGCCTCGACGATCGCGATGCCCGCCGACATACCGCCCGCAACGAAGAAATCGGGCGGCGTGCCGCCGAAGCGTTTCTTGTACTCCGAGACCATCCAGTCGTTCACGTTGTTCTTCGGAAAACCGTAGTAGTAGTAGATCGGGCCCTCGACGCCGGCGAGCGTCTTCCAGGATTTCATCACCGGCAGGATATTGCCTCCGGGCGCCAGCGAGATGTTGAAGCGCTCCGGCTTGAGGTCGGCGATCTTGGTGACCGGATTGGCGCCTGCCCAATACACGCCGATGACGCGCGTGCCCGGCCTGTCCTTCAACGCGTCGAACATGCGCTGCGCCGGTGCCGTGAAATCGGTCGTTGCCTGTGGGACGAATTCCTCATGCACGATCCTGGCCTTGCTGCCCACCGCGGCGAGCGCTTCCTTATACGCCTTGACGCCGTCGCGACCGAAAGCGTAGTCCTGGGCGAGCATCGCGATTTGCGCGTCCTGCGCCGTGGCAAGGGCTGCAGCGACCATGTCCTGCGTCGAGTTGCGCCCGGTGCGGAAGACATAACGGTTCCACTTGTCCCCGGTGATCGCGTCGGCCACCGCCGGCTCGACCAGCAGGATTTTCTTGTATTCTTCCGCGACCGGGAGCATCGCCAGCGCCGAGGCCGAAGACGTCGGCCCGACGGCGATGTCGGCCTTGTCGTCGCCGAACGCCGAAGCCAGCGCCGACTTCGCCACATCCGGCTTGATCTGGTCGTCCTTCTCGATCACTACGATCCTGCGGCCGAGAACCTCCATCTTGCTGCCCGTGGCGTACTCCAGGCCCAACATGAGGCCGGCCTGGGTCTGTTTGCCGTAGGCTTCCAGTGCTCCGGTCTTGCCGTAGATGTGCGCGATCCGGATTTCATTCGATTGCGCGAACCCGGTCGCCGCGAGCGCTCCAAGCGCTAAGGCTGCCGACATCCGTTGCCATGATTTCATGTTTCCCTCCGGGGTATGAGTAACCCAGGTTCCTAAGCAAGCCTCAAGCCAACAATTCAACCAATTGTTTATTAATGGTTTTAATGTAAGCGAGCGCTAGCTCATGTATCAGATTGACCTGTTCATAGACACAAAGACGGATTCTGGTGCCTAATAAAAATACACAATGACTTGAATCCGTACAGCTATTTGACGGGCGTGAGCTTGCCGTAGAGAGTCGCGCGCGAAATGCCGAGCATTTTCGCCGCCGAGCGCTTGTTGCCCCCGGTCGCGGCGAGCGCGGAGGCGATCGAACTGCGTTCAAGTTCAGCGATCAATTCGGGCAGCGGCCGAATCGCCGGGGGGAGGCCGGCCTCCTGCGATGGCAGGTTGCGGACCGGAAGAATGGCGGCGAAGTCCTGCGCATCGAGTCGGGGGTGGTCGGTCATCATCGCTGCCTGCTCGAGCACGTTGCGCAGTTCCCGCACGTTTCCGGGCCAGCGGTAGGCGCCGAGCGCCGCAAGGGCGGCCGGGGTCAGTTCGCGTTGCGGCATTCCGGTGCGGCTGGCGATCGATTCGAGCAGGTTTTCCGCGAGGGCCTCCAGATCGATCGGACGCTCGCGCAGCGCCGGAAGGCGAATCGGCACCACGTTCAGGCGGTAGTAGAGGTCTTCGCGAAACAGGCCTTCGTCGATGCGCGCGCGCAGTTCGCGGCTGGTTGCCGCCACGACACGCAAGTCGAACTTGACGACGCGGTTCGAGCCCAGCGGTTCGATCTCCTGTTCCTGCAGCGCGCGCAGCAGCTTCGCCTGCAGCGTGAGCGGCATGTCGCCGACTTCGTCGAGAAAGAGCGTTCCGCCATCGGCGAGCTTGAACTTGCCGTCGCGCCCCTTGCGATCCGCGCCGGTGTACGCCCCGGGCGCGACGCCGAAAAATTCCGCTTCGAGCAGCGTTTCCGGGATCGCGGCGAGGTTCACGCTGACGAAAGCACGCTCGGCGCGCGCGGACCCGGCGTGGATCGCGTGCGCGAGCAGTTCCTTGCCGGTTCCGGTCTCGCCGAGCAGCAGCACGGTCGCATCGCTCTGCGCCGCGCGCCTCGCCTGCCGTTTGACCTCGATCGCCGCCGGGCTGGTGCCGATGAAACTGGCAAAGGTGTACTTGGGACGGCGCTGCGCCGCGAGTTCGCGCCGCGCCTCGTCGAGGTCGCGTTGCAGCCTCGCGAACTTGGCGATCAGCGGCTGCAGTGTCGTTTCGGGGTGGTCGAACAGCACCATTCCGAGCGCGCCGATCACGGCGCCTTCGGCGTCGCGCAGCGGTATCCGCGAAACGACGAAGGTGCCCGCCTTGTTGGTGAGCAGGTCGACGAGGATCGGTTTGCCGCTCTCGATGACGTGACGCATGAGCGTGTTGGGCACCACTTCCTCCACCGGCCGCCCGACGAAATCTTCCACGCGGTCGAACCCGAGCGCAGGGAGGAACTTCTTGTACGCCTCGTTGATCCAGACCACCCGTCCGCCGCGGTCGACGAGCATCATCCCCTGCGCCAGCGTCGAGAACAGGTCGAACATCGAGCGCGCCGCGAGGCGGACGATGCTTTCCGCGTCCTGCGGCAGGGGATGGCCGGGTTCGGGTGGGCGAGCTTCGGACACCGGGATTGGGTTCGACGCCGTGCGCCGAACGGTTACTCCGACCCCGGGCGTGGCTGAGGTTTCGGCCGTCGCCCGACCTGCACCGCGAGCTCGACCGTCTGCCCCTGTCGCCGCAGCTTCAGTTGCGCGTTCGCACCGGGAGAGAGCGCCGCGATGGCGCCGAGCACGCCTTGCGCATCGAGCACCGGCTTTCCTTCGACCGAGACCAGGACGTCCCCGGGTTTCACGCCCGCCTTCTCGGCGGGCCCGCCTCTGAGCACGCCGCCGATCACGGCGCCCTCCGTGCTGCCGAGCCGGAACGACTCCGCGATCGCGGGCGTGAGTTCCTGCAATTCGACGCCGATCCATCCACGCGTGACGCTGCCCGTGCGCACGATCTGGTCGAGCACCGTCTGGGCGGTCGACACCGGAATCGCGAAGCCGATGCCCATCGAGCCCCCGGAGCGCGAATAAATCGCGGTATTGATTCCGACCAGCATGCCGCGGGCGTCGACCAGCGCACCGCCCGAGTTGCCCGGATTGATCGCGGCGTCGGTCTGAATGAAATTCTCGAAGGTATTGATTCCCAGTCCCGAGCGGCCGAGCGCGGAAACGATCCCCGAGGTCACCGTCTGACCGACGCCGAAGGGATTGCCGATCGCGAGCACGACGTCGCCCACCCGAAGCGCCTCCGACGAACCGAAGGTGACAACCGGCAGCCCCTCGCCCGAGACGCGCAACACCGCGAGATCCGTTTCCGGGTCGGTGCCGACGATCTTTGCCTGCAACTTCTTGCCGTCGGCCAGCGCGACTTCGATTTCATCGGCGCCTTCGACCACATGATGATTGGTCAGGACGTAGCCCGAAGCGGTGGCGATGACGCCCGATCCGAGGCTCGTCGCGCGCTGCGTATCGTCCCCGAAACGATCGCCGAAGAATCGCCGGAACAGCGGGTCGTTGAGAAACGGATGGCGCGGCGTGCGAACTTCCTTGGCGGTGAAGATGTTGACCACCGCGGGCATCGCCCGGCTCACGGCCGCATGGTAGGAATCGGAGCGCGCGCTCGCGGGCGCCGGCGCGGCCTGCTGGACGACTGCCACGCCCGGGGGCGAAACGCCTGGATTCTGAACCTGGAAGGCACCCTTCGCCGGAAGCCAGTCCGGGCGAAAAGTCGAAACGACGAACAGCGCGGCGACGCAGATCGTCACCGCCTGCGAAAACACCAGCCACAGGCGTCGCATGTCGACGTTGAATCTACCATAAGCGGCCTGCGGCTAACTGCCCAATCATTCGAAATTCAGCTGCATTATCATATTGTTACGCATCAAATCGTGGACACCGCCGGGGGCAATCGGTACAATTCGCCGCCTTTGTGCCACATCCATCCGGAATTTGGAATTCCAATCATGAGTAATCAGGAAAAGATCGACAGCACGCGGCGCAATCTCATCGTCGCGACATCGGTGGTCGGCGGCGCGGCAAGTATGGGTGCGGCGATTCCGTTCGTCGCCAGCTGGTGGCCGTCGGAGCGCGCCAAGGCCGCGGGCGCGCCGGTCGAGGTGGACATCGCGACGCTGACGCCAGGGGAATTGAGGGTGATCGAGTGGCGTGGCAAACCGGTCTGGATCCTGCGGCGTTCGCAGGAAATGATCGCGTCGCTCGGGAAGATGACGGGCCGGCTCGCTGACGCGAAATCCGAAGTCCCGCAGCAACCCGAGTACGCGAGGAACGAAACCCGTGCGCTCAAGCCCGAAGTCATGGTGATGGAAGGGGTGTGCACCCACCTCGGCTGCACGCCGGAACTCAGAGGCGCCGACGCCAAGGCGGAAATGGGCGCCGAATGGGGCGGCGGCTTCTACTGTGTTTGCCACGGCTCGAAATTCGACTTCGCGGGGCGCGTGTTCAAGGGCTCGCCGGCGCCGACCAACCTGGTGGTCCCGCCGTACACCTACCTGTCGGAGACGACGATCCTCATCGGCGAAGACAAAAAGGGAGCCTGAGCGCGATGAGCGGCCGGCTGATGGCAGTGTGGGACTGGATCGACGCGCGCATGCCTTCGCTCGCGGAGGAATACCGCAAGCACCTGGCCGAGTACTACGCGCCGAAGAATTTCAATTTCTGGTACTTCTTCGGCTCGCTCGCGATGCTGGTCCTGGGGATCCAGATCATCACCGGGATCTTCCTCACGATGCACTATAAGCCGGACGCGAACCTCGCCTTCGGTTCAGTCGAGTACATCATGCGTGATGTCAGCGGCGGCTGGATCATCCGCTACGTCCACTCCACGGGAGCCTCGGCGTTCTTTCTCGTGGTGTACCTGCACATGTTTCGCGGCCTCATCTATGGGTCGTACCGCAAGCCGCGCGAACTGATCTGGATCTTCGGCATGCTGATCTACCTGTGCCTGATGGCGGAAGCATTCCTCGGCTACCTGCTGCCCTGGGGCCAGATGTCCTACTGGGGCGCGCAGGTCATCGTGAACCTGTTCGGCACCATCCCCTTCATCGGACCCGACCTGTCGCTCTGGATCCGAGGCGACTACGTCGTGTCGGACGCGACGCTGACCCGTTTTTTCGCCCTGCACGTGATCGCGATTCCCCTCGCGCTGCTCGGACTGGTGGTGGTGCACCTGCTCGCGCTGCACGACGTCGGCTCGAACAACCCAGACGGGATCGAGATCAAGAAGCACAAGGATCCGACGACGGGGCACCCGGTGGACGGCGTTCCGTTCCATCCGTATTACACGGTCAAGGACATCGTTGGCGTGGTGGTGTTTCTCGCCATTTTCTGCAGCGTGCTGTTCTTTGCGCCCGAGATGGGCGGCTACTTCCTCGAATACAACAACTTCGTCCCGGCTGACCCGCTCAAGACCCCGGCGCATATTGCGCCCCTCTGGTATTTCACGCCGTTCTACAGCATTTTGCGGGCGGTGCCGCCGCTCTTCAATTCGCAGTTCCCCGGTGTGCTGGCGATGGGCCTGTCGACCATGATCCTGTTCTTCCTGCCCTGGCTCGACCGCGGCGCGGTGAAGTCGATCCGTTATCGGGGCACGCTGTACAAAGCCTGGCTGGCGGCGTTCGTAATCGTGTTCCTTCTGCTCGGGTATCTCGGCACCGAACCGACCACGGTCTGGGGGCAGTTCCACTTCGAGGCGTTCTTCCTCGACACCCGGGACGTCGCCACCTGGGTGGCGCGGTTGTGCACGGTGATCTATTTCCTGTTCTTCTTTCTCATGCCCTGGTATTCGGTGCGCGACGCAACGCGGCCGGTGCCCGAGCGAGTGACGACGTGAGGCCCGCGGCGATGAAACGGTTCCTGGTCTCGCTCGCGCTCGCGGCGGGGTTCGCGTTTTCCGCATCGCCGGCGACGGCTTCCGAGGCCGGCTACCGTCTGGATCGCTCGCCGCACGACCCCAACGATTTATCGAGCCTGCAGTCGGGCGCCCGGATCTTCGTCAACTACTGCCTCAACTGCCACGGCGCGCAGTTCATGCGCTACAACCGCCTGCACGAGATCGGGCTCAACGAATCGCAGATCCGGGACAACCTCCTGTTCGCGGGCGAAAAGGTCGGCGAGACGATGAAGGTGGCGCTCGGGACGAAGGAAGGCAAGGACTGGTTCGGCGTGCCGCCGCCCGATCTTTCGGTGATCGCGCGCTCGCGCGGCGCCGATTGGCTGTACACCTACCTGCGCACGTTCTACCGCGACCCGAAAACCGTCACCGGCTGGAACAACGCGGTGTTCCCGAACGTGGCGATGCCGCATGCGCTGTGGACGCTTCAGGGCGAGCGGGGACTGGACATCGCCGGGGCCAAGGATTCCGCGGGACACGCGACCGTGGAGTATCGCTGGAAGCAGCTCGCACCGGGAGCCCTGAATGCCAGCGAGTACAACGCCACGGTGCGCGACCTGGTGAATTTTCTCGTCTACATCGGCGAGCCCGCGGCGCAGTCGCGCAGGCGGATCGGCGTCTACGTGCTGTTCGCGCTGGGAGTCCTGTTCGTCTTCGCCTACGCGCTCAAGAAGAATTTCTGGAAGGACATCCACTAACCGCGATGGGAGCTCCCATTCGGGACCGGCGCCCTGCGCCGATCCGCCTTTTTCGAGTCTAGCGCCATGATGCAACTGTATTCCGGTACCACCTGTCCGTTCAGCCACCGCTGCCGCTTCGTGCTGTACGAGAAGGGCATGGATTTCCAGGTCATCGACGTCGACCTGTTCAACAAGCCCGAGGACATCGCGGTGATGAACCCGTACAACCGCTTGCCCGTGCTGGTCGAGCGCGACCTGATTCTGTACGAATCGAACATCATCAACGAGTACATCGACGAGCGCTTTCCGCATCCGCAGCTCATGCCCGCGGACCCGGTGATGCGGGCGCGGGCGCGACTCATGCTGTTCAATCTCGAAGTCGAGCTGTTCTCTCAGGTCGAGGCGCTCGAATCGGGCAAGGAAAAGCAGGTGGAGCGCGCGCGCCAGCAGGTGACCGACCGCCTGGTCGAATACGCGCCGGTGTTCACCAAGTCGAAGCACATGCTCGGCGACGAGTTCGGCATGCTCGATGTCGCAGTCGCGCCGCTGCTCTGGCGGCTCGACCACTACGGCATCAGGCTCGGCAAGCTCGCAGCGCCGCTCATGAAATACGGCGAGCGGATCTTCTCGCGCCCCGCGTTCATCGAGGCGCTGACCCCCTCCGAAAAAGTGATGCGCAAGTAGGCGCGTCGTGGCCGAGGTTTCGACCAAGCCGTACATCCTGCGCGCGCTGTACGAGTGGTGCGTGGACAGCGGCTACACCCCGCACCTCGCGGTCAAGGTCGACGCGCAATCGCAGGTGCCGCAGGAATACGTCCGGGGCGGCGAAATCACGCTCAACATCGCACCCACGGCGGTGCACAAGCTGCAAATGGGCAACGAGCAGATCGAGTTTTCAGCGCGCTTCGCCGGCGTCGCGCGGCAGGTCTCGGTGCCCGTCGCCTCGGTGTATGCACTGTATGCGAGGGAGACCGGACACGGCATGACATTCGACGCCGAGCCCGATGCGCGTGCAGCGCAGGGGAAGACCGAACCGGCGACTGCTCCGGCTGCCGCGTTGCCCTCGCCGACGGAACCCGACAGGCCCAAGGGCGGCAAACCGCAGCTTCGCCGCGTCAAGTAGGCCGCCGGTAGAATCCGGCCCAGGGCCGGCTTAGCTCAGTTGGTAGAGCAGCTGATTTGTAATCAGTTGGTCGGCGGTTCGATTCCGTCAGCCGGCACCGCGTTTTCTGCGGCGCGCCGCGCCCAAATCCGGCGGGCTCAGCGGTCCTGCGTGCGCTTGCCAACGGACGGTTGCATGAACGCCTGCCAGTGGTCCGTGAATTCGCGCGTCGAGGCGCGGTTGCCGCGGTTCGCGATCGGCTGCGCCTCCAGCACTTGCGCATACACGATGGGCGACGGGGTCGACGCCGCCTGCCCGATCAGCCCACCGATCATTGCGCCGGCGATCACGGGACGCGGGTCATAACCGACACCGCAGGCGCGTCCTCCGCCGCAGCGCACGACAGGGTTCGCTGCGCTTGCCAGGGCGCCGATCTGTGCGCCCACCGCGGCGCCAGGAATCCATCCCGGAACCGGGGGTGCCGGCGGCGTTGCCACGGCATACGCAACCGGGAACGCCTCCGCCACGGGCTGCGCGATTTGCGGCTGCACTGCGCGGGCGTGTGCGGCGTATTGCTCCATGACTGCGGCCTGCTGGCTCGCGGCGATCACCATACCGACCGTCAGCGCGAAGACTGCGAAGGGATCCATGAGTCGGCTCCTGTGCGGTTCGTCCGGAGTTCATTCTCCGCAGACGAACTCACCGCAAGGCGACTGCGGGGTTACGAATGACTTACAGGTTCCCGCGCGACCGGCGGATCAGGCTCAGGATCAGATTCCGCGGCAGGAACCAGGAAGAAATTTCTGGTCGAGATCCGTACTGTCGGTTTGCGAGCTGCAGCGTCAGGCGCAGAAACTTGACGGTAGCCGGCGGCAAAGTATTGCCCCGGGAACGGCCTTATCAGGCCGCGCTGCCGAGGCGAACCCGGAGATCCCGGCAAAGGTCGCGCAGGCGGGCGCGAGCGTTTTCATCGAGCCCTTCGGGATCGAACCGGTAGCACTGGTGAAGCCGGTTGGCCTCGAATAGCGCCTCCACGGATTCTTCGGGTAACGCGGGCGCGATCGATTGCAGCCAAAAGCCGAGCGGAGTACCTGGCGACCGCGGACGGCCGCATCGCGCGAGCGCCGCTTCGAGTTCGCGAAACTCGGAGTCCGTGCCCGGCCACGCGCGCACGGGTCTGCCGCCGCCAGCAGTCGCTGCAGCGACGCGGCGGCCGCGAAGCAATCGCCAGGCGAGGATCGCCACGAGCAGCGCGAGTGCCGCATACCAGCCGTCGCCTGCCTCGAGTTCTCCGCGTTGCGACCAGCGGTAGGCGGCCCAGCGCGCGAGATCGGAAAGTTTCTGCCAGGCAGGGGCGAGGCGCTCTTCCTCTCCGAACCACGACGGCGGTGTCGTGTCGACGTCCACCCAGCGTGCTCCGTCCCAGGCGCGGGTCCAGGCGTGCGCGTGGCGCGCCCGCACGACCCAGGCGTTTTCAAGGTCACTGTATTCGAGAACCGCGAATCCGGTCGCGTAGCGTGCCGGAATGCCGCCCGCACGCAGCAGTAACGCGGCGGCCGCAGCGAAGTATTCGCAGTGCCCCGAGCGCGACTCGCGCATGAATTCACCGAGCGGCGTCTGGCCGGCAATCGCTTCGCGCTCGCGCCACGTGGAATAGGAAAAGCCGCGGAAGTACGCATGCACGCGACGTATCGCCTCGGCTACGGGAAGTCCTTGCAACCCGAGTTGCGCCGCGACTTCCCCGAAGGTGGCGCGTTCCGGTGCGGGCAGCATGAGTTCCGCCTCACCCGGCGGCCCGGACAATTCGGCGCGGTTCGCGATCTCCACCTCGTATCGAATCCAATCGCCCGGAAGTTCGGCATGCACGGCGCCGAGCGCATTGCGCTTGAGCGCCGTCGCGGCAAGGCCGCTGATGCGCGCGGTCGCCGCGGGCAGGGCAAGCAGGATGCGGCCGCGCTCCACGCGCGCGGCGATGCTCGCGCTCCATTGCGGTGGTTCCGAAGACAGCTTCCAACTCAGGCCGCCCGATTCCGGCTCGAGGGCCTGCATCGGCGCGGCGCGCGCGAGCCAGGTCGTTCCGACGTAGGTGTTGTAGCTCGCGCGGTGCAGCAGCCTGATGCGCTCTGCGTCGGCCCGCGGCGCGTGCACGCGCAGCACGATTGCATCGAGCAGCTTCAGTCGCCCGATCGAACCGATGTCGGTCGTGCTGCGGTAGGGGTCGCCGCCGAATCCGCGCAGGTACCAGCCGGATATCCAGTTCTCGAGCGCGACCTGCAGCTGCGCAAGTCCCGCGTGTCCCGCGTATCCGGAAGCGATGCCGACCGAGATCATGAGCGTCCAGGCAAAGCGGCTCGCGTGCCGGGGACGCACGGCCCACAGCCCCCAGCCCACAATGGCCGCGGAACCGAAGAAATATCCCGAACCCGGCGTGTTGGCGATGCCGGCCGAAAGCACCACTACGACGACGTACACCGCGCTCACGTCGACCAGCGGGTCGCGCGTCGCGGGCGCCTTGCGCTTCAACTTGCGCAGGTAACGAAACAGCGCCGACAGCGGCACGCGCCCGCTGGCAGAGAGCAGTTGCGCTGCAAGGATCGGCGACAGCGCGACCGGCAGCCATTGAAACGCGGCGAGAATGCCCTTCGACACGCCTTGATTCACCGCGAGCACCACGGTCAAGCCAACGAAGAGAATCGTGCAGAAATCGGCGATGCGCGCGTGTTCCGCAGCGCCGAGGTCGAAACGCAGGCTCGCGCGTCGGGCCACTTCCAGTGCCAGTGCGAGCGCGATGCCGAACAGCCAGTTCCCGCCCTGCCACCCCCAGAACAGAAGGCTCGCGCCGATCAGCCACGCGGGCGCAGAAATCATCGCAGTCCCGCCAGTCCGCGTTCGATATCGCCCGGATGCACGACGAGCAGGCCGTTCACCGCCGCGCGCGGCGCCTGCGCAGCGGCGCACACGAGCAGCGCGCGCAACTGCAGGCCGGATCCGCGCGCCCAGGCGAGCAACGCCCGACGCGGCTCGTCCCAGGCGAGCAGGATGACGATGAGGCTGGAGAGACTCGCGCGGCGCGCACGCACGGTCTGTGCGAGGTCGGCGAAGCCCTCCGGTGCCGAGGCGCCTACGGCGGAAAGCACTTCGAGCATGTGCTCGGGTTTCAACTGCCCCCGACCGCCGGTGAACGTGCTCACGCGGGAATCCCTTTCCGGAGCGCCGCCGACGAACAGCAGATCGAGCAGGCACTCCCGCGTGTCGAGCGTCTCGACGAACGACGCGGCCACCGAAACCGCTTCCTCGAATGCCGCGTCCTCGCCGGCCGCGCGGCCGGTATCCAGTACCAGCGCGTGACGTTCGTGGAATTCGTCCTGGAATTCCTTCACGATCGGTCGTTGCGTGCGCGCGAAGCTTTTCCAGTGCACGCGATGCAGCGGATCGCCCGGGCGGTACTCGCGCAGCGCGAGAAACTCTTCCGAGTCGCCGATCGACGCGGCGAGCGCGACGCCGCCAATCTGGAATCGGCGACTGCCCGGAAGCGCGAGCGCCGGAATCCGGTAGCGCCTGGGCAAAGCGGTCACGTGTGCCGGCAGTTCCTCGCGGACGAGCCCGCGAACCAGGCCGAGGGGTTCGGTTCGTCCGAGTCGGATCCCGGCGAGGGCGATTCGTCCGCGCCGTCGCGGCGTGAACGCCATCGGGACCACCTGCGACGCGCCGGGTGCAAGCGCCGGGAGTTCCGCATCGTCCCCGGTTTCCGGAATCCGCCGCTCGATCAGCCAGCGCCAGCGGAAATACCCGGCATTGCGGTCGAACCAGTTGCGGCGCTCTTCGCCCGGCTCCCGCGCCGCGCGCCACTCCGCGAAACCGGGACGCGGATCGCGGAAGTCCTCGGCGATGGTCGCCCCGGAAATCGTCGCGGCGCCCCGATTGGTGACGACGACACGGTAGGCATAGCGCTCGCCCGCGGTCGCGTAACGCGGCAGGTCGCGCTGCACCTGCACCCGTGCGCGGAAGCCGAGACTCGCGATCAACGCGAGCAACAGCAGCGCGGCGAGCAGCGTGAACGCCTGGGCGGTCGTGGTGCGGTTGAGGTCGATGCCCGCAGCCGCCGCGGCGCCGCAGGCGCCGAGCACGAGCCAGCCCGCGGCGGTCAGGCGCAGGCGCAGCCGGTGATCGAGCGCGGCGAACCCGCGCAGCGACAGGTACAGCGCCCGCTTCACGACGGGACGTCGACTTCGCGCAGGATGTCCGAGACGAGCGCGGCGGCCGAGGCGCCCGAGAACCTGGCTTGCGGATCGAGCACGATGCGGTGCGCAAGCACCGGCACCGCCAACTCGTGGACATGGTCCGGACGCACGAATGCGTCACCGTCGAAGAGCGCAAGCGCCTTGGCGGCGCCCGCGAGCGCGATCGAGGCGCGCGGGCCGCAGCCGAGCTGCACCTGCGGCGCCGAACGGGTGCGCCGCACCAGCTCGACGATGTAATGGCGCAGTTCGTCGGCCATTCGCACCTCGCGCGCGCGCGCCTTGAGCGCGATCACCTCGGCGCGCTCCGCCACCTTGCCAAGGGTTACCAGCGGATGGCCCAGTTCCTGCGCTTCGAGCACCTCGACCTCGGTGTCCGCGCTGACGTAGCCAAGCGCAAGGCACATCGCGAAACGATCCATCTGCGCCTCGGGCAGGGGGTAGGTGCCGCGGAATTCGACCGGATTCTGCGTGGCGACGACGAAGAACAGTTCGTCCACCGGGTGCGTGCGGCCCTCGACCGAGACCTGTGCTTCGGACATCACTTCGAGCAGCGCCGACTGGGTGCGCGGAGAGGCGCGGTTGATTTCATCGGCGAGCAGAATCGACGTGAACACCGGTCCTTCCCGGAACTCGAACACCTGGTCGCGCTGATTGAAGACCGAAACCCCGAGAATGTCCGAGGGCAGCAGGTCGGGCGTGAACTGGATGCGCGAAAACGGCGCGCCGATCGACGCCGCGAGGCTCTTCGCGAGCGTGGTCTTGCCGGTGCCGGGATAGTCGTCGATCAGGACATGGCCGCCCGAGGCGAAGGCGGCGAGCAGTTTTCTCACCGTGCCATGCTGCCCGCGCATCACGCGTTCGATGTTGGCAGCGATGCGCTCGAGCAGCGCGCGCGCGGCAGGCGCATCCATCGCCGCATTGTATGACGCGCGCGGCGCCGGCACAGACGCCGACCGCATCGGCGGCCCAATGTCGGCGTGCATTCGCGCGTCGTCATTTCCCGGGGTCTCCCGGGCCTCGGTTTTTCGGCTTGAATCGCGCCGAAAAACCGAGATCAATGAACGGCGCAACGGGCCGGGTTCCCGCTAGTGTCCTGAGTCACAAGTTCGCATACGATTAGCCGCGTTTTTTGTCCGACCTCGTGATTCCCCGCGCTTCTCGCCGTTGCGGGGAATCACGAGACATCGAAGCAGCCCTCGGGCACGGGCATGGCCCACCGCGCACCGCCGTGGTTGCCGTGTCTCGGGACTTCGGCAACAACGGCCGAAGTCCCGAGATCGAAGAAAACCATCACGGATTTCGGTCTCAGCCCGCTAGAGCCGAGCGGCGAGCTCGGCGCCCTCGCGCATCGCGCGCATTGCGTCGAGTTCTCCAGCCTCCCTCGCACCGCCGATCAGGTGCACCCTTGCGTTCCCGCCTGCGAAAGGCCGCAGCGGTTCCTGCCCGGTGCACAGAATCACCGTGTCGGCGCCGATGCAGCGCTCCGCGCCATCGACGACCACGTGCACGCCTTCGTCGTCGATGCGCTGGTAGCTCACCCCACCGATCATCTGCACGCCCGCGCGCGCAAGCTCGATGCGAAGTGACCACCCCGTGGTCTTGCCGAGGGTGCCGCCGAACGGCGTAGTGGAGCGCTTGAGCATCGAGATCCGATGGCGCGGCGCCCCGGCGCGCGGCGCTTGCGCCTCGAGACCGCCGGCGCTGGCAGCGTCGGTCGCGATGCCCCAATGCGAATCGAAGGCAGCGACATCGCTTTGCGTGCGACCTTCGCGGTCCAGCAGGAAAAGCGCGACGTCGAAGCCGATGCCGCCCGCACCAAGGATCGCGACGCGCTCGCCCACCTCGACGCGCCCGCTGATCACGTCGGCGTACGCGGCGACGGATGGATGGTCGATGCCCGGTAGCTCAGGCCGCCGCGGCTCGACCCCGGTAGCGAGGACGATGGCGTCGAACGCCGCCAGCTCGTCCTCGCGCGCCAGCGTCTCCAGCCGCACCTGAACGCCCGAGCGGCGCAGGCGCTCCGCGAAATGCGCGACCGACTCGCCGAATTCGCGCTTGCCCGGAATTCGCCGCGCGAGATTGAACTGGCCGCCCAGCGTGTCCGATCTTTCGAACAGCGTCACGCGGTGGCCGCGCTCGGCCGCGATCGCGGCGCAGGCGAGTCCGGCCGGGCCGGCGCCCAGCACGGCGACGTTCTTCTTCTCCATCGCAGGCAGGTACACGAGTTCGGTCTCGCGGCAGGCGCGCGGATTCACCACGCAGCACGCGACGCGGCCGACGAAGATTTCGTCGAGGCACGCCTGGTTGCAGGCGAAGCAGATGTTGATCCCGAGCCGGTCGCCCGCTTTGGCCTTGTTCGCAAATTCGGGATCGGCGAGCATCGGCCGCGCCATCGACACCATGTCGGCATCGCCGCGCGCGAGGATTGCTTCGGCGAGCTCCGGCGCGTTGATGCGGTTCGAGGCGATCACGGGGATGCCCACCGCCTGTTTCACCCGCCGGCTCGCCCAGGCGAAAGCGCCGCGCGGCACAGCGTGCGCAATCGTCGGAATTCGCGCCTCGTGCCAGCCGACCCCCGAGTTGAGAATATCGGCGCCCGCGGTTTCGATCGCCTGCGCCAGTTGCACCACCTCGTCGCCCGAGAGCCCGCCTTCGACGAGGTCGAGCACGGAAATCCGGTACTGCAGCACGAAATCGCGCCCGCAACGCTCGCGCACGCGGCGAACGATTTCGACCGCGAAGCGCATGCGGTTTTCGAAGCCTCCGCCCCAATGGTCGCCGCGCTGGTTGGTGCGCTGGCACAGGAACTGGGTGATGAGGTAGCCCTCGGAGCCCATGATTTCCACGCCGTCGTAGCCGGCCTCGCGGGCAAGCGCCGCCGCTCGGCCAAAGGCCTCGACCGTCTGCTCGACCTCGTCCGAGGTCAGTTCGCGCGGCGTGATGGTATTGATCGGGGCCCGGAGCGGCGAGGGCGCAACCGCGTTGGCGCGCCGGCTGTAGCGTCCGCCATGCAGAAGCTGCAGCAGGATGCGGCCGCCCGCGTCGTGCACCGCCTGCGGAAGGGCGCGGTGGCGCTCGCGGTCCTCCGCGTCCATCATCGTCTCGCGCCAGGGGCCGAGCGAGCCTTCGAGCGTCGGAGAAAACGCGCCCGTGACGATGAGCGCGACGCCGCCGCGCGCACGCTCGGCGTAGAACGCCGCGAGCTTGCCTGGTCCGTCGCGCATCGGCTCGAGCCCCGTGTGCATCGATCCCATCAGGATCCGGTTGGGGAGCGTCAGCTGCGCGACTCGAAGGGGTGCAAAGAGGTGTGGGTAGGCGTGCATGATGGCGTGCATTCTATTCGCTTGCGCCGGGCGCCTCGCCCGCCGGGTCGACTGTGATAGTTTCTCCCGATGCCTCCGGTCGCCCGCACGCTCATCATCGCCAACGTGGTCATGTACCTGCTGCAGGGCGTGGGGATGGACGCGCTCATCGTCCATCTGGCGCTCTGGCCGATCGCGTCCGCCGGCGCGTTCGGCGTGCCCTCGTTCGAGCCCTGGCAACTCGTCAGCTACGCTTTCCTGCACGGCGGGCTCGTGCACCTGTTCTTCAACATGTTCGCGCTGTACATGTTCGGCTCGGAAATCGAGCGCCTGTTCGGCACGCGTTTCTTCCTGCAGTTCTATTTCGCCTCGGTGATCTCGGCGGCGCTCTCCCACCTCGTCGTCACGGCCTGGATCGGCGGGCCGCCGGTGCCTACGATCGGGGCCTCGGGCGGCGTGTACGGCCTGCTGCTTGCCTATGGGATGTACTTTCCGCGCAGAACCGTGGTGCTGCTGATTCCGCCGATCCCGATGCCGGCGCGGGTCTTCGTGATCGTGTTCGCTGCGCTCGAACTGTGGTTCGGCGTCACCGGAACGCTTTCGGGCGTGGCGCACTTCGCGCATCTCGGCGGCATGCTCGGCGGCTGGCTGATGATCCAGTACCGGCGCCGTGGGTTTCCGTTCTCGTCGCCGCGGCGCTGAACGCGCCTCGCGCGCGGCGCCCGCGTCAGGTGCGGGTCACGAGCGCAGTGCCGGCGACGATCAGTACGGCGCCCGCCAGCGCGCCCGCCGGCAGCGATTCGCCGAGGAAGAGGCCGCCCCATAGCAGGCCGAAGGCCGGAATGAGGAAGGTGACGGTGAGAGCGCGCGTCGCGCCGACGTCGGCAATGAGCCGGAAATAGAGCACGAAGGCGACGCCGCTTGCGAGCAGCGCCAGCGCGAGCACATTGGCGGTCACGATCAGGGAGGGTGCGGCCGCCGGCGCGGTGAAGGGCACGAGCGGCAGGAGCACCAGCGCCGCCGCGAGCTGGTTGCCGGCCGCCATCCCCTTCGATGAAACGCCCCCGGCAACTCGCCGGATGAGGACGCCCGCGAGACCGTAGGCCGAGCAGGCGCCGAGCGCTGCGGCGACCGCCCAGGCAAATTGCGGACCGGCGGCGCTCGCATCCGGCTGCGCGATGAATGCGACGCCCGCCGCACCAAGCGCGAGCCCGGCAACCTTCCGAAGCGTGACGCGTTCGTCTCCGAAGATCGCCGCCCAGACGAGACCGAACATGGGCGAGGTCGCGTTGAGGATCGCGAGCAGCGAAGCCGGCGCATGCAACGCGGCGTACGCATAGAGCACGAAGGGCAACGCGATATTGACGCTGCCAACCACGAGATAGGCGCGCGCATGGCGCCTGAGCTGCGGGTCGAATCCGGTGAGCCGAAACCACGCGAGCAGCGCCGCGCCGCCCAGCAGCACGCGCAGTTCGGCGGTCCAGATCGCCCCGAGCGCCGGTGCGGCGACGCGCATGAAGATGAACGCCGCACCCCAGATCGCGGCGAGGAGCACGAGGCGGCCGTAATCGGCCGGCCTCATGGACGCTGGCGTTTTTCGATCGCGAGGATCCGCCGCTTGCGCTCCAGGCCCCAGGCGTAGCCGCCGAGGGCGCCGTCGGAGCGCAACGCGCGGTGACAGGGAATGACGAGCGCTGCAGGGTTCGCGCCGCAGGCGCTGCCGACGGCGCGCACGGCGCGCGGAGCGCCGATGGCGCCCGCGATTTCACCGTAGCTGCGAGTCTCGCCGAGCGGGATGGAGCGCAGCGCCTCCCAGACCCGGAGCTGGAACGCGGTGCCGCGAACATCCAGCGGCAGGCGCGCGAGCGTTCCATCGCCCTTCAGATAATCGAGCACCGTGCGGCGGGCCTCGGCGAGTGCCGGCCGATCGAGCGTGCGCTCGGCAGCGCGAAATTCCTCCACGAACTGCCGCTCCGCGTCGGGGCCGAGCTTGAGCGAACAGATGCCCCGCGCGGTCGCGGCGAGAAGCACCGTTCCGAGCGGCGAGGCAAAGGTCGTGTAGACGATGCGCAGCCCCCGTCCGCGCGCGCGGTACTCGCGCGCCGCCATGCCCAGGCGCGCCGCGGCCTTCTCGTAGAAGCGCGATATCGAGCCGTAGCCCGCCTCGAAGAGCGCGTCGGTGACGCCCCGCCCGCCTGCGAGCTGGCGTTTCGCGTCTTCGAGCCGTTGCTCGCGCTGGTAGTCACCGGGCGAGAGGCCAAACGCCCGCTTGAAGCGCCGTTGCAGGTGAAACGGGCTCGCGCCCACGGCGCGGCCGAGCTGGTGCAAGGTGATGCGTTCGCCGCGGCGCGAATCGAGGTAGGCACGGGCCCGATGTGTAAGCGATTCCATGGCGTGACTCTAGCGGTCTGCGGCCGGCGGAACCATCCGAATCTTGCGCTCGCGAACTCGCGGACCGAGCTTGCCCGGCCCCCGCCGGTCGCTAAGCCCCTTTGGGGCGCTTGTCGATCACGCGCTTTGCTTTCCCGATCGAGCGCTCGATCGTCGACAGCGGCACGATTTTGACGTCGGTCGTGACGCCGATGAACGACTTGATGTTGTGCTGCAGGCGCGCGGCGGATCCCTGATCGGCCGCGCCGGGGGCGAGTTCGACCAGCACGGTGAGATGGTCCATCGGACCGTCCTTCGAGAGTTCGAGCACGTAATGCGGCGACAGTTCGGCCTGCTTCAGGATCATCTCCTCGATCTGCGAGGGGAAGACGTTGACGCCGCGGATGATCATCATGTCGTCCGAGCGCCCGGTGATCTTCTCCATCCGGCGCATGGTGCGCGCGGTGCCCGGGAGGAGCCGGGTCAGGTCGCGCGTGCGGTAGCGGATCACGGGGAGCGCTTCCTTCGTGAGCGAGGTGAAGACGAGCTCGCCGAGTTCGCCATCGGGCAGCACTTCGCCGCTCGCAGGATCGATGACCTCCGGGTAGAAGTGGTCCTCCCAGACCGTCAGCCCGTCCTTGGTCTCCACGCACTCCTGCGAAACCCCTGGTCCGATCACCTCCGACAGGCCGTAGATGTCGATCGCCTGGAGCGAGGTGCGCGCCTCGATCTGCTTGCGCATCTCGTGCGTCCAGGGTTCGGCGCCGAAAATGCCGACGCGCAGGCTCGATTTCTTCGGGTCGATTCCCTGGCGCTCCATTTCGTCCGCGATCGCGAGCATGTAGGAGGGCGTCACCATGATGATCTCGGGCTTGAAATCGGCGATCAGCTGCACCTGGCGCTCGGTCATCCCGCCGCCGAGCGGAATCACCGCGAGCCCCAGACGTTCGGCGCCGTAGTGCGCACCCAGTCCGCCGGTGAACAACCCATAGCCGTAGGCGACGTGCACCTTGTCGCCCGGCCGCGCGCCGGCAGCGCGAATCGACCGCGCCATGACCGTCGACCAGGTGTCGATGTCGCGCGCGGTGTATCCGACGACGGTCGGCTTTCCGGTCGTGCCGCTGGAGGCGTGGATGCGAACGATGCGATCCATCGGCACGGCGAACATGCCGAACGGATAGGTCTCGCGCAAATCGGCCTTGGTGGTGAACGGGAAGCGCGCCAGATCCGCCAGCGTGCGCAGGTCGTCGGGCTTCGCACCCGCGGCGTCGAACTTGCGACGGTACTGGGGCACGTTGTCGTAGGCGTGGCGCAGCGACCAGCGCATGCGCTCCAGTTGTAGCGCCTGCAACTCGGCGTGCGGCGCGGTTTCGATGGCCTCCAGTGCAAATGACTTCATCGGATCTCCACGATTGGGCTGTTCATAGTCCTCGGGCCGCCGAACGGCCGCCGGGTCGTTCCGCTCCGGGTCAGCCGTTGTCCTCCGGCGCCGCGGCGCCGGAGGTCTGCCCGTGCAATCCGAAGGCCTGTATCCAGACTGCCGCCATGCGCTCGGCCGACACCTCGACGTAGGCGGAGTCGAGCCGAGCGCGGAATTCGGTGCCGTCCCGGCGCCGGATTCGCGCCAGCAGCTCGCGGACGCGGCCCTTGCGGTCCATCATCTCCCGGAACGAGGACAGCTCGGAGGTGTCGGCGAAGAATTCGTCGAACGGCATTTGCTTGAGGTCCTGCTTGGCGTCGCCCAGGAATTCGCGCAGCCGCCGGCTCGTCCAGCGAACCCGGTTCTTCGCGTCGACCAGCGCAAGTCCCAGTGGACTGGTGCGAAGCAAGGCCTCCACGTAACGCTCGCGCTCGGCGAGTTCGCCTGCGCCCGCAGCGAGCCGCTTGGCCGCCTCGTTCAACGCGCGAGTCAGCTCCACCAGATCGGGCAGGGCGCGCGTCTCGACATGCTTGGTGTAGTCACCGCCCAAAAGCGCAGCCGCCTGCCGCCGCAGGACACGCATCGGCAGCACTGCGCGCCAGAGGGCAAAGAGCAGAAACGCGGTGCTGGCGATCGCGAACCCAACGAGGACCAGCCACTCGATCTGCAGCGCGCGGGCGAGCGCCTGATGCCGGGCCGCCAGATCGCCCCGGGTTCGCAATTCGATCCCGGTCTGCAACTCCCCGATGGCCTGCAGGACGCGCGCCTTCGCCTCGAGATACTCCTCGCCATACAGAATTCTGAGCGCCTGAACCGGATCGGACTGACCCGGCGTTGCGGCGGCGCCGCCCGCCGCGGCATCCCGGCCTTTCATCGCGCCGAGCGCACGTTCCTCGAGTTTCGCCAGCGCCTCCTGCGCGCTCTGGGCGCGGCTCGCGAGCGCCTGCTCGGCGGCCGGCAATTTCGCTCGATTCAGTTCCTCCGCGAGCGACAGGTGCTCGCCTTCTCCCTTGGGGACCGGCGCGTTCGCGAGCAACAGGTCCCAGTACGCCGGCGAATCGCCCGGCGGGCGCGGCGCCTTGCCCTCGCGCACCGCGACGATGCGCCGGTAGATGTCCTCATAGCGGGAGTCACCGGTCACCGCGAAATTGCGCGCCATGCGCGTCAGGTCTTCCGAACCCTGCCGCAAGTGCGCGGCGAGTTCGAGGTCTCCCCGGCGCTCCTTGGTGATCGCCATCACCTCGCCTTGTCGATCGGCCGTGGAACCGAGCGTGAGCGCCAACGCGACGACCGCAAGCACGCTCAAGGCCACACCGGCGATCCACAGGTTTCTCAAGTTCATCGTCAGATCCTCGCGGGAGGGGATTTTGCCTGAGAGCGGAGAATCCCGCAGCGACTCCATACGCTAACGATACAATCGCCGCCTGCAGCGGATGCGCCCTTGATCCAGGTCTATTCCATCGAAGGTATCACCCCGGTCGTGCACGCCTCCAGCTACGTGCACCCGAGCGCCGTGCTGATCGGCGACGTGATCGTCGGACCCGGCGCTTACATCGGCCCGGCGGCGTGCCTGCGGGGCGATTTCGGCCGCATCGTGATCGGCGAGGGCGCCAACATCCAGGATACCTGCGTGCTGCACGCATTTCCGGACCGCGACCTCGTGGTCGAGGCCGACGGGCACATCGGCCACGGCGCGATCCTGCACGGTTGCGTGGTGAAACGAAATGCGCTCGTCGGCATCAACGCGGTGGTCAACGACAATGCGACGGTGGGCGAGTCGGCGATCGTCGCCGCGATGGCGTTCGTCAAAGCCGATTTCGTGGTACCGGCGCGAACGCTGGTGGCCGGGATCCCGGCTCGCGTGGTGAGAGAGTTGAACGCGGACGAACTGGCCTGGAAGGGCGGCGCGACACGCCAGTACCAGGAACTCGCCCGGCGCAGCCTCGCGAGCCAGCGCGCGACCGCGGCGCTCGCCGAAGTGGAACCCGATCGCCGGCGGATTTCCGCTGGCGAAGTCCTGCCGCTCACCGAGATGCGGCGGCGCAAGAATTCACCCGAGGAGAACGCATGAGTTACGAATTCATTCTCACCGAGACGCAAGGGCGCGTCGCGCTGATCCGCCTGAACCGCCCCAAGCAGATGAACGCCCTCAGTCCGAGGTTGATGCAGGAACTCGGTCTCGCGCTCGCCGGGTTCGATGCCGACGACGGCATCGGCGCAATCGTTCTCACCGGAAGCGACAAGGCGTTTGCGGCGGGCGCCGACATCGGCGCGATGAAGGACTGGGATTTTCTCGAAGTCTACCGTTCGGACTACATCACGCGCGACTGGGAGCACATCCGCCGCGTGCGCAAGCCGGTGATCGCCGCGGTCGCGGGCTTCGCGCTCGGCGGCGGCTGCGAACTCGCGATGATGTGCGACATCGTGATCGCAGCAGAGACCGCGAAGTTCGGCCAGCCCGAAATCAATCTCGGCATCTTTCCGGGCGCCGGAGGCACGCAGCGCCTGCCCCGCGCGGTCGGCAAGGCGAAGGCGATGGATCTGATCCTCACGGCGCGCATGATGGACGCGGCCGAGGCCGAGCGCGCGGGTCTCGTGTCGCGGGTCGTTCCCGCGGAGAAGCTCCTCGAAGAGTCGATGGCGGCCGCGGCGAGGATCGCGGGCTACTCGCTCCCGGTCGTGATGATGGCGAAGGAGGCGGTGAACCGCGCTTACGAAACGACGCTCTCGGAAGGGGTGCACTTCGAGCGGCGCATGTTTCACGCGGCGTTTTCGCTCGCCGACCAGAAGGAAGGCATGGCGGCGTTCGTCGAAAAACGCAAACCCGGCTTCAAGCACCGCTGAGGCGCCTGGAAATCGGGGTCAGACCCCGATTTCCGCATACAACCTTCGGTCCGCGACTTGCCGGCTAAGCGCATTCGGGGTCAGACCCGGGGTCCGACTCCGGTCTTCGTTCTTCTCGCCGCCCACATCCTTTCGATGCTGGGCTTCGCGACGTTTTCGGCGCTGCTGCCCGAGTTGCGCGACGCATGGCGGCTGAGCAATTCCGAAGCGGGCCTGATCGGCAGCGCGTTCTTCACCGGCTACATCGCGACGGTCGCGTACTGGACTGCGCTCACCGACCGCGTCGACGGACGGCGCGTGTACCTCGCAGGCGGACTCCTGACGGCCGCCGGAAGCCTGGGGTTCGCGATCCTCGCCGAGGGCCTCGCGACCGCGATGCTGTTCCAGGCGCTCATGGGGGCCGGCGTGGCGGCGACCTACATGCCGGGGCTGCGTCTGCTCTCGGACCGGGTCACCGGTCGCGCACAGAGCCGGGCGGTTGCGTTCTACACGTCGTTCTTCGGTATCGGGATTGCGCTGTCGCTCGGATTGGCGGGCGTTGTCGCGCCCACCTGGGGTTGGCAGGCGGCGTTTGCGGTGGGCGCCCTCGGGCCCGCGATCGCTGCGGCTCTGGTGATGCTTGGAATCGAGGCGATTGCGCCGCCCGATTCGTCGCGGCCGCGGTTCTCGCTACGCACCCTGTTTCCGATCGACGCCTGGCGCCGCGTTCTCGCGATCCCGGCGGCCGCGGGTTATACGCTTGGTTACGGCGTTCACTGCGTGGAATTGTTTGGCTCGCGCGCCTGGACGGTAGCCTTTCTCGTTTACGCGGGCGGTCTGCATGCCACGGGCGCGACGTTTCCCTGGAGCGCCGCCACGATCGCCGCCGTCGTGAGCGTGGCCTCGGTGCCCGCCTCGATCGTCGGCAACGAATTCGCACTGCGCATCGGCCGGCGCCCCTGGGTCCTGCTCGTGATGACGGTTTCCGCCGTCTGCGGCATCGCACTCAGCCTGTCCGCGCCGTGGCATTGGGCGATCCTGCTTGCGCTGCTCTTGATTTACTCGATGCTCGTGATGGCCGACTCGGGGACGCTGACCGCCGGATTGGTGGCCGCAGTGCCGCCCGAGCTGCGAGGCGCAGCGATGGGGTTCTACTCGCTCGTAGGCTTCGCCGGCGGCATGATCGGGCCGACGCTGTTCGGCGCTGCGCTCGATCTCGCGGGCGGAGAGACGAACGCATCCGCTTGGGTCTGGGCATACGTCGCGATCGGCGCGGGATGCCTTTCGGCGCCGCTCGCGGTGCGCCTGTTCGGCCACGGCGAGGGTAAGATGCGCGCATAACTTGCGGACGGAGGAGACATGGAACGCATCTGGTTGAAAAGCTACCCGCCCGGAATCCCGGCCGAGATCGACATCCAGCGGTACCGCTCGCTGATCGATCTGTTCGACGCAAGCGTCAAGGAGTTCGGCGCGCGGCCCGCGTTTCACAACATGGGCAAGCAGATCACCTTTTCCGAACTCGAAACCCTGTCGCGCGGCTTCGGCGCCTGGCTGCAGTCAAAGGGCCTGAAGAAGGGCGACCGCGTCGCCATCATGATGCCCAACTGCCTGCAGTATCCGGTGGCGATGTTCGGCACGCTGCGCGCCGGCGGCACCGTGGTGAACGTCAATCCGCTGTATACGCCGCGCGAACTCGAGCACCAGCTGAAGGATTCCGGCGCCGAAGTCATCGTGGTCCTCGAGAACATGGCGCACGTGCTCCAGGAAGTGCTGGCGAAGACCCCGGTCAAGCACATCGTCGTCACCTCGCTCGGCGAAATGCTCGGCCTCATGGGCCTGATCGTGAATTTCGTGGTCCGCAACGTGAAGAAGATGGTGCCCGCGTTCGAGCTGCCGAACGCGATCAGGATGAAGGACGCGCTCGCCGAAGGCGCCGGCAAGCCGCTTTCGACGCCGGCGCTCGATCACGAGGACATCGCGTTCCTGCAGTACACCGGCGGCACGACCGGCGTATCGAAGGGCGCGATGCTGCTGCATCGAAACATCCTCGCCAACATCGAGCAGTCGGCGGCCTGGTTGCTCCCCGGGCTGAAGGGCGAAGCCGCAATCATCATCACCGCGCTGCCGCTCTACCACATCTTCTCGCTGACGGTGAATTGCCTGCTGATGATGAAGATCGGCGGACTGAACGTGCTCATCACCAACCCGCGGGACATCCCGGGGTTCGTGAAGGAACTGGCGAAGCACCGCTACAACATCATCACCGGCGTCAACACGCTGTTCAACGCGTTCCTGCACAACGACGAATTTCTGAAGCTCGATTTCTCGCACGTCAGGATCTGCGTGGGCGGCGGCATGGCGGTGCAGAAGGCGGTTGCCGACAAGTGGAAGGAAGTCACCGGGAAGACGCTGCTCGAGGGATACGGCCTGACCGAAACCAGTCCTTCGGCGACCATGAACCCGCTCAACCTCGAAGCCTACAGCGGTGCGATCGGACTGCCGCTGCCTTCCACCGAGGTCGTGCTGCGCGACGACGACCGCCACGACGTGAAACTCGGCGAGTCCGGGGAGATCTGCATCCGCGGGCCGCAGGTGATGAAAGGCTATTGGCAGCGGCCCGACGAAACGGCCAAGGTCGTCGGGCCCGACGGTTTCCTGTATACCGGCGACGTCGGCGTGATGGACGAAAAAGGTTACGTGCGTATCGTCGACCGGAAGAAGGACATGATCCTGGTGTCGGGTTTCAACGTCTATCCGAACGAGATCGAGCAGGTGGTCGCGATGCATCCGGGCGTTCTCGAAGTGGCGGCGATCGGGGTTCCCGACGAGCATTCGGGCGAGGCACCGAAACTTTTCATCGTGAAGAAGGATCCGTCGCTCACGGAAGCCGCGGTGCTCGATTTCTGCAAGGAGCAGCTCACCGGCTACAAGCGGCCCAAGCACGTCGAGTTTCGCGCCGAGCTGCCCAAGACGAACGTCGGGAAGATCCTCCGCCGCGCGCTGCGGGACGAGCAGAAGGCGAAATGATGCGCAGGGTGGCGAGTGGGCGATACGTTCCGGCAGATCGTTCGCCTCGTTGAACGCGGTGAGGTGCGAATATCGGAGCACGGCTACGACGAACTTGCGGCGGACGGGATATTGGCGAGAGAGATCGTAGCGTCGATTTCCGATGGGGTCGTGATCGAAGAATATTCCGACTACGCGAAGGGGCCGTACGTGGTCGTACGTGTTGGTACTGCAGCGGGGTCGGGGCGGCGAACCGGTACATGTGGTACGGGGCATTGCGAGAGACGCGTCGTCACCCGCGGCGCTGGTCAAGGCGTACCGGCCGGATCCCGATCGGTGGGATGCGGATTTCGTGAAGAGGCGAAAATGAATCGGCGAAAAATTGCGAAACTGGTGCACGAAGGTGATTACGTGGCAGAAGTCGAGGTGGAGGCGATCCAGACTGCGGATGGAGGGTCTCCTTATTTGTCGGTGGACGACGCGTACCTGCTCGACGACGTGAGGGACGCGCTGAAGCGACGCGATCTCAAGGCGGCGGCACGACTTGCCCGGGTGTACAAGTTGACGCCGGTTGCGGCGTAGAACCCCCGTTCCTTTGGCTGAGTCGTTGCGTTCGCCTGCCGGAGCGAAATTTCGTTGATAAAACGATTCAGATTGAGAGATTCGCGCGTCGCATAGGTCCGGCCGCCAGGAGCGGGAACCGGCTGTCAGCGGGTAACGCTCTGCCACTTTGACCCTACCGACCCACCGCCTCAAGGGCCTCGCCTGGATCCTGCTTTCGATCCTGTGCTGGGCGCCGATGTTCTCGGTCGCCAAGCGCGCGCTGCCCTACGTCGACGCCTTCGCCCTGGGCACGCTGCGCTACCTCGTCGGCTCGGTCCTGTTCATTGCGCTGCTCTGGGCGATCGAGGGCCGGCAGGCACTGCGGTTCGACGGCCGCATCGTGCCGGCCACGGCGTTCGGCATGATCGGAATCACCGGATTCAACGTGCTCGTCTGGGTGGGCTTGACGCACACGCGGCCGGAGCACGCCGCGATCATCATGTCGCTGCAGACCCCGCTGATTGCGCTCACGCTGTGGCTTACGCGCGGCCAGCGCCCCGCCACGTTCGTGCTGGGATGCGTCGCGGCCGCGCTCGCCGGCGTGTTCCTCGTCGTGACCAAGGGCAATCCCTTCAACGCCTTCGAGGGCGGCACGCTGCTCGGAGATGCACTGGTGCTTTTCGGCGCCATTGCCTGGGTCACCTACACGCTCGCCGCGGGCCGTTTCGCGGGATGGTCGCCCTTGCGGCTCACGGTACTCACCTGCATTCCGGGGGCGGTCGGGCTGTTGATCGTCAACGCCATCGCCATCGGGATCGGATTGGCGCAGGTGCCGAGCGCGCAGGCGATCGCCGCGGTCGGCTGGCAACTCGCCTATTTCTCGACCTGCACAGTGGTGCTGGGAGTGCTGGGCTTCAACTTCGGGGTCAAGCACCTCGGACCGCTCAACACGATGCTGATGCTGAACCTGGTGCCGGTCTGCGTCTTCGCCATCGAGGCCTGGCTCGGGCGCGCGTTCGCAGCGACTGAACTGGTCGGCGCGGCGCTCGTAATCGGCGCGCTCGTCGCCAACAACCTGCACCAGCGGCGCGCTATTGCGACGGTTTGAGCCGCAGCGTTCGATGCGGCTCGGCTTCGAGCGTCGCGCGGCTCGTGATCATCCGGATGTATTCGTTCTTCGCCCAGGCTGCGGTGAACGCGTCGTAGTGCGGGGAGAGCCGGTTCCCGGACTGCCCGCCGGAGTGGATGTAGAGCGAGCGCTCCGGATCCGCCAGATCGTAGATGGCACGCAGGCTCGCCGCATGCCGATTGGCAAACGGGCGTTCCTCGTCATGCATGTCGTTGCGCCCCACGTTGATCGTGTAGGTGTCGCCGGGGGTCGGAAAACGGATGTCGAACCATCGTGCGAGTTGCGCCTGGCGGCCAAAGGGCCGGTGCTCGTGGCGTGCGTAGTGCGCGGCGCCCCAGCGCCACTTCGCCATGTCCGAGCCGTAGCGTTTCTCCAGGTCGCCGAGCGCCGCCTCGAGCGACGCAGCGAGCAGTGCGGCGCAGGTTTCCACCTCGGGTGATCGCGTGTCGTCACACCAGCGCACGTGATCGCCCGTGCCGGCAAGCACGCTCGCGACGAACGGCGCACGCGCGGTCCAATGGCTCCTGAACGTATCGCCGAGTTCGTCCGCGTACAGGGCGCGCGTGAATTCTCGCCACCACGCCCAGGCGATCAACGGTTCCGGGCGGTCGAGCGTCATGCCGGCATCCCAGGCAGCGAGCAGTGTCAGCGCACGCTTCGCGCGCGCGGACTTCGGCCGGGTCTCCAGCAGGCGCGGCAGCGACTCGCGCATTGCGAGCGAGAGCACGTCGGCCTGGATGCGCGCGAAGCTCCCGAGGTCGTGTTTCGGCTGTGCCTGCAGCAACTCGCCGATCCGTTGCGAACGGTACGGCGCAGCCCATTCGCTGGTGATGAAGTGCGCATACCCGGGCGGCGTGACCTTCTCGTTGGCGCTCCACAGCCGGCCGCTCGCCGGGTTGTACTGCTGCGGCAGGTTCTCGAACGCGATCCATCCGGCCCAATCGTATTTCGCGTCCCAGCCCGGAGCGGGCGCGAGACCCATGAGGTCGTTTTCGGGTTTCCGCACCGGGATGCGGCCCGGCGCGACGAAGCCGATGTTGCCGTCGCGATCCGCATACACGATGTTCTGCTGCGGGACCTGGTAATCGCGCGCGGCAGCGAGGAATTCCGCCCAGTCGCCCGCGCGGGCGATTTTCCCCGCGGCCTGGAGCGTACGGTCGTCCTCGAGCAGCGCCGTCCAGGCAAACGCAATCACATAGCCGCGGGGCGACTGGTTCGCGGAGACGCGATGCACATCGGAAATGACCGGGCCGTGGCGTGAGATGCGTACGCGCAGCGCCTCATCCGGCGCGCCTTTCACCCTGATCGTTTCCTCCACGATAATGAAATCGCGCGGGCCTTCCGGCGTCAGGTAACGGCCCGCGGCATCCAGCTTCTCGAGGTACAGGTCCTGGACATCCGGGCCCGTGTTGGTGAAGCCCCAGGCGATGCGATCGTTGCGTCCGAGCACGATTGCAGGCATTCCCGGCAGGCTTGCGCCGATCACGTTGCGATCGCCGATCGCGAGGTGCGCGAAATACCACACTGGCGGCGCCGTGAGACCGAGGTGCGGATCGTTGGCCAGGAGCGGCTTGCCGCTCGTGCTGTGCTCACCGGAGACCACCCAGTTGTTCGAGCCGACGCCGTCGGGCGGCGCGCCGGGCGCGATGGCGAGGAGCCGCGCGGCGTCCTCGGCGAGTTGCACTCCGCCGGGGTCGAGCGAGCCGTAAAGCGCCTTCAGGTCGGCGATTTGCGGCGGCGCCTCACCGGGGTAAGGGGCGACGAACTCGTGGATCCGCGCGAGCGGCAGCGTCTTCGCCAGCTGCATGCGCAGGAGCTCGTTTCGCCAGTTGGCGCCGAGATCCCAGGCCATCATTTTCGCCCACGCCGCCGAGTCCGCCGGAACCCAGGGTTCCGGACGCACGCCGGTGAGCCAGAATTCGAGCGGAAGCACCGGTTTGGAATCGAGAAACGCGTTGACGCCGGCCGCGTAGGCTTCGAGCAGACCGACCGTCTGCGCATCGAGCCTGCGCAGATTCGCTTCGGCGGACCGGCGCACGCCGAGCGTGCGCAGGAACCGGTCGGTCTCGAGCGCGCCCGGACCCAGCACCTCGGCCAGGCGCCCCGCAGCGATGCGCCGGTTCATTTCCAACTGCCACAGCCGGTCTTGCGCATGCGCATAGCCGAGCGCGTACGCCGCGTCCTGTTCGCTCTGCGCGAAGATGTGCGGGATGCCGTAGCGGTCGCGCAGGATCTCCACCGGCGCCGCAAGCCCTGCAAGCCGTCGTTCCCCTTCGGTCTGCGGCAGCGACTGCCGGAGGTAGAGATAAGCCGCCAGCGCGACGAGCGCCAGAATGCCGAGGAACGCCGCGCCCAGTTTGAAAAGCAGGCGCATCGTGCGGTGCTGCCTCAGGCGCGCCGCGGTCGCACGATGAGCCAGATCGCGAACAGCGCCAGCGCGCTGAACCAGACGAGCGACCACTCGGGAATCGAGAGTTCCAGGAAACGCCACTTCACTTCGGCGCACTGGCCCGACCCGGAAAAAAGCTTCTCCAAGGTGCGCGAAAACGGCAGGTTCTGCAGCATGTAGGCGAGATCCGGGCCGCAGGCCGGAACCTTGTCCGGAGGCAGGTGCTGCAGCCAGACGTGCCGCGTTGCGACACCGGCGCCGCCCAGCGCGAACAACAGACCGAGCACCGAATAGACCATTCCGCCGACGCGACCGGGCCCGTGCAGTGCGGCGACCAGGAACACCGCGCCGACGGCGTAATAGAACGCGCGCTGGACGTGGCAGAGCGGGCAGGGATCCTGGCCCTGGAAATACTGCAGGTAGTACCCGGATCCGAGAAGCGCGGCGGGCACGAGCGCACCGAGCGCGTACAAGGCGCGCTGCGGAATCGCCGCCAACGTCATCCGACCGGCATGGCGCGATCGATGAGCGCGTCGAACGGCGAGTTCGGCGCGAGCATGCCGAAGGCGCCGCCTGCCTCGCCCGCGAGGCGCGAGGCGCAGAAGGCCTCGAACACGAAGCGTGGTGAATGGCGCGCGAGCAGGCTCGCCTGGATCGCGAGTGCCAGGTCCTGGGTCAGCCGGCGCGCCGCGGATTCGTGCTCGGCGGCGTCCGCAAGCCGCGCCACGAGGGCATCGCAGAAGCGGTCGTAGGCGGCGTTCGTGCCACGCGCACCGGCGAGTTCAGCGACCACCGCTTCGCTCACCTCGGGTGCTTTCCTCAGCGCGCGCAGGACGTCCAGGCACATGATGTTTCCGGAGCCCTCCCAGATCGAGTTCACCGGCATTTCGCGGTAGATGCGCGGCAGCGGGTTCTCCTCGACGTATCCGCTGCCGCCGATCGCCTCCATCGCCTCCTCGGCGAAATGCGCGCCGCGCTTGCAGATCCAGAACTTCGCCGCCGGGGTGAGCACGCGCGCGAGCAGCCGCTCGCGCTCGTCGACCTGCGCGTCGTAGGCGCGCGAGAGCCGGATCGCGAGCGCGGTCGCCGCCTCCGATTCGAGCGCGAGATCCGCGAGCACGTTCTTCATCGAGGGCTGCGCGCGGAGCAGGCGCCCGAAGGCGCTGCGCTGCACCGCGTACCAGAGCGCCTGCGCGAGCGCCTGGCGCATGAGTCCGGCGCTGCCGATCGCGCAATCCAGGCGCGTGTACACGCCCATCTCGAGAATCATCGGTACGCCGCGCCCTTCCTCGCCCAGCAGCGTCGCGTACGCGCCCTCGAACTCGACTTCGGAAGAGGCGTTCGAGCGGTTGCCGAGCTTGTCCTTCAACCGCAGGATGCGGATCGCATTGGGTGCGCCGTCGGGTGTGAAGCGCGGCATGAAAAAGCACGACAGTCCCCCGGGAGACTGCGCGAGCACGAGCCAGGCATCGCACATCGGTGCCGACAGGAACCATTTGTGCCCCGTGAGGCGCCACTCGTTCGCCCCGGCCCGGACCGCCTGGGTGGTGTTGGCGCGAACGTCCGACCCGCCCTGTTTTTCGGTCATTCCCATGCCGACCAGCGCCGAGCGTTTGTCGCGCACCGGGACGTTGCGCGAATCGTACTCGCGCGAATACAGCTTCGGCAGCCAATCGGCGGCAAGCGCAGTATCGCGCCGGATCGCCGGGACCGAGCCATAGGTCATGGTGGCTGGACACTGGGTTCCGTTTTCGACCTCGGCGTACAGGAAATACGCCGCGGCGCGCTCGACGTGCGCGCCGAGGGTGCCGTCGGACCACGGGCCGGTGTGCAGCCCGTTGCGCATGAGAATCGCCATCAATTCGTGGTACACCGGGTGATATTCGACCTCGTCGCGGCGGCGCCCGGCGCGGTCGTGCGTCTGCAGCACGGGCACATAGCGGTTCGCGGTCACGCCGGCGGCGAACATCGCTGCAGTGCCGAGCTCGGCGCCGAACGCAGCAAGCCGGGTTTTGGCCGCCTCCAGCCGCCCGGGCGGCAGGTTGAAGGCGAGTGCGTCCCCCAGCGGGCGGTCGCCGGAGAACAGGTTGTAGTCCTCCAGCGGCGCAGGCTGGTTGATGACTTCGTGGGTCGCGTGCGGATCGAGCGGCGCCGGGATCGGTGCGGTCATGGCGGAACAGACCAAGTCTAGAGCGGGGAATGGTGAATGGCAATCGACGTATTGCAGCGAAGCGGCTGCGAGTCCCGGGCATTCTGTGCATATAATTCGCACGCAAAGCTGGCACTGCACAGGTCTTTGCCAGTCGCGAATCAGCCAAACAGGAGGAGGGATGGAAATGAAATATCGGGTTGCGGCAGTTACCGGCGCAGCGCTGCTGGCGTTTGCGTCCTCGACATTTGGTCAGAAAGTCCCGGGCGTCACCGACGCGGAAATCGTCATCGGCGTCACGACGCCGCTGTCGGGTCCGGCAGCGGCGTGGAGCGCGACCGCGCTTGGCGCCGAGGCTTGGGCCAAGCACGTCAATGCCCAGGGCGGCGTGCACGGGAGACAGATCAGGATCCTGATGCGCGATGATGGTTACAACCCCGGCCGCGCAGTCGCAAACGTCACCGAACTGAAGGACCAGGTCTTCGCGCTGGTCGGCCTGCTCGGCACGGCGGTGCTCAACGCCAACAAGGACACGGTCGCCGAGGCGAAGCTGCCGACGATCTGGCCGTATGGCAACCCGCAGGTGTTCGCCAAGCAGCCGCGCAGCAAGCTGGGCGGGGTGTTCATGGTGTACCCCGACTACGGCGACGAGGGGGAGTTTCTCGTGCAGCAGGCAGCGAGGCTCGAAAAGGCGAAGAAGGTGGCCGTCTTCTACCAGAATGACGATTACGGCAAGGGGGGGCTCGAGGGCGTCAGGCGCGGGGCGGGCAAGGCTGGCGTCGCTGTCACCGCGGAGATCGCCTACGAGGTCTCCGATCGCGAACTCGGCACCCATGCCCTGAAGCTCAAGGAGTCGGGTGCGGACGCGGTCGTGCTGTACTCGACGGTGACCCACGCGGCCGGTGTGATCAAGGAGATGGCCAAGGTCGGCTACCGGCCGAAGATCTTCGGCGCCTTCCCGCTGGGGGACCACGCGACGATGTTCCGCGTGCTCGGCGAGCTTTGGGAGGGGGCGTACTACAACGTGACCGGCGCTGTTCCGGGAGAACCTGAGGCCGACAAGGCGCTCGAGGTCGTGCTCAAGTACAACCCCAGTCTCAAGGGGCGCGAGGGCTTGGCGCTGTCCGGCGCGGTGGCGATGATCGCTACGGTAGAGGGTCTGAAGCGGGCCGGAAAGGACGTGACGCGGGAGAATTTCATCGCGGCGATGGAAACAATCAAGGATTGGTCGCCCGAAAACCTCACCGGGAAGATCACCTGGTCGAAGGACCGGCACCACGGCCTCAACCCGATCCGCATGATGCGAGCGGGCAAGGCGGCGGACAACTCCTACACCAAGATCACCGACTACCAGCCGTTCCCCGCGCACTTCTAGAACAAGATTTCGCGCGACGGATGGGAGGCCTGCTGGAGGTCGGCGACCTCTCGCTCAACTTCGGTGGAATCACTGCGCTGGAAAACGTCTCGCTCTCGATTACGGAGGGCGAGACGCTCGCGGTGATCGGTCCGAACGGATCGGGAAAGACGTCGCTGTTCAATTGCATCACGGGGATCTACCGACCCAGCAGCGGCGGCATCGCCTGGCGCGGCGAGTCGCTGCTCGGGAGCACGCCGGATTCGATCACCCGGCGAGGCATCGCGCGGACCTTCCAGAACCTGCGCCTGTTCCAAAACATGAGCGTGCTGGACAACCTCATGGTCGGCAGGCATCTGCACTTCGCGAAGAATCTGGCCGGCGCCATGCTGCGACTGCGAGGCGAGGAAATCCGGCATCGGCAGCGCTGCGAGGAAATCATCGAATTTCTCAATCTGGAGCCCGTGCGCAAGAACCGGGTCGGCGACTGCCCTTACGGCATGCAAAAGCGCGTGGAACTGGGGCGTGCGCTCGCCACCGAGCCGAAGCTCCTGCTGCTCGATGAACCGGTTTCGGGTCTGACGCAGGAGGAAAAGGAGGAGTTCGGTTACTGGGTGTACGAGATCCGTGGCCGGTTCGGCATCACCGTGCTGTTCGTGGAGCACGACCTGCGCTTCGCCTCACGCCTTGCGGACCGCATGGTGGCGCTCGATCACGGCGTGAAGATCGCCGAAGGCACGCCTGCCGAAGTGCAGCGCCATCCTGAGGTGATCAAGGCGTACCTGGGGGAATGATGGCGGCGCTCCTCAAGGTCAGTTCGGTCGAGACACTCTACTTCGATCGCATCTATGCACTCTTCGGCGTCTCTCTGGAGGTGCAGGAAGGCGAGATCTTCGCCGTGCTGGGTCCGAACGGCGCGGGCAAGACGACGCTGCTGCGCACCATCGCGGGACTGCTCAAGGACCAGCCGAAAAAGGGCGAAATCGTCTTCGACGGCCGGCAGGTGCACCGCTGGCAGCCGGAATCCATCGCGCGCCTGGGCGTCGTCTACGTCCCGGAGGACCGCGGCCTGTTCAAGGAGTTGACGGTTGCCGAGAACCTCGACCTCGGTTTGTGGGGACGGCACGACGCGAACGTCGCCGGGGATCTCGAATCCGTGCACCGGATGTTTCCGATTCTGCGCGAACGCTCGGACCAGGAGGCGGAGACGCTTTCGGGCGGCGAGCAGCAGATGCTCGCACTGGGTCGCGCCATGCTGCGGCGGCCGCGCCTGCTGATGCTGGACGAGCCTTCGCTCGGCCTTGCGCCGCGCATTGCCAAGACCGTTTACGAGGCGCTGACGGCGATCAGCCAGACCGGCACGACGATCCTGCTGGTCGAGCAGAACGCGCGCCTGGCGCTCGGCGTGGCGCGCCGCGGCGCAATTCTCGAGGCGGGACGCGTGGTGCTCGAAGGTACGGCGCAGGAACTGATGGAGGACGAAAACGTACGCGAGGTCTACCTCGGGGTCGGCACGTCGGAGGCGACCGGCAAGAGCTGGCGCCAGTACCGCAGACGGAGGCGGTGGTGAGCGGCGAAGCCATCGGCAGCGTGCCCGCGCTGTTCCTGCAGCAGGTCGAGCGGCAGGGCGAACGGCTCGCCATCCGCTACAAGGAGCACGGCATCTGGCACCGGGTCACCTGGCGCCAGTATGGCGAGGAGGTGCGCATGGTTGCGGCGGCGCTGCTTGCCTTCGGGCTGCGACCGCAGGAGAACGTCGCCGTGCTCGCAGAAAACCGGCCGGAGTGGCTTTACTGCCACATCGGCGTCCAGATGGCGCGCGGCGTCACCGTGGGCATCTACCCGACCTCTGCACCGGAACAGATCAAGTACCTGCTGCAGCACTCGGAAGCTCGGTTGGCGTTCGTGGAAAACGCCGAGCAGCTCGACAAGATCCTGGCGGTCTCCGGCGATACGAAACTCGAACGGATCGTGGTGTGGGACGCAAAGGGGCTCTGGGGATTCAAGGACGAGCGCGTCAGCTTCTTCTCCGATTTCCTCAAGCGGGGAGCGGAGCTGCTCGCGTCGCGCCCGAGCGCGGTGGACGAGGCGCAGCGCGCCATCCAGCCGGACGATACCGCGATGATCATCTACACCTCGGGCACCACGGGCCCGCCCAAGGGCGCGATGCTCGCGCACCGCTCCATCGTCTGGGTGACGGAAGCCTTCCTGTCGGTCAATACCGTGACCCCGGAGGACGAGGTGGTGTCGTACCTGCCGTTCGCGCACATCTACGAGAACCTGATCTCGGTGTTCGGCGCGCAGCGATCGGGCTACGTGGTCAATTTCGTCGAAAGCCTCGACACGCTGTTCGAGAATCTGCGCGAGGTTTCACCGACCTATTTTGCGAGCGTGCCGCGAATCTGGGAAAAGCTGGCCTCGGTGGTCGAACTGCGCATGGCCGATTCGACCTGGCTCAAGCGCAGCCTGTACCGCGCCGCGGTTGCGATCGGCCGGCGCCATGCCCGCGCGCGGCTCTCGGGCGGTTCCATCGGTGCCGGCCTCGCGCTGGCGTACTGGGCGGCGCATTGGGCGGTGCTCGCGCCGCTCAAACGGCGTCTGGGGTTCGATCGCACGCGAATCGCCGTCTGCGGCGCCGCCCCTGCTTCGCCCGAGCTGTTCGAGTACTACCACGCGCTCGGCATTCCGCTCGTCGAGGGCTACGGGCAGACCGAATCCACCGGCGTGATTTCGGTCAATCGCGTCGAAAGACCTCGCGTCGGCACCGTGGGCGAGGCGATTCCGGGAATCGAAGTGAAGCTCGACGTGGACGGCGAAATCCTGACCCGCGGCGCGCACGTCTTCAAGGGCTACTTCAAGGACCCGGGGCTGACCGCCGAGACGGTCGACCGCGAGGGCTGGCTGCATACGGGCGACGTCGGCGCCTGGGACGAGGGTTACCTGAAGATCCTCGATCGCAAGAAGGACATCATCATCACCGCGGGCGGCAAGAACATCACCCCCGCCTACATCGAAAACAAGCTCAAGTTCAGCCCGTACATCCAGGATGCGGTGGTGATCGGCGAGCGCCGCAAATACCTGGTCGCGCTGGTCCTCATTGACGAGGACAACGTCATCAAGTATGCGCAGGATCACCGCGTTCCGTTCACGACTTTCCAGGACCTGACGCAGAACCCGGAGATCGTCCGCCTCATCGACAGCGAGGTGGCGAAGGTCAACAAGACGCTTTCGCAGGTGGAGACGGTCAAGAAGACCGCGCTCCTGCCGCGGCGCTTTTATGCAGAGGAGGGCGACGTGACCCCTACCATGAAGGTGAAGCGCCGTGCGCTGGAGTCGCGTTACGCCGATCAGATCCAGGCGCTGTATGCGGAATGAGGTGACGCCGTGGACCTGATCGAGTCGTATCGCGAGGACCTGCGGTTCGCGCGCCGGCCGATCGCCCGCGTGCTGCTCGCGCTGCTCATCGCCACGCTCGTTGCGCTGCCGTGGATGGCGCCGGATCACCTGATCTTCCTCGCCACGCTGATCGCGCTGTATTCGATCGGCGTGATGGGGCAGAACATCCTGATCGGCTACACCGGGCAGATCTCGTTCGCGCAAGCGGCGTTCCTCGCCATCGGCGCCTTCGCCTTCGGGCACATGCGGATCTGGGGCGTGCCGTTCCCGCTGGCGCTCGTCGGGGCCGGCGGGATGGCGGCGCTGGTCGGCGTGCTGGTGGGCTTTCCGTCGCTGCGGCTGAAGGGCCCCTACCTGGCGATCGCGACCCTGGGCTTCGGCGTCGCCGTCTACCAGGTGTTCGTCAACGTCGAGGCGCTCTCGGGCGGCCGCACCGGCCTCGCGATTGCGAAGCTCAAGCCGATGTTCGGGCTTTCGGCGATGCATTACCAGTATTACGTCTACCTGCTCCTGCTCGCGCTGTTCACTTTGCTCACCTACAACCTCATTTCATCCTACGTTGGCCGGGCGTTCGTCGCGATCCGCGATGCGGACATCGCCGCCGAAGTGAACGGGGTCAACCTGACGCGCTACAAGCTCCTTGCGTTCGGGATCTCGTCGTTCTACACCGGCGTTCACGGTGCGCTTTACGCGCAGGTGCTCGGCCACATCGAGCCGCAGATCTTCAACATCCTGGAGTCGCTCACGTTGTTCGTCGCCGTGGTCATCGGGGGCATCGCCTCGATCGAGGGCTCGATCCTCGGTGCGATCTTCGTGATCGCGATTCCGAAGCTCTTTTCGGAATACCGCGAGCTGGTGCCGATCATCTACGGCGTCGGCATCCTGATCGTGCTCATGTTCGAACCCCTCGGACTGTACGGCGGCTGGCTCAAAACGCGCCTGTACTTCCGTCTCTGGCCGTTCCGCTGATGGAATTCTTTCTCCAGTACGTCTTTACGGGCCTCTCCGCGGGGAGCCTGTACATGCTCGTTGCGCTCGGCATCGTGCTCATCTACCGCTCGACGCGCGTGCTCAATTTCGCGCACGGCGACATCGCGACGCTGGCGACCTTCGTCGCGTACTCGGCGCTTTCGCACCAGTACTCCTTCTTCGTCGCCTTCGGCGCAAGCCTCGCCGTCGGCGCCCTGGTGGGCATCGCCTTCTATTTCGGAGTGCTGGCGAAGGCGCAGCGCGAGGGCGCGAACCTTCTCGGCATGGTGATCCTGACGCTCGGACTCGCGCTCATCATCCAGGGCGTGGTGGTCTGGTACTGGGGGGCAGATCCCGTGTCGCTGCCGTTCCCCATCTCGGACATCAAGACCTATACGGTGGGCGGGGTCGTCGTGAGCCAGCTGTCGCTCGCGAGCCTCGGCGCCGGAATGGTCGGCAGCCTGCTGCTGTATCTGCTGGTGCAGAAGACGCGCCTCGGGCTCGCCATGCGGGCCACGTCGGAAAACGTGATGGCGGCGCAGACGCTCGGCATCCCGACGCGCATGGTGCTCTCGGTTTCCTGGGGCGTCGCTGCCGCGCTCGGCGTCGTCGCGGGCGTGTTCCTCGCGCCGGCGTTGCTGCTCGACCCGTTCTTCATGCTCGACCCGTTCCTCAAGGGCTTCGCAGCGGCTGTACTCGGCGGGCTCAACAGCCTGCCTGGCGCGGTGGTCGGCGCCCTGATCCTTGGCGTCGCCGAAAGCCTCACCGGCGCCTACATCGCGATCCAGTTCAAGAACACGCTCGCCTTCGTGATCATCATCGTGGTGCTGCTGGTGCGGCCCGAGGGGCTGCTCGGCAAGGAATTCAAGGAGCGCGTCTAGCCGCGGCGCCGCGGGGCTTGCCGTGGCGCACGTTCTTTGAGTAACACTCAGATAACAAGCATGGCTTGACACCGGCGCCCGGCCGGGCCTAGGATCGCCGCCACGCGGTACTCGGGGGCGGCACGCATGGCGGCGGGCTTCGGCGAAGAACACGAAATCTTCCGCAGTTCGCTGCGCGCGTTCGTCGAGCGCGAAGTGACGCCGCAGGTGCTGGCATGGGAAGCGGCGGGCGAAGTGCCCCGCGAGCTGTTCCGCAAGCTCGGCGCGCTCGGCTACCTCGGCCTGCGTCTGGCGCCGGAACATGGCGGTGCCGGCTGCGACTTCCGGTACACCGCGGTGCTGGTGCAGGAACTGATGCGCTGCGGTTCGATCGGCGTACCGGTGTCGGTGCTGGCGCACGCCGAATTCGCTGCCAAGGTGATCGATCGTGCAGGCTCGGAGGCGCTCAAAGAGTCGTTCGTGCGGCCCGCCGCCGCGGGCGAGCGCATCGGCGCGCTCGCAGTCACCGAGCCGGACGCCGGCAGCGACGTCGCTGCACTGCGCACCCGTGCCGTGCGCGACGGCGCCGAATGGATCATCAACGGCGCCAAGACCTACGTCTCGAACGGCTCGATCGCCGATTTCGTCACCGCCGCCGTGCGGACCGGGGGTCCGGGAAGCGCGGGCCTTTCGCTCATCGTGGTGCCGGCCGATGCGCCTGGATTCGTGCGCGGCCGCCGCCTGAAGAAGCTCGGCACGCACGCCTCCGACACCGCCGAAATCGCGTTCCAGGACTGCCGCGTCCCGGCGGGCAACCTGATCGGCGCCGAGGGCGGCGGGTTCAAGCTGATCATGCAGGGCTTCGAGGGCGAGCGGCTGGTGCTGGCGCTGATCGCCTGCGCGCAAATGCGCCTGATGTGGGAGGAGGCGCGCCGCTACGGTCTCGAACGCAAGGCTTTCGGCAGGCCGCTGCTCGGCTTCCAGGTCTGGCAGCACCGCCTCGCCGATGCGCTCGCTTCGCTCGAGGCGGCGGACGCGCTCACGGCGCGCGCGATCGATCTGTATGTCCGGGGCGAGCCGTGCAACGGCCCGATCTCGGCGGCGAAGCTCTTCGCCACCGAGTCCGCCCTCGACCTGGCGCGCACCTGCGCGCAGATCTTCGGCGGCATGGGCTACATGGAAGAGTGCCTGATGGCGCGCCTGCATCGCGACAGTCTCGCGCTCACGGTCGGCGCCGGCACCAGCGAGATGATGCGCGAAATCATCGCGCGTGCTTCCGGCCTTTGCGGCGGCGAGGATTCGAAATGACGGCAGGTTCGCTGCGCCGGCCGGTCTTCGTGTGCGGTCTCGGCGAGACCGGCGCCGTCCCGGAAGATCCGCGCTCGATCCCCGAAATGGTGCTTGCCGCGGTGCAGGCCGCGTACCGCGACGCCGGCTGCACGCAAGCCGACGTCGACGCGGTGGTCACTGCGTCGGTCGATCTGCTCGACGGCCTGACCGCATCCAACATTGCGATCACCGAGGTCGTGGATGCGGTGATGAAGCCCGAGACGCGCATTGCGGCCGACGGTCTTGCCGCCGCACTGCACGCGGCCGCGCAGATCGCGGCAGGCTCCTACGACACCGTTCTGGTGGTCGCGCACTGCAAGGCGTCGATGGCCGATTATCAGGCGCTGACGCGTTGGGCGCTCGACCCCATCTACCTGCAGCCCCTCGGCGTGGACTTTCTCGCCTGCGCGGGCTTGCAGGCGATGGCTCTGGCCGAAGACGACCCCGGAGCAGAACGGCGCTGGGCGCAGATTGCCGCGGCGCGCCGAAGCTGCGGCTCGAGCGCATTTTCCGGATTGTGCGACGTGGACCGGATTCTGGTATCGCCGCTGGTTGCCGCGCCCTTGCGCGCGGGAATGTGTGCGCCGCTCGGCGATGCCGCTTGCGCGGTGGTGCTCACGGCACAGGCTCCGGCGCGCAGCGCAGCGATTGCGGTGCGCATGGCGGGCCTGGGCTGGGATCTCGAGCGGCATTCGCTCGGCGACCGCCACCTGCGCAGCTGGGACGGTCTCAAACGGGCGTTCGAGCGTGCTTGCGGCACGGCTGGCATCGAGCCGACGGCGGGCGGTTTCGAGCTCGCCGAGCCGAGTTGTCTCTACCCGCACGAGGAGGAGCTTTTTGCGCGGGCCACGGGCATCGACGCGGCGACGCCGTTATCGCCCGAAGGAGGGCTGTTTCCCGGGACCGCGCCGATCGTCGCCGGGCTGTCGCGGCTCGCAGCCGCGGCGCGGCGCATGCGCCAGGGCCGCGCCGAGCGCGCGCTGGCTCATGGCGCGTGGGGCCCTGCCGGTCAGGGTCAGGCCGTCGCCGTCCTGGAGGCGCGCGCGTGAACCCCGTAGCGGTGATCGGCACCGGGCAGACGCGCCATGCGCGCGCGCGTGACGATGCGTCCCAGCCAGACCTGGTGCGCGAGGCGGCGGCGCGCGCGATCGAGGATGCAGGCATCCGGGCGCGCGACATCGATGCCGTGGTGATCGCCAACATGGAACTGTTCGAGGGGCGCGCCTGGCCGGAACTCTGGGTCGGCGAGGCGGCTTTCGCCGCCGGCAAACCGTGCCTCAAGGTCGCCACCGGCGGCACTTCGGGCACGAGCGGCTGCATCGCCGGTTTTCACCAGGTTGCTTCGGGCCTGTTCGACATCGTGCTGGTGGTCGGTTTCGAGAAGCATTCGGAAGGTCATACGCAGACCGGGATGACGCTGACCGACCCGTACTGGGACCGCGCGGTGGCCTCCGGCGCGGTCGGCAATTTCGCGCTCTCGGTGTCGCAATACATGGCCGACCGCGGCGTGACAGAGCTTCAGGCAGCGCTGGTGGCGGTGAAGGCGCGGCGCAACGCGGTGCGCAATCCGCACGCCCACCTGCAGATGCCGGGAATCACGGTGGAGGAAGTGCTCGCGTCGCGGTTGCTGGCGCATCCGTTGCGCCTGCTCGACATGTGCCCGCAGTCCGACGGCGCCTGCGCGATCGTGGTCGCGGCCGGAGAGCGGGCGCGCAAGCTCCATCCGCGCCCGGCCTGGGTCAGGGCCGCCGCAACCCGTCACGAGCAGCCGTACATCGGCGATATCGACCGGCGGCTGGTCACCATGCGCACGCTGCGCGACGCGGCGCGCGAGGCGTACGCCGATGCCGGCATCCGCGAGCCGCTGAAGGAACTGGACGTCGCGGAGATCTACGAACCGGTGAGCTATGCCGAACTGGCGTGGTACGAGGCGCTCGGCTTTTGCGCCGAGGGCGAGGCGGGACGGTTGATCGAGGACGGCGTCACCGAAATGGACGGCGAACTTCCGGTGAATCCCTCCGGCGGCGTGTTGTCCACCAATCCGGTCGGCGCATCGGGCGTGATCCGCGTTGCGGAAGCGGCGCTGCAGATTCACGGCCGCGGCGGTGCGCGCCAGGTGGAGGGCGCGCGTACCGCGCTTGCCACGGGCTACGGCGTATACGCCTGGGCCGATGTGATCGTGCTCGCCGACCGGCCATGAGCGAACCGCTCCTGGTGCCGATCGAGATGGACCAGTCCTGGCGCTACGCCGCTACCGCAGCGATGGCGCGCTTCTGCGCAGGCCTGAAGGAGCGTCGCCTGGAGGCGTTGCGCTGCGATGGTTGCGGCAAGCGCTATCTGCCGCCGCGGCCGGTGTGCGGCAACTGCCATCTCGCGCTGCGCGACTGGGTCGCGGTGCGCGACGAAGGCCGGCTCGCGGCGTGGACCGTGGTGCACGTGCCGATTCTCGATCCGCGCAGCGGGCGCATGCGCGAGGCCCCTTATGGCATGGGCCTGATCCGGCTCGACGGCGCCGACACCACGCTGAATCACTACCTTGCCGAACAGAACCCGGCGCGTCTCGCGATCGGGTTGGGAGTGCGCGCGGTCTGGCGCGAGCAGCTCGTGGGCGCCATCGACGACATCCTGCATTTCGAGGTGCTGCGATGATCCGCGAAAGCGCGATCCGAATTCCGTTCCGCTACGCGGCGGGCGCCGCCGGCAGCCGCTTTCTGGCCGCGCTGCGCGACCAGCAGCGCATCCTGGGTGCGCGCTGCGCGGCGTGCGCGCGGGTGCTCGTGCCGTTGCGCGCGTTCTGCCCCGTCTGCGGAAGCGAAACGCTCGATACGGTCGAGGTCGGACCCGGTGGGACGCTGCAGACCTGGACCACGCGAGCCGATGGAACCGTCTTCGCGGTGATCCTGCTGGATGGCGCGAGCAGCGGCCTCGTGCACCGGCTGCTCGACGGGGGCGAAGAGGCGTGCTGCGGACTGCGCGTGCGGGCGCGATTCGCCACCGAGCGCCGCGGCGGCATTCTCGACATCGCCGGCTTTGAGCCGGCGCAAGGGGGCGCAACATGAGCATACGCATCGAGCGCCTCGACCACGTGCTGGTGGTGACGATCGACCGGCCGGAGGCGCGCAATGCCCTCAATCGCGCTATGAGCCGGGCGCTCGCCAATACGTGGACGCAGTATCGGGAGGACGTTTCGCTGCGCGCAGCCGTACTCACCGGCGCGGGCGAGGCATCGTTCTGCGCCGGCGCCGACCTGAAGGAGATCGGCGATTACTACCGCTCGATGTCGCCGATCGAGCGGCGCGAGCGCGGCGAGCGCGAACCGGGCCTGGGCGGCATCACGCGCAACCTCGATCCCGGCAAGCCGGTGATCGCCGCCATCAACGGGCATTGCCTCGCGGGCGGGCTGGAACTCGCACTCGCTTGCGACCTGAGGATCGCGGCAGAGCACGCCACCTTCGGCCTGCCCGAAGTGCGTTGGGGAATGATGCCGGGGGCGGGCGGCACGCAGCGCCTGCCGCGCGCGATTCCACTTGCGGTGGCGGCGGAGATGATCCTCGGCGCGCAACCCATCGACGCACGCCGGGCCTGCGAGATCGGGCTCGTCAACCGCGTCGTGCCGGCAGCGCGTCTCATGGACGAGGCACTCGCGCTTGCGCGGCGCATCGCAGCCAACGCGCCGCTCGCGGTGCAGGCGGCCCGCGCGGCGCTGTACCGCGGCCTGCACCTGCCGCTCGAGGAGGGTCTGCGGCTGGAACAGTTCTACGCCGAGCCGCTGCGCGCGAGCGAGGACGTGCAGGAGGGCCTGCGCGCCTTCGCCGAAAAGCGCGCACCGGAGTTCAAGGGGAGATGAACGATGGCCTACCGCACGATCCGCTGCCGGAGAGAAGAACGCGTGCTGCGCATCACGCTCGACCGCCCGGAAGTGCTCAACGCACTCAACGCTGCGATGTTGCGCGAGATCCGCGAGGCGCTCTCGCAGGCGGCGGCCGACCGTGAGGCGCGCGTGATCCTGATCGACGCCGCTGGCCGGCGCGCCTTTTCGGCGGGGATCGACGTCGCCTACGTGAAAGACCTCGATGGTTACGGCACGCGCGAGGTCGGGCGCGAGCTGCACCGCACGTTCCTTGCGCTGCGCACGGTGGAAAAGCCCGTGGTCGCCGCGATCGACGGACTGTGCCTCGGCGCGGGGCTGGAACTCGCCGTGAGCTGCGATTTCATGATCGCCACCGACCGTTCGCGCTTCGGGCTGCCGAACATCCACCGCGGCATCCCCGCCATCGTGGAGGCCGCGATCCTGCCGCTGGCGGTCGGCATCCAGGGCGCGCGCGAGTTGTGCTACCTCGGGGAATTCTGGGATGCGGCGAAGGCCGAGCGGCGCGGACTGCTGCATTCGGTCCATGCGGCCGCCGGATTCCGGCGTGCGGTGGCCGCGCTTTGCGGCAAGCTCGCGGAAAAGAGCCCGCGCGCCATGGGCACGCAAAAGGAGATCATCCACAAGTGGATGACCACCGATCTCGAGTCGGCGATCGACTTCTCGATCAACACCGTGGTGCTCAACTGGATGACGCGCGACCAGAAGGAAGGCATGGGCGCGTTCCTGGAAAAGCGCCGCGCGCGCTTCGCGGGAACCTAGCCATGGACCGGAGCATTGTCACTTGCGCCCTCACCGGCGCACAGCAGGGCAAGAGCGCCAATCCGGCGCTGCCCGAGCAACCCGAGGAAATCGTCGCGCAAGGGCTGGAGGCCTGGCGCGCTGGCGCGGCGATCCTGCACCTCCACGCGCGCGATGCGAGCGGCCGCGCGACGGGCGACGTGGCGGTGTTCCGCAAGATCGCAGAGGGCCTGCGCGCCGCGGGTTGCGACGCCGTGCTCAATATCAGCACGGGCGGAGCGGTGGCGGGCCTCGCGCTCGAGGAGCGGCTGAAGGTGATTCCGGAACTCAAACCCGAGATCGGTTCTTTCAGCGTAGGCAGCGGGAGTCTCCTCGGACGCTGGGATGAAGCGGCAGGGCGCTGGATCAACGACCGCTTCGTCGCGTTGTTCGGCTCGCATGCCGAACTCGAGCGCGTGGCGCGGTTCTTCCGCGAGCACGGCACGCGCCCGGAACTCGAGGTGTATCACTCGGGCATGCTCAACAACATCGACGCGCTGCACGCGCGCGGGGTTTTCGCCGAGCCGCTGCTGGTCAATCTCGTCATGGGAATTCCGGGGGAATGCACGCGCGCCAGCGTGAAGAACCTGCTGTTTCTCGTGGAAGGCCTGCCTGCGGGTGCGCAGTGGCTGGTGTCTGCGATCGGCGCGCGCAACCACTTTCGCATGCTCGGCGCGGTGCTCGCGATGGGCGGCCACGTGCGCGTCGGGCTCGAAGACAACCTCTATGCCGCACCGGGGCGACTGGCGCGTTCCAATGGCGAAATCGTGGAGAAGGCGGTACGCGTGCTGCGCGAGCTCGGCGTCGAGCCGGCCTCGCCTGCGCAGACCCGAGAAATCCTCAAGCTCGAAAGGAGAAACCCGACATGACGCGTGAACGCATTGCGATCGACGCCTGGGCGACCTACGTCAGCCCCGAGGGCGCGACGCGCTGGCCGGAGGAGTTTCACCACATTTTCCGCAAGTACCGCAGCCCCGACATCATGGTGAAGGGACAGGCGATCGAATCCATGCTCGCCGAGATGGACGCCGCCGGCATCGATCGGGTGGTGCTTTCGGCCTTCTATCACCGGGACGTTCCGGTGGTGACCAACGACGAGGTGGCTGCGCTCGTGCGCCGCTATCCGCGGCGTTTCGTCGGCGCCGGCACCGTCAACGTTCTGAAGAAGCCGATGCAGATCGCGCGCGAGGTCGAGCGCCAGGTGAAGGAACTGGGCATGGTTGCGATCCGCGTCGAGCCGTACATGTACGGCGACGGCATGACGGGGTTGCCGCCGAACGACAAGCACTACTGGCCGGTGTACATCAAGTGCGCGGAGCTCGGCGTGCCGGTGGCGATCCAGGTCGGACACACCGGGCCCCTGCTGCCCTCGGAATGCGGCCGGCCGATCTATCTCGACGAGGTGGCGCTGGCGTTTCCGGAACTGACCATCATCGCCTGTCATCTCGGCCAGCCGTGGCACGAGGAGATGATGACGCTCGCCTGGAAGCATCCGAATCTGTACGTCGAGACCTCCGCTCGCGCGCCCAAGCACTGGCCGCCGTCGTTCGTGGAGTTCGCGCGCGGCTGGGGGCGCGACAAGGTGATCTGGGCGACCGACTACCCGCTGCTTGGCTTCGAGCGCACGCTCGCCGAGTTGGACGCGCTGGGATTGCCGCCGGAGATCTGGCGCAAGGTGGCGCGCGACAACGCGGTGCGCGCCTTCAGGCTGGGGTGAGCGCGATGGACTTGGATTGCGTTCTCGCCGCGATTCCGTACTCGGCGCCGCTCGGCCTGCGCGCGCATGTCGAACCGGGTCGGCCGGTGCGCGTCGAGATGCCGTTCGCGAGGGGCGTCGCCAATTACATCGGCACCGCGCATGCGGGGGCGCTGTTCACGCTGGCCGAGGCGGCGGCGGGGATCGCAGCGCATTGCCTGGTCGAGGATCTCGGTGGAATCGTCCTGCTGCGCGAGGCTACCGTACGCTATACACGGCGGGCCGAAAGCGACATGACCGCCGCGGCGGCGATTGCCGCGGACGGGGAGGGAGCCGCGCGCGCCGCGTTCGAGCGCGACCGCCGCGGCGAGGCGAGCGTCGCGGTCGCCGTGACGGACGCGACGGGCAGTTCCGTATTCGACGGAACGTTCGTTTATGCTTTGAGGTCGAGGATGCCATGACGGACAAAGTGCTGATCGCGGTGCGCGAGGGCGTGTGCACCCTGACTCTCAACCGGCCCGAGCGGCTCAACGCCATCGACATGGAGATGCTGGAAGCGCTGGTCGCCGCGCTCGACGCCGCGGCAGCCGATACCGCCACGCGCGTCGTCGTGCTCGCCGGCGCGGGCCGTGCGTTCTGCGCCGGTGCCGACATTGGCCAGATGGTGGAGCGCACGCCCGCTGACTGGGAACGCATCGTCGAGCGCTATCTCGACCCCGTGAGACGCATCGCCGCGCTCGACAAGCCGGTGCTCGCGCGAGTGCACGGCGACGTGGTGGGCGGCGGGCTGGGGCTGGCGATGGCGTGCGATTTGCGCATCGCCGCGTCGAACGCGCGCTTCTGCGCGCCGTTCATCAAGCTGGCGCTTGCCGGCTGCGACATGTCGGCCGGCTACTTCCTGCCTCGCCTCGTGGGCCTCGGTCTCGCCACCGACATGATGATGACCGGGCGTTTCGTTGACGCCGACGAGGCGGAGCGCGGCGGGCTGGTCAACCGGGTCGTGCCGGAGGCGGAGCTCGACGCGGTAGCGGCGGCGCTCGCCCAGGGGTTCGCGCGCGGGCCGGCGGCTGCGCTCGCGGTCACCAAGCGCGCGATCCGCCGCTCGCTCGATCGCGACATGGGCGCCGAGTTCGACTACGAGGTGTTCGTCCAGGTGCAGTGCCTGCAGAGTGCCGACCACAAGGAAGGGGTGGCGGCGTTTCTCGGGCGCCGGCCGCCGCGCTTCTCCGGAGCGCCGCAGTGAGCGACGCGCTCCTCCTGGCGGACGAACGGCAGTTCCGCGACAGCGTGCGTGCCTTCGTCGATCGGGAAATCGTGCCGCACGCGACGCGCTGGGACCTCGAGGAGCGCTACCCGCGCGAGTTGCTGCGCCGCTTCGGCGAGCTGGGGTGGCTCGGCACCGGGTTTCCCGAAGGCTACGGTGGTTCGGGCGGCGGCGCGGTCCACTACGCGCTGCTGTGCGCGGAGCTGGCGCGCGGTTCGGCGGCGATCGCACTGGGTCTGTACGTGCACACGGCGCTTGCCGCGGCGGCGGTGCTGCACCTGGGCGACGAAGCGCAGAAGCGCCGGCTGCTGCCGGCCGCGCTGCGCGGCGAGCGCATCTTCTGCTGGGCCTACGCCGAGGCGGGCGCGGGGGCGGATGTCTCCACGGTGCGCACGCGCGCGCGGCGCGACGGCGAAGAGTACGTGCTCGACGGCGCCAAGCTCTACATCACCAACGCGACCTTTGCCGACACGCTGGTAGTGGTCGCCTCGACCGCGCCCGAGCAAGGCGTGAAGGGACTGTCGCTGTTCGTCGTCGAGCGCGACCGGCCGGGCGTAAGCGTCGGTGCGCCGCTGAAGAAGCTCGGCATGGGCGCCTCCGAGATGGCCGAGATCGTGTTCGCCGGCTGCCGCGTGCCGGCTGCAAACCTGCTCGGCGAAGAACATCGCGGGTTCGTCCGGGCGATGAAGGTGCTGTCGCTCGGGCGCGTGGCGAGCGCGGCTTTCGGCGTCGGGCTTGGCCGCGCGGCGCTCGAAGCGGCGACCGCGTATGCGCACGAGCGGGTGCAATTCGGCGGCCCGCTCGCGAAGCAGCAGTTCGTCCGGTTCACCCTCGCCGACATGGCGACGCGGCTCGAAGCGGCCTGGCAGTTGACGCTGCACGCCGCGCGCCTGATCGACGCCGGTCAGCCCTTCGACCGCGAGGCCTCGATGGCGAAGCTCTTCGCGAGTGAGATCTGCACCTGGACCTGCGAGCGCGCGCTGCACCTGTGCGGGGCGCAGGGCTACATGCGCGAGAGCGCCGCGCAGCGCTTCTACCGCGACTGCAAGGTGCTCGAGCTGGGCGAGGGCACGAGCGAAATCCAGCGCGAGACGATCGCGCGCCACCTGGGGATCTGAGGCGATGGGCATTGCGGAACGCCGGGAACGCGAACGCGAAGCGCGGCGCGGCGCGCTGCTCGAGGCGGCGCGCGCGCTGCTGCTCGAGCGCGGTTACGCCGGCACCACGACCAAGGCGATCGCCGAGCGCTGCGAGCTGTCCGAGGCAACGCTGTTCTTCTATTACGGCAGCAAGGAGGAGATTCTCGTTTCTCTGCTCTTCGAAGGCATCGACTACTGGGCGAAGGGGCTGGAGCGGCTCGAGAAGCAGTCGCTGGCTCCGGCCGAAAAGCTGGCGCGGTTGTGGAAGTACTTCGGCGACGTGCGCGGCGAACATCCCGAGTACTTCCTGCTCTCTGCCCACCTCGCGCAGCCGCGCGCCACGGCAGACGTGACCGCGGAGGTGCGCGCCGAGATCGCGCGCCGTTCGGGCGAGAATTTCACGCGCCTCGGGCGGTTGCTCGAGGAGACGACCGGCCTCGGCGACGGGCGCATCGCGGCCGACCTGCTGTGGGGTGCGTTCTTCGGCGTGATGGCGCTGCGCGACGCGCGCGTCAACCTCGGCGCGAAGCCGCACCCGACCGACCGCGAGCTGACGGCGATGTTCAGGGCGCTGGCGGACGGACTTGCGGTCGAGGGCACTTCGAAAGGAGACGGGCGATGAAGACCATGCTGGCGGCGCGGCTGGTGAAGGCGGGGGAGCCGCTGCGGCTCGAGGAGCTTCCCGTGCCGGAGCCGGCGTCCGACGAAATCCTCGTCAAGGTCGCGGCCTGCGGCCTGTGCGGCACCGACCTTCATCTCGCGGTCGCGGGCGACATCCCGGTCGAGCGCATGCCGATCACGCTCGGCCATGAGGGCGCGGGCGTGGTCGCAGCCGCCGGACGCGACGCGCGAACCCTGCGCGAAGGCGACCGCGTCGTGCTCTTCCCGGCCGCGTACTGCGGCGCTTGCCGCTTCTGCCTGCAGGGCCGGCATTCGCTGTGCGATCGCTCCAAGGTGTACGGCATGGCGCGCGACGGGGCGCTCGCCGAGTACGTCGTCGCGCCAGAGCGTTCGGCGATCCGGCTGCCCGATGCCGTTCCCTTCGAGATCGGCGCGATCGTGACCGACGGGGTCGCGACACCGTTTCACGCACTCCGCAGCCGCGGCCGGCTTCGCGCCGGCGAAACGGTCGCCGTGTTCGGTTGCGGCGGTCTCGGCACCCACGCGATCCTGCTCGCGCGCATGATGGGTGCGGCGCACATCGCCGCGGTGGACGTGGACGAGAAGGCGCTGGCGCGCGCACGGGTGCTGGGCGCCGACATCGCGATCGACATGCGCCAGGGCGAACCGGCGAAGGCGATCCGGGCTGCGTTCGGGCGCGGCGCCGATCTGGCGCTCGAGTTCGTCGGTCTGCCGGAGACCGTGGAAGCGGCGGTCCGTTCGCTCGACAAGACCGGGCGCGCCGTGATCGCCGGCGTCGGCATGGGGCGGCCCGCGCTGCCGCCGCTGATCGCGTTTGTCGGCCGCGAGCAGGCCGTGCTCGGCTCGTTCGGCATGGACCGCGCCGACATCGAGGACCTGCTCGCGCTCGTCGCCGCCGGAAGGCTGGACCTTTCGGCTTCAGTGAGCGCGCGCTATCGGCTCGCGGAGGCGAACGCCGCGCTCCAGCACCTCGCCAGCAAGCGCGAAGGCGTCGTGCGCGTCGTGGTGCTGCCCTCCGGGCGCTGATGCCGCAGAGCGGGCGAATGCACGCGTTCGCCATTTCCATATCGCAAGTCCCGAGCGACAATTGCCCATGCCGTCGCCCGAAGGAAATCTCGTATCGCTTCCGGAGTACGCGCGGGTTCGCGACCGGACCCCGCAGCGAATCCGGCAGCTCATTGCCCGCGGGCGCGTGCCTGGTGTGCGCAAGATCGGCAGGAACTGGCTGATCCCCTCCGATAGCGTGCCCGTGCAGGGCATTTCGGCGTCCGTCATGATTCGCGATGCCGGTGCGGCCGGCGGCGCGCGCCGGTCGATCATGCAGTGGCTGCAGCAGGAGGTTGTTCCTCGAATCGTCGCACGGGCCAGGCCCGACGCCGTCATCCTGTTCGGTTCGTACGCGCACGGCTACCCGTCGGCCGCTTCGGACCTCGATTTGTGCGTGATCGCAAAGAGTTCGCGACCGTTCTTCGAGCGCTGCGCGCACCTGCAGAAGATGGTACCGCGCGGGCCGCGATACGCGGAGGTGCTCGCGTATACGCCGCAGGAGTTCGACGCTGCCCGCGATCTGCCCATGTTCAGGGATATCGTCGAAAGGGGGATCGTGCTCTATGAGCGTGCACAAGAACCTCGCGCTCGCCGGCGAGCTGGTTTTTGAAGCCAGCGCGAAGCTGACGACGGCGCGTCTGCTTGCGCGGCATGCGGATTTCGCGCCGGCGTGTTTCTACGCGCAGCAGGCGGCGGAGAACGCGCTCAAAGGGGTGCTGATCGCGCTCGATGTGCCCTATGCGCGCATGCACCATCTGGATCAGCTTCTCGAGGCGATGCCGCAGACGGATCGGCGCACGCTGCTGCCGGTGCGCGATCGAATCCTGGAACTCGACAAGATGTATCTGCCGACGCGCTACCCCGAAGCGCTGGGCGGCCGCGCCCCGTCGAGGGTTTTTACCCGCGGCGAATCGAAATCGGCGATTGCGGTGGCGACGCGCATCGTGTCGCACGCGGCGCGCATCCTGCGTCGCGAGCGCTCGAAGGAGCGGGCCGCGACCGCCAGGTCCGCGCGGCGCCGGGTGGCGGCGCCGAGGGGATAGACGGGAGTCCCGCGAGTCGCCGCGCCTCAGCCGACGACGTAGGCGGCCGAGCCGGTGGCGATCAGTTCGCCCGCGTCGTTCACGAGCTCCATGTGCGTGACGGCGATGCGGCTGCCCATGCGCACCACGCGTGCGGTGGCGTCGAACCATTTGCCGCGCCCCGGCCGGAGGTAATCCACCCTCAGGTCGATGGTGCCGATATTGGGGAAGTGGATCTCCTCCTTCGTGCCTTGCTGCTCGAGCAGCGCGAGGTGAATCGTGAACCCGGCGATGACGTCGAGCACCGCCGAGATCACGCCGCCGTGCAGGATGCCGCGGTTCGGGTTTCCGATCAGTTCCTCGCGCATCTCGAACCGGCAGCGCGGCGCCTTCGGGTCGATGGAGATCATCTTCAGCCCGAGCAGGCGGTTGAACGGAATCGACTCCTCGAAAATGGACCGGATCCGCTTCTCGAGCTTCCTCTGGCGTGCATCCATGCTCACCATCCCAGCTGCCGCGCGGCGAGATCCTTCATGATCTCGGTGCTGCCGCCGCCGATCTGCATCACCTTGGCCTCGCGGTAGATTCGCTCCGCACGGCTGCCACGGATGAATCCCGCGCCGCCGAGCGTCTGCACCGCCGCGTCGGCACAGAACTGCATCGCGTCGGTGGTGAAGTTCTTGGTCATCGCGAGCTGCGCGATCCACCGCGGATCGCGCGGCGCCTGTTGCAGCTTCCACGCCGTGTCGTAGAGAAGTGCCCGCGCGGCGTGCACGCGCTCCTGCATGTCGACGAGCTTGTGCCGGATTGCCTGGTGCTCGATCAGGCGCTTGCCGAAGGTCTGGCGCTCCCCCGCCCAGGCGAGCGCATCCTCCAGGCAGGCCTGCGCGAATCCGACGGCGCCTGCGGACATCCCGAGGCGCTCGGAATTGAAGTTGAGCATGATGGCGCGAAACCCTGCGCCCTCCTCCCCGATCAGGTTGGCCCGCGGAACGCGCACGCCGTCGAAGTGCAGGCTCGCCGTGTCCGAGCACCACCAGCCCATTTTCGCAAGCGGCGTGCGCGCGAACCCCGTGCGATCGCGCTCGATGAGCAGCATTGAAATGCCGGCCGCACCGGGACCGCCGGTTCGCACCGCGACGGAGTAGTAGTCGGCGCGCAGGCCGGAGGTGATGAACGTCTTTTCGCCGTTCACCACGTAATCGCCGCCGTCCAGCTTCGCCGTCGTGCGCAGGCTCGCAACGTCGGATCCGCCGCCCGGTTCGGTGATCGCGAGCGCGCTGATTTTCTCTCCCGAGAGGATCGCGGGAAGGACGCGTTGCTTCAACTCCGGGCTTCCGACCGCGGCGATCGGCGGGGCGCCGATGGTGTGCGAAAAAAGGCTGGCCGAGAGGCCGCCGGTGCCGGCGAGCGCGAACTCCTCGGCGTTCACGATGCGAAAGAAGTAATCCGCCGGCGTGCCGCCGTACTCTTCCGGGAACCCGACGCCGAGGATTCCCGCCGCCGCGGCCTTCCGGTACAACTCGCGCGGAAATTCGCCCGCCTCGTCCCAGGCATTGACGAACGGAATCACCTCGCGCGCGACGAAACGGCGCACCGTCTCCCGGTAGCGCTCGTGGTCCTCGGTGAATCCGGGGTGCGGGGTCATGCGGGTTCGAATTCGAGCAACAGCTGACCCGGCGACACCTGCGCCCCGGCGGAAACCAGCACCGACCGGATGCGCACCGCGGCGGGCAGCGAAAGCGCGTGCTCCATCTTCATGGCCTCCAGAACGATCAACGGGTACCCCGCGATCGCGGTGTCTCCGGGGCGCGAATTCACCGCTGCGACGCGCCCGTTCATCGGCGACACGAGACGCCCGTCGCCGACCGCCGCGCCGCGCTTTGCGCTCGGCGCGTGCGAGTCGTCACGAAAGGCGTGGCTTGCGCCACCACGCGCGAGATGCAGCACGCCATCGGCAAGCACGAAGCGAATCTCTTCCTCGATGCCGTCGCGCTCGATCCGGGCGCTGTCGCTTTCGAGCGCGAGGACGCGCAGCCGAACGCCCGCCTGATACACGCCACGCTCGAATCGCAGCGCAACTTCACGCGCGTTGAGGCGGATGCGCATCGCACGCGCGGGAACGTTGCTCCAGCTCGTCCATTCGCCGTATCGGGCGCTCTCGGCAAGCAACGCGGCGCCGATCGCGTAATCGGCGTCCTCGGGTTCCGGCAACTCGATCGGATGCCGCTGCAGGAACGCCGTGGTCGCCTCGCCGCGCGCGAAGTGCGCGTCTCGGAGCACCGCTGCGAGGAAGGTCTTGTTGGTCGGCAGACCGAGCGCGACGGTTGCGTCGAGCGCCGCGGCGAGCGCTTCCCGCGCCTCGTCCCGGGTCGGGGCGTGCGCGATCAGTTTCGCGATCATCGAATCGTAGTAGGGCGGAATTTCGGCGCCGGTCTCGAGCGCGTGCTCGACGCGCAGGGCGTTCGACGCCTGCCACAGCGCGATCCGGCCCGCCTGCGGCAGGAATCCGTTCGCCGCATCCTCGGCGCAGAGCCTCGCCTCGATCGCGTGGCCTTCGAAACGCACCTCGTCCTGCGCGAGCGGCAGCGGTTCACCGGCGGCGATGCGCAACTGCCATTCGACGAGATCCAGCCCGGTGATCGCCTCGGTGACCGGGTGCTCGACCTGCAGGCGCGTGTTCATTTCCATGAACCAGAACCGGCGCCCTTCATCGAGCAGGAATTCGACCGTGCCGGCGCCTGAATAACCGACCGCCTTCGCCGCGGCCACGGCGGCTCGTCCCATCGCCTCGCGCAGGCTGGCATCGACCGCTGGGGAAGGCGATTCCTCGATCAGTTTCTGGTGGCGGCGCTGCACCGAGCAATCCCGCTCGCCGAGGTGGATGCAACGTCCGTGCGCATCTGCGAACACCTGGACTTCGACGTGCCGGGCGTTCTCCAGCGCGGGCTCGAGGATCAGGCGGGTGTCGCCGAAGGCGTGTTCGGCTTCCGATCTCGCCTGCGCGAGCGCGGCGTCGAGTGCATCGGCGCTTCGCACGAGGCGCATGCCGCGGCCGCCGCCGCCCGCGGCGGCCTTGATCATGACGGGGTAATCAATGGGCCCGGCTTCGGGGCACTGCGCAAGCACTGGAACGCCGGCCGCGCGCATCGCGCGTTTCGCCTCGCCCTTGTCGCCCATCACGCGGATCGCCGCGGGTGGCGGCCCAACCCAGACGAGGCCCGCGTCGATCACTGCCTGCGCGAACCCGGCGCTTTCGGCGAGGAACCCGTAGCCCGGATGCACGGCCTGTGCCCCGGTCTGCCGCGCCGCGGCGATGATCGCGTCGATGTTCAGGTACGAATCGCGCGGCGCCGGGCCGCCGATGCACACCGCGGCATCGGCCTCGCGCGCGTGGCGCGCATCGCGGTCGGCCTCCGAGTACACCGCGATCGTTCGCAGCCCCATGCGGCGCGCGCTGCGCTGCACGCGAAGCGAGATCTCTCCGCGGTTGGCGACGAGGATCGAGCGGAACTTCACTTCGGTCCGGGGAGGATGCCCATGTACTTGCAGATGATGCCGAGCATGGTCTCGTCGGAGCCCCCGCCGATCGAGCCGAGGCGCCCGTCGCGGTAGGCGCGCGAAACCGGGTTGTCCCAGGTGAACCCCATGCCGCCCCAGTACTGGAGCAGGGCGTCCGAGACTTCGCGCCGCAGCCGTCCCGCTTTCAGTTTCGCCATCGACGCGAGCTCGGTCACGTCCTGCCCGCCGACGTAAAGCTCGCAGGCGCGATAGGTGAGCGCGCGCAGCGCCTCGACCTCGGTTTTCAGCTCGGCGATGCGGTAATGCACGTACTGGAAATCGAGCACCGGCTGGCCGAAGATGCGCCGCTCGCGCGTGTATTCGACCGTCTCCTGGATGTTGCGCGTGAGCCCCTGGACCGTGCTTGCCGCCGCCCACAGCCGCTCCTCCTGGAACTGCATCATCTGGTAGGTGAACCCCATGCCCTCCTGGCCGATGCGGTAGCGCTGCGGCACGCGAACGTCGTCGAAGTGGATGAGCCCGGTGTCCGAGGACATCATGCCGATTTTGCGGATCTTCTTCGCCTTCACCACGCCCTTGGTCGCCATCGGCACGCAGATGAGGGTCTTGTTCTTGTGCGGCGAGCCTTCCGACGTGTTGGCGAGCACGCACATCCAGTCGGCCTGCAGGCTGTTGGTGATCCACATCTTCGCGCCGTTGATCACGTAGTCGTCGCCGTCCTTGCGCGCGTGCGTGCGGATCTGCGCGACGTCCGAGCCCGCGCCCGGTTCGGAGACGCCGATGCAGGCGACGTAGTCGCCCGCGATCGAGGGCGCGAGGAACTCCTTTCTGAGTTCGTCGGACCCGAAGCGCGCCAGGGCTGGGGTCGCCATGTCGGTCTGCACGCCGATCGCCATGGGCACGCCGCCGCAGCGGATGTGCCCGAGCGTCTCCGCCATCACCATGCCGTAGCTGTAGTCGAGCCCCGAGCCGCCATAGGCCTCGGGCTTGGTCAGGCCGAGGAATCCAAGGTTGCCGAGCTTCTTGAAGACCTCGTGCGCCGGAAACTGCTCGGCGGCCTCCCATTCGTCGACGTGCGGATTGATCTCGTTGTCGATGAGGCGCTTCAGGTTGCGCCGGATTTCCTCGTGTTCCTGGGTGAATTGCATCAGGGCTCCTCAATCGGGTCGGGCGCGAGCAATGACGTGAGCGCGCATAGAAGGTTCCATCGGTCTCGCCTTTTGGCTCGATGAATCTCCGAGCCAAAAGGCGAGATCCGGGAGAGTCAACGTCACCGCGTCACCCTGACCGGTGCGCCTGCCGCGAGCTCCTTCACGCCGGGCAAGCGGGGTCAGACCCGTTTCCCGATCGTGCCGGGCGCCAGCAACGACGTGAGCGCGCATAGGGGGTTCCATCGGTCTCGCCTTTTGGCTCGATGAATCTCCGAGCCAAAAGGCGAGCTCTGGGAGAGTCAACGTCACCGCGTCACCCTGATCGGTGCGCCTGCCGCAAACTCCTTCACGGCCTCGCCACCCCAAACTGAACCGGCCTGAGTTGCCGCGCGTCGGCGTCGCGGCAGACCGCGAGCGCAAGCCCGAGCACGTTGCGAGTGTCGCGCGGATCGACGATCCCGTCGTCGAGCATCAGCGCGCTCGTCACGAAGGCGCTTTGCTGGCGCTCGAAGTTCTCGATGATCTTCGACTTCAGCGCATCGATCTGCGGCCGGTCGACGTCCTGCCCTTTGCGCTTCATGCCGGCCTCCATGACGATCGCCATGGTGAGCGCCGCCTGCTCGGCGCCCATCACCGCAGTCTGCGCGTTGGGCCAGGAAAAGAGGAACCTCGGCTGATAAGCGCGGCCGCACATGCCGTAGTTGCCGGCGCCGAAGGACGCGCCGCACATGAGCGTGATCTGCGGCACATTCGCGTTTGCGACCGCCTGGATCATTTTCGAGCCGTGCTTGATCATTCCGGCTTCTTCAGACGATCTTCCGACGATGTAGCCCGTGGTGTTCTGCAGGTACAGGATCGGGATTCCGACCTGGCAGCAGCTCTGGATGAAGTGCGTGGCCTTGTTCGATCCCGCCGGATCGAGTGGACCGTTGTTCGTCACGATCCCCAACCGCATGCCGTGGATCGCGGCGTGGCCGCAAACGGTGGCGGCGCCGTAGTCGGCCTTGAAATCGAGAAAATCGGAGTCGTCGGCGAAGCGTGCGATCGCCTCGCGCATGTCGAAAGGCTTGCGATAGTCTTCGGGCAGCAGCCCGAGCAGGTCTTCGGCCGGATAACGAGGCGGCCGACCCTGGGGCAGGGGCGCGGTGCGCCAGTCGAGCCGCGCAAGCACTTCGCGCGCGAGGCGCACCCCGTCCGAATCGTCCTCGGCGAGGTATTCGCCGAGCCCCGAGACATGGGTATGCATCAGCGCGCCGCCGAGTTCCTCGTCGGTCGCGATTTCGCCGGTGGCGGCTTTCAGAAGCGGCGGGCCGGCGAGGAATGCCTTCGCGCGACCGCGCACCATGATCACGTAATCGGACAGTCCCGGCATGTACGCGCCGCCCGCGGTGGAAGAACCGTGCACCACGGTGATCACCGGAATCCCGGCGGCAGAGAGCTTCGCCAGGTTGTAGAAGATCGCGCCGCCGTGGATGAATCCTTCGACCCGGTACTTGAGCAGGTTCGCGCCCGCCGACTCTACGAGGTGCACGAATGGAAGCTTGTTCGCGAGCGCGAGTTCCTGCATTCGCAGGAGTTTTTCGCGTCCCATGTGCTGGATCGCACCGGCGTCGATGCCCGAGTCGCTCGCGACCACCATCACGCGCACACCGGAGACGTAGCCGATGCCGGCGATCATCCCGCCGCCGGGGATCGACTTCCCGGGGTCCGGGTTGTCGAGGCCAAAGCCTGCGACCGAGGCGAGTTCCAGCCACGGCGCGCCCGCATCCAGGAGCCGCGCGATGCGCTCGCGCGGCAGCAGTTGGCCGCGCTTGTCGAAGAGCGGCTTCACCTTCGCGGATTCGTCGCGTGTGCGGGCTTCGAGCGCGCGCAGCCGCTCGATCAACTGGAGCATCCGCGCGCGGTTGCGCTGGAACGCCTGCGATTCGCGATCGATTTTCGTTTCGAGGACGGGCATGGCTATTCGAGCACCTTGGGGACGCGTGCCAGGTGAAAACCGTCGAACGGCGCGGTCGTCCCCTGGCCCAGGAGATTGCGGTGATGGCGCACGTTCGGAACGGCGCCGTCGACGCGCAGGCAACTTCCCGAGATGAACGCAGCGGCGGGGGAAAGCAGATAGCACACGGCCGCCGACACTTCGGACTCGGTCCCGAGGCGCCCGAGAGGCACCTGGCGGTGAAGCAGCTTGATGTGGGCGGACATCTCAGGCGGGTACTGGTCGAGCCCGCTCGAGGCAATCCATCCGGGCGCGACCGCGTTGACCCGCACCGGCGCCCACTCGTAGGCCGCGGTTTCGGTGAAATTGAGCATTCCGGCCCGCGCCGCGCCCGAATGGCCCATTCCGGGCATTCCGAGCCACATGTCGGCGACGATGTTCACGATTGCTCCGGCCGCTGCCCGCTTCATCCACTGCGCATAGCACTCGCGCGCCATGAGAAAACCGCCGGTCAGGTTGGTCCGCACGACCGTGTCCCAGCCCTTCGCTGAAATCTGCTCCAGCGGCGCGGCGAACTGTCCGCCGGCGTTGTTGACGAGCGCGTCCACCCGGCCCAGATCGGCGATGACGTTTGAAACGGTTTGCCGGACCGTCTCCTCTTCACGGATGTCGCACGCAAAGCTGCGCGCATTGCCGCCCGCCTGCGCGATCTCCTCGCGCGTGCGCTCGAGCTTTTCGAGCTTCCGACCGATGAGCGCGACGTGAGCGCCGAGCGCCGCGAGTTCGTGCGCCATGCATCGCCCGAGTCCCGAGCCCGCGCCAGTGACGATCGCAACCTGGCCCGCGAACAGCGCGGGCCGGAACACGGAAGCGTAACGATTGACGGAGGGCATCGATACAGCGCGGATCGGCGCGGCGAGTCTCCCGCATGGGCTATGATTCGTCAATTCCGCCGGCAAGCCCCCTCCGCATGATTCCACGCACGCTGTTCAGCCCGGAGCACGAGACCTTCCGCGACAGCGCGCGGCGCTTCATGGCGGAAAGGGTCACGCCGTTCGACGAGAAATGGCAGGAACAAGGCTACGTCGACCGCGAAGTCTGGCTCGAGGCGGGCAAGAACGGGTTTCTGTGCATGAGCATGCCCGAAGCCTACGGCGGCGCCGACGCCGACAAGCTCTACAGCATGATCCTCATGGAGGAGCAGGCGCGCGCCAACAACTCTTCCCTCGGCTGGGGCCTGCACTCCGAGATCGTCGCGCCGTACCTGCACAACTACGGCAGCGACCATCTGAAGCAGGCCTACCTCCCGAAAATGGCCTCGGGCGAGATGATCGGCGCGATCGCCATGAGCGAGCCCGGCGCGGGCTCCGATCTGCAGGCGGTGAAGACGACCGCGGTGCGAAAGGGCGAGCGCTTCGTCGTCAACGGCTCGAAGACCTTCATCACCAACGGCTGGAACTGCGATTTGGTGATCGTGGTCGCGAAGACCGATCCGGCGAAGGGCGCGAAGGGCACGAGCCTTCTGGTGGTCGACACCTCGATGAAAGGATTCGAAAAGGGCAAGCGGCTGAAGAAGATGGGCCTGAAGGGCCAGGATACGGCGGAGCTCTTTTTCGACAACGTCGAGGTGCCGGCGGAAAACCTTCTCGGCCAGGAAAACAACGGCTTCGTCTACCTGATGCAGGAACTGCCCTGGGAGCGCATGCAGATCGCGATTGCGGCCGCGGCGAAGAGCGAGGTCGCGATCGAATGGACCCAGCAGTACGTCCGCGATCGAAAAGTGTTCGGCAAGCCCGTCGCAAGCTTCCAGAACACGCGCTTCAAGCTCGCCGAATTGGCGACCCAGTCGCAGGTGATGCGGGTGTTCGTCGACCGCTGCATGGAGTTGCTGCTCGAGAAGAAACTCGACACGGCGACGGCGTCGATGGCCAAGTACTGGGCGAGCGACCTGGAAAACCGCATCATCGACGAGTGCGTCCAGCTGCACGGCGGCTACGGCTACATGTGGGAGTTCCCGATCGCGCAGGCCTACGTCGATGCGCGCGTGGCGCGGATCTACGGCGGCACCAACGAAATCATGAAGGAAGTGATCGCCCGGTCGCTGGGCTTGGGCGAAAAGTGAAAAACAGGGACAGACCACGATTTCCGAAAAACGTGGCCTGTCCCTCATTTACTGGAGGCTGAGATGCCGGAAGCCATGATATTCGATGCGCTGCGCACGCCGCGCGGCAAGGGCAAGAAGGACGGCTCGCTGCACGAGGTGAAGCCGATTTCGCTCCTCACCGGGGTGCTGAAGGAATTGCAGCGGCGCAACGATCTCGACACCTCGCGGGTGGACGACGTGGTGATGGGTTGCGTGACCCCGATCGGCGAACAGGGCGCGTGCATCGCGAAAACGGCGGCGCTCGCAGCGGGCTGGGACTGGCACGCCGCGGGCGTGCAGCTCAACCGTTTTTGCGCCTCGGGCCTGGAAGCCGTGAACATGGCCGCACAGAAGGTGCGCTCGGGCTGGGAGGACCTCGTCGTCGCGGGCGGCGTGGAATCCATGTCGCGCGTGCCGATCGGCAGCGACCGCGGCCCCTGGGCTTGCGATCCGGAGACCAATTTCGACACGGCGTTCATCCCGCAGGGCATCAGCGCGGACCTGATCGCGACGCTCGAAGGATTTTCGCGCGACGAAGTGGACGGTTTCGCCCTGGGGTCGCAGAAGAAGGCTGCGGCTGCGCGCGAGGGCGGACTCTTCGCCAAGTCGGTCGTTCCGGTGACGGATTCGATCGGCGACGTGATCCTCGGCGAGGACGAATTCATCAAGCCGCACACCACGCTCGAGGGATTGGCTTCGCTCAAGCTCTCGTTCGACAAGATGGGCGAGATGGGCTACGACGCGGTTGCGATCCGCCGCTATCCGCAGGTCGAGCGCATCCGGCACGTGCACACCGCGGGGAACTCCTCCGGAATCGTAGACGGCGCTGCGGCGATGCTGATCGGGACGGAAGAAATGGGTCGCACGCTTGGGCTCACGCCACGCGCGCGCATCGTCGCGGCGGCGCTCTCGGGCGCCGATCCGACGATCATGCTCACCGGGCCCATGCCCGCGGCGCGCAAGGCGCTTGCCAGGGCCGGGATGACGATCGACCAGATCGACCTGTTCGAAGTGAACGAGGCGTTCGCGGTGGTGCCGATGAAATTCATGAAGGAACTGGGCGTTCCGGCCGAGAAGGTCAACGTGAACGGCGGCTCGATCGCGATGGGCCATCCGCTCGGTGCGACCGGCGCCATGATCCTCGGCACCTTGATCGACGAACTCGAGCGCCGAAAACTCCGCTATGGCCTCGCGACGCTCTGCGTCGGCGGCGGCATGGGCATCGCGACCATCGTCGAGCGGCTTTGAAACTAACCCAAACCTGGGGTCAGAGTAAGCCGCCGCTCGGAACTTGGGGTCAGAGTAAGCATGTCTCGGCTTTTGCTGCGGCTCTCCTATCGACCTCTGACTCTGACCTCAGGTTGAACTGAATCCAACATGAAAACGATTCGATACGAGAAGGACGCCGACGGCGTCGTTACTTTGACCTTCGATGCGCCTGGCGCAGCGGTGAATACGATGTCTGCCGAATGGCAGACTGACTTTGAGTCTGCGGTTGCACGGTTGCAGCAGGAAAAAGGTGAGATTGCCGGGGTCGTCATCGCCTCGGCGAAGAGCACCTTCTTTGCCGGTGCCGAACTGAAGGAACTCGTTCAGGCGAGCCCAGCGGACGCACCGCGAGTGTTCGAAGGCGTGGAGCAGCTCAAGAAGTCCCTTCGCGCGCTGGAGAAATTTGGCAAGCCCGTCGTCGCCGCCATCGGCGGCGCGGCGCTCGGCGGCGGCTGGGAGATCGCGCTCTCGGCGCACTGCCGCATCGTCGTCGACGACCCGAAAATCCAGCTCGGTTGCCCCGAGGTGACGCTAGGGCTCCTGCCCGGCGGCGGGGGCGTGGTGAAAATGACGCGACTCCTTGGCCTGCAGGGAGCGTTTCCGTACCTCGTGGAAGGGCGGCTCCTGCGCCCGCGCGATGCGGCCGATCTCAAGCTCATTCAAGGGCTCGCGGCGAGCCGCGACGACCTCCCGCGCATGGCGCGCGAGTGGATCCGCGCCAACCCCGCGCCGGTGCAGCCCTGGGACGACGACAAGTACCGCATGCCCGGCGGCGGTCCGCAGAATCCGCAGGTCTCTCAGATGCTAGCGGTGGCCCCGGCGATGCTGGTCGAGAAGACGCGCGGACTGTATCCGGCGCCGGAAGCAATCATGTCGGTGATGGCCGAGGGCGCCTACGTCGACATCGACACGGCGCTTCGGATCGAATCGCGCTATTTCGCGAAGATTGCGACCGGCGCAGTGGCGAAGAACATGGTCACCGCGTTCTTCTTCGACCTGAACGCGATCAAGTCCGGCGCTTCGCGTCCCAAGGACGTGCCGCGGTGGAAGGCATCGAAAGTCGGCATTCTCGGCGCCGGGATGATGGGCGGCGGAATTGCCTGGGCGAATGCGATCCGAGGCGTTCCGAGCGTATTGAAGGACGTTTCGCAGGACAAGGCCGACGCGGGCAAGGCGTACTCGGAAAAGCTGCTCGCGAAACGCAAGCGGCCCGACGCGGGCGAGATCCTCGGACGCATCGAGCCGACGGCGCGTGCCGAAGATCTGCGCGGCTGCGACCTGATCATCGAGGCGGTGTTCGAGCGGCGCGACTTGAAGGCGCAGGTGACCAAAGAGGCCGAGCCGATGCTCGCCGCGGGCGGCATTTTCGCTTCCAACACGTCGACGCTACCGATCACGGGCCTTGCCGCCGCTTCCGCGAAGCCCGAAAACTTCGTCGGCCTGCATTTCTTTTCGCCCGTGGACCGGATGAAGCTCGTCGAGATCATCAAGGGCGCGAAGACTTCGCCCGAGACGCTTGCCCGCGCCTACGACTACGTGCTGCAGATCGACAAGACGCCGATCGTGGTGAACGACTCGCGCGGGTTCTACACCAGCCGCACCTTCGGCACCTTCGTGCAGGAGGGCTGCGCAATGCTCGCCGAGGGCATTCCCGCGGCGGTGATCGAGAACGCGGCGCGCTTCGCCGGCATGCCGGTGGGTCCGCTCGCGGTGATCGACGAAACCTCGATGTCGCTCTCGGTGCACGTCATGGAGCAAACGGTCGCGGACCTGAAAGCCGAAGGCAGGCCGCTTCCGCCACCGCACCCCGGGCAGGACGTGATCCTGCGCATGGTGAAGGAATTCAGGCGACCGGGTCGCGTCGGCGGCGGCGGTTTCTACGAATACCCGAAGGAGGGCAAGAAGTTCCTCTGGCCGGAACTTGCGAAGGTTTTCGGCAAGCCGGGCGTCGGCTGGGATTTCGAGGAACTGAAGGAACGAATCCTCTACCGCCAGGCGATCGAGACCGCGCGCTGCCTGGAAGAGGGCGTGCTCGTTTCGGTACACGACGGCAACATCGGCTCGATTTTCGGCATCGGGTTTCCGGCCTGGGCGGGCGGGGCGCTGCAGTACGTCAACCACGTCGGTGCGGCGAAATTCGTTTCGCGGGCCGATTCGCTCGCGAAAGTCTTCGGCGAGCGGTTCGCGTCGCCGAAGCTCCTGCGCGATCTCGCGGCGAAGGGTGGTCGACTCGTCTAACGCAGGTCCTGCCGGATTTTGACGTTCCCGGGGAGCTTCAAAATCGCGCGGGACGTTGCACTCGTCGCGTTGGTGTTGCCGTTCTCAGGTCTCGGCGTTTCGGCGTGAATCCTGCCGAAACGCCGAGATCATGGGAACTTCAAACTCGCGCGGGAGGTTGCACTTGTCGCGTTGGTGTGGGTGTTCTCAGGTCCCGGCGTTTCGGCGTGAATCCTGCCGAAGCGCTGAGATCATGGGAACTTCAAACTCGCGCGGGACGTTGCACTTGTCGCGTTGGTGTTGCCGTTCTCAAGTCTCGGCGTTTCGGCGTGAATCCTGCCGAAGCGCTGAGATCATGGGAACTTCAAACTCGCGCGGGAGGTTGCACTTGTCGCGTTGGTGTTGCCGTTCTCAGGTCTCGGCGTTTCGGCGTGAATCCTGCCGAAGCGCTGAGATCATGGGAACTTCAAACTCGCGCGGGAGGTTGCACCTATCGCGTTGGTGTGGGTGTTCTCAGGTCTCGGCGTTTCGGCGTGAATCTTGCCGAAACGCCGAGATCATGGAGAGTCAATTTCACGCGGGATGTTGCGCCTGTCGCGCCAATTCCGCCGTTCTCAGGTTTCGGGTTTTCGGAGTAAAGCCTTCCGAAAACCCGGGATCATGGGAAACCCCGTGGCTCGATCGAAACTCGCTGGACAGGGAGTCTCGCGCAGCTAGCGTGTTCGCGTTCGCCCCAGCACGAGCACGTTTCCGGCCACCGAGACGGCGATGCCCGCCGCTGTGAGCGCGTGCCAGTCGAAGCCTTCGAACACGGTCGAAACGGCGAGCGCGACGATCGGCACCATCACGCCGATGTAGGAGGCGCGCGCCGCGCCGATCTGCCCGAGGAGCGTGAGATACGCACCGAACGCGAGCACCGAGCCGACCACCGAGAGGTACGCCAGCGAAAGCAGGTACCCGGCAGACCAGTCGAACGCGAACGGCTTGCCCGTCGCGAGCGCAACGGCGAAAGAAACGAGGCCGCCGTAGCCCATGCTCCAGGCCATCGTCGGCCAGCCCGTCAGCCCGCGCAGGTGGTTGCGGTGCGCGACGAGGTTTCCCACCGAAGTCACGAGCACCGCGCTTGCCGTGAGGAGCGCACCGATCGCGACGCTGCCGCGATGTCCGCCGCGCTCGAGTTCCGGCCAGAAGACGAGCGCGACGCCCGCGATCCCGAGAACCGATCCCAGGGCCATCCGGCCGGTCATCGGCTGTCCGAAAACGATCCTCAAGCCGAGCATCGCGAGCAGCGGTCCAGCCGAGTAGCCGACGGCGATCAAACCCGACACGACTTGCATCTCGGCGTGATAGACGAAGATGTAGCCCACGCTGTACATGAGCACGCCCATCGCCGCGAGCGGAACGTGATCCGCGGGCCGAATGCGCATCGGCAATCGGCGCAGTCGGCAGTACGCCGCGACGAGCGCCGCGGCGAAGAAGAATCGATAGCTCACGCTCGCTTCCGGCGCCACGCGACCGAGCTGAAACGTGATCGCGAACCAGGTCGTTCCCCAGATCGCGACGCAGGCGGTAAAAAGCGGGATTGGGCTCAATGGCGGAACCGAAGCAGTGCGCGTGGACAGGCGCGCCATGATACGCTCGGTCGCGAACGGGTCACGCTCGCAAAAGGCATTTTCGATGTCCCTTCCCCTCGTGCTGCAGAACCTGCGGCTTCCTGTGATCGCCGCTCCGATGTTCATCGCCTCCAATCCGAAACTGGTGATCGAGGAGTGCAAAGCCGGGGTCGTAGGATCGTTTCCCGCACTCAACGCGCGGCCGCAGGAAAAACTCGACGAGTGGCTCACGGAAATCGAGACGGCGCTTGCCGCGCAGCCCGGCGCCGCACCGTTTGCAGTGAACCAGATCGTCCACAAGTCGAACGACCGGCTGGAGAAGGACGTCGAAGTCTGCATCCGGCACAAGGTGCCGATCACGATCACGAGCCTGCGCGCGCCGAACGAGATCATCGGCGCGATTCATGCCTACGGCGGCATCGTGCTGCACGACGTGATCAACGTGCGCCACGCCGAAAAAGCGCTCGAAGCGGGCGTCGACGGACTGATCCTCGTGTGCGCGGGCGCGGGCGGCCACGCGGGAACGCTGTCGCCGTTTGCGCTGGTGGGCGAGGTGCGGCGGTTCTTCGACGGGCCCATCGTGCTCGCGGGCGCGATCGTCGCGGGCAACGCGGTCCTTGCGGCGCAGGCCGCAGGTGCGGACCTCGCGTACATCGGAACGCGCTTTCTCGCCACGCCCGAGGCGAGCATCCCGGAGCGCTACAAGGAGGAAATCGTCAAGGCTGCCGGGGGAGACATCGTGTACACCGACATCTTTTCAGGCGTGCACGGCAGCTACCTGAAGCACAGCGTGATTGCGGCCGGTTTCGATCCCAAGAACCTGCCGCGCTCGGATCCCTCGAAAATGAACTTCGGCACGGGCTCCGGGACCGAGAAGAAGGTCTGGCGCGACATCTGGAGTGCGGGGCAGGGCGTCGGCCAGATCGACGACGTGCGCCCTGTGGCGGACGTGGTCGCCGGGCTCGAGCGCGAATACCTCGCCGCGCGCCACCGCCTCGCCCTTTAATCTATTCGGGTAATCGGGGACAGACCACAATTATGCGAGACAGTTATTAACCGGGGTCTGACCCCGATTTTCTGATGTACGAGACTCTGGAAATCGAGCGTCGCGGCGCGATAGCGCAGGTCTGGCTCAACCGGCCGGAGGCGCGTAACGCTATGAACGATTCGATGAGCGCCGAGTTGCCGAAGCTCTTCAAGGCGCTCGCGAAGGACGCCGCGGTGCGCGTGGTCGTCCTCGGCGGGCGAGGCAGCGCCTTCTGCTCCGGCGCGGACCTCGGTCGGATGGACAAAGCGGGCCGCGCGACCGGAGCTCGCAACCGCTCGCTCGCGCTCAAGTCTGCGAAGTTCTTCCATCAGCTCTACACGTTCCCGAAACCGACCATCGCGCGCGTCCACGGCCCCGCGTTTGCGGGCGGGATGGGACTCGTGTGTGCCTGCGACGTGGTGGTGGCGTGCGAGGCGGCGGTGTTCTGCCTGCCCGAGACGCACATCGGTCTCGTGCCCGCGATGATCAGCCCGTATGTCAGCCGAGCGATGGGCGCGAACGCTGCGCGCCGCTATCTGGTGTCAGGCGAGCGCTTCAGCGCGGGCGAAGCGAAGGCGATGGGCATGTTGCACGAACTCCCTACCGCTACGGAGCTCGACGCAACCATCGAGCGGATCGCTCAGGCGTTCGCAGCCTGCGCGCCGGGCGCGATGGCCGAGGCGAAGAAACTCCTGCGCCGAGTGATCGGCGCCCCGATCACGCCGGAACTGATTTCGCACACCGCGAGCGTGATTGCGAAGGCGCGCGCCTCCGCCGAAGCGCGCGAAGGGATCGCCGCGTTTCTCGAAAAGCGAAAACCCTCCTGGAACCCGGGGTCAGAGTAAGGCGTACGTCGTAAATTGGGGTCAGAGTAAACCGCGTAGCGATCTACTCTGATCCAAGGGGCGCAGGCTTAACGATCCCAGCGGCGTCGCCGAATCCGATCGTCGCGCAGCCTTCGCTCGCGCTGCAGCCGCGCTGGATCACCTCGTCGCCGTCCTCGAGAAAGCTGCGCGTCTCACCACCCGGCAAGGCTATCGGCAGCCTGCCGCCCTGCGCGAGTTCCATCATCGAGCCCACGGAATCGGGCGTCGGCCCGGAGATCGTCCCCGAGCCGAGCAGGTCGCCGGGCCGCAGATTGCAGCCGTTGGACGCGTGATGCGCGATGAGTTGAGCGATCGTCCAGTAGGAGTGCCGGAAGCTGCTGCGGGTGAGGCGCACAGGCGCCTGCTTCGTCGCGCGCATGCGTTCGCTTCGCAGGTGCATCTCCAGATCGATCGCATAGCCCCCATTCCGCTGATCTTTCTCTTCGAACAGGTACGCTAGCGGCGCCGGCTCGCCGGCCGAGCGCTCGAACGACTCGCAGCGAAACGGCTCGAGCGCTTCGAGCGTGACGATCCACGGCGAAATCGTCGTCGCGAAACTCTTGGCCAGAAACGGACCGAGCGGCTGGTATTCCCAGGCCTGGAGGTCGCGCGCCGACCAGTCGTTGAGGAGCACGAGGCCGAACACGTGGTCCACGGCGCGCGAGATCGGGACGGGTTTGCCGAGCCGATTTCCGGGCCCGACGACGACGCCAAGCTCGAGCTCGAAATCGAGCCGCCGACTGGGGCCGAATGCGGGTGACTGGGCGTCCGCGGCTTTCGTTTGCCCGCTCGGCCGGAAGACCGGCGTGCCGCTGGCGACGACCGAGGACGCGCGTCCGTGGTACCCGATCGGCACCCACTTGTAGTTCGGAAGCAGCGGATTGTCCGGTCGGAACATCCGTCCCATGTTGGTTGCGTGATGGATTCCGGCGTAGAAGTCCGTGTAATCGCCGATCGCAACGGGCAGCAGAAGCTCGGCCTGCTTCATCGGCAGGAGATGTCGCAGCAAGTGCCTCTTTTTCTTCGGGTCGGAGAGATCGCGCGACAGGCGCTTTCGCAAGTCCTTCCACGTCCGGCGTCCCGCGCCGGCAAGGCCGTTGAGCGTAGGACCAGTGTCGAGACCGACTGCGGCGAGATCGAGCACCTGATCGCCGATCGCTACACCGCCGCGAGGTGTTTCGCGGGTTCGCCTTTTCCGGAACACGCCATATGGAAGATTCTGGATCGGGAATTCGCACCCGGGATCGTTTGCGCTTTCGACCCAGCTCCGCAACCTCGGATCGTGCGTTTCGTTCATGCGGGAGGCCGAAAACCGCTCCACACCCGGTCGTAGTCCTTCTGCAGCTGCGGCGCGCGCATCGCGAAGCGCGTGGGCCGAAAGACGTGGCGCGATTCCCACATGAACGCAAGCGAGTTCTCCAGTTTCTGCGGCGTCAGTTCCGCGCTGCTTGCCCGCTCGTAGGATGCGAGATCGGGGCCGTGCGCCGACAGGCAGTTGTGCAGCGATACGCCTCCAGGAAGAAAGCCTTCCGCCTTCGCGTCGTAGGCGCCGCGCACCAGGCCCATCAGCTCGCTCATCACGTTGCGGTGGAACCATGGCGGGCGGAATGTGTGCTCGGCGACCTGCCAGCGCGGCGGAAAGATGACGAAATCGCAATTCGCCACGCCCGGCTGCCCGGAAGGCGAGGTGAGCACGGTGAAGACCGACGGGTCGGCGTGATCGAAGCTCACCGTGTTGACCGCCATGAAGCGCGCGAGATCGTACTTGTAGGGGACGTAATTGCCGTGCCAGGCGACGACGTCGAGCGGAGAGGCTTCGAGCCGCGTCGCCCAGAGCCCGCCGAGAAACTTGACCACGACCTGGTGCGGGCCGCCCCCGTCCTCGAACGCCGCGACCGGCGCGAGGAAATCGCGCTTCTGCGCCAGGCCCTGCGAGCCGATCGGCCCCAGTTCCGGCAGGCGAAAGAGCGGGCCGTAGTTCTCGCACAGGTAGCCGCGCGCTGCGCCATCCAGGACCTGAACCTTGAATTTGATGCCGCGCGGTACGACCGCGATTTCTCCTGGCGCTGCATCGAGCACGCCAAGCTCCGTCGCAAGACGCAGGGAGCCCTGCTGCGGCACGAACATCATCTCGCCGTCCGAATTGGCGAAGACTCGATTCGTCATGGAGCGATTAGCACGGTAGAGGTGAACTGCGATCCCGCTTTGCGCCGCGGGCGAACCCGAACCGGCGATCGTCGCGAGCCCCGCGATGAAGTCGGTGGGTTTCTTCGGCAGGGGCATCGGGTCCCAGCGCAGGCGGTTCGGCGCAGCCTCTCCTTCCTCGAACGGGCCCGAGCGCAGCAGTCCGGCGCTCGTGCGCTCGAATGGTGGATGCATCGCGCTTGGGCGCAGTTTGTAGAGCCAGGTGCTCTGGTTCTCCGCGCGCGGCGCAGTGAAAGCCGTGCCGGAGAGGACCTCCGGGAAAAGCCCCTTGGACGGGCGCTGCGGCGAGTTCTGCCCGATCGGCAGAGCGCCCCGCATCGCTTCGCTAGCGAACGTGTTGCCGAAGCCGCTTTGGTAGTTGGGCGCCGCGGACTTGCGCATCAGTTCACCCCTTGCCGATCGACAAACCGCACGGAGCATAGCCGTCCGGCCGCAATTGTCCAGCGCGACGGTCGTAATCCGGGGCGCGTTTTGCCTCAGGCGTCCGGCGAACGCCAGTCGTAAGACCAAGGTCGCTTGGACAGCCGTCCGGCTCACGCGTAGCGTTGTGGCGTGCCCGGTTGCAACCACACCGGTCGCGGGGAGGAAGGGAACCGATGTCAGAGATTGCGCCGGCACGCGAGCGCCGCGCCGGCGATTCTTCCATCGACGCCGACGATCTGGTCTGGATCCTCGAGCGGCTTTGCAGCGGGCAAAGGCTCGCCTTCGACCGTGAGCTGCTCGCCAGGCGCTTTCCGCCGCCTTGTACGAGATCCGATCTTGCGGAAGCGGCGGTCGCCGTGGGACTCAAGGTGGGCAGGGGGTGCATCGGCTCCCCACCGGTCGAGCAGATCCCGCCGCCCTGCGTGGCGTACCTGCCCGGAAGCGGGGGGCCGGCGCCGCTCCTGCGGGCCGCCCGCGCGCGGCTGGG
>Ga0080064_1000529_pt1 | contig 98337 bp, 90 predicted proteins | sample Subgrocontami54m_FD_69260 | JGI IMG/M metagenome (GOLD analysis project Ga0080064, IMG submission 69260) | Subsurface groundwater microbial communities from S. Glens Falls, New York, USA - GMW46 contaminated, 5.4 m (SPADES assembly) (version 2) ...
ATCTTAGACCACCCGAGAGATTGGAGATGAAACTCAAAATGTAGTGCCGACTTCTTATTCCTTTCTGCGCTTTTGAAACAGAATCAACATTTTTTGTCCACAACTGTCGAACTTAGGTTAGTGTCCGCAAAAGCTCTTTGGGACACGGGGGCAACCAATTGCGCTATCACAAAGGCGAAGGCAGAGGAGCTCGGGCTACCCAGAATTGGTAAAACAAAGGTATGCCATGCTGACGGTGAGACTATTCAAGATGTTTTTTTGTTGAATTTATATCTGCCGAACAAGCTAATGATTTATATGATTCGCGCAACGGAATGTAAGAGTACTGCTGGGAATTTTGATTTTATTATTGGGATGGAGATAATCACCTTGGGCGATTTTGCCTTGACCAATGTGGGCGACAAGTCAATTGCATCGTTTAGAGTCCCTCCTGCGCGAACGATTGATTACGTTGAAGAAATCGATGCACTGAGCCGCAGTAAGATAAGTCGAAACAATAAGTGCCCCTGTGGAAGCGGAAAGAAATATAAGAACTGTCACGGGAAGTGATTGTCCTGGAGGCGCTCCTTATCTTACTGTATCTCGCCCTCTGTTTTTCTGGTGCACGAGCGCGTCCTATTCTAATTGAATTTGGCAACAAGAAATGGAAGGGTGGTTTTTAATATTTGCGGGAACAAATACAGGCTCGTAGTAGCAATCAAGTATGAGCAAAGGATAGTATACATTCGCTTCATTGGAACTCACCACGAATACGATTTGATAGACGCGGAGAATATATGAGAATACAACCGATTAAAACAAAAGCAGACTATGAAAAAGCACTCTCTTTTATTGAATCAAACTTCAATGCAAAGCCAAAAAGTAAAGAGGGTCGAATGGTTGAGGTTTTGGCAATCTTAGTAGAAAAATACGAAGATGAACACTTCCCCATTGAAGCTCCCACACCCATTGAAGCCATAAAATTTAGAATGGAGCAGCTAGGGATGTCCAACACAGACCTTGCAAAAATCATAGGTAATCCAGCAAGAGTATCTGAGATATTTAATGGCAAGAGAAACTTATCTGTAAAAATGATGAAGGTTCTTTATCGAAAGCTGCAAGTTCCGGCTGAAATTCTTCTCGGCGTATAAATCGGCCGACCACCCAATGTTGCCTCGGCTTTGGTAGTTTCGTATATTTCAATTGCAAATCAAATCATTCATAATTCCGGGAAAACAACAGTTGCGGAATTGCCCTTTCTTCTTTGCAAGCTACCGGAATAGCTGAATGAGGGAGAAGGGGCGTTCTGTTTTCAGAGGTTGCGGTAACCAAAATGGTAACCACCTTCTGAGAGACCTGCGATAATCGGCTCGGTCGCTCCCTTTCCACTCCCTGTACCATTCTTGAATCTCAGGCTCGTTTTCTGTAGATTGCTTCAGTGCTCAACCATGATACGAAACGACTCTTCATGATCGCCACGAACAACGAAACGACGGCATTTGATTATTTTCTCCACCGGGTGAAGCATTCGTCAGCGGTTTATCAGACGAGGAACGGCACTCTCCTGCTCGAAGGAAAGGACGCCAGGGACTTTCTCCAGAGAATGTCGACGAACGATCTGGTGAATTTGCAGGTTGGGCAAACGGCATCTACTGTGCTTGTGAATGAAAAAGCCCGGATCGTCGATGTCGTCACAGTGATCAATAAGGGGAGCGGACTCCTCCTGGTGACAAGCCGAGGGGCGACTAACATCGTTCAGGAATGGCTGAGGCGATTCATCATCCTCGAGGACATTCGGGTTACCGACCTCAGTCATGAATATGAAACCCTGCTCCTTGCCGGAGAAAACGTTCACCTTGAGATGCAGCAGATCGAGCTGCCGCTCCCACATCTCCCACCGGATCGAAGCTTTCTCGAACTGCAGATGACGAATGGAAAAGCGATCGTTGCAAACGACAGCCGTTGGCAATATCCGGCATGCCTTCTCATTGCGCCAAGAGATGAAATCCGACGTCTGTGGGATCTCGCCCAACATTCGTCGGACGGGGCTGGCTCAAGCTTTGTCTGCCTCACCGATGAGCTTTATCATGAGCTGCGGATAGAACAGGGAATACCGGAATATGGCCTGGAGCTGACGGAAGATGTCAACCCACTTGAAGCGCGACTGGACCAATCGATCAGCTTTACAAAGGGTTGTTACATCGGACAGGAAGTCATCGCCAGATTGGATACGTACAAGAAGCTCCGGCGCAAACTGACTGGGCTCATTTTCCAGCAAGCTGCGGCCGTACCGGTCTCCTCCGGGATGCTTCTCCTCGACAACGCGGAGGTCGGTTGGACTACGAGCCATTCCTTTTCCCAACACCTCAACAGACCTATTGCCCTGGGGTATTTGGATACGGACGTCGCAGAGACCGCCTTGACCTTCAAGACCTCTGTTTCTGAGGCAGCTCAGAGCGTGCAGGTCTCGAAACTTCCCTTTCGATGCGAATGAAAAGGAAAACATCGACCTCCCCCGTTGCGATTGTGACAGGAGGGGGGAAGCGGCTCGGCAGACAGATCGCCCTCGCTCTTGCAGCCAACGGGTATGACGTCGTCGTTAACTTCCATGAGTCTGGGATGGGAGCACGACGTACCGTGTCGGAAATTAAGAAAATGGGACGGAGGGCGGCCGCCGTGAGAGCCGATGTCTCGAAGAGGAAAGAGGTCGATGCATTGGTGGCAACAGCCATGCGGCAATTTCAGAGAGTCGACATTCTGGTGAATAACGCAGCTCGCTTCGTTGGTGGAACGATCCTTGATACATCGGAGCCTTCCTGGAATACTATGATGAACGTTAACTTAAAAGGGATGTTCCTTTGTTCACAAGCAGTTGCCCCGATTATGCTGAAGCAAAAGGTTGGCCACATCATCAACATTGTTTCGCTCGGAGGGATACAAGCATGGTCGAGGCATCTGGCCTACAGCGTATCAAAGGCAGGCGCGATCATGCTGACGAAGTGTACGGCCAAATCGCTGGCACCGACAGTTCGCGTGAACGCCATTGCTCCCGGCACGATCGTCATCAAAGGAGAGGAAGATCCTGCGATCGGCCATGTGCCAAAAACGGGGATCCCGCTCAGCCGATACGGAGCACCGTCGGATATCATCGATATCGTTCTCTTTCTTGCGCAGAAGGCCTCGTATGTCACCGGTCAGGTATTCGTCATCGACGGAGGGAGGTCTATACCATAATCGGATGAAGCGTTTGCAAAGAACACCCAAGGCGTACAAAAACCTTGAATTCCTTAGTAGTCCTCAGGCACGGACAATCAGAATCCTCGCAGAGTTCCTCGAGCCGGTGAACCGATTTCGGCAGCAGGGGATCCGGGACACCATCGTCGTCTTCGGTTCCGCCCGCACCCAGCCACCGGCCGTTACGCGCAAGCGGCTCACCGTATTGCGGCGCAAGGTCAAATCGTCACCAAGAACAGGGCTCAGGTATCAAGCGGAACTTCAGCAGGCAGAGGTAGATTGTGAAATCTCAAAGTACTATGAGGATGCAAGAGAGCTGTCTTATAAGTTGACCAAGTGGTCAAAGTCACTTCGCGACGGCAGACACTTTGCCATTTGTTCCGGGGGCGGGCCGGGCATCATGGAAGCCGCAAATCGAGGTGCCATAGATGCAGGAGGTCCGTCAGTTGGACTGAACATCAGCCTTCCGTTTGAGCAGGACTCGAACAAGTACATTTCAAAGGGATTAGGATTTGAATTCCATTATTTTTTCATAAGGAAATTTTGGTTTGTTTATCTGGCAAAGGCGCTTGTCATGTTCCCGGGCGGTTTCGGCACTCTCGATGAACTGATGGAAGTCCTCACTCTGGTACAGACCGGGAAAGTGAAAAAAAAGCTCCCGATCGTGCTCTACGGAAGAGCATACTGGGATGAAATACTCAATGTGAAGGCCATGGTGAAGTACGGGATGATCGCCAAGTCGGACCTCCAGCTTTTCAGCTATGCCGACACGCCGGACGAAGCCTTCGGCTTTCTCAAGAAAGAACTGAGCCGGATTTATCCTCGGAAAAAGTAGAGGTGAGAGTAATCTCATCTGACTTGCATAAGTGCTCGGCAGGTAATATATTGAGGTCAGGGGATGATCTGGTTTCGACGGGGATGAGGATGGTCAGAATTGCGTCCCGTGCTCTCCGTGTTGCACGTTAATAAAGCGGAAAACCATAAGTGCAGACTACAACTACGCACTGGCTGCTTAAATAAGCAACCCATCCTATGCGGTTTCGCCTGATGAGCTGCAATAGGGTGTCGACTTAGTCAGGATAGCATCAACGGGTGCCCGGCTTGTTGGTGCGAATGTTTTCCGGGATGGCCTGTGATAACTGAGTTTTCTCCGGGGATCATGGGTGAAGCGTAAAGAGAGAACTATGGATGTAGAAGTTTTGATGGTCTTCTCTTCGGACCGGGGTTCGATTCCCCGCATCTCCACATTTGAGCCGTCATCATGACGGCTCTTTTGTTTGGATACATTGATGACGATTACTGTTGCTATCGATATGCCTGACCACATTTGCAAGTTTCCCTGAAAGGCGAAATCTTTGTTGACCACGGCTGCGAATAGCGAAGAGATCGAGTTTGTGAAAATGACCGGAGCAGGGAACGACTTCGTGCTGATCGATAATCGATCGGGAAAATACACCATGGATTGGAAGACCGCCGCCCGCCAGCTCTGCCGCAGGAGATACGGTATTGGGGCCGACGGGTTACTGGTCATCGAGCCGAGCCAACGAGCCGATTTTCTCATGCGTTACTATAATGCCGACGGAAGCGACGGCGGGATGTGCGGCAACGGCGGCCGATGCGCCGCCTCCTACGTGATGCAGCAGACCGGAACATCTCAGATTAACTTTGAGGCGCTCGATTATGTCTATACAGGATCGAAGGAAAACGGTCAGCGCATCAGACTCTCAATGAAGGATCCTGTCGACCTTCAGACAAATATCAGACTGCAAATCCGGGATGCTGCCGTGTTACTCCATTACGTCGACACCGGCGCTCCGCACGCTGTGTTATTCATGGATGAACTGTCACCGGCAATTCATGATGAAATCGGGGACCACGGCATCGTTGCATTGGGTAGTGCCATACGAAATCATGCGGAGTTCTCACCGCTCGGAACCAATGCTAATTTCGTGGAGGTAACTGCGAAAGATGTGATCTCCATCCGAACCTATGAACGGGGTGTGGAGAATGAGACACTCGCTTGCGGAACCGGCAGCATCGCAAGCGCCATCATGGCAGCGCACCTTCGGAGCATGCGTTCTCCGGTGACAGTGAAAACACTGAGCGGTGAAACACTGGCCGTCTGCTTTGACAAAGAGCAGGGGAAATTCCGCCATGTGGTGTTGGAAGGGTCAGCCCGAAACGTTTTTACCGGCAACATCGACTTACGCTCGTTGAAGGCTACAGTACCAGGATTGACTACATGACCATCGCTGACGCGAAACCAGGGGAATTAATAACAAGAAAAGGCTTTCTTTCAAAGGCGTTAATCGCTTGGAGCGGCTGTCTCTTATTCCCGTTACTTTATGTGATCGTTAGATATATCATCCCTCCGACACTTCGCGAAAAGGTCATGGCCGTCATGAACCTGGGGAAGATTTCTGAGGTGCCGGTAGACAGTGCAAGAATTGTCAAGTTCAATAAGACGCCTGTCATCCTTGTCCGAAACTCGGAAGGGCAGATCAAGGCCTTCTCAGCTGTGTGTACTCACCTGGGCTGTATCGTGGAATATCGCAGCGATGACAAGAATTTCCACTGCAATTGTCACGGCAGCGTCTTTGACGTGAATGGCAAGAACATCGGAGGCCCGGCGCCAAAACCACTTCAGCCATACCGTGTCGAACTTAAGGAAGACAACATCATTGTTTCAAAATTGTAATCTCATGGTCAATATTCTCTTCCCGGACAATGGGTGAGCTGAAGCAGGGTAGGGGACTTGGAGACTGGCTCAACGAACGGGTCCGGCTATCGAGTCTCGTCGATTTTCTCCGGCAGAAAGAGGTGCCGCGGCAGAAGCATTCATTCTGGTACATCTTTGGCGGACTTGCGTTCTTCTTTTTTTCCATACAAGTGCTCACCGGTGTGCTCCTTGTGATTTATTACAGTCCCAGACCGGACTCCGCTTATGAAAGCGTACGTTTCATCGGCTCTCAGGTCCCCTTCGGCTGGCTGATCAGATCTCTCCATGGCTGGTCGGCAAACCTTTTGATTGGCGTTGTGCTCATCCATTTCTTCAGTGTTTTTTTCTTGAAGGCGTATCGCCGACCTCGCGAAATGATGTGGTTCTCAGGCGTGCTCCTGTTGTTCCTGATGCTCGGTTTCGCATTTACAGGTTTTCTCCTTCCGTGGGACACAAAGGCATACTTTGCCACAAAGATCGGTACCGAAATTCCTCGGACGATCCCTCTGATCGGTGACTGGATGGTGAGCATACTGCGCGGCGGGGAATACATCGCTGAAGAAAGTCTAAAGAGACTATTCGCTTTACACGTCGTCATCTTACCATTGTTAACTTCAGCACTTATCCTCTTTCATCTCATCCTGAATCAAGTTCATGCGAGCAGTATACCCTTGAGGATCGAAGCCAGGCAGCCAGGCATTCCATTTTATCCAAACTATCTTTTTCGGGATGCCATCAGTTGGCTTGTTGGGCTGACATTACTGCTCTCGCTGGCATTACTATGGCCGTTACAGCTTGGTCTAAAGGCAGATCCGTTTGCCTCTGCTCCCGTTGGGATACGGCCGGAATGGTACTTTTTGACACTTTTTGAGACGCTGCGCCTCGTCCCGGCTCAGATACTTGGCGTTGCAAGCGAAGTCTGGGTTAACCTCGCTGTCATGGTTGTGACCGGCGGGATATTTCTCGTGCCAATTCTTGATCGAAAGGCATCTCGTCAGCAGGCGAGCCCAATCTTCACGGCAATCGGAGTAGCTGCATGTCTTTATATGGTCACCGCGATAGCCCTTGCATACTTAACCACTTGAACCAGGAATGGTAGATTCATTGCAAACAGAGCTATTCTCAGGAACTCCGGATCCAAGCATTCGAATCAGTATGCTTGTCATCCTTGGCGTTGTGATCGCCGTAATGATCGCCCTTGTATACTTCAGGATGAAGGAGGTTGATGAAGATGCGGGCATTTCGTGATCATTTTACTCAGGAAGAGAGTTGAAGCGGGGCAGATAAATGCCTGATAATATATATTATGTCAACTACTCTTTCCCCCTTTTAAACTTCATCTCCTAACCACGCTCCATCCTCTTCCGCAGCGACTCCCGGTAACGTTCACCTAACTGGTGGCATTCGATATGGATCGTATTATTGATGACGAGCGACTTTCCCCCAACGCGGCCAATCTCCTCAATGGTGACGGAGTGCCTGCGAGCTATCTCTCGAATCCGTTTGATGTGATCCTGAGATGACGTAACGATAATGCGTGATTGATCCTCCCCAAAAAGTACTTCATCTATTCGCCCCGGCGCTCTCAGCTGCACCGTGGCCCCGGAAGTTTCGTCGGGATTCATCATGCAGCATTCAGCCAGCGCGACTGCAATACCGCCTTCGCTGATGTCGTGCGCGGATTTTATTAATCCGGTGCGAATCATCTCAAGGCACGCCGCCTGCACGTTGCGTTCTTCCTCAAGATCGAGCTTCGGGGCGTCACCGGCGACTATTCCATGAATGAGTTTCAGGTACTCGGATCCTCCAAGACTTCGCTTCGGAGCACCGATGACAAATATGGCATCGCCGGCTGACTTGAAATGCGCCGTCATTCTTTGTCCGATCGAATCCATCAGCCCGAGCATCCCGATCACCGGTGTCGGGTAGATCGCTCCTTCCGGGCTTTCATTATAAAAGCTTACATTGCCTCCAGTCACAGGAGTATTCAGGTGACGGCATGCCTCGCCAATGCCTCGGATCGTCTCCTTGAACTGCCAGAAGATTTCAGGCTTATAAGGGTTGCCAAAGTTCAAGCAGTTTGTTATGGCGAGCGGCTGAGCCCCAACGCATACAACGTTGCGGGCACATTCAGCTACAGCGATTTGTGCCCCAATAAAGGGATTCAAATAGACGTAGCGCGGATTGCAATCGGTCTTGAGTGCGATCGCCTTGCCGGTTTCTTTGATCCGTATGACCGCAGCGTCTCCGGTCATATCTGTAGTCGTGTTTGTGCGAACCATTGAGTCGTACTGTGTGAAAATCCAATTTCTGGAGCAAATATTCGGTGAGCCGATGAGGGTCAGGAGCACCGAGTTGTAATCATCCGGTTCGTGGAGCGACGCCACGTCGAATTTTCGCGCTTCGTTAATATAATCCGGCATCCTGCTCTCGCGATGATAGACGGGCGCACCGCCCCCCAGGACCAGCACCTCTGCAGGAATCTCAGCAACGACTTCACCATCTCTTCGTACCCTCAGCTGCCCGTCATCAGTCACGGTTCCGATTTTCTTGCATCTCAAGTCCCATTTTGCAAATATCCGCTTGACTTCTTCCTCCTGCTCCGGCTCCACGACGAGCAGCATCCGCTCTTGCGATTCCGAGAGCAATATCTCATACGGCGTCATGTTCTCCTCGCGCGTTGGCACTTCATCGATGTCGATCACCATTCCGCTCCTCCCTTTGGCGCTCATCTCAGATGTTGAACAAGTAATTCCAGCTGCGCCCATATCCTGTATGCCAACAATGCAGCCGGCCTTAATTGCTTCAAGCGTTGCCTCAAGCAATAGTTTTTCCGTGAACGGATCGCCCACTTGCACCGACGGTCTCCTGCTCTCCGATTCCTCCGAAAGTTCCTCGGAAGCGAACGTTGCGCCGTGGATGCCGTCCCGTCCGGTCGAAGAGCCGACAATATAAACGCTATTTCCCCGCCCTCTGGCAACCGCCCGAGCAACCTCGCCGTGACGTACAATTCCTACGGCCATGGCATTCACCAATGGGTTCTCGTTGTAGCACTCATCAAAATAGACATCTCCGGCTACGGTAGGGACCCCAAAGCTATTTCCGTAATCTCCTATCCCCTTAACGATGCCGCTCATCAAATGACCTGTACGGGGATGATCGATAGCTCCGAATCTCAGGGAATTAAGCGCCGCAATTGGTCGTGCTCCCATCGTGAACACATCCCGCATGATGCCGCCCACGCCGGTCGCCGCTCCCTGGTATGGTTCGACTGCAGACGGGTGGTTGTGGCTTTCGATCTTGAACGCGATGGCAAGTCCGTCGCCGATATCGACGAGGCCGGCATTTTCTTCGCCCGCGCCAACCAGCAAGCGAGTCCCTGTGCGGGGCAGTTTCTTAAGTTCCGCGATGGAGTTTTTGTAGCTGCAGTGTTCACTCCACATCACGCTGAAAATCCCCAGCTCGGTAAAGTTTGGGCTCCGGCCGAGAATTTCCCTGATCCGGGCGAATTCTTCATCGTTTAACCCGTGCTCGATTGCAACCGCTAACGTCACATCCGTTTCTTTTGTCGACATGGCCTCTTAAACATATTCAAGTATCTGGTTCGATCACAATAAGCCGCTGGCCTTTCTCAACAGTCGCATTACATACTACTTCAACACTACGAACTCTCCCGGTTACGGTGGCTCGCAGCTCGTTTTCCATTTTCATCGCCTCAAGGATGATCAACCCGGCGCCAACAGCAATTTGGTCCCCCACAGCTACCTCTATCGCCGTAACGAGTCCGGGCATCGGGGCACAAACAATCATGCCGGCGTCCGACTTTGAATCTGCCGCTGAAAAACGTCGGAGCAAATCAGCGCGATAATCTTCAACATGCACTTCAAAACAATAGTGCTTAACCCATACCTCAAAAAGCGTTTCCGTTTTTTTTGTGACGAATCCTTTAAACCTCTGGCCGTTGATCATCAATTCAAGGAGGCCATGTTTCTGCCCAATTCTTATTTCGTGAGCCACGCCATCAACCACTGCCGTGTGGTGGTTTGTCACGGAAAGCTCGAACGTCCTGTCTGCGATCCTGGCACTCGCTGTCATGCTGCTTACCGAAGCCCGTCATTTCTTTTAAGAATCCAGCCTTTTCGAGGAGTATCTCCGTCTGACTGATGCGGCGATTCCGAGGTCAGCCCATTCTGATGAAGCGCCGCCAACAAGGCAGCGGCGACTTGGATCGAGTCAGGTGGCGGTGGGATGCTCTCGGATGTAAATTCGTTTTGAAGAAACGTTGTATCGAAGTTTCCTTGCCGGAAATTTGGTTGATTCAAAATCCACAAACACAACGTTATATTATTCTTAACACCAAAGATCTCATACTCTTTCAATGCTCTTATCATACGATCGATGGCTTCGGGCCTGCTCTTTCCCCATGCGATCAGTTTGGCTATCATCGGATCGTAGTAGGCGGTCACTTCGTCCCCGGCTTCGACACCACGGTCTTCGCGAAGGTGCAATCCTGAAGGAGGCCGAAGATAAACTATTTTGCCCGTCGATGGAAAGAAGTTGTTGGAGGGATCTTCAGCATAGATCCGGCATTCTATCGAATGGCCAGAAAATACGACGCTCTCCTGTCTCACCGACAAAGGATCCCCCTCTGAGATCAAGATCTGCTCCCGGACAATGTCTATACCGGTCCGCATCTCCGTGACTGGATGCTCGACCTGGAGACGTGTGTTGACCTCCAGGAAATAGAAGTTTTCATTCTCATCAAGCAAAAACTCAACTGTCCCCGCGTTTCGGTAGCCGCTCTCGCGGCAGATCTTCATCGCTGCACCGGTGATCTGCTCCCGTAATGCCGGATCAACAACAACAGAGGGCGATTCCTCGATAACCTTCTGATGGCGGCGTTGGATAGAGCATTCTCTCTCTCCCAGATGGATGATGTTGCCATACGCATCAGCGAGCACCTGTACCTCGATATGCCTCGGATGACTGAGGTACTTCTCAAGGTATACACGGTCATCGGCGAACGCCGACTTTGCCTCCGACTTCGCAGCTCGCAAGGCGGCATCAAGATCTCCTTCCTTGTGCACTATCCTCATCCCCTTCCCCCCTCCTCCTCCGGCGGCCTTCAGGAGTATCGGGTATGTCACCTGGCTGGCGACGCGTGTTGCGTCAGCAATGTTCGCAATCGGATCGGTGATCCCAGGAACAATCGGAACACCCACCGACTCAGCAATCTTGCGCGCCGACGTTTTGTCGCCAAGCTTCCGGATAGCATCGGCTGATGGACCGATAAAAATGAGGCCCTTTTTTTCGATAAGGTGCGCAAAATCTTCATTCTCAGACAGGAAGCCGTATCCAGGATGGATTGCGCCAGCGTTGGATCGCCGTGCGATGTCGAGAATCTTCCCTTGGTCCAGATAGGTCTGTGCAGCTGTTACCCCCTCCAGAGCATATGCTTCATTTGCCATTCGCACAAAGGGAGCATCAGCATCTGGGTCAGAGTAGACTGCCACCGTTTCGATATTCAACTCGGCACAGGTGCGCATCACGCGCACCGCTATTTCGCCTCTGTTGGCAACGAGTATTTTCCTGATTTTCCGTTCCATACATCACTGGAGCTCGACTACAGTCACTCCCGTTCCCCCCTCGTTCCACTCGCCTAATCTATAACTTTTAATGGATGCATTCTTTTTCAAGTAATCATTGATTTTACGTCGAAGAGCTCCAGTTCCTTTACCATGGATAAGATTCACCTTATCGACACCTGAGAGAATTGCCTGATCAAAGAATTTTTCAATCGCCTGGATCGCCTCGTCCCCATACATACCACGCAGGTCGATTTCCCTCTGTGCATCGACCACAAAGTCGATCGACGCGGTCCGTCCAGCCTGGCGCTGTTCCCTGGCAGTCGACAATTGCAGCTCCCCGCGGCGCACGCTCACTTTTAGTGCTCCGATGAGGACAAGGAAATAGTCATCGTCGAGTATTGCCACAATCTCGCCGGTCGATGTGCTGTTTCTCAATTGAACGACATCGCCGATCTGGAAGTTGGTTTGCTGCGCGTTTTCATCGGCGAGATCTTCCTGCATATGCTGAAATTCTTTTTCGATCTCCAGGATATCCGCTCTCGCCGACCGGATAATCTCTTTCGAGGCAGCCTGTTCTTTGATCTCTCGAATAGTTTTCTCTATCGCTTGATTCGCCCTTTGAACAATAATCTGACCCTCATGTAACGCTTTAATCCGGATTTCTTTCAGCTCTTTTTCCAAGCTCTTAGTCTTTTGGTCATAAAGCTGATTTAATGCATTATAGCGATCCTTTTCCAGCCGGATTTCTTCAAGCCGGCTTCGCATTTCCTGCGTCTGTCGTTCAAGGTCAACAAGGAGTCGCTCAAGTGTGTTGGCGCTGCTGCCGCGCAGACCTTTCGCCCGCTCAATCAAAGATGCGGGAAGTTGCAAGCGTTCGGCCATCTCGATTGCATAGCTGCTCCCGGGGATCCCTGCACGAAACCGGTATGTCGGCTTCAGTGTCGTCTGGTCGAACTCCATGGCACCGTTCTCAAAGTGCGGGTTCTCAGTCGCGATACTTTTCAGCGATCCATGATGCGTTGTCACAATCGTGATGCAGCCGGCCGCCGCAAGGTGTTCGAGAAACGCAGCAGCGATAGATCCTCCCTCTGCCGGATCGGTTCCTGAGCCGATTTCGTCAATGAGGACTAGACTGGTATTGTTCGCGCCCTGGATGATGTCCCTGAGGTGGGTCAAATGTGAACTGAAACTACTGAGATCATTCTCGATCGATTGCTCATCGCCGATCTCGACAAAGACATCCGTAATGATTCCTATTTCGGACTCAGGAGAGGCAGGTATATGACAGCCTGCCTGTGCCATGAGGAGGAGCAATCCGACAGTTTTCATCGCCACACTTTTGCCTCCAGCGTTTGGACCGGTAATCACGATCGTATTCGCCTTCTCGCCTACTTCGAGAGTCAGCGGAATAACCTCATTTCTCGCATGTTTTTGAAGCAGGATCGGGTGGTACGCCTCTTTGAGCAAGATGCTCCCCCCGTCTTTGATCCGCGGCTCGCTGCCCAATATTTCAATCGAAAATTTCGCCTTCGCCTGGATAAAATCCAGGTCAGCAAGCACTTGAACATCACAAAGAATTAGGTCTCTTGACTCTGAGACCTGCCGAGTAAGTTCTTTAAGGATACGCTCTATCTCTCTTTGCTCCTGGAATTGTAACGTTCGGATGTCATTATTCAGATCAAGTGTTTCGGTCGGCTCGACAAAGACGGTGAGTCCGCTCGCGGACGAACTATGGATGAATCCTGGAACCCTGTTCTTGTGTTCCGTCTTGACAGGAATGACCATTCTCCCGTCGCGGGTCGTGATGATCTCGTCCTGAATCCAATCCTTTCCGGCCACATCCTTCAAAATCTGCTGAAGATTTTTCCGAAGAACGGCATTGCGGTCGACGATCTGCCGGCGGATGTCAGCCAGCTCCTTGCTCGCGGAATCGCGGACATTCCCTTCTTCATCTATTGCTCGGTCGTTATTGTATTCCAGAACTTTATCGAGGCGAATTTGGTTAACCTTCTGATAAAGCAGCGGATAGGATAATTCTTTTCGAGTAAAAAATGTCTTAATTTTCTTGGCCACGGTGAGGACATTTGCGATCGCGTGGAGATCGTGAGACGAAAGAATGTAGCTCTCGATGGAGGCGCGATGGATGCTTGAGCAAACATCCTTGGTCGTTTCAAGGGGGAGCTGATCATCGACGTTGATGAGAAGCTTCATTTCTGTGACGAGCGAGAGCTGGAGCTTTATTTCAGCCGACGATGAGGAGGGGCTGAGATGGTCGATGTGCTCCCGCCCCAGATCTGAGACCGCATACCGCTGTACATGTTTCTTTACTTTGTCAAAGTCGAGCTTGGAAAACGCGTTGAGATGTTCGTTCATGAAACTCAACTACCTGGGCATGTTGAATTTCTCGATCTTCGATTTGATGACATCAAAAAATGCCGTTGAGGTGGGCATCCATCTTGTGGAATAATCAAACACGGTCGGCGCAATGCGTAAGACTTTGTCGTAGAGCACGGAAGATTTCTTATCTTCCTCCGCAGGCGTATCGAAAATGCTCAGCATGATGAGAACGATGCTTACCGTGACGAGCCCCTGGCCGCAGCCGAGGAAAGCGCCGGCGATCCGGTTTCGAATGTTCATCGTGTCACTGGCGCTTCTTCCGAACCAGCGATAGATGACGTTCACCGCGACGACGGAGAAGAGGAAAATGGCAAAGAACGAGCATACCACGGCCACCTCGGTGGAGAAATCGAGCCATTGGACTGCGTAATCGCTGAGCGGATTCATGTATTTTATCGCCAGGATAAACCCGCCCCAGATCCCGAGGAAGCCGAAAATCTTCTTAAAAAAACCGTCACGAAAACCGAGCAACACGAACAACATGATGCCAACGACAATAGAGATATCGATCATCACCATAGTGCTAGTCTCCTAACATTTTTTTGACAGTCTCCTGGACGGCCTTGCCGTCGGCCTTCCCCTTCAGTTCCTTCATGACGACCGGCATGACTTTCCCGAAATCTTTCGAAGAGGCGGCGCCGACGGAACGGATCGTCGCCCGCACAAACTCTTCAACTTCCTGAAGCGTGAGTTGTTTGGGAAGATATTCCTGGATGATACTTAATTCCTGTTCTTCCTGATCCGCAAGATCGTTCCGTCCGTGCTGACGATAGATGGCGATCGCTTCCTTTCTCTTCTTCAGGGCAGAATTGAGAACGACGATTTCGTCCTCCGGTGTCATGCCGCCTGAAGGACGTTTCTCCACCTGTTTCTCGAGCAGACCTGCCCGGATCGTTCTGAGCGTTTCAAGCCGCAGCTTTTCGCCGGCCTTCATTGCGACTTTCATATCGTCGGCTATTTTTTCGAGCAGCGCCATAACTAATTCAAACTCCTCCAAACATTGGAATACACGACCCGTTAATGGATCGGCCTTTCTCGGAGCATAGCAGCAGCATCGTCTCGGCAACATCCTCGGGGGCAACCCACTTCGAGGAATCTTCGTCCGGCATGGAGGCGACATTTGCCGGAGTCTTCAGGATGCTTGGAGCAATGGCATTCGCCGTGACTCCACTACCTTTGAGCTCTTCTCCCAGCACCTGCGTCAGCATCACGACGCCCGCCTTCGAGACGGCATACGGCGCCCGCCCGGGCGCCGGTCGGAACACAGGCATCGCCGCGATGCTGATGATCCGGCCGAACGAGTTGTCCGCGAGCGTCTGAAGGAATTCACGTGAGCAAAGGAATACCGAGCGCAGGTTGATATTCATCATATGATCCCAATCCTTCGTTTTGACTTCCTTCACCGCATGTTGCTGGAGGAAACCGCCGACGATATTGATGAGGATATCAACACGGCCGTATTTCTTCCTGACCTGATGAAATAATGCAGTGACGTCTTCGTCCTCGGTGACATCGGCCCTCACGAGGAAGATGTTGTTCCTGAACTCTGGCGACAGCCTTTTCAACTCATCCTCGAAAAGATAGGAAGTCGCCACCTGGCAACCCTCCCGCATGAACCGCGCGCCGACCACCTGACCGAGAGCGCCCGTACCACCAGTGATGAGTGCTGTTCTTCCTTGAAGGTTCATAAATTTCTTCAAAATACCCGATGGAATATATCACTTTGGGCCATGAGAGTCAATCACGGACATTCCGGCCTGAACTTCTCGGGGTTTTTCGATGTTCATTTCATTGTTGATTTCATTGGCTCCACAGGTTGCACGTTCATGGAAAAATGGTTACATTTCATGCGTCGAGATGAAACAAAGAGAACTCATCCATAAAAGTCTTGTTCTTTGCCTGGTGTTGAGCTATTGCTCGACTTTACCACTCCTCTCTATCGTCCATACTCACAAGCTCGCTGTTCCCAACCAGGTTCAGACCCTTCAACCGCAGACCCCTTTGCACTCAAATGCCGTGGGTGATCTCCAGTACTGCGACATTTGTTCCCGGCTTCAATCCACTCAAGGATACATCGGGTTCGTGATTTCATCGCCTGCGACGGCTCCTCTTCCCTGCCAATGGATTGGGAGAGATATCGAACCCTATGGCTTTGTCCATCCCTCCCCTTTACAAGAACGAGCACCTCCGATACACCGCGCCTGACGGCGATCTGTTCTTGATCCACCAACGTTCAGAGGCAGATCAGGGATGTTGCGGTGTTTTCATCTATCATTCTTGAAAGGATAATGTATGAGGTGCAGGCTCGGAATCTCAATTTTCACTCCCCTTGTGTTGATATGTTCGCTCCACGCAAGCGGGCAGGGACAAGACTCATCAAAGGATCAACAGCTCAGGGAGCTCAAGCTGCAAGTTCTGGAATTGCGTCGGCAAGTCGATTCTCTGAAGGGAGTCGCGATTCAGGATCAAGGCGATGAGATGGATCGAATGGGAGAGCGGCTTGAGAAAATGCTGGCCGGGCTCGAGAACAAGATCGATGCGATTTCACGGGCATCGGCGCCTGTCGTGTCGAACCCGAGGACAACTGCGTTCATAAATTTTGCCGCGAGGGGCGACGACAGGCCAGTCATCGACGCATCGGGAGACCATCCGATCGACAACCGGGCATTTGTCAGAACGGTTGAAATCGAGCTCCGGGCCCCCGTCGATCCGTACGCAGAAGCGATCACAGTCATATCGCTTGAGAATGAGGCGGGAAAAGAATATGGCATCGACGCAGAGGAAGCCTATGGGCTCATCAAGCGTCTTCCGATCTTCGAATCGGCCCCTCTCGGGATGAAACTGAAGATCGGCAAATTCAGGCCGGCGATCGGGACGAACAACAAGATCCACCTGCATGATCTCCCATGGACAACGCGCCCCCTCGCTGTCACCCGTTATCTCGGCACCGAACATGGGGAGTTCTTCGAAGGCGGCTTCAACCCGGTCGGCATAGATGTCGATTTCTTTCTTCCGAACCCAATCCCTTCAACGACCCTTGAGATGAATCTCGATATTGTCAGGAGCGGTGACATTGGCCTCGCTCAAGGCCGCGTCGGGACAGCGCCGGCCTATATCGGACATCTCAATTTCTCCAAAGACTGGAACAATGAACATCTCATCAACATCGGCGCCAGCGCCTATCAGGAGAACGGCATCAATTCCACTCGGTTGTTGGCGGCAGATGTCACTTACAAGTGGGCGCCGGCTGAGCAGCGTGAATCAAGGTCGTTCGTTGCCGGGGGGGAAGTCTTTTTCGGACGTCATTCGTTCCAGGATACCGCTTCACAGGCTCAGATCACTTCCAATCCGATCGGGTGGTTCGCCTATTCACAGTATCAGCTCTCGTGGTGGACCTACGCAGGTCTGCGCTACGATTGGATCGAAGAGCCGTTCGATGTGAATATCAAGACATCATCCATCGCCGCTTACCTGAGTTATTACACCACGGAGTTTCTCCGTTTTCGGCTCGGATATGAGCACCACAAGAGCGATTTCGCACCATTCGACAATGTCAATACCGGCATGCTGGAAGTGAACTTCGTCTTCGGGTCACATCCTACCGAGCCGTATTGGGTAAATCGTTAAACTGACCGGACTATCCTCATGAAAGAATCTCCTATGAAAAACATCATCGCCAAGATTGTCGTTGTCGCCTCTCTTTTGATCGTTCCCCACGTTCATGGCCAGCATCATCCGTTGAAGGTTATCACAACGCTCAATTATCTCCGCTACGTCGCGCAGCAGGTCGGCGGCGACAAGGTTGAGGTGACCGCGCTTGCAAATCCGAGGCAGGACCCGCACTATGTTACGCCGACTCCGCGCATGAATCAGCAGACAACGGATGCCGATCTTTTTATCGAAAACGGCCTCACTCTTGATCTCTGGGCGAAGAATGTGGTTGACGCTTCGGGAAACCCTCGCATACAGTCGGGGAACCCCGGCCATCTCATTGCAACCATCAACGTTCCCGTCAAGGAACTCCCCACCGAAGTTTCGCGCTCGTGGGGCGACATTCACCCTCAGGGAAACCCTCACGTCTGGCTTGACCCGTTCAACATCAAGATCGTCGCAGAGAACATTGCCGAGAAGTTGAAAAAGCTTGATCCTAATAATTCCGGCTATTATGACGCACGTGCTGAGGAATTCAAGTCCCGTCTTGATGTTGCGATGTTCGGCGAAGAGTTGATGAAGACGTTGGGCAAGACCGGGGGAAATATTCTGACGCGCAGAGCAAAGAACAATGAGCTTCAATCCTGGCTTCAATCAAAAAAATTATTGGACAAGCTCGGGGGATGGATGAAAAAAGCCCAATCGCTGAATGGGATGAAAATTATGTCGTATCACAAGACGTATATCTACCTTGCTGACCGATTTGGATTGACGATCGCCGGTGAACTGGAAGAGAAACCTGGCATACCTCCCCCTCCTCGATATCGCGATGAAGTTGTTGAACAAATCAAGCGTGACGGCATCAAGGTCATTCTCAATGACAATTTTTACTCGAAGGACGCGGCCAATTACGTCGCGAGTAAAACAGGAGCGAAAGTTCTTGTGACCTATCTTGACGTCGGAGGTAGTGAGGAAGTCGATACGTATGAAAAGCTCATCACTTACCTCATTGAAAACATCGTCCAGGGAACGCAGTAAAACTTAAACAGGAACAAAGAACGTGGAACAATTATTCTATCTCCCCTCAACAATGATCTGGCCGCTGGCTGCGTGTGTGGTTCTCACCGGTATTCTCGTCTACCTCGGAGTCCATGTCATCGCGCGAAAAGTGATTTTTGTGGATTTGGCTCTTGCACAGATCGCCGCGTTAGGGACAGTCACGGGGGTCCTTCTCGGCTATGAGGTTGGCAAGGATCTCACCGCTCTCTATCTCTACTCCTTAACGTTTACGATTTTCGGAGCTTTTATCTTTTCTGCGACGCGAATGAAAGGGGAAAAGGTGCCGCATGAGGCGATCATCGGGATTGTTTATGCAGTAACGTTCGCCGCGACCATTCTTGTTCTCTCCAAGAGCGCTCTCGGACCGCAGGAGCTGGATCATATCATCAAGGGTGAACTCCTTTGGGTGCAAGCGCCAACAGTCATCAAGACGGCAATCATTTACGCGTCTGTAGGAATCTTTCACTTCATCTTCCGCAAGAAATTCATGGCGATCTCGTTCGATGCCGTCAAGGCGGATGACGATGGGGTGAACGTGCGGCTTTGGGACTTTCTTTTCTACATGTCGTTCGGTTTTGTGATCACAAGCTCTGTGGCCATCGCCGGCGTATTCCTGGTCTTCAGTTACCTTGTCATCCCGTCGGTCGGTGCGATGCTGCTTTCGGATAAACTGGGCAAGCGCCTTGCGATCGGATGGGTGGCGGGCTCCATCATCAGCTTCATTGGTGTGAAGCTATCGTACAACACCGGACTTCCGACAAGTCCGCTGATTGTTGTCGTTTTTGCATTCGCCCTGATGGTGTCGGGACTCTTTCGGCATCTCGCGCTCGCTCCAGCGAAGCTCATCGCGATTCGGAATATGCTGGCGTCCCTCGCGGTCGGAGCGCTGTTTCTGGGTGGAGTCTTTTTCTTCCGTAAAGCTGATGAAGACCCGCTCGAACACGCCGTGCATTTGCTGTCGAGCCCGTTAAGCACCGACAGGACTGCGGCACTCGTAGATCTGAAGGCATTCACCGCGCAGAAGACGGAGTGGCTGCAGATCGTGGTCGACCGATTAAACGATGAGGATGCCGAGGTTCGCAAGGCTGCCGTCGAGCTGCTCTCTCAAATGAAGGAGCGATCCGTGTTGCCGAAGATGCTGGCGCTCGTCAGCGACAGATCGGATGAAGTCAGGAAGGCTGCAATAGCCGCCATTGAGCTGGTTGGGGACCGGGCTGCATCCGACAGCCTTCTGGAAGCCGTGCAACGCGAAGACGATGCCGAAATAAAGCTCCAGATCTTGACCAGTGCCCTCAAGATGGGCAACCCGCTTTCGATCCCTCAGCTTATCAGCATGGTAGCCGATGGCGGGATATTTGCTGAAGACGCTCTCGGCCTACTGCGCGCACATGTCGGCATCGATCCAAAGATCAATAATGCGCAGCAATTACGCCGATGGTGGAAAGCGAACGGCAACCGATTACATTGGGACGGGGCGGCTAAAATGTTTACCATGAAGTAGCAGCGAGGACCTCTTCTCTGCCGGGCTTTGCAGGGACCACTTTTTTGTCTTCGGCGGAATTCGTATATTCAATCACTCGCTGGCCGTCATCATTGACCATGTCCAGGAAGAGATAATATGAATCATCTCGTGAAGTCGTTCTTGCTTGTGTTCGTTTTCATCGGCTCCATGAAGGCACAGTCGCCTGCTGTCCGGGAACTCAAGGTCGGCGATGCTGCCCCTGATTTTTCCCTTCCGTATGCCACCAGAGATTCTATTGCACCGGATGATCTGAAACTTTCATCTCTTTTTGGAAAAGGCCCGATCGTGCTCGCCTTCTACCCTGCCGACTGGAGCGGCGGCTGCACAAAGGAAGTTTGTACGCTGAGGGATAATTTCAAGGCCCTTGCCGGTTTGAACGCGGAGATCCTCGCCATCAGCGGGGATTATGAATACTCTCACCATGAATGGGCAAAACATCATGATCTCCCCTTCAAGCTCGTCGCCGACCATCTGCACAAGACTGCGGCGGCGTACAACAGCTACAATGAAGCCGGCTACAACAGGCGGACCGTCTATGTCATCGATAAGAGCGGCAACATCGCTTATATGGATCTGAAGTACAGCGTCCGCGATTTGGAATCGTTTAACCGGTTACAGAACGCCCTCAAGAACCTTCAATAGTGACGACCGACCGCATGATCTCTGCCATGTGTGAACGCCCCACCCGTCTGCTTGTTTTCACCCTTCTTCTTTCTCTCACCGTGTGGCGCATGGCCGCCGCCCAGAACTCGGATTCGTTACGAATCCCCGGGGAAAAGCACATTCAACACGTTCGGCAACTCACGTTCGGTGGTGAGAACGCTGAGGCATACTTTTCGTTCAATTTTGACCGATTGATCTTTCAATCGACAAGGGACAGTTTTCCCTGCGATCAGATCTTCAGCATGGACCTCGAAGGAAATCATCTCAGGCTATTGAGCACAGGAACCGGGCGAACAACGTGCGCGTATTTCCTCCCCGGCGACACAACAATCATCTATGCCTCGACACATCTCGCCGGTCCCCATTGTCCTCCAAGGCCGGATTACTCGAAAGGGTATATCTGGGCGGTGTACAAAAGTTACGACATCTTCCTGGCGACTGCCGGCGGCGCAATTCGCCGGCAACTCACCGCCACCGAGGGATATGACGCCGAAGCAACCGTCTCGCCCCTGGGGGATCGGATCGTCTTCACATCCGTCCGTGACGGCGATCTCGACCTATATACGATGAATCTCGATGGCTCGAATGTCCGGCGATTGACGAACGAGCTTGGATATGATGGTGGAGCGTTCTTTTCGCCCGACGGGAAGCAGATCGTCTATCGTGCCTACCATCCGGCGGAACAACAGGAGATCGCTGAATACAAGGCTCTCCTGGCGGACGGGTTCGTCCGCCCAAGCAAGATGGATCTCTTTGTCATGAATTCCGACGGCTCGGACAAGCATCAGATCACACATCTGGGAGCCGCCAGCTTTGGCCCGTATTTCCATCCAGACGGGAAGCACATCATCTTTGCATCAAACATGCATGATCCCAAAGGGCGGAATTTCGAACTCTACCTCGTCAACATTGATGGAACTCATCTGGAGCAGATCACCTTCAATCCCTCATTCGACGGATTCCCGATGTTCAATCGCGACGGCACAAAACTGGTGTTTGCTTCAAATCGGCACGATCATGTAAAGGGAGAAACCAATATCTTTATGGCTGATTGGGTGCCATGAGCGGCTCGTATATTTTCATAGATCCTTCAAACCAACGACAAAGGAAGATTCTTATGCACATCAGATATCTCTTGTTTATCCTCATCATTGGCTGCGCATCGCACGACGTCCTGGAGAAGAAGATCGACTCAGCCGAGATCACTTCTCAGGAGCTTCGGCGGCACATCAAGTACCTCTCCTCGGACGAGCTCGGCGGCAGAAGGACAGGTGAGGAGGGAAACCGGCTCGCGGCAACCTATATCGCGAACGAGTTCCGGCGGTACGGCCTTCAACCGATCGATGAGGCCAGGACGTACTTTCAGCCCTTTCCGTTCCTCTCGTCCGTACGCCCCGGCCGGAATAATCGGCTGAACATCGCCTTGCGTGATCGACGTTTTTCGTTCGCCGTCGACACCAACTTCCGCCCACTCTCCTTCACAAAAGATACATCGCTGGCGGCGCAGCTCGTCTTTGTCGGATACGGCATTTCGGCAGAGTCATTGGCCTATGACGATTATGCAGGCATCGATGTCCGGAACAAGGTCGTCGTGGCGCTGCGTTATTCACCTGAAGGATCGGCAAGAGATTCAGTCTTTTCGAAATACACCTCACTGATGGTCAAGGCATTCACCGCACGTGAGAAAGGCGCGCTCGGACTCATTCTCGTCGCCGGCCCTCTTGACAGTGAAGAACCATCGCTCATTCCATTCCGGCAGCAGCAGATGGGCAACGCGGCGATTGCCGTGCTCAGCATGAAATGGTCGTCGCTCGACACCGTTTTCCAGGCAGTGGGAAAGGACCTACGGACTCTGCAGCGACAGCTCAACGAGGGCCGGAAGCCGCAATCCTTCGGCATCGACGGGGCGATGGCCGACCTTCAGACCGATGTCCTGAAGGAGTACGGAACTTCTGCCAATATCATCGGCTATCTCGAAGGGACGGACCCCGTGCTGAAAAAAGAGATTCTCGTGATCGGCGCGCACATGGATCATCTCGGGCTCGGCGGTGAAGGATCGGGTTCTCTGAAGCCAGACACGACCGCCATCCATCATGGCGCCGACGACAACGGGTCCGGTACGGCAGGTCTGCTGGAGGTCGCCCAGTATCTTGCATCGAGGCGCCTCGATCTTCACCGGAGTGTGCTGTTCACGTCATTTTCCGGTGAGGAATTGGGACTGCTTGGATCGGATTATTATGTCAAGCATCCGCTCCTTCCGCTCGATCGGACGGCGGCGATGATCAACATGGACATGATCGGGCGACTTCATGACAGCGTTCTTGTCGTCGAGGGAATGGGTACATCCTCCAACTGGGAGGAGCTCGTGAAAAAAGAGAACGTCGATTCTCTCAGCCTCAGGCTCAAGCCGGACGGCTACGGCCCCAGTGATCAATCATCGTTCTATGGGAAGGATATTCCTGTCCTGTTTTTCTTCACGAACCTTCACGATGACTATCACCGCCCGTCCGATACCTGGGACAAGATCAACTACACGGGTGAAGGGAAGGTGGCGCGGATGGTGAGCAGGATCGCAATGGACATAGCGAATGACGACAAGCGACCGGTGTTCACAAGAGCTGCCGCCCCATCGATGGCTTCGGGGGGTGACCGCCAGGGGGTGAGAGTCAGCCTCGGTGTCGTCCCCGACTATGCCGAGGATGTCGCGGGCATGAAGATCTCGGGCACCCGGCCTGGCAGCGCCGCAGAGAAAGCGGGCCTCAAGGGGGGTGATGTCATCGTGAGTTTCGGCGGCAAGGCGATCAAGAACATCTACGACTTCACCTACATGCTCGGCAATTACAAACCGGGTGATGAGGTCAAGATCATTGTCAAGCGGGGAGCAGAAGAGGTCACGCTGACCGCAAAATTGGAGGGGCGAAAATAAGGTGGCGCATGCCGGTTGACCACGCCCGCTAGCGGTCGCCGGTGTTCTCCCGGATTTTCTGCATGAGCGACTCGAGATTATAAGGCTTCGTGATATAGCCGAGGGCGCCGAGCTTTGTCACGCGCTCGATTGAGGCAGGATCGTTGTAGCCCGTGGTGAAGAGGAACGGAATCGATCTGAAGTTGTTGTTACCGCGGACCATGTCGTAGAGGGTAAAGCCATCCGCGCCCGGCAGTTTCACATCCGAGATGATCATGTCCGGCCGGTCTCCCTGCAGCAGTTCGATCGCTTTCTCTGCCGACTCGGCCGCGAGCACACGATACCCTTCGGCCTCGAACAGCATCGTGAGCGCCTCCCGTTGCTGTTCTTCGTCTTCCACCAGCATCAACGTCGCCTTCGGCACCGCTCCGGCATTCCTTTCTTCATATCATTTTTTTCGCAATTTCCCGCAGTTCCTCCTTGGTGAGAAACCTCTGCACCAGCGGGAAGAGGATATGATTTTCTTTGTGGATATGGTTGACGAACACTTGGACAACGCTCTTTGCGACACGGGAGAGATGTTTGATCGCAGCAAAACTATCTCTGGAGGAATTGACGCGCTTCGCCGCGATATTCAGCTGTGTAAATCCTGCTCTCAATTTCTTGTGGTCGCCGCGCATGATGCGTGTCGGTCCTTCGACATACCGCTCCAGAACTGGAAAGAGCGCCGCTTCTTCCTTATGGTTATGGACGCTCACCTCCTCTTCGATGAACCGCAGCGCCGCAGCGATCTGCCTGAAGTGCCTGGCCGAATATCCGTCTCTGGCAACAGCGTTGACCGCGCGGTTCAGTAATTTTAGCTGGAAAAGAGCGTCATCATGCTCCTGCATCAATTGAGCAATCGGGTCCGCGGATTTTCTCATCAAGGAAGGGAGGCGAAAAACGTCAGGCCACTTCAACGAGGGTGGTGTATTTCATCTTACCTTTCAGGAGCATCTCGTCGAGCTGCTGAACGAGTTGCGAGGTCGTCTCATCCTGATCCTCAAGCTGATCATACTCTTCCATGTTGCTACACATAAAGACCTCTGTGAAACTGTTTTTCTTCCCTTTGTGCTCATAAATGGTGTAATTCCTCCCATTTGAGCCGGAGAGATGTTCTTTCATCCTCTGTGATAACGCAAGATACTCATCCCGTTTTTCCGGATTGATTTCGTAGGAGATGGTGAACATGATTTTTGACATAGACGATGGTTTCTCCTTTTCTTTAATATACAAAAAATCTAATATCCCGCCAACCGGATCTCTTCCTCACTCATTCCAAAATAATGTCCGATCTCATGCACAAGAACCTCATAGATCCTGGCGGCAATTTCGTCTTCGGTCCTGCATCGTGCCTCGATGTTCTTCTGATACAATGTGATCTTATCCGGCGTCACGGGAGTCATGCCGTACCACGTGCCGCGTGACGTCAGCGGAATTCCCTGATACAGTCCGAGCAGATCGTGCCGCGACCGAAGTCGCATCGTTGCCGCAAGCTCCTCGTCGGGTTGGTCTTCGACGACCACGCCGACGTTTTCGATCGCCTTTTTGAATTGCTCGGGCAGCTTCTCGAATGTCAGTTCAACAAGATGTTCAAATGCAGATCGGTCCATGTTCTATCCGTGCGGGACAAAGTGCGACACCGCCAGGGCGACAGCCCCGCTCACGACGGCGAGCGATATGACCACGCGAACACCGGTTGCCAACCACGCTTCATTGTACAATGTCTTCATGCCGACGAACAGAAGAACAAGCGTCCACGCCGCGAAGATGCCGTCGAGACCGAGCAGGACGATGTACGACAGCGGCTTGAGCATGGACGGCGACGGGTTTTTCGTGAAAAAATAAACGCCAAAGGTCATCACCTCAATCGGCAGGATCAAAACGACCGAGGCAACGATCGGAACAAGGGCATAGCTGCTCACCGCGTAAAGTTGCGAGAGGGATACCCTGACCTCGGAAAAATAGGAAAGTAAACGCATCGAGACCGAAAAGGCAAGAACCACAAGCACCCCGAAGATCGGACCGGTCGAGAATCCCGCCACGAGGATGTTGATCAGAGATGCCGAATACTCGCCAGCCTTGATCATCCAGAAGAGGAGAAAAACCATCGCTATTCCGCCCGTTCCGGCAAGCAACAGCGAATAGTTTTTGTGTTGTGCGACCGCGATGGAATGAAATGCCTTCCGGGGACGCTCGATCGTCTTCCATCCGATAGAAAACAGATCAAGGTTTTCAATCCGTGTCTGCAGGAACCCCCTGCACTGCTTACACGTGATGGCCAGGTGGCTGTTTTGGGTATGGCAGACGGCGCAAATGATCATCCTTTGGTACGCTCCTCTGAATTTTTCTTGCGTCGTTTACTCTCCAGCGGTGCGAAGCGCGCCGTGAAATGGCGCAGCATCGGGGCTTCAAATGTGATCCCGTAGCCGCTCAATGATGCTCGATCGTTATACGTCTCGATCACGCACTCGATCACATAATCGATATGGCTTTGTGTGTACACCCTTCGGGGAATAGCCAGGCGCACGAGCTCCATCGAAGGCGCGATAAAGCGTCCCGACGCCGGTTCCTTTTTGCCGAACATCACGCTGCCGATCTCGACCGTCCGTATCCCGCCAACCAGGTAAAGCTGACATACCACCGATTGGCCGGGGAATTCCTCCGGCGGGATGTGCGGCGCAAACCGTTTGGCATCCAGGTAGATGGCATGCCCACCAGGTGGGAGGAGGATCGGTACACCTTCACGCGTCAACTTTTCGCCGAGATATTCGACTGACCGAATGCGGTACGTCAGATAATGCTCATCGAGGACTTCCTCGAGGCCCTGTGCCATCGCCTCAAGGTCACGTCCTGAAAGGCCTCCGTAGGTCGGAAAGCCTTCCGTCACAACCAGAATATTCCGCGCATTGATGGCCAGCGCCTCATCGTTAAGCCCGAGAAACCCGCCCATGTTCACGAGGGCATCCTTTTTCGCGCTCATCGTACAGCCGTCGGCATGGGAGAACATCTCCTGCGCGATCTTCTTCACGGATTTGTCGGCGTAGCCGCGCTCCCGCTTCTTGATGAAGAAGGCGTTCTCAGCGAACCTGCAGGCGTCGAGAAAAAACGGGATACCGTGCTTCACGGCCACGGCTTTCGTCTGCCGGATGTTTTCCATTGATACCGGCTGCCCGCCGCCGGCATTGTTCGTCACGGTGAGCATGATGAGCGGAATACGATCGCGCCCCTTCTCGACGACAAACCGCTCAAGCGCCTCGATGTCCATGTTCCCTTTGAAGTCGGCGACCAGCGACGGATCTTTGCCACCCGCATTCAGGAGATCAACCGCCTCGGCCCCCGAAAATTCTATGTTTGCTCTGGTGGTGTCGAAGTGGGTATTGTTTGGAATGCATTTGCCGGGTCCGCCGAGAAGTGTGAAGAGGATTCTTTCCGCCGCCCTCCCCTGATGCGTTGGGATGATATAGTTGAAACCGAAGATCTCTTTTGCCATGCTCTCAAAGCGGTAGAAGCTTCTCGCGCCGGCGTACGACTCATCCCCTTCCATCATCCCGGCCCATTGTTTGGCGCTCATGGCAGAGGTCCCGCTGTCGGTGAGGAGATCGATCAGCACATCCTCCGCCCGGATCATGAACGGATTGTATCCGGCATTTTCCAGAATACGCGCACGTTCCTCCCGGGTGGTGAATTTAATCGGTTCGACCGACTTGATCTTGAATGGTTCGATGATCGTCTTCATTGGCAACGCATGTTTGCCCGGATCCTGTGGCGTGCTCGATCCGCACTTCTGGCCCGGAACAGTAACGTCATTCGGAGCGCCCGGTCACTGGCGGAGGCGCTGATGGCATATCGGGTCATTCCGTTTCATACTGGACGAGCGAATAAATGTCGCAGCCTTGCAGCTTTTCGCGGCCGTGAAGAAAGCTCAGTTCAATGAGGAACGCAGTTCCGATGATCTCGCCGCCAAGCTCGCGAACAAGGCCGCAGGCCGCTGCGATCGTCCCGCCGGTCGCCAGGAGGTCATCAACGATCAGGACACGCTCGCCCCGTTGAAGCGCATCGACGTGAATTTCGAGCGCATCGGTTCCATACTCCAGCTGATATTCCTTCCGAATCGTCCTGGCGGGAAGCTTGTGCGGCTTTCGAATCGGAACAAACCCGGCTCCAAGGCGATATGCCAGCGCAGCGGCAAAAATAAATCCGCGCGATTCGATACCGACCACCTTTTCGATCCGCCGGTCCTTGTAGTGTTCATGAAGAACATCGATCGCTCCGGCGAACGCCTCGCTGTTCTGAAGGAGCGTCGTGATATCCCGGAAGACTATCCCCTTCTTCGGAAAATCGGGGACGGAGCGAATCGCAGATTTTAACTCATCCGCGGTCACCACTGCAATTTCTCTTTCGTGATGAACGAATCAATCCCCTTCCTGAAGTCATCCGTTTTCCTCGCCAGCGCATTCAGGTTCGCGGCATACTCGAGCATCTCCTTTTCATTCATCTCCTGCAGGCGTGAAAACAGCTCCTTCGTCAGCGCGATCGACGACCCGCTGGTGGTATTCGCGATGTGGCCGGCGAATTCATACACGGTCGCATGTAACCGATCATCTTCGACAACCTCCGTGACGAGCCCGAGAGCTTGAGCCGCAACGGGGGTGACAACGTCGCCGCGAAGGACGAATTCGCGGGCCTTTCCCTCACCCATCCGCTTGATGAGAAAAAGGAGGATCAATGCCGGCAGAAAACCTAATCGAACCTCCGGGACACCAAGTCTCGCTTTCTCCTTCCCGGCATAGACAAAATCACAGGCGGCTGCAATGCCGCAGCCTCCGCCCATGGCGGGGCCGTTGACCATCGCAATCACCGGTCTTTTCATGTTGTGGATCGTTTGCAGCAGCTTCATGAGGTTTTTGGCATCTTCCAGGTTCTCGCCGTGGCCGAGCTGTGAATATTTTTGAAGATACTGCAGATCCATTCCTGCACAGAACGACGTCCCGGCACCGGTCAGAACAACAATTCGATTGTCGGGAGCGCGATTGAGGAAGGTAAACGCCTCCGTCATCTCCCGGATCATCACGTCGTCAAGTGCGTTCCGGGTATCGGGACGATTCAGCGTGACCGTCGCGATTCGATGTTCTGTAGCGACCGTGATCGATGAGTGGCTCATGCGGCTCAAAATACTAAACTTCCACCGAATTCCCAAATTAATTTCCCCACTTGAAGCAGTCAGCGAGGGTAAGAGCGGCATGTCACCGGCATCATAACGACGATCTCCCGGACAACATGAAAGGGCGACGCTCGAGCCGGCGAGTCCGTGCAGTAACAAAAAGGAATGATGCGCGCCGCTGCTGTTTGCCAGTCCGGATGAGAAGCTCGACCGTCTCTCATCGCCGGCCTCGTGCGAAACGGAAACTCAGGACGCGGCTTTCCGGAGGGTGGCGACAGCCCGTGGGATATTCTTTTTGGAAAAAATCGCGTGGCCTGCAACGAAAACATTCGCACCGTGGCGGGCTAACTGAGGAGCAGTCTCTTCATCGACCCCCCCGTCAATTTCAAGGTATGCCTTCGGATTGTCGGAGGCAATCATCTTGGATATCTCCCTGACTTTCGGCAGCATCGCTCTGATGAATCGCTGGCCCCCGAAACCGGGGTTCACGGTCATGACAAGGACGAGATCGACGAACGGAACGATCTCTTTCAACGCGGACGCAGGGGTCGCCGGATTGAGAGTAACTCCGGCGCTCTTCCCCATCTCGCGTATTCGCTGGATGGTCCGATGCAAATGGACGCACGCCTCAACATGCACAGTCAACCGGTCGGCTCCGGCGTCGGCGAACGCAGCAACATACGCGTCGGGATCGTCGATCATGAGATGCGTGTCGAGCGGAAGTTTTGTCAATCCTCGAATGGCCTTGACGATCATCGGACCGAACGTGATGTTTGGAACGAAATGACCGTCCATGATGTCCAGATGAAGCCAATCAGCTCCTCCCTTCTCAACGGCACGTATCTGTTCCTCAAGTCTTGCGAAGTCGGCCGAGAGAATGGAAGGAGCAATGATCACCGGGGGCTTTTCCATGGGCATCAATTTTCAAAAAGTTCTTTTTTCTTGTCGCCTGCCTGGATAATGATGAGGTCGACCGGCTGGCCATTCATGACAAGCTCGCCCGCAGGAGGAAATTGTTGAAGAATTGTGTTCGGCAGCAGGTCAGGCGACGGGACGAAGGTAATGTTGCCGACCTTGAGACTCACCGCGTTGAGTATTTTCTCAGCTTCGGTGAGATTCTTTCCAGAGAGATCGGGCACGGCAATTTTTTCGGTTGTGAGTCCCTGGCTTATGACGACGGAGACATAAGCATCATGCTTGACTTTCGCTCCGAATGGGGTCAGTTGTTCCATGATCGTATTCAGTGGATATTGGTCGGACGAACGGTATTCGATAGCCCCCAGCCTGAGGCCTTCTCGTTCAAGCGCGTATTTGGCATCGCGCAGGGTGCGTCCGTTAAGGTTCGGCACTGCCACAAGGATCTCTCCGCCGCTCACGGTGAGGTACACGCGTCGGCCCCGTTTCACCTTCGATCCTTCAACAGGATTCTGGAGAATAACCGTGCCGGCCGGATGCTCACGGTCCATGCGTACATCACCTTTCATGGCCTCCAGACCGACCGCGTTGATCGTTTCTTCCGCCTTGTCATATGGTTGCCCGACCGCAGCTGGAACTTCGATAATGCCGCCGGAGTTGACATACCAGGGAAGAAGAATATCATTGCAGACAAAGAACATCACGAGGCAGAACGCGAGGACAAGATATGTCCTTTTTGCATTCCTGGAAGTGAGGAACCTGCGCACGTTTTTTTGCATCAACAATCCTGAAATATCTCCTGGAACGCAGAAAATATAGGAAATACTTTCCTCAACATCAACTTGATCTCTGCGAGCTTGCAAACGGGAAAAATTTAACTAAATTACATGATAGCCAATCATGCCTTTAACCGAATTCGACGAACATATTACCCGAACGTTGTTGTATTACGATATCTTCGACCATCCGTTGACGTTCGGCGAATTATTCTCTCTCTTCCCGAAGAATTCACTGACGAGGGAGGAGTTCAGAACACATCTCTCCGCCGCCGAAGCGGCGCATATGATCACGGCAACCGCTGGCTACATCAAGCTGTCCGAGAATGCCAGGGACGTGGGGCCGCTGCGAAAGCAAAGGGAAGAGCTGGCGAGAAAGCGCCTGCGTGTCGCGAAATTTATGGCCATGCTTATGAAGAGATTTCCGTTCGTTCGCGGCGTCTTTCTCTCCGGTGATCTCTCGAAGGGCGTGGCGCACGCGGACAGCGACATCGATTACGTCGTCGTCACGGCACCCCGCCGCCTCTGGATCTGCAGGACGCTGCTGGTTGCCTTCAAAAAGATATTCCTCCTCAACAGCCGGAAGTATTTCTGTCTGAATTATTACGTTGCGGCGGACAGTCTCCGGCTCCACGACCATAACTACTTCACCGCGACAGAGATAGCGCACCTCAAGCCGCTCTATGGCCTCGAGGCATTTCTTTCCTACATGAACGCCAACGCGTGGATCAAGGAATATTTTCCAAACTATCACGTCTTCGCGCTGGCGAAGAATGAAGTTGACAGCCGCCAAAGCGTTATCCAAAAGATCATCGAGCCGGCGTTCCGCGGACGATGGGTTGACAGGATCGATCACCGGTTGATGGAATTGATGAAATCCGTCTGGGCCAGGAGATATCCTCAATATGATGCGGGTACCCGGGTCAGGATTTTTCGCTGTACCCCCAATGAATCCTCTGCCTACGTCGGCAACTTTGCGGATAAAATATTGTCGACGTATGGTAAGAAACTCAGGGAGCATCAACTTCGTTAATCATTATCGGGGCAAATAACCGTGGCAGATATTCTGCTCACACATTCCTATGTTCTGCGGCACGATCCGAAAGAATTCAAGGCGATGATGCCGTATCCTCCGCTTGGCACGTTATACGCCGCCGCTCACTTACGGGCCCATGGCTATGCCACCGCGCTGTTTGACAACATGTTGGCGGCCGATGAATCGGAAATCGTCCACAGCATCGATCAGCACAAACCATCTATCGTTATCATCTATGACGACGATTTCAACTACCTCACAAAGATGTGTTTGAGCAGGATGCGCCAGGCCGCGTTCACCATGAGCCGGCTTGCCAAGGAGCGCGGTTGTACCGTCATCGTTCACGGATCGGATCCGGCCGACCATATTGAAGACTATCTGAAACACGGAGCCGATTACGTTGTGTTCGGCGAAGGAGAGATCACGCTGGGCGAACTGGTCGATCATCTGCGCGGGGTCAGAGGCGACCGCCTCGCCGACATCGCAGGCGTGGCCTATCAGCGTGACGGGAGAGTATTCCGGAACTTCCCCCGCCCGGTGTTGCAGGATCTCGACCGGCTCGAGTTTCCTCGCCGCGATCTCGTCGACATGGACCGCTACAGATCGATCTGGAACGCAAGGCATGGATATTTTTCAACGAATATCGTGACGACGAGAGGCTGTCCCTTTCATTGCAATTGGTGTGCGAAGCCGATCTATGGGCAGGTCTATCATTCGCGGAGCCCGGATCATGTTGTCGACGAAATGTTGTATCTCAAGAAAGACTTCAGGCCGGACCATCTCTGGTTTTGCGACGATATATTCGGTCTTAAACCAGGATGGGTGCCGGCATTTGCAGAATCCGTGGTAAGGAAACAGGCGGCAATTCCGTTCAAGTGTCTCTCCCGTGCGGACCTTCTGTTGAATGAAAACGCCGTCGATCACCTCGCCCGCGCCGGATGCAAGTCCGTCTGGATCGGCGCCGAATCGGGATCTCAGAGAATCCTCGATGCCATGGAGAAGGGAACCACCGTCGAACAGATTTACGCTTCAACTGCGCTCCTGCACCGCCGTGGGATTCGTGTCGGCTTCTTCCTCCAGTACGGATATCCCGGGGAAACGCGCGCAGACATCGAGCGAACATTCAAAATGCTGAGGGACTGCAAACCGGAAGACATCGGCGTTTCGGTTTCGTATCCTCTTCCCGGAACAAAATTTTATGACGCGGTCAAATCAGAGCTGGGAAGCAAACGAAATTGGGTCGACAGCGAGGATCTCGACATCATGTACCACGGGAGCTACAGCACGGATTTCTATCGAACGCTGCATCGTGTCACACATAAGAAATTTCGTTTCTGGCAGGGAGTTGAACTCTTCAAAGCAACGTGCACGCACCCTTCATCGGTATCGGCGACAACACTCCGCCGGATGGCTGCTTCGGCGTACCACGCCGTCACGCTCCCCCGGCTTATCGTAAAGCTTGATCGTTTGTCCAGCCAATCGCACTCCCCCTACTCCATGGAACATCCGTAACGCTGCCGGGACGCCCATGGCGCGACTCCTCTTTCTCCAAAATCTCGACTACGAGTTTCTCGGACCGATGTACCTCTCATCGAGCGCCCGGGCCGCCGGCCATGAATGCCGTCTCGCCCTCGGTCAGTCGATCGAAGAGTTCGCAGCAGTGCTGGACCAATTTACGCCGGATCTCATCGGGTTCTCAACAATGAGTGGAAGCCACCGCTGGGCCATCGAGATGGCGAGGACGATCAAGGAGGAATACGGAATCCCCAATATCATTGGCGGGGCCCACCCCACGTTCTTCCCCGAGATGATCACGGAGCACGGGATCGACATGATTCTGCGCGGCGAGGGGGAAGAATCGATCGTGGAGCTTCTCAACCGTCTCGGTAGTAAACAAACGTTTAGCGACGTTCCGAATATCTGGTTCAAGAACGGACAGATCTATCGCAACGATGTCCGCGCCCTGCCGCGCGACCTCGATCAGTATCCTTTCCCCGACCGGCACCTCTACGATGCGCTCGATGGCAGACTGGACCGTTCGGTGCGCAACGTCATTACATCGCGCGGCTGTCCGTGGCATTGCAGCTTTTGTTTTGAGGACGCGATGCGCGAGCTCTACACGGACAAGGGTAAGTATGTTCGAATCCGGCGCATCGACGACGTCATCGAGGAATGTGTGCAGCTGAAGCAAACGGCCGACGTCAGGACAATCTATTTTGCCGACGACGTTTTCGGGATCAACCGGAAATGGTTGTATGAATTCCTCCCCCGGTATGGGCGAGACGTCGGCCTGCCGTTCATCTGTCTCGTCCGCGCCGATCTTGTCGCCTCGGATCCCGAGTATGCTTTTCGATTGGCCGAAGGCGGATGCACGTCGGCCTTCTTTGGCGTCGAGTCGGGCAACGAAACGCTTCGCAACAGAGTTCTTGTCAAGCAGTTGACGACAAACCAGATTGAAACTGCAGCGGCGTTCCTTCATGCGGCGCACATTCCCTTCCGAACATACAATATCGTCGGGCTCCCCGGCGAAACAATTGAAGATGCATTCTCCACCGTCGATCTCAACATCAGTATCAAAGCGGATTATCCGTGGTGTTCGGTCTTCTCACCTTTCCCGGGCACGGCGCTGACGCAATACGCAGTCGATGCTGGATATCTGGATCGTGATGTTGATCCGGACGCGCTGTCAAAGTCGTTTTTCACTGACTCAAAACTCAACAACCGCGATACCGCGGCTCTGGAAAACCTTCAGAAATTCTTTCAGACCGCCGTTCTCTGGCCAAGGACCTTTCCATTGGTGAAGGCGCTTGTCCGGTTGAGACCGAACGTATTCTTTACGATCTGGTTCGGGCTCGTGTATTTCTACGTGTATCTCAAGAGCGAACGGCGCGCGTTCTGGCAGACGCTGCGTTTTGCATTCAGGAACTACCGCCATGTCCTGGCGAAGCATTAGTCAACTTTCTTCCATTCGCTTTTCATGGACCTGCTCTTAACACACGGATATTTTCTCCACGAGGACGAAACCGAGCGACGGGTGATGAAACCGTACCCTCCTCTCGGCATACTCTACATCGCGGCCTATCTCAAACAACAAGGCCACCGCGTCGACGTGTACGATTCAACGTTTGAGCTCAAGGAGTCATTCCGACAATTCATCGGGACACACAGGCCCTCCGTCGTCGGTATCTCCTCGAACCTCATGACAAAGCTTACGGTCCTTGAACAGATCGGTCACTGTAAGAGCTATGGGTGCACTGTCGTCGTCGGTGGGCCCGACGTCCCCGAATACGTGACAGATTATCTCGATTATGGGGCCGACGTCGCCGTCATCGGCGAAGGGGAAGCGACAATGGCTGAACTCGTTCCCGCCCTGCTCGCCCACTCGCCGCTGGAGAACATAGCCGGCATCGCCTTTCGAGGATCTGACGGGTTAATCGTGCGCACACCCGCACGGGCACAAATTCAGGATCTCGACACTCTTCCCTTCCCCGACCGTGAAGCGATCAATATCCGCCAGTATGTGGAGACGTGGAAGTTGTATCATGGGATGGGCTCGTTGTCGCTCATCTGTTCGAGAGGCTGTCCATTTACCTGCGCATGGTGCAGTCGTTCTGTCTATGGAGAGACCCACCGCCGCCGGTCTGTGAAGAATGTGGTTGACGAGATCGAACTCCTGCTCTCGAGCTACAGCCCTGACATGCTCTGGTTTGCCGACGACGTGTTCACGATCCATCACAGATGGTTTCATGATTTCTACGCAGAAATGAAGCGGCGGCGTTTGAAAATTCCCTTTGAATGCATTTCGCGCGCCGATCGCTTGAACCCGGATATTCTTGAAAAAATGGCTGACCTCGGCGCGTTCCGCATCTGGTTCGGCTCGGAGAGCGGATCTCAGAGAATTCTCGACGCGATGCAGCGTCGTGTGACCGTCGGCGAGATCGCTGCGATGACGAAACAGGCGCAATCGGTCGGCATACAGATCGGACTCTTCGTCATGCTTGGTTATCCAGGGGAGTCGATGGCTGACATCGAGCAAACAGTTGAACACCTGAAGCAGACGAACGCCGATCACTTCCTGACGACGGTGGCCTATCCGATCAAGGGAACCGAATTCTACCGCGCAGTCGCACAGAAGATCACAACTCCTGCCGCATGGACGTCAGGAACAGACCGCAATGTGCGATTTTCAGGCAGGTATTCCGACCGATTTTATTGGTTCGCCAACCGTTATCTCGTCAACGAAGTCCTCCAGCATCACCTTCGCCGGAATGGATCTCCTCAGTGGCTGAAATCGGCGGCATGTTATCTCAAGGGGAGAATTTCCCGGATCGGAATGGAATTGACCAAGGGAGAGGTCACGTGATCTCGGGTGATCATGTCAGGGTAAGCGCGCCGTTCGATCGGGCAGCAGCCGCGTACGATCGGGTGTTTGAGGAAAATCCCGTCACGCGCACGATTCGTCCGATCGTCTGGGCAACGCTGCTTGCCCATTTCAAACCGGGGGACCATGTTCTCGATCTCAGCTGCGGGACAGGAACCGACGCAGTCGCCCTGGCGAGCCGAGGAATCCGCGTGACCGCGATCGATGCCTCGGGCGGCATGGTCCGGGAGGCAAAGAGCAAGATCGCTATGCACGATCTGGCTGCTTTCGTCGAATTCCATGAGATGTTGATGGAAGATATCGCCACTTCGTTTTCCGAACGCTTCGACGGGGCTTTCTCCAATTTCGGAGGCCTCAACTGCGTCGATGATCTCCGCGCAGTGCTCGACAAAATCTCCGGCTGTCTGAAACCTGGCGGCATGTTCGTTGCCTGTCTCCTCAATAGGTACGCTTTCTGGGAGATGTTGAGTTTTCTCCTCCGCGCGAATATCTCATCAGCCTTTCGTCGTTTGCGCGGCGATGGGCTCATCGCAAACATTGAAGGCAATGGCGTGAGGGTCCGTTATTATTCAACGCGGAAGGCTTCAATCTGCATGTCGGGTGCGTTCTCGGTCCAAGAAGTGTACGGACTGAACATTGTCTCCCCCTCGCCAAATTCAGGAAGGTTCATCGCGCGGCACCCGGTCATGACGAGAAGGCTGCTTGCCGTGGACGATATCATCAGAAAAACCTTTCCCTTCAACAGTCTGGGCGATCACTTTGTCGTCGTGGGAAAGCGGAGGCCTCAATGACCGTCGCGGCGATGCGTCGGGTCGATCGTTACGTTGGCGTCGTCTTGTGCTGGCTTCTGGGCCTACCGAGGCGGCTCGCCCCGACAGGACGAGGGCAATTGCCTGATGAGGCTCCTCGCCGCATCCTGGCGATCAAGTTTTTTGGGATGGGGAGCATTATTCTGACAACCCCCGCATTGTCGCTGCTCCGATCGTTCGCTCCTGAGGCCGAGATCGATTATCTGACATTTGAATCCAACCGGTCCCTCCTCGAACAATACCCCCTCATCAACAATGTGATGACGATCCGCACAGAATCTTCTTGGAGCTTTTTTCTCGACACGTTGCGAACGCTGAGGCTGCTTCGCAGGAGACACTATGATATTGTGTTTGATTTCGAATTCTTTTCGAAGTATTCAACGTTACTGAGTACGCTCTCCGGAGGTCGCAGCAGTGTCGGGTTTGCACTGCCGACGCTCTGGCGTTCTCTGCATCTCACTCACCAGGTACAACTCTCGAAATCCAGGCACGTCTGTGAGGCATTTTGCGAGCAGGTCTACGTTGTCAGCGGCCGGCAGCCCGTTCCTCCTCTCCTGCCGCCGCGCATTCTCGATGAGGAGGTCGACGCCATGGAGCGGAAGCTGCCCTTGAACGGCAAGCCGATCGTCGCGATCAATGTCAACACAGGCGAAACATTCATCGAGCGGCGCTGGATGCCAGAGAGGTTTGCGATCCTCGTGACCCGCTTGTCCGAGCTGACGAACTATGAGTTTTATTTCATCGGAAACGATCAGGAGCGACCCTTCGTCGACTCAGTCGTCGCCATGACGGCGTGTCCGCAGCGCTGCTACAATGTTGCCGGCGTGCTGACGACAGCCGAGCTGGGAGCATTCTTTCTTCGGTGCGAGCTCGTCATTTCGAGCGACAGCGGCCCCTTGCATCTCGCGGCCGCGGTCGGGACGCCGCTTGTCGGACTCTACGGCCCCGAATCGCCTGCCTTCTACGGTCCGATCGGACGGGAAACCACCGTCGTGTACAAAAAGGTTGCGTGCAGTCCGTGTATGAATATTTATGCCGCCAAGACATTTCAATGCCCTTTTCAGGCCGATTGCATGCGGGCAATCACCGTCGATGAGGTTCTCCAGGCCGTGGAGCAGGCATGCCTCCACGAATAGTCGCGATCATCCGTTTCACGCTGATCGCCCTCCTTGGCGTCGTGATCTTCTGGCGCGGGATTCTGCCGGCGTTCACGAGAATCGACACCGATTTCCCAAACTACTATACCGCGTCCCGGCTCGTGCTCGAGGGAAAAGACGTCTCACGATTATATGATGATGCATGGTTCAACGCACAGATAGCGTCATACGGAATTCCCGTCGAAGGAAAGTTTTCACCATTTCCCCCACCGACGGTGTTCATCATGCTGCCAATCGCTTCGCTGTCTCCCGGCACGGCAATGGCGGTCTGGACAATCCTCAATATCGCCGCCCTCGTCGGCGTGGTCCTTCTCCTAAAACGTACTACCAGGAAATCCTTTTGGTGGGTCTTATTGCTCGTCCTGTTCAGCGGACATGCACTCATCAATGATTTCAGATTCGGACAATGTTATCTCATGCTGGCATTACTTATCATTCTCGGCTACGTGCTTTGGACCAGGAACCATCCCCTTGCCGCCGGCGTTCTTCTTGGAGTCGGTGCAGCGATCAAATATTTCCCTCTCGCCTATATTCCGCTGATGGTGCTGCGAAAACAATGGAAGATGCTGGCTGCCTTTGTGCTGACGATAGCCGCAATCAACGGATTAGCGATGGCGACCGTTGGCACCGGAGCTTATGAAGAATTCTTCAACAACATACTGATGCATCATTTGTCGGCAAATATGCAAGACCCGTTCAGTTCCGTTTTTCAATCGTGGAACAGTCTGTTCCGACGGCTCTTTGTTGCCGACGGCATGCTGAACCCTTCACCCCTTTTTAACTGGCCAGAGGGGTTCATGCTGTTGACAGCAGTTGTCGTCGGCACGGTTATCTGGATTTCTGCGGCTCAAATGCTGCAATTGCAGCAGATTCAGCACACGGGCGCGTTCTCTCTGCAATTTTCACTCCTGACGATCACGTGTCTTGCAATTCTCCCTGCGTCGGCGACATATCATTTTCTGCTGCTGATATTCCCGGTTGCTTTGTTGATAAGTTCCGTCGCCCCTCCGGCCATGAAGCTTCAGAATTGGGTCGTCGCCGTGTACGCCGCGGTCGGAGTTCTCCCCTATCATTTCGTGAAAGGATTTGACGGTCAGGGCATCCTGACCCTGGTGGCCTATCCGCGGTTGTGGCTCATGACGATGATGTTCATCCTGACGATCTTCACCATCCGCGAAATCAAGCGGGACCTCATCCAACCAACCTTAGGCGCTGAGCGAAGCACTCAATGAACCACCCGGCCGTGTTTTTGATATTCAAAATTGTGATGGTTGCCGTGCTCCTGTCGATGCAGTTCTTTTGCTATCGATCGATCTCCAGGCACCTGAAGGAGTCAAACGGATCGAGGATTCTGCGGATTGGAGCAACGGTTCCGTTCATTATGTTCAATCTCCCTCTCATTGTTTTCTTGTTTTGGATTCCGAAAATCATCGTTGCGTCGCGCTGGCTCACCTATGTCTGCATCTATCCATTTTATCTCTGGCATTTTTCACTGTTCATTGTGTGCCTCGTGCTCATCGTCATCAACGTCCCATGGCTGTTTCTTTCCGGCGTGGTCTGGGGCGTCAGGCGAATCCGCCACCAACGCATGCCTATCCACCCAAGGGCCGGGACGCCGGCACCGATCTATGATCACCGGCGCAGGATATTCATCCGCCGGGGGATGACGGTCCTGGCGGGGGCGGCGTTGACCGGGTCAACGTACGGTGCATTCAAGAAGGACAGGTACGAACTCAGTGAGATCCCCGTCCCGGTGCTGCATCTGCCTGAGAGCTTCGAGGGCTTTTCGATCACATTGATCAGCGATATCCACTCGAGCGTCTTTATGCCGAAGGAAAAGATGGAGGAATACGCCCGGACGGTCAATGCGTTGCGCTCAGATCTCATCACCGTCACGGGAGATTTCGTGAACAGCCAGGTCGATGAGGTGTATCCTTTCGCGGAAGCATTTGAAGGCTTACGTGCGCCGCACGGTGTCTACGGTGTCCTTGGTAATCACGACTACTACACGCGAAATGTCGACGTCGTCGCAAGGCACGTCGAGGATTGCGGCATTAAATTGCTCGTCAACGCCGGCGTCGCCATCCGGAAAGGAAGCGAAACGATCTACCTCCTCGGCAGCGACGATATCGGGACTTCAGCGCGCGCCGATGCTGCGTTCGACACCATGCTGACGGGCATGAAGCAGGATGTTCCCAAAGTCCTGATGTGCCATCGGCCATATTTTTTTGAAAATGCGGCACACCGGGGAATTGGGCTGACGCTGTCCGGCCATACACACGGCGGACAGATCGTCTTCGGCAGGATCAACGACAATTACATCTCCGCCGCAAGGCTTGCTTCACCGTACATTGCAGGATTGTACTCCATCGGCGCCGCGAAGATGTACGTGTCGCGCGGGATCGGAACGGTCGGGGTGCCGATTCGTATCAACTGTCCGCCCGAGATCACGAAAATCGTATTGACGAAGGCGTAGCATGGTTCTCCTCTACTATCCGCAGAACACCCCTCCTCGACTTGGGCGCCTGCCGATGTCGGTGCTCGCGCTCGGCGCCGTGCTCGAAGGATCGTACGATTACAGGGTCATTGACGGTAACGTCGATCGCAGCGCGCTGGAAACGATTCTGATCTTGCTTCGGAAAGATCCAACGATCGATGTTCTCGCGGTCTCCGTCATGCCGGGGACGCAGCTTATGAATGCGATCAGGGAGTGTCAGCAGATCAAGAAGCTGTTTCCCCGCATCATCATCGTATGGGGCGGATACTTTCCCTCGATGCATACCGAGGCGGTCCTCAACTCACGCTGCGTCGACTATGTCATTCGCGCTCAGGGGGAACGCACTCTTCTCGAATTTCTCGATGCCGTCAGGGATGGATCAGCGCTGGCCGATATTCATAATCTCTCCTATCGAGAACATGGAGCTATCCTCCACTCCCCGGAGCATCCCATCTATGACCCGAACCTTCGCCCGCGCTTCCCGTACGAGGTGGTCGACATGAACGCCTATGCTCTCCCGACGTTCGTCGGCAAGCGAACGCTCTGTCACGAAACCAGCGTCGGGTGCCCCCACAAATGCAATTTCTGCGGCGTCGTCGATCTCTTCCAGAGCAGATGGAAAGCCGAGAGCGTCGACCGGACGATCGAAACCATCCGATTGCTGAAGGAACGGTATGGCATGGATGGGATAGAATTTCATGACAGCGATTTTTTCGTATCCGAGAAACGTGTAGCCGAGGTTTCCGAACGCCTCATCGACGAGCGAATACAATGGTGGGGCGAAGGGCGGATCGATACACTACTGAACTACGACAGATCGACGTGGAAGATCATGGAACGAAGCGGGTTGAAAATGATCTTCTTCGGAGCTGAATCGGGTCTCAACGAGACGCTGAAGCTCATGGACAAAGGGGGTGTCACCGTCGAGCAGACCAAACAGATCGCCGCCCGCTGCCGGGAATTCAACATCACCTCCGAATTCTCGTTCGTCATGGGAAGCAACCCCGTTCGTACCGAAGAAGACATCGATGCGACCATCGATCTCATGTATGAGCTGGAGCGGATCAACCCCCGTTCACAGATGCATCCGTTCATTTACACGCCGGTCCCATTCGGCACCATCTACGATAAGGCGGTGGAAGGCGGCCTCAGCTATCCCAAAAACCTCGATGAATGGCTGCAACACGAATGGATGCAGTACAGCCTCAGGCAGAACCCCCATACACCCTGGCTCACAAAACGATTGTACAACAAGATCGTGAACTTCAGGGCCGTCCATCAGGCCTATTACCCCAGACTGAACGACAAGATCGTTTCCCGCTGGAAGGTCTGGCTCTTGAAAGTCACCAGCGCCTGGAGATACAGGATGAAGTTCTTCTCGGGAGCATATGAATTGCGCTTCCTCCTCCGCGCACTCATCAACCCGCCGCCACGCCATCAGGGATTTTGAGCGATGAAACGGTCGATCATACTCTATAACCCGGCAGCGCCGTATTACACCATTCCACTGCAATACCTCGCGCTCGCCTCCGTGATCGATCGGGAGAAGTATGACATCAAAATCATTGATGCCCGGATTGAAAAGAGCACGAAGGATGCCCATGAGAAAGTGAAACAACTTCTACCAACAGCTGTATGTCTCGGCGTTTCAATAATTACCGGCACTCCAATTAAAGATGCGGTTGCCATCTCCGCTATGTCGAAACGAATTGCCCCAAGCGTTCCGGTCGTGTGGGGCGGCTGGCATCCTTCGATCTATCCGGAACAGTGCCTAAGAGAAGGTTTCGCCGATTACTGCATCGTCGGGCAGGGTGAGTTGACATTTCTTGAATTGCTTGATGCGTTCGAAGCAAACAGTGGCTACGATAAGGTACTTGGCCTGGCGTATTTAAAGAAGAACATCTTCTTCGAGAATGCCGAGCGGAAGTTCGCCGACATCAATCAGTTCCCTGCCTACGATTACGACCTCGTTCCTCTGGAATCGTATTTTCAACTAAAGGGGATGCGGCAGATCGATTTCTATTCCTCCCAGGGGTGCCCTTATCGGTGCGCCTTCTGCGCCGATCCTTTCGTTTACAGCCGCCGGTGGTCAGGACTGAAGGGATCACGCATGCTCTCGGATGTTTTCGAGGCCGTAAAGAAATATCGCGTCGACGATGTGCTTTTTCAGGATGAAAATTTCTTTGCAAATCAGAACCGGGCGCTTCAGTTCTGCCAGGGAATCCATGATCATGGTATGCATTTCACATGGGCCGCGACATCGCGTGCCGACCAGATCGCCCTCCTCGATGACAGCATGCTGTCGGCAATTGGAAGAGCTCATCTCCGTAAGGTCATGATCGGCGCAGAATCGGGATCACAGGAAATGCTCGACTTCATGAAGAAGGATACGCTGGCTGAGCAGGCAATCATCTCCGCAGAAAAACTCTCCCGACACGGCATCGGCGCTGCCTTCGGGTTCATCGTCGGATTCCCCGAAGAAGACTTTGAAAATACTTTAAAAACATTAGCTACCATCAAAGAAATTAAGAAGATAAACCCATCATTTGAATTCAATATTTTCTTCTTTACGCCGTATCCCGGGACCGAACTATTTAACTATATCGTTCAACACGGCTACAGAGTCCCTCAGACGTTGGCCGAATGGAGTGACATTGATTTCATCATGTACTCAGGATATTGGGTGAAGGACCACGAGCGCAAGCATGTCGAGCGGTTCAAGTTTTACACAAAACTGGCCACGGAGCATCCGGCACGAAGGAGCTGGGCCAGGCCACTTCAATATCTCGCCCGTGCACGTGCGGCAAATGATTTTTACCACTTTCCGCTCGAAAAGGAAGTAATAAACTTCGTCAGGCACAAGATCCTTCAACAGGTCAATTGGTAACATGATGCTGAAAAGGCTCACGCGGCACATTCTTTTCCAGTTTCAGTATCATTTATTTGCCAAGCGCCGGATATCAAGTGACGATGCGGTGACGCTCTTTGGATTCTCCCTCCACATACCTCAAACGGTGTTCCATCCGGCGCTTTACAACACAAGCTGTTTCCTGGGTGACTACGTTTCTTCGCTCGATTTGCGGGGTAAGTCGGTCATCGACATGGGATGTGGATCAGGTCTCATCTCCCTCATTGCGGCCAGAGCGGGAGCATCCGTTGCGAGTGTCGATATAAATCAGAGGGCCGTTGAGGCGACACGAGATAATGCCCTGAGGAACAATCTCCATGACAGGATAGCTGCATGTCTCGGCGATCTCTTCGAACCGATTGATCAGCTTGTCTTCGATTACATTTTCATGAACCCTCCGTTTTATTCCGGGGAACCAAAGAGTGTTGCAGATCATGCATGGCGATCGGGGAAAGAATTGGACTTCTATGAAAGATTCGTAAGACTTTCCCGCGATCACTTGTCATCCTCCGGACAGATCATCTACGTTCTCTCCTCTGATGCTGATGTTGGAGGCATTTCTGCTCTCTTTCGGTCCGGCGGCTTTTCAGTGAATGTCCTCCGTACAAAGCGACTCCTCTTCGAAACCCTCACCATATTTGTCGCTTCACAGAATAGTTGATTATCACACGCAATTTGTATATATTTTCCTCCCATAACATCAATTTTGTTCATGGAATCTAAAGCTCTTGTTCGCAAAGCGATTGCTGCAAAGAAGCATTCTTTTTCGCCATACTCCCGTTTTCGCGTCGGAGCAGCTCTCCTTTCCGCAAATGGAAAGATCGCCACGGGATGCAACATCGAGAACAGTTCCTTCAGTCTGACCATCTGCGCTGAGCGAACGGCGATCTTCAAGGCTGTATCGGAAGGAGTCAAAAAATTCACTGCTCTTGCCATCGCATCCGACTCAGCCGAGTTTATCCCCCCTTGCGGTGCATGCCGCCAGGTGATTATCGAACTCATGCCCGATATCGATATTATCCTCGCAAATAGATCTGGGAGATTTACGGTGACCAACGCCGCCGTTTTATTGCCTAACCCTTTCACGAAGGAATTCCTGACCACGGAAGATGAGTGAAATGGAAGACGTAACTCTCAATAACAGACCGAGTGAGACTGGTTGGATTGAAGTCATTTGTGGATGCATGTTCAGCGGCAAGACCGAGGAGCTCATCCGCAGACTTCGTCGGGCACAGATTGCGAAGCAAAAGGTGGTGATCTTCAAACCACGCATCGACAATCGCTACAGCCCTGATCGTATTGTCTCCCACAATACGCAATTCTTGAATTCAATTGTTATTGATAATGCCGATGAAATATTGGAGTTAGCCCAACATGCTCAAGTCGTAGGTGTGGATGAAGGACAGTTCTTTTCAAAAGATTTAGTCGAAGTCTCAGAACAGCTGGCCAATAACGGAAAGAGAGTTATCATTGCCGGACTTGACCAGGATTATCGCGGCAAGCCCTTTGAACCGATGCCACACCTTCTTTCGATAGCGGAGTATATCACAAAAACGCTGGCGATCTGCATGGTGTGCGGGAATCCAGCCGACCGGACTCAGCGCATCACCGATCAACACGAACTAGTCGTAGTGGGAGCACAGAATGTCTATGAGGCACGATGCAGGAAATGCTACATCTCTCCGAAGGAATAATCGTTCGATGATATCCCCATCCGTTGCAAGACTGATTCTGCCGGCTCTCTCCCTGCTTCTCGTCGTCGCAAGCTGCACACGAAAGGAATCGTCCAATCAGGCATCGGGCAATTTAAAGGTCGGACTGGTTTTTGACGTCGGCGGCCGCGGTGACAAATCGTTCAATGATGCCGCCTATCGCGGGTTGGAGAGGGCGAAGAGAGATTTGGGGATTGAATTCGAATACATCGAGCCCGGGCCAGGTGCCGACCGCGAAGCGGCGCTGAGGCAGCTTGCGGCCAGATCCGACATCGGACTTGTCTTCGGCATTGGGTTTATTTTTACTGATGACATCACAACCATCGCCGGAGAATTTCCGGAGAAAAAATTCGCCTGCATTGATTACACGATCGGCCCGAACAGCATCCTTCCTCCTAATCTCATTGGCCTGGAGTTCAAGGAAGAGGAAGGATCGTACCTTGTCGGGGCGCTGGCCGCTCTCTTGACGAAAACGAACCGGATCGGCTTTGTAGGCGGGATGCAATCTCCACTCATCAAGAAGTTTGAGGTCGCCTATGTCGCAGGTGCAAAGTATGTGAACGCGAAATGCGATGTCCTGATAGGGTACGCGGGGATCACAGGCGAAGCTTTCAAGAACCCTTCGAAAGGAAAGGAGCTTGCGCTCGGGCAGTATTCGCAAGGGGCGGATATTATCTACCATGCCTCGGGTGTAACAGGCCTGGGGGTTTTCGAAGCGGCACGACAAATGCAGAAGCTTGCTATCGGTGTGGATTCGGACCAATATCACGAAGCGCCTGGATTTGTCCTGACGAGCATGACAAAGATTGTCGACACCGCCATCTTCGAGATCATCAGGGGAGCCACCGTGAACTCCTTCGCGGGCGGTACCGTGCAAACGTTTGGGTTGAAATCGCACGGTGTGGATTACGTCTATGATGACAACAATAAGAATCTCATTCCTGACGATGTTCACGGGAAGGTGGAATCTCTCCGTGCGGATATCATCAGCGGAAGGATCGTTGTCCCGTATCAATAACCCAGTCCAGGCGGAATGCGATCGTCATAAGCAAATGACTGACTTCACTCCATAATCTCCCTTCGCCCTTCATGCCCTCCTCATTGGCCATAGATATGCGAGGCATCACCAAAACCTTTCGCAATGTGAGGGCGAACGACAGGATTGACCTGAGCGTTGAGCAGGGATCGATTCATGCCCTTGTCGGCGAAAACGGCGCCGGAAAGTCGACGTTGATGAAGATCCTTTACGGCATGTACCGACCGGATGCGGGTACGATATCGATCGACGGCGAAACGTGTACTTTTTCGACTCCCCAGGATGCAATAGGCCGCGGCGTGGCGATGGTACACCAGCATTTCATGCTCATTCCGACGATGACCGTCAGCGAAAACATTATCCTGGGATCAGAGCCGGTGACCGGTCTTGGCAGGCTGGATGCACGCAAATCAAGAGCTGACATCGACAAGCTCGCGTCAAAGTTTAATCTCTCGATCGAGCCCGATGCCCTGGTTTCAACGCTGCCTGTAGGATTGCAGCAGCGGGTGGAGATACTCAAGGTCCTTTACCGCCGTGCAGACATTCTCATCCTCGATGAACCAACGGCTGTCCTCGCCCCTCAGGAAATCGAAAAGCTTTTTGACACCCTCCGCACATTGCGCGACGATGGTGCCACGGTCATTATGATCACTCATAAGCTTCAGGAGGTCATGAGCGTGAGCGACCATGTTACGGTTCTTCGCAATGGACGTGTTGTGCTGGCTTGCGAGACAGCGACGACCGACATGGCGACGCTATCGCAAGCAATGGTTGGGCGAGAAATCAGCGCCCGGTCACGCTCCTCGTCACCTCCGTCGACGGAACCGCTCCTTTCTGTCGACCATATCTCCTTCGTCGACCGTCAACCACGCCCGCATCTGGACGATATTTCATTCACCCTTCACCGTAAGGAGATTCTTGGGATCGCAGGTGTCGAAGGCAACGGCCAGTCATATCTTGTCGATCTTCTTACCGGCATGAGGCAACCGACTTCGGGAACTCTTCGCTTGCACGGCCACGGGTCGGCGCTGTCGCACATCGCTCATATTCCTGAAGACCGGCATCGGGAGGGACTGGTGCTTGATTTCACGCTCGCTGAGAACGCGGTTCTTGGGAGACAGCGTGAAGGCCAATTTTCAGGACCGTTGAAGTTCCGGAGGAGAGGCATAGCGGACTTTGCATCCACGATCATTAAACAATTTGGTGTCCACCCCCCCTCGATGACACAGAGGGCGAGAATGTTTTCCGGAGGGAACCAGCAGAAAATCGTTCTCGGGCGGGAATTAACCAAGAAAGCGGACCTCATCATTGCTAATCAGCCATGCCGTGGACTCGATATCGGTGCGATGGAATTTGTCCAACAGCTGCTCTTGCAGCAGCGTGACTCAGGGAAAGGTATTCTTCTTATCTCAGCGGATCTGAGCGAGCTGCTGCTCCTTTCTGACCGCATAGCCGTCATGTTCGAAGGCAAACTCGTCACAATCCTGGATGCTGGCACGTGCACCGAATACGATTTAGGAGCGCACATGACTGGAGCTTCGCGGCGATCCGCATGAGAGATCTCCGATGAACGGTGCTGCCCGAATCCTGATGCTGAAAGGTGCCGGCGTCTTCGCCGCACTCTTGTTCTCGCTCATTTGCGGTGGAGTGTTCATTTCCGCCATAGGAAAGGACCCGCTCCAGATCTATCTCCAGATGTTTTCAGAGTCGCTTGGGAATCCATACGGTATCGGACAGATTCTCTTTAAGGCGACGACGTTCATTTTCACTGGTCTTTCTGTGGCCGTTTGTTTCCGTTCGGGGTTTTTCAACATTGGAGCTGAAGGACAGCTCATGGTCGGAGGTCTTTGCATCGCGGTGACCGGGTTCTCGTTCGCCGGGCTCCCATCCCTCTTGCATATCCCGCTCTGCATTCTGGCAGGAATGGCGGGCGGTGCGGCATGGGGATTCATCCCGGGCTTTCTCAAGGCACGTTTCGGCGCGCACGAGGTCATCAACACGATCATGCTCAATTTCATTGCGGCAGCGCTCATAAGTTATCTTGTGAACAGTGTCTTCGCGGTTCCTGCAACGGTCCATACGCCTCCGGTGGGTCATTCGGCAGAGCTGGCGCGGCTGGAAAGCTTGTTCAGCATATTCAAAGGATCACCTGTCAATTTCAGTCTTGCACTTGCTCTGCTTGCAGCTCTCTTCGTCCACTATGTGCTCTCTCATACGCGATTCGGCTACGAGCTGAGAGCTATCGGACTCGGTTCGAGAGCCGCCGAGTGCGCGCACATGAATGTCGGCCTCCTAACGATGACGGTAACGACCTTGTCAGGAGCTCTGGCCGCTCTCGGCAGTGCCAATTTTGTCATGGGATACAAACATTACTACGAGATCGGTTTCTCCGATGGGGCAGGATTCATGGGAATTGCCGTTGCGTTGCTTGCGAACAATCGACCGCTTGCCATCCCCTTCGCGGCACTATTTTTCGGCATGCTCGATTACGGAGGTCTCACGATCAACACACTCGTCCCGAAGGAATTGGTCAACATCCTTCAGGCCATTGTGATCATCATGATCGTGCTTTCGATGAAATTGATGGATCGCTGGATGCCCCAATTTGAAAAGACTTCCCTGCCGGCAGCGAGCAATGGTTGATGCAATATTCAATATCGCGTTCCTGGCTCAGGTCCTCCGGATATCAGTTCCCTACACCCTTCCTGCGCTCGGAGCGACGTTCTCTGAACGCGGCGGGGTCATCAACATCGGTCTCGAAGGCATGCTCCTCTCCGGTGCCTTTGCGACGACCGCCGCAACCTATTATGCTAACGATCCGCTCATCGGAATAGCGTGTGGCTTGCTTGCAGGTCTCCTCATGGGTGCTCTTCATGGCGTGGCGACAGTTGTGCTTAAGGCTGATCAGATCATCATTGGCATCGCGCTGAATCTTTTCGCCCTCGGGTCGACAAAATTTCTTTGCCAGCTGCTCTTTCACAGCTCGAGCAATTCGAGTCGGATCGTAGGAATCGATGCATGGAGCGCTTCCCTGAAAAATATACCATTTGTCGGCGATATCCTGGAGAATCCTTTCATTCTCTTCGCCATGGCACTCGCCATTTTGTCGCATTATGTTCTCTTCAAGACACGTTATGGTCTGAGGCTGCGGGCCGTCGGTGAACATCCTGAGGCTGCCGATACCCTTGGCATCAATGTCACTCAGCTTCGCTTCAGCGGGATATTGATCAGCGGAGCCCTCAGCGGTCTGGGAGGCGCCTGGCTTGCGCTCGACCAGCACAGCTTCACGGACGGGATGACGGCAGGGCGAGGGTTCATTGCCCTCGCAGCGATGATCGTCGGAAAATGGAAGCCGCTTAACGCAACGATAGCCTGCATCCTCTTCGCGTTCGCTGAGAGCCTCGTGATACAGCTTCAGGGGGGCAATGTGCCTGTTCAATTCATTCAGATGATTCCCTACGTCCTGACGATGGTCGTTCTCGTCAGCTTCATCGGGCGGGCTGTCCCTCCTGCCGCCGACGGAATTCCGTTTGAAAAAGAGGCGTCATGACACGTATGAAGCCTTCATTGACTTCCAACCAGATCGATGCTTCGACAGCGTTCATACGAACGCAGACCCTATTGAAGCCATCGATCGCGATCGTCCTTGGCTCAGGATTGGGGGATTTCGCCGAACAGCTGGAAGACCAAGTCGCGATCCGCACTTCGACGATCCCGTTCTATCCTCGCTCCACGGTCCACGGACACGAGGGCAAAATAGTGTTCGGCAAGCTGGGCCGCGTCCCTCTGCTGGTTTTCCAGGGTAGGGTCCACCTTTACGAAACTGGCCAGCTGGAAACCATCCTTTATCCGGTCAGAATCGCGAAGGCGCTGGGCATAAAGACTTTGATCATGACGAACGCGGCGGGCGGCATCAATAACAAATTTTCCCCGGCGGATCTCATGTTGATAACGGATCAAATTAATCTCACTTTTCAAAAACCGCTGGAGGATTTGGCATTGGGCCCGCCCGAACGCCTCAAGCCGTTCAGTCGGGCAAGGATCACCGATTTCGGATTGTATGATGAAAAACTTCAGAGGGTGATTACGAATGTGGCGAAAAAGGGAAAGATAGCTCTCCGACGTGGTGTGTACTGTGGAGTTGAGGGGCCGTCATATGAGACTGCCGCTGAGATCAGGATGATCAGGACCATCGGCGGCGATGCTGTGGGCATGTCGACCGTCAATGAAGTGTCCCTGGCTTCACGGCTCGGCATCAAGGTAGCGGGAATTTCGTGCATCACGAATTTGTCGACCGGCATGTCAGCATCAAGGCTCTCGCACAAAGAAGTGACGGAGGTGGCAAGTAAGGTGAAGAGGAAGTTTAGCTCGCTTATTGGAGAGGTCGTCAGGTTAGTTCATTTAAGCCCCAATTCAAAGGTCAAAAAGAAAAATGCAAATTGACACTGAACAAGGGAAAGAAGTTGCCCATCACCCATCGCCTACGACCTGCCACCTCACTTCCCCAGCATGTAGAGCTGCCACAGATCCCGGCTCTTTTGATGAAGAAACGGCGCAATAGACAGCTTGCCAGTCGGACCAATACTCTTTTCGAGGAATTCTAATTCCTTGAATTTCTCCCTCACCTCCGGATCTACGTCGAGCCGGAAACCTGCTTCACGCAGCATCATGATCCCCTTCGCCCGGATCGCAAGCTCAATGTGGATCTGCAACAGGCAGAACATGTCGACGATAACTTCGGGCGGGAAATGTGCGTTCAGCGATTGCAGGTATCGCCCGATTTTTGATTCACTGAAGTTGCCTGTCATGATAAGGTTGAGCAGCTCGATATCAGCGTCCATGCCAACGCCGAGCCACTCCCGCGTGGCCTGCTCACTCCTCTTGAACACCGCCATCAGCGTGAGCGGAAGGAAGATGAGAATGAGCAGGGTCAGAACCAGCGGTGAGATCAAGAAATGATTATAGAAGGAATGGATCAGCATCGACAGCAGAAGCGCGGGAACATATGCACGGAGATGACTGTCCGAATAGCGGTCGGTCAACCCCTTCGTGATGATACCATACATTGCCGTCGCACCTCCATGCATGATCGCAGTCCCAAAGCCTCGAATGATCCAGACGAGGAGTCCGGCGTCACTCATCGCACCGAGGTAGTAGACATTCTCGGTCAGTGCAAAGCCGGCACCAACGGCGAACCCAAAGATCGCCGCATCCACCATAAATCCGATCCTTCGCGTTCGGATGAGATAGATGAGATAGCATGCTTTACCAACCTCTTCGACGACCGGAGCGAAGTATTTCCTGTACGCGCCCACATCGACGGCCAGATGATCAAGAACCCAGCCGGTGATCCAGTAGCAGATAAGCGCGATCCCAATGCCGATACCGATGGTCTGCAGTAATGAGCGCAGCCTCACAAGTTTGAAGCTGTCGAGGAATATCAGGGCGATGAGGAAAACGCAGACCGGCGCGAGGCTGATGATGATGTTGATGAGAACATTCATGGAGGACCAGGCCCTACAACGGACTCAGATCAGTCGACATCTCTCGCTTCCCGCCCGCCGGAACTGCGGCAGAACTGCGACAGAGCAACATGAGCCGGGATGGTCATCGTAATATCTTCAGCGATGCCATGAACTCTTTTTGAAGCAACTGGTGTTTTTCCCATGCGGCGGCATAGCCGACCGAGAACGTCGATTCAAGGGAGGAGAAGATGACCAGTTTGAAATCCATCTGCGCGCCAACATTCCCGAACGTCTGCCTCCGGTCGGCGCTCATGAAATTGGCCGATAGCGCAGACGAGAAGAGCGCGAGGCGCGCCCAGTTGCAGTACATCACGGGAAAACCAAGCCGACGGAATATCAACGGCGGCAAGGTCCATTCAAGCATAAGTTTCCCGTAATGCGTGCCGCCTGCTTCGTTCAATCCGATGCCAGGGAAGCTGTAGTACTCACGGTACCGCTTCTCGTCTTGATGATCAACCCAGTTGTTGCCAAACCCGCCAAAGTAGAAGTTAGCAAACGGCTCATCGTAATCTGTGCCTGTGTAGCCTCCCCAGCTCCTCAACCAGATCGACGAATGGTTGAGGGGAAGCAAAAAGCCGTAATCGATATTGGCGTTGATCCGGGGGAATAACCTCGGCGTGACATATGTCGAATTGAACGCCAGTTTCCAGTGAATGCCGGCTTCCGCATCGACTGCGCCAAGCGATCTCCGGATATTCGAATAGTCCAGTTTTCCCGAGAACGTGAAGAACCTGTCAAAGGATGTGGAAATATTCTGGAAATCCGGCAATCGTTCGAGACCGCCGTACCCTGACACGGCGGCGGTGAGCTCCAGCATCTTTGGCCGGTCAAAGATGAGATAATTGCTGTAACGCGCATCGAGTGAGTATCCCTTCCGACTCGTCTTCGTCGGGCCGAACAGGTCGTAAAAATCCGCGCCGTTGTATGTTCCACCGAATTTCCAATACATCATGCTGTAATTTAACGTGGCGTGAAACCGTTCGTCGCTCGCTACCAGCCGGTTGGGAGTGTACGAGACCGTCAAATCGATTGCCTGCTCGGACCCCGGATCCGTCATGTCGAACCGCATGCCGTATCCTGCGAAGTCCTTGTATCCTTCAGCAACAGGATATGCCGATGCGAGTCTTAAGTGCTCAAGGGCATGATATTGGCCCGAGCTGACCGAGAATGAATCAAGATTGATGGTGAGCGGCGAAGGGATCGTCCACGACTCGAGAACAGGATACTTCTCGACGATCTGTTGTCCCAGGTAGAGGATTGCACTCACATCGTTCGTCGGCGTGTTTGCGATAACAATCGGCAGAAATCCTTTGCCCGTGTACCGATAGACCAGGAGCGAATCATCACTGAGCTGCAGCGGCCGGAAGAAACCGGTCTCGCAGTTTGAGATCCATTGCTTTTCATTCTTCTCAACATCATATCTGATGACATTGGACACACCGGTAAAATACGACGTGCCGAAGAGATATTTCCCATCGCGTGAAAACACAAAATTGTAGGGGGCGGTATTGTTATCGAATGATATCAACGTTTCGAACGTCGCATCTCGGTGCGTCAGCTTGTCAAGATCGAATCTGATGAGAGTCTGCTTGCCGCTTTCGTCGATCAGGCAACCTGTCAGGAATCGACCATCCGGAGAAACGTCGATGTCGAAGATATCCTTGCCGTATTTCAACTCAAGAATCACCGTCCACGCAGTATAGGGAGGCGCGAGTGCGACAATACTCGAATAACCGTTGTGATGCTGGACGCCAAGAAGTGTCCTGTTCCGGGGATTGATGACGAGGTCGCCGATTCTGTCATCCTTCAGCAATTCTTTCGTTTCACCGGTTGAAATGTCCACGGAGTTCAGACCTCGCCAATCACGAGCGTTATGGGTTGAATAGAAGAGTGTATTCGTCGAGGGATCATACGCCAATGAAGCAACATAATACAATGCAGGGCCCGGCACCGTACAGATCTTCCGGATCGTCCCCTGATCGATATCGATAGAAACCAGTTGAGCAAGCTGGCCCGGTAAATTCATGGCCGTGTAGATTTTGCGGTTCGTTGAATCGTAATATGTGCGCGAGACAGATCCGAGCGCCTGATCGACGACTCTTCGATAAGGGGTGACGGCATGGAGTCGAATTGAGTCGAGATTTGCCTGCTGCCATCGATGCTCCCACTCGACCCATCGCGACCATTCGTCGTCGAGCGACATGCCGTACACATTCTCGAATTGAGCCGCAAAGTACCGCTTGCTGTCATCGGTTCGATTGACCCATTTCATCAATTTGTCGGGTCCATACAGGTAGGCTAAGTAAGAGAGGAACCGCGTTCCATACAAATACGAATTAGCTCCAACCTGAAAATCGATTGTCTTCCCTTCGGATTCAATCCCGACGAAATCGTAAAAGTAGGTAGAATCGTTGACCATTGCGCGAAAGGTCATTTCATCATATCCACCGAGCACCCGGCCGATGCCGCCGGCCATCCACGTCTCAAGAAACACGGCAAATCCTTCATGGTACCAGCGCGGGCAGTACCATCGCGGTGTCGTCAGGTAGCCGTAGAGCATCGACAACGGATTGTCCGCAGTCGGGGAGACCTTTCCGAAGAACAGCGTCCGAAAGAAATTATCGATGCCGGCAGCCTTATCGGTTGCCACGATATGGGCAAGTTCGTGATTCATCACCCAGTTCATGCGCTCGTTCGAGGGACCGGTCTCGTAGACGTAGTCGTAGGGTTCAATCCCGATGTTCAGAAAATTCCACGGGAGAGGAGTCGCGCCCCCCGTTCCGTAATCATTGAAGTCGTGCAGCATGACGGTAACGTTCTCCGAGGGCGTGTAGTCAAACAGCGAACGATGGAACTTCAGGGCGTTTTCAAAGCATCGTTCCATGTGAGGCAAAATATAGGAATGATCAGGCGTATAGTAGATGATCATTGCATCGCGCGTTTTTGAATAGAACGGCTGTGAATGGCTCACGGACGCAACCGTACACGATACGAGAAGCACGGCGACAAGTGTTACGACGGTTCTTTCTTTCATCGTAAGGTTTTTCCCTTTGTTTTCTGCATGATCCGGCAATGACGCGGGTGCGAACAGATGCCGAGCGAATGATCTACTCGTAATTCCAATTACCCGGGGTTATGGAACAGTTCGACAAAGGTTCATTATAAGAAAAGGAATCCTAAAATGAAAGGCGCTCATTTCTGCGGAGATTCGCGTTGAGGATGTTCCAAAAAAAAGGAAGGGATGTTTTTCACATCCCCTCCTTTTGGATATCAGATTGCTTGATTTGTTACTCAGCGCCCTGCTGCTTTTCCAGGCCGCGGCTTTCCAACCACTTTCTCGCGAATTCCGCTCTTGCCTGAATGGGAGCCCGGTTCCAATACCCAAGGGCCCTTTCAAGCTGAAGTGACTTCTCAATTGAAGCGCGCTGCTCGATCGCGAGAGGAGCCTGCTTCTCAATTGAAGCGCGCTGCTCGATCGCGAGAGGAGCCTGCTTCTCAATTGAAGCGCGCTGCTCGATCGCGAGAGGAGCCTGCTTCTCAATTGAAGCGCGTTTCTCGATCGCGAGAGGAGCCTGCTTCTCAATTGAAGCGCGCTGCTCGATCGCGAGAGGAGCCTGCTTCTCAATTGAAGCGCGTTTCTCGATCGCGAGAGGAGCCTGCTTCTCAATTGAAGCGCGCTGCTCGATCGCGAGAGGAGCCTGCTTCTCAATTGAAGCGCGTTTCTCGATCGCGAGAGGAGCCTGCTTCTCAATTGAAGCGCGTTGTTCAATTGAAGCGCGTTGTTCAATTGAGGCGCGTTGCTCGATGGCTTGCCGAGCAGATAACGGCGCGGCCTCATAGAAAGCTATGATCATGTTCTGATCAACTGCTCCTGAAGTAATATCCTGGAGCTGGACATCTTTCTCGGATAATTGGTGAGCGTTGTACTTCTTCACTCCACCGATCGTCCCCTCCATGCCTTGGTTAGCCGGCCAAGGGTACAAAAAGGCAAAGTAAACGATAGCGATGCACGCCACCGTGACGCTGCCGATAACGAGTTTATTCTTCATGACACCCTCCTGTTGGTTGTGTGACGCTTGTGAGTTATTTTTGTACAAATCTAACAATTTGGTAAAGATCCCGTTGTTAGCTGATATTGGATATTTCTTGACATTGACGCTGTTGAGGATGTATTTTCTTAGATTCGGCGACGGTTCCGGATTTCCCGCCTCTTTGATCAGATGTCCGATGGCGAGCATGTCGTCATACAGATTCTTCGCCTCGAGATTCTGGAGCATATAATTCCTAAGAACTGCACTTTCTTCGGCGGAATTCACGCCGTCGATTTCTCTGTGCACCAGTTCCACGTGTCTTTCGGGTATCATAGGATCTCCGATCTCATTAGAATTTCTCGTAACTGTTGTCGGGCGCTGAATAATCTTGACTTGACTGTCTTTTCCGGCAACTGGAGTATTTCCGCGATCTCTGAATATGAAAGCTCTTGAAAGTGTCTCAGCACAACAACCACGCGATAATCATCACTTAACTTCCTTAACGCTACTTCAATCGTCTGACACCGCTGCTTGTCATGCAGCACTTCATAAGGATTTTTTTCGTCCGATTGAACTGACTCACCGAGCGATTCACCGGGCTTCCGTGCGTTCTTTGCATTCAGGGCTTCGTTGATTGCTATTCGGTAGAGCCAGCTAAAAAACTTTCGTTGAATGTTGAATTTCGACAGATTCTCATATGCTTTGACAAACACCGACTGCGTGATATCTTCAGCTTCATCCGCATCGCCGATTACACGGAACGCTACGTTAAAAACAGGTTTCGTGTATTTATCGACGATCTCTTCAAACGCTTTTCGGTCTCCTTGCAGACATTCTCTTACGAGCCTTGAATCGCGCTCTGTATCCATAAGTACAAACGAGAGGTGAAGAAGTTGGTAATCCTGACGATTTCTTAGTCGATGATAAAAATCTTGTCAAACCCGGTGAACGTGAAAACTTCCCGAATATGTTTGTTCAAATTCGTCAATTTAAGGCTATATCCGAGGGCAGTAAGTCGTTTCTGGTTACTAAGGAGGATCCCGAGTCCGGCGCTCGAGATATACTCTAAATCCTTGCAATTCACGCTTCTTGAGGAGGTCACCTGTTGGAGAATCTTATCAGCTTTCTCGGTCTGGGAGGCATCGAGCCGCCCTGAAAAATATATCTCTCCGGACTCCAATATTCTGACATCGAACATGTGCGGCTTACTCCAACTTCTTGATAATGGTGATCTGGCTTCTCCTGTTCAAATAATCATAATCGAGTCGATCGACCATTTTTCGGATAAGATAGATACCCAATCCCCCGGGAGTTCTTTCTTCGATAGGTTTTGTGACATCGGCGTCAGGGATCTTCGTAATGTCAAACATCTCGACATCGTCCTCGCTCATGATAATACTGCATTGCTCATCGTGCCGTTCGATCTTAAGAAAAATATCACTTCTGGACGGTTTGCTGTACTTTACCATATTCGTAAAGAGCTCTTCAATGATGAATTTCATCGAAAAATCATTCTTTTCTGCAATACGATAATGGCGCATACACTCATGAACGAACTCAAAAACAGTATCCAGCGCACTGAGACGCCTTGGAAAACTCTTTTCCATCGCGCAGATATCTTGAGGAGTGATGGATCCAACGTGATTTATGGGGTTCCGCCGCGTTTTGTTGGTACGCCGAAATCATGAGTTCTGACGATTGTATGGACGCTGCGCACCGCAACAGATCGCTTCATCCTCGTTTCGCCGAAAACCTCTGCTCTGAGCCCCCGCTCTTGATGCCAGTTGAAAAGGAAAAGTCGCTAAATTATAAAAATATAATGCCTGAATGTCAAATCGACTAAACGGTCCTGCGGCTTGATCTACGCCCGGTTGATACCTGGTCTCCGGGGCGAGGTCTCCGACCAATGCCTATTTCGAGCCGGAAATCGTCAAAACGTGATCCCGAAGCGCTTTGATCTGTTCTTTCGCATCACCCCCAAGATCCGGAGAAAAGGGTGAAGGTTCTTTCATGTCAGGGTAGAATTGCGGCATCTTCGTTCCGGGCTGGATGACATCGGGATTGATGATCCAGTCGATGATCCAATCGGGTTTCAGACGGTTTTTCGCGAGTGTGAGGTTCGGTGCAAGGTCGCCGGCAGTTTTTCCTTCCGGAATTTTCCCTGTGTAATGGCAGCTCAGACACTGGAGATCCTCAAATAACTTCTTGCCGACCGCCAGGTATTTCGGGCTTGGTGTGGTGGCATGATAATCGCGGAGCTCGAGTTCTTCTTTGTGAAGGCCAAGGAAGTACTTCGTGACGGTCGTGATCTCCCCGTCGTTGAGTGAAAACGTCGGCATCCGGATGCTCAGCCATGGGCGAATCGTTGTCGGCCCTTTGAGAAAATCATGGAGCCACGGTTCCTGTACCTTGTTCCCCTCCGGGAAGAGATACGGTGGCGCAAAGGCCTCGTCTTCGAGTGTCGCCATGATGTACCCTCCCGCCTCTTCGATCTTGTGGCACCCGATGCAGTTATACTGGAAATGCGTCAAACGGCGCCCTGCTTCGATTTCCTGGCGCCGTTTGTCGAAAGCCTGCTGATACGGCTCTTCGGGGAGCTCCTTCGCGTAGCCCCGAAGAAGTGTGCGTATCATAACGATCTCGCTGTCGGCAAAGGCGAACACAGGCATCTTCGATTGGATTCTGTCCGTCACATACACACGAGCATTTTTTACCTTGTTGAACACCCAGTCATTCCATGTATGGGGTATCTCAGTCGGCTTATTGTCTCCGAAGTCGAGCTCATCGACCCGTTTCCGCCCGATGTTGCTCAACGAGACGCTGACCCTGGTCTCCTTCTCCATTCCTTTGATCGCGTGGCATCCCGCGCAGCCGTATTCACGGATGGTCTTCTCCCCTTTTTTTATAAGCTCGGGTTTGTCGAGGATCAGCTGTTTCTGTTCGAATTGGCGGTCATCTTTCAACGTCATGAGATAGGCAGCGATATCGCGCGCTTCCTGATCCGTGAGCCGGAGGTTCGGCATCCGGGCATCGGGGTTGACTGCGCGGGGATTCCTGATCCACTCGAAGACCCAGTCCGCGTTCACTTTGCTCCCGACGCGCGTTAGCTCCGGCGCGATATCATAGCTGCGCCCCCTCGCATCACGCATACGTGTGTCATCGCCGATCACATGACAGCCTTTACATCCGACCTGATCGGCAAGCCTCTTGCCGTTCGCAGCGTTACCGGTTGCCGTGATCCCTTTTTGCGGATGATAGTCGCTCGTCATGCCTACTGACCAGAGATACGCCGTCACGGCTTCCGCCTGATCATCGTTGAACTTGAAATTCGGCATGCGCGTATGGGAATTGTAGTCCTTCGGATTCCGGACCCAGCGAAACAACCATTCCGGCTGTTCCTTGACAACAAGCTGATTGAGTTGAGGGCCGATTTTCGGCACCTCCAGAAACCCCTTGATTTCATGGCAGCCGAAGCATCCTGCCTGTCCGACAATCTGTTTGGCCTTGTTGTACCTCTCGCCATATTGCAGGTAAGTCTCATTCATATGGCAGCTGTTGCATGCAGCGTAGACCTCCTGTCCGGTGAGCAGAGGCCATTCCCAGTAATGGTCCCCGTCGCCGTGAGCCATTCCTGCAGTCAATGCTGTGCCCTGCCCGCGATGGCAGGGGGTGCATCCGAACACTTCCGGATTATGGATCTTCAGAAGCTCCGGGACAGGGTGCAGCGCAAAGGGCTGCCGGGCTTCAGCCATGGTTTCATCTTTCCATCCGAGATGGCATGTCTGGCACCGATCGATTCTTGCCTTCGGAGTTCCAAAATTTGAGCGATCAAAATTGTTGCTCATCACCTGATGAATGCGGACCGTCGAAGAGTTGAGCCGTTCGAGTCTCGTGTTGGCGTCGTCGATGGACGCATAGAGATCCTTCGTCCTGACGCGAACGGCCTTCACCGCATTGCGATAGCCGTTGACAATTTTCTGAATGGAGTCCCGCTGCGCCGTCAGTGCTTCTATTTTCGCATTCGACTCGGCCATTTTCGCCTCCTTGTCCCGCAGCTCCTTCTCGTAGCTCTTGTCCTCGTCTCCTTCGTGGAGAGATTTTTTCCAGAAATAATACGCTTCATCCCCCCGGCTCTTTGCAAACGTATAGTCGCGCGTGACGTCAACGAGCGCTTCGTCGAGATCCCTGACCGTCCTGATCATCTGCACAACTTCCGGAGAGTTGAGGTTCGCATCCGCCTCCTTCAGCTGAGCGTCGACCTCCTTGAACGCTGCGGAATCGAAGTTCGCTTCAGCATCCCTGAGCCGTCCTTCCCACTTTTGCTGACTGAGGTTGTAATACTCCTCCTGAAATTCCTTCCACGGACGGCGGGTGGTCACTTCATCCAGAACAGACCACATGGTGCCGAGAAACAACAAGCCCGATAGAACGAGGTAGACTTTCCCGTAGTTTCGTTTCTCGATTGGGACTTCGGAGCGTTTGACAAAAAAACCGAACAAGCCATTCATAATTCTTGATGAAGAGATTAAATGTTAAACCAGGGTGTGACCAGAATGTACTTGATGTTGAAACCGATCCTCAGAATCATCTTGATCGGCAGAGAGAGCATCGTAAGAAAGAGGAATGCGGTGATGTTGTAGCGGAAAAACCCCAGTTTTTTCAGGAGGTCCGTGTCTTTCTTCTTCAACCAATACATACCCATGAGGGAATAGTAGGCAACGATGATGATCGCCCCGAACGAAATTGCCGCGGGATTGAGACTCCCATCAACCCGGCGTGTATGGATGCCGAAGACTTCCGACAGATCGACGTTCGTGAGAGCGACAACGCGGTGCGTATCCCACTCCTGCCAGGGAAAGAAGAAATACCAGCCGGGACCCCGCCAGAACGTCCCGAGGACGATGAGCGAGACCCAGAGAATGATGAAGCCGAAGCAGAACGTTAGAATCGAGAACTTTCTCTCTTTGAACGTGTAGTAGCCGCTCCCCTTGTCGCTGATGTCGATATACGGAATCGCCATAAGGCCGATGATGATGATACTGGGCATGACGACACCGGCGATCCATGGGTCGAAGTAGACGAGCATCTCCTGGAGACCGAGGAAGTACCATGGAGCCTTTGATGGATTTGGGGTGAGGGTTGGGTTCGCCGGTTGCTCGAGCGGGGCATCGATGAGGAACGACCAGAAAACCAGGATCACCATAACGAAAAGGGCCCCGAGAAATTCTACGCGGACCAAATTCGGCCACACCTGGATCTTATCAGACATCCTCTCTTCGTCGAGAAATCCCTGCCGGTCGTTCTTCAAGGCCTTCTTGAACGACCACCAGGTATAAACGATCACGAGCGCCAGCAGCCCAACAATGGGGATGTTATCGGGTTTCGAAACGAGAAGCCAAATATTGTGCATGGCTCAATTGATCCTTTGATGATTATTCTTTTCCATTTGTTGCAGGGCCGGAGATACCACCGTCTTTTCGGATTCTCCAGAAATGAACCGCCATGAAAACCGCCGCGATGAGCGGAAGAAAGATGCAATGGCCGACATAAAACCTGAGAAGCGTGGGCGGGCCGACCTGCGTCCCGCCGAGCAATACAAAGCGGACGTCGTTGTCGATGCGCATCCCGAGCTGCGGCCCAAACGGTCCTTCATGCCCAAAAAGGGGCGTCGCGCGGGCCATGTTCGTCCCGACCGTCACGGCCCAGATCGCCAGCTGGTCCCAGGGAAGAAGATAGCCGGTGAAGCTCAGCAGCAGCGTCAGCACCAGCAGAACTACACCGACGACCCAATTGAACTGGCGCGGCGGTTTGTACGAGCCCGTAAGAAACACCCTGAACATGTGGAGCATCACCGTGATGACCATTGCGTGAGCGCCCCAGCGGTGCATGTTGCGGATGAGCGGGCCGAAGGCGACATCATTCATGAGGTACTTCATATCCTCATATGCGTATTCCGCCGCCGGGCGGTAATAGAACATGAGAATGACGCCAGTGATTGTCAGGACAATGAAGAGGAGGAATGTGATCCCCCCCATACCCCACGTGAAGCCGATATTCGTCGCGTGCCGCGAAATGCGGACAGGATGCAGGTGGAGAAAGACGTTGTCGACAATCTGGAGCGCCCGGTTCCTGTTCGTGTCCTGATAATTGTGACGGAAGATCGATTTCCAGACTTCAGTCTGCTGGATCTTCTCTCGAAGCTTTAGCATGGATTCCTCAAAAGAGCGTGGTCGGTTAGCTGTACTTCAGATAACACTCAGGTTTTATCCAATCGCCGTATTCGTACCGGAATGTTATAGCGCGGTCGATCAGGAGCTGGCCGTCGTCGGCAAGTGTGATCTTCAGGCGCTCGAGCGGACGCGGCGCGGGTCCCTCAAAATTGATGCCGCTCATGCGAAATCCGCTGCCGTGGCATGGACATTTGAACTTGTTGTCCGGAGCGAGCCATCGCGGCGTACATCCCAGGTGTGTGCAGATCGCGGAAAGGGCATAGAAACCTTCCGCCTCCCGCACGATCCAAACCCGAAAATCATCTTTGTATTTTTCGTTCACTTCGCCCACGATGTAATCGTCAGGAAACCCCGCCTTGAAGGCCGAAGGCGGTTCGTAGAGTATGCGGGGAAACATCATGCGAAGTGCGCCGATCGTTGATGTCGCGAGGAACACAAAAAAAGCCGCCCAACCTGCGACGGAGAAGAAATTTCGCCGGCTGATGCGCCAAATCCCGCGGTCATCCTCAGGAGGGCGATCCTGCTTCGGCTTCTTGACGGCGGCGGCCGGTTTAGACGGCATCTGAACGACTGGCTTCGCAGCCGCCGGAGCAGCTGACGCGGGCTGTTGAACCTGAGGTTGTGGCGATGTGGTTGCAGCCGTTCCCGCAACGGGACGCGGTGCCGGCCCGGATTCCGTTGAATTCTCCATTACGTAAATATTCTTGGTGGTGGTAAACGCTTAAAGTCTGAAAATATAGTAAAAAAATCGCTATTAGTCAAACATGAGTTCGCGAAGTCTTCCGCAAACATCAGCCGCATGAGGCCTTTTGCCCAACCGGTGTTTGCTTCTCTGTCGACGAAAGAGTATATTTTTCAAATCTCGAGATCAACCCACCACGCCGCGCTATGATGCATTCAAGCTGGATACAATTTCATGATCTTCCCCAGGCCCTCGGGGGCTTTTCAAAACTGTATCAACATTATCTGGACGATTTTCCGAAAATCCAATCCTTCTTTGATTTTGATTTCCGTTCTCATCAATCGATACCGCAGCGAATCGCGCAACTCGAGTCATCGTACCTCCACCGCGCCGAGGTCGCAACCGTGCTCGCTGAACAGAATCAGCAATTTGGAGCATCGGAAAAAACTTTCGAGCACCTGAAAGAATTCAGCAATCCTAAAACGTTCGCCGTCGTCACCGGCCAGCAGGTCGGCATGCTCGGCGGTCCGCTCTATACGATCTATAAGACTATCACCGCCATCAAACTGGCGAGACAGCTCAACATGACCACACCCGGTTACAAATTCGTGCCGGTATTCTGGCTCGAGGGGGAAGACCATGATTTCGAAGAAGTCCGTCACGTCGGACTCCTCAACCCCGAAGGCATCCCGGTGAAGGTGGAGTACCTCATCGGCGGAAAGCCTCTCGAAAGAAATGCCGGCGCCGTCGGAGATATCGCGCTCGACACCTATCTGACGACGTTTTTCGGAGAACTTCAAAAATGCCTCCCGGCAACAGAGTTCAGAGGCGCACTGATCGACCTCCTGAGCGGATCCTACGCCCCCCAGACGACATTCAACCGCGCGTTCGCGCGATTGCTCAATCGCTATTTTTCCGATGAAGGACTCATCTTCATCTCGCCGAACGACAGCAGACTGAAAAAAATTGTCTCCCCGATCTTTCAGAAGGAAATTACAGAGTTGCCGAAGGTATCCCAGCTCATCATCCAGCGGAGCGCCGAGCTTGAGGAACAGTACCACGCCCAGATCAAGACGAAAGCGCTGAACCTCTTCATGTTTCACAAGGGGGGACGCTACATGATCGAGCCGCGCGAAAACGATTTCAGTCTCAAAGGGACACGCCATTATCTGTCGAAAGAGGAACTCCTGCGCATCGCCGCAGAGACACCTGAACTTCTCAGCCCAAACGTGGCTCTGCGCCCTGTGTGCCAGGATCTTCTTCTGCCGACAGTCGTGTATGTCGCGGGGCCGTCGGAGATTGCCTATTTCGCCCAGTTGAAACCGGTCTACAGACACTTCGGCATGCACATGCCGGTGATTTATCCCCGGGCGAGCGCCACGATCGTCGAAGGACGCGTCGAGAAGGTGATGGAGAAATTTGAAATCGGTCTCACGGAGTTTTTCAACAACCCTGAGACGATGAAACGGAGCGTCGTGGAGCGAATCTCGGAGGTAAAGATCGATGAGATGTTTCAGGAGACGATCCGCCGCACGGGCGATCTCCTCAATGAACTGAAGTTTGGGCTCAATTATATCGATTCGACACTGATGGGGCCGCTGGAAGCGACCCATGAAAAAATCGAATCGCACCTGCGGCTGTTGAAGGAGAGGGCCGGTCAGGCCCAGGACCGAAAACATGAGGTGGCTCTCCGGCAAGTGGCGAAGGCGGCGAACGTTCTCTTCCCTAACCGTTCCTTTCAGGAGCGCGAGCTCAATCTTATCTATTTTCTCAACAAATATGGGATGGATTTTGTGCGCGACATCAGCGAGGCGCTCGAAATCGATAAGTTCGCACATCAGATTCTTCACCTCAATTGAACCTCCTCGCATCCGGATGTCAACGGATCCGGTGCCGCATCGGTCTAATCAGAAAACATCAATCATCCTCGTCATAAGGCGCGTCTCACAAGCGCAGAGAGAACAATGATGCCAGGACCTCTTGCCAGCGTTTCAGCCGGCGTGCTGCTGCTGATCCTCACTCTCGTGAAACCGGCGGCGGCGGAGCCGCCTGCAGACTCCACACAGACATCGAGGACCAACACCGTCAGGATGTTCATCGACTGCCGGCAGTGCGACAAGGAATACATGCGGCACGAGATCACGTTCGTCAACCATGTTCGCGACCGGAACGAGGCGCAGGTCGATATCCTCGTCACCACGCAGCGCACCGGCAACGGGGGGAGCGAATATACACTGACGTTCCTGGGCCAGCAGGAATTCTCCGGCATCAACGACACGCTGACCTATCACACCAAACAATCGGATACGGAGGAAATGATCAGGAACGGCCTGGTGAAAACAATGAAGATAGGCCTCATGCGCTACGTCGCGAAATCACCGGCTGCGAACCAGATCAGCATCTCCTTTACAACTCCTGAACAGGAGACGGCGTTTGTGGATAAATGGGACTATTGGGTCTTCAGCATCAACACAAACACGTTCATGAACGGAGAACAATCGAGCAGCTCTCTCTCTCTTTTTGGTTCGCTCTCTGCCAACCGTGTCACGAAGGACCTCAAGGTCAATCTCTCGATCGGAGCTAATCACAGCCGAAACACGTTCGACTATGAAGGTTATTCATACGAAAGTGTGTCCGATGGAAAAAATGCGAATGGGCTGGCTGTTGTGAGTTTGGACGATCATTGGTCTGCGGGCGGGACGCTCTCTGGCTACAGCTCGACATTTGACAACACGGACCGTGCGTTTGCAGCGGGACCGGCGATCGAATATGACATTTTTCCTTACTCTGAGTCGACCCGGAGACAGCTGCGGATCCTCTACAAGCTCCGTTTCACCAGTGTCAATTACGTGGACACGACGCTGTACAACAAGCTCTCAGAGAAGCTGTGGAGCGAAAACCTCTCGATCTCGCTCGATGTCAAGGAGCCGTGGGGTTCCGCCGGCGTCACGGTGAACGGTTCGCATTTTCTCCACGACATCGGTAAGTATTCGATCGGACTTTTTGGAAACCTGTCACTGCGGCTGGTGGAAGGGCTTTCGCTCAATCTCTTTGGAGATTATTCAAGGCTCCACGATCAGCTCTCCATCACAAAGGGGGGCGCGACGCAGGAAGAAGTGCTCCTCCAGCGGAGAGCGCTTGAAACGCAATACCGGTACTTTGTATCGGTTGGCCTGAGTTACACCTTCGGTTCCATCTTCAACAACATTGTCAATCCCCGATTTGGGAGCGGCGGCGGCGGGTACTCCTTTTCGTTCAGCAATTGAGAGACCTTCCGCTCATTCCATCTCAGGAAGAGCCGCAAACAAGGTCGAGCCGCTTAACACAACTGCCCGCAAGAACATGACTTGCGCCATGATCCTGACGGGCAGCTTTGGGGGTGAACGAAATGTCTACCGGGGTCTGTGTCCGCCTCGATGTCCGCCGCCGTTCCCACGATCACCACGTTCCTTTCGCCTCTCGGCATCGCGGGCAGCCTCTTTTTCGGCGTCATAGCCTGGCATCAGGGCCTTGCGGCTCAGATTGTACCTGCCTTCGCCGTCCTTAAGAATCAGCTTCACATCTATTTCGTCGCCGACATTAAGAACATCGGTCACTTTGTTGACGCGCTGAACGTCGATATGCGAGATATGCACGAGACCTTCCTTTCCCGGCAGGAATTCGACGAAAGCTCCGAAATCCATCGTGCGGCTGACGCGGCCTTTGTAGACTTTCCCAACTTCAGGGATCTCGACAAGCTTGGCGATGATCGCCAGCGCCTTGTCGCTTCCTTCGGACGAGACCGACGCAATGACGATCGTTCCGTCGTCCTCGATGTTGATCTCGGCCCCTGTGTCCTTGACGATCTGGCGGATCATCTTCCCGCCCGGCCCGATGACGGTGCCGATCATGTCGACAGGAATCTTCAGGGTGGTGAGGCGCGGCGCATACTTGGACAACTCCTTCCGGGGTTCAGTGATCGTGCCGGACATGACCTTGAGAATATGCAGCCGTCCCTCCCTTGCCTGTTCGAGCGCCCGTTCAAATATGTCGAACGAAATTCCCTGGATCTTAACGTCCATCTGGAATCCCGTGATACCATCGTTTGTCCCAGCGACTTTGAAATCCATGTCGCCCAGATGATCTTCGTTTCCGAGGATATCGCTGAGGATGGCGATCCTCTCACCCTCTTTCACCAGCCCCATGGCAATCCCTGCGACCGGCTTCTTGACCGGGACACCGGCATCCATGAGCGCGAGGGAGCCCGCGCAAACGGTAGCCATGGAGGAGGAGCCGTTCGACTCCAGGATATCAGAGACGATACGGATCGTGTAGGGAAAGTCCGCCTCCACGGGGAGCAGATTCTTGATCGATCGTTCGGCGAGATTCCCGTGCCCGATCTCCCGCCGTCCAGTGCTGCCGAGTCGGCCGACTTCTCCGACGGAGTAGGGTGGAAAATTATAATGGAGCATGAATCGTTTCGTCGTCTCCGGCAGAAGGCCGTCGAGAATCTGTTCATCCATTTTCGTTCCGAGCGTTGCCGTCGTCAGGCTCTGGGTTTCGCCGCGGGTAAAAAGGGCCGATCCGTGAGTTCTCGGAAGGGCTCCAATTTCGCAGGTGATCGGACGGATATCCCTGACTCCTCTTCCGTCGAGGCGTTTGCTGTCATCAAGGATCATTTTCCTCATTTCCTCGTACTCAAGGTCGTGGAGGATTTCGTAGATAAGCTTCTCTTTTGATTCGACGAACGCCGCGGGGCTTTCGTGAAAGAGGGCTTTATCCCTCTCATCGAGATGAAGGTTAGCCGAGGCGATCTCCGTCTTCATCTTCTCAAAGGTGAATGCTCTGATCTCCTCGTTCGCCTTGCTTCTCTCGTCCTTAAGGAGTACGCGGGTCGTCACGTCGTGAATTTTGCCGCGCGCGATCTTTGCCACCAGCGTTGCCAGTTCCTGCTTGAGCGGGTTGCCTGTCACCTCGCGCTTTGGCCTTCCGCATTCCTTCTGAAGTTCGAGCTGGACGTCACAGATTCTTGCGATATGGAGATGGGCGTATTTCAATGCCTCGAGCATGTCATGTTCGGAGATCTCCTTCGACTCTCCTTCCACCATGACGATGGAGCTTTTCGTGCCGGCGACGGTGACGTCGATGTCGCTCGACTCGAGCTGCTTAAATGTCGGGTTCACGATCCATTGCCCCTCGCATCTTCCGACGCGCACTTCGGCGATCGGGCCATCGAAGGGGATATCGGAGATCATCAGGGCGGCGGAGGCGCCGACTGCCCCAAGAACGTCCCCGTCGTTTTCCAGGTCTGACGAGAAGACCGTGAGCATGACCTGCGTTTCGCACCTGAAGTTCTCCGGAAACATCGGGCGGATCGGGCGGTCGATGAGTCGTGAGGAGAGGACTTCCTTTTCCGTCGGCCTCCCTTCCCGTTTAAAGAAGCCGCCTGGAATTTTTCCGGCCGCGGCGGTCTTTTCACGGTATTCAACCTGGAGAGGGAAAAAGTCGAGCCCCTCCTTTGCCTGCTTGTTTGCGACGACTGTGGCAAGGACCATCGTCTCGCCGAGTTGGACCATGACCGAGCCATCGGCTTGTTTTGCCAATTTGCCCGTTTCGATGGAAAGGGTCCGTCCACCGATCTCTATTTCTTTTCTTATGACCATGAAGGTGCTTTCAATTAGTTGTGATACGACATCTCATTGATGTCGTGTTATTTACGTAAATCCAGTTCCTGTAAGGTCTTTCGATAGCGTTCAACGTTCGTTGCCTGAAGATATTCGAGGAGTTTCCTGCGGCGACCGACCATCCTCAGCAGGCCCATCCGTGAATGGTGGTCCTTCACGTTCTTTTCAAAATGCGAAGAGAGCTCGTTGATGCGATTCGTCAGCAGTGCAACTTGAACCTCCGGTGATCCTGAATCGGTCGGGCTCTTTCCGTACTTGGTGATGATGTCGAGTTTCTGTTCCTTCGTCAGCGGCATGGATATTCTCCTTTGTAAAAAAATATTATGTTGGTTGTCCTGCATCGATCATCATCAGGCATGTTGACCGATCATGTTGTAATTGTGCAATGAATTCGTCTGTTGAAGAAAATTTCTTCTCCGCGCGAAGTCGGTGATGAAAACGCACGGAAACTTCGTCGCCGTAGATTGCGCCTTCAAAATTAAAGAGATGAACTTCAACCGTCCTCTGCGTGTCGGTGGTGAACGTGGGGCGCGTCCCGATGTTCATCATACCGTAGAACTGTTGGCGTGCCAGATCGGCAGAGACAAAATAGACTCCGTCGGCCGGCACGAGCTTTTGTTGTGACAGCGGCTGGAGGTTCGCAGTCGGAAAACCTATTTGCGCGCCGCGACCGTCTCCATGGACCACATGGCCGGTCAATCGGTACGGCCGGCCGAGGAACCTCGCCGCCTTGACCACGTCGCCGTGGAGAAGCGATTCGCGTATCTTCGAACTGCTGACGACCTCGCCGTCGATCATCACCGGGTGGACGGTCGTCGTCGTAAAGCCGAATTCCTTCCCGAGCTCGATGAGCGCCGTCACTCCGGCCTGGCGATCCCGGCCGAACATATGGTCATATCCTTCGACAACTTCCGTGGCGCCGACCCCGTCGATGATGTAGCGTTGATAAAATTCACGGGGGGTTTGACGTGAAAAATCGTACGTGAACTTTACAATGAGCGTGACATCGATACCGATCGCCGCAAACTCGACAAGGCGTTCATCGAGCGTTGTCAGCTCCTGGACCGGGCCGCGGCCCACAATTTCTCTCGGGTGAGGGTCGAACGTGACGACGACGCTTCGTCCCTTCATCGAAACCGCCCGTGAGACGACGTCGTGCAGAATTTCCCTGTGGCCGAGATGGACTCCGTCGAATGAACCAACGGTGACGGCGGAGTTGGGTTCCCGGCGGATATCTGTCAGAGAATGTGCAACGACCATCGGAAGACAATGTCCTGTTCACTCGACGCGCAGGATCTCACCCGGCATCCCCGGGATGTTCATCCTTATGAATTTGCTTGATGATCCGATCGATCTTTTCAACACGATCGAGCGTCTCATCGATATAGAACTGGACCGCCGGAGTGAACTTCAGGCGCAAATGCGAACCGATGAACGATCTGATCTCGGGTTTCCGTTGTTCCAGCATCTGCATCGTCCGGTCCTTGATCTCGGGAGACCCCATGATGCTGACATAGATCTTCGCGATCCGAAGATCCGGCGTCATGTGGACCTCCGTCACCGTCATGAGGCCGTATGCGGGATCACGATACTCCCGCGTGAACATCATGCCCACTTCTTCCTTGATGACCGATGCAACCCGTTCAGTGCGTAAGGACATGGCATTTGACCTCAGGAAAGTTTCCGCTGGGTCTCGACGATCTTGTATCCTTCGATCGTATCGCCGACCTTAAGATCGTTATAGTTTTCGAGCCCGATGCCGCATTCGAATCCGGATTCCACATCGCGCACATCGTCCTTGAACCGTTTCAACGATGCGAGGCCGCCGTCGTAGACCACGATTCCGTCCCGGATCAACCGAACCTTGTCGCCGCGGCTGATCTTTCCGTCCTGCACATGGCATCCGGCGATCATGCCGACCTTCGGCACCTTGAACGTTTCACGGACGTCGATCGTGGAGGTAACTTCTTCTTTCTTCATCGGCGAGAGGAGTCCCTCAAGCGCCTTTTTAACGTCCTCGATCGCATCGTAAATAATATTGTAGAGTCGGATGTCGACATGTTCCTGCTCGGCGAGCTTTCTCGCATTGAGATTCGGCCGCACATGGAAACCGATGATGACGGCGCCGGAAGCAGCGGCGAGGAGAACATCTGATTCCGAAATATTCCCGACGGCGCGATGGATGGCGTTCACCCGTACTTCCGCATGGGTAATTTTCATCAGTGAATCGGCGAGCGCGCCGACGGAGCCGTCGACATCTCCCTTCACGATGACATTGAGCTCTTTGATCTGACCATCCTGGATTTTCTTCGAGATGTCATCGAGCGATAGATTCCTGAACAGCCGGAAATCCTGCTCCCTCTTCAACTGCTGCCGTCGAAGGCTGATGTCGCGAGCGACGCGGTCATTCTCGACAGCGGCGAACGTATCTCCGGCCTGCGGAATACCATCGAAGCCAAGAATCTGTACGGGGGTCGAGGGCTTCGCCAGTTCGATGCGCCTGCCGCGCTCATCGCTCATCGCTCTCACTTTGCCGCTTTGAATTCCCGCGACGAATGAGTCTCCGACTTGCAACGCCCCCTTCTGGACGAGGATCGTTGCCACCGTCCCCTTCCCCTTGTCGACCTGAGCTTCGATGACCACGCCCTTCGCCTCACGATGCGGGTTGGCCCGAAGAGCTAGGACGTCGGCTTCGAGCAGGATCTTCTCAAGGAGCAGATCGATGTTCTTCCCGGATCTGGCGGAGATCTCCACTGACTGGTATTTACCACCCCATTCCTCGACGAGAACATTCTTTTCCGAAAGCTGCTGGCGAATGCGATCGGGGTTGGCTTCCGGCTTGTCGGTCTTGTTGATGGCGATGATGATCGGAACATTGGCAGCCTGCGCGTGGCTGATCGCTTCCACCGTCTGCGGCATGACGCTGTCATCGGCTGCGACGACGAGGACGACGATGTCCGTCAGCTGTGCGCCGCGGGCACGCATCGCCGTGAACGCCTCATGGCCGGGGGTGTCGAGAAAGGTGATGTGTTTACGGCCGCCGATCTCAACCATGTAGGCCCCGATGTGCTGTGTGATGCCGCCGGCTTCCCCCGCCACGACATTGCTACGGCGGATGTAGTCAAGGAGCGATGTCTTCCCGTGATCGACATGCCCCATGATCGTCACCACGGGAGGCCGATGCTCGAGAAGCGTCTCATCCTCTTGGTCTTCCTCGATATCCTCCTCGGCGAGTTCCGAAACAAATCTCACCGGGAATCCAAATTCGTCGGCAACGAGCGTGATGGTGTCCTTATCGAGCCGCTGGTTGATGGAAACCATCAGCCCAAGCTCGATGCACTTCTTGATGACTTCCGCAGCGCTGACGCCCATGAGGTTCGCCAGTTCGTTGACGGAGACAAACTCCGTGACCTTGAGTATCGATGCCTCTTTCTCGCGTTCCTCAAGCTGGCGCTGCTCTTCGATCATGCGCTTCTCCTTCCGTTTTCGCTTGAACGTGGCGCGCTGCACAACCGCGGTCGCATCGTCCATCTCGGCCAGCGTGCGCTTGATCGCCTCTTCAACCTCTTCCTTGTCGACCTCGCGATGCTTGAGCTTTTTCTTTTTCTTCGATTTTCTGAGAAGTTCGTCCGCTTCCTCGACCACCGGAACGGTCGGCTCGGATCTAATCCGCTTCTTCTTCTTTTTCTTTTTCTTATGCTCCTCTTCTGTCGCCGCAGCCTCGGCTCCTTCAGCCTGACCGCCTTCCAGAATGGCGTTCGTTCGGTTCACTTCGTCAAGATCGATCTTCCCTTTGATCTTGAGCCCCATCTTCGGGGCGCGCCGCGCAACGAAGTCGGGCTCTGGTTTCAGTTTCGGCTTCGCCTTCGCCCGTTCTTCGGCAGGTGGCGGCACGTCTCCCATCTCGGCGACCGGCACAGGCGTCTCGACCGCTGCGGCAGGCGGCTCCGTGATGGTCTCTGGCACTCCACGCTCCTCCGCGGGTGGAGCCGCCATCGGTCCGCCGCGCCGAGCCTCCACCGCTGCCGGTTCGGGTTTGGCGACCTCGGTTCGTTTGCCAACCTTCTCGGGGAGCTCAACGACAGCCGGGGCTGCGACCTCATGCTCCTCGACTTTCGCTTTCTTGACAGTCTTGGCCTTCGGGGCTTCTTCCTCCGCGACCGTCAGCTTGGTCTCGGTTTTTTTCCGCGATTCCCGGATCGTCTGTATTTTTCGGTGATGCTTCTCAGCGACCTCCTTGTCCTTCTTGAAATGCGCGTTGATGTCGTGCATCATCGCATCATCCACAACGGACATATGGCTTTTCACCGAATGACCACGCTTTGAAAGATACTCGATCAACGTTTCGTGTGAAATGTTGATCTCTTTCGCGATCTGGTAGATCTTTTTCTTTATCTGCGGCTTGTCTGTCATTGGTCCTGTGCTGAGAATGCCCAAACGTTACGATTTCTTTTTCGTGTCATTGTCGACAGGAGTTTCCTGTGCTTCATCTCCAGCGTTGGGTTCGGTCGACGCCGTTGAAGGCTCGTCGGCCTCTCCTGCCGTGGCCGGCTCTTCATCATCCTCTCCTGCCTTGGACGACTCTTCATCAGTCTCTCCCGCCTTGGCCGGCTCTTCATCATCCTCTCCCGCCTTGGACGACTCTTCATCATCCTCTCCCGCCTTGGACGACTCTTCGTGGGCCTCGCCTGCGCTGGCCGGCTCCTCCGCAGACACTTCCTCCTCGTCAGATTCCTCTTCGTCCTCAATGTCGGCTTCCTCAAGCTCAAGCTTCATCATCGATTTCATCGATGCGATCTTTTCCTGACTCAAACCATCGATGAGGAGAAGATCCTCCTCATTCGCCTCGATCACGTCACGCGCCGTCTCGTACCCTTCGTCGAGGAGGCGTTCGTACAACGGCTCGCCGAGCTCCTCACGGAACTCCTCGAGATCCATATCATATTCCTCTTCAACACCTTCTTTGATAAGGTTGATCTCGTACCCGGTCAGCTTTGAAGCAAGGCGGATGTTTTGTCCGTTGCGTCCGATCGCGAGGGAGACCTGATCCTTATCGACGACGACGGTCGCCGTCTTCGTCGCCTCCTCGATCGCGATGCTCTTCAGCTTGGCGGGCGCGAGGGCGCGCTGGACGAACACCATCGGCTGGTCGGAGAAATTGATGACGTCGATATTCTCATTGTTCAATTCACGGACGATCGCATGGATTCGCACGCCCTTCATCCCGACGCAGGCGCCGACCGCATCGATGCGATCATCGTGAGATTCCACGGCAACCTTCGAGCGCTCGCCCGCCTCACGGGCCACACCCTTGATCTCGATGATGCCGTCATAGATCTCGGGAATCTCCAACTCAAAGAGCTTGGCAAGAAATTTCGGGTCGGCGCGGGAAACAACAACCAACGGCGTCGCCGCGCTCTTTCGGACCTCTTTAACCATCGCCCGGATGGTCTCCCCCTTCCGGTAACGCTCGCGGAAAATCTGTTCGCCCTTCGGAAGAATCAGCTCATTGCGGTTATGGTTGATGAGGATCTCTCCCTTGCGGATCTGATAGATCTCGCCGACGATGATGTCGCCGACCGTGTTCGAGTATTCGTTATAGACGACCTCCTTTTCGATCTCCTTGATGCGCTGATTGAGATTCTGCTTCGCACTGATCACCAGTCTCCGCCCGAAGCTCTGGAGATCGATGACTTCAACAAAATCATCGCCGACCCCAAGCGGTTCATCAGTCTTCTTTCGGACGGTCGCAAGATCGATCTGGAGGTTTGGATCAGTCACCTGTTCGACGATCTCTTTCTCGAGGTAAATCTCGATATCGCCTTTGTCCATATTGACCACAACATCGAATCGGGCCTCCTGGCCGTATTTCTTCCGCACCATCATCGAGAAGACATCCTCGATAATGCCCGCAAGCATGTCCTTGTCCATCCGCTTCTCACGCGCCATCTGCGAGAACGATTCTACAATCTCATAATTCATTCACACCTCTCATAAAAATGTTCATTCCTGTTACCATGCCGGGAGAACGCGGGCCTCAATAAGCTGGCCAAAACCGAGCTTGAGCTTGCGTCCATCCGCCAAATCCAGGACAATGTCCTGCTCAGTGACCCCCGAGAGAATCCCCTCGGCAGTGCCGCTGTTGCTCTCTTCGCGATAGACGACCTTTAGCCGGCGTCCGATATGCTTCGGATATTGTCGCGCATATTTCAATGGCCGATCGAGCCCGGGAGATGAGACGATCAGTTGATATCGACCGTGGAAAAGACCGGCCAGATCGAGCTGCTGGGACAGTTCACGGGAGACCGACGCGCACGTATCTGCCGAAACTCCGCTATCCCCATCAAGGAAAATCTCCACCACTTTTCCTCCCCGTTCTCCACGGATCGTGAGATCAATGAGATAAGTATTCCTGGATTGCGCGATCGGAGTCAGCAACCGCTCGAGATCGCCGATGATATCTGCCTGTGACCGGTCCAATAGTGAAAAATTTGCTCCATTCAACAAAAAAAGTCCCACTGGCGGGACTTTCTTGACGAGGACGGAATTAATATAACATTCCTTTCAAAGAATAGCAAGTCTTATTTTTCAGGTGATGGTGGGCGAGCCCGGATTCAACAGATTCACACCCTCAAAGGCTTGAACCGTGCTCCGGAAATGCTCCGGAACAGTTATCGGTTCCCCCGTCACCGAATCGAGCCAAACGTGGACAGCGAGATTCTCAGCAATTACCTCGCTTTGATGCCTGAAGACCGATGGATCCATTGCTAAGCGCCCGTCACCTAAAAAGGGCTCTGAAGACTTCGACCGCCCGCCCGATATCTTCTCTCGAAACGTCAAGATGTGTAACAGCTCGTATTGAAGAAAAACGTTCTGGCGTCATTAGTATTTCATTGTCTTTCAATAGCTTGAGGACTTCCGTTTGAGTTTTTCCGGTCCCTTCGATTTCAATGATAACCATATTCGTCTGGACCTCGTCCATGTCGATTTTGAGTTGGTTCATTCCTTGCAAACCTTCCGCCAGGTAACGGGCGTTGTCGTGATCAAGCTTCAGCCTTTCGAAGTTATGATCGAGCGCGTATGCCGCGGCGGATGCAAGTATACCGACCTGGCGCATACCGCCGCCGAAGATCTTTCTGTAACGTCTGGCGCGCTCGATGAATTCGGCTGTGCCGACGAGCATGGAACCGATGGGAGCACCCAGCCCCTTCGAAAAACAGACTGAGAGCGAGTCGAAATAGGCCGCGTATCGCTCAGGAGGCAGTCCGGTCGCCGCACACGCGTTCCACAATCGTGCTCCGTCGAGGTGCATTGGAATCTTTTCCCGGAGAGAGAGATCGCGGACCCGGGCTATCTCATCGAGCGGAAGGATCGTCCCACCAGCCCGGCCGTGCGTGTTCTCCATGCAGATGAGCTTTGTTGGCGGAAGATAATAGGCCTTGGGACGTATGGCACGCTGAATTTGAGCAGCATGGAGCAATCCCTTTGTCCCGGGAAGGGGTCGCAACTGCACACCTGACAACAACGACGCCCCAGCGGTTTCATAGACGAAGATATGGGAATCCTGCTCAACAATGACCTCATCGCCTGGTTGGGTATACGCTTTGATGGCTATTTCATTCCCCATGGTGCCGCTTGGGATGAATAACGCATCATCCTTCTTGAATAACTCTGCGACACGGCGCTGGAGCCTATTGACCGTTGGGTCTTCTCCGAAGACATCGTCACCTACTTCAGCCTTCATCATCTCTTCGAGCATACGGCGGGACGGTCTGGTCACGGTATCGCTTCTAAGATCGATCTCTTTCATTGTCCCTTCATCGGATGCTTCTTGAATATACGTATTTCCCGAAAAAACCGAGCATCAAAAGAAGAGTGATGATCGAACAGATCTGGGCAAACCAGTCGCCGAAGGTCGTATAGAAGGTCAGCTCTTTGTGTGCAGCGATGTCCGCGACCGCGACGCCGCGCGCGAACATGGTCGTCGCCTCGTGGAGATGGCCGCTCGGATCAACAAAGCCGGAGATCCCTCCGTTGCTGCATTGCACGACCCAGCGTCGATTTTCGATCGCTCGGAGGATGCCGATTTCGATGTGTTGATAAGGGCCTGACGTGTTCCCCCACCAGCTGTCGTTGGTGATAACGGTGAGGAATTCCGCCCCCTCACGGACAAAGCCGGCGACAAAGCCGGGAAAGATCGACTCATAGCAGATCAACGTGGAAAATTTTATCTCTCGTCCACCGGTTGATTTGCCAGCCAGGTTGATGGCGAAAAGTGTTTGCGACCTTCCGACATTCCATCCGCCGAGGCCGAAGTTCCATTTCGCGGCATTCAGACCGGTGAGAAGGTCAGAAAAAGGGACGCGTTCGGCAAACGGGACAAGGAGCATTTTTGCGTATTTCTGAATTTCGCCTGAATCAGGAGTGAACAGCATGCACGCGTTGAACGTTTCGTATGCCGTTCCATCAGAGAACGCTTTGCTCCCAAGAGGAGCAGAGGCCTGATCGGGGTAACGGACGATCTCGGGGACTCCCGTGAGGAGGTTCACATTCAACGTGTCGACCTGTTGTTTGATCATGGCGAGTTGGACCGAATGACGCGGCTCGGAGAGATAGTATGGAACCGCGGTCTCCGGCCAGAGAATGAGATCGGGACGGCTGCGGGCAACGTCGGCCGTCATGCCTTGTAAGATGGAGAGCTGCGGATCTGGTTTCCCCTCCCATTTTTCGAACGGATCGATATTCGGCTGAACGATACCGATCCGAACGGATGGTGACCCGGCGTCGCTGTAATTCTTCAGAACTTCATGTCCGTACAGCTTTGGAAGCAGGTACAGCACGACGACTCCGGCGATCGCGATGGGGGGTTTCCAATCCGCAAGCTGCCAACGCTTTCGACGGAGATTTGCATAGATCGAGTACGAAAGGACATTGATCGAGACTATCCAGAACGAGACACCGTAGACTCCGGTGAGCGACGAAAACTGCAGCGCTGACAGGTCGTACGATTGCGTGTTGCCGAGGAGAAGCCACGGGAACGCCAGCTGAGTCACTGAATGAACGTATTCAAAGCTCACCCAGAACACCGGGAACAGGAGCAATGATGTTTCAAAGCCCAATCTTTTCCTTGCGGCGGTGAAGAGATAGACCGGGATGAAGAAAAAGAGCGGATGAGCGATGAGGAGTGAGGCCCCGGCCGTCATGAGATAGAGGTCTTTTCCGTGGACGAAGCCGCCGGGCCAATAGAGTGTGATCAGATTGAAGATGAAAAAACCTGCATAGGACAACCGGAAGACCTGGCCCGGTTGTTCGGTCGATTCGATCAGCGCGAAGAGCGGCGTGAAGGCGAAGAACGCAAGAAATCCTGTCGGAAACGGCGGGTACGACAGACCGAGCATCAGCCCGAAGAGAGCTGCTAGAAATATTTTCTGCCTGATCGGCATGTCAGCTCGCCTCACGGCTCGCGGAATTCCTTTCATCTTCGATGCGCCAGCCGGGATAAGCGTTCCCGACGAGTTTGGCCATCCAGATGAACGGGAACGCAGCTCCGGCGCCGATCAGTGCTCCCCCAGTCACATCGGACGGGAAATGGACGCCGATGATGACCCGAGACATTGCCATTAGAACAGCATACACAAGAAAGACCCATCGCCATCGCCGATAATAGTGGGCGAGAAAGACCGCGATGGCGAAATTATTCACGGCGTGACTCGACGGAAAAGAAAAACCGCTCCCGCAATTGACAAGAAGTCGTACATGCTCGACCACACGGACGCCATCAACCACGTGACAGGGTCTCGCCCGGGCGAAGAGCGGTTTCAGAAGGTGGCTGCTGAACTGGTCGGCAAAGAGAATCAATGCCATCATAAGCAAACCGATGATGCGGGCTTTCCTCCCCCCTTTCCAGAGAAACAGTAGAAAGCCGCCACCGAAGATGGATAAGCCGATCCACGATTGATTCCAATCGGTGAGAGCAGGCATGACAACATCACAGACCGGATTCGAGAGCGTGGAATTAAAGAAATGAAAGATTGCGGCATCGATCAAAGAGAAGAAATCCGCCATGCTTACTTTTTGTTCCGGTTCTTTATGAAATAGCGAACAGCCAGGGCAAGGATCATGCCCACGACGAGGATCGTGACAATCAGGCTGTAGGTTTTCAGATAGTATCCGATGTTCTCCCAATGACGGCCGAGAGCGTACCCGGCGTAGACGAGGATGCTGTTCCAGAGAAGTGAACTGATAAAGGAGAGGATGCTTGTCTTCAGGAGATCAAGGTTGCTCATCCCTGCGAAAAGCGAAATGACTGCCCGGGTGCCGGAAAGAAACCGATTGGCGACGATCAGCCAGAACCCGTATTTCGTGAACCAATGCTCGATCTTGTGTATCCCGTCGAGCGGCAGAAATTTCAGCCTCCCCCGTTCGATGATCGAATTCCCGAGCCACTTTCCGATTCCGTACATCGCGAGGAACCCAAACAGGCTTCCGAACGTCGCGCTCAGGAGGGCAGCGGCGAAACTCCCCCTTTCCATCGCGGCAAGCGCTCCGCCGAAGACAATGATCATGTCGCTCGGCGACGGCGGGAAGAGGTTTTCGATGAAAGCGAAGAAGAAGATAATACTGTAGACCCAGACCGGATCGAGTTGGAGCAACGAGTGGATAAGATCGTCCAAGGCGGGAAAAAACTATAAATCTATTTTCATCTGGGAACCCCGCAGCGACGCCACCGCGTGCGCAACCGCACCATCCCCCATGCCGATGAATCCAAGTTCGTCGTTTGTCGTGGCTTTGACCGACACCTGATCCAGTCCGATGGCGAGCATTTGAGCGATGTTTTCTCTCATCCGCTTGATATGAGGAGCGATCTTTGGCTGCTGCAGGATCACGGTTGAATCGACATTGATGATCTCAAAATTGTTGCGCCGAATAAGTTCTCCAACATGCTTCAGCAGAACGAGGCTTGAGATGTCCTTGAAGCGCGGATCAGAGTCGGGAAAATGTTTACCGATATCCCCCAATGCGGCTGCCCCGAGAAGCGCATCGGAGAGCGCATGGCAAAGAACATCGGCATCCGAATGCCCGATCAGTCCCTTGATAAACGGGATCTCCACACCCCCGATGATCAACTTACGATTAACAACCAGGCGATGCGCGTCGTAGCCTATCCCGAAGCGCATGGATGCCGTGTGATATTCTGTGTGTCAGAAGATTTCAAATCCTGCAAAGCCCCTTGAAGGTTCTCTCCAAGTTAAAAGAAGGTCATTGACGCGAGCCGATCTCGGGCCGACTTTTACCTGAGCGATGAATTCCTCGATGAGGGATCGTTCCCCCTCTACGGTGATCTCGACGTCGCTATCGTACAGGTTGCGAACCCAGCCGCACAAACCAAGCGCAGTAGCTCTTTTGTGGACAAAATACCTGAATCCGACACCCTGTACCATTCCTTTGATGATGATATGAGCGCCGACTTCCATGTGTATAAACTGATTGAAAACATACAAGGAAATTGAGTCAAAGTCAAACATTCGTCGATGCGCGCAAGAAGGGGAGGAGATCAGTATTTGAGATGTTGAGTAGTGGAGATGTTGAGAGTATGATTGGTGCACATCGATTTCCTCCACCACCGACATACTCCCGGAGTGCGCTTCTCAGCTGCTTCTCCACTCCACTGTCCGACCAGTACTTGGCCTGATAGTACTTGGCCGTCTGCACCAGCTTAAAATCATCTTGCCGGCCATGAGATTTGTGGAATCGCGGTTCTCATGTCTGACAATATGTTCATCCTGTCCGATCATTCTCGATAACAATTGGGTGAAAAGACTCATCTCCTTTCACGCGCGTTCCCGAATTATCCATTTTCTGCTCAAATTCAAAGTGTGAATTCCGCCGATTTTTCAGCCCAATGGCACGAGATTTGAGCATAGGAAATTGAGGGATCGTTTCTATGAACAACGACGGGGCACGGCGAGTATGACAACATCAAAAGGGATCAGACACCGACCAATACGGTTGAGTAACGATAATATGAGTTATTTACTTGCATCGCGGAGCAATCTCAGGCATTTGATCTATTCGATGGAGCATGACCACAGCCTGAATGCCGAATACACCAAGATCATGTCGCTGAAGGGATTGCTCAACAACATCGAGCATCAGCTGCACGCGATCCGAACGTTCCAACACTAGGGACTTCCGCATTGCAGGGAAAGACCTCCGGTATCAACATGCCGACAACGCAGAACCATACGGAAAACAAAAAGACCATCCTCCTTTACAGCCCTGACATGGACTTTTGCCTCAGTCTCTCCATGCTCCTGCAGGATCGGTTCAACATCGTCACGACAACGGACGATGATATGCTGTACGACCTCGCACAATCCCTTCAACCGGTGCTTCTCATTGCAGACGCCATCCCGACGTTCCGTCTTCGTTACAGATTTGAACAGCTCAAGGAAGAGCTGCCCGGTCTGCGGATCGTCATGTTTTACGTCTCACGCGTCAATACCAGAGCCATCCAGCACGAAATTCGCAGATTCGTCGATGCCGCCTATTCAAAGCCGGTCGACATCGAAGAACTGACGAAGTGCATCCACACGATGGTGTGGCAGAACTGACTACCGCTCTCATCATCGCCAGAAACTTGTTCCTGGCAGGGCTCTGTGCAGCCGTCTGTTTCGCAAAAGATCACATTCACACCTTACACATTTCTTCCCTTTTGGACATACCCCGTAAAAGGGTTGATTGGTCGCGCATCGCTGGTCTCATACTTATCGCTTTCTTAACGATTGAGGTCGTGCTGCTTGTGATGCAAAACAGACAACCAAGGGATGAAATCAGTGCCCATACTGACACGCAGCTCTGATAAAGCCTGAGAGAGGCAGGGCCGGCATCCCAGGGTGTTGGCCTTTTAGCATGCTGTTGAAATATGATTCTTCAACGCAGAGGCGTCCCGCCTCCGGCGGGATAAACGCCGTGCGCAGAGAAACGCAGAGCGTTTTTCTGTTAGAAACGGTTCGAATTTCGCCTCTGCGATCCTCGGCGATCTCTGCGCCTCTGCGTTGAGAACTTTAATTTCGTGTTTTTCAACACCCTGTTAGTATCCCTTTCGAATATATTGGAGATTGGATCGGGAGAGGAAACGTTTCACACCTTCCGGATAGCGCGGCTACTTTTTAACTTGTTCGTTTCGCATTTTTGACTTTCATTTCACAATTCTCTATAATTGCTCCTACAATCCCGCTCCTCAAATCCACCTCTGAGATGCCATGAGACGAAGAGATTTTATCAAGATCACTGCAGCCTCGGGTGCTGCGCTCATCATTCCACCTGCTCTTCTGCGCAGCGGCACGATGTCGCCGCCGTTCTCGGATCCCGACGTCAAAGCCCTCGCCGACGAGGCGCTGAACGCCGCCAGGATGGCCGGTGCGTCGTATGCCGACATTCGCATCAACAGATACCGGAACCAGTCGATCGGCACCCGCGAACAGCGGGTGACGAATATTTCCGACAACGAAAATTTCGGATTTGGGGTACGCGTCATCGTCGAAGGCACATGGGGATTCGCCGCCAGTAATCTCGTCACGAAGGACGAAGTTGCCAACGTCGCCAAACAGGCAGTGATGATCGCCCGCGCGAACAAGGTCATCCAGCGCGAACCGGTACAGCTTGCCGCCGTGCCGGCATATCAGGATGTATGGAAAACACCGATGAAGAAGAACCCATTCGAGGTGCCGATCGCCGATAAAGTGGCGCTTCTCCTCCATCTCAATGATGAAGCTCTCAAGGTGCAGGGCGTTTCCTTCTGCTCCTCCTTCATGCAACTCGCCAACGAGCATAAGTTCTTCGCTTCAACTGAAGGATCGTTCATCGAGCAGGATCTCATCCGCATGTGGCCCGCGTTCACAGTGACATCGGTGAACAAGGAGACAGGAAAGTTCGAGAGCCGGAGCAGTCTCACGGAGCCAATCGGCAAAGGATACGAATGCGTCGACGAGAAATTCCTGCTCGACGATGTGCGCAAGGCCGGCGAAGAGGCCGTCATGAAACATTCGGCGGCTTCCGTTGAGCCGGGGAAGCGCGACATCATCCTCCATCCGACAAATTTGTGGCTGACGATCCATGAATCAGTCGGCCATCCCACTGAGTTGGACCGCGCCCTCGGCTATGAGGCAAATTATGCCGGCACCAGCTTTCTCACCGTCGACAAGCTGGGAAAACTGAAATTTGGCTCTGACATCGTCAACATCGTGGCAGACAAGACGCAGCGTGACGGACTGGCCACCTGCGGCTACGATGATGATGGGGTTAAGACAAAGGAATGGCCGCTCATCAAGGATGGGATATTCGTCGATTACCAGACGACGCGCGATCAGGCGCATCTTATCGGTCAGAAGGAATCGGACGGATGCTGCTACGCCGATAACTGGTCGTCGATCCCCTTTCAACGCATGCCGAATGTCTCGTTGAAACCGGGCAACAGAAGGCTTTCTCTCGAGGATCTCGTGGCCGACACGGAAAACGCAATCCTCATCAAAGGCCGTGGAAGCTGGAGCATAGACCATCAGAGATACAATTTTCAGTTCGGCGGACAAACATTCTGGGAAGTCAGGAAAGGCAAGATCACACGGATGCTGAGGGATGTCGCCTATCAGGCCACAACAACCGACTTCTGGAATTCGTGCGATGCGATCTGCAGCGAAGAGGAATATTACCTCGGCGGCTCGTTTGGCGACGGGAAAGGTGAACCGGGACAAAGCAATTCCGTCAGTCATGGGAGCTGCCCCGCACGATTCAGGCAGGTCAACGTTCTCAATACGGGGAGAAAAGTATGATACTCTCAAAAGAACAGGCGAAAAAGATCAGCGACACGATCATCGGTGCGTCAAAAGCGGACGCGGTGCGAGTGTCCATCAACGGAGACAACTCCTCCAATCTCCGCTTTGCGAGAAATACGGTCACCACCAGCGGCAGATCAAGCGATCTTTCGATCTCCATCACATCGACCTTCGGCAGGCGGAGCGGATCCCACAGCTTTAACCAGTTTGACGACTCAACGGCGGCTGTTGCTGTTCAAAAGGCCGAGGAGCTTGCGAGGCTGGCACCCGAAGATCCGGAATATATGCCGCCGCTGGAACCTCAGACATATCCGGCGGTCCAGGCCTATGCCGAAACCACAGCCAATGTTGCACCTGAAGATCGGGCGAGGATTGCGAAGGAATGCATAGAGCTTTCTGCACCAAAAAAGCTCACTTCCGCCGGTTTCATTGAGAATGGGGAAAACTTCTCAATGTTTGCAAACAACAAGGGCTTGCTTGGCTATCACAAGAACACGTCGATTTCCTACTCGGTCACTGCACGGACCGATGATGGAACAGGGTCAGGATGGGCAGGCGGCGGCCATACCGATGCATCAAAAATGGACGCCACTTCCCTCTCAAAGCGAGCGATCGAGAAGGCGATCGCATCGGCAAATCCGAAGGCGGTCGAACCGGGCAAGTATACCGTCGTCCTCGAACCGGAAGCCGTTAGCAATCTTCTCGGCAATTTCCTTTTCCGCCTCGACGCGCGCAGTGCCGATGAGGGGCGAAGTTTCTTCGCCGACAAGGGAGGCATGAACAAGATCGGCCAGATGATCTTCCCGGCTTTTGTCAATCTCTCCTCCGACCCGAGCCATCCTGATGCGCCGGGTGCTCCCTGGAGCGAAGACGGCATGCCGTCGGCGAACATCCATTGGATTGAAAAAGGGGTTGTCAAGAATCTCAGGTATTCACGCTACTGGGCGCAGAAGCAGGGAAAAGAGGCGATGCCCTTTCCTTCGAACGGCATCATGGGAGGCGGGACTTCGACGATCGATGACCTCATCGCCTCGACCGACAAGGGGATTCTTGTCACTCGATTCTGGTACATCCGTGATGTCGATCCGATGACGATGCTGCTGACCGGATTAACGCGCGATGGAGTATTCTGGATTGAGAAGGGAAAGATCTCTCATTCCATCAAGAACTTCCGGTTCAATGAAAGTCCTGTCGCCATGCTAAAGAACATTGAGATGATGTCGAAATCGTTCCGGATGCAAAACGGCGGAACGGCAAATCTTATTCCTGCCTTAAAGGTCAGAGAGTTCACGTTCTCGAGTCTGAGCGAGGCGGTGTAGGGGGTCTTAAATTTTATGCGCCGGAGGCGCATCCGCCTGTGGCGGAGATTTCGGATTTCGGATTTCAGATTTTGTGCGCCGGAGGTCGACGACTCGACCCGCAGGGCGTCGTAGACCTTCGGCAGAGATTTGGAATGGTTGGGGTGAACGTCACGCACGAAATGGGGGAAGGAATACAGATGGAGGCTGTTACGCCCTTATCGCTTTAGGAGATTCTTCTGTTCACGTGCCGTTTCGCCTCAGGTGATTGACTTGTCCAGAATCGGGATCTCGTCAGAGAACTCTGACAGGAGGAGCCCAACGATGATAATCGCACCCCCGATCACCCCAAGCGTGCCGATGATTTCTCCCCGGACGTAGTAAGCGAAAATGCCGGCCAGAACCGGCTCCAGCGAAAAAATCACGGCTGCCCGGGTCGGTGTAGTATCTCCCTGATACCTGATCTGGACCGCCATCGCGATGATCGTTGCGAAGACGGTCAGATACATCAACGCCGCGAAGAACTCGCGCGTGAGGGCCACTTTCAACTCCTCCAGCCCTGCAGCGAACGCAACAGCGAGCAGAGCGCACACTCCAAATTGAACAAACGCAAGCTGCATCTTATCCGGTTCGTCGGAGACGTAATCGAGGTAGACGATATAGCAGGCGAAGAGGAACGCTGCGATCAGGGTCTGTCCGTCGCCAACCACAAACTCCGAACCTGCGGGTGAGGTCATGAGATAAAGTCCGGCCGCCGCGCAGGCGACGCCGAAGAGATTTCCGATCTTCAGCGACTTCTTGCCGAGATGGAGAAAATGCTGGGAAATGTAATGAACGATAGGCGTGAAGACGACGAGCATCCCGGTCATGAAAGCGGCCTTCGAAGCGGTGGTCGTCTGAAGACCCACCGTCTGCAACACAAACCCGACGTAAAGCAGAACGCCAAGGATCGAGCCTCTCACGAGAGTTGTTCCTGAAATTTTCCGGATCCGGCGGAAGAACACGAGCCCGAGCAGGAGGGCCGACAGGATCCATCGGAACGCAGTATACCAGAGCGGCGAGTTCTCGGCCAGCACGGATTTCACGATGACGAACGTGCTCCCCCAGATCACCGTAAGGAGAAGAAGAAAGATTTCAGCGCGGCGTTGGGCGGTCAAGGGCAGGTCCAGGCCAGCAGCGAGCGAGGAGCAAAGAGTGGAAGCACGGGATACGCCTGTGGCTCAGGCGTTGGTTTCGACCTTAGACTCAGCCCAAACTTCTCCCGTTTCATATTTCTGGAACAACCGGCCCCAGTGGGTTTCCTGCCGCCAGCGCTCAAAAATCTTGCGGTCCTTAAGTGGCCACCGGTAATAATCGTGGTATGCCTCGGAGCCGGCGATGAAGATGTTGACCAGAGGTGTGTGAAAGAACAGTTTCTGCATCCCCTTGAGCGGACCAAACCACATGAGATCCCCCACCAGACTCGCTCCGTTATCACCGACCTGAAAACCCCACGATTCGTTCGAGATGTCGGAGCCGACGATTTCAATCTCCCGCACATCGGCGACGCCTAATTTATCCTGATGAGCGACGTTCATATACTCGATGCTCATAGGGTCAAAGCCCATCATCTTCGCGGCGACCGCATCGATGGCCACCTGGTCTGCGCTCGCCAGCATGAAATCTTTTACGACGGGGTACATCGTGCGGGGACCGGGGCCGTTTCCTGCCGTCGTTCCATCCATGACGGCGAAAATGCCCGGGTGAATTTCCTTCTGGATCGCGAGCAGGTCGACGAGCGTTTTGTGAATCCAAGTATGCGTGTAATATCTCTTCGTGTTCAGGAGGCCGCCGAATGCATTCTTCATTGCGCCGGTCGTCGTCGTGTAAATGTGGCACTTCATTGTCGGCAGATGCACGATATTTTTTCCGAGGAAGAATTCGGGAATCGTGATCCCTTCCGAATAGATCTTGTCAAGAACATGCATCTTCGCTTTCGGACGATATTCAATCCAGCGGATATCGTTCGGCCTGAAATTGTAGAGGACCGGGATGCCGTACTTGCGGAAGATTGGAACGTAGTTATTCAGGTCCTCCCCTTTGAACGCGTTCGTCACGACAGTCTTGTTCTGAACACAGACCTGGTCGTTGAACCCTGCCTTCCTCAGACCCAGGATCGTCCCCTCCATTTGCCATGGCGTTGTATTTGCGGCCGGGAAGGGAAAATGCCACGAGATATTGTCCTTGAGGATCGTCGTCGTGCCGTTTTTGAGCGCGCCCGACACGCCCGCCAGCTGCATCAGACGTTCAGTGTCCTCCAATACCGTCTTCGGAGTGGTTTTCAAAACAGCGACTTTTGATTTTGCCATCGAATTATCTCCTGTAAATGATCAAACTTGCCGCCACGATCCACAAGATGATGTTGATCAGCAGCGGACGATCGGTCACGGCAGCCTTCGTCGGGTTGCCTCCTTCAATTTTCTTGTGCACTAAATACAGATAGCGAAAAATCCCATAAAGCACGAACGGCACGGTGTAGATCAGATGGGACGTTCCGAATTTTCTTACCGTCTCCTCCGAGATCGTATAGAGGGCATACGACATGACGGTCGACGCGGTAACGATTCCGATCATCTGATCGAGAAAATACGGACTGTAATGCTCGAGAACTGCGCGATGCGTATGGGCCTGGGATTCGAGGATCGTGATCTCGTGGCGTCGCTTGCTGAAACCGAGAAACAACGACAGGAGAACCGTACAGATGATCAGCCACTCCGATGCGCCGACGTTGATGAGCAATGCGCCGCCGATGACACGCAGGACAAATCCGGCAGAGATCGTCATCACGTCAAGGATAACGATATCCTTGATCTTCAGCGAGTACGCAACATTGAGCACAGCATAGAGGAGAAGCGTGATACCGAAGCCGAGGTTCTGGAAAAAAGCCGCCATGATGCTCCCTCCGATCAGGAATGCCGCCGACATTGCGGCAACGGACACGGGGAGCTTTCCGGACGGGAGCGGACGCTGAGATTTGATCGGGTGCAGCTTGTCCCGCTCAAGATCAGCTATGTCGTTAAAAATATAAATACCGCTCGCGGCCAGCGAGAAGAGAAGGAATCCCCTGAGCGTGATGAGGAGATCCTGGAGATCAAACAGACGCGCTGAAAAGATGAGGGCGGCAAAGATAAAGAGATTCTTGATCCACTGCTGGATCCTCATCGAGACGAGAATGTAACGCAACGGACTCTGCAAGATCTAGAACACCGCCGGTTCTTCGTAAACGCCAAACACTTCAGCAAGCGCGTTGCACATCTCTCCGAGCGTGACGTACGCGCGCGTACAATCGAGCAGCCGGGGAATAAGGTTGGCCCCGTCCTCGCCGGCCTGACGCAATGCATCGAGAGACCGAATGACATCAATCTCGTTTCTGGACTGGCGCAGCCCGGCAAGGCGTTTCTTCTGCTTTATTTCGACTTCCGGTGAGATCAACAGGATCGGGATCCCGATCTGCTCGTTCTCTTCGACAAAATCGTTCACCCCGACGACGATTTTTTCCTTGTTGTCAAGTTCCCGCTGGTAGCGATACGCCGCTTCCGCAATCTCTCGCTGGAAGAATCCGGCTTCGATGGCGGGGATGACGCCACCGAGCGCATCAATTTTCTGGAAATATGCTTCTGCCTCCCGCTCCATCCGGTCCGTGAGCGCTTCCACAAAGTAGCTGCCCGCGAGCGGATCAATGGTATTCGTCACGCCGGTCTCATACGCGGCGATCTGCTGCGTGCGCAGTGCAATCTTCACCGCCTTCTCCGACGGCAAGGCGAGCGTCTCGTCCATGGAATTTGTGTGCAGCGACTGGGTGCCGCCGAGCACTCCGGCGAGCGCCTGAAAGGCGGTCCTGACGATATTGTTTTCGGGCTGCTGTGCCGTGAGCGTGCACCCCGCCGTCTGCGTGTGAAAACGGAGCATCCACGAGCGTGGGTTCCTGGCACCGTACTTGTCCCGCATCCGCTTAGCGTAGATCCGTCGCGCCGCACGGAACTTGGCGATCTCTTCAAAGAAATCAAGATGCGAATTGAAAAAGAAGGAGAGGCGCGGCGCAAAGTCGTCGATCTTCAGCCCCTTCGCCATCCCCGCCTCGACGTAGGCAAAACCGTCGGCGAGCGTGAAGGCAAGCTCCTGCACGGCAGTCGATCCGGCTTCCCGAATGTGATAGCCGCTGATCGAGATCGGATTCCATTGAGGCATCTCCCGCGTGCAATATTCAAACATGTCAGTGATGATACGCATCGAAGGGTTTGGCGGGTAGATCCATTCCTTCTGCGCAATGTATTCCTTGAGAATATCGGCCTGTAGCGTGCCGCGGAGCTGACTCGGTTTGGCTCCCTGTTTCTCAGCCACGGCGATGTAGAACGCGAGCAACATCGCAGCAGGTGCATTGATCGTCATCGACGTCGAAATATCCGCAACGTTGATCCCCTTGAACAGGATCTCCATATCCGCCAGCGAGCTGACGGAGACACCGCAAATACCGACTTCGCCCTGCGCAAGGGAATCGTCTGCGTCCCGCCCCATGAGTGTTGGCAGATCGAAAGCAACCGAAAGGCCGGTCTGCCCGTGCTCGAGGAGATAATGATACCGCTCGTTGGTGTCCTCTGGTGCACCAAAACCGGCGAATTGGCGCATTGTCCAAAGCTTACCTCGATACATGTTGTGATGGATGCCGCGGGTATAAGGAAACTCGCCCGGAAAGCCGATATCCGTGAGATAGTTGAGGTGCGCGATGTCCTCAGGAGTGTAAAGGATCTCAATTGGTTCCCCAGAGACCGTCGTAAACTTCACGGGAAGAGCCTTCGCCTCGCCGGCCTTCTGGTTCCACTTTTTTCGTGCGTCCCTTATGCTCTCAAGATCGTTCACGCTCATGACACGCTTTCCTCAAATGGAAAATAACAATCATTGCCAATAATAAAGATACAAAATCGTTCGTATTTTTCAAAGCTCCCCGAACTCCCGTCAAATCCGGAGGCCAAAATGACCTTAAAAACCCAAAGGAATCGTCCTCAATTTCCTTCAAATGAGAAAGGCAAATAAGAAGAACGTATATATTTAGGGTCGATTCTAGGGGTCGATTCTGGCATCCTTTTTGCACTCAACGGATTTAGTACGAACGACCCAAGAGGATCTCCATGAAAACGCTCAGATACTTGCTCTTCGTGACGGCTGTGGGCCTCTCGTTCGGTCAGGCCCGTTCTACCATCGACCTTCAGAAGACTGATGCTTTGCTCAGAGGAAGCTGGGAATTTCATACCTATCGCCAGCGATGGACCATTGAGTTCGAAACAGATCACACGCTGACGATCGATCGTCAAACATCGAAGTACCAAATTTTCGGCGACACGATCGCGATCCGATCGGACGAAGGCATCACAAAGTATCGATACAAACTCGACAACCATCGCCTTTCCCTTACTTCTTCCGACGGAAAAACAATGACGTACCGGCACAAGAGTCGCGGTGAAACTGAGGAATTGCTCGATGGGGTCTTCTATGCTGTACCGGATTCCAACCTTCAGGATGCCACGATCTCTTTTGGCGAGGCAGACGAGATTTCAACTGTCGAACTCATTGCGGGATCCAGTTTCGACAGAGGTGTCTATCGCGTCGAAGGAGATGCGATGTTGCTTTCGTTCGATGACGGCAAGACCGACACCGCTCAGATCTTTGAAAGGAGCGTCAACGGGATTGTGACCGGATTTTACTTCAACGACTGCTTATTTGAAAAACGAATCAGAGAGGAATACGCCTCTGCGCCACTGGCAACCGAGCCAGCTTGCATTCTCTATGCGAGTCCGCCACCACCGCCGCCATGCCCTCCCACGACCCACCCCATTCCTCAACCGACTGCGACGAGTCCGACGGCCGCTCCCTCAACTCCGCCGCAGACTGTGCGTGATTTCGGTTCGCGGCGAGGAAACAGGCCGTAGAGTCGTGCTTCAGAATTATGTTGAATAAGTCCGTGCAGAGAAGATCGCTTCCTGCGCGATCTCACGGATGCGAGACATTTGCGAAGCTCGACTCCATGAATTCTCGTCATCGCCCAGTTTTCATGCTCTCGCTATCGAATGCTTTTCAAAAATATAATCGAGCCATCTATTCGAAATTTTCTCGAGCACGGTATTGGCGCGTAAGCGGGAGCTCAAGTGTTCGAAATCAATGTCATCCATGCACTGGTCCTGATTGACACAGGTGAAAACAAATTCTTCTTTTCCTGTCTCCTTATCGATATGGCGCTGGAGGCATTGGGCACAGATCGCTTTCATCATACATTGCATCGGAGAATTGATCGATGCGATACCGACATGATCCTCATGGAGATACGGCTTCAGCACGGTGTGACGAGCCGCGGTGACGGCGGCCATCATGCGATCGGACCCGATGGCGATGACCCGGGATGCCTCGCTCAGTGGAATTCCAACCTGGCCCAATCGCCCCTTCGCGTACGCGGCCATCGCCTCGATGATGTTTCCAACGAACGATTTATCCTGAGGCCTTCGCGTTTCGATCGCGGGACCGCTGTCGACACTGTAGACCACGATGTCCGTGCTCGCTTCAATCTCAGCGCGCTTGAAGAAATCTTCCTTCCTCTTGTATCCGGCAAAATAGATGACCCTGCCGTTCTTCTCTTTGAACGCCTTCGCGATAGAAAATAATACAGCGTTCCCCAACCCCCCTCCGAGGAGCAGCGCCGTCGAGTTGGGCGGTATCTCGGTCGGAGCGCCCGTGGGACCCATGACGACGACGCGCTGGCCCGGTTTCAGTGCACTGCAGAGTCGGGAGCTCGCCCCCATTTCAAGGATGATCATGGACAGCCAGCCTTTGTCAACGTCTACCCATGCACCGGTAAGGGCCACTCCTTCCATCATGAGCAGCGTCGACTCCAATCTCGGCGAATCGACTTCATAATTTTGCAAACGGAAGAACTGCCCCGGCTGAAACTTCCGGGCCGCGAGGGGCGCATGAACCACAACCTCGACGATCGTTGGGGTGAGTCGTTCGACCCGCACGACAGAGGCCTTAAATTGCTCTTCCATGCTCTTGCGAAACGCCCACCATGCCGGGTCCAGGTCCTGTTCATGCTTCTCCCCGGCGCGGCCGAGCTCCTGATCGAACAACGCAACAACTTTCTTGTAACCCGCCTTGGCGGAAGCCATCGCCTTCACGACATTGCCCTCGAAGACCGGATGGTTGTCACCATAGAAGCTGACGTACTTCCCCTCCTTCTGATATGACGTGAAGAAACCGACCTCACCCTTCTTTGTCTGCATGAGTTCGGTTTTGGCATTCCTGGTGACGGTGAAGCTCTGAAAGAATTCACCCCATTCGTCGAGCTGGAACGTGGCCGGATGTTCCTTTTCATACATGATGTTGGGGACTGTCCCGGCCGCGACCAGCACTGTCCGCGCCGGCACAGTGCGTTTCGCGCCTGTCGCTTTCCATTTCCCGTCGACGACCGCCATTTGTTCGAACAGAAGTCCCTTGACCGCACCAAATTCGTCGGGAACCGCTTCGAGCGGATTCATTTTATCGACGATCGAGATCCCTTCCTCCAAACCTTTGATGATTTCTTCGTGATTGAGGCGATAGGCGGGAGCGTCGTTGAGTCGTTTGCGGTAGTAAATGTGCACGCCCCCCCACGAGCGCATCAGGGAGATAAAGTCGGGCGACCGACCGTTGGCAGCGGCGAGACGACGTTCGGCCTCTATCGCATTGGCGTGCTCCAAGAATACGTTCAGTATCCCTGTTTCTTCGGCTGAGAACATCCGGTCGACGGCATCTCTCCCGTAGCGCGCGCAGAGGAGGTCATACCTCTGCCTGATCTTTTCGACCTGGACAGGGTAGTATGCCATCACTTCTGTTGCCGTATCGATCGCCGTCAGCCCGCCGCCGATGACGATCACCGGGAGTCGAATTTGCAGGTTCGCCAGAGAATCCCGTTTCCCCGCACCTGTTAACTGCAACGCCATGAGGATATCGCTTGCTTTGCGGATTCCGCGGATGAGATTGTTCTCCATGGTGACGAAGGTCGGCTTCCCTGCTCCGGTCGCAAAGCACACATGGTGAAAGCCCATATCCCATGCATCCTCGACCGTCAGCGTACCTCCGAATCGGACGCCGTCGTACAAGCTGAAGTATGTCCTCCGCAGCAGATTGAGATAGATCACGGTGAGAAAATTCTTGTCCCATCGCACCGTGATGCCGTACTCGGAGACACCCCCGAAGCCGAGGAGCACTCTGTCACTCAGGTTGCTGCAAAGCGACGAATAATCCCTGACCGGCTCGAACGGAAGGTTCGGGCTGCCGACGAGCTCTTCCTGCAAAGGCTCGATCTTTAGTCCATCGATCCCCACGACGCCGAAACCCTCGTTGAGAAGATAGTGGGCCATCGTATAGCCGGCCGGTCCCATCCCGACAACAAGGACGTTCTTCGCATTGTACGCCAGCGGATAGGGTCGTTCGATGTTCAACGGATTCCATCTCGTGAAGAGCGAATAGATCTCGAATCCCCACGGGAGATTCAAAACATCCGTGAGCACGCGAGTCTCCACCTGCGGGATGTTCACCGGATCCTGTTTTTGATAGATGCATCCCTTCATGCAATCATTGCAGATCCGGTGACCCGTGCCGGGGCACATCGGGTTATCGATCATGATGATGGCGAGCGCGCCGACGACGTCGCCGCGACTTTCCACGAGATGCGATTCGGAAATCTTTTGATCGAGTGGACATCCCTCGAGCGTGAAACCGAGAGGATTTCGCTTGAAGCTTTCCTTTTCCTTAAAGCCTTTCGAGCACGAGTCCTTGTCGCGCTCATGACACAAAATGCAGTAGTCCACTTCGCTCATGGCGTCGCGTCGCGAATAGCGAGGATCCGTCAGATCGAAGCCATCACGGTGACGGTATGATGCCTCATGCCCGATGATCTCCGCGACGCCGTCGGTCGACACGGTCTTGTAATCAACAAGAGATTCATACTCCACCTTCCCGGGAATTCTGAAAGTCGCCCAGGAGCTCATCGCAGGCGTCCCGGCATAGAAGTGGGCGGCAAGCCATTGCTCGTACCAGGAAAGGATCAGGGCGACGAAGAGCTTCAACTCCTCTTCGTCGAGAAGAGGCGGAACGGAGGGATGGAGAAGATCATTCTGCTTCAGGCGGGCGCAAAGCGCACGGAGAAACTCCAACGAGGGACCCTCACGTGGGCCTTTGAGGGCAGTTTCATGTCCGACCAGCTTGAGGACGATCGCGGCAGCAGTGAGTTCCGGATCGCCCGAAGGGACATCCGGGAAAGCAGTTGCCAGAGCGGCGATCTGCCCGTCGAGAGCTCGCAATTGAACGGCATCGGCTTCGGATTTGGAAAACTTTTTTAGAACCCTCCGGACGAAGAAATCCTTTTTGAAACGAAAAATGACCTCTTCCTTTTCAGCCTGAAGGCGGAGCTTACTGCATTCATCTTCGATGCCGAACATGCGCACGACGAAACGGCTCAGGTATGGCGCCATTTCGACGACGATGGATGAAATTTCCGGCCCGGTGAGGCCTTCGCCTTTTGCTATTCGGTAACGATCAAATCGCTCAAAGAGCCCTGGGTCGGCAGAGAGGACTTCGTCGTAGAAGATGTCAGTAAGTCGGGCAAGCTTGTGCGGATTATGGAGGTCGTGATAATCAAATTCCGGTACGCGGATATATAATGATTCCATTTCATCAAAGATTATGAAAACAGGATGATCTAAAGATAAAGGAAAACGAGATGAGATTCAAATGCCGGGGAGCTGAGCCCGATCGGGCGGGAACAACGGCTGGCCTAACGAAAATCCCCTTCGTAGACGTACTTGACAATTTTCCCGGAGTCACCGACTTCAGCATCGATTCTGGCGTTCAATGGCCGCGAGATGGCGGTGATCATAATGCCTTTGGGCATCGGTTCCGTTGTGAAGATGCCGTCTTCGGTTCTGACAAGCTTGAATGGGATTCGGTAGCTTGAATAATCGCCGCCGCCGCCCCCCATCGCGACCGGTCGCTGACGGAATTGATACGCATCCTCGGCAAGCATTTGGATGGTGTTGAGGATCGCATTTTTGTTGGCCGAGAGCTGATACGTGCTGTACAGCTCGAAGCCGACGAAAATGGCGAGGCTGACAAACACGAATGAGAGTACCAAAATAAGCGCTGAATGTTCGCGCATAGAGATTCTTTGAAGATTGAGTTAAGAGTACTGCTTGAGAAGAGAAGAACTGAACTTGCGTGCGTTACTGATTCAATCTACCAACTGATGGCAGGCCACTCTGTGCTCCACATCACGTTTTCGGCGATTTACCCGCTCAAATCTTCCACATTGGGGAAGTTTTACCCATTCGTAGATGTGAGCTCAGACATGAAACGGGTAGACCGAAAAGGAGAGTTTGACCTGGAAAGGTCTGTCATTCCCACCGCCAGATGTTACACAAAAAAAATAATATTTGCAAATAGCACGATACATTGCTCTCAGAGCGCTGATTGCACGAAGATTTGTAAACCGGCAAAATACACATTACATTCATTCGGCGACAAGAACCATGAAAAGGACCAGGCATACATCGGTGAACCGGAGGCTGAAAGCATTGCGCCCTGATCTCTTCCGCCTTCCGGCGATTGCGCTGCTCCTCATCGGCGCTATTTATTTGCTGGTCAATTATCGTCCGACATCCCAACAGCCTGCCGCAAATCAAAAAACTTCAATCGACCAATCAAGACGCTATCAGCCAACCGAGAAATGGATGCAGCGCGCTTACGCGATCGACGAGCTTTATCACGTTGTCTATACCCCATGCTGGGAGGGTGCTTATGGGGCTATTGGAGACGCGTATCTCTTCGACGCAACACATGACTCTTCTCTCCTTCGCTTCCATTTGGTCGAACACGATCTGCGGCGCATGTGCACCGGACGGTGGGTCGACGACCGTGCGTGGATCTGCCTCGCCGAGCTCACCTGGTGGAATGTGACCGGACGAACGGCCGCATCGCTCGTGGACGACGCGAGACAGCGCTATCTTCAGGCCCGCAGTGAGGGCAGGCTCTCAAACCATCAGGGCTTCTGGAGCTGGTACAACTGGCCTCCCGCATCCACGCCGTCTGAGAGAATCTTCACAAACAGCAACATGAATCAAATGGCAGCTGTGGCTTGCGGGCTCTATGAGGCGACCGGCGACAAGCAATTCCTCAACGATGCGTTGCTTGTCTGGAACGGGGACAAGAACAGTCCGGGAGTGGAACGGTTCCTCTACAAAGGTAACGGCAGATGGGAGGGGAAAAGCGGCCTCGCCGCCTTTGGCAAGCAGCTCCCCTGGGACGGAACCGAGTACTGCTCAATCGGGGCGTCTCTCTTCCGTGTTACGAAGGATCCGCATATCAAAACCATCGTGATCGCAACTGCAAGGCGGATTCTCGACGCCCGAACGGGGTGGGTGGACCCGATCGATTTTTATCAGCTGCACATGGACGGGAATGGTGCGTTCGTGAATTATTTGCTTGACGCCTATATGTCAGCCCCTGATGAACTGAAAGAGATCCCGTCGAAAGTGGAGAACATGCTCGAGCATGTCTGGTCAAACCATCATGGGACCGCGGCGGTCACTCTTCACCGCAAGAGCGACCACGGAATACGGAATGGCTGGAATCCTGTTGGCGGAGAGGACGGCTACGGTGTCGATGAAGTGGGGACAGTGCATGCCCAGGCCGAAGCCGTACGGGCGTTCGGTCTGTTCGCTTATGTCAGCCACCGCTTCCTCGGTCAGGAAGTCGACCGGCGTACCACTACTCCTTGAAGATCTTCACCACCGCTTTACCTGCGCCATCGATGTAGGCGCGATACATCCCCGGGCTGTTATACGACATTGCGATCCTCCCTTCCTTATCGATAGCAATGACACCTCCCGATCCCCCAAGTGCTCCCACCTTGGCAATCACGGCATCAGCGGCGGCCTGCACGCTCAGCCCGCGGTACTCTATCAACGCAGATACGTCGTGGCCGACCGCGGCACGAATGAAGTATTCACCATCCCCGGTAGCAGACAGAGCACAGGTAGCGTTGTTCGCATACGTTCCGGCACCGATAATGGGAGAATCACCCACGCGGCCGAAGCGTTTGTTCGTCATCCCGCCGGTCGATGTGCCCGCGGCAAGATTTCCGAATTTATCCAGCGCCACACACCCGACCGTCCCATGGCGCCCATCGATCTCCTCCGACGGCAGTGCGTTGAGGTTCTTCCGGTCCGACGAATCGCGCGCCTTTTTTTCCTTTTCGAGAATTTCCTGTAATTGCTTCCACCTTTTCTCCGTGAAAAAATATTCCTGCGATACAACCGTGATACCCTGCTCCTTTGCGAACGCCTCAGCACCGTCTCCCACCAGCATGACGTGGGGGGACCTTTCCATGACCAGGCGGGCCAGCCCGATGGGGTTCTTGACGTGCTTCACGGAGGCGATTGCCCCGGCCTTGAGTGTCTGGCCGTCCATGACGGAGGCATCCAACTCAATGGTTCCTTCGTGCGTGAAAACGGCGCCCTTGCCGGCATTGAAGAGCGGTGAGTCTTCAAGTATCCGGATTGCAGCTTCGACGGCGTCAAGACTTTTGCCGTTGTTCCGGAGCACATCGTAACCGGCTGAGATCGCCTCGGTGAGTTTTGTCCGATATTCCTGCTCCAGTTCCGGAGTGAGATTCTGCCGAACGATCACGCCCGCGCCTCCATGAATAGCGATCCCAAAATTCGATCGCTCCGCGGCCTTCTCCCGGCCTTGCGATCCGACGGAATGGCCCGCCAGGATGGCGAAGGCGATGATGGAAATTGCGATGAGACTCCCCTTCTTAAGGAATTGGTTGGTCATGCATTCTCCTTTGAAATGTGTTCGTCGGTTGTCTGAGCCGGACACGTGCGTTATTGATCCTGGCTGAATCGGTTAAGAAATTCCATTTCGATCGGAGTCAGACTTGTGATTCCGGTGGAATTGAGTTTGTGGAGGATTCGGTCGAGCTCTTCGCGATTGACCGGGTGGAGCTGGTCCCGTTGAATCCTGGACCAGCGGGAAAGATCATTCTGACTGACCGATGGCGATGCCGGCAAATTCGCGTGAGTCGCAGACAGCGTCTTCCGGTTAATCAATCTCAGGAAGAGGTAACCTCCGGCAAATCCACCCAGGTGGGCGAAGTGGGCGATGCCGTCTGCTGAGCCGCCGAATCCTCCGTAAACGGACAGAAGAGTCATCACGATGATCAGGTAACGGGATTGAACCGGCATCAATCCGTAGACATACATCGGTTCCTTCGGCCAATAGAACGCAAAGCCGAGCATCACGCCATACACGGCTCCGGAGGCTCCGACAATGGCCGTCATGGGAGAGAGAACGAACGACAGGAGCGCACCCATAACGCCGCTGATGAAATAGAGCCAGAGAAAGTTCTTCCCGCCGAGTTCCAGCTCCAATCTGGGGCCGAAGAAAAAGAGACCAAGCATGTTAAAGAACAAATGGCTCCAACCGGCATGAAGAAACATGTACGACAGGATCGTCCATGGGCGGAACAACACATAGGCAGGGACGAACATCAAGGCCGTCGTGATCGCCGGAGAGATAGCGACCATGAGCATCATGACGACGTTTGCAATCATGAGGCGCAACACCCACGGCGTCATCGTGCTTTCTCCCGGTTCATTTGAGCCTCAGTGAGATTCATGAGGGCAATGTAACGCAACATGAAAAGAGATGCAATAATGATTCGCGCTGCGTGCGAGGCCGGCGTCATTTACTATTAGGACATTTGTCCGGTTACTTATTTCTTGCTGTTTTTGATCTTTTGTTTTTTATTGTACCATATCTTGTGCTGTTCGCTTTTCAGTGCTGCGTCAACATTGAGCTTCGG
>Ga0080064_1000530_pt1 | contig 98282 bp, 84 predicted proteins | sample Subgrocontami54m_FD_69260 | JGI IMG/M metagenome (GOLD analysis project Ga0080064, IMG submission 69260) | Subsurface groundwater microbial communities from S. Glens Falls, New York, USA - GMW46 contaminated, 5.4 m (SPADES assembly) (version 2) ...
GGACTTTGGCGGCGACGTCGCAGCCGAGGCGCGTGTCGCGGGCGCGATAAACCTCTCCCATGCCGCCCGCGCCGAGTGGCGCAAGGATTTCGTACGGGCCCAGCCGTTCACCAGCAGAAAGTGGCATGGGTGGGACGCATCATAGTCCGACTCGCGGAGAACACGCAAGCCGGTGCGAAAGCCCGTACTACGGCGCAGGGAAGCCTCCTAGAAGGAAGAGAGATCCTTCGGGCCGACAAAAACATCGGCCCTCCCTTCGCTTTCGCTCGGGGCAAGCAGGATGACAAGATCAAAATGACCGCATCGCAACGAGGGCGGACACCGCGGTCCGCACCTACGAACAAAAAACCTACTGTGGCAAGATGCCGACTTTCACCGCGGAGGGAAGCGACTTCGAGTGGTATACGCGCTGCGTGGTTTTCTGGAAGTCGGCTTCGGTGGCTTCGTTGATGTTCATGAACTTGCCCGGATTCAGGTCCGCGAACGGGAACCAGGTGGAATGAATCTGAATCATGATGCGATGTCCGCGGCGGAAGGTGTGCAACGTGTCGGAAACGACCCATTCGACCTTGGTGGGCTTGCCGGGAACAAACGGCTCGGGCGTTTCGAGCGAGTTGCGGAATTTTCCGCGGATGATTTCGCCGCGCACGAGTTGCTGGTAGCCGCCGAGCGTGTTGTTGAGGCTGCCCTTGTCGTCGGGGAAGCGATCAGGATAGACGTCGATCACTTTGACGATCCAGTCGCAGTCGGTGCCGGTGGTGGAGACGTGCAGGCTGGGAGTGATGGGGCCGGCGATGGTGACGTCGTCTTCCAGCACGTCGGACTGATAGACGAGGACGTCGGGGCGGCGCGCGGCGTGGCGCTGGTCGTCGGTCATGTAGCGCTGGGCCATGCCGCCGGCGATGCCCGGCGTGAGCGGCACGGGCTTCTTGGGGTCGCTGATGTATTCGTCAAAGTCGTTGGCGTCCGTTGCAGGCGAATCGAAAGAAAGTTTTCCGCCGGCTTGCAGATAAATCGACTTCGCGACGGTTTGCTTGGGCGGCCAGGCGTCGAATTTGCGCCACTGGTTGGCGCCGGTCTCGAAGACGTAGGCTTCCGGAAGCTCGTTCTTGCCCTTGTCCTTCAGGAAAAAGTTGAAAAAGGCCAGCTCGATATTTTCGCGGTAAAACTCGGCGGTTTTGGCGTCGAAGCGCGCGTCGCCGAGCACATCGCCGGGGCCGCCGGCCCAGCCGCCGTGCACCCAGGGGCCCATCACCAGCATATTGAAGACGCCCGGGTTCATTTCCTCGGTGGAGTGATAGACGCCGAGGGCGCCGAAAAGATTTTCGGCATCGAACCAGCCGCCGACGGTCATCACCGCGGGCGGGACTTTTTTGAGGTGGGTGCGGATGTTGCGCGCCTTCCACCAATCGTCGCGGCGGTCGCGCTTCATCATTTCGTTCCAGAAAGAAATTTGATTCTTGAAATATTTGTCGTTGGCGTTTTTGTTGGGGCCGAGGCGCATATAGAACTCGTAGCCGTCGTTGGTGACGCGATCGATCGGCGGGCCGGGATACACGGTGGTGGGTTTGGGAAACGGCCAGCCGGCGCCGGAGAACCATCCAAAGGCGTGGGCGAGAAGCAGCGCGCCGTTGTGGTGCCAGTCGTCGCAAGTGAACCAGTCGGCGACAGGGGCCTGCGGCGAAACCGCTTTGAGCGCGGGATGCGCGTCAATCATTCCCGCGGCGACGTAGAAGCCGGGATAGCTGATGCCCCACATGCCGACGCGGCCGTTGTGGCCGGAAACATTTTTCAGCAGCCACTCGATGGTGTCGTACGTGTCAGTACTCTCGTCGATGTCCTTGGGGCCGGACTTGACGTCCTTGTGCGGGCGGACGTGTTCGAATTCGCCTTCGGACATCCAGCGTCCGCGGACGTCTTGATAGACGACGATGTAGCCTTCCTTGGCGAAAGAGGCCGAGGGGCCAACGCTCTCGCGATAGCGATCCGTGCCGTAGGGGCCGATGTTGTAGGGAGTGCGGATGAGAAGGATGGGAACTTTCTGCGAAGAATCTTTTGGCGCGTACACGGCAGTGAAGAGGCGCACGCCGTCGCGCATGGGGATGTAGATTTCCTGCTTGGTGTAGTTTTCCTTGACCCACTCGAGGCCCTGGGCGGCGAGCGGCGCAGTGAAGACGAAAAGCAGCAGCGCAACGCCGGCGACGCGAGAGATCCTGCCAATGCGCATAACTTCCTCCTCCAAGCAGCGTTTCAGAACGGGAGTGAGACTACCACAGGTGCTGCCGGAGGTTTAGACGTCCGGGCGGAGAAAACGTCAGTGGCGGGACTCCAGAGAATAGTTACGCACGCCGCCAAACGTGGTGACGCCGATGTGGAGATAGGAAACCCAACGTTCGAGTTTGTGATGGTTGCTGCGATGGAAAAGATAACTAATGCCGACGGAAGTGAGCACGCCGGCGGCTTCGATGGCGACGAAGGCAGGCTTGTTGTCCACGGCGTCGTTGGTGAGCAGGATTTCTTTGCGGCCGCGGCGGCGCATGTTGCCGGTGGAGTGGAAATCGAGCGCGCGAGAAGCGGCGACGCCGGCGAAGAGCCACGCGTTTTGCTTGTCCCAGAAGCGGTGCACGGGCGGTACTGCAGGTGCTTGCGTGCCCGGTACCCGCTGCGGCTGAGGTTTGTCCGGTAATTGCGATGGCGGCGCCGCGGGGCTTTGCTGCGCGCAGACCGCGCCGGAAAAAGAAAATAAAGCGAGGCAAGAGAGGATCGCAATTCGGCGCATCGCAAGGATTGTAGGAGAGAAAGCCGAAGAGGCAAAGAGTTGAAAAGAAAAATCTCGCCCCAGTGACACCCTGCATCCCGCGATTGCGGGATCAGGGCAGGCAGCGGGCACGGAGCAATCGCTGACGAAAATCTACGATGCGCGGAGGGATTGCGTCATGGAGGCGACGATTTCGCGGAGGCGGTCGGCAGCGGCGGCGTAGAGAGCTTCACCGGTGGAGGGAGCAGCGGCGACGGCGGTGGCGGCAGCACTTCGGGAGGAGAGATCCTTCGTCCCGAGTTCATCGGGACTCCCCTCGCGTGCGCTCGGGGCAGGCAGGATGACAGGTGAAGGAATGGCGGGGGCGAGGATGTCGCAGCCTGCGCTGGATGCAGCCGTTGGCGAAAAAACGACGGGCGGGCCGAAGGACATACGCGCGCGGGCGCGCGAACGCGAGCCGGGGAGAAGCGAGCCCCAGTTGAAGGGACGGCTGCGGGGCCAGATTTCGAAAACGTTTTCCAGAGCCACGGGAACAATCGGCGCGCTGAGGTTGAGCGAAAGGATCGGCGCGCCTTTCTTGAATTTTTTGATTTCGCCGTCGATGGTGCGCTCGCCTTCGGGAAATAGAATCAGCACTTTGCCGTGACGCAGACCGAAGGCGCCGGCCTGCATGGCGCGGATGAGATTCGTGTCGGGGTCCACGGGGATCACGTTCATCTGGCGGGCGAGCCAGGCGGTGAAAGCTGTGGCGAAATATTCGCTGGCGCCGACGAAAAATAAATTTTTCAAATGGCGGAAGGGCAGCGCGCTGACCAGCAAAAATGCGTCGAGATAACTTTCGTGATTGGGGCACAGCAGAAAAGGCCCTTTTCCCGGAAGGTTTTCCCGGCCGCGGACGCGGAAACCCATAAAAATCCTGGCGAAAACGTAGGCGAACTTCAGCGCCACAAAAAAGAGCGCGGCGTTGAAGGGTCGCGGGCGCAGCACTTCGTGCAGGACGGGATCGTCCTCGAGGTCGGCGTGCAGGATTTTTTCCCAGGGGTCCACGGAGCTATCCGCCGCAGCGTGCTCGCTGCCGCCCGCATCGGGGTGCAGGACGGCATCGACCAGTTCGCGCACGGTGTAGATGCGGTGGGAAACCTCGTCGGAGACGCGCGAGCCGAAGACGACTTGCAGCTGCGTGAGCAACTCGACGCGCTCCATGGAGTCGAGGCCGAGCTCGAGCTCGATATTGGCGTCGGGGTGGACAGCGTCGGGGGTGCGCGTAGCCGAGCGCACCACGTCGAGGGCGCGGGCGACACGGGGATCGGCGGCCCAGGCGATGTCTTCCTCGCGCACGGGGCGCGCGGCGGAGAGCGGTTCCGTGGTTTCGCCCGGCGCGCTGCCGGCCAGCACGCGCTCCTGAATCTGGAAGCGCCTGAGCTTGCGCGTGGTGGTGCGCGGCAAATCCTCGTTCCAGATATCGTAGCTGAGCACGCGCTTCATGGGCGGCAACTGGATGGAAAGCCCTTCCATTTCGAAACGGAGCACTTCCCTGGCGTTGACGATCTTGCGCTGGCGGAGCACGTCGAAATTGGGAACGACCACGGCGTGCAGCCGCTCGGCGGCGGGCTCGCCCGGGCGGGAAAGACCCAGGACGCAAATCTCCTTGATGCACGCGGACTGGAGATAGTGCGTTTCGATTTCCTCCGGATAAATATTCTTTCCGGAGCTGGTGACGATGATTTCCTTGCGGCGGCCGGTGATGTAGAGGCGGCCCGCGGGGTCGAGATAGCCAAGGTCACCGGTGTGCAGCCAAGCGTCGCGGAGCGTTTCGGCATTGGCGTCGGGGCGGTTGAAGTAACCCTGCATGACAATGTCGCCGCGGATGCAGACTTCGCCGTCGTGTGCGCCGTCTTCGGCGGATTCATCGGGCGGAAGAATCTTGAGCTCCACGCCCTTGAAAGGCCTTCCCACGGCGGAGACGTGCGGATCGCCGAATTCCATCAGCGTGGCGGCGCCGGAACATTCCGTGAGGCCATAGGCCTGGAGGATATCCACACCGAGGTCAAAGAGGTCGCGGCCGATGGCGGCATCAAAACGCGAGCCGCCGGTGACGAAGAAGCGCATGTGCGGGCCGAACAGCGCGTGCACCGGCCGGAAAAATTTTTTGCCGAGGTTGAAGCCCGGGCCGCGACGCAGCGCACCGTTCAAGCGCAGCAGGCGGCGGAAGAGAAATCGGCGGATAGGGTTGGAGGCAGCAACCTTTTCCATCACGCGCTGGTGGATCAGGTAGAAGAACTGCGGAACGCAAACGAAGACGGAGATGCCGCGGTCGCGGAGCGCGCGGAGCAACTCGGTGGTGTTGAGCTGTTCGAGATAGACGACGGAAGCGCCGACACAGAACGGCAGCATGAGATTGGCGACCTGGGCGAGGGCGTGGAAGAGCGGAAGAACGCCGAGCAGGGCGTCGGACTCGGAGATGTGCACGCGGTCGAAGACGGCGGCGGCCTCAGCGAGAAGATTGCCGTGAGTGAGCACGACGCCCTTGGGGTCGCCGGTGGTGCCGGAAGAATAGAGGATGACGGCCGGGTCGGCGGAGGTGGCGGGACACGGGAAGCCGGGCGACCTTCCGAGCTCGCCGACAAAAGGTTCCCAGGTGGTCAGGTCGCCCGCGGCGCCGTGCAACAGGATGACGTCCGCGGAAGAGCGCGAGGAGGCAATGGCTTCGCCGACAGCGGCGAGAAAACGCGGGGTGACGAAAATCAGCTTGGCGCCGGAATCACGGAGAAGAGCGGCAATCTGCTTCGCTTTGTAGGACGTGTCCAGGGGAACGGGGACGGCGCCGAGGCGCTGCACTCCGAGATAGGCAGCCACCCAGCGAAAATCGTTGTCGGCGAGGATGGCGCAACGCTCCCCGCGGGCAATGCCGCGGGCGTGGAGCGAAGCGGCGACGGATTCCGCGGTGCGATACAGCTCTTCAAACGTGTGGGAGTCCACGCGGTCGGGGTGCTGCACTTCCACAGCGGTGCGGCCTGCGAAGCGCCCGGCGATTTCGGCAAAGCGCTGGTAGAAATTCGGCATGGACCCGAAAGCGGGAGGTCCCATCAACTGGAGATTAGTCCCGAACGCAAAAAAGGGAAAGAGGGAATCGAGCCGGATTCAGGAATCAGGGAGCAGGAAAAAACAGGCGATCACTGGTTGGTGGATTTTGGGGAAGAGGTGGAGGCGTGGAGTTCTATCAGGGCCTTGCGTGTGGTGCCGAGGGTGAAGGCTACGGATTCGCGTGGAACGCCTTCGACGAAGGGACGGATGAGCCAATCGAGGAGGGCGGGGATGTCGCGGGAAAGGGTGACGGATTCGAGCTGGATGTAAGTGCCGCCGTCGCGCTCCAGGTAGCGCCAGTAGCTGTGCAGTCGCCAGAGGTAGCCGCTATCGTTGCCGACGGGCTTTTCGGGGCCGTCGGGCTTGTCGTGGTCTTCGGCCTGGGCAATGCGCGTGGTCCACGTGCGAGTTTGCAAGCGGTGCGCGTCAATGGGAATGTAATGGACCTCGTGCTCGGTGTTGTGGACGGTGGTGACCAGGGCCTTCTTCTTGTAGAAACGAAAAAAAACTCTGAAGTCATTGCCGTTTCGAAAAAGGATTTTAGCCTGCATGACGTCGGGTTTGTAGATTTCCGCATGGCGGCCGTACTGCTGGGCGAGATCGATGGTCTGCTGCAGCGTGACGCCGGGGACGAACACCGTGCCGATCCAGTGATGGATAAGCGAGTTGCCGTCCTTGATGGGCTGGCCGTTGTCCAAGGTCTTCATTTTGTCGATGACCACTTCGCCGTGGCGCAGGCGGGCGAAAGCCGCCACGCGCGCGGGCTCGGCGAGAGAGTCCACCCAGAGAAAGGGATCGGATTTCTGGAGTTCGGCGTCAATACGCGCTTCCGTGAAGCGGACATAACGGTCGAAGGTTTCGACGGATTTCTTTTTGAGCTCGGCAGCAGGAGCAGGCGGAGCCAGCAGGCTGGCGCAAACCAGCGCCGCGGCCAAGCGTCGCAGGCGCAGGCGTCGAGCGGTCATGCGGTGTCTCCCGTTCCCGACAGGCGGAGAAAAAGTGTCGCCCAAAGACGGCGGCAAGAGAAGGCCGCCGCTTCTCTTTTCAATGCGTTAGATGCCATCGGCTGTCGCATGACTGTATTAGAGGGCAAGGCAGATGCCAAGCGGAAAGGTCGAAGTGGTGAAGGGTGGCGGGCAAAAAAAGCTGGCGGGTTGGGTTGCGCGCTTACGATCCCTTGTGGAACCGTCGTCCCCGCAGCGCAGCTCCCAACCCGTTACGCGGAGATTAAGAGAGTCCCAACACGGGAACAATGGGCTGGTAGGGCTAATCGCGAGGGTACGAGGGGATTAGTACTCGTGCCAAAACAAACGGACTTACCGTTCATGCATTTTGCGAGATGCGAAGAAGCAAGCATGGCGCCGCGCAGCAGGCGAACAGAAAGAGAATAAGGATAGCAATCAGCGGCTCGCGGGCAGTCGGATGCGGCGCGCAGAATCCGACGAGAGCGGAGTTCCCGGCGTCCAAAGTGTGGGACGGAAACAGCGATGTGGAGCGAGCGTCGCACAGGCCAGAGACAGCCGGGGACTCCCCCATGTACATTGAGGGCGTAATCGGAACGCAGCCGTTCGTGAAGGAGCGGAGTTTGCCGGATCCCCGCGAGAGTGCACTGCGGCAGAGCGAGAGCACGCGTCCTGCGGCCGAAGTGTCTCTGGCGAAGGCGTGCGCGGGCGGCGAAATCGGCGCGTTCGAGCAGCTCTATCACCTGCACGGTGTGCGGATGAAAAGCGTGGCCTGGAATCTTCTGGGCAACGAAACGGACGCGGAGGACGCGGTGCAGGAAGCGTTCTTGAAAGCGTACCGGGGCCGCGGAAATTTTCAGGGGCAGGCGTCGCTCTCCACGTGGCTGCATCGCATCGTGGTGAATACGTGCCTGGACGCGCGGCGGCGCGCGAAACGTCACCCGGAAGACGAGGCCATCGAGCCGGAGACACCGGACGCGTTGCACCCGAGCTCCGGCACACCGCACCACCCGTTGCGCATGGCGCTGGAGAAATCCGTGGCGCGGTTGGGGGAAAAACAGCGCACGGCGTTCGTGCTCTACGAGGTGGAAGGATTCTCGCACGCGGAAATCGCGGAGATGCTGAAGATCAGCGAGGCGGCGTCGAAAAACCGGCTGTTCGAGGCCAAGCGGGAATTGAGGGAAATGCTGAAGCGGCAGCGATGAGCGAAACGAGGAAGAAGCGATGAAAGTCGAGTGCAAGGATTTGGAAAGGGTGCTGCGAGAGCAGGAGCCGGCGGAGATGGCGGCACTTGCAGTGCACGCGAGGGAATGCGCGGCGTGCCGGGCGGAGTTGGAGGAGTGGAACGAACTCTCCGTGGCCGCGCGGGTGCTGCAACGCCGCGAAGAAAGTTCGCAGCTGTGGGCGAACATCCGAGCGCGGTTGGAAGAAGAAGCGCGCGCAGAACAAGAACACAGCGCAAAGTGGAGTTTTGCTGTGCTGTGGCAGGGGTTCGCAGCGCACTGGCAGATGGCCGCGGCCACGGTGGTGCTCGTGGCACTCACGGTAACCAGCGCGTGGATGTTGACGCAGCGCACGACGCCCGGGCCAGTGACGCCAGAGGCAGAGCGGCGGCTGCTGACCGACAAGACGCTCAAGGAAACGGAAACTTCGGAAGCGGCGTACGTGCAGTCCATCGAAAAACTGGCGGCGCTGGCGCAGCCCAAGCTGGCCAACGCCAACACACCGCTGTTGGCGAACTACCGCGAAAAATTGCTGGTGCTCGACGCGGCCATCGCGGATTGCCGGCGGCAGACGGAAGGGAACAAGTACAACGCGCACCTGCGGCGGGAATTGAAGGCGATGTATCAAGAAAAGCAGCGCACGCTGGAAGAAGTACTACGGGAGAACTGAGATGAGGGTCCACAAAACAAGCATCATGCGGCGGCATCAAACCGCCGCAGCAGCGTTGATGATTCTACTGGCGGCCCCGGCGGCCATCGCGGCCAACCGCTCGCCGCGGGAAGAGTTCACGCGCGAATTCGCGAAAACGCTGCCGTGGACGGCGGGGCAGGCCGTGCGCTTCGAGCACCGCATGGGCAGCATCACGGTGCACACGCACCAGTTGAAGGAAGTGCAGATCCGCGCGAGCCTGCGCTGCTCCGCCGACCGGCTGGAAGACGCGAAAGACCTTTGCAACCGCATCGAAATCGCGGTGCAGACCACGGGCAGCATCTTCATCCAGACGAAATATCCGCAGCAGGAAGAAAGCTTCTGGGACCGGAAAAACATCGGGTACTCGGTGAACTACGACGTGGCTCTGCCGGAGACGGCGCCGCTGGAGGTGCGCAACCGCTTCGGCAACGTGACGGTGACGGGACTCAACGCGAACGCGGGAATCGAAAACGCCAACGGGTCGCTGACGTTTCGCGACGGGCGGGGCACGCAGCGGCTGGAGAATTCCTTCGGCGCGGTGGAAGTGGCCAACAACACGGGCGACGTGGAAGTGACCAATAGCAACGGTGCGGTTTCCGTGAACGATATCGATGGCGTGCTGCGCCTGCGCAACCGCTTCGGCCGCGTGACGGTGACCAAGATCAGCCGCGGCGTGACGCTCCACAACAGCAACGGCGAAGTGCAACTGAACGACGCGGGCGGGCCCTCCAGCGTGACGAATTCCTTCGGCGGCGTGACGGTGAGCGCGATCCGCGGAGACCTGATCGTGCAGAACCAGAATGGCGGGGTGGACGCCCGCGGCGTCGCAGGCACCGCGGAGCTGGCCACCAGCTTCGGCTCCATTACTTTCGACGACTTGAAAAAATGGGCGCGGGTGACGGCGACCAATTCGAAAATCACCGGCGGGCGCGTCGGCGAGTCCTTGACCGTGCGCACCTCCTTCGGTCCGGTCGACGTGCGCGACATCGGCGGGGCGCTGGAAGCGGAAAACTCGAACGGAAAAATCCTGGCGCGGCAGGCGCGCGGCGGAGCCATTCTGAAGACCAGCTTCGGAGAAATTGAAGCGTCGGACATCGGCGGAAACGCGGACGTCATCAACTCCAACGCGCGCATCACGCTGCGGACAGTGAGCGGCGCGGCCAGCGTGCGCGGGTCGTTCGGGTCGATTGACGTGAGCGGCGTAAAGAAAGGCGTGCGCATCATCTCCGGAAACGGCAGCGTCACGTTGCTGGACGCGGGAGGCGACACGTACGTGAAGACCAGCTTCGGCCTGCTGCGCGCGAGTCAAATCAGCGGTGCGCTGACGGCGGAAAATTCGAACGGAGGCGTGCAGGCGTCCGGCGTGAGCGGCGCGGCCAACGTGCGCACGTCGTTCGGCGGCGTGACGCTCGACGGCGTGGGCGGCGCGGTGGACGTGGACAACCAGAATGGGTCGGTGGAAGTGCGCGCCAATGGACACGCGGGATGCCAGCCGATTGCGGCGCGGACGACGTTTTCCGTGATGCGCGTGTACGTGCCGGACGGCGCCAACTATGACGTGGAGGCGCGGACGTCGTTTGGGAAAGTGATCAGCGAACACGCGATTTCCGTGACCGGAGAAGTGGGCGGAAGCGCGCTGACCGGAAAAATGGGCAGCGGCGGCTGCGTGCTGCGGCTGATCAATTCGAACGGGAACGTAGAGATTTTGAAGGCGGCGGGAGTGATTGCTGCGCCGGTGAAAAAAAGATAATCAGCAGGAGAGCTCCTTCGGGCCGATCCCGCGCTGCGGGACCGGCCCTCAGGATGACAGTGCCGGCAGGTGCGGGAGCTACAACGTCACGTCCAGCGTCAAATCCTGCACCATCTTGTCGAGTTCGGACTGGGCGCGCTGGCGCTGGGCTTCGAGATCGGCCAATTCCTTCCGCAGTGAATCCAAGCGAGTTTCCTGATCGTTGAGCTGCGCGGTGTAGCGCTGGAGAAGAGCCTTTTCCTCGGCGCTGCCTTTGAGGGCTTTCATGTTTTCGCGCAGGCGCTGCTGGTCTTCGAAGATTTTCTGGATTTGCGAATTGCGCTGATTGATTTGAGCGGAGAAGCCCGCCACGACGTTTTTCTGCGCGACAATGCGGCGCAGCGCCGCTTCCACTTCGGCGTTGATCGTTTTTTGACGGAGGAACAGCGCGATCTGGTCGTCGGTGAGATTGGTAATGGAATAGTTGGAGTCGAGCAGATGGGATTCGTTGACCACGAGCGCGGTGGTTTTCTTGGACTCGACGGTCACACGGAAGCGGTGGTAGGACGGCGTGGTCTCCGCCGGGGTGAGGTCCTTGGCCAGCTTCCAGCCGGGCCGCACGGGATGCTCGATGACGACGGTGCGCGCGGAGGTGTCTTCATTGCGGATCGTGAACGTCTTGCGCTCGCGTAGCTCGGAGGTGTGGATCATCACGCCGCGCAGAATGCGCACGCGCGTGACGCGCTGCGATTCACTTTCCCGTTTCGTGTCCACCATCATGCCGAGGTCGATTGCGTAGCTGAGCAGGCGCTTTTCGCCGGGCTTGAGCGGGTCGAGGAGTCCTTCTCCGGCGAAAGTTTCGTCTTCGAGGACGCTGAAGCTTCCTCCGTCGAGGGTGAGGTTACTGGAGTTGGTAAGCCACAGGGCGCGGAGCGGGCGCGGGCTGCCCTGCGATTCGTTCCACAGAGAGACTTTTTCCGCGCCGATTTCCGCGTGGACGATGGGCACCAGCGCGGACTGATTTTTGCGAATGGTGACGCGCTCTTTCAATTTGTATTCAAAGAGGTCGCCGAGTTCCTGTCCCTGCGCCGCGGCCACAGCGCGCTCGCGAGCCACGCCGGGCGAAAGAGAGGCAAACATATCTAGGCGGCCTAAGCTGCCACCCGCGATGCCGCCGGGGACGCCTCCAACAACGCCGCGACGCGGCGCGGCATTTGGCATGGCTGACGGCACCGGGCTTGTTGCGACGGCAGAATTTAGGCTGCCGACGTTTAGCTGAGCATTCTGCACGTTTTGACCGGCGGACACATTGACGCCGCCGAACACCATTTTTTGGAAGCCCTGCTGCTCGACTTCGACGCGGTGGTTGCCCATGGGCAGCGAATCGAATTCGTAGTTCCCTTCATCGTCGCTGGTCGTTTCTCCGACGAGGTTGTTGGACTCGTCGTACACGCGCACGGTGGCGTTGGAAATGACGGCGCCGGAAGGATCGGTCACCTGTCCAGAGAGCTGGCCCGTGCCCGTGGCCAGCGTGGCTTGGTGCGTCTGCGGCGTGAGCTGGACGGACTCCGGCAGGGGCACGACGGGGCGGCGCGAGTAATACGGCTGCGAGAGATTTTGGATGAAGGATTGCGGCGCGCCGGCGACGAGCGACAGCTCGACGTTTTCCCAATCTTCGCCGACGGTGTTGTCCACGATGGCCCAGCCCTGCAGCAGCGGCTTGGCGTTGGCCTTCGACGGCAGCACGAGGCGATAAGTGGTCTTCCACACGGGCACTTCGCTAATGTAGCTGACGAAGAGCGGGCGCTCGCCCGTGCCGGCCGTGGAGATGGTCATGCGGCGGAGGTCGCGATCGCGCGTGGATGCAACGAGGCCCAGGTAGCGATTCACTTCCTGCGAAAGCTCGCGCTCGAGAATGCGCACGGAAGTGGTGGAGCCGAGCTCGATGGTGCGCAGCTCGCCGGCGTCGGTGACGAGGGAAACCACGTCCATTTCGATTGTCGCGTCGCGGACCTGGCGCGTTTTGCGCTCGATGCTGAGCAGCCGGCCGGTGTACACGGCGACGCCGCTGCGCACTTCGATGCGCGCGCCGCGCAGGGCGCCGAGGAATTGCGCCACAGTAGCCTGCTCGTTGAGCGGCAGGCGCAGCGCGGCCAGACGCCGGCTGAGCGGCGCGTCGGAGTTGTAGCTGACGCCGGTAATGCGGCCCGAACCGAGGTCGAGCGCGGTGAGCGACTTCAGCACGTCGTTGAGCTGGCCGCTGGTGAAGTCAATGCTCACGTCCTGATTGCCGCGCACGCGCCCGAGATGCTCGAAGTAGCCCACGCCGTTTTTGAAGAGCACCACGCGCTTCACCGGAAGCTTCGTAGCGGCGGCCTCGCCCGCGGCATAAGCGGCCGCTGGGGCATCCGGTTTCTTGGCCGGAGCGGATTGGGCGAGCAGGCCCGAAGGAACGAAGAGCAACAAGGCGAGCAAGGCCGGGAAATATTTGCGCATCATACACCTCCGAAGTTTAGCGAGCAGATACCGTCAGTTATTAGACAGCGATGCACGGCGAAAGACGAGGGTTGCAGAGCGAAAGGCGAGAGTTAAATTGCCCAATGAGATGCCCCTAAAGTTTGAAGATCGCTTGCGCGCGGGCGTGAGCGGGCTCGTGCTGGCGGCCGGTGTCGGGATTCGTGCCGCGGGCCAACGCGAGATAGTAGCTGATGAACTGGATGGGAATCAGGTGCGTGAATGCGGAAAGCCATTCGGGGACGCCGGGAAGCTCGATGACGCGCTCGGCGGGAATATCCGGGGGCGCAGCGGGCGCGGTCGAGTGTTGGCGTGAAATTACCGCAACGCGAAATACGCCGAGTTCGCCGACAGCGCGTAGGGCCTGGACGAGTCGGGCATACGCGGGCGAAGGTTGCGCCGTGGCGGAGTCGTTCACCAGCAGAGCGACGAGCGAGGCGCGGGAGTCCATTTCGGAAAACGGGCCGTGCAGAAATTCCTCGGTCTCGAGTCCTTCGGTGTGGAAATAGCTGGTCTCTTTCACCTTCAGCGCCGCCTCGCTCGCGAGGGTCCACTGCGGGCCGGCGCCGACGAAGAGCAGGCGGGGGCGCGCGGCAATTTCCTTTGCCGCGGCGGCGCAGGTGGCTTCGCAGGCCAGCGCGGCGCGGATGCGCACGGAAATATTTTCGATCTCCTGAAGCGGTTGAATGCCGCTGCCCGCAATCGAAAGCAGATTGCGGTGCTGCGCAACGCGAACGGCAAAGAGCGCGAGGGCCGTAAGCGCTGTGGAAAAACTTTTTGTGTGCGCGAAAGAGTTTTCCTGCTCGCAGGTGGAGATGCGGAGGTCGGCGAGACCCATGCCTTCGCCGCCCAGCTCCCCGGTGACGGCGATGGTCAGCGCGCCCGCGGCTTTAGCGCGTTTGAGCGCTTCGACGGAAAAATTTTTCCAGCCGCGGTGGCTGGAGAGTACCACCGCATCATCAGGACTAAGGGCGAGGGGGTAGTGGATGAACTCGAAGGACTGCTCAACAGCGACGAGCGCGCGCCCGGCCGTGAGCGTGCGCAGAAAAAAAGCGCCCAGGCGGGCGGCGTTGAAGGAGGTGCCGATGCCGGCGAAGATGATTCTCTTTTTTGCGGCGGCGGCCTCGGCGGCGCGCTCGATGACGTCGCGCTGGCTGTGGAGCATGCGGTCAATGCAATCGGGTTGGGCAAGGATGGCGTCGTGCATGTGAAACGGATGAGCTGAACGAGGGTCGGGCATACGGCAGGAAGTATAGGGGTGAAGAGTCGAAGTGTCCACGCGGTGAAAAATCTCAAAAGTGGCAGAGTTGCAGAGAGAAAGAACGGCGGACTAGTCGGGCTTTTTTTCGCGGACGAGGGGCACGAAGATGACGGGCATGACGTCACTGGCGCGAAAATCGCGCGGGCCGCGCGTTCCCTTGACGATGAGCTTGAGGATCTGCGTTTGCCAGTGCGGGCCCACGGGGATGACCATGCGTCCGCCGGGAGCGAGCTGCTCGACGAGCGGCATGGGGATGTGGTCGGCGCCGGCGGTGACGATGATGCGGTCGAAGGGCGCTTTTTCCGGCCAGCCGAGATAGCCGTCGCCAATGCGCACGTCGATATTTTTGTAGCCGAGATTTTTCAGGCGGTCGCGAGCCTCGCGGCCAAGCGGCTCGACAATTTCGATGGTGAACACTTCGGCGACGAGCGGGGAAAGTACGGCGGCCTGGTAGCCGGAGCCGGTGCCGATTTCCAGCACGCGATGCTCTTTTTTCGTTTCGAGCAACTCGGTCATGATGGCGACCATGTAGGGTTGCGAGATGGTCTGGCCGTGGCCGATGGGCAGAGGGCGATCCTCGTAAGCGAAAGGCGCCTGCGCGGCGGGGACGAAAAGATGGCGCGGCGTGCGGCGCATGGCGTCCAGCACGCGCGAGTCGCGGACGGGCGGAGCGCCGGTGAAGCGCGGGGCGGCGATCTGCTCGCGAACCATGGCTTCGCGGAGCGCGCGGAATGGGTCGTCCGTGGGAAGTTGCGCAGCGCAGGAAAGAAAAGCAACCGCAGATAAACACAGATGAACGCAGATCGCTACGGAAGATAGGGGTCGGGGCATTTTCGATTGGAGGCGGAGCAGACGCATGGATGGACTCCGCGGGCGCAAGCACAAATATCTTACTCCTTCCGGTTCCCACCTGCGAAAATCTGCGTTCTACAGCGGATTGAAAAGGGAATCGCGGCGGTGGCGCAAGGCGTATAATGCGCGGGCGGAATCCCATCCATGTGGACCTATGTGATTGCATCCGTCCTCTCGCTGCTGCCGGGGCGGTGGCGGCGAGAAATCTTCGGCGAGGTGGGCTTCAATTGGCCGCGGGCGACGGCGCTCTCCGGGATGACGGAGGGCGTCATCTGCTTTGGCGGTTTGATCACGTGGTATTTCCATGTGATGTACAGCGCATTCAATCAGCAGGTGGGCGCGACCATGGAGGCCACCAAAGGTGTGCCCGGAGAAGGCGCAGGGATGGCCATGGGCGCCGTCGGGTTATTTTATTTTGCGATGCATCCGGTCACCTGGGTGCTCGCCTACTTCACCGTGGAGGGAATCTGGCGGACGCTGGCGGCGATGCTCACGGAGGAATCACCGGGAACGCTTCCGCTAGCGATTGTGGCGTGGGTTGCGGGAGGAATGCGCCGGCAAGCGTACGAACGGCGCGTGCCGCCGGTGGCCGACCAGGTCATGCGCGGCGGAGAGAAAGATGCGTGGGCGTTGCGCGTGGCGAGCTGCCGGCCCAAGCCGGAGTGGAGGTACCCGCTCACCATCCGCTACCAGGGCGAATATTTTCAAGTGGCGGGCGAGGCAGTGGTGGGCGCGACGCCAGCGCGGCCGCACGTCTATCTGCTGAATCGGCCGCCGGCAGGGGAAGCGTACCGCGGAGTGCGCGAGTACGACTCGGAAGCGTTGTTGCGAGCACCGGAAGTGAAGCCGAATTTTCTGCTGCAGCATTTTCGCGAGAAGGCAGAACAGTGGCGGCTGAAGCGGCTTCCACCGGCGCCGGACCTCGTGGAGCGCGGGGACGGCGGACAAGGCTGGCACTTGCGAATCGAGTCGTTCCAGCAAAAACCAGAGTGGACGCCGGGGCGGACGATCCGTTTCGAAGAAGAGATGTTCAACATCAGCGAGACCTACCGGGGAAGCGCGGCGCGGCCGTTCGGCTACCGGCTGAGAAAGTTGAAGGAAAACGAGGCGGCGCGCGGCGTGATTGACTATTGGCCGGAGTAGAATCGAAAAGAGAGAGTGACAGAGTTACAGAGAGAGATCCTTCGCCGCGTAGGAGGGAAAGGATCGGCCCCGCGAGCCGATGAGCTTCGTTCAGAATGACTCGGCAAGGAAAGAATCGTGAATTCATTGGGGCAGGTGAGCGAGGGCGGGCGGCAGGAATCAGGATTCAGAATTCAGGGATACCCAGCTTCAACGACGCTTCGGTTGGCATCCGGCGCTCAGCACTGAGTACTCATCACAGTTGACTGCATCAACGGATAGCGCCGGGGGCGATGCCGGCGCGGCGGGCTTCGTCCTCGATGGCGGCAATCTGACGCAGGAGATTGCCGCGGCGCTTTTCGAGCTGGGCGATCTGATCTTCCGTGTTCATGCCGCCGCTGGTCTTGCTGACGTCCATGCCGCCGCCGGAGGTGCGGCCGGAAGAACGGTTCTGGCGCAACGAGCGGAGTTGGGTGTCCACGGCATCCATCTCCTCGCGGAGGGGCGTGAGGCGCTTGCGGAGTTTTTCGACGGGGTCTTCTTCCTTGTCCTTATCTTTATCTTTTTTCTCCGTAGCGGCCTTGGCTGCGGATTCATCGCCGGCGGGAGCTTCCGCGGCGGCCGAAGGGGCAGTGGAGGCCGTTCCGCTCGAAGTGACGCCGCTCGGGCGCAGGGCTTCCAAGTCCTCGTTGGTCCAGATCTTCTTGGCTTTTTTCGCAGGGGGCTGCTTCTGCGGCGGCGCGGCCTGCGACGCCATTGCGGGAGCGGAGCACGCCAGCGCGAAAAGCGCGGCGACGAACACGGCGAGAAGTCGGCGAGTCATGCGAACCTCCGTAAGACGAGGACGAAATTGGATCCTAACACCGCGATTATACGCCTGTGAGGGCTAGTGGGAGGCAGGCGCGGGGGGCGCGTTGCTCAATTCGTGACGCACGGCGGCCAGCGCTTCCTTGGGGGGGCCGATGCGGCGGTAGCCGGAGGCCAGCGTGACCTCGTGGAGCTCGAAGCCAAAGAAAAACTTGCGCCCCGCAAAATTGTATTCGTAGCGGACGGGAAACCACACGCCGTCCGCGACCTGCGACTGCTCCAGAACGAAGCGGCCGCCGCGATAGATTTTTCCGAGGATGCCGCCGCCGATGGAGATGTCTGTGGCGACTTCCGCGTCGATGCGGACCAACTGCGCGGCGGCCTCGTCAATCCACACCACGGCGCGGGCGTGGCGGAACATTTCCGTATTGCGCGAGCGGGGTTTGAAGGCGGGATTCGGCTCAAAGAGCAGGCGGACACGAGCACGGCCGTTCGCAGCTTCGCGGCCCTGCCAGGTGAATAGAAAGGCGTCGCGAAGCGCGTCCACCATCTCGGTACGCTCGCGGCTGCGCTTGTCGAATTTGTCGACGCGGCGCTTCTGCTTGCTCTCGGCCGGATCCAGAGCCCAGAGGAGAGCCTGCTCGAGGTCGCGTAACTGTCGGCGGTGGAGTTCGGAGGGTACCGGCTTGCCATTCTCCTCGAGGAGAAGCCGAAGCGTGCCGGTGCCGGTGGGAATCACGCGAAACGTCTTATCCTCGGAGAGCAGGGTGTCGGACTCGTCCTTGCGCGCCTGGCGGTGCTCGCGGCGCTCGTATTTGGCGAGAGCATCGTCGTTGCGGTGCTGGTTGGAGATGGCGCGATCCACCAGGGCGCGGATTTCATCGGGCGAAAGCGGGCGGGCGTCCTGGCGGGGGACGCGCGCAGCGGCGGCCAGGGCCAGCGCGAACGCGACGCAGGCGCAGAGAGCGAACCGGAATGTGGCGCGGTGGAGCATCGCAGCAGCCCAATGTAAGATTCTAGCAGGGGAGCAGCGGTTGGCTGAAGCCGCTAACGCAGGGAGACAGCCCAGATGGGGACGGAGATCCAACTGCTGAGACAACGAAGATCGTAGATGACATCGTCGAGGCGCGGAGAAATGGAACGGAACGCGTGGGGATCAGCCGCACGGAGGGATTTATCGAGCAGGATAATGATGCCGACACGAAGAATGCCCTGCGATTCGGCGAGCATGAAGCGGAAATAGTCACGGTAGAGATATTCGCGCGAGGAGGTCTCGATTTCGATGGCCACGCCTTCCTTGGAGAGGTCGAAGCGAGTGCGGGCGCCGGTGAGGGGGCTGGCCGCGACTTCGGCAAACCAGCCGCGCTCCTCGAAGGCGCGCTGGATCTGGCGGTGGGGAGGCACGGGCTGGCCGCGGCGGATGTAGTAGCAGGTGTCGAGCTGGAGGTGGCACAGAATGAACTCAATCTCCGTCTTCAAGTGACACTTGCGAGCCAGGATCAGTTCGGCGTGCCGATAGTCGAACGTGCGAAGGCGCATGTGTGGGTCGCTAGGAACCCCCCAATGCAACAGAGGCGTCTTGATATTCCCATGACCAGTTAATTTTCGTGTAATTATACTATGGTTAAATATACGGAGGTCGGCGGCATGGGACGTGGAATAAAGGAAACTACCGGCCAGGGGATGGAAAGGACCACGGCGGCGGCGCGAGTGCATACGCCGATCGGAACGCTGGGCGTGGCGGCAACCGCGCGCGGGCTGTGGCGCATCGAGTTCGACGCGCGAAGGATTCGCCCGGCGCGAGGCGACGCGGAAGCGCAGGCCCATCTGGCGGCGGCGGTCCAGCAGTTGCGGGAGTATTTTTCGGGCCAGCGGAAGGAATTCGATGTGCCGCTGGACCTGCAGGGCACGCCGCACCAGTTGCGGATCTGGCGGGCGCTGTGCGCGATTCCGTACGGCGAAACGCTGACCTACGGAGAACTGGCGCGGCGCGTGGGACTTCCTACGGCCGCGGCGCGGGCTGCGGGCCGCGCCTGCGCAACAAATCCCGCGCCGGTGGTGGTGCCGTGCCACCGCGTGATTGGTGGCGACGGCAAGCTGCACGGTTTCGGCGGAGGGCTACCGCGGAAAGAAGCGCTGCTGCAACTGGAAGGAAGCAAAGCCGTGCGGCAAGGGAAATTGTTTGAGGTCAAAAAGTAGGAACGCAAACACCCGCCGGCAAAAAGCAAAAAAGGGGCGACCCAATGGGTCGCCCCTGATTTTTTTGAGATGGGCGCAGCACGCATCGCCCCTACTCGATCACGGCTGCTTTTTGGGCGGGGCCTGCTGCTGACGCTGCTGAGCCTCCTCGGTCCACGGCGGCACGATGCCGTTCATCCGGGCGTAGGCGATGGACTGGCCGAGGTGCTCGTGCTGGTGGTTGGCGAGGAAGAAAAGAATCTCGCGGTAGGTGGCCTGGCGGTTGCCGAACCACGGCGCGGTCTTCTCCAGATCGGCGTCGCTCAGGGCCTGAGCGCCCTTGCGGACGTGCTCGAAGGAGGCCTTGAGCGCTTCGATGATTTTGGCCTTGTCGGTGGTGGAGGTGTCGTAGCCCTGGGGCTTGAAATCCGCAGGTGGTTGTGCCCCCACGCGGCGCATGATGCTGTAGTTGCCGCCAGCGACGTGGAGAAAAATTTCGCCGGCCGAGCGAACACCCTCGCCGGGCCGCCAGGTGTACTTCTCCGCCGGCGTTTTCTCCGCCAGCTTGATGAACTTCGATTCGGCGTCTTCCATAAAGCGCAGGAATTCGGCGCGCGGACCGGACGCGGGCGCCGCTGCCGGCGCAGCAGCCGGGGCGGCTTGCGCAAAAGCTGAGCTGGCAGACAGCGCGAGAGCAAGCGTCAAAGAGAATACAGTCACCACGATTCGCTTCATTTCAGCCTCACAAGCGCCGGCACGAGTTGGCCCGGCGCAACAATTTTGGGATTTCCCCACCCTGGGGAGTCACTCTTTTACCCCAAACCGGGCCGCGAGTACAGCGCTAAGCGAGGATGGACGGGGCGCGCACACCGCGGCCTGTGAGGCGGGGAGCCAGAACTTCGAAGCCGCGCGCATAGCTGGACGCAGGCATGCCGCAGGCTTGCTTAATCAGAAAATCGCGGCGAAAGGGATTCTCGCGGAGCCAGGCATGCCACCAATCTCGGAACGCCATCCTGCCGAAATAGAGAGAAGAAGCGGGCGGGAGCGGGAAATCGCTGCCGTGGACAAGGCGCGAGTGGATTTCCGTGTGTTCGGCAACGTCGCGCAGCACGCGCCATCGCGTAAAGAGCGTCAGTGCCGAGGTGTCCGCGAACAGATTGGGCCAGCGCGGAAACATTTCGATGAGGTGCGCGAAATTGGTGCGCCCATCGCGCGAGCCGAGCGAGGCCACATGGGCGGCAATGACGGTGACCCCGCCCTCCAGCGGAGCCACCAGGCGCCGCGGGTCGCCGAACTCCTGCCCGGCGATGGCCATGGCCTGCTCGTCGCCGGCGTGGACGAGCAAGGCAATTTTGTGATCGGCGAGGCGGCGATAGAACGCACGGCAGCGCGGGTCGGCGAGGTCCATACCATGGACGTTGGGAATCCACTTGACGAGCACGGCGCCGAGCGCGGCTACGCGGTCGAGCTCGTCCAAGGCATCGGGGCGGTACGGGTGCACCGAGGCGCCGAAAAGAAACTCGGGATGCGCGGCGGTGAGGCGGGCGACGTAGTCGTTGGGCGTGAAGAAAGGCGTGCGCGCGGCGTCGCGCTCGCCGCGGTTTGTATAGGTGTAATCCATCGCCAGGGCCACCACCTGCTTGAGAAATCCAGCGCCGTGCATGCGGCGGAGAAGGTAGTCCACGTAGCGCGCGTCGAGGTCGGGTTGCGCAATGCTCAGGTCGAGATTCCAGAGCCCTGCGCGGACCTGGATGCTGCCGCGCATGGCATCGTGCATCCAGCAGCCGGTTCCGCCGGCGCCTGTGCCGAGGATGTGCACGTGCACATCGAGCGCCGTGCCGCGAAGGGCGGCCAGCAGCGACTGCGAGACTTCTGGTAACGGTTCGTCTTCAAAGCCGCGCAGGAGTTTGTACCCGCCGGCGCCCAGCACGACGGCCGAGGCACTGCCGAGAAGCAGCCGGCGGCGGGAGAGTTTCATGCGAGCGATTGTAATGCCAGGGCAGGAGGGAACGTATAGAAAGAAGGGGAAGGATTGGCGAAAAGGAAAGAATCCGCAAAGAGTGAGAACATTTTAGGGGTGGGGCGCGTCTATTAGACATGGCTCTTAGGGGTCCAGCAGGAGGGGAAGTGTCGTCACTGCAGGAAAAAGGCCGGGCGACCAGCGTGGCGTTTCAAGAGACGCTGTGGCTGGCGCTCGATGCCTTGCGCGCGCACAAGCTGCGCAGCTTCCTGACGCTGCTGGGCGTGATTCTGGCGGTGTTCACGCTAGTGCTGGTGATCTCCACGGTGGAGGGGATGAACAACTACGTGGCGGAAAAAATCGCCAACCTGGGGGCCGGCGTGTTCGCGGTGGATCGCTTCGGAGTGATTACCAGTTTCGAAGAATTCATCAAGGCGCGGAAGCGGCCGCCGATTAAATTGGAACACTACGAACTGCTGCGGGACACCATGACGCTTTCGCAGAAAATTGCCGGGGTGGCCTTCACGCGGCAGGATGTGCGCTATGGCAACGATTTGATCGAAGAAGTGCGTGTGGTCGGCGCCACGCCGGACTACGCCGATATGCGCAACTTCACCGTGGGCCAGGGCCGCTACATGAACGAAACCGACGACGAGCATCGCTCGCCGGTCTGTTTCATCGGGCCGGACCTGGTGGCGAAATTCTTTCCGACGGTGGATCCGCTCGGCAAAACGCTCCGCGTGGGGCCGCAGGTCTACGAGATCATCGGCGTGGGGAAGGTGCAGGGCAGCGTGCTGGGCCAGTCGCAGGACAGCTACGTGCAAATCCCGCTGGGCACTTTCCTGAAGTCGTTTTTCCGGCCGGACGATTCCGTGTTGATCTTCGTGAAGGCGCGGAGCGCGGAGCTCATCGATGCCGCACAAGACGAGGCACGGATGATCATGCGTTCCCGGCGCCACCTGCAATACAACGATCCGGACAATTTCGCGTTTGTGGGCTCGTCGACGATTACCGGGCTGTGGGAAGAAATCAGCGGAAATATTTTCCGCATCGCGGTGGGACTCACCAGCGTATTCATGGTGGTGGGCGGCATCGTGATCATGAACATCATGCTGGCGAGCGTGACGGAGCGCACGCGGGAAATCGGCATCCGCAAATCGCTGGGCGCGCGGCGGCGGCACATCGTGATGCAGTTCCTGGTGGAGTCGGCCATCATGGCGGCGGTGGGAGGCGCGGTGGGCATTTTTGTGGCCGCAGGGCTGGGGATGCTGGTGACGGCGACGACAGGGTTTCCTATCTTGACGCCACTGTGGGCCGTGCTGGTGGCGCTGACTCTGTCCACGTCGGTGGGGCTGTTTTTTGGAATTTATCCGGCGGTGCGGGCCTCGAGGCTGGATCCGATCGAAGCACTGCGCGCTGAGGTTTGAAGAGAAGCAGTTCGCGAGAAGGAGTGACGCCAGTGTCTCCAGGATTTGAAGTCCGGCAGGACTACAAAGAAAACATCAAGCTGGCGTTCGATACGCTGCGCGCGCACAAGCTGCGCAGCTTTCTGACTGTGCTGGGCGTGGTGATCGGCGTGGGCGTGATCATCATCGTGGCCTCGCTACTGGTGGGATTTGACCGCTCCGTGCAGGACCAGATCATGAGCTACGGGGCGGACACGGCGTTCGTCTCCAAGTTCGGCAGCGGCATTCACTTTGGGCGGCTGTCCAGAGAAGAGCGCATGCGCAAGCCGCTGACCGCGGACGACGGCTGGGCCATCCAGGAGCAGTGCAGCGCAGTGCGCGCCGTCGCGGTTTCGCTGTTTCCGGACGGCCCGGAAAACAAAGTCCGCTACAAGGACACGGAAGTCGTGGGGCTGGATTTCCGCGGAACGTTTCCGAGCTTTGTGAACGTGTACGCCAACGCGGGGCTGAAAGAAGGGCGCTTTTTCGTGGACGCGGAAAACACTCACCGGGTGAACGTGGTGGTGATTGGACAAAGCGTGGCCGAAACGCTGTTTCCCAACGTGTCGCCGCTGGACAAGGACGTGCTGGTGAACGGCGGCGTGTTCCGGGTGATCGGCGTGTTCGAAAAACCCAAAGGCGGATTCGGCGACAGCGATGAAGACAAGCGCGTGGTGATTCCGTTCGAGACGTTTCACAAGATCACTCCCACCGCCAAGGAAATCGGCATCCGCGTGCAGGCCCGGCCGGGACTGCTGGACCTGGCCGTGGACCAGACGCGAGACCTGCTGCGCCGCCGCCGCAACGTGGCCTACAGCGCGCCGGATAATTTCGGGATCGAGACGTCGCAATCTATCGTGGACCAGTTCCACGACATCGTGAAGATGACCGCGCTGGTGACCATCGTGCTCAGCTCCATCGGCCTGCTGGTGGGCGGCGTGGGCGTGATGAACATCATGCTGGTGAGCGTCACGGAGCGCACGCGGGAAATCGGCGTGCGCAAGGCCATCGGCGCGCGGCGGCGCGACATCACCGCGCAGTTTCTGATGGAAGCCGTCGCGCTGACCGGGTTGGGCGGCGCGCTGGGCATTCTGTTCGGCGGCGGCATTGCGCAACTCGTGCGCATGACCACGCCGATGCAAACCGCCGTGCCCATGTGGGCCGTGGTGACGGGACTGGCTGTCTCCGCCGGGATCGGGCTCATCTTCGGCGTGTGGCCGGCGATGAAAGCCTCGCGGCTGGACCCCGTCGAAGCCCTGCGGTACGAGTAGGAAACGAAAATCGCAGTTGGCTCGCAAACCCCGCGGCGAGAATTACCCGGCTAATCTCAGTTGGCGCATGCAAGTGCTTTCACCTTCCAGTGGAAGCGAACTACTTGGCGGGAGCGCCGGCAAGCTTGAGAGCAGGGTCGGCGTCGAGCTGGGCGGGGAAGGCGCGGACGTATTTCTTCAGGCGGCGGAACCAGAAACCGCGAAATCCAAACGTTTCCATTTCGTCGAGCGCTTGCTGCGGCGTCCATTTTTCGCTGGCTATGCGATAGGCCGCCACCATCACGCCGGTGCGCTCGGCGCCGCGCTGGCAGTGGGCAAATATTTTCTTGCCGGGATTGGCTCGGAGGAGTTCGAGAAACTCAGCCACCTGCGCGTTGCGCGGCGCATTCCTCGGCGGCCAGGGAATGCTGACGAAGCGCATCCCAAGTGCTTCGACGGCGTGGCGCTCGGTCGCAATCTGGGCGGGGTGCTCGCGGAAACTGACGACGATTTCGACGCCCTGCTTCTGCAACTCGGCGTAGCCAGCATCCACGGGCTGCGCGCCGCGCGAGAGGCTATCGCTGACCCGGCCGAAATTGGGCAGCCCGGCGAGTTTTTTCTTGGTTGCGGGGTGCGCGGCGATCGTGGGCGACGCCGGATTCTGCGCAGCGGCCGCCGGGACCTGCAGAGCCGCGGAAAAAAACAGGCTGAAGCAAAGCACGATGAAGCGGAACGATCGGGCGAGCATGCTGGATAGGATGCGGGAAACTCCGCGCGCGGCGCAAGGGTAAACCGCGCGTTGACGCGAGGGACAGAGCATCCTAAGATGCGCGCATTGAGCCGGGCGCGCAGATGATCGGCAAAACACTTTCTCACTACAAAATCCTCGAGCAGATTGGCGCGGGCGGCATGGGTGTGGTCTATCGCGCGCACGACGAGCGACTGGGCCGCGACGTCGCACTGAAGCTGCTGCCCGCGGAGACGCTGGGCAGCGAGTCCGCGCGACGCGCGCTGGCGAATGAGGCGCGCACAGCCTCGGCGCTGAACCACCCGAACATCTGCACGATCCATGACGTCGGCGAGGCCGACGGACAGTTTTTTGTGGCGATGGAATTCGTCGAAGGGAAGCCGCTGGCGCGACTGATCCCCACTGGTGGCCTGCCGGAAGAAATGGTGGTGCGGTACGCCATGCAGATCGCCGACGCGCTGGCGCACGCGGAGCAGCGCGGAATCGTCCATCGCGACTTGAAGAGCGCGAACGTGGTGGTCACGCCGGAGGGCCGCGCCAAAGTGCTGGACTTCGGCCTGGCCCAGCGCGTGCGCAAAGAAGTGTTGGAAGAAGCCACGCGATCGAAGGTTTCCATCGAGGCATCCCGCGGAATCGCGGGGACGCTGGCGTACATGGCGCCGGAAACGTTGCGCGGCGAGGCAGCCGACGCACGCAGCGACATCTGGGCGCTGGGCGTGGTGCTCCACGAAATGGCGTCGGGCGAATTGCCGTTCCAGGGCGCAACGGGTTTCGAGTTGAGCGCGGCGATTCTGCGCGAGCCGCCGCGGGCCCTGCTGGTGCGCGTCCCGGCAGGACTCCGCGGGGTGATCCAGCGCTGCCTGGCAAAAGACCCGGCACAGCGCTACCAACGAGCCGGCGAGGTGAAAGCGGCGCTCGAAGCAACAAGCACGGGACTCGTCGTGCTGCCGGCGACAGAACCGCACGCTACTTTCTGGCGCAACGCGATCTTCGGTAGCGCAGGTGTGCGGGCGCTGGCGGCGCTGTTGCTGGCGTTCAACGTAGGCGGGGCGCGCGAGCGGGTTCTGGGGCGCGGGGGAGCGCCGCGGATCCAATCCATCGCCGTGCTGCCGCTGGTAAATCTTTCCGGCGATCCCGAGCAGGAGTACTTCGCCGACGGCATGACCGAGGCGCTGATTACAGAACTGGCGCAGATCAGCGGGCTCAAGAAGGTGACTTCCCGTACCTCGGTCATGCAATACAAAGGGACGCGAAAGTCCCTTCCGCAGATTGCGAAGGAATTGAATGTGGACGCGGTGGTGGAAGGCTCGGTGCAGCGCTCGTCGAATCGCGTCGGAATCACGGTGCAGCTCATCGAAGCCGCTACCGACCGGCACCTCTGGGCCAAGCCTTACGAGCGCGACTTGCGCGACGTTCTTACCTTGCAGCGCGAGGTGGCCCGAACTATCGCCGACGAGATTCGCGTCACGCTGACCCCTCTTGAGCAATCGCGCCTGGCGAGTACACGCCCGGTCAATCCAGAAGCCTATCAGCTCTGCCTGAAAGGCAACTTCCAGCTTTTGAAAACTAATGAGGAAGCATTCAGAAGGGCCAGCGAATACTATGAGCAGGCGATTGAGAGAGACCCCACCTACGCCCCAGCTTACGTCGGCCTGAGCATGGCCTACACACAGATTGGGAGTTGGTTCGGGTCTCTATCGCACAAGGACATACAGTCCAAGGCTAAAGAAGCAGCGGTGAGGGCGGTGCAGTTGGACGATAAGCTGGCCGAAGCTCATTTGGCCCTAGGTGCCGTGAAACGCTATTTCGAATGGGATTGGCCGGGAGCGGAAAGTGAGTTCACGCGCGGCATGGAACTGAACCCCAATTCGAGCTGGGCACGAATCGAGTTTGCTAATCACTTGACCGCTATGGGACGCTTCGAAGAGTCCATCGCCGCAGGAAAGCAAACCCTGGAAATCGACCCCCTATCCCCTGCCGTATACAACGAATTGGGGTGGGCCTTGAAACATGCGGGGCAATACCAGGCGGCTCTTGAGCAGTATAGGAAGGGCCTGGAACTAGACCCAGATTTCGTACAAAGTCACGAGTTGCTTTTGGAGCTCTATCTCGAGACCAGCCGGTATCAAGAGGCCCTCGCCGAGATTGACAAGCTAATTCGTCTCGCTCCCGGAAAGGATTCTCTATCGTATGCCGCGTATTTCGATACGAGGCTAGGCCGACGCGCTGAAGCACTGAGGATCCTCAACGAGTTGAAGAAACGAGCGAAGCAAGAGTATGTCTCGCCGGTGGCCTTTGCTCGCATCTTTGTTGGCCTCGGGGAAACAGACCAGGCCCTTAACCTCTTAGAAAAAGCTTATGCAGACCGTGATGTGCGCTTAGTCATGTTGAAAGTGGAATCCGCTTGGGCACCGTTGAGATCGAACACACGCTTTCAGGCCCTGCTGCGCCGCATGAACTTTCCCCACTAGTTGCTCTGCGGCCACGCGTAACCCCACCACAAGATGTAGACTCTTTCGTGGCACGACCTCTAGATTTTGTTGTTTTAGCCCTTGACAAGTTTTCCACAGTGCTTATACTGCGCTTCCAGCTTCGGGGGACGTGGTTCCGGGACGGTAGCCAGCCCTGACACCACGAAGACCGGACCGGCAAAATCGAAACAATAGGAGAGCAATCTCCACCCAAGGGGCGAGGTTTCGGCTCCGGGGATTTCATTCGCGGTTGATCTGGGGTTCGCAGCAAGGCGCAAGCGGACGTGCAGCCGCGAGGGGAGAGTTTCTCTCTATTTGGCACTTCGGCGATCTGGGCGACGAAGGCCGGCACGAGCCGGAAAATTTTTTCGAGGCAGGTGGCGTCCGCCGGAGAATCGGACGCCAGAGCGAGCGAAAGTAGTAAAATGGATGGGTTCCCCCCCACCCCGGGAGCCCGCCAGAGAACCTGTCAGCGCGGAGGCAGCCCATGGCGGAAGCAAGAGCGGTGCGTGCGGTGATGCAGGGAAAGGCCAGCGTGAAAGACGTGGAAGTCAAAACGGGAACAGCGCAAGAAACAAAACGGAAGACCGGACTGGAGTTCCGGCGGTACTTCACCGACGGCAAGACGCACCCCTTCGACAAGGTGGAGTGGGAAAAGCGCATCGCGCTGATTGGCAACGAAAAGGGTGTCACGATTTTCAAGCAGGAAGACGTCGAGGTGCCCAAGGGCTGGTCGCAGACGGCCACCAACATCGTGGCCTCCAAATATTTCCACGGCAAGCTGGGCACGCCCGAGCGCGAAGGCTCGGTGCGCCAACTGATCAACCGTGTGGTGGAGTCCACGGTGCGCTGGGGCGAGCAGGGCGCGTACTTCTCCACGCCGCAGGCGCGCGACGCCTTCCGCGACGAGCTGACACACCTGCTCGTCGAGCAGAAAATGGCCTTCAATTCGCCGGTGTGGTTCAACGTCGGCGTGCAGGCCAAGCCGCAGTGCTCGGCGTGCTTCATCAACTCGGTGAAGGACGACATGGTCTCCATCATGAACCTGGCCAAGACCGAGGGCATGCTCTTCAAGTGGGGCTCGGGCACGGGCACGAATTTTTCGTCGCTGCGCGGCAGCCACGAGACGCTTTCCGGCGGCGGCATCGCCTCCGGGCCGCTGAGCTTCATGAAGGGTTTTGACGCGTTTGCCGGCGTCATCAAGAGCGGCGGGAAAACGCGGCGCGCGGCGAAGATGGTGATCTTGAACGTGGATCACCCGGACATCCCTGAATTCATCGACTGCAAAATGCGCGAGGAGCGCAAGGCGCACCGGCTCATCGAGGCGGGCTACGACCGCTCCATTGACGGCGAGGCCTACAGCTCGATTTTCTACCAGAACGCCAACCACTCCGTGCGCGTCACCGACGAGTTCATGCGCGCGGTGGAAGAAGACCGCGACTGGTGGACGAAGAACGTCAACGATGGCCAGCCGTACAAGAAGTACCCGGCGCGGGACCTCCTGAAGAAGATGGCCGATTCCGCGTGGCACTGCGGCGACCCGGGCATGCAGTACGACACCACCGTGAACCGCTGGCACACCTGCAAGAGCACGGCGCGCATCAACGCCTCCAACCCCTGCGCGGAATACATGTTCCTGGACGACACAGCGTGCAATCTCGCGTCGCTGAACCTGCAAAAATTCCTCGATCCCAGCGGCACGTTTGACGTGGAAGGCTTCCGCCACGCGGTGGACGTCACCATCACCGCGCAGGAAATCTTCGTGGACTACGCCAGCTATCCCACGGAAAAAATCACTCAGAACAGCTACGACTTCCGGCCGCTGGGCCTGGGCTATGCCAACCTCGGCGCGCTGCTGATGTCGCTCGCGCTGCCCTACGATTCCGACGCGGGGCGCGACATGTGCGGTGTGGTCACCGCGCTGATGCACGGCGAAGCGTATCTGCAGTCCGCGCGCATCGCCGAGCGGCTGGGGCCGTTCAAGGGTTTTTCGGTGAACCGCGAGCCCATGCTGGACGTGATCCGCATGCACCGCGATGCGCTGCGCCCCATCAAGACGGAAAGCGTGCAGCCGCAAATGCTGCGCGCGGCGCAGGAGTCATGGGACCAGGCGCTGGCCAGCGGCGAAAAATTCGGCTACCGCAATTCGCAGGTCACCGTGCTGGCGCCCACGGGCACCATCGGCTTCATGATGGATTGCGACACCACCGGCATCGAGCCGGACCTGGCGCTGGTGAAGTACAAACGGCTGGTGGGCGGCGGCGTAATCAAAATCGTGAACAACACGGTGCCGCAGGCGCTCAACCGGCTGGAGTACACTCCGGAAGAGATGAACGCGATCGTCACCTACATCGACCAGCAGGGCACCATCGAAGGCGCGCCGGGGCTCAAGCCGGAGCACCTGCCGGTGTTTGACTGCTCGCTGACGCCGCCGGCGGGCGGGCGCTCCATTGCCTGGCGCGGGCACCTGCGCATGATGGCGGCGGCGCAGCCGTTCCTTTCCGGCGCGATCAGCAAGACCATCAACATGCCGGAAGAATCCACCGTGGACGAAGTGATGCAGGCCTACATGGAGTCGTGGAAGCTGGGGCTGAAGGCCGTGGCCATCTACCGCGACAACTCCAAGAAGAGCCAGCCGCTGATGTCCGCGGGTGTGAAGAAGGACGAAAAAAAAGCGGAAGCGCCGGTGCCGCAGTTGGAGCTGTTCAAGGGCGCGCAACGCCGCAAGCTGCCCACCGAGCGCAAGTCCATCACCCACAAGTTCAGCGTGGGCGGCCACGAAGGCTACCTCACCGTGGGCATGTACGACGACGGAGGCCCCGGCGAAATCTTCATCAAGATGGCCAAGGAAGGCTCCACGCTTTCGGGGATCATGGACGGTTTCGCGCTGTCCGTGTCCATCGCGCTGCAATATGGCGTGCCCATGAAAGCAATGATCGACAAATTCATCCACACGCGCTTCGAGCCGTCGGGCTTCACGGGCAACCCGGACATCCCCTACGCGAAGTCGGTGCTGGATTACATCGCGCGGTGGCTGGGCGGAAAATTTATCTCGCGGGAATACATGGTGGCGAGGGACCTCACCAACGGAGAAGCGCCGTCGCCGCTGGTACTGCCGCCGCAGCTCGGGCCGGCCATCAAAGCGATCAACCCGGCGCAGCCCGCGGACATGCTGCGGCCGCTGGCGGCCATCGACGACGCGCCCACCTGCGCCTCCTGCGGCAGCCTGATGACCCGCAACGGTTCCTGCTACAAGTGCGGCAATTGCGGCGAAACCTCCGGCTGCAGCTAGACTCCAGTCCACCTCCGCTCCCGAAGTTTCGGGATCGAGGAAGGCCCCATCCGAAAGGGTGGGGCCTTTTTTTCGTAGGGGCGAACAGCGATACGCTCCTACAATACATTCGTCATGCTCAAGCTTCGCCAAATCATTCCCCCGCTAACCGCGCGCGCGGTGGACGGGTGCGTGGTGCAGGCGTGGGACTTCAAGCAGAAGCGCGCGCTGGCCATTGTGTTTTTGCACGCGGGCTGCCGGCCCTGCGCGGACTACCTGGAGCGCTTGCGCGAAAATGCGGCGGAGCTGAAGGAACGCGAAGCCGTCGCGCTGGTGATTTTTTCGGAGACACCGTCGTCCCACGGAAATTTCCCAGCGCAAATTGTGGTGGCGGCAGACGTCAGCGGAAAATCGCAGCGCGCGTTTTTGGGCGAAGACGCCTTTGGCCCCGCGGGACAATCCCGCGTAGGCGTGTTCGTCACCGACCGCTACGGTGAACTACGCGCGCAGTGGAGCGGTTCGCACGAAGGCGCTCTGCCACACCCGGGCGAAATTCTGGAGTCGTTGACCCAGATCCAAATGGCCTGCGAGGAGTGCTTTCCGCCGGAATGGAAACTCGAAAGTTGAAACACTGCGGAGGGAAGAACCAAAGAGGCGCAAAAGAAAAGGGGGTCTCTCATGGAGACCCCCTGTAGCACTCTATCCCCACAAGTTCCGGTTCCATGGCGTGGACCGGAACCACCCCGGGAATTAGAGACAGCACTTAACTGATAGCAAGTCTTGTGCCAGGGGCGGAGTGAATCCCATGTGTCGCCAGACCATTGTATTTGCACAAGATAGGGGAACGCCGGCGGCGGCGATTCGGCGCTCAGCCGCCCAGTCTACCGTTTCTCACACGAAAACCACCCGGCATCTACAGCGTTTTGGAGATAGTCGAACGGTTTACTGACAAAAAAGTGGAGAAAGCCTCGCCCGCGCACTGGCCGCCGCTATGCGGCTGCGCGGCGGAAGCGCCGCCAAATCATCCGCGCTGGCCGTCACGAATCCCAGGGCATCGGGATCGGGAGCCGGTCCTACGAAGCGCCGATGGCGGTGCGCAGCGCGGTGGCGATCGCCTGCGCCCAGCGGTCCACGTCTTGCTGCGTTTCGGCTTCGACCATCACGCGGGCCAGCGGCTCGGTGCCGGAGTAGCGCAGCACGATGCGTCCGGCATCGCCCAGCGCGCGCTCGGCTTCGGCGAGCAGGAGCGAAACTTCCGGCAGCGAATCGAGTGGCGGCTTTTCGCGGACTTTCACGTTGACGATGGTCTGTGGAAAAATTTTCAAACCTTCGACTAATTTTTCAAGTGGCCCACGCAGGTTCACCAAGCACGCGATTTTCAGCGCCGTGAGCATGCCGTCGCCGGTGGTGGAATCGTCGAGCAGGATGATGTGTCCGGACTGCTCGCCGCCGAGGTTGGCGCCCGAGCGAATCATTTCCTCCAGCACGTGGCGGTCGCCGACGGGCACGCGCGCGAGCTTTAAGCCTTCTTTAGCAAGAATGCGTTCCAGGCCGAGGTTGGCCATGGTGGTGCCGACCACCGCTGGGCCTTTCAGCGTGTCATTCGATTGGAAGTAGCGGGCCAGCGCCAGCAAAACGCCATCGCCGTTCACCAGATTGCCCGCGGCCGTGGAAAAAATCGCGCGATCGGCATCGCCGTCGAACGCCACGCCGAGCTGCGCGCCCACAGCCACTACTTTCTTCTGCATGTCTTCCGGATGCAGCGCGCCGCAGCCGGCGTTGATGTTGCGGCCATCGGGGCGGTCGTGGATGGCGATGACCTCGGCGCCCAGCGAGCGGAAGAGCGACGGAGCGAGCTCAGCCGCGGCGCCGTTGGCGCAATCGAGCACAACGCGCAATTTCTCCAGCGTAGCGCCGGGAATAGCGCGGCCGCGAAGAAAAGCAAGATACTCAAGGTCCAATTCGCGTTCGGCGGAGAGCGCAACGGCCGCGGAGTGCTTACCGGGAACGCTTTCGCGGTGCAGCAGGATATCTTTTTCGATGCGCGCTTCGATGGCGTCGGGGAACTTCATTCCGCTCGAAGAAATCAGCTTGATGCCGTTGTCGTGCCACGGATTGTGTGACGCGGAGACAACCATGCCCGCGGCAAACGCGCGCTCGCGCACCAGACACGCCACGCCGGGCGTGGTAATCACGCCGGCGAATACCGGCAGCGACCCGGCGTCGGCCAGCCCGCGCGCCAGCTTCGCGGCGATGAGCATGCCGGACTCGCGCGTGTCCATGCCCAGCAGGACGCGCTTCTCTGCGCCCGTCGTGCGCAGGTAGTCGCCGAGGGCGCGGCCAATGGCATAAATCGTGGCGTCATCCAGCGGATACTCGCCGGGAATGCCGCGCACGCCGTCGGTGCCGAAGAGATGTTTGGCCATACAGTGATGTCCGCCAAGCGCAGCGGAATTCAAGATTTTAACATAGCGAGCTGAGCTGGACGGTTAAAGGTAAGTGTTGAAGGCAGCAGAATGGCGAGCCACAACTGACTACTGAAAACTGATTACTTCTTCACTTCCGCGCCACCAGCGAAAGCCGGAACTCCGCGGGGGCGATGCGCACGACGGTAGCGCCGTAGGGCGTTTCGACCAGGTCCGGCGTGAGCTCGATGCGCATTTCGCCCGGCTGCGCGCCGGCAAGGTCCACGGAGACAGCCAGGTCGGCGGGGGAGAGGCGGCGGAGCAGCGCGGAGCGTCCGCGAACGCGCAGGCGCACCTGCGCGGGCGCATCGCCGGAAAGTTCGAGATGCGCGGGCAGGTTACGGAACTCGAGCGGGACGACGTAAGCGACTTCCGCGGCGGGCACTGATGTGTACGTGGACCACAGGAGAAACGCGGCGAGCAGCGCGATGAACTTGAGGTGCCAGTTGTGGAGGACCCAGTTGCGAAAAAGTGGCATGGGCTAGTCCCTCACCGTCTGCGGCCGCGCGGGCAGCACGACGCGCGGGCGATAACCGGCGAACAGCGTGGCCAGGCGCTCGGCGAGCTGGTCGGGAGTGAGATGCAGCTCGATGGAGCCGGCGGCGGCCAGCGCGATTTCGCCGGTCTGCTCGGAGACGACCACGGCCACGGCGTCGCTCTCCTCGGTGACGCCGATGGCCGCGCGGTGGCGCGTGCCGAGCTGCGTGGAAATCATGGGATTCAGCGACAGCGGAAGAAAACACGCGGCGGCAGCGATGCGGTTATCCAGAAGAATGGCCGCGCCGTCGTGCAGCGGCGAGCCCGGGCGGAAGATGGAGAGCAGCAGGTCGTAGCTGAGCGCCGCGTCAAGGGGGACGCCGCTTTCGATGTACGTCTTCAGGCCCACCTCGCGTTCGAACACGACGAGCGCGCCGATCTTGCTCTGCGAAAAGTGGCGCACGGCGAGCAGGACGTCGTCATGCGATTCGTTGAGGTCGGGCGCATAGAAGCGGCGCCACAACGGGTTGCGCCCTGCGCGGGCCAGCGCGCGGCGGATTTCCGGTTGGAAGAGCACGATGAGGGCGATGGCGAAATAGGGCAACAGCGTGGTGAGCAGCCATTCCACCATCTCCAGGCGGGCCCAGCGCGCGGCGTAGAAAAAAAAGACCAGCAGAAGGACGGCCACCATCATCTGCACTGCGCGCGTGCCGCGCAGCAGCACGAGCACGTAATAAATAATCACGGCGATGATCAGGATATCCACCACCGAGCGCAGGTCGAGGCGCGAGAGACTTTGCCAGGGAAGCTCGGCGGCAAGAAGCATGGCAGAGTGTACGTTAACAGCGCGGAGTGAGGCGAGGCAAGGGTGGAATCGAGCGCGCGGTGTGGTAATGTACGCCCTGCGCTGCGCGAACCCGCGCGGCGAATTCCGAGCGAGAGCGGGCGGGAATGTCCACCAATCCAGTGCAGGTTGTGCATGCCAAGAGCAATCCGAGCCAGCGGATCATCGCTGCCGGGATTGTGCTGGCATTTCTCTACTACGCGTCGGCCGTGGTGATCACGCTGCTGGTGTCCATCCTCATGGCGTATTTTCTGGACCCCATGGTGGAATTGCTGGAGCGGTTCCGCGTGCCGCGGGCGGTCGGGACGCTGATTGTGCTGCTGGTGGTGACCTCGTTGATGGTGGCCATGCTGTTCCTGGTGTGGGATCGCGTGGAAGAGTTCGCCAAGGACTGGCCGGAGTACAGTAAAGTGCTGAAGGGCGTCTCGGAAGCGCTGGACAAGCGCATGAAGCAGATTGAAGACGCCCTGAAAGGCATCCAGCCGCAGGACCAAACCGGCAGGCTAGTGGTGCAGCAGGAGGAACCCGGAATGGTCCGCGGCCTTTTGCTGCGAGGCCTCGGGTCACTCTACACACTGCTACTGATGGTCTCTTTCGTTCCCTTCCTAGTTTTCTTCATGCTGGCGGCGAAGCAGGACATCTGGCACGCCACGATGCAGTTGTTTCCGCCGGGCGAGCGCACCGGCGTGAAAGAGGCGCTCGAAGACCTGAGCAAGACCCTGCGCGGCTATATTGTGGGCAATCTTTTGGTGGCGGCAATCCTATCCGTGGCCAGCTGGATTTTTTTCTGGATCATCGGATTGGACTATGCCTTCCTGCTGGGCGTGACCTCCGGAGTCTTGAACCTGGTGCCCTACTTGGGCACGGTGATGGCGTGGGTGCCGCCGCTGATCGTCGGGATGAAAACATTTGGCAACAACTGGGCAGCCTATCTGGGCATCGCCGCCATGATCACGTTCTTCCACATGATCGCCATCAACGTGCTGATCCCCAAACTCGTTGGCAAGCAGGTTCACTTGAACGCGCTGGCGGTGACCATCTCGCTGCTCTTCTGGGGCTGGTTTTGGGGCGGCATGGGACTCCTGCTGGCCATCCCCATCACCGCAGCGACGAAAGTGGTGTGCGACCACGTAGAAGAATGGCAGCCGGTGGGACGCTGGCTGAGCACGTAGCCCCCATCGTGGGGCGCGGCGCGCGCGTGCCGCTTTGCCGCCCCGCTCTGAGGGGTGAGTTGGTGGCGTCATTGCACTACGCAGCGCGCAGTTTCTCCGCCAACACAGCAAGATCATCACTTTCCTGAAACAGACGAATCGCAGCGATTCCCGCAGCGCCAGCGCGCAGGCATTCGCGTGCAATGAATCGATTAGCTTTGGGAAAGAAACTCTTTCACTTTGCTCCAGAGCATGCTGCCCCGCTGCCTGCCTCGGGCCACGGGTCTCGGCACTGGGCTTTCCGATTCACTAAGTTCGATCAGGCGTGGCGTGCGCAGGCCGAAGAGCCCCTTGCGCCTCGCGGGTCACACTGCCCAAGCAGCACTTCCCGGAAGGGTTTTTGGTTTCGCACGCGCAATGGCCCGTCTTTATTTCCGCCTTGATTCGCTCCGCCATGCTGGATTTTCCTGTGCGCTGGATTTCATCCCGGATATCTTTCCGAGTGACTCCAAAGCAGTAACAGACCAGGCTGGAATCCTCCAACTCTTTCACGCCAACGCGCACCCAGAGATCCGCACGGCGGAATGTCGGCGCGGCGGGATCGAGAGGGAAATAAACCACGTCGCAACCAGCAGCGTCGCAGAAGTAGTACTGGGTCGGCGGCGCGCCGAACGGCAGGTGACGCACCAGGCTTTTCACCGTGAGCGTATCCACCTGCTTGGATCGCGTGCCGCTGGCCGGGCAGACCATCACCGCTGGCGCTTCAGACTTCGTGTTGTTGACTGCACAACATTCAGACATCGGGAATCTCCTGCAAAGCAACTTCGTACAAACAAGGAGCTACTTGCCCTTCGGTTTCGGCAATTCAGCGCGATAACCCGTGCTGGTCTGATTGAAAGCGGCGACAATCTTCTCCGGGGTAGTTTGCTTCGAATCGTATTTCACAACGACTTCGCCGGTTTTCGCGTCTGCCCTTGCCGACTTCACCCCATCCACCTTGAGCAGCCCCTTCTGCACGTTTCCTTCGCAGGCGCTGCACGTCATTCCGTCGACTTTCAGCGCGCACTGGGTCAATTTCAGTGTGGCAGTCGCCGGGGCGGCGGTTTCAGCCTTCTTGCCCTGTTCGCTGACCGCCGGAGAGACAGCGATCAGCAACGCTGCTGCAATCACAGCCGGTTTCGTGTTCATTTTGTTCCTCCATGTTCAAACGATGATCTAACATTCTGCGCAAGCGCGCCCTCGGCCGCAAAACGGGGTTGCCTGCGTCTTGCGAAAAAGCTAATTCGGCCGGGCATCCGGCACCGAAGCTTTATAGCCAGTGCTGTTGATGGCGGCGATGAGCTTGCCCGCGTCGGTTTGCGCTGTAGCGAATTTCACGCGCGCCCGGCCCAGGGCGTAGTCCACCTCCGCTTCCACCACGCCAGGCGTCTCCAGCAGTTTGCGCTTCACGATCGCAGCACAAGCTTCGCAGGTCATGCCGCTGACCTTGACATCGAGAGTTTCAAGCACGGATTCAGTCACCGGTCCGGCCACCGCTGGCTGGCTGACCAACCTGGCTCCGTAAGACGGGAACAAAGCCAGGGCTGCAACGGCAAGCGTCGCGAGCCAGAGCAGCGGCTTTGCCAGGCGGCGGGAGGGGCTTGCCGACGCGCAGGTGTCGCCCGCGCAGGAGGGAGCCTCTTTCGGTTTGCGATAAACAAAATAGAAGCCCGCGGCGAGTAGCACACCACTCAGAGTTAGGAAATACGGCCGAAGCGGAGCAAACGTCGCCACCAACGCCGCGCCCAGCCCCACTCCGCCCAGAACGAGCGGTCCGAGACAGCAGAGCGATGCCAGAAAAGCAGCAAGCGTGGAACCGACGGCAAGAGATTTTCCGTTCATGGTTTCTCCTAGAGGTTCTTGATGACGTGGCTCAACGCGCCCTTCAGGTGACGGAGGGCCTTTTCCCCCTCGCCGGCGCGGACGCAGTCGGTGACGCACGTGTCCATGTGATTCTCCAAAAGTAACGCCGTTGCTTGGTTGATCGCGGAGCGGACTGCGGAAAGCTGGAGGAGCAGATCCTCACAGCTCGCGTGCTCGGCCAGCATGCGCTTGATGCCGCGGACGTGGCCTTCGGTGCGGCTAAGGCGGTTTTGCAGATCCTCCTCCACCTCGGGATCCAGGTAAACGCTTTTGAGTACGGCCAAAGCCTTGGACATGTATCCCCTCCCTAGGGATAGGATGTACGAAGACAGGGCTGGGATGCAAGGAAAATAATCCGGCTAGGCGCGAACGACAGGGTCAGCCCGCCGCTAGACTTTGCGCAGGGAGGAGACGAGTGCGGGGAGATTGGAAGATTCCTGAAACAGACGAACTGCAGCGATTCCGGCGGCGCCGGCGCGCAGGCATTCGCGTGCATTGTCCAGCGTGATGCCGCCGATGGCCAGCACCGGAATGCGCACGGCGCGGCAAACTTCTTCCAGGCGAGCGAGACCCTGCGGCGCGCCGAATTGAATTTTGGAGGGCGTCGAATACACCGGGCCAAAAATGATGTAATGCGCACCATCGCGGTGGACCGCCTGCGCCTCGGCAAGCGAATGACAGGACGCGCCGAGAAGAAAAGCTGCAGCACCGGCCGTGAGGCCAGCATCTTGTTTGTCGCGTGGTGCCGCAGCAAACTGCGGCACGTTCTTTGCGCACCACGCAGCCACTTCCGCGAGCGGCAGCGCATCGCCGCCCAAATGCACGCCGCCCGCGCAAGCGGCCACGGCCACGTCGAGGCGGCCGTTGATGAGAATGCGCGTAGCGGAACCGCTTGCGGCGGCGACGGCTTCGCGCGCGAGCGCGGCGAGGTCGCGAGCGGGCAGGTCCTTCTCGCGGATCTGAATCCAATGGATGCCGGCCGCGATGGCGCGGCGCACGACGCTCCGTAGAGAGGCCGCGTCGGGCGACGCGAGCGCATTGCGGTCGGTGACGTAGCAGAGGATGGCAGCCATGGCGGATCAGGACGCGGCGGAGCGCGCCGGCCTGCGGCGGCGCAGCAACGTGGCCGCGATCCAAACGTCCAGGAGTCCCAGGCCGCTGATGGCGCCGCGGAGATAGGAGTTGAGCAGGACAGGAATCATCTGGGGATAGCGATCGAGGAAGAAGTTGCGTTCCCAGACGGGCGACCAGGGAAGCAGCACGAGAATCGCGCCGAGCTCGAAGCACAGCAGGGCAAGCACAACGCGTTGCAGGCGATTCATGGGGGGTTGGCGGCTCAACCGCGCTTCTGCAGGGCGGCGATGCGCTCTGCGATGTCGCGGTAGTCGATGTTCATGGCATAGACCTGGGTGAAGCTCTTCAGTGCGTCCTGCACGGAGCCGGCCAGCTCCTGAGCAATCCCCAGATCGTAGCGCAGCGCGAGGACGGATTCCTGGTCCAGCCCGGGGGTTTGCAGGGCGCGTTCGTACCACATGGCGGCGACCTGCGGCTGGCCCTTATCCATGAACGAAAGCCCCAGGAGGGTGAAGCACTGCATGGCATACCGGAAGGAATGCCCGGACTGGACGGCCTTGCCCACGCGCTGAAATTCGCCGATGGCTTCTTCGAGCAGACCCATTTCACGGTACGCAATGCCGAGATTGTAGTGGGTTTCGAGATCCTCGACTTCCTCCCCGGCGCCCATTTCGCCGAGTTGCTGGCGGAAGTCGTTGAAGACTTCTTTGAGCTGGTCCACAGACTCGCCGCTGCCCGCGGCCGGAGCCGCCGCGCGCGCTGACGCAGGAGCCTCCTTCGGCGCAGCCGGGGTGAATTCAAGATCATCCACTTCGGCGACAAGATCACTGAGCAACTGCTTGGAAGTCATCTGCGCAGGCGGTTGAGCGGCGGCGGGTGCGGGAGCCGGCGGCGGCGCCGCTTGCAGCTCGTAGTCGAACACTTCGGCGGCCTCTTCGGCAGCGGGCGCAGGCGCAGCGGAGGAAGGCCCTTCGTCGAGTGACAGAGTAATTTCTTCCGGCGGCGCTTGCGCGGCGGGCGGTGGCGCCGGGGGTCCGGCTGTGGGCTCCGAGGTCATCCGGGAAAGAGCGGCCCACTCGTCGGAGAGATCCACTTCGTGAACGCCGGCTTCGCCTTGGGGAGGCGCCTCCGACCTGTCGGCCGGTTGGACGCTGACTTCGGACACCGCCTCGGCCGCGGGAATAGTGAACTCCGCAGCGGCCGGAGCAGCCGCGGGTGCTTCCTCTGCGGTGAGGCGCGCGGCGCGCTGGAAACGGCGGCCGAGTTCCGAGAAACGCGTGGCGTTGGCCGTGTCGCCGCGGGAGGTGCAGATTTGTTCGAGCTGCGCGGCGAGTTCGGCGGTGCGGCGGTCGTTGCCGGCGCCCAAATGAAGATCGAGAAGTTTTTCGAGGACGACGGTGTGCCGCGGCGCCCGCTGCAGAACTTTTTCGAGCAGGTCCACTGCTTTCTGGGTGAGGCCGTAGCTGGAGAAGAGATCGACGTCGGTAAGGGACTGCGTAATGAAACGCTGCGTCTCTTCGTCGAACTCGCCTGTTTCGTCCGGCGCGGCGGCGACCACGGCCTCGGACGCCATGGGAGCAGAAGCAGGTGGTTCAGGTGGCGCGGGAGGAGCCGGGAGCCCTTCCATCGCGGGCAGGCCGAGGCGCGCGCGGACCTGGTCCAGGCGGCGCCGATTGTTTTCATCCGTTGGCTCGCGTTCGACGAGCTCCTGGAAAATGCCCTGAGCGCGATCCAATTGGCCGATGGAGACGAGAGCCTCGGCCAGCTGGTCCAGTCCATCGTTGAGGCGGAAGGAATCGCTGGAGCGGCGATACGCGTCTACCAGCCATTCGAGCGGCTCCAGGCGGCCGGGGAGGCGCTCGACAAGATTGTTGAGCACCTGCGTGAGGCGGTCATAATCCGCGGCAGCGAGCATGGGCTGGCGGATTTCGTTGAGGAGCTCGAGGGAACGCTCCGCCTCGCCACCGTCCAGGAGATGCACCGCAACGTCGTACACCACCGAGAAACGTTCCGGCGAGACGGCGAAAACCTTGCGCGCCAACTCCACGGCGCGATCGGGCTTTTGCGCCTGGATGTAAAACTCGACGAGTAACTGGGTGGTGTCGGCACCGGCCGAGGCGTCGGCAGCCTTTTCCAGCAGAGTGATGGCTTCGGGAACGTTTCCGGTGGCGGCCAGCGCGCGGGCCTTCACCGTTCGCGCGCGGGCGTTGGCAGGGTCCGACTTGATGGCCTGGTCGGCAAACTTAAGGGCCTCGGTAAAATGGCCGTGGTCCAGCATGCGGTGGGCACAGTTGAGGTAAGCCAGCGCCGCTTCGCCACGCTGTCCAATGCTGATGTAGAGTTCGGCGAGGCGCAATTGGACGCGGAGGTTGTCCGGCTCGAGGTCCAGCAACTGGCGGAGCACGCCGACGGCGAGCTCGGTACGGTTCGCGCGCAGGTGAGTTTCCGCGAGTTGCAGGTAGAGCGAGCGGGCCTCGCTCATCACGCCCTGGGCGACGTACAGCTCGGCGAGTTTTTCCAGCGGCTTGGTTTCCTCCGGCGCGAGCTTGGCGATTTTCTTGTAGATAGCGATGGCCTTGCTGTTAAAGCCGTCGCTGAGGAAGGCGCGGGCCAGCGCTTCGAAGTGTTCGAGAGCGCTCTTGGTGTCGCCGTCGCGGACATACAGGTCGCCCACGGTCATCAGGGTGACCTGATCCTGCGGTTCCACCTTCAATATCTGCTTATACTCGTTGATGGCCTGGGCGAGCTTGCCCTGGCTGAGATACTTCTGCGCCGCTTCCAGATGTTTTGCTTTGTTAAAAGCCATCCGAGACTCTCACCCTGACCGGAACCGGCCACCCCGTCGCGACGCTCCGCGATTCGCATAGACGGAACGAACGGTTCTCGATGCGGCGGACCGTGCGGAAACTTGGCTACGCTAGCACAGGGGGTAGAGGCAGTCAATGAAACCCGTGGGCCGCGTGAACCCATCGGCGATTAAGCAGTGGCATCGAGGGGGAGAGGCGATTGCGTGGCGGAAGCGGCCCAGCACGACGCCTCGCGCACCGGGGCGAACGAAAATCGGTGCAGCGGAGACGGGCCATGCAGGCGCAGGGCGGTGAGATGGTGCGGCGTGCCGTAGCCTTTGTTGTGCGCCAGTCCGTATTGCGGGAATTCGCGGTCGAATTCCTCCATCCGCGCGTCGCGGGCAGTTTTGGCAAGGATGGAAGCGGCCGCGATGGAGATGGAGCGCGCGTCGCCGTGGATGAGCGAGCACTGCTCCAGCCGCAGGTCCAGCGACATCGCGTCCAGCAGCAGATAATCCGGCGTGATGGAGAGTTTTTCCAGAGCGGCGCGCATGGCCTGGCGGCTGGCCTGGTAGATGTTCCAGGCGTCAATGCGCGCGGCATCGATTTCGGCCACCGCCCACGCCAGGGCATGCGCGCGGATGCGTTCCGCGAGTTCCGTGCGGCGGGCAGCAGAAAGCTTTTTGGAGTCGTCGAGGCCCACAATGCGGCGGCGGGGATTGAGAATCACCGCGGCGGCCACCACCGGACCAAAGAGCGAGCCGCGCCCAGCCTCGTCGAGGCCGGCGATGCGCAGCCACCCGCGTTGGCGCGCGTGTCGCTCATAGCGGGCGGAGCACAATCGTCCCATTGCCGCGCGATTTTAGCACAGGCTGCGTAGCCCGCGTCTTTAGACGCGGGGAAGTTGTCTGGGCGGGCATGTTGTTGCGCAACGGAAAAAGTGCAGGCAGAAGAAACAACGGCCCCGGATTGCCGGGGCCGCAGAAAATCAAAACCCATAAATTTGCGTCGAAAAATTACTCGGCGGTTTCTGTAATGGGTGCGGCGGCTTCCACGCGGTCCATGCGCTTGATGCGTGCGGCTTTGCCCTTTCGCCCGCGGAGGTAGTACAGCTTGGCGCGGCGCACTTTGCCGGAGCGGACCACCTCGATCGACTGAATCGAAGGCGAGTTGATGGGGAAAATGCGCTCCACGCCGACGCCGAAGCTGACGCGGCGAATGGTGACGCTGCGCGAAGCCAGGCGGCCGCGCTGCGCGATGACCACGCCCTCGTACGGCTGGATGCGCTCTTTTTCCTTTTCGCCCTCCCTTTCCTTCAGGCGGACGTGCACGCGCACCGTGTCGCCCGGGCGAAGCACGGGGAGGTCCTTGCGCAGTTGCGACTCTTCGAGCTTTTCAATCACGCGGTTCATGACAGTTTTACCTAGGGAGACCCACTCGGGTGGGGCCACCACAATGCAGACAAACACCTATTCTAGCAAAAAGGCAGATTCTCCGCCACACCTGCTTGCTGGAAAGGAGTCCAATGCAGATTGCTGAGGAATTCGGCGGTTTCCTCACTCAGCGGTGCGCTGCCTGTCCTTCCAGCCGCTCGCGCCGCGGAGGAGCAGCAGAACTGCCACGAGGAAGGACGGCGGAGCCATGACGTAATCTCCATGGAATACGTGCAGGACTCCGACGGCGAAGAGCAACAGGCCCACCGCTATGGCGCCGGCGCTCATCCATCGTCGCTGGATATGACCTTTGCGTTCGTTTTCGCTCAAGGTCATTTCTCCGCGTTGCTCGGATGCAAAAGGTCGGGCCGGTTCCGTCGCGTCTTGGCTAGCGCGGCTTCGCGCCGCCAGGCGCGGATCTCCTCATGGTTGCCGCCGAGGAGAACTTCCGGCACGGGCCACCCGCGGAACTCCGCTGGGCGCGTGTAATGCGGATAATCGAGGAGCCCCCGTGCCGGCGCGCTCGCCACTTCAGATTGAGGCGAGTCAATTACCACGGATTCATGGGTTGGCTCCGCGGCGCTGAATGACTCAAAGACAGACGAGTCTTCGTTCCCCAGCGCGCCGGGCAGCAGCCGCGTCACCGCGTCGAGAACCAGGGCGGCGGGGAGCTCGCCGCCGGAAAGGACAAAGTCGCCGATGGAAATTTCGTCGGTGGCCAGATGCTCGGCGACGCGCTCGTCCACGCCTTCGTAGCGCCCGCAGAGGAGCACGATGCGCTCAAGCTGCGCCAAGCACCGCGCTGTCTCCTGCCGAAACAATTTTCCCGACGCCGACAGCAGAACAATCGCCGTCGTAGGGGCGGAGCCCTGCCCGCCCTGCTCGCCCCGAGCATCGCCGAGGGGAGCGGAGTCGAAGGGTGCCTGCCCTTCCTGCCCCAGCAAAGATTCTACGGCCTCAAAAATTGGTTCCGGCTTCAACACCATGCCCTCGCCGCCGCCGAAGGGGCGGTCGTCCACGGTGCGGTGGCGGTCGTGCGCCCAATCGCGCAAATCGTGGACGTGCGTTTCGATGATGCCGGCCTCGCGCGCGCGGCGGACGATGCCGTGCTCGAGCGGCCCGGTAAAGAAGTCCGGAAAGATTGTGATCAAGTCGAAGCGCATGTTCAGTGACCAGCGGCCGGCGTTCCGCGATCCGTGGGCCCGCTGACGGAATCATACGACGAGCGCAATCGTAGGGGCACGATATATCGTGCCCCTACCGCCGTGGCGCCCGAGGCAGCCACCGATTCACGCGTTTGCAGTAGTCCTCGTACGATGCGCCGAATTTATCGCGCAATGCGGGTTCTTCATACAAGAAGACAAACAGGTGGAAGAAGACCCACACGACCAGCGCGTAGCGGCACAGCGTCCATGAGCGGAAGCGCGCGCTTTCACCGAATAGCACGAACAAAACGCTGATGTACATCGGGTTGCGCGCGTAGCGGTACAGGCCGCGCACAACGAGCAATTTCGGCGGGTCAATCGGCGCCGGCGTACCGTGTCCGGCAAACGCAAAATCGAGCGCGCACCACAGGTAGCCTGCCACGCCCAGCGAAAGCAGCACCAGCCCGCCGGCGAGAGAGGCCGGATTCTCGAAAACGCCCGCTCCGTAGGCGTTCTGGAAAAAGTAGCGCGGCGCCCACACGGTCACTGTGCCGGGGACAAAAAAAGTGAATAGCGCGAGCTTGATGAGGGCCACGGCGACGTTGGGTTTTTCGGGCAAGGACTGCGGCATAGTTTCTTATGCGTTCAAGTCGCGCAAACCCCCTGGCAGGACGACTTCGATGCGGCGGGCCGCGGGGTCAATGCGTGTGCAAATTTCCGCGGCGAAGGGGATGAGCATTTCGCCGTGCGGCGTGTCCACCACGAGCAATGGCGTGCCCCGCTTGTCTTCTCCGGTGTGCTGCACATCGCGCACGATGCCGAACGGCGTTGACGCGCCCTGCTCCCACACTGTGCAGCCCATCAAGTCGGAAAAGAAGTATTGCCCGGCGGGGAGCGTAACGCGCTCGGAAAGCGGCACCTGAATTTCCAGCCCGGCGAGAACTTCCGCGGCGGAGATGGAGTCCACGCCTTCGAAGTGGAAGATGGCCTGACGCTTGTGCAGCCAGCACCGGCGGACGGTGACGCGGCGCGGCGGTTTTTTTCCGTCGGACAGAAAAACTTCGCGCAGGGCGGGGAGACGCTGGGGAAAGTCGGTGAAGATTTCCGCGGCCACTTCACCGATGCGGCCGCGGCTGCGGAGAATCCGCGCGAGCGTGACGCCCTGCCACTCTTGCGCCACTACTCGAGTATCTCCAGCGTATAGCGTTTGTGGAGTTTCATGCCCGCCGCGCCAAGCAGTGTGCGCATGGCTTTGGCCGTGCGGCCCTGCCTGCCGATGACCTTGCCGAGATCGGTGGGATGCACGCGTAACTCCAGCACGGTTACCTGTTCACCGTCCACCGCTCGAACTTGCACTTGATCGGGATTATCCACCAGCGCCTTGGCGATGGCTTCGACAAGCTCTCGCACCGCGACTCCTTTCCGGGAAGCAGGGGAACCACGAGGCCACCAGCGGGTGGGAGGGCCGGGCGGTCGCCCATGAACTCGAGCTAACTACGAGCTAGAAAGCCTCCCATGCAGAGAATCGGGCGCGGGGCAAGAAACTAAGAAATCTTCTGCCGACGGATGAAACTGCGCACAGTGTCGCTGGGCTGCGCGCCATGACCCATCCAGTACTTGATGCGCGCGGCGTCCAGCTTGACCTCGGCAGGCTTCTTCAGTGGGTCATACGTGCCCACGATTTCAACAAAACGGCCGTCACGCGGACGGCTGCTTTCCGTCACCACTACACGGTAAAAGGGCTTCTTCTTTTTTCCAAATCTGGACAATCGAATCGTCAGCACGCAGCCTTACCTCCGGCGAACATTATAGCCGAAAAGGCCGAAAATCGGGAATGGCGGGGAGCTTCGGCGGGACTACCTGCGTCAATCTGCGTTCATCGGCGGTTGCTTTCAGGTCCCTCAGGAAAGCCCGGAAAGCTTGCCCAGCCCGCGCAGCTTGCCTTTGGCCGCGGCGGCGCCGTACTGCTTGATCATTTTGCGCATGGTCATGTACTGCCGCAGGACTTCGTTCACCTGCTGCACGGACGTGCCGCTACCGCGCGCGATGCGTTTGCGCCGTTTGCCGTCAATCAGCGAGTGGTCGTCGCGCTCGGCGGCGGTCATCGAGTTGATGATGGCTTCCACGCTCGTCAGCCGTTTTTCATCCACCTGCGTGTCGCGCGGAATGTTGGCGAACGGCCCCACCTTGGGCAGCATGCCCATCACCTGCTCCAGCGGGCCCATTTTTTTGAGCTGTTTCAACTGGTCGCGGAAATCTTCCAGCGTGAAATCGTCGTGGCGGAGTTTTCGTTCCAGCTCCGCGGCTTTTTTCTGGTCGATGTGCAGCTCGGCTTTTTCAATCAGCGTGAGCACGTCGCCCATGCCCAAAATCCGGCTGACGATGCGCTCGGGATAAAACGGCTCAAGGGCCTCGTATTTTTCGCCGATGCCCACGAACTTCACCGGCGCGCCGGTCACCTTGCGAATGGACAGCGCCGCGCCGCCGCGCGCGTCGCCATCGAGCTTGGTCAGCACCACGCCGGTCAGCCCCAGCCGCTTGTGGAACTCGCCCGCTGAGCGCACCGCGTCCTGGCCGATCATCGCGTCCGCAATGAACAAAATCTCCGCGGGCTGCAATTCGCGCTTGAGCATTTGCAGCTCGTTCATCAACTCGTCGTCAATGTGCAGGCGGCCGGCGGTGTCCACCAGCACCACGTCGCTGGCGGAAAGTTTCGATTCGCGGACCGCGCCGCGGACAATGTCCAGCGGCTTGTTGGTATTTTCCGCGGCCCAGCACGGCAGCCCGACGGCTTTCGCCACTTGCGCGAGTTGCTCGCGCGCCGCGGGACGATAGACGTCGGTGGAAACCACCAGAGGGCGATGCCCCGTGCCTGCCAGCCATTTTGCCAGTTTTCCGGTGGTCGTGGTCTTGCCCGAGCCTTGCAGCCCGACGAGCATCCACACCGACGGCGGGCGCGAGGCGAACTTAGGCTTGGCCTGGTCGCCGAGTAGGAAGCCCAACTCATCGCGGACAATCTTGATCACGTGCTGGTCGGGAGAGAGTTGCAGCAGCACTTCCGCGCCCAGCGCTTTTTCGCGGATGCGCCCGAGAATTTCGTCCACCACGGCGACGTTGACGTCGGCGTCGAGCAGGGCCTCGCGCAGGCCGCCCATCGCCGCGTCGAGGTGCTCGGCAGAGAGCTTGCCTTGGCCGCGAAGGTTTTTGAAAACGCGCTGCAGCCTGTCGGTTAGATTCTCAAACATGGCTTGTGTTCACAGCCTGCGCCATCGAGCGCCGTGCAATCTTCGATTCTAGCGGTCGGTGCCTCGGCAGTCAAAGCCCCTCAAAACACCACTCCTGCAAATGGCCCGCAGCGTGCATAAATGAACGTGCGCGCGGTTGACGCTGGCCGTGGTGGCGGCGTAGTCTGCGCGCAGTTTTCCCCGTATCGAGAGAGCGAGCGTGACGATGGCTCCGGCGGCGCTGGCCCCGGGACAAGCGGTCGGCTCTTACCTGCTCGTCGAGCGCCTCGGCGCCGGCGGCATCGGCGAGGTGTGGAAAGCGCGTGACCGCCGCCTCAACCGCGTCGTCGCCCTGAAATTTATCGCCACCGAGCGCCCCGGCTCCTCCACCGCGCGCGACTTGCTGCGCGAAGCCCGTGCTGCATCCGCGCTGAACAATCCCAACATCATCACGATTTTCGAAGTCGGCGAAAGCGACGGCGGCACCTACCTGGCTATGGAGTTCGTCGAAGGCGAGACGCTGCGCGCGCGCCTGCAGCGCCCGCCGCTGCCGCTCGACGAAGCGATGGAGATCGCCATGCAGGTGGCCGCCGGGCTGGCCGCCGCGCATAAGCAGGGCATCGTCCACCGCGACCTCAAGCCGGAAAACATCATGCTGCGCGTGGACGGCTACGTGAAGCTGGTGGACTTCGGTCTGGCCAAAGTGCTTTCGTGGGCCGCGGAGGAGACCAGCGACTCCAGCAATTACTCTTCGGATGGCGCGCATCTCGTCGGCACGGTGAACTACATGTCGCCGGAGCAGGCCCGCGGCAAAGCGGTGGACGCGCCGAGCGACGTTTTTTCCTTCGGCATCGTGCTTTACGAAATGCTCGCCGCCGAACACCCTTTCCGCAGCGACACGCCCGTCGACACCCTGCAAGCCATTCTCAGCAAAGAGCCGCCGCCGCTGGAATCGCGCACGCCGGGCGTTTCCGCGGAGTTGAGCGGCGTCGTAGCGCGCGCGCTGCGCAAAGCGGCGGAGGAGCGTTTTCCCTCCGCCGTGGACCTCGCTGACGAATTGCGCCGCGTAAGAGCCAAGCCGGTGGCGGAGTCAGCGCCCACAGAGCTCAAGAAAAAACCGCGCTGGCTGCAAGCCGTGGGCGCCACGCTCATCGCAGCGCTCTTGTTCGCAGCGGGATGGTTTTCGCTCAAAGCTCCCCGGGAAAATATCTCCGCGCCACAGGTGCAATCGGTCGCCGTGCTCGGCCTCGAACCCGGCGCAGGGGACGAGCGCGCGTCGCTGTTGGCGCAGGGACTGAACGAAGAGCTCGGCGGGGCGCTGGCCTCCGTGGGTTTGCGCGTGATGCCGGCGATGAGCGTGCGCGAGCGCGGTGCCGCCGGACCTCGCGCCATGGGCGAGCAACTCGGCGTGGACGCCGTGCTCGAAGGCAGCGTGCGCAGCTACGGCAGCAAGTTCAAGGTGCACGTGGAACTGACCAGCGCGCGCACCGGATTTCAAATTTGGACCGGCACGTTCACCGTAGAGGGCGAAGACCTGCTCAACAGCGAGCAAAGAATCGCGGCAGAAATTGCCGCGCAGATCCGCGGCTCACTAGGCGGCACGAGATAGCAAAGTTTGGTACGCGAGGTGCCTGAATGATACCGGCGTGGAATCGAAAGACGCGGCAAACAAGAAGGTGCGGCGTGAAAAATCATGCGGATAACAGGGTACGTGTAGTAGCGCTGCCCACAATTCTGGCGGCGATGCTGGCAATTTTCTGGGCAGTCAGTCCGGCCCGAGCCGCCGAGGTCAAACTGACCCGCGCGGACGTGCGCACTTATGCCATCACCGGCGGCGCGGGCGCCAACGCGTGGGCGCTGCGCTACCACACCCCCGTCAATGGTTATTGGGATTATCGTTCGAAACAGCTAGTTGAAATCGCGCGGCTCTTGCCCGTGGAAGGAGATCGCGCCTGGTTCAGCCATGGAGGCTGGTTGCGCCTCATCGACACGAAGCAGGGTGTAGTCATCGGGCGGTGGCATTTCCCGGGGCTGATTGTGCGGCTGGAAGTGGCGGGGAAAGAGCTTCAGGTCGAGACACAACAGCAGTACGGGCCCGAAAACCTGATCCGTACAGTTTTTCCATTCGATCCCGCAGCGCCGCGGATTCCGAATTGGCCGCCAAACGATATATCGCTGGAGAGGTTGTCGCAAACGGAATCAGACGCGAACTTCACATTTAACCCGGGCAACGCCTCTGCGCAAGATGCGAAGCAGCGCGAAGCGCAAATGAAGGACATGGTGCGCCGCGATCCACTTTCGCCCTGGCTGCGCGTCGCGCTCGGCAAGTTCCTGTTGGAAACGTCGCAACCCGGCGCCACGGACGTGTTTCGGGAGGCTGTCGAACTCGCCAGCACGGATTTCACGGAACTCCTCCGCATATCGGCCTTCCTCGACACCTTTGGCCAGCGCGAAGTGGCCCGGAAGGCGTTTGAGCGGGGCTACCGGGATTTCCTCGAGCGAGGATATGATCCGAGATTGGTCCATTCACTTCTGCCGAAGTTTATCCTGTATTCGTACGGTCCCGCGAAAGGCGATTGGAAGCGCGAAGATCCTGTTTTTCGCCGCGAGATCATCGAGCGTTTCTATCGCTTCGCTCCGTACGCGGAAGCCGCCGAATATGCGTGGCAGCTCTATGCCCAGCGCCTGGAGACAGACGGCCCGTCCGAACTCGTTTCCACGTGGCAATTCCGCGCGAAGGACGCGCGCGGAAAGAGCGGCGCAATCTGGAATCGCGGCGTGCTGCTGGCCATTGATACCGCCGCCCTGTTGGTTGCGTCTGCATTCCTGGCTGGGTTTCTTTTTATTGTGGTCATCTACCGGCGTTACGTTCCCCAACGCCGGTTGTTGGCGGCGGCACACGGACGCCAGGGAAAACTTGCCCGCGGCTTCTTTCTCTTCGGGCTGGAATTCTGGAGCCGCCGCGACCGCATTGCATTTTTGTCCATCGCGCTGTTGGGATGGCTGGCTGCCGGAGCGGTCGGCTCATACATGAGCGGAATCCTGCGCGTTGCGGCGGCGCCGCTCAGTCTCGCGGGAGGCAGTCTGGCCGGCCCGGTGAACCGCGAGTACCTTGAAAAACACCTGCCGCCGACCCCGGAGCGCGATCTGCTGCTGGCCTATTCCTGGCAACTGGATGGCGATTTGAAAAAGGCCGAAGAACTCTATCGCGCGCTTCCGCAATTTGCGGAAAGCTGGAACAACCTCGGTGTCATCCTGAATGCGACCGGCCGCGAGTCGCAGGCGAAACAGGCTTTCGAACACGCCCTGCAAATGGACCCCGCGCGGGACGAAGCTGCGGTTAACTCGGGCCGGCCGGCCCAATCCTTCTGGACAAAATTGTTTCAGGAAAATCTGCCCGGAAAGCCCATGCTGGCGTTGCCGGCGAGCGATCGTTTTCAGCGCGCGTATCTCAACGGCTCCACCAGCGCTGTCATGATGCGCGCGGTGGCCGGTCCGCTGACCTACATCGACAACGACCCCAGCTTAATTTTCGGCTCGGCGGGAGCGGCGCGCGGAACGATCCTTTTTGTGGGGCTATTGGTGGCGGTGACGCTGCTGGCGATCGCCATGGTCACGCTGATTCCGGCGCGCGACGTGACGCAACCGCCCGGCCGCCGTCATATTGTGTTGCAGATTCTTTTCCCCGGCACGGTGCCGGCCTGGTCATGGTTTGGAGGGCTGGTTCTGACGGCCTGGAGTTTTTTCTTCATCCAAGATTTGCTGCTGTTCTGGCAGGGAAGTTCCCGTATCCTCACCTACATCAGCATGCCGAACATTCTGTGGGCCTACGGCGTGCCTGCCGAACCCAATGCCGTGCGATTAACAGGGGTTGGTGGACTAATTAATCCCGGCTGGGGCTTGGTGGCTGTGTCGCCGGCGATTTTATTTGCGGTGAACCTGGCGCTGGTGCTGTGGCAGAGACGGCGGGAGCGTTCAGTTTCCGTCGGATAGACCGAGCCGCTGCATTTTTGTGCGCAGGCCTTCGCGGCTGATGCCCAGCACTTCCGCGGCGCGCGTGCGGTTTCCTTCCGTGTATTTCAACACCGAAAGAATCAGCTGCTTTTCCATTTCCGCCAGCGACATCGGCGCAATCTCCGCGCCGCGCGGCGCGGCGGCAGCGCCTGCATTCGGTTTTCCCTGGATGCGGTCGCTCAACGCGTCCGGGCCGATGGCCGCGCCCGGCGGTGAGGTCACCACCAGGCGCGCAATCTCGCTCTCCAGTTCGCGAACGTTGCCCGGAAACGCGTAGGCCGAAAGTTTTTCCAGGCATGCGCTCGATAGCCGCAGCGCTTCGCGGGCGTAGCGCGCCGCATAGGCGCGCACAAAATGGTCGGCGAGCAGATGAATATCGTGCGGGCGCGCGCGCAGCGGCGGAATCTTCAACGTAATCGTGGCCAGGCGGAAGTAAAGATCGTTGCGGAAATTTCCGCTTTCCACTTCGCGCTCCAGGTCGCGGTTGGTCGCCGCCGCCACGCGCACGTCTACCGTCTCCACGCGGTTGGAGCCCAGCGGCGTGAACTCGCCCGATTGCAGCACGCGCAGCAGGCGCGGCTGGAGTTCGAGCGGCATTTCGCCGATTTCGTCCAGAAAAATCGTGCCGCGGTCGGCGGCAGCGATCAGGCCGGTACGGTCACGCGTCGCGCCGGTAAACGCCCCGCGCACGTAGCCGAACAATTCCGACTCAATCAGCGTTCCGGGAATCGCCGCGCAGTTCAGCACCACAAACGGCCCAGTGGCGCGCTGGCTGCGGCGGTACAGCGCGCGCGCAAACAGTTCCTTTCCCGTGCCGGTCTCGCCCTGAATCAACACGGGCAAATCCGTAGGCGCCACCTGCCGCAGCGTTTCGAGCACCGCCGCCATGCCCGCATCGGCGGTCAGGATGCCGTCGGTGGAGCCGAACGTGGCTTCGAGTTCGCCGGCGCGTTTGCGCGCGTGCTCGATGGCGATGGCAGCGCGCAGCCGCGGCGCGGCCAGCCGGCAGATTTCTTCGAGCAGCGCGCGGTGGCGCTCCGTGAAGCGGTTGGAGACGTCGCGGTTTTCGAGAGTGATCAGCGCGAAGGCTTCTTCGCTGGCCACCAGCGGCCCGCACAGCAGTGAGCGGATGGCCAGCCGTTTTACGCTGGGGTTCGCGCCGAACTCGGCGGAATCCAGCGCGTCGCCGAGCAACAGCGCGCGGCCGTGCTCCAGCACCGCGCCGGAAATCGAGCTGCTCACTTCCTCCTGCGCGCGGTCGAGCGCTTCACTTTTGAAGTTGCGCGCCACCGCCGCGCGGAATTTCCCCGCCTCGCGCACCACCACGAACCCGCGGTCCGCGCCCAATCCTTCAATCGTCGCGTCCAGCAAGTCCGCCAGCAGTTCGCCGTATTCGCGCTCCAGCAGCAGCGTCCGCGCCACTCGGTAGAGCAGCGCAATTTCGGCGTCATCGAATTGGTGCGCCTGTCCAGCCATGCAGGGATTTCCCGGCGCGCGATTTTACATCGGCGGCACTGCAGGGGCACGCACTATCGCGTCCCTTCGAGGCGAGCAACGGTGGCGTCGCCGCGCGCATCGCTTTCGGGTAGGAGTAAACTACGAGTATGAGGCGCGCCTTGCACATTGCGACAGTCTTCGGGCTGTTGTGGGTGGCCGTGCTCGCCGTGCGCGCGGATGATTTCTGGAAGCGCAAGCCGCCGTCGCAATGGACGGCCGACGAAGCGCTGCAAATTCTGAAAAACTCTCCGTGGACGAAGCAGGAACCCGTGGCCACCTCGGCGGTGACCTGCGATTCGGATGTCTACGACGCCAATGGAAATTGCCGCGATCTGCGCTTCCAGATTCCGCGCGAACCGAAGCGCCGGCGCGGGCGTGAGGTTCCCGATACGCATTTCAACCTGGCCATCTACCTCGTGCGCTGGGACTCCGCGCCGGAGGTGGCCGCCGCGTTTGCGCGGCTGGAGGCGCTGGGCGAGCGCGCCAGCGCGCTGTTCCGCTCGCCGCCCCCGCGGCGTCCCCCGGACCGCTACGTCATCACCATGAACGTGGTGCAGCCCGCCAGGGACTCTGGCGACCCGTTCGCTCTCAGCGAAGACACCAAAGAAAAGAATCCTGTGCGCCTCAAGACCAGCCGCGGCACGTTTGCGCCGCTCGAAACCGAGCACAGCGGCGTCGGCGCTAACGAAGCCCTGCATTTTTTCTTTCCGCGCGTGCACGACGGCCAGCCCATCCTCGATCCTCGAGGCGATATCGCGGAATTTGTTTTCGAGGGCAAAAAGGTTTCGGTGAGGAGCAAATTTTCGCTGGACGCGGAATCTCTCCGCTAGCCTAGCGCGGGATCTGCGCAGTCAGAGCCGGAAACCAGTGCCGCGTGCGATTGCACGCCGCGCACACGGTAAGCATCACCGGCACTTCCACTAGCACGCCGACCACCGTGGCCGTGCCCCCCATCGTGCAAACCACGCATTTCATACCGTAATTTCCTTCATCTGCCCATTGGTGTAACCAAAATCCGGTGGTCCGAGTGTTGTCCTCATCAAGCTCCTTGTTTAGGACAAGCCGTCACCGTCTCGAACCGGTCGCCGAAGTACCGCTGATTGATCCACAGGGCGGCGTTGACCAGAGAAATCAGGACGGGCACCTCCACAAGCGGTCCGATCACGGCGGCGAAGGCCGCCCCGCTGTTGATTCCGAAAGTTGCGATGGCCACGGCGATCGCCAGTTCAAAGTTGTTCGACGCCGACGTAAAGGAGAGCGTCGTGGATTCAGCGTACGTTGCGCCCACTCGCGCGCTCATCCAGAAGGAAACAAAGAACATCACGACGAAGTAAACGGTCAGTGGGATGGCAATTCGAACGACGTCGAGTGGCAATCGAACGATCATTTCCCCCTTGAGCGAGAACATCACCACGATGGTGAAAAGAAGGGCGATGAGGGTGATCGGGCTGACCTTCGGGATAAAGCGGGTGTGATACCATTCCTTCCCCTTCACGCGGGTGAGCACGAACCGTGTTAGAAAACCTCCGAGGAACGGGATGCCGAGATAAATGAAAACGCTCAATGCTATGTCGCGAATGGAGATGTTCACCCGAACTGAGGTCATCCCTAACCATCTCGGCAAAACGGCGAGGAAGAAGTACGCGTAGGCAGAGAAGAATAGAACTTGGAAAATTGAGTTGAACGCCACCAGGCCGGCGGCGTACTCACGATCGCCCCGGGCCAGATCGTTCCAGACGATCACCATGGCGATGCACCTCGCGAGCCCGATCAATATCAGTCCAATCATGTACTCCGGCTTGTCGCGGAGAAAAAGAAACGCCAGCGTGAACATGAGCAGCGGCCCGACCACCCAGTTCTGAATCAACGACAGGGCCAGCACCTTCCGGTGGCTGAACACCCGTCCCATCTCCTCATATTTCACCTTGGCGAGCGGCGGGTACATCATGAGGATGAGTCCGATCGCGATCGGGATGGAGGTCGTTCCCACGCTGAAGCGGTTCAGAAAGGGAACGATTCCCGGCACCAGGTAACCCGCCGCGACGCCTCCGACCATCGCCGCGAAGATCCATACCGTCAGAAACCGGTCCAGGAAAGAAAGTCGGGAAGTACTCTGCGCATTTGCCATGTTGTTTTGGCTAGTTCTCCTTACCGTTCTATCTGGCTCACAGCAGCTCCGCCGATACGGGCGCTACAGCGGCTTCCGCGCGCGCACGAACGCGCTCATGAATTTTCCGTCCACGTGTGGCGCGACGGCGTCGGGGCTGATGCCTGCGGCGTTCAGAAATTCGCGCGCGTCTTCCACTTTGTAAATGCGCGTGGGCTCCACGTCCACCTCGGTGAATCCCGCGCGGATGAGCTTTCCGCGGTACTCGTTTTCTTCCAGCGCCCCGGCCACGCAGCCGATCCACAGCTCGACGTTGCGGCGGATTTCCGGAGCCACTTCGCCGCGCACCACCACGTCGGAGACGGCGAACCGCCCGCCGGGCTTCAGCACGCGAAACGCTTCGCGCAACACGCGGTCTTTGTCGGCGGAAAGATTGATCACGCAATTGGAGATGATGACGTCCACGGAATTATCCGGCAGCGGAATTTCTTCGATGGCGCCCTTGAGGAACTCGACGTTGGTCACGCCAGCCTTGCGCTGATTTTCGCGTGCCAGTGCCAGCATGTCGTCGGTCATATCCAGGCCGAAGGCTTTGCCGGTGGGCCCCACGCGGCGCGCGGAGAGCAGCACGTCAATGCCGCCGCCGGAGCCGAGGTCCAGCACGGTTTCGCCCGGGCTGAGCTGCGCGAGCGCCGTGGGATTTCCGCAGCCGAGCGAAGCCAGCACAGCTTCCTGCGGCAGGCCGGACTTCTGGCTGGCGTCGTAGAGGTCTTTGGTGATGGGGTCCACTGCGTCGATGGACGAATCCGAGCAGCAGCCCCGCGAATTTGCCGGAGCGACGGGCCCGCACGCCGCGCGACCGCCGGCAGCGGCCATGCGCGCCGCCGCGCCGTAGCGTTCCTTGACGATTTCCTTAATCTCTTCCGCGCTCGACGGCTTCGACTCCGCGGCCGGCTCGCCGCCGCAGCACGTGCTCACCCCGCCTTGCTGCTTCACTGCCTCTGTGATGTTTTCCTGGCTCATGTTTTTCCTCGCTCGAAAAAATTCGGCGCGCGCTGGCGGCCGTGCTACATGGAAATTGGAATGATGATGGACTCCGGCTGAACGGCTTTGCTGCGCGAGCAGCATTCGGCATAGAGAAAGCTGAGCAGCTCGCGCAGGGCGTCCGCATTGGCTGCGTACCACAGAAACTGGCGGTCGCGCCGCACGGTGAGCAACCCTTCGTTCTTGAGTTTTTCCAGGTGGTGCGACAGCGTCGAGCCGGGAATGTCCAACTCGGCCTGGATGTCGCCGACAATCATGCCCCCGGGGTGCGCGGAGAGCAGCAGGCGCACAATGCGCAGGCGCGGCTCGGCGCCCAGCGCGGCGCACATATCCGCGAAGCGGATCACCTGTTCCGGCGGGGGCTGCTTCTTCATATTTCGATGATACCGGAAATATAGAATCTGTCAAGCCTTCTTTTCACCGAACCTTTTCCCCGCCCCAACGTCCTTACTAGCATAGGAAGCGACCTTGCCGGGAAACCCCGGCGGGGCATGAGGGAGCGGGGATCATGATGAAACTGTGGATCGCGCTGTTTGTAGCCATCGTCCTGACGCTGTTCCTGCCCTGCGCCACCGATGCGCAAGAAACCATCACCGGCGACTGGACTGCGCAGCTCCAGCCCGAAAAAGACAGAATCAATCTCGGCGTCCGCTACGGCACATTCGCCACTACTCCGACTGGGGCTCCACGCGGACACTCACTGAGTTTCGCGGACTCGACACCGCCACCGCCCTGGCGCGCTCCTCTGAAGTGCGCTTCCAGCTTGTGCGCGACGCCGGCACGATCTCCTTTGAGGGCCACTTCCGCGACGGCAAGGGCGTTGGAGAGTTCCGCTTCACTCCCAATTCAGAATTCGCCTCCGAAATGAAATCCATGGGCTTCGCCGGGCTAAACACGCATACGCTTTTCTCCATGGCCATGCACGACGTCAGCCGCCAGTTCGTGCGCGAGATGCGCGACCTGGGCTACAAGAACGCAACAACGGATGACCTGATCGCCATGCGCATCCACGGCGTTTCCCCGGCGTTTGTGAAAGACCTGCGCGCGCTCGGGTATTCCAGCCTCTCGGTGGACAACCTGGTGTCCTTCCGCATTCACGGCGTCAGCCCGGAGTTTGTGCGGGAATGGAACGGCCTGGGCTTCAAGAATTTGGACAGCGACGATCTGGTGTCTATGCGCATTCACGGGGTGACGCCAGACTTGCTAAAGGATATGCGCGGGCTGGGAATTAACAATCTGTCCGTGGACGATCTGGTGTCCATGAGGATTCACGGCGTGAGCGGAGCGTTTGCCAAAGAGATGCAGACGCAGGGCGTATCGCGACTGGACACCGACCAGCTTGTGTCCATGCGCATCCATGGCGTCAGCCCGGATTTCGTGAAGCAGATGCATGCGCTGGGCATTGCGGAACTCACGACCGACAACCTGGTGTCCATGCGCATTCACGGCGTCTCCCCGGCGTTTGTCGTGGAGATGAAAGCCGCGGGCTACGACCACCTCACAGTGGACCAGCTCGTCTCCATGCGCATCCACGGCGTGAACGCCGCCTTCGTCAGGGACATCGCCTCCCGCGGCTACAAAAACCTCTCCGTGGACGACCTCATCCAGATGAAAATCACCGGCCCCCGCCGCCAGCGCGGCACGATCTGAAGCTTCCACCCCGCGGTCCCTCCAGAAACCCAGGCCCTGCGCTCGAACACGCCGGCGCATGAGTGCGCCAGCGCTTCCTTGACCGCTTCTCGCGGCTCGTCTACACTAGCGGTTTCGATTTGCGCCCGGAGAGTGCGCAGGGCTGCGGTGCGCCCTTGGCTGGACGTTGCGCGCAGGCCGTGCCGGGCGAAAGACCAGCGAGCGGAACTTGCGCCCGTTGCGCCGCGTAACATTTAGAGAGAGGCCTCATTGCCGAAGCGTACCTTTCAACCCAAAGTGCGCCGCCGTCACAAGACGCACGGTTTCCGCGCACGGATGAAGACCAAAGGCGGGCGTAAAGTCCTTGCACGACGCCGCAAAACCGGACGCAAGCGCCTCGCGCTCTAGCCGCAGCTATCCGCGTGCCTGCCGTTTGCTGGCCCGCGGGGAGTTCGACGCGGTCTATGAAGCCGGGCGGCGGCGCGCGAGCAAGCAGTTTCTCGTGTTTTTCCGCCGGCGCACCGCGCTCGATGCCGTCAGCCGTTTTGGAATCAGCGTGAAAAAAGCGCTGGGCGGAGCGGTGGTGCGCAACCGGCTGAAGCGCCGCATCCGCGAAATCCTTCGCTTGCACCGCCAGGAGATTGCTACAGGATGGGACATTGTCATTCACCCGCGCAGCTCGGTGGCCACCGCGCCGTTTGTGGCGATCGAACGCGAACTGGTCGACTTGCTGGCCAGCGCGCTGAAGTAGACGGGCGCGCTTCTGCTGTTGCGCGGCCGCGCGATTTCAGCGCAAAACTGTTGCTGCTTTTGGTGCGCGCGTACCAGCTCATTCTCGGTCCATTTCTCGGCGGCGCCTGCCGCTTCTATCCCTCCTGCTCGAACTACGCCATGCAAGCGATTGAACGTCACGGTGCGCGGCGCGGCGCGGCACTGACCGTGAAGCGCTTGTTGCGTTGCCGGCCGTTTTCCCCGGGAGGAGTTGACCTGGTGCCGGAACGCGCGGATGTGCCAAGCGAAACGTGGGAGGCGGCGCTGTGAAAGAACTTTCCACCGAACGCCGCGTCGCACTGGCCTTCGCCCTCTGGATCGTGATCATGGTCGGCTGGAGCTACGTGTGGAAGCCGAGCCGCCCGGCGACCGCCCCGCTCCCGCAGCCCGACGCACCGGCAAGCACGGCAACCTCACCTGAGCAAAAACCCGTCCCGGAAAAACCGGCCGCAACACCCGCTGCTGCTGCGACGAAAATGCAAGCCGCGTCGGGGCCCGCGCCAAAGGCCGCGGCGCAAGAAAAAACCGTGGTCATTGAGAACGGGCTCTACCGCGTGGAGATTTCCAACCGCGGCGGCGTAGTGAAAAGCTGGCGGCTGAAGAATTACAAAGACAACAAGAAGCAGCCGCTCGAACTGGTGAACGCGGAGGCGGCGCAACAGGTAGGGGCGTGGCCGTTTTCGCTGGCCGTGGACGACCCGGCGTTGGAAACGCTGATCAACGGCGCGCTCTTCGAGATGACTCCCGCCGAAGGCACGCTGCAAGCTCCTGTGGATGTCGCCTTCGAATGGAGCGACGGCCGCGTGCAGGTCACCAAGCGGCTTAAGTTTGACTCCAGCTACATCGTGGCGCTAGAGACTTCCGTGCTCGTGGACGGCCAGCCGGTGGCTCACGGCGTGGCATGGCGCGGCGGATTTGGCGACGCCACCGAGTTTGCGCACGCCGACCAGGTCAAAGTGATCTTCCACGAAAGTCAGAAGCTCAAGGTGTTAGAGGCCAAGAAACTCGGCGTCCCCGATCACAACGAGCAGCGCCTGCGGCAAATCGGCACCATGGATTATGCGGGGATTGAGGACCGCTATTTCACCGCGGCCTTCCTCCCGCGCAGCGAAAACCCGGCGCATTGGAACGCGGGTATGACGCTGTGGCACTGGCGCCTGGAACGCGAAGTCGGCGCGGGGGACAAGCGATCCAAGGAAGCCGTGGTGGAGATGGCCGCGGGGACCACGATGGCCGGGCCGGTGGCCTTCCGCGTTTACGTGGGGCCCAAGGCGCTGGAAGAATTGCGCGCGCAAAAGCCGCCATTGACGGAGCTGGTGCAGTTTGGCTGGCTGGGCTTCATCGCCGAGCCGCTCTTTTATTTCTTGCGCTGGATTTACGGCTACGTGCCCAACTACGGCTGGGCCATCATCCTGATGACCATCGTCATCAACATGGCGCTGTTTCCGTTGAAGGTGAAAAGCTGGCGCTCCATGCAGAAAATGCAGAAGGTGATGCCGGAGGTCAAGCAGATCCAGGACCGCTTCAAAAAGTATTCGATGAAGGACCCGCGCCGCCAGGAAATGAACACCGAAGTGATGGCTGTGTACAAGCGCGAGGGCGTCAACCCCATGGGCTCCTGCCTGCCCATGCTGCTGCAAATGCCCATCTGGATCGCGCTCTTCTCCATGCTGGGCGCGGCGATTGAATTGCGCCACGCGCCGTGGCTGGGCTGGGTCCACGACCTTTCTACGCACGACCCGCTCTACATCCTGCCCGTGCTGATGACGGTGACCATGTACATCAGCCAGAAAATGACTCCGGCTACCAGCGCCGACCCCGCGCAGCAGAAAATGATGCAGATGATGCCGCTGATTTTCGGATTTATGTTTATGCGCACTTCCAGCGGGCTGACGCTGTACATCCTCAGCAGCAACATCGTGGCCATGGGGCAGCAGTGGTACCTCAACAAGACGACACCGCCCAAACTCGGCACGGAAGAGAAAAAAGGTGGCAAGAAGTCCGGCGGCGGGGACAAAGAGAAAAATTAAGCAGCAGCACGCAGGAGCAGGCGGCGGGAATGGAACACCGATTCATCAAAGACGGCAAGCTGGACCGCGCACCGCTGATCGCCGAGCTGCGCAGTTTCATGAACCTGTTGTTCGCCCAGATGCGGCTCGACGTGCAGTTCGACCTCAAGGAGTTTCCCGGCGCGGCGGGTGAAGAAGTGGAGCAGCCGGAAGTTCTGGTCACGTTTCGTGGGCGCGACCAGGAACTCCTCTTGCAACAGCACGCCGAGCTTCTGACGGCCGTCGAATACCTGGCGCACCGCTGCCTGCACCTGGACCCGCACTTCTATGACCACGTGCAATTCGACTGCGGCGGATATCGCGCCACGCGCCTCGAAGAGCTGAAACTCTCCGCGAAAGTGGCCGCGCAGCGCGTCATCGAAACGCGCCAAGAATTTCGCTTCAACCCCATGTCTGCGCGCGAGCGCCGCGTGATTCACCTGGTGCTGCAAGGCGTTCCCGGCGTGCGCACCTCCAGCGAAGGCGCCGGCGACCACCGCCAGGTCGTCATCTTCCCTGCCTGATTCCCATCATCAATTTTTCGGTGGATTCAAATCTCGACCACGTATCCCGCTTTGCCCAAACTGACGCCCTGCGTCGCGCCGATGCGGTCGGTTTTTCCCGCGCATTCGTGGATGTGTCCACAGAACAAATACGCGGGCTGCTCGCGCTCCACCCACGCGCGCAGCGTGCGGCTGCCGGCATGCCGCCCCAGCATCACGCGGTCGAGCTGCGAACCGTGCGGCGGAAAATGCACGACGAGGTACAGCGGTGACAGCCCTTCAAACGGCGCAAGCGCCGCCGCAATTTCTTCCTCTGTGAATTCTCCCGGCGTATCGAACGGCGTAGGATTGCTGTAGCCCAGCCCGGCCCACTGTGTCACGCCGTCCTTCCCTTCGAGCATGCGCACCCGCCTGTGAAAATCTACGAAGCCGAATTGCTTGCAGAACGTGGTGTTCTGTTCCGCGGTTTCGTGGTTGCCGGGGATGACCCACAATTTTTCGCCCAGCGGTTGGAGGACTTCGCCGCAGCGCTCCAGCGCGCGCCCGAAAGTGGAGAGATCCCCGGCGGAAATGTACAGGTCCGCCGGCGTGCCCAGGATGCGCTCCAGCGCTTTTGTGTCCCCGTGGATGTCGCTGAAAATTAGGATGCGCATGAGCGCCAGTCTAAATCAAGTTTGTTGCGGAGGCACGGCCGCGCGAGGACGTGGGCCTTCCCGCGATTTCGTCATCGCGCCTTCCTATGCCGGCGGCGAATGCCGGTCAGCAGCATGGCCCGTCGCAGCAGAAAATTGATCCGCGTCTGATACCCGCGCCCTTGCGATTTCAACCACGCCAGCACGTCCGCATCGAGGCGGATGGTGACCGGTTCCTTCATGGGGCGGTAGAACTTTCCAACGACTGCGCCGCTCCAGTCCCGCAGTTCCTGGATGTCCGAGGTGTCAATCTGGTCGTCCGCCAGCGCAATCATACTGGCAATCTCTCTAATCTGTTTTTTGGCCTTGGCTTTCATAAATCTCCCTCTCACGCGGTGTCGCTTTTCGCGCCGAGATGATTCGAATCACCTCTTCGCCCACCTTTTCTTCCAGGGTGTGTGCGACGAGCACGACCACAGCCCCTGCGATAGATCCCAGTGTTTGCCAGCGCTCCTCGCCGTCCACGACGCGATCCAGGATACTGAGGGCAAACGGGTCCGCGAATACGAGCTGGGCGGTTTCGAAACTGACCTTGTGCTTTGCCCGATTGCGCAGGCTCTTCTTCTCATTCCAGACAAAGCGCATCACGCTAGCTCACAATATTATATGTACATTATAATATGTACTTCTGCGCCGCGCAAGCCTTTTTCACTCCGCCCAGCCGGAAGAAAGAACGTGGCCGGCGGAATCCAACGTGACGCGAAACGTGAACGGTTCCGGCCCGCGGCGCGTGCGGCCGAAGAATCGCAAGTCCGCAAATTCCACCACGTTGATGCCGCCGCGCTCCACAAAGCGCACCACCGGAAATCGCGCGAAGCGCAAATAGCTCTGCACGGCGGGGAGGCGCCGGGCGGCGGCGATGTAGAGATTGTCCGCGGCGTCGCCGGTAAAACCGAATTTCGGCCCGCGCGCGGCGAACAGGCGGATGGTAGCGAAGTGCACACCGTCGGGAGTGCGCACGAGTCCCGACCAGTACAGCAGCGAGGGCGGCAGGGGAATCGCGGCGATGGCATCCACGCGTAGATTTTCTCGCACTGCGTAATCTTCCACAAAGCGCAGCGCGGCGCGGTTGGCGAAGAAACACGCGCCAAGGTACGCAGCGAATATGACCACGCCGGCGCGGCACCACGCGCGCCGCGACACGCGGCAGCCCCAGCCCCGCACCATCGGCGCGAAAAACAGCGCGGCCAGCAGCAGCGCAACCACGAAAGTCATCCACGGTGAATGCGGAAGCTCCATGCGTCGCGCCAGCCACTGCACGCCGAACGCCGCCAGCGAAAAGAGTCCCCACGCGAACAGCGCGCGCAGCGGCAGGGCAATCCGCTCGCGATAAACCCACGCCGCCGCTTGCGGTAACAGCACGGTCGCGGTCAGCGCGAAATCAATGATGAACACGAGGTCCCAGGAAACGCGCGCGTAGTTTGCGGGCGCCCAGATCATCGTGCCGAACGAAGTGATGAGGTCGAGAAAAATGTGCAGCGCGATGCCTGCGGCGTAGATGCCGGTGAGCGCAGCGAACGAGGGACAAACGATTTCGCGGCGCCGGCAGAACCAGCGTGTCAGCGCAGCCAGCGCCAGCGCCCACAGCGGCAGGAGAAGAAAGGAGTGCGTCGCGCCGCTGTGCGAGGAAATCACCGCCATGCCGTTCGCATCAAAGAGGCCCAGTAGAGAATCGCTGTCCGGAAAAATTCCCCCCAGCGTCGCCGCCCAAATCGCCACTCGCCCTGTAGCGCCGGCCTTCAGGCCGGCATTTTCCCCTGCGGTTGTAGCGCCGGGCTTCAGCCCGGCATATTGCTGTTCGCCACCGCGCCCCGCAAAAAACGCCTTCCCCACCAGCGCGCCGGCAATCCCGTGTGTAATCGTGTCCATCAGCAGCGACCTGCAGAAAATATGGAGTGGAGCGTAGCGGGGAAATTCTTGCGCAGGTCAAACCACATGGATAAGCGGAGCGCGCTTGGCCAGAACGGAGCCGATGATTCGCGCAGGAACTTTGCGGTGCGCGAGCGCTGCAAGCGCCGCATCCGCGCGCGATGCGGCGATAGAAACCAGCAAGCCACCGCTGGTCTGCGGATCGAAAAGCAGGCAGCGCATTTCTTCCGGCACGCTTGCGGCAAATTCCACGCAGCCTTCCAGCCATTCGCGATTATTTTTCAGCCCGCCGGCAAGAAATCCCGCGCGCGCTGCGTCGAGCGCGCCGGGCAGCGCGGGAATCTTCGATTGGTCAATTTCCAGAGAAACTTTGCTACCCGCCGCCATTTCCTTGGCGTGACCCAGCAGCCCAAAGCCGGTGATGTCCGTCACCGCATGAATCGCTTGCGCTCCGCCGCCGTCAATTTCGAGCAACGCCTCCGCCGCATCTCTATTCAGCCGCGTCATCGACGCCGTCGAAGCGGCGAGTGATTCTTCGGGGGCCTTTCCATTTTTCAGCGCCGTCGAAATCAGCCCCGTGCCCAGCGCCTTCGTGAAAATCAGGGCATCGCCCGGCTGCGCGCCGACGTTGCGCCACACGCGCTGCGGATGAATCACGCCGGTGACCGCGTAGCCGAACTTCAGCTCGTCATCGCGGATGGAGTGCCCGCCAATGACGCTGCATCCGGCCTCGTCCATTTTGCTGAGGCCGCCGCGAATAATCTGCTCCAACACGTCGGGGTTGCCGTTCGGCGGAAAGCCGACGATGGACAGCGCAGAAATCGGCCGCCCGCCCATGGCGTACACATCGGAAAGCGAATTCGCCGCGGCCACCTGCCCGAAGAGGAATGGGTCGTCCACGATGGGCGTGAAGAAATCCACCGTCTGCACGATGGCCAGCTCGGGCGTGAGCAGATACACCCCAGCGTCGTCGCTGGTGTCGAACCCAACGAGGACGTTCGGGTCAGTGGGCCGCGGCAGGCGGCTCAAGACGGCGTCCAGCAACGCTGGACTCAGCTTGGCTGCTCAACCCGCGGCTTTGACCATGGCCGTCAGCTTCACAGCCTCGGACAAAGCAGTTCCCTCCGTACAGCCGAGGCCGGGATTATACCCTGCCGCGGCGCTACGATGCGTGTGCGGTAGAATAAACCCTCGTTGCCATGCTGGCTCTCGACACATTTCGCCTCGCTTTTGACGCTCTTCGCGCGCACAAGCTGCGCACGGCGCTGACGTTGCTGGGCCTGGTGATCGGCGTCACCTCGCTCATTCTGGTGATGACGCTGATCCAGGGCGCCAACGCCTATGTGGAGACGAAAATTGCCAATCTTGGCACGCACATCTTTCAAGTCTCCAAGCTCCCGCTGGCCTCGACGGATTTTCGCGAAGTGATGAAGGCAAAAAAATTTCGCGACATCAGCTTTGAAGACTGGCACGCCGTGCAGGACCGCTGCACGCGTTGCGTCGGCGTCGGCGCGCAGATCGAGATTCCCGGGCGCGTGAAGAGCGACTTCCAATCCATGCCCGATGTCTCCATCCGCGGGCAGACCGCCAACATGGGCTGGATCAGCACGCTGGACATCGTCCAGGGACGCTTCTTCAGTGAAAGCGAGCAGCGCGCCGCGGCCCCGCTGGCCATTCTCGGCGACGGCGTGCGCGAACGCCTCTTCGAGGGGCGCGACGCCATCGGCAAAAAAATCCGCATCGGCGGCGGCGAATTCGAAGTCATCGGCGAGGCCGAAAAAATCGGCTCCATCCTCGGCCAGAGCCAGGACGATTTCGTCCTCATCCCCATCAACGCCTTCGAAAAACTCTTCGGCACGCGCCGCAGCCTGATGCTGCACATCAAGGCGCCCTCCAAGGAAGGGTTGGCCGCGGCCGAGGACGAGGTGCGCTTGATCCTCCGCGGGCGGCGGCACACCGGCGCGCTGGCCGCCGACGGCTTTTACTTCACTACCGCGGAAACCTATCTCGACCTGTGGCGCGACATCAGCTCCGTGTTCTTCATCGTGCTAGTGCTGATTTCCTCGGTGGCCTCCCTCGTCGGCGGCATCGTGATCATGAATATCACCCTGGTCAGCGTCACCGAGCGCACCAAAGAAATCGGCCTGCGCCGCTCCGTCGGCGCGCGCCAACGGGACATCGCGCGACAATTCCTCGTGGAAGTGCTTGCGCAGTGCCTGGTGGGCGGATTCACCGGCGTCGCGCTGGGTTTCGCACTGGCGCTGCTCCTGCGGCAGTTCACGCCGTTCCCCGCAGTGGTGCAGGGCTGGGTGGCGGCCATGGGACTCGGCCTCGCCTCTCTCATCGCGCTCACTTTCGGTGTCTACCCTGCCATCAAAGCCGCCAAACTTGACCCCGTGGTCGCCCTGCGCTCGGAGTAACTCTCTACACTCATCCCCCTCGCGAAATCATTGTGTGGCCGCAGGCACGGCGTAGAATCAGCGAAACGTCGACGGCGGTGTGCCATGATCATTGTTCCCCTCGGCCACGAAGATTTGCGCGGACGGCGCTGGCCGTGGATCACCATCGCCATCATTGCCCTCAACGTCGTCGTCTTCCTCTTCACCAACTGGAGCATGGAGGAGCAGTCCGCCAACCTCACGCAGACCCGCATCAAAATCCTGCTGGTTGCCGCCAATCACCCCCGCGTCCAGATGACGCCGGAAACACAGCAGCAGGTGGAGAACTTCAAGAGCGCGGACCCCAAAACCTGGGCGCGCCTGGGCGCGCGCGATCGCCGGCTCTTTGACCAGGCTCCCGCCTGGGACGTGCGCATGCGCGAATTTGAGGGCCGTGAAGCCAACGCCGAGATGCTCGCTCTGTCCGAAGAATGGAAGGCCCTGGAAGAGAAATCCGTCCTTCTGCAATACGGTTTTGTTCCCGCGCAGAAAAAGGCCCGCAGCTACGTCACTGCCAATTTTCTCCACGGCGGCTGGCTGCACATCATCTTCAACATGTGGTTCCTGTGGCTGGCCGGCACCGTGCTCGAGGACGTGTGGGGCCGCCTCATCTATCCCATCTTTTATTTCCTCGCTGGAGCCGTAGCCATCGCCGCGCACGGGGCCATGTTTCCGCACAGCATGGTGCCGCTGATTGGCGCGTCCGGCGCCGTGGCCGGCCTGATGGGTGCCTTTCTGGTGCGCTACTTCAAGACCAAAATCGACTTTGTATTCATCTGGTGGTTCTTCACCCTCACGCCGCGCTTCCACCGCTTCAAGGCGCCGACGTACTTCATGCTGCCGCTGTGGCTGGCCGCGCAGCTATTCTCCGCGTGGCTGTTGGGCGGCACGAGCGACGTGGCCTACTGGGCGCACATCGGCGGATTCGCCATCGGTGTGGTTGTTGCCCTGGGCATGAAAGTTTCCGGCCTGGAACACAAGGTGGACCAGTCCATCGAGGCCGAAGTCGCCTGGCGGGCCGCTCCGCGCGTGATGAAGGCCAGCGAGCTCGTGGAAAAAAATCAGCTCGACGCAGCGATTGAGGAGCTTCGCCTGGCCGTGCAGGAAAAGCCGGATCTCGTCGAGGCCCACACCATGCTCGAGCAGCTCTACTGGCGAACGCAAAATGTCGAAGCGCATCGCGCCACGCTGGCTGAGCTGTGCCGCCTGAATATCAAAGCAAAAGATATGGACGCGGCCTGGGACCACTACGGCGCGCTCGTCAACGCCGGCGGTGAAAAAATCGCCGCCGGCGATTGGGTGCACATCTGCCGCTGGCTCGAGACCAAAGAAAACTGGGAAAGCGCCGCCGCTGAGTACGAAAAATTCGCGCGCGCCTATCCGGCCGACAAGCTTTCCGTCTATTCCCTCGTCGCCGCAGCGCGCCTGCAACTGAAAAAGCTCAACAATAAGACCCAGGCCGCGCGCCTCTACCGCGAAGCCGGCGCCTCGCCCGTGCCGCACATGGACTGGGACGATGCCATCAAGCGCGGCCTCGCCGACGCCACCAGCTAGCGCAGGTGTCCCGCCGGCCGCCTCGTAGGACAGGCTTTCTAGCCTGTCCATCCCGCCCCAATTTGCGATAATACTTGCCTGCAACGGGCGCAGCTTCTATCGCCCCTTTCGGACAAACTGTGACTCGCGCGGAATGGAAAGAGAGCCTCGGGATTGCGCTGCAGACGATGCGCAGCCAGAAACTCCGCAGTTTTCTGACCATGCTGGGCGTAGTGATCGGCGTAGCCAGCGTGATCAGCGTAGCGGCCATCATCAGCGGCCTTAACAAGCACATCTCCGATAAAGTGAACGAAATCGGCTCGAAGTCGTTTTTCATCACGCGCTTTCCGGCGTTCACCATGGACTTCGAGCGCATGCCGGAGGAAATCCGCCAGCGCAAACATTTCACGCCGGACGACGCCGCAGCCATCCGCGAGCTTTGCCCTTCGGTGTGGCGGGCCTCTCCCGTGCTAACGCGGTTTTTGATCCTGGGCGGGTCCAACGAAATCCGCTACAAAAACCGCCACGTTGAGGAGCCCATCTTGCGCGGCGGCGAGCCGGAACTGGTCGACGTCTTGCCCATCTATCAGGTGCGCGACGGCCGCTTCCTCACCCACGACGAAAACACTCACGCCGAGCAGGTCACCATCCTTGGCGACGCCATTGCCGCCAACCTGTTTGGCGCCGAAGACCCCCTGGGCAAGGAAGTGCGCGTGAATGGACTGCCCTTCAAGGTCATCGGCGTCTTTGAGCCGCACCAAGGCCTCTTCGGCGGGCCCGGCGTGGACGATTTCGTCATCATCCCCTACCGCACCTTCGCGAAACTCTATCCGGAGATCGAAGAGGTCATCATTACCGTAAGCACCTCCGACGCCGCGCTCCTGCCGCGGGCCCAGGAAGAGGTCGCGGAAGTCTTGCGCCGGCGGCGCAACGTCCCGGCGGAGAAAAAAAACGACTTCGAGATTACCTCCCCCGACATGCTCACCGACCTGTGGGAAAACCTGACCAGCGCCATCGTCATGCTGACGCTGATTATTGCCTCCATTGGCCTGCTGGTGGGCGGCATCGGCGTGATGAATATCATGCTGGTCAGCGTCACCGAGCGCACCAGCGAAATCGGCGTGCGCAAAGCCGTCGGCGCGCGCAAAAAGGATATTGGCGCGCAGTTCATCCTCGAGTCGGTGGCTATTACCAGCGTGGGAGGGCTTCTCGGAGTCGCCTCCGGAATTGCCTTCTCCGTCAGCGTGGCCGCCGTTTTCCCCAATCTTCCGGCACACATCTCCATCATATGGACACTCGTGGGACTCTTCCTCTCCGTGGCCGTAGGACTCTTCTTCGGCATTTACCCCGCCGTCAAAGCCGCCGGCATGGACCCCGTCCGCTGTCTGCGCTATGAATAAAACAGGTTTTAGGTAATAGGTGCTAGGTTGGGAGAACGATGCGTGCAGTCGAAGCCCTGCTGGCTGCTGCTACCTAATTCTATGCCTCGGAAGTTGCGCGAATGGGAATTGTGACAGACTTCGTCGCCTCGCTCGAGGACAGCATATGGCAGCGCCCGTCGAAGATCCCTCCGGCCTCGATCACCAGACATGGCGAGTGAATCTCGCCGGTAACCACGCCTTTGGCCTGAATTTCCACGCGCCCCTTGGCCAAAATCACGCCGTCAAAGCGCCCGCCTATCACGATGTGAGTCCCTTCAATTTGACCTTCTACCTTCGCGTTTTCCCCCAGGATGAGGCTTTGGCCGGAAATAATGGTGCCCTTCACCGTGGCATCGATGCGGAACGTGCCGCCCAGCTCCAGCGTGCCCTCCAGCTTGACGCCTTTGTCCAGAAACCCGATCCACTCCCCCGCATCGCCCGGTTCACCTTTGCCAAACCATTTGCCCGCCATAGATCACCTCTAAGAAGTTTCTCGTACTTTACAGTCCGAGCCTCGAATGTCAAGTGCCTCAGATCGAGCCCCCAGGCCCCCGCCTGGGGGGGCGATTCTAACGGAACAGAACTACTACATATGTAGCATTACTTCTTCATGATGCGATCGTACAGATCGGCGAGCTGCTGCTCGTTGTAATACTCGATGATCAGTTGTCCGGGCCGCCTCTTACTGTGCGGTCGCAGTGTGACGCGTGTGCCCAACTCTCGCTGCAGATCTTCCAGCGCGGCCCGCAGGTTGGGATCTCCCAGCGACTTTTCTTCACTTACCGCCGTGCGCTGCTTGCGCGACGCCAGGCGTTCGATCTGCCGCACAGTAAGTCCCCCGCGCGCGGCGCGGTGCGCCAGCGCAAGGCGTACTTTCCCGTCGGGAATTGCCAGCAGTGCGCGGCCGTGCCCCGCGCTGATTTTTCCATCTTCGATCATTTCCTGCAGCGGAGCTTCCAGCTTGAGCAGTCGGACGGCGTTGGCCACCGTGGCGCGGTCCTTGCCCGTGCGCTCCGCGACATCGTCCTGCGTCTGCTGAAAGTCGCGCATCAGGCGGTCAAACGCGCGCGCCTGCTCGATAGGGTTGAGGTCCTCGCGCTGGATGTTTTCGACCAGGGTAAGCTCCAGGGCCATCTCGTCAGTCACCTGGCGTAGCACCGCAGGCACACGCTGCAAGCCCGCGCGTTGCGCGGCGCGCCAGCGGCGCTCGCCGGCTATGAGCTGGTAGCGCGTTCCCGTCGGACGCAGCACCAGCGGCTGAATCACGCCACTCGAACGTATCGAGCGCGCCAGCTCTTCGAGCGCCTCCTCGCGGAAGCGCGTGCGCGGCTGGAACGGGCTGGGGTCAATCAAGTCAATGTCCACCTGCTGTGGCGCGCCCGGGGCTACGGCGATGGGCACGGCCACCGGCGTCGGGGGAGCGGGAAGCGCTTCAGGCTCCCGTATCAGCGCGCTCAAGCCCCGGCCCAGGGCGGGACGTGCTGCTGCGTGCTTGGTCATTGGCAATCACCTCGCGAGCGAGTTGGAGATAGGCTTCGGCGCCTTTACTACTTTTGTCGTAGATAAGGATCGGCTTTCCGTGGCTGGGCGCCTCCGCCAGCCGCACATTCCTCGGAATTACCGCGCTAAATACCTGCGTCCCGAAGAAACTTCGCAGGTCCGCCGCTACCTGTCGGGACAAGTTCGTGCGCTCGTCGTACATGGTCAGCAGGATTCCCTCGATGGAAAGAGCAGGGTTGAGCGTTCGGCGAATGCGCATCAGTGTATCCAGTAGCTCGGAAACGCCCTCCAAGGCAAGGAATTCGCATTGGATTGGAACAAGCACCGACCCGCTGGCAACCAGTGCGTTCAATGTGAGAAGGTCTAGAGTCGGCGGGCAGTCGAGCAGCACAAAATCATATCCGGCCGGAAGGTCCTCGATAATCTGCCGAAGGCGGAATTCGCGGCCTTCCAGGTTGACCAGTTCCACCGCAGCGCCAACGAGATTGCGGTCTGCCGGCAACAGAAACAGCCCGTCCACCTCGGTCTTCAGAATCAGTCGATCCGGAGCCTCCCCCAGAATCAGCGCGTTATAGAGGGAACGGCGGGAAGGGTCCTTAGGGAGTCCGAGGCTGGAAGTCGTATTACTCTGCGGATCACAGTCCACAATGAGCGTTTTGTGGCCCTCGACGGCAAGGGCAGCGCCCAGGTTGATGGCAGTCGTGGTCTTGCCGACGCCACCTTTCTGGTTGGCAATCGATATGACTTTGCCCAACAGGTTCCCCCAGTCGTGACAGAATCTAGCAAAATAGGCTGTGGAGAAGCAAGGAAGATATTTATGGAGTGGTCTCAGAAGCAGATTGTTCCACGTGGAACAATTTGTAGAACGCCAATCCAGCGCAAATGCAACGTTTCACGTGGAACATAACGAAACAGAAAACTCAACGCAAATGAGGTTTCCCCACCAAAATCACTCGGCCTGTTGACTGCGGCAGCGCTATCGGCGCTTGCCAGCTCCACTGGCTCTCTTTTCGAAGTGCCGCTGCATCCTCCGTACCCACCCACAACACGAACTTGCCATCTTCAGCCAAAGCATTCCGCGCCCACGCCAGCAAGCGTTTGTCCGGGCGGACCGCACGGCACGTCACAAAGTCTGCACTTCCCTCCAAACCGCTCAGTTCTTCGATTCGTTTCGAGATGATCCTCACGCCGGCCAAACCAAGCGTTCGCGCTACCTCAGCAAGAAACGCGGATTTCTTCAAGCTGGGCTCAATCAACGTAACTTCGAGATCCGGAGCGACGAGTTTCAACGCGAGCCCAGGAAATCCCGCGCCGGAGCCGATGTCCACCAGCCGCCCGCGGACGATGGGGATCGCGCGCGCCGCCAACATGGACTCGGCAAAATGGCGCTGGAGAATTTCCAGCGGATCCGTGATGGATGTCAGGCTGATCTTTTGATTCCAGCGCAGCAGGAGCTCCATGTACTGCCGCATGGCCGCGGCGAGGGCCGGCGCGGGCGCGAGCCCAAAAGGCGCCAGGGCGCTGGAAATCGCCATGTCGTCCGGCAATGGGCCTTTACTAATAGCTATAGTATTATGACTATGTTTATCTTTCGGTATCTCCCCGCGCCTCATGCTTCCGTCTCCCCCGCGGGCGCCGCGCCAGCCTCCGGACGAACCGGCGCGTTGCCGGCGCGCAGCCACCGTGGGGCGGCCAGCCCGGCCACCAGGTCCACGAAGAAATGGACGATGACACACGGCGCCAGGCTCCCGGTCCACGCGCGCGCGGAGGCCAGCAACAGCCCGACAACAAACGTGGCCAACAAGCCGCGGCGTCCCTGGTACAGATGGGCAAGCGAAAACATCGCTGAGGAACCCACGATCGCTGCGGCCAGAAAACCGCCGGAAGCCGCATAGAATGCGGTGAAAACGAATCCACGGTAGAGCAACTCTTCGCACACGGCGACAGTGGCGACGAGCGCGACAAACGCCAGCGACTCCACCAGGTTTTGCGGCATCAGCTTGCGCGCCAGCGAGCCGAGGAAGCCCTGGTGTTCCGGCGGCAGCCGCGCCAGGCGGCGCAGGCCATAGACCTGGTTGGCCAGCAGCGGCGCGAGCAGCGCGACGCTGGCGAACGTGGCCAGCGGGAGACTGGGCAGCGCCACGCCGAGGCTGGCGAGCCCGATGTTGTGCAGCGTGGTGCGCCACAGCACTACGGCCACCGCCAGCCACTGGAAGGCGATCGTGGAAGCGTACAGCGCGATACGTTCCATAGTGGAGAGCGCGGGCTGGCGCAGCAGTTCGCGGATGCGCACCGCCCCGCGCCACGGCACGATCACCCCGAGCACGAGCAGAATGGCGACGAAGTCCCACGGCATGGGCAAAGCATACTGGCGAAATCAAAAAATAGAAAATGGAAGTGGGAAAAATCCGGGGTGCGAACAAAGTAGCTTTCAATGATCAGTTCTTATCATTGCCCGCTGCTGATCACTGACCACTGACGACTATTTCGCCACCGCGGCGAGCCGTTTCAGATCGGCGTTATCGGGAAAGATGCGCAGGCCCTTGCGCACGATTTCGTCAGCGGACTGCGGCCGGCCGGTGGCGCGATAGACGCCAGCGAGGCCGACGTAGGTGCCGGCATCGGCGTCGGGATGGAAGCGCACAACGAACGCAAATTGCGTTTCCGCTTTTTCCCACATTGCTTTTTGGACATAGATTTGGCCCAGGTTGCGGTGCGCGGCGTAGCTGTACGGCTCCTTCTCCAGCGTGACAAAGAAGGCGCGTTCGGCCAGGTCTAATTTTCCGCTTTGGAAAAGGACTTCGCCCAGCCGGGCGTACTCGTCGGGCGCGGAATCGGGCTTGATCTTGAGCAAGCTGGCCTGCCATTGTGCGGCGAGCTCCCAATTTTCGCGCGCTCGATTGACGCGCATCATGCATGCAAGCGCGGGGACGTACTGGGGATCACGGCCGAGGATTTGCCGGCAGAGAAGTTCAGCGGTGTCGTACTGCCCCTGGCGCCGGGCGACCATGGCCAGGCCCTCGGCCGCGTCCAGCGATTTCGCATCGAGGCGCAGCGCCGTCATGAACGCAGTCTTGGCTTCATCTAGGCGATTGTTGTTGAGGTGCCACCGCCCGCGGAGCAGCGCGCGCGCGGACGTTTCCGGCGCGCTTGCGAGCATGTTGATGAAGTAGTCGGCGTCTTCATCGTCGAGGTTGACGAACGATTCGGCCGCGGCTTCCAGCACTGCGGTGGAATCTCCGGCGCGCAGAATGGAGGAAAGCGGCGCGGAGCGCTGCTTCCAGATGGCGGTGCGGTTCTGATCCTCGAGTCCTTTGACCAAAAGGCCGCGCGGCGCGCGATATTCCAGGTGGTTGCGGTCGTCGGTGTTGCGAATGCTGTTGCCGGCGAGTTTGCGCAGGTCAGCGTCGTCCAGGCGGTGGTAGCCGGCCAAGCCCTCGGGGCGGCGCAGGCCCATGGCTTCAAAATCGGTGCGCACCGCCGCCTCGGACCATTTCTCACGCAAGCGATCCAGCGTGAGTGGCGCCGCATCGCCCTGGCCCAGCAGGATGTAGTCGGGGCCTTCGCCGCGCCACAGCGTCACCTGCGGAAAGTGCGGCAGAAACGTCGCCAAAATCATGCGGAAGTCAGCCGGGTACAGCGAGTAGGCCTGCACCCACTGCACGAACAGGCCGCCGGGGCGCAGCCGCGAGCGCGCCTGGCGGTAGAACTCGTCGGTGAACAGCGCGGCCACTCCGGCGATCCACGGGTTGGACGGCTCGGAGACGATGATGTCGTACTGCTCGCGCGTGGTGAGCAGAAAATTCCGCGCGTCGTCGAGCACGATGCGCACCCGCGGATCGGTCAGCACGTTGCGGTTCAGCGTCACCAGATAATCCGCGGCGCGAATCACGGCCGGCTCGATCTCCACGCAGGTGATGCTCTCGATTTCCGGATGCAGCGCCAGCGCGGAGACGGTCATGCCGCTTCCGAAGCCCACCACCAGCACGCGTCGCGGCGCGGGATGCAGCACGGCCCCCAGATGCCCGACGAGCAGTTGCGTGACGCGGTCCTTGTTGGACGCGTCCACCTTGCCATTGGTGCGGATGGCCAGGTAGTCCTCCGTGCGTGCCACGCTGATGGTGGCGTTCAGGCCGTCGGCAACGAAAAGGACGTCGGTGGTGGCGGCCATTTCCGGGATAGTGAGCTTCTCGCCGTAGCGGTCGTAGTACAGCATGGTGCCGAAGGTGGCCAGTGAGCGGTTGTAAAAAATGCCGGAGGTGGCAACGAAAATAACGGCGGCGACCATGATCACGTTGACCACGGACTTGACGATAGCTGGCGGCGCGCGTCGCGCGTGCAGATACGCGGCCAGCAAAAAATTGAGCGTAGCCAGCAGTGCCACCAGGCGAAACGCGCCCATTGCGGGCACCAGCCAAAACCCCGCCAGTGTCGCGCCCACAATCGCCCCCAGCGTATTCGCCGCATAGGCGCGGCCCACCGCCGCAGCGTAGTGCCCCGAGCTTTCCCGCCGCCCAGCGATGAGCACGGTCACTACCGGAAAGTTGAATCCGAAAACCAGCGCGGCCGGCAGCAGCGCCAGCGCGCTGGTGGCCAACTGTGCGAGGAGAAGGCCCCGGAACGAAGCCTGCGTCTTGCGCAGGATCACTGGCACAAGTTCGGGGAACTGCTGGAAGAAAACCAGGAAGAGCAGCGCGGCCACAGCCGTGAGCGTTTGCGTGAGGGCGAAGGTGGCCAGCGAAACTTCCTTGCGCCGCGCGAACCAGAAGTCGAACAGCACGCTGCCCAGCACGAGGCCTGCAAGAAACGTGCCCAGCATCAGCGTGAAGGCATACGTCGAACTGCCCAGCGAGGTCACCAGCAGGCGCGTCCAGCAGACTTCGTAGCCGATGGCCGTGCCGCCCACAATTCCGAACGACACGAGAAGATATCGCGGAATTTCCTCGGTCGAAGGCGGACTCGGCAGCGCCGTGGCTTCGGCGGGTTCGTCGGATGGCGCACTCGACGGCGCGGCGCGCGCCAGCAGCAACGCGATTCCCCCGGCGAGCAGATTCAGCGCCACGGCCAGCGCCACCGTCAGGCGCAAGCCCAGCGCGGGAAGTAACAGGAAACCCGCCGCAAACGTGCCGGCCACCGCGCCGAGCGTATTAATCCAGTAAAGGCGGCTGACGCGTGCGCCGAGCTCTGTGGAGCGGCGCGTGAGCCCGCTCACCAGAATCGGCAGCGTGCCGCCCATCAGAAACGTCGGCAGCAGCAGAACTACGGCCGCGCCCACGAAGCGCAACGCCACCAGCGTGGGCATGAAGCCGGATACGAGCGGGTACGCGGCGAAGTACAGCAGACGAACGCCGGCCAGCCCCACCAGCGAAAGCGCGCCGGTGGCGGCAATCGCCAGCTCGATCCAGCCGTACAGCGCGATGGCGTTGGGGTAGCGCTCGCTCCAGCGCCCCAGGTACGCGCTGCCCAGCGCCAGCCCGCCCATGAACACCGCTAGAATCGTGGAGATGGCGTAGACGGTGTTGCCGAACACCAGTCCCAGAGCTTTGCCCCACGCCACCTGGTAGATAAGTCCTGCCGCGCCGGATAGAAAGAAGCAGAGGAGAATGCCCGCAAGAATTGGCCGGGGAATGGAGGAGTCGCGCACCGGAGCACGCATGGTAGTGCGCGAGGCCAAGCGGAGTCAACCGCACTGCGGTTGACACTTTCATGGCCTGCAGCTATCGTGACGCCAGCATGAAAATTGTCGTCATTGGCGGCGGCGGACGCGAGCACGCCCTGGTGTGGAAGTTGCGTCAGAGCCCGCTCGTGGAAAAAATCTGGTGCGCGCCAGGCAACGGCGGCATTGCGCAGGACGCGGAATGCGTGGCAGCCAATGCTGGGGACGTCGCCGGATTGCTCGCACTAGCGGAGCGCTTGCGCCCGGACCTCACCGTTGTTGGCCCCGAGCTCCCCCTGGTCAACGGCATCGTGGATGCCTTCTCCGCGCGCGAGATGAAGATTGTGGGCCCGTCAAAAGCCGCCGCGCAGCTCGAAGGCAGCAAAGTATTCGCGAAGGAGTTCCTGACGCGCCACGGCATCCCCACAGCCGCCACTTACGGCATCCACGACTCGGCCGGAGCGGCCTATTCGGCGCTCTGCGCGGTGGACTGGCCCATGGTCATCAAGGCCGACGGCCTGGCCGCGGGCAAGGGCGTGCTCGTGGCGCCGACGCCGGACGACGCCACCGCGTTCATCGAGCGCCTCATGGAAAAGAGAGAATTCGGCGCGGCCGGCGAGAAGGTCCTGCTGGAAGAAGCGCTGGAGGGCGAAGAACTTTCCTACATCGTCCTGACCGACGGCCGGCACGTCCTGCCCATGGCCCCCACGCAGGACCACAAGCGCGCGTTCGACGGTGACCTCGGCCCCAACACCGGCGGCATGGGCGCGTTCTCGATAGATGGCCTGCTGCCTGCGGAGCTGGAGGCGACCATCCGGCGGACGATTGTGGAGCCGACTATCGCTGGCCTTGCTGAGGAAGGATTACACTATCGCGGATTCCTCTACTTCGGCCTGATGGTCACACCGCAAGGGCCGAAAGTGCTGGAATTCAACTGCCGCATGGGTGACCCGGAAGCGCAAGCCGTGGTGCTTCGGATGGACTTTGACTTGGCTGAGGCGCTGATGGCCGTAGCGGAAAAGAAGCTAAGCCAGGTGAAAGCAAAGTGGAATCCGGCTGCCAGCGCCTGCGTGGTCATGGCCTCCGGCGGATACCCGGGCGAGTTTGTGGCGGGGAAGAAGATCGAAGGGCTGCCGCTGGGCGGAAATGAGGCCGTGGTTTTCCACGCCGGGACGAAGCGGGAAGGTAACATATACTACACATGTAGTGGTAGGGTCCTCGGCGTTGCTGCAGCGACCGGCAATCTCCCCGATGCCATTCGTCACGCCTACCATGCTGCGAATAGCATTCGCTTTGATGGCGCGCACTATCGCAAAGACATCGGCGCAAAAGCCTTGAACAAAGCTCATGGATCGGGAGCATAGCTAATGTCCACCGTGCTTCGCCTGTACCTTTGCATAGTCTTAGGTCAACCGGTGCGCGAGGTAGCTGAAGCAAAGGCGTTGGCAGACTGGGGCCTGGATGGCTGTGCCCACGCGCGCCGCGGCGGCAAGCGCCAGGTCCTGCTGATGGACACCGAGACCCTCACAGAAATGGATCTGCACCCCGGTCAGGTCAAAGAAAACATACTTACCCAGGGGCTGGACGTTCGAGGCCTCGCGCGCGGGCAGCGCCTTCGCATCGGCCAGGCGCTCCTGGAAGTGACCATCCCCTGTACTCCGTGCAATATGTTCGAGGCCATCCGTCCGGGCCTGGAAGCGGAGATGCGCGGCAAGCGCGGCATGCTCTGCCGCGTCCTCGAGGACGGACTCATTCGCCAGGGGGATCCCATCGAAGTCATGCACCAACGTGGGGCCTCGCTCACGTAGAAGCCACCCCGCTCTGCGGGGTGGGCATCTGTGGCTTTGGCCTGGGGGGAGCATGAAACGCATGCTCGGATACCTGTTCGCCATTCTGATCACCTACGCGGGCCTGCTGGTTGTTCTGCGCATCTTTGAAAACCGCCTGATTTTTTTTCCTGACGTTCCGGGCCGCCTGAGCGGGGATTGGCATCCGCACGGTCTGCCGGTGGAAGACGTATTGCTGCGCGCCGCCGACGGAGTGAAGCTGCACGCCTGGTGGATTACCGCTCCCAGCGCGGAGTTCACGTTCGTAGCCTTCCACGGAAACGCGGCCAACATCGCCAACCGCGCCGACATCTATCAATTCTTACGCAGCGTTCCCGCGAACGTGCTGGCGGTGGAGTATCGTGGCTATGGCAAGAGTGAAGGCAAGCCGAACGAAGCAGGCCTCTATCTGGATGCGCAGGCTGCCTACGAATACCTGGTGAAGGACCGCGCCGTGCCGCCCGGACGTGTCGTCGCCATCGGCCATTCTCTGGGCACCGCAGTCGCTGCGGACCTGGCAAGCAATCACTGGGTAGCCGGCCTGGTTCTTGAGGCGCCGTTCCCCTCTGGGGCTGCGGTGGCCCGGCGCGTGTATCCGTTTTTGCCCGGGCTGGGTTCGATGTTGAAGGCAAAATTTGAGACCGGGAAAAAGCTCGCACAGGTTCGCGCGCCGGTTTTGGTGGTGCACTGCGCGGATGACCCGGTGATTCCATTCGCGCTGGGCGAAAATGTGTTTCGAGCCGCCAACGAACCAAAGTCATTCCTGCGTATTGAAGGCGTTTGCCATGAAGAGGCGTCTCTGATCGCCCCGGAAATTTACCGCGAGAAATTGCGCCAGTTCCTCGCTGCGCTTCCGCGCAATTGAATAAACGAGGAAATGAACATTTGGAAGAATGCGGAAGGGTGAAAGCAGCTTCCGCGGGCTTCGCCACTTTTCGTTTTTCGTCCCGAGGCTTCGGGATCGATTTTCGGTCTGCTACTGCTTGTAGCGCAGCGTCCCGAAGCCTCGGGACTTGGCTGCGCATTCGCTGTGGTAGGTTTGCAGGACCAACGCTAGCGCGCAGGCAGGAGTGCCTGCGCCACGGGATTCCCGTTTTTCGATTTTCGTGTTTTCTACTGCGGGGGCTTCCGCAGCGTCGGCGCCCCAGCCTCGCGCGGTTTGAGCTCTTCGGCCTTCTGGAGAGGGGGCGCGGCGGGCGGCGCGAGGATCCACTCAAAACCGCGCTTTTCGCTGATCACGCCCACAATCTGCAGCGTATTCGGCTCCGCGATGGCGTCGAGCGACGCGCGCAGGAAGACCACGGCATCGTCGAGCAGGGCTTTGTTGGATTCCCCCCGCGCGAGTTTCTCCGACGCGCGCGCCACCTGCGCGTTGGACGTGCGCAGCGGCGTGAGCCGTGCATCGCTCTGCTGCAAGAGTTCGAGCAGCGCCGGCCCGGCGTCCTCCGGCGGATAGCGCACTTCCACCAGCGTGCGCGGCTGGCCCTTCTCCGGCGGATAAAGCTGCGTATAACTCGGCCGCAGCACGCGGCTTTTCCAGTAGTCGCCGCGCAGAGGCTCCTGCACCAGCCGGTATTGCAGCAGCCACACTTCGGGGCCGTACTCTGCTTCGATTCCCACCAGCAGCATTTCCACCAGCGGGTCGTCCGGCGCGAGATTCATCTTGCGCGTGAGCTGCGGCACCACCTTGCGCAGCGGCTCCAGCAGCGCCGTGCCGATGGGCTCGAGGTCAGCGGTCTGTTCCTGCTGCAGCCGCGGGCCCTCTATGATCCGCCCCACCATGGCTCGCGGGAGTTCAATATCCAGCCGCAGCGGCGGGCGGCCCGTGCCCGGCAGCACCCATTCCGCGGCGCCCAGCAGAATGGCGATGCGCCTGGGAGAGAGCTGCACGACCAGCGGTGGCCGCGAGTCCGCTTCCAACCGGCTTTCGTTCGCGGCGATGACCATGCCGTCCTTGGCCACGTAGATCACTACGCGCCCCGCCGACAGATTGGCTACCACCTCCTGCCCCGCCTCCTGCGCCCAAACCGCGCACGGCAGAAAATAGAAAATGGAAAATAGAAAATAGAAAACCGTCCGCCAGGGACGGCATGTCCCCTCTTTTCTATTTTCTATTTTCTCTTTTCGTTTTTGTTCTGCGCGCATCTGCGTCAATCCGCCACCCGCTGTTGCTACGCTGTTGGATGCGCCGATGCCCGCCGCGCGATGGCTTGCACGGCGGTAATGGCCACCACGTTGGCGATGTCCTCGGCGGAGCAGCCGCGGGAAAGGTCGTTCGCCGGGCGGTCGAGGCCCTGCAGAATGGGGCCCAGCGCGACGGCGCCGCCCAGCCGCTCGACCAGCTTGTAGGCGATGTTGCCGGAATCGAGGTCCGGAAAAATCAGCACGTTCGCGCGCCCGGCCACCGCGGAGCCCGGTGCTTTGCTCGCGCCGATAGAGGGCACCAGCGCAGCGTCGGCCTGCAACTCGCCGTCCGCGGCCAGCTCCGGAGCCCGCGCGCGGAGAATGCGTAGCGCTTCGCAAACTTTGGCCACCCGCGGATGTTCGGCGGAGCCTTTCGTGGAAAACGAAAGCAGCGCCACGCGCGGCTCGACTTCCAAGAATGCGCGGGCATTCTCGGCGGTCGCCGCCGCAATTTCCGCCAGTTCCGCGGGCGACGGGTCTGGCACTACGCCGCAATCGGCGAACAGCAGCGCGCCGGACGCGCCGAACTCCGCGCGCGGCAGCACCATCAGGAAAAAGCCGGAAACGAGCTTGTACTGCGGCGCAAGACCGATACAGTGCAGCGCCGCGCGCACCGTTTCCGCGGTGGTGTTGGCCGCGCCGCCCACCGACCCGTCCGCGTGCCCCGCGGCCACCATCAGCGAAGCGAAGTACAACGGCTTGGCGGCCGTCGTGCGCGCTTCGTCGAGCGTCGTGCCGCGCGCGCGCCGCCGCTCGAAGTAGATTTGCGCGTAGCGGTCCAGGTGCGGGCTCGCGCCGGGGTCCAGCAGCGTCACGCCGGCAAGCGAAGCGCCCGCTTGCGCCGCCGCGGCTTGCATCACGTTCGGCCGCCCCAGCAGCGTCAGCTTCGCATAGCCTTCCGCGGCAATACGCGCCGCGGCCGTGATTACGCGCGGGTCTTCGCCTTCCGGCAGCACAATGTGCTGCGGCACCGCCCGCGCCCGCGATTTCAGCATTTCCAGCACGTTCATGGCTGCTTCAAATTACCACAAAAGCCATCGCTTCGACTTATGTAGCGGCGACCCGCCTGTTTTTGGGGCGGGTCGCCACTCTTCGATTCGCCGTAAGCAGCGATTTTCGTTAGAATGGAACTTCACAAATTCATTTCCACTGAAGGGGAACCATGGGACTCCGCAATCCGAGAGGAATCTCTCACAACCAGCAGCGCCTCAGCGACATCCTCGACGCGCACGGGAAATTTGTGCGCGGGGAGCAGGGTGGCATCCCCGCGGACCTCGCCGGGGCCAATCTCGAACGCGCGGACCTGCGCGGCGCAAATCTAACCGGCGCCAATCTGCGTGGCGCGCGGCTCGAAGAAGCGAATCTACGCGAGGCCAAGCTCACACGAGCGGATTTAAGCGGTGCCCATTTGCGCAAAGCGCTGCTCATGAACTGCGATTTGACGGAAGTAAACGCGGAAGGCGCGGACTTCAGCGGCGCCAACGCCAGCGGCGCGGAAATGTTTCGCATCAACCTGGCGGGTGCGAAGCTGGTTGGCGCGATGATCCGCGGCTCGAACTTGCGCGCGGCCAACTTTCACGGCGCCGACTTGCGCAAGGCCGACCTGACCAATGCTCTCGTTTCGGAATCGAATTTGTCAGAGGCAATCACCAAGGGCGCGGATTTGTCCACCAGCGTCGTCCGTGATATGAAGAAAGTAGCTGGCAACTAACGTACCGTCGGCATCCTTCACTGCTCGAATCTGTGTAATCTGCGGAATTTGCGGCTTGAATTACTTTCCGCTGGAGTTGATGGGCGGGCCTTCGGGCGCGCCGTTCGCCGCGGGCGCTGCCGGCCGCCCGGGCCCGCGGCGTCGTGTTTCGATTCCCAGGCGCTTGATTTTCTGGTTCAGCGTGGAGAGCGGAATCTGAAAGCGTTCGGAAGCCTCCGTCTGGTTCCAGTTGGTCTGTTCGAGCATGTCCAAAATAATCCGCCGCTCGACCTCCTCCATAATCTGAAACAGCGATGGCACCGAGCTATCCGCGCCGGTGCGTGCGCCGGGCTCCCCGGGCAGCAGGGGCATGATTTCGCTCAACTGCAAGCGCACGCCCTTCACAATTTCCTTCGAGCGCACCGAATCCGGCAACAGGTCGAAGTCCATCAACTCGCCGGTGGAAAGCACCACCGCGCGCTCCACCACATTTTCCAGTTCGCGGACGTTGCCGGGCCAGTCGTAATCCATCAGCAGCTTCATGGCCGCGGCGGAGAAGCGCCGCGGCGGCTTCGCGTTTTCCTCGCAGTAGCGTCGCAGGAAGTGCTCAATCAGCAGTGGAATATCTTCCTTGCGTTCGCGTAGCGGAGAAAGTTCCAGCGCAATCACGTTCAGCCGGTGGTAGAGGTCTTCGCGAAAGCGGCTGTCGCGCACCAGTCCCAGCAGGTCGGCGTTGGACGCCGCGATCAGCCGCACGTCGGTCTTAATCGTTTCCGTGCCGCCCAGGCGCATGAACTCGCGCTCCTGGATCACGCGCAGCAGTTTGGCCTGTGTTTCCGGGCCGATCGTGGAAATTTCGTCGAAGAAAATCGTGCCGGTGTCGGCTACTTCAAACAGCCCCTTCTTGGCCACCACGGCGCCGGTAAACGCACCCCGCACGTGCCCGAAGAGCTGCGATTCCAGCAGGTCCACGGGCATGGCGCCGGTGTTCACCGCCACGTAGGGCTTGTCCGCGCGCGGCGAAGTGGAGTGGATGGCCTTGGCGATGAGTTCCTTGCCGGTGCCCGACTCGCCGTGAATCAGCACGGTGGAGCGCGAGGCCGCCACCTGCCCGATCAGGTTGAACAGCGCCAGCATCTTCTCGCTTTTGCCAATGATGTTGGGGAAGTTGTAGCGCTGCTTCAGCGCGCGCTTGAGCTGCAGGTTTTCGTCGCGCAGCCGGCGGTCTTCGACGGCCTGCGCCACCTGCGCCAGCAGTTCGTCGTTGGACCACGGCTTGGTGATGTAGTCCTTGGCGCCGGATTTGAACGCGGTGCGCGCCATGTCGATGGAGCCGAACGCGGTGATGAGGATGACGGATAGCTCCGGGTCGCGCGCGCGGATTTCCTTCAGGATGTCGAGGCCGTTGCGGTCCGGCAGGCTCACGTCCAGCAGCAGCAGGTCGAAAGGCCGGTTTTCCAGTGCGGTGAGCCCGGCAGTGCCCGTCTCCGCGGCGGAAACCTCGTAGCCCTCGGAGGTAAGCAGAAGTTCGAGGCCCTCGCGGATTTCCATTTCGTCGTCAACGACGAGGATGGCGCCCTTAGACATGCACGGCCTTTCGGGCGACCGGGAATTCCAGGTGGAAGGAGGTGCCCTTTCCCGCGGTGGAGCGCACGTCGATTTTTCCGGCGTGCTCTTTGATGATGCCGTAGCTCACCGATAGCCCCAGGCCGGTGCCGCGGTTGGCCCCTTTGGTGGTGAAGAACGGGTCGAAGATGCGGTTGACGAATTCGTGCGAGATGCCCACGCCGGTGTCGGTGATTTCGATCTCCACCGAGCCGTTGTTGGCGCCCGAGCGCACTTCCAGCATCCCGCCGTTGGGCATGGCGTCGCGCGCGTTGAGGAACAGGTTCAAGAACACCTGTTGCAAGCGGTTCGCGGAGCCCAGCACCAGCGGCAATTCCTGCGCCAGCGTCTTGATGATGGAGATGCGCGCCGTGCGCAGCGGGTGCGACACCAGCGAGAGCGTTTCCTCCACCACGCTGTTCAAATCCACTTCCGCAAACTCGCCGCCGCCGGTGCGCGAAAAATTCAACAGGTTGTTGACGATTTCACTCGCCCGGAACGTCTGCTTCACGATCTTATCCACCAGCTTATGCCGCGGGTCGTCCGGCGGCAACTGCCGCGCCAGCATCTGGCTGTAGTTGGAAATTACCGCCAGCGGCGTATTCACTTCGTGCGCCACGCCGGCGGCCAGCAGGCCGAGCGAAGTGAGCTTCTCGCTCTGCATCATCTGCTCTTCCATGCCCACGCGCTGCGTGATGTCGTCCACCAGGATGAGCCGGCCCAGGCGCTCCCCTGTTTTGCCAATCAGCGGGGCGATGGAGACATTCACCACCAGCTTGCGTCCGGCCTGATTGCGCAGCGGAAATTTGTAGATGCCGGAGACGTGATCATCGGCCGCGCGCGCCGCGATTTCCGTGCACAGGTCGAGCGGCAGCACGTCCTCGAGCTTGCGCCCCACCGCGCCGTCGCGTGAAACGCCGATCAGTTGGTAGAGGTGCGAGTTCCACGAATCAATCGAGCCTCCGAGGTCCACGGAGAGCACGCCGACGCTCAGCGATTCCACGATGTTTTCGCTGAAGTCTTTGAGCCGCTCGATCTGCACCGCCTTCTGCTCCAGCGAGTGATAGAGCCGCGAGTTGTCGATGGCGATGGCCACGTAGTCGGCCATGGTCAGCAGCAGTTCCACGTCCTCGCTGGAAAGAAAGTCGCCGTCCACCGTCTTGCCCACGCCGAGAAAGGCCACCGGGCGGTCATGAATGCGGCAGGGGATGAAGTAGTTCATGTCGAGCTGTTCGAGCGTGGCGCACTGCGGCTCGCTGAGCATTTCGCGGAGACGCGCCAGGCGCGCCGATTCGAAGAACAGATAGCCCAGAGCCACGGCCGGGTTCGTCGGAGAAAGCATGCTGAGGTCTAGCGGCGCGTCGTAGCGCACGCCCATGGAGCGCGCCAGGTAGTACGACGGCGGCTGCTCGCCGTTTTCCAGGAACACCGCCACGCGGTCCACCAGGAACGTCTGCGAGATGCGGTCCAGCACCGAGCCGAGCATCGGCTCTAGGCGCACTTCGTTGGTCAGTGTGCGCCCGAACTCGATCAGCGTCCGCCGATAGTCGAAGCGGTCGCGGTAGAAGAAGCGGTCCAGGCGCGCTTGGATCCAATCGCGGATTGGCTGAAACAGCAGCGCGGCGATGACGATGGGAATGATCGTGCCCACCGGGCCCGTGGGCCACGCCGCATGGAACAACTGCCCGATCAGCGACACCACCGCGAAGTAGATGCCCACCACGCCGGCCGTCGCCACCGTGTAGGCCACGCCGCGTTTGAAGATGATGTCCACGTCCATCAACCGGTAGCGGATGATGGCGTAGCCGAAGCACAGCGGGATGAGCGCCAGCGAAAGCGCCGAAAACTTCATCCACCAGCGCGGCAGGTAGCCCACCGAAAACGGCACGATATAGAGCAGCAGAAAGGGAAGCGTGCCGGCCAGCGTTCCTCCGGTCACCCACTTCAGCTGCTGGCGCAGCACGCCGCTGGGCGCGCGGCGGTAACTGCGCAGGAAAATCAGTGCCGCGAGCAGAAAGCACGCGCCGAGGAAGAGGTGCTCCACCTGGTCCAGCCGGATGCGCGTGCGTACCGACGACACAAAAATGTGCGCGCCGGTGGCCACGTCGATGTGCAGCAGCAGGAGCAGCGCCGAAACGCCGTACACGCCCAGCAGCCGGAAGGAATGCTTGTAGGGCGAGGCGCGCCGCTCCGGAAACACCAGCGCAAAATGCAGCAGCACGGCCGGCTGCAACAGCAGCGCGGCCACGTTGGCCCAGTAGATCGACCAGTCAAACGGATTCAGCTTGCCGCTGTAGTGAAACGAATACAGGATGAACGACGCCAGGCAGAAAATGTAGAAGTGCACGGCGCGCGGCGCGTTCCACCGGCTCACGAATATGAACAGGCCGATGAAGAGATACAGCAGCCCGGCGACGCGCAGGTAATTTTCGATGGAGGCGGGCTTCACCGCCTCACTGGTCACCACGCTGGTGTCGAACTCGGCCCCCGCGCGATTGATGGAATAGGTGAGCTTGGCCCACGGGCCGGCCTTGAACAGTTCCTGCGTCACCTGCACGGCCCGCTGGATTTCCCGCCCGCGCGCCTGCCCCTTGATCACCTTGACGATGTCGCCGGGCTTGATGCCCGCGGTATCCGCAGGGGAACCCTTGGCCACCAGAAACGCGCGCACCCCGTCAGCGGAATCTTCCCAGGAAACGCCATCCTCTGGAGTAATAAACGTGGAGCGCTGCGCGAAGTTCAGAATGCCGAAAATGAACGCAGCCAACGTTAGCAACGCCAGCGAGACTTGACCCAGGCGCAGACGCAAGCTGCTCATTGAGGCCCACCACCCACAGGACTTCTAGCAAATAAAATCGAGCACGTACCCTGCCAGAATCTATGAAAATATGTTTTCTGTAAGTAACTCAAATAGAATGAATTACAGAGACAACAGCGCCAAGGTTTGGAGACGATTTTGTTTTCTGAATTCATTGTACCGAATTCCGTAATCCCCTGCACTCCCTAGAACTGGAAGCTGAATCCACCCCGGAACGACCGGAAAGAAGGTACGAGCAGTACCACGCCCTCTGGCGTACTGACAGGCACGTAACCCTGAGCAAGGAGATTGCGGAAATCAGCCAGTGCTTCCACCTTTCCCGGCAGGAAAAAACTCGGCAGCGGCTGACGCAGGCGAACGTTCAGGTTCGGGTCCAGCAGATAGAGGGCTTCGCCGAAAGGATCCTGGCGGGAAGCCACCTGGCCGCTGACCCATTTGTAGCTGGCAGAGAAGCTCGTACCCGCGCGCGGCACGCGTCCGGAAACGCGCGCGGCAAAACTGTGGAGCTGCCGCGTGGCCAGGGAGCTACGCAGGTCTACGGTTGCGGCAGGGAGCGATTCAGGCGCCAGCGCGCCGGCCCACGCGTAGATCACCGCCGCATTCCAATCGGCGGAGAACTTTTGACGAAATACCAGGCGCGCGCCCCAGGCGTTGGATTCGCCGCCGTCGTACGCGAAGGAATGCGAGAACGAATCTTGGAAAAAGTCCGGGCCCAGCGACGTGCCACGGCCGAATACGGCGGTGTGCCGCGAACGATCGCGGAAGACCGACGCCACCACACTGGCGTTGCGGTTGAGCTCATGCTCCACGGACAACTCGTCATGCCAGCCGCTTTCCAGCACGGGCCGCCCCGCGCGCAGAAATACCGCCGGGAATGCATCGAGCGCCAGCAGCGCGCTTTGCAGAGCTCCGCCCGGGTCGCCCAGGGCGGAGAACGGCCGCGGCGCAACCGTCAGCGAAGCCTGCCAGCCTCGCGCCAGCCGCACGTCCAGCTGTCCACGCGGGCGCAGTGACGATGTGGAGCGGCCCACACCCACCAGCATGTATTCGGCGCCATAGTGCAGCGAGATGCGATCACCCAGCGTCAGCCGGCCGGAATGGTCCATGCGCGCGCCGCGGAACACCGGCCCATTCGCGCCCAGCTGTGTGCGACGCAGCACCAAGGTGGTTTGCGGTCCGCGTCCCGCCTCTGCGGAAGGCAGCCAGAGGGTGGCCAGGCCCGCGGAACTGGAGCGTTCAAAGCTGGCGTCGCCGGCAAAAATCAGCCGCTGCGTACGGCCCATTTTTTGCTCGTAGGCGAAGGCCGTGGAGGGCGCGTCCACGATGTTGGAAACGGAGCCCGGGCGGCGCGCGCCGGACGTCAGCTCCACACGGCCGCGCGTGCCGGGCTTGTGTGGCGCCGCATCCGCTTGCGCCGTCGCTGGGGACTCGGCCACTTCGCCATCGACATAGCGCAGGATCGGGCGCGTGCCGGAAGAGGACCGCAGCACCCAGGCCCAGTCGTCCGCTTCGGACTGCTGGCCGGACTGCCGGCGCAGGCGATCAAGCGAAGTGAATACGGAGTCCAGCTCCACGCGCAGCAGCGTGGTCAGGTTCGGTTCAATGTGGATGTGGCGTTCGAGCGCCGGCAGGAAGCCGGCCAGGGTCACGCGCAAGGAATAGAAGCCGGGGCGCACGCGCACCGAAGAAAACACGCCGCGGTCGTTCGTGTGCAATTGCAACGGCGCGCTGGTCCGCACATCTTCGGAAAGGAGCACCACCGTGGCGCCCATCTGCGGTACGCCCGCGGGGTCCACCACCAGACCGGAGAGTTTGCCGAACGACGTGTCCGCGCACACCGGCGCAGCCAGGGCCAGCCCTAGTAGAAACGCCCAAGCGAGAGCCGGGATTCGCCGAAAGTTCACAGCGCTACGCCCCCACACTATTCTTTCGCCGCGGGTTTCGCCGAAACTTTCTCCGTCGCCCTAATGGTGAATTCCGCCGACGGAGTAATCGTCTTCTTCCCCACCTGGTCCGTCACCTGAACTTCCAATTTGTATTTGCCCGGCGGGTAGTTGGTCAGCATCATCGTTTTCTCGATGGTCAATTGCTCCCCGCCCTGCGCCAACTGCTCGGACGTTTCCGCCTGCTTGGAGACTTCTTTCCCATCCTTGCGGATGCGGTATTCGATGGCCGCACTCGATTTGTGCGAAGTCTCGTCGATGCCCAGGTTGTACACCTGCAGATAGAAGCCCATGCGGTCGGCCTGCGTGAAGGTGGCATCCATGCGCGGGCGCACCTTGGAAGCGCCGATGACGAACTGTCCCAGGCCAATCTGGCGGGCGGGGACGCGCTCGATCTGGTCAGCGATGATCAGCGTGCTGGCGGCGAGCTGATTTTCCGTGTAGCGCGGCACGCGCAGCGCGCTGTTCACCACGCCCACGTTTCCGCTGTTCACGTCCTTGATCACCAGGTCCAGCTTGTACAGGCCCGGGCGCAGCGGCACCGCTTTCTGGTACACGGACATGCCTTTCAGCGACGCTTGCAGCAGCGCCTCCGGGAAATCCCGGTTCACCACGTCTTCGAACGTTTGCACGATGCGGCCGGTGATGGTGGTGATGCGCCCGAAAATATTCAGCACGCCGGAGTGCACGCCTTCGGTGGCCTTGAAGGTCATCTCCTTGTTGGGGATTTGCACGGTGATGGGCACCAGCACCGTGTCCCCGGTGATGCGCAGATAATCAAAGCGATAGTCGAAATGAATCTGGTTGCGGATGAGACGGAAATTCACCACTTCCTCGAGATCCTTGAACTTGACCGCCGGCGGCCGCTGCACCTTGACGAAGGTTTCCAGGCGCTCAAACATGCTGTAGCGTGCCGCGTTGCCCCCCGCGCTGCGCCCCAGGTTCGTGCCGTCGGGATTGTTGAAGCGGTCCGTCTTGGACGCCATGCCCATGGACTCCAGGTCGGTCAAGCCGGCTCCGGGAATCATCGTCAAGGCGTCTTTTTCCGAAGGATCCAGGGTGAGGCGGTACTCGTTGCTGCCCGACCGATCCACAAATTCGAGGATGATGTCGTTGCCGATCCCCTCCAGGTACCGGTAGCGCCATTTTTCAAACGAGTACGTGGACGTGCTGCCGCCGCCCTCTTCATAGGGGCGGTTGTACTGGCCGCCCGTGGGGTGCGATTCGATTTCATCGGCGGGGCCCCACATGATGTAGATGCGCCCGCGATCGGTCCTCCAACCGGGGATGCCCGAGGCAAAGCGCTCGTTGGCGTAGGCGATGCGGCGATAGTGCTCTTCCTTGGTTTCGTTTTCGATGGTGTCCGGCGTGGGGTCGCGTCGCAGCCAGAAATTTTCGATAAATTGCTCACGCTCTTCGTTCGTGTTCAACCGCAAAAACGCGGCGACCTCCTCTTCCATAATGATGTAGCCGACCTCTTCCTTCAGCCACTTCTTGTAGGGAGTGTCGAGTTCCTTTTCGCGCGCGCGGTTCGATTTTTGCTTTTCCGGCTTGCTCTGTTCTGTGGACTTCTCCTGCGCCCACACCGGCGCAGTCAGCGCCAGCCCCATCGCTAGAAGCGCAAGCATAAAGACACGAATCGTGCGGTTCATGGCCGTACCTCGTTCTCTTCCTGAATCCAGAATTGTAGCCCCCTCCGAAGAGGATGGTCAACACGCAAATGGAGACTCCCCCGTTGCTAACCTCTTTAGAACGCCTGAATTTGCGCCGGGTTGCCTGCGCAATGCACGGTGGGAATGATCGGCGGAATGCAAGGAATTAGTTTATCTCGATGGAAACCTCGTGCGAAGAAAAAATGCCCGCAAAAAAAGCAAGGGCGGGACCGGAGCCCCGCCCTTGATGGTAGGTTGACTCAGTCTTAGAAGAGCACTTTCAGGCTGAGCTGGATCACGCGCTGGAACGGCGCGTTGCCCTGCCCGCCGCTGAAGATGTTCTCCTGCAGGAATTGTGAGCTGGCCGGAGCTGCATAGCCCGGGAAGCCCGTGGCGTTCCCCGTCGAGCCGAACACCGAGCCCGAACCGATGCCGAAGTTCGGGTGGTTGAACGCGTTGATCATGTCCGCTTGGAACCGGATGATGCGGTTCTCACCCCAGAACGGCGTGCTCTTGCCGAAGCTGAAGTGGAACACGTTGATCCCCGGTGAGTTCAGGGTGTTGCGCCCGAGCTGTACCAGTGTGCCGGCCGGCTTGCCGCCCGCCCCGGGCTGAATGTAACGCGCCGTGGGGTCAATGGCCACATAGCCGACTGTGTTTGCGGAACCGCCGCACGCGCCCACGCTCACTACGCCGGCGATGAAGCAGACCGTGTTGACGTCGGTTCCCGTGTTGCTGGTTCCGGCGGGGTTGAAGAAGGCGCGATCACCCGCGGTGTCGAAGTCTCCGTTGATGTCACGCCGCGCCAGCGCCGTCACCGGCTGTCCGGTTTCTGCGATGTATGACCCCGACCAGTTCCAACCGCCTGTCAGCTTGCGTAGGAAGTTGACGTCCCCTTTGTAGCTGGGCACGTCCCAGCTAAAGTTCAGGGCGAACTTGTGCGTGTGATCAAGTCCCGAGCGACCCTTCGATTCGTGGATGTGGATCATGTCCAGGGGACGCCGCGGATTCAGGAAGCTGGTGAACAGTTCGTTCTCCGTGATGTCGATGGTCTTGCTAAAGGTGTAATTGGTGTTGAGGAACAGGCCATAACCCACGTTTCCACGCAGAGCAACCGAGCCCCCGTGGTAGTTTGACGTGCCATCCGGAGTGAATTCGGTAACCACTCCTTGGAAGCCGAAGGGCCACAGGATTAGGTCCGAGTTGTTATTGAAGTCGGCTCGGGTCGGCTGGCCTGCGAAGGTGGTCGGAATTTCGCTCGCGTTGGCGTACGTGGGGAGCCGGTACGGGTTGGGAATGCCCGCGCTGACCCAGCGCTGGATCGGCAGGTGCACGCCGCGCGTGCCCACGTAGCGCGCCTCCACCACCAGCTTGCGCCAGATCTCTCGCTGGATAGACAGCGACCACGTGTAGGTTTCCGGCGAGATCTCCTTCGCATGGACGAACCCGCCAGTGAGTGTCCGCGCCAGAACTCGATCGAAGCCGGCGTCACCCGGCAGCACATTGAGTAACGCTCCGCCTTCGATGAATCCGGTACCCAGGAAGTTAATCCCCGGGCTCGTGGCCGGGTTGCCGCCGGTCACAGCCGCACACCATGTCGGTGCGGGCGTGAGCGAGCAGGCATTTGTCTCGCGGTTTTCGGCCTGCATCTGCGGCGGTAGTGACAGCAGCGGCAGGTTGCCGAAGAACACGTCGTGCGCCACACCAGCACCCGCGCGGAGAGAGGTCTTGCCGTCGCCGAAGACGTCCCATGCCAGACCGATGCGTGGTGCCCAGTTATTGCGGTCCGGCTTGGTGCCCGTGAAGATCAGTTGCTTGCCTACATGATCCAACAAGGCCTGCTGATGCCGCGCAGGAAGCGAGGCGAAGATCGAAGTCCCCACCACCGGCGAAGCGCTCGGGTACGGCGTGATGCAGAAGTTCACAAAACAAGCATCAATCAACGCCTGCGTCCACACTTCCGATTTCAGGTCCGTGATGTTGGCGAGTCCGTTCCGGTCCTGGAATGCGTTGTCCCGCGCCACTTGCGTGAACTCGTAGCGCAGCCCGTATTCCAGCGTCCACCGCGGCTTGATCTTCCAGCTATCCTGCAGGAAAAAGTTGATCCCTGCGCGGTTCTGCGCGAACCTCGAAAGGCCCACACCGCGGATGGCCACGGTGGCCGGGAAGAAATCCCGAACAAAGGAGTCCATGTTCGAGAGTTGCCCCAGGGACGAATCCGTGCCCCACGAGTACTCGCCGCGCGCACGCGGCAGGAAATCGCTGGCGGAAATAATCATGCGGTACTCCACCCCACCCTTGAAAGTGTGCGCGCCCTTGATCCATGTGAGGTTGTTGCTGGCCTGATAGATGTTGTCGGCCCCGCTTTGCGGGAGGTTGCTTGCCGGGCCGATGGGCAGGCTGATGTCGTCCATGTAGTAGTTGCCGAATACGTCCGTGCTTCCCGGCCCCGCCGGTAGGCTCGGCAGCAGGTAGCCGTTGATGTCGTGGACAAAAGCGAACCGGAACTCGTTCAGCACGGTCGGTTTCACTGTCCAGATATGCGAAAGCGTCAGCCGCCGCGGGTCAAACACGACGGAATTGTTGAATTGCGCAACCGGAAGCTCACCCGAGCCCGCGGAACGGTACTGTTGGTAGCTGAAGCGGGCGCTGAGGCGGTGCGCCCCCATCACCAGGTCGGTGTTGATCATAAAGCGGTGTTCCCGGCTGAAATTGGGAGTGGAAGCGGAGAAGGGACCCACTTCGATGGGCACCTGCCAAGCACCCGCTGCGGTGCAAGGCTGGCCCGCCAACGCGGCGGCACCCGCGTTGCAGACTAGATTCGAGGCACTGGCCACAGGGTCGGCGGTGGTTGCCACCGGCGCGTTGTCCAGAATGAGGCCCGCGTTCACCGGGCTTACCCCGCTCGTCCCGCTCGCTGCCAGCGTCGTAAGAGCTGTACGCCCGGCTGCTGTGGGCACATTAATAATGCCGCCCGCCACCGCCGCGAGGTCCAGTTCCTGACGCTCGTACGAGCCGAAGATGAACAGCCTGTTCTTGAGGATTGGCCCGCCCGCCTGTCCGCCATAGCGCTGCCAGTCCATCTTGGGTTTGGGGTCGCCCGGAGCCGTGCTGGCGCGGGTGATGTTGTCTAGCGCGTTCAGCCCGCGGTTCTGCACGTAGAGCCAGCCACGCCCGTGGATTTCGTTGGTTCCGGATTTGGTAGTGGTGATGAACTGTCCGGCCGTGGAGTGTCCGTATTCGGCCGAGAATTGGTTGGTCAACAGTGTGAATTCTTCCACCGCATCGGCGATCACGTTCACCAGCGGCCCCGTGACGCTGGGGTCGTTGTTGTCCAGCCCGTCCACAACGAAATTGTTTTGCCGCGGACGGTTGCCGCCAATCGAACCGCCGGTGCCGGCCACGCCGCCCGACTGCGTGGTTGTGCCCGGCGCGGTGATGGCCAGGTTGATCGGGTCGCCGCCAAGTGAGCCAGCTGCCGCAGTGGCGCCGACCAGTTCGTCCCTGAAGGTCGCGCCCACCAGCGTGGCCGAGGTGGTCTGCACTACTTCTGCACCGGCCACCACTTCCACCACCTGGGTGACCTCGCCGAGTTCGAGCGTGATGACAGCCTCGGAAATGCGGTTCGCGAGCACTTCCACTCCGCGACGAACCGACTTTTTGAAGCCCTTGGCTTCTATCGTGATGTCATACTTCCCCGGCAGCAAGCTGCCCACGAAGTAGATTCCGCTTTCGGTCGTTTCCGCCGTCCGCGTGGTGCCCGTGCCCTGGCCTACCACCACTACTTTTGCGCCAGGAACCAGAGCGCCGCTCGGGTCCTTTACCTCTCCACGAAGGTCACCATCAATACGTTGCGCGAGCGCCACCGTGGCGGTTCCCGCCACCAGCAGCAAGGCGAACGCGATGATCATCAGTTTTCGCATGTCTGGCTTACTCCTTCTGAGATTTGGGTCCAAGTGTTGCTCCTGCTGACTTCTCTCATGTCCGCCATTCCATGATTGAAGACGATGCTCTTAGTGCAATCGAGAAACCAAACTGAAAATTCAATTAAGTTGTTGAGTACCAAAAATATAAATATAGATTAAGTATCCAGATTTCGAGCGGCATTCTCCATTTCCATAGAATGCTATGGCATCATGAATCCTTGATACTCGCTCCGCATTTTGGTGTAAAAGCTCCAGTCACAATCGGCTCGCGCTTGCGGTAATTTCTTCTACGGTTACCACTCATTAACTAATTCAATGAGTTACAATCGCGCTCGTCCTGCGCCAAAGAAGTGAAAGCCTACGGCAATTCGTTCACCCGGCCGCCGAATTTTGGGCGGCGAATGAGAGTACGAATACAAACGTAAGAATTGCGGTTGAAAGAATCACGAGGCGCAATGCCAAAGCCGTGCCAGTCAAGCACAAGAGATGAGCTGCCCGCCGTCGGCGATGGCCCCGCGGCCGCTTCCAATCTGTGCAAGGAATGCTAGAATAGGGGGTCGCGCCATCTGGGGGAATATCAGGCGAAAGGCGACTCCGAATCTGGGTCGCCGTTCGCCAAAGCCGGGCTGCGCAGCGGCTGGCGGAATTCCCGGAAACATTTTGACCCCTTCCGGCGTACTTATCCTAGTGAGAGGAACGGGTCGGGGCTGCGTCGAAATCTGAAGGGAAGAAGGGTGTCATTCCAATGAAGAAGTGGAAGAAAGTTCTAATCGGCGTCGGGGTGCTGGCGGTGATCGGCATTGTAGTTACCTACAGCGTGAACCAGGCGAACAAGGATGTGGTCACGGTGCAGACGGGCAAAGTGACCAAGGCGGATCTGACCTCGCTTGTCACCGCCTCCGGCGAAATCAAGCCCAAGACCTACGCCAACGTCGGTGGTGAGGGTTTCGGTAAAGTCGTCGATCTGAAAGTGAAAGAGGGCGACCGCGTCAAGAAGGGCGACTTCCTGCTGCGCTTGGAAAACATTCAAGCCACCGCGGACGTTGAGGCCCAGACGGCCTCCACCGGCGCATCCGAGGCCTCCATCAAATCGGCGGAAGCCAACTATCGCTCCACCCAGGCGGAACTCAATCAGCGCAAAGCGGACTACGACCGCGCCAAAGCAGACTGGGAGCGCGCCAAGCAGCTATTCGAGGGCGAACTGATTGCCAAGTCGGAATTCGACTCCAAGAAGGCGTCGTTTGATGGCGCTGCTGCGTCGATCGAAGCCACCACCGCGCGCTTGCAGCAGAACCGCGCGGAATTGGATCGCGCCCGCTCCACCCATGATCAGACGCGCGCCGTACTCACCCGCACCCGAGACGTCCTGCGCAAGACCACCTACACCGCGCCCATCGACGGCGTCGTTACCTACATCGCCGTGCGCGTCGGCGAAAACGTGGTCATGGGCATCCAGAATTCTCCAGGCAGCTACCTGATGACCATTTCGGATATGTCCCTGGTCACCGCGGAAGTGAAAGTGGACGAGACGGACATCGTCAACGTGAAGTTTGGCCAGGATTGCGACGTCACCATTGATGCTGCCCCGGGCAAAGTTTTCAAGGGCAAGGTCACCGAAGTGGGCACGCAAGCCGTGCTGCGCACTTCCGGCCTGGCTACTTCGCAGACCACCACGGGCACCCAGGAAGCCAAGGACTTCAAGGTGGTCATCGCCCTGATCGATCCGCCGGCCAATATCCGCCCGGGACTCTCCACCACCGCCAAGATCAAGACCGCGGAGAAGAAAGCCGTTCTTTCCATCCCCATGCAGGCGCTGGCCGTGCGCACGCGCAAGGACCTCGAAGACGCGCAGAAGGAAGCCTCCAAAAAGGGCGTCACCAGCGTGACCCTCGCCGCCGCCAAGACCGCCGAGAAAGGCGTGGACCCCAAGAAGGAAGAAATCCAGGGCGTCTTCGTCATCGAAAAGGGTAAGGCGGTGTTCAAGCCCGTGCAGACAGGTATCACCGGCGTCACTGAAATCGAAGTCACCGAAGGGCTGAAGGAGAACGATGAAATCGTCACCGGCAGCTACAAGGCCCTGCGCACGCTTAAGCACGGCGCGCCGGTGAAGGTGGACAACAAGGCCCCGGGCGGCGAAGACCAAAAGAGCTAGCCAGCGTCTAAGGGAACAAGGAGCAGGGAATGCCAGTGGAAACCGAAGCAGCAGCGGATTCGTTTCGTCAGGAATTGGTGGACGGCGGGCGCGTCATCGTAACCGAGAGCCTGTGGAAGACCTACGAGATGGGCGCCGAGCAGGTGCACGCGCTCCGCGGACTCGACATTGAGATCCGCAAGGGCGAGTACTGCGCCATCATGGGGCCCTCCGGCTCTGGAAAATCCACGCTGATGAACCTCATCGGCTGCCTGGACACGCCCTCCAGCGGAAAATACTGGCTGGCCGGACGCCTGGTCAGCGAACTCGACGACGACGAGCTGGCCTACATTCGCAACAAGGAAATCGGCTTCGTCTTTCAGACCTTCAACCTGCTGCCCCGTGCCACCGCGCTGCACAACGTCGAGCTCCCGCTGATTTACAACGGCACGCCGGCGGAAGAACGCGTGGTGAAGGCCAAGAAAGCGCTGCAATCCGTGGACCTGTTAGACCGCATGCTGCACAAGCCCAACGAGCTTTCCGGCGGCCAGCGCCAGCGCGTGGCCATCGCGCGCGCGCTGGTGAATTCGCCCTCCATCCTGCTGGCCGACGAGCCCACCGGCAACCTCGATTCGCAGACCGGCGCCGAAATCATGGCCGTGTTCAGCCGCCTGCACCAGGAAGGCAACACCATCATTCTCGTCACCCACGAGCACGATATCGCGGCGAACGCGCACCGCGTCATCCATATCCGCGACGGCAAAGTCCACTCTGACGAAAAAACCCGGTAACGCAGCTAGGTAGCGCAGCCACTTTTGCTTGCCCTGAACGAAGAGAAGGGGCTGCGCATCTCGGTCTCATCTGAGGATGTAGCGGCAACCTGCGCGGTCACGACACCTCGGGATCGCGCAGGTTGCCATGACTTGTGGGTCGGAGCTTTTTATCCCGAGCAAAGCCGCGGCACCGCTCCGACAAAAGAATTGACCGTGCGAAGCACCTTCCTCTTTTCCTCGGAAAATCTACTTCTCTTGCCACACCGGACTGGCCATCTCGATCCGCCAGCTCGGGCCTCCCAGGAAGAGCGGCCCTTCAAGTCTTAGAAAGCCCGGGGCCTCGCCGCCGAGAACCCATGCGCGGGAGTCCTGCGGCTGCTTGCCCACGAGCGGCGCGATAATTCCAGCGATGCCTCCGATTTCCACATGAATCAGGTACTGCGTCGCTTTGCGGCTGAGGCCGCCAACCAGAAATGTCCCTTCGCCCTCGGGCGAGATCACCATTTTCACCAGCCGCGGCTTGGGTGTGGCGGCCACATACGAGACGGTCGTCTGCTTCGCTCCGGGCGCGATGTTCTTCAGCAAAACGGGGAGCATGCCGTTGGCGACATCCGGCGGAAGCTTGAGCCGTTCGCTCTCCACCTTTTCTTTGCCGTCATCGTTCGTGTAGCGGACCGTGACCTGGCCCGTGGCTCCTTCGATCTTCGCTTCCATCGGCGCTTTGAACGCCGGGCCCTTCTGCACCAGGCGGTAGCGCAGGACCCGGAAACTGCGCCGCTGAGAATAGAGTACGGTTTCCTCGTGCACCGAGCCGTCCTTGAAATGCAGAACCAGATGGCTCGTCACGCGCTCGCCGCGCGCGGTCTGTGCCAGCTCTCCATGAGCAAGGTCTCTGCCTTCCAGCGTGCGCAGCACAAGAAACCCGCGGAGGAGCCCTTCGGTGTAGCGCACCGCCACGGGCGTTTGCGCCAGCGCTGCGGGAGCAAGCAGCGCAGCCCAGGTAAGTAATACGCCGAGTGCCGTAAACCGAAAATGTTTTGCCATCTGAATTTCCTACACGCAGGTCCTCGGCCGCGCATCGCCAGCCAAATCGAAATTTTCGTACGGGGGGCGCGCGCACTCGAGTGCTGGGGCCGGACGGCTGGCCGCCATTCGCGGCGCGAACGCGCCAATTAGAACAAACCCATGCGCCGAAAGCCGCCGAAAATCGCGAAACACACGCCGAGAATGAACAACAAAGGCAACAGATAAGTCGTCACCACCGCGGGGATCGGAAAAGGCATGGGCAGCGGGCTTCCCGGCTTCGCGAAATAGTAGAGCGCTGCGCCGAGCAGCATGTACAGCAACCCGCGGCGGATTTCCGCCCCGCCCTGCGGCCCCGTGTGAAGTTTGATCCGCTCCGGAAGCACTTCCCGGCAGTCCGGACACTGTTTCGCGTCCTCATCGACGAACGTTCCGCAATACGCGCACTGTCGTCTCGCCATCAGTCCGCTCCTTCGTCGTCATTTCGGGCTGGGATGATCTTTGCGAGACTAGTCGCCGCCCCGCGCCCTTGTCAAGCTGCGCCTCCTGCGTTTTTCGCTGGGTTTTGCGGCTTTCCACAGCCGTGCCCATTTTGCACAGCCCTGCGAAACTTTTCTATGTCGGGGGGCTTGACCTTTTCGCGTTTCGTCCCTATACTCTTGGATTGGCTGTAGGCAGTTCCTCTTCACTGGGGTTTGCAGTCCAGCCATCGGCGCCCCGTAGGAACCATTACGGAGTGAGGTTAGATACGAACACCGGATAGAAACATTCGAGCTTCGAGTTTTCCCGTCATTGTGGACGGGAGCACCCGGCGCTCGACGCCGGGTTTTTTATTGTCCGCCAGTCCCGAATCTTCGGGATGACGGACGTCCCGATGGAATCGGGAGCACAGTTCTTTGACAACTGAATAGGCTGGCAAACACATCGTCCCGTCCCGATTCTTCGGGATTCGGGGCCATGTGTAGCCGCAAGTTCTGCTCGAGTAGAGCAATGTGAATGACGGCGAACGATCTTGGCACTCTTTCCGTCGCGAGACGCGAGGACGTGCTGGGTAAGTTTTATGGTTAAGCTACTAAGAGCGTACGGTGGATGCCTTGGCGCCAACAGGCGATGAAGGACGTGGCAAGCTGCGAAAAGCTTCGGGGAGCCGCAAGCAGGCTTT